>Ga0209794_1000027_pt1 | contig 406089 bp, 313 predicted proteins | sample EBPBio232013_DNA_FD_185869 | JGI IMG/M metagenome (GOLD analysis project Ga0209794, IMG submission 185869) | Wastewater treatment Type I Accumulibacter community from EBPR Bioreactor in Madison, WI, USA - Reactor 1_5/23/2013_ DNA (SPAdes)... | ecosystem: Engineered > Bioreactor > EBPR >...
GGCTGGCTCCATTGACACAGGATGTAAAACTCGCTTTCCTTCAGATACTTGAAGATAGATATGCCCGAAAAGCTACAATCTTTGCTTCACAAATACCTGTTGAAAATTGGTATGAATACATCAATGAACCAACTATTGCTGATGCTATACTCGATAGAATCGTACCAAAAGCACATCGTTTTGACTTAAAGGGGGACTCCCTAAGAAATAAAAAATAACACTACTATTGTATTGATTTTTGCAGCGCGTTTTTGTGGTACAGTTTCATCCGGAATCACTGGTACAGTTCATCCGGAATATTCAAAAAGTGTTGTTTTTGCTAGAAGAACCCTAGTTCCTGACCCTAATCCATTTTAGCATGAAGAAGGTAATGATTTTGATTTGGTTGGTTTTTGTTTTTCATGTTGGAAGATCCCAATCCATCCAATTAACCCCAGATTCAGAATATTCAAATGATAGGGATGAGTTGTTTTTTGGTGACATCATTCTCCCTTATTCATTTTTACTTTTTGGGTCTGAATTGGGCGGTAATGAACAGGCTTTGATTGTGAAGGAATTCACCCAGGATGGCATTTTTATTCGTAAGCTGCAGATACCGTTGAGTATGGATTCCAGTTTTTCATTTTTTTCAGTACTTAAAGTAAAGACTGGCTATGAGATTTGGGGTTATTCAGCGCTTAATAGCCAGGATACTTCTGTTAGTATTCGTCGTGCAAGTATTTGTGTTGTCCATGTGAATGATTCGTTAAACCATTCTTCGATAAAGTTTTTCCAACTCCCTTTCAACCTTTCTGTTTTTCCATATTTGCTTAAATGTCGATTGGGTGAAAATTTGGAACGATATGGTGGACTGGCTTGTAAATTAAATAAGTTGGAACTTCAGTATCCAGGGAGGTTTGATGAGCAATTTGCAACAGTTTATTTTTTCTTGGATTCAAATGATGTCTTTAAATGTTATATGGACTCTTCAAACCTAAATGATTACACTCAAGGTGCAGAAATACTAAAGCAAATTGGCAAAGGGTATGTTGTTCATCGAGGGGCAGATAATAACTTTTATGAGAACAGTTTTCGTTTTAAGGTGGTTGATTCCGATTTTAAAGATTTGGGATATAGGGTTTTAAGCACCATTAATGGCCCCTATGATTTATTGTATTCCATTCCTTTTTATTCTCCTTATTTTAGCTTACTCACCAATCGAGAAGACTCAAATGCGTATTGGCTTGCAGGTCGAAGAAGTACTCAAGATCATGTGAATTCCTTTTTTATAGCGGAACGTATTTTCGATACCCTTGATGTTGATTTTCCCAATTTGAAATCAACATGTTCACGTAGAATAATTACACTTTTTGAAACCTATGATAGTTATGAGAATCAGGTTCCTGCTTTAGTTGATTGTCTTGACCAATCCCCTCATGGTGACTTTGTTTTTGCAGGCATGCTTAATAATACCAAATTTTCTTCTGGTTCAACTTCATCTGAAATGCCAGATACTTTGTTGATTTCATTTGTGAATTCTGATTTAAGCAAGTATGCAGAGAAACGGATTTTTTTGAATGAAATGGTAACAATAAATCAGGTTTCATTTGTTTCAGACTCTTTTGTTTTACTTAGCGGGTACACGCAAAATTTTATTAAAGATCCTTCAAACCTGAGTAAAGATTACTTTGCTATGTTGGTTAGGATGTCGAATGAGCATGTTGGGTTTGATGATATTTCAGAAGAACATGAACGATTTCAGGTCTTTCCTAATCCTTTATCAGGGCAATTTTGGGTGAATTGTTCTTTTGAGGTGAATAGTTTTGATGTGATGAACTTAGTTGGTGAAGCTCTTTGGTCAGATAAGGTGGAATCAACAGATTTTCATGTGAATGTTCCATTTTCTTTACCCGGTGGGGTTTATTTGTTGAAGGTGAATGCCTTTAATGGAAATAGCTATTTCAAACGCATTGTAATTGAAGAATAAAATTTAATCTTATCAATTTGATAGGTTGTTCTTTTTAGTCGTTCACCTCGCGTGAAGGACAGCAGCGGTTAGGCAGCCGCTGGGTATGGCTTAGCTTTGCGCTGGTTTTGGAGCGACCACAGGAAGCTACCAAAAGCAGCTGCAAAGCTGACATAGCCTGCAATGCCTTTGAGCGGATGGCCTGGTTTTGTGGCGGTAGGGATTGGCAATTGAAACGCCAATTTGCTTGCCACAAAACACGCCCTAAAAACCTAAATTTTAACCGAAGTTGATTTCGGTACTGTCGCCAATGTTCAGACTTTGAATCATGCCCTTGAGTAGCGCATCGTTGCCTATGAGCGAGCGATGGAGAATGGCGTATTCAATTTGCGCGTAAGGACCAATAATGGAATCTTTGATGGTGGCGTAGTTTAAAATGGCATTTTCGCCAATGGAAACATGCGGCCCAATGATGCTATTGCTGATTTTGCAGCCTTCTCCAATAAATACCGGTGGGATAATAATGGTGTTTTCGAATTGGTAAGGACTTGTGTCGTAATTCAACCTGCGCAGGAGCAAGGAGTTGGTGTCGATTAACACTTCTTTTTTGCCGCAATCAAACCAATTATCTACATCAAAGGTGCTGAATTTTACCCCTTGATCAACCATTTTCATGAGTGCATCGGTAAGGGTAAACTCGCCATGGGTTTTGAGTTGCTGGGCTACGTTTTCTTCAAGAGCCTCGAAAAGCAATTCACTTTCACGGATTTTGTACACGCCTACCAAGGCAAGGTTGCTTTTTGGAATACTTGGCTTTTCAACCATGCGGGTAATGAAGCCATTTCGGTCAACTTCTGCTACACCAAACAACCTGGGATCGTCAACTTTTTTAACACCCAAGGTTGAGTATTCAGAAGCAAAAACGGCCTGAGCGTCCATGTCCACAATCGTATCTCCAAAAACAATTAGCACCTCTTCTGCAGGCTTAACATGTTCTTTGGCCAGCCAAATGGCATGTCCTACGCCTTTACCCGTGGTTTGAATAACAAAGCGGGCGTTGATATGCGGGAAACTTTTTTGGATGTACTGCTCGATTTTATCGCCCAGGTAGCCAATGATAAACACAAAATCCGTTATTCCATTTTGGTTAAGGTATTCGGTGATATGGCCAAGAATGGGTTTGCCGGCAATAGGAATAAGTGCTTTTGGCTGAGTATGTGTATGTGGACGGAGGCGAGTTCCGATTCCTGCTACAGGAATAATTGCTTTCATGGATGCGGGTGCAAGCTTCAAAAATAAACAATTCCTGCTTTTTTGATGCCTTTCACAATTTATCCTTGGATTTTAGGATTGCTGATTGTTACTTTGTAGTGCAAAGTACTTTTATGGGCAACACAACTGATTTTCAAAAAGACCTGGCTTCCATTCGCGATATGATGGAGAAATCGAGTCGCTTTGTTTCACTTAGTGGCTTATCGGGCATTTTTGCCGGGCTTTTTGCGCTGGCCGGAACGGTTTATGCGTATTTTTTGATTTACTACCCCAATAGTCCTTTCGGGTTTAGGTTTGTATACGTGAATCAAAGCTCTGTTTTACTAAAATTACTGCTAGCTGCGGCCTTGGTTTTGATTGCTTCTGTTTTATCGGGTTTTTATTTTAGTAGGCGTAAGGCCATTGCCAGCGGTTTGCCGGTTTGGAGTGCTATTACCCGCAGGTTTTTATTCTCTATTTTGGTTCCTTTGGTTTCGGGTGCGGTTTTTATTGGGTTGATGTTGTTGAAAGGAAATTTAGAAATAGTTGCTCCTGCTTGTTTGCTGTTTTATGGCTTGGCTTTGATGAATGCAGGAAATTTTACCTATTCGGAAATTCGTGTTCTAGGCGCTCTTGAAATTGGTTTAGGGCTTATTTCTGCATGGATTCCCGGGTATGGATTGATTTTTTGGGGTGCCGGATTTGGGCTCTTGCATATTGCATACGGCGCCTTGATGTATTCACGCTATGAATCGAAGCACTAATGGATTTGCTAAGTGGTTTTGATAAGGCCTTTGAGAACCGGGTTCGGCTTCAAATTATGTCGGTTCTGGTGGTGAACGAGGAGTTGGAGTTTAATTTCCTAAAGGAGCTGCTTAAGCTAAGCGATGGAAATTTGGCTTCGCATATTAAAGCACTGGAAAAAGAGAATTATGTGCAGGTTTGGAAAGGTTATAATGGAAGAAAACCATTGACAAAATACTCAGCAACTGGTGCCGGGAAGCTCGCTTTTAAAAAGCATCTGGCGGCTATTGAAAATTTCATTAACAAGCAAAAATAAATTTTTTTTAACTATTCACTTTGTAATTCAAAGCACTTTTATGGAAACAGAATCAATTATTAATCGCTTCAATGCCTGGCTAAAACGTTCGGTTTTGGTAAAAATTGGCACCATTGGTTTTCTAGTATTGATTTTATTAATCCCGAGCTCCATGATTGAGTCGGTTATCTATGAGCGGCAAAGCCGCGCCGAAGAAGCAATTGACGAAATTTCTTCCAAATGGGGAGAGGCTCAATTGGTTACAGGCCCAATTGTTCAGTTGCCTTATTCCAAGCTGGTAAAAACCAAAACCGGTGTAGAAACGCTTAGGGAATTTGCGTATTTCTTACCTGCCAGATTTAAGGTAAACGGAAACCTGAAGGCAGAGGAATTGAACCGGGGCATTTTTGATGCCGTTGTTTTCAACGGTACGTTTAACCTGTCGTTTGGGTACACTGCCGCCGAACTTACCAAGATTGAAATTGAACCTTCTGCCATCGACTGGAGCGGTGCAAAGCTCTTGTTTGGCTTTAGCGATTTACGAGGTTTGAGTTCGGTGCCTAGTTTGACTTTCCAAAACAAGCAATTGGCCTTTGAGGCTTTTCATCCGCTTGTAAGCGAAGAGCTACCTGCTGCGCAATACCTGGCAGCTGCAATCCCCAACCTGAATTCCTTGGAGCAATTGGCCAATGTTTCGATGAAGCTGAGTTTACGAGGTAGTAAGTTTCTTTCGTTTGTTCCGGTAGGAAATGAATCAGAAATTGTTCTAAAAAGCAATTGGCCGGATCCCGGTTTTGACGGAAAGTTTTTGCCCGTGCAGCGGCAGGTTAGCGATTCAGGATTTACAGCAAGCTGGTCTGTTTTAGGTTTTAATCGACCTTTTGCTCAACAATGGCTCGGAAAATGCCCTCCGGATTTGGGTAACTCTCTTGCAACGGTAAACCTGCTTATGCCGGTAGACCAGTATCAAAAAAGCATGCGCTCTTCCAAGTATGGGATGCTAGTGGTATTGCTAAGTTTTCTTGCGCTATTTCTAACCGAAATGATTCTTAAAATCCGGATTCATCCTTTCCAATACTTGCTCATTGGTGCGGCAATGGTCTTGTTTTATATCCTTTTGCTTTCGTTTTCCGAGCAAATTGGATTTTCTTATGCTTACCTATTAAGTACAGCCTTGGTAGTGCTTTTGATATCTGCCTACAGCCTTAGCATTTTTGGGAAATGGAAGAACTCACTCGGACTCCTGGCTGTTCTTTCTGCTTTTTATGGCTATGTATTTGTGTTGATTCAACAGCAGCAATTTGCCTTATTGTTGGGAAGCCTCGGTCTATTCTTGGTTTTGGCCCTGCTCATGTATGTTTCAAGGAAAATTAATTGGTATCAGGATTAAAGGAACCACAGGGTTATCCGTGCCGAATCCGTCAGATAACCCTGTGCTTTTACTATACGGAGCAAGCTGGCTTTTGGATTAGAGGTGGGAAATTTAAGGCTGAAGATTATTATCCTGTATAAAGAGATTTTATTTGTTGCTTTTTCTCCATGTTCCTGATAAATGTGTTGAAAATATTTTCATTGTGGAGGTTTTGGCATTTTACGAGGCGCAATCAATGTGATTAATTTTATTTTTGACTTACATTTGGTGTAACTTAAAATGTTTGTAAATTTGAAGTGGAAATAACATTTAGCAAAAAAAGCTGGAAAAACTGGCAAATGATTATTCCAGGTGTCAAAAAGAGATGGGCCAAATTCAAGCAAAACTCTTTAATAGACGACTCGGAGATCTACGAAATGCGGTTACCCTTGAAGATGTGCGTTACCTCCCGGGTAGGTATCATGAACTAACGGGAGATCGAAAAGGTCAATGGGCTTGTGACTTGGATCAACCCTATCGTTTAGTTTTTGAGCCTGGCCAAAAGCCCATACCCCAGGATGATAACGGCAAATACCTTTGGGTTAAGATTGAAAATGTTGAAATAATTGAAGTTACAGACTACCATTCCAACTAATAATTTAGCTAAAGATGGAAACTAAAAAGAATCAGTATTATCCTCAAATAGCTTTTCATCCAGGTGAAACCTTAAAAGAGAAGTTAGAGGAATTAGGCATGGGTCCTAAAGAGTTTGCAATACGAACAGGAAAGCCCGAAAAAACCATAATAGCAATCTTAAAATGTAAGAGCAGCATCACTCCAGAAATGGCTGTTCAGTTTGAACATGTTCTGAAAATTCCTGCACATTTTTGGTTGAATATGCAGCGAACTTTTGACGAGTTCTTGGCACGTGAAGAGCGAAATGAACTGATAAAAGAGTCGGCTGATTGGGCAAAAAAATTTCCCATAGCTGACATGGTAAAAAAAGGCTGGCTGGCTAAAAAAGGGACAATAGAAGAAAAAACATCCGAATTGTTGGCTTTTTTCAGTATCAGTAACCACAGCGCTTGGGAGGATTATTATTTTAATCAACAGCTGAAGGTGGCATTTCGCATTTCCTTAGCGCATATTAAAGATCCCTATGCCATTTCTGCATGGTTACGCAAGGGGGAATTGCAAGCTGCCGAGCTTATCAGTAAACCTTATGATGAAAAAGTTTTCAAGGAATGTTTACTTGAAATAAAAGCTATAATGGCCAGGCATCCCGAAAACTTTTTTGGGCAATTGCAACGAGTTTGCTTAAATGCGGGTGTAAAGGTTGTCCATACGCCTTGTGTAAATAAGGCACCAATAAGCGGAAGTACACGATGGCTAGGCGATACGCCTTTAATCCAATTAACTGGACGATATAAACGGAACGATAGTTTTTGGTTTACTTTCTTTCATGAGGCTGGCCACATTTTGCTCCATGGGAAAAAGGATATCTTTCTTGAGGACATTGACTACTCCGAAAAAGATAAACAAAAAGAAAATGAAGCTGACAGCTTTGCTGTGAAATGGACACTTTCAAAAGAAGAGGAGGACGAAGTTTTAAAGCGGTTTAATGCATCAGAGAATGAGATAATTAAATTGGCTACTAAGTTTAATACACATCCTGCAATTATTGTTGGGCGTTTGCAACATGAAGGGGTGCTTCCTTATTCTTTCGGAAGAAAATTCTTTGTTCCTGTTGAATTTGAATAAAAGTGGGAGGTACTATTTATCCTTCTATATTTAACTCCGAACTACTTGTAATCAAACCGATAAAATAGCTTGGCCCAGATCACCTTAGAAACTGAGCTCTTTTCGGTTTTGAATCAACAATGCAAAATTCAAGTCCGAAAACTATCTTTACAACTGGTCAGATTTGTTATCATTTCACCAATTTGGATGAAATTGATTCACAAAGAATAATTAATCAAAATGAATAACGCTGATATACGCTGGAAGCAACGCTTTAGCAATTTTGTTAAGGCGTTTATCAAACTGGAAGAGGCTGTTCTTAATGTTAAAGGAACGTATGCTTATGGAGGAGACGCGAAAATCAGACAGGATACTTTTTTGGAGGATATCATTAAGGAAGGTGTAATTCAGCGTTTTGAATATACCCATGAATTGGCTTGGAATGTAATGAAGGATTTCCTGGAGTATTCCGGAAATAATGGAATTTTTGGGTCGAGGGACGCCACTCGGGAAGCATTTGCATTCGATTTAATCTCCAATGGTGAAGTTTGGATGGACATGATTCAAAGTCGCAATAGAACTTCGCATACTTACAATGAAGAAACTGCTGATGCTATTTTTCAGAAAATTGTGGTTGAGTATTATCCTGAATTTTCCCAGTTTAAAATCCGCATGGAAGACTTGCTTAACAGATAAGTTATGATAGCCCATGGATTAAAAAAAGAGACAGTTTCGGCCATTCAGCAAGTATTAGCCAGATTTCCGGATGTGCATCAAGCCATTCTTTATGGCTCAAGGGCAAAGGGAAATTTCAAACCGGGTTCAGACATTGACCTCACACTTACCGGTGAAAACCTTAATCTGAGCACGCTCCAAAAAATTGAGCTTGATTTGGAAGAATTGCTTTTGCCTTACAAAATTGATTTGTCTATCCAGCGGCAAATACAAAACCAAGATTTACTTGACCACATGAAAAGGGTAGGTGTGGTGTTTTATGAAAGTCCTAAAGCTGAGGTAAAATAACTCCCGAATTACTTGTAATCAAACCGATAGGATAACCCTGTTCTTACCCACCTTCCGGGCATAATAACATTGCCAACCTCACGGTAACTTGCATCAAACAAATTGCTGGCTTCGGCAAACAACGAAAACCTATTGCGCTGGTATTGTACTTTCAAATCGCATAACCAGTATTGTGCATAACCAACCCTACTTTCGTTGCGTGCCCGCACAAAGGCATCCAAACTCTTGTTCATTTTTACTTGAACTGTTGCGGTAAATTGATTTTGCAAGTAATCATACACGTACCTTGAAATTCCGGATGGATTGGTTTGATTGAGGTCTACCCGACAATATGCCAATTGAATAGTTTGGATTTTGGTTTCTTCTCTAAAAAAGGATGGTTTTATAGTTAGGTTCCATTCGTAGCCACTCGTTTTTAGTTCGCTTTGATTTCGTGCAACCCAACTGATGGCCGTTGCTGAGTCCCGGATCCAGTCAATTTGCTTCATGCCATCGCGTAAGAAAACTCCTGCCTGAAGTACCAGCCAGTTTTTTCGATAAAAGAGATTCAATTCATAATTCCAGGCCTGCTCCGCTTGCAAATCCGGATTTCCAATACTCGTTTTTCCAGCATCTGAATAATACAATTCTGTGAATGAGGGAACTCTAAATCCACGCGAAACTTGAGCAGAAAGGCTTAATGCTTCTCCGGAATATCCCAAATCAAGCGAAGGATAAGAGCTTAATCCAAAATCGGAGTAGTTGTTGAGGCAAATTCCAGGTATCACCTTAAACTTCTCGCCCAACTGGATGTGCTGATCTGCAAACAAGCCCATGATGCTTCTGCTTCTGTTGCCAAGACTATTGCTGGTCAATAGCTCCTGCCTGAATTCCAAACCAGTATTCCAATGTCCCAGCTTGTTTTCAGAGCCATAACTGATGTCGAAATTTAGGGTTCGGCTGGTATGGGTGTTTCGCGAAAATGAAGGCGTATCGCGTTTCAACAAGAACTCATCGTCATGTGCTCTGAATAAGAATTTACTTTTTAGCTTTCCATTTTTATGCTGGTAGTTTAAAGAGGCAAATCCCAATTTGGTTTCTTCGTATTGCTTAGGAAAACGGTCGGTATAATAACCGTTTGAGCCGGTCTTTTTTGCTTGAAGTCCCGCCATGGTTTCCATGCTTCCCTGCAAAACCTGAAGTTCATTCTGATAGAGTAATTGGGAGTTGTCGAAATCGGTATTGCTGCGGTAGCCATCAGAACTTAGGTTTTGAATTGAAAAGCGATGATGCGTTTTACCCAATTTAAAATCGGAACTGCCTAACAATTGCCTAAATCCATATTGTCCGCCGGCAACTTGAAAGCTTAAGTTTTTTCCAATGGGTTTCCGCGTAATAATATTGATTACACCTGCATAGGCATTCATGCCATAAACTCTAGCTGCTGCACCTTTCAAAATTTCAATCCGTTCAATATCAAAAGTTGAAACCGGAAGATTGAGCAGGTGATGCCCGGTTTGAGGATCGGTCATTCTTACTCCATTCAAAAGAATAAGTGTTTGCTCAAAGCTTCCTCCTCTAATTTGTACATCGGCCTGGGTTCCAAATGGACCTCTTGAACGAATATCTACTCCGGCGGTATTTTCCAGTAATTCGGCCACAGTTTGGGCCGGACTCATCCGAATAGCCGCCGAATCAATAATCTGAACAATGCGCAGACTGCTAATACCGGCGGTTTTATGCTTGTTCTCGGTGAATACAAATTCAGGAATGGCCGAGGATTTTTGCGCCAATAATGGCAACGCAACAATGGCCAATAGTCCAGCTAGGGTCAAATTTTTCATGGGCTGCAAAACTAGTTCCTGACAGCTTGCCAGCCAAAAATACTTATTTCACACCCGTAAGTAGCTCGATTTCGGCGTCCTGAAATTATTCACAGCCCTGAATTATGATTTGGTGAAGGCTGCTTCATGGAATAACTTGCAACCGTTACCAAACAGTTATGAACAGAGACATCGAAATCTTTAACCTGATTGAACAGGAATTGCACCGCCAGGAAAATGGCCTCGAGCTAATTGCTTCTGAAAATTTTGTAAGTCGCCAGGTTATGGAAGCCATGGGTAGTGTACTTACAAACAAGTACGCAGAAGGTCTTCCGGGTAAACGCTACTATGGCGGTTGTGAAGTGGTTGACGTGGTAGAGAACCTTGCCATTGACAGGTTGAAGAAAATGTTTGGTGCAACTTGGGCCAATGTACAGCCACATAGCGGTGCTCAAGCCAATGCCGCAGTTATGTTGGCTTGCTTGAACCCGGGTGATAAAATTCTGGGTTTTGATTTGTCGCATGGTGGACACTTAACTCATGGTTCACCTGTAAATTTCTCCGGAAAATTGTATGTGCCAAGTTTTTATGGGGTTGAGCGCGAAACTGGCTTAATCGACTGGAATAAGGTTGAAGAGGCTGCACATCGAGAAAAACCGAAATTGATTATTTGTGGCGCTTCTGCCTATTCAAGAGATTGGGATTATGCCCGCCTACGAGCCATTGCTGATGCTGTTGGTGCATTGCTGCTTGCAGATATTTCGCATCCTGCAGGTTTGATTGTTGGAAAGCTGTTGAACGACCCTGTTCAACATTGTCATATCGTAACATCAACCACTCACAAAACCTTGCGTGGTCCTAGAGGTGGTGTTATTCTTATGGGAAAAGATTTTGAAAATCCTTGGGGACATAAAACACCAAAGGGTGAAATTAAAATGATGTCGGCTTTGTTGGATGCCGCTGTTTTCCCGGGTACACAAGGTGGTCCGCTTGAACATGTTATCGCTTCTAAAGCGGTTGCATTTGGTGAGGCTTTAACGCCTGAATACGCGGCTTATGTAAAACAAGTGAAAGAAAATGCGGCTGCATTGGCAAAAGCATTTATTGATCGCGGCTATCAAATCATTTCCGGGGGTACAGATAACCATTTGATGTTGATTGATTTGAGAAATAAAAACATCAGTGGAAAGGCTGCCGAAAATGCGCTGGTTAAGGCAGAAATTACCATCAACAAAAACATGGTACCATTCGATGATAAATCCCCATTCGTTACTTCAGGAATTCGTATTGGTTCAGCTGCTATCACTTCACGTGGTATGATGACTGCCGATATGGAAGCAGTTGTTTCATTTATTGATGAAGTCTTGATGCATCCGGAAGACGAAGCGGTTATCAAATCTGTTCGTTCCGGTGTGAATGAGCTGATGAAGAAATTTCCTTTGTACAAGTAAGCTTTTACGCATAAAAAAAGAGGACGAGATTCAATTCCCGTCCTCTTTTTTTATGCTTTTAATTCGAACTTAGTTCTTAATTATTCACCAGTATTTTGCGGCTTAAACGCTCTCCGTTTACTTGAATCTGAACAAAATAAATGCCTCTGTTCATTTCAGGTAACTCAAACTCATACTGCTTATTGCCGGCGCTTTCAAAGCCATCTACCATGCGGTTAATTTCACGGCCGGTAATATCAATCAAAGCAATTTTAACCTGGCCTGATTTCTTCAAATCAAATCCCATATTCAAATTGCGACCAACCACCGGATTTGGATACACTTCTAAAGAGGAAACAAAACCATTTTCGTTGATGCCGGTAGCTGTTTTCTCGTTAATGGTAATCTTTTCTTTTTTGGTTATTGAGGTGGTTTGAGCAAAAGCTCCGTAAAAATCAACTGCACCACTTCCAGCAGCAGGTGCTGTCCAGCTAAATGTCCAAACCGCCGGATTGGTTTGTTTAGCCGATGTATGGGTGATGTATTTGCTCGAAATAACCATGCTTCCGGAGCCCGCACTTAAACTTCCCATTAAGGTTCCATCAGCTTTTTGTGGTGATACCTGAAAGCCTTTTCTTCCATTTCCGCTAAGTGTAACAGTTACTGTATAGGTGCTTCCCGGAGTATATCCTTCAGTTGGCACATTGGTGGTAATGATGCCTGTGGCATCGGTTGGGGCGCCGCTATGGCACCCGCTAGTAAAGCAGGTTGCTCCTCCATCGCCGGGCGACCCGGTTCTTCCCGCCGGAGCTCCGGTTGGGTTGGATTGCAATAAGTCGCTTGCCATTAATAACATCGCCAACGAGATTCCAACTAAGTAACGTTTTTTCATAGATTGTCTTTTATTCAAGTATAGACAAACTTCAGGCCAGATTTGTTGCCTGCCCGTTATTCAAACCTTAAATATTTTTTAGGATAGCTACTTTTTAATCCATTTTGCAGGATCCTGCAATTCGGTTTGCTTGTATATTTCAAAGTGCAGGATGCTTTGTTGGTCTTCCGGATTGGTAATTACCGTTCCAATGATGTCCTTAGTTTTTACTTCTTGGCCTTTTTTTACAGTTACCGTTTCCAGTCGTGCATACACGCTATAATATTCACCGTGGCTAATGAGTACAACTTGGTCCATTCCTGGAATAGGGAAGGTGCGTACAACAGTTCCATTAAAAACCGCCCGAACAGAGCTCTTAGCTTTGGCTTTGATATCAATGCCCAAGTTGTTTTTTACAACGCCTTTCAGCTCAGGATGAGGTGTTTTGCCAAATTTACCAACAATAACACCTTCAATAGGCCAAGGCAGTTTGCCTTTGTTGTCTTCAAAGTTTTTGCTCAAGGCAAAATCAACCTTGGATAAATAGGAGTTTGAAGTGGTTTTCTCTTGAGGAACAGGAGCCTTTTTGGTTCGTTTTGCTTCTGCCAATCTTCTGGCTTCCTCCTTTTTCCTACGTTCTTCTTCCAATCGGCGAGCTTCTGCAATTTCCTTTGCAATCTGGTTTGAAATTGCCTTGTTGAGCTCTTTTTCCTGGCGTTCTTGCTTCGTAATTTGCGTTTTTATCAAACTAACCTGTACCTGCAAACGGTTCAATAGCTTGTTTTCTTCCTGCTTGTCTTGTTCAAGCTCCTTCTTCTCTTTCTCTTTTACATTCATTAGCCAGGTTTTCTGGTCCCTGGCGGCTATCATGCCATTAATTGCTTCAATGATGGCCTTTTGCGTGTTAACAATCAATCGAGCCTGCTGCATCCGATAATTTCCATATTGATTCAGATACCTAATGCGGCGAATGGCTTGATGAAAATCTTTTGAGCTGAAAATGAATACAAGTTCCTGATTGAGCTGCCTTTTTTTGTATGCCGAAAGAATATACCTGCCGTAATCTTCTTTCAGCTCCTGCAACTCTTCTTTTAATTTTCCGAGCTCTCTTTTCTGTCCATCAATTTCAATCGACAGTTCAAAGTTTTCCTGGCCAATATTGTCAATCAATTTCTCCCGGTGCTCTATCTGCTTACCAATTACCTGAAGTTCTTTGGCTTTGTTGGCTTCCTGCTTTTTTACCTGGGCCAGCTTTTTTTTGTTTTCCTCTATTTGCTTGAGTAAAAGTGCGCGCTTGTTTTCAAGTTCTTTCCGCTTCTGGCTGGCCTTTTGGGCATGAAGCATTCCAACCGGCTGGACCAGTAGAAGCAAAACAAGAATTCTGCCAATGCATTTAGTAAACAAGCACTTTGTATGTTTTAGGAATAACAAAACTGGGTTCGCGTTTGAATGAAAGCGCAATATTGTTCAGTTGAAATCGGCATTCCACTTTTTTTTCCGACTGGATGTTGAAGATTCGTGTGGATGGAATACTATTCTGACCAAAATCCATGAAATGTTCATGGTCTATGCTCATTGATCGCCTGGTTTGTAAATCAAGCAGAGTCGTTTTTTGTGTTTTTAGGTTTGATGAGTAACCGCTTTCCTGTTGTCCGTTTCCAATCAGAAGTGTTAACAATAGCTTTTGGGTTGTGGTGTCTATCTTACTCGTTGCGGTGGGGTCAAAAGGAGCATTGCCCCATACAATGTTTTGCAACTGCTTAAATCCAATTGGACTTGGGCTGAATTTCTTCAGGTAATCATAGGAAGCACTGATATACACTTTATTCATTAGGTCAATAATGCGTATGGAATCCGGTTTGATTAGAATTCTCGCCACATTGAGTAAGCCCATGGCACGGGCATTCAACCAAATATAATCGTCTTGATGCGCTTGGATTTCCATGTCGAAACTAAGGTCCTGCTTGTCATCTTTGTAATTCACTTCAGCCTTGGCATACAACCATTCGCTAGCGTTTTTTTGCTGCAAAATATTATCTACCAGCTTTTGGCGGCTTAACTCTTCAACTCCTGTACCCTTGGGTTCAGGTTTAGTTGAACTCAATGTTTTTTTGGTTTTACAGGCGCCCATTAAAACCACAGTTGCCAGCAAAAGCAGAAATGAATAGGATTTGCTCATGGCTGCAATTTCCGCTCTTTTATTTTCTTCAACAAAGCCTCACTCGGATTTCCCAAGCCTGCAGCCTTCTTCCATTGTGTTAAGCCTTCTTCCTCCTGTCCGAGTTTAAACAATACATCACCCAAGTGTTCGGTTACTTCGGGATTTTCAGGTGATAACTGCAAGGATCTTTCTATGTAATTTCTGGCTTCCGAATAGTTTTTCAGTTGGTATTGAATCCAACCGTAGGTGTCTTGGTAGGATGCATTTTTTGGGTCGATGGAAATGCTTTTTCTGCTCAATTGTTCGGCTTTATCCAGCCTTTCATTTCTTAACGAAAGAAAATAAGCATAGTTGTTCATGGCATACGCATTCTCAGGGTCAATAAGCAAAGCTTCATCGTAAGCAGAATCGCTAGTTGTATAATGTCCATTGTAGTGAGCGGCATCTGCTAAACTGCTTAGAAGTTGCGATTTTAATTCGTCGTTGTCTGCAAATTCTACACCTTTTCTGGCTGAATTTTCTGCAATGGGATACTTCTTCAATGACATAGCTGCGATGCTACTGAAAAGGTATGCTGGTGCATAGCTTGGAAACAATTCAATCACTTGAGAACAATCTTCCAGCATCAAATCGTAACGCTGCATTAATTGGTCGCATTGCAACACCTGTTCCCAAGATAATATTCCGGCATTTTGCATGCCTGTTGCTTTAAGGTAACGCTCCCTGGCTTGTTCAAAATTGCGGTCCTGCAAGTACAAATCACCTTGCAAAATATAAGGACTCGGGTCGCCGGGATGTGCTTTTTCAAATGTTTCCAGTAAGTTTTGGCAGGTTTTCAGATGTTCTGGTTCAAAGTAGTTTCCGGGAATAATTTCGGTAAGTACATTCAATTTTGTTTTGATATCTGCCTCGCCAGAAAGTCCTTTTTCCATCCAAGAAAAACAGAGGTTTTTGTCGCCTTTGTTTTTGTAATATTCGGCTAATGCAAATGCCGCATAGCCGTTTTTGGGTTCTTTTTGAATGATTTCTTGGTAAATGGCTAATGCTTCTTTTTCTTTACGTGTAGCCATGTACAAATCGGCTAAAGCTCCTTTGAATTGGAGGTTATCCGGAAATGCAGCAATGAGTTTCTTTACCTCGTCAATGGCTTTTGCCGGCTTGTTCATTTGCAGGTAAATCTGCTCCTTTTGCCTTGTTAATCCTTCCGAAATGCCTTTCACTTTTTCATAGCCATCAAAGCTTTTCAAGGCTTTCTTGTAGTTTCCACCTTGGTGTTGAATCATACCCAATTCAAACAGAACATCCGGATTTTTTGTGGCCTTGTAATGCGCAGCCAGAAGTTCTTCGGCCTTGTTGTAGTTTCTGTTGTAGCGGTAAATATCAACCAATTGACGGGTGTACCATTCGTTGGCCGGATCTAGTTTGGTTGCTTTTTCTCCATAAATTTCGGCTTTGGCAACCTGCTTTGATTGCAGCAAGGTTGATGACAATTGAAACCAATTGTTGGCATTGCTAGGGTCAATCTCAGAAGCTTTCAAAAAATTGCTTTCTGCTTCTGCGTAGTTGCCAATCAATTTCTCGCGCATACCATTGAAAAAGTATTTGTCAAATTCAATGCGCTGCGCTTCTGGTAAAGGCTTTTGTTGCCCAAAAGCAATACTTGCTGTTAACAAGAAAAGAGGCTGAAACAGTAACTGAATCAGCCCCCTTTTTATACTGAGGTTTCTCTTCATGCTCAAATTAACTAAGCCAAAGGCTTATAGCGATTATTGCTCGGTACTGAAATCTCCCATACTCAGGTCGCGTGGACTTCCTTTGTATTCGCAGTTGCTACCAATCATTGAATTGTCAATATTGGCATTCACCAGCTTGGTTGATTTCTGAACAATGCTATTCGATATAAGCGATTTTTCTACCGTGCAATTGTCGCCAATACTTGCGAAGGGTCCAACTACACTGTTACGAATGGTAACATTTTTGCCGATGTAAGATGGCTGGATGATGACGGAATTTTCTGTCTTTAGGCTCTCATCAACCAGTTTTTCACCGCCATCATGCATAAACTGCAAAATGCGTGAATTGGTATAAACGGTTGCATTCTTGTTTCCACAATCCAACCATTCAGTTACCTGGCCTGGTACAAATTTGGTGCCTTTGGTTTTCATGTTTTCCAAGCCATTGGTAAGTTGATACTCACCTTTTTCTTTGATATCGTTATCCAACAAGTACTGAAGCTCATTGCGCAAATAGGCCCCATCTTTGAAATAGTAAATACCAATAATTGCTAGGTCAGAAACAAAATGTTCGGGCTTTTCTACAAAGTCTGTAATTACATTGTTGCTGTCAACCTTCACCACCCCAAACGGACGAGGGTCTTCAACTTTTTGTACCCAGATAATTCCGTCTTGTTCGCGGTCTAATGTAAAGTCTGCTTTGAATAAAGTATCAGCAAACACAACCAATACATTCCCTTCCAGACTTTCTTTCGCACACATAATAGCATGCGCCGTGCCTAGGGGTTCATGTTGGTAATATATGCTTCCTTTTGCGCCTAGTTTTCCGGCTACTTCAACCAGTTGCTTTTCAACTTCAGCGCCAAATGTTGGCCCAATGATATAGGCAACTTCCTCTATTTGCGTTCCGCAAACTTTGGCAAGGTCCTCAATTATCTTTTGAACAATAGGTTTTCCTGCAACAGGAATTAGGGGTTTTGGAACAGTTAGGGTATGTGGACGCATGCGTTTTCCCATACCTGCCATTGGAACAATTATTCTCATAGTTGTAGTAATTCAAGGCGAAAATTAGTCTTTTCTGCCTATTCTTACATTAATTTTTGGTGGATTATCAGCCCCACTTATTTGCCGGTGCTTCCATATCCGCTTTCACCGCGCGCAGTTTCGGGTAGTTTTTCTACAATTTCCCAGCTTATCTGGCTGTATTTGGCCAGTATCAATTGGGCAATTCGCTCGCCGTGTTTGATGCTGAATGGTTCTTGTCCGTGATTGATTAACAATACTTTAATTTCTCCTCTGTAGTCTGAATCAATCGTTCCCGGACTGTTTAATACAGTTATCCCATGCTTTAGTGCAAGTCCGCTTCTGGGTCTAATTTGGGCTTCATAGCCTTCCGGAATTGCAAGTTTAAGTCCTGTGCCAATTAGTTTGCGTTCACCGGGTTGAAGTGAAACTTCCTCCTCCAAGTTCGCCAATAAATCCATTCCCGCTGCATGCAGGGTTTGATACTCGGGTAGGGGATTTCCCGATTCGTTGATTACAGATACGCTTATAGGTTTATCCATGTTTGAATTTTTTTCGTTCCCTGTAAATTGAGATGCTTAAAAATAGGATTAGTCCAGTTATGGAATAAACATAATACATGGGACTTCCGGCTTGTGAATTCTGAAAGAATCTCACTATGGCATATATCACCATGCTTAATACGGAGTATTGAATGAATTTACCGGTTTCATAAGGAATTGGATAGTATTTCATTCCCCAGATGTAAGCAATTACCATCATGAGGAAATAGCATATTAAGGTGGCTAAAGCAGAGCCAAAATATCCAAACTGTGGAATGAGTAAATAGTTACCTACCAAGGTAATCGCTGCACCAATCAAAGCTATTTGCGCGCCTTTTTGGGTTTGATCGCTCAACTTGTACCATATGCTTAAGTTATAGTAGATGCCAAGGAAAATATTTGCCCAAAGCAATACCGGTACAACTTGCAATCCTTCGTGAAATTCCTCACCAATAAAATGCTTGAAGAATTCGATATTCAAGCCAACCAGCAGGAAAATGCTTAAGCATACTACTACAAACAAGGTCATGATATCGGCATAAATGGTTTTCTTTTCTCCCTTCTCACCCAAAGCAAAAAAGAAGGGTTCTGCAGCATACTTAAATGCTTGAATGAATAAGGTGATGATAATCGATAACTTGTAGTTGGCGCCGTAAATGCCAGTTAAACGTAAGGCATCTTCTTGATTGGGTAATAGCTTGATCAATAAAATTCTGTCGAGGGTTTCATTAATCATACCTGCAAATCCCACAACCATCATGGGCATCGCGTAACTCAGCATTTCCTTGTACAATCCTTTTTCAGCAGGGTTGTGAATTTTTCGAAGTTCAGGAAATAGGGCCAGAAAGCTCAATGCTGAGGCAAATAGATTGGATAAGAAAATCATTTCCGGATTCGGAGTTCCGCTAAAGAGGGGAAGAAGTTGTCCGGTAGTTTTGTGCCAATACGGACACAACATCAGGAAATACAGGTTAAGAATGATGTTTAAAGCTATTCCCAGGTTTTTGATGAGAGCAAAACGCAGCGCCTTGTTTTCTTTTCTCAACTTGGCAAATGCAATTGCACTTACCGCATCAAGTGCAATAATGGCCGCTGTCATGCGTACTATCCAGGGTTGGTTTCCAATGCCTGTTAACTCCGATATCTGACTTGAAAACAACCAGCTTAAAATCAAAAATCCGATGGACACCCAGGTTACGGACCTTAATGCCGTTCCATAAGCCTCATCCGGATTTTTCCTTTTCTCGGCAAATCTAAAAAAGCTGGTTTCCATGCCATGAGTTAACAGAATATTGAAGAAGCTTACATAAGCGTAAAGTCCGGTTACAACCCCAAACTGGCTCGCATTCAAGGTTCTGGTTTGAATGGGAACCAATAAGTAATTGATAAATCTACCTACAATGGTACTCAACCCGTATATTGCTGTTTGTCCAGCAAGCTTTTTTAGCATACTCACGGTACAAAAAACGTCATTTTGCGTTTACCACTCATGCAATTTTTCCAATTGCTTGGCTCATTGTCTTATTTTCGTTCGATAAATATGCAAAAGTTCCTCGTTTTCATTCTCCTTTCCCTTGGCTTCCTGTTGCCTGTAAGCACCTGGGCCCAGAAAACAGATGAGCAATTGGCTGGTCAATATTTGTCGGCCGGCGAGTTTAGAAAAGCTGCGGATATTTATGAGAAACTGTTGAGTAAAAACAGCTCTTCCATGTTTCTCTACGACAATCTTCTTAACTGCTATTTGAAATTGAAGGATGAGGAAGAAGCGCTACGTTTAATCAAAAAGCAAAGTCGTCGCTACGATGTAAATCCTGCCTATCGTGTAGATCAGGCTTGGGTTTTGGAGGAGTTTGGAAAGAAGGAAAAGGCTGCTCAAATTCGGAAAGACCTCTTGGCTGAAATTCCCTCAAATCCTTCTCTGATTGCTGAGCTTTCTTTGGCTTTTCAAAAACGTGGAGATAAAAATTTGGCCATTGAAACTTACCTCAAGGGTCGTCAGGTTTTGAGGAATAACCTCATTTTTTCATCGGAATTGGGTGGCTTGTATGCCGATTTGGGCAAGACTAAAGAAACCGTTGAGGAATACCTGAATGTGTTGTCTGAAGATGAAAGGCAAGAAGAACAGGTTCAGGGTCTCCTTCAAAATTATCTTAAAAATGCCGCGGAGTACGAAATCTGCCGGCAGGCTTTGTTAAAACGTGTTCGTCAACATGCGGACAAGATAGTTTACCAGGAAATGCTGATTTGGCTGTATGTTCAGAAGAATGATTATGCCGGGGCCATCCCTTTTGTGAAGCAACTCGAAAGAAGAAATAGAACCGAGGGACGGCAATTGATGGATATAGCCTATTTGGCAATGGCCAATTCCCGTTTTGATGATGCAGTTTTTGTTTTGAATGAAGTAGTGGCTTTGGGAATAGATAAGCCCTATTTTGCTCTTGCAAAGCAAACTTCCTTGGAAGCGCGTGCCAAGAAATTGCTTACCGGTAATTACCAAGCCGCCGATTTGATTGTTTTGGAACAAGAATACAAACTCATGCTTAAGGAGTTTGGTGAACACGAAGGCACTGCACAAACTATACGTGATTTAGCCTGGCTTGAAGCCAATTACCTCAATAAACTCCAAGAATCTGTAAACCATTATCTTTTTCTGACAGGTTTAGTTCGCTTAGACAAGCGCTTTCTTGCCAATTGCAAATTGGAATTAGCTGAAGTGTACATCTTAAAAGGTGAAGTTTGGGATGCCATGCTTCTTTTTGGTCAGGTTGATAAAGACTTTAGCGAGGATCCACTTGGTCAGGAAGCTCGCTACAGAAATGCCCGTTTAAGTTTTTACATGGGCGAGTTTGAATGGGCCAAGGCTCAACTTGATGTTTTAAAAACAGCTACTACTCAATTGATTTCCAACAATGCCATGGAATTGTCCTTGCTCATTCAAGAAAACATGGTAGATAGCAATCCGGAACCATTGCGCCTTTTTTCTTCTGCTTCTCTTTTATTAAACCGGCATTTGTACAAGGATGCAGAGCTTAGATTAGATAGCATTTCAACACTATTCCCCGGCCATGCTTTAAGTGATGATATTTTGTTCAAAAAGGCGCAGATTCGTGCAGGTGAATCCAATTTTCCTGCTGCAATTGCTTGCTTAGATAGTTTACTTTCTAAGCATGGACAGGATATTTTAGCCGATAATGCCTTGTTTCAGATGGCTGAATGGACAGAGTTTAAACTTCAGGATAAAACAGCTGCTTCCAAGTTGTATGAGCGATTAATTCTGGATTATGGTGGTAGCTTTTTTGTTTCAGAAGCCAGAAGACGTTATAGGGTGCTGCGGGGCGACGACTTAAATCAACAAGAATCTCATTGATATGATAATTTATAATGTTACCGTGAATGTTGAAGAAGACATTCACAATGAATGGCTAGATTGGATGAAAACAGTCCATATTCCCGAGGTAATGGCCACGGGTATGTTCCAGGAATCAAAAATGCTAGCTTTAATAAGCCGCCAAGAAGGTGAAACTGGGTTTACTTACGCCATACAATACAAAGCCGCAAGTCTCGATGATTACTTTAGGTACCGCGATGAGTTTGGTCCCGAGTTGCAGCGTAAAACCCTCGAAAAGTATGGAAACAAAGTGCTTGCTTTTCGAACTTTAATGGAAGAGCATTTTGTTCACGCTTAACCGCAGCTCAAATATATATACCGCTATTTAAATAATCAAAACACCACTCATGCAGGTTTTTTGATTTTGCTTGTTTCCTGTGTTTTTGGTTTTCGCCAAAGCATTCCAAGTTTATTCTTGTTTAGAAATTTTGTGTAAAGTCTTGATTAGTTGGGTTTTGTTTCAAACTCATCAAAATCTTCCTGTGCGCTTCGTGTTTTTGGTACTCCCTTTGATTTATGATGATTTTGCCCAACTTGGAATGAATTTACAGCAACTCGTATAAGGAATACGCCATTCACATAAACGAGCCGCCATTTGAATAGCAAATTGCACTACCTGCATCGTAAAAAAGTCTATTTAAATCTAAAAAACAGCGGCCCGAATCAGTAAAAAGGCTGTTTGAATAAAAATAATTCCTTTGAAAATCTGCGAGTTACGGAGATATGCAATTTAAATAGAAAAAACAGCAGCTTGAATAAGTATTTTCGATTTACAAATCAAGGTTACTTATTCATCACCCAATAAAACTGCTGAACATGAAAACAATTTCTACACTCCAAGGAAATTACTCCAATGAAGGCTCAAGTTTGAGTTTGAAAGCTAAAATCAGTGTTGGTGTATTGAAGGGCGGAAAAGAGCTAATCAGTTTTGCCAAGTATTTGTATTTGGTTTCAGTATTAGTCTTGTTGGTTTGTGCTGTTATCGAATTGAAACATATTTTTCATGTAGACCTTTTTCCTGGCGTTGATACTCCAATCGACAATGTTTACTACGCTGGTAAAGACGCTGCTTCACAAGGAATTTTTTAATCACCATTAATCCTACAAATCATGGAAATTTTAGTAGCCTATTTTTCCGAGTTGGTGTTGACTTTAGCTGTAGTAAGTCTTGTTTATTTAATCCTTCTTACGCGCTTTAGCAATCGTGCAGTTTCAGACAAATCTGTTCCTGCTCTGTTCAATAAGCCATTCGCCTTTGTTTTTATGGGTTTGGTGGATGAGAAAATTTTATTTGAGCGAATTCAAGAAACGGATGAGATGCGCGAAAAAGGTCATGAGTTCTTTTTCTTTATTGATAGACCCTTTGTCCAAAGCAATCAATTGACCGGTATCCATATTTTCCAGGTTGATGAAAAGTCGTTCAGGCCCGAGACAATGCTCGAAATGGCGGCATATGCCTCGAGTAAAGAGCCTGGCTATCTGGTGATGCTAAATCCGGTGAAATCTTTTTCTGAATTCCTGGTTGAATCACTTGAGCAAAAGAGGTCGGAGGGTTTCAGTTTCTTTGAATTGCAATCCGGTTCAAATCCGTTGGATGAAACGGTTTCAACCTCAAAGTCATTTCAAGAAGTAAAAAATCAGGTTGCTCAGGTGCTTTTTAATAATCCGGTTGAAGGTTTCCCAGCTGCCGTGGTTGTAGGTGCCGCACTTTTTAATCTTTTGCCCGGACAATTCGCTCAGGTAATTATTAGCCGCTTTCAATCAAATTCCAACTCTGAGTTAGAACCAGCAAATCAGTTTGAATTGAGTTCTGATTCTGATTCTACCAGCAAGTTAGGTGAGCGTTTGTTGCTCCCTCATTTCCATCTCTTATTAATGCGTTTCCACGCTAGGTTGAATGGTAGGGTTTTCGTTTACAGTTTTACAAAAAGTCTTGCGCTGCGTTTTTCAAACCAACTTTGTAGAATCCTTTTCTGTTTACTAGCCGTTACTGAAGCCGTTTTAATGGGAGTTGATTATCGAATGTTTACTTCTTTTTCGCCATTCTTTTATTTATCACTGTTGAGCATTGCGGTACTGCTGTTGATTCTTTTGGCTGAAGGCCTTAAATCAGGAGCAGAATCGGCTTTTAACCGTTTTCATGTTAAGCGTTCTTTCCGTCATAACAAATACCACTTAGAATGGAAAGCTTAACGCAGTTGCGGTTTTTTCTGCTTGAACAAACTCATTTATTCTACAACCTGGTTAAAAAATATAGGTTGATGAGTTTGCTTGTTCTGTTTTTTGCTTCCATCTTGGTCATGGAAGTGAAACACAAATACCATATAGATATTTATCCCGCTGTAGATTTTCCATTGGATAATCTGTATTTCTGGTGCAAAGACCAGTTCGGGATTTAACGCAATGCGCGAATGGAAATCAGCCCTTAAATTTCCTTTCTTAGCCGCGCAACCGGGATATTCATTTGCTCGCGGTACTTGGCTACGGTCCTGCGAGCAATGTTATATCCCTTTTCTTTCAGGATGTCCATCAGTTTCTCATCAGGCAATGGGCGGGCTTTATCTTCTGCTTCAATAGCATCCTTCAAAATCTTTTTCACTTCCCGGCTGCTAACTTCTTCACCTTCATCTGTACTTATTCCTTCACTAAAGAAAAATTTGAGTGGAAAAACGCCAAAATCGGTTTGAATGTATTTGCTGTTGGCAACTCGTGAAATGGTTGAGATATCTAAACCTGTTTTCTCAGCAATGTCTTTCAAAATCATGGGTTTGAGCCGAGTTTCATCTCCCTCTTCAAAAAAAGATTTCTGGTAGTTTAAAATGGCATTCATAGTCAGCAACAAAGTTTGATGTCTTTGTCTGATGCTATCAATAAACCACCTTGCACTGTCAAGCTTTTGCTTGATAAATTGAACCGTTTCTTTCTGCTCACGGGTGGGATTTTTTGCTTCATCGTAACCTTTTAAGGTTTCAAGGTACGATCTGCTTATGCGTAAATCAGGGGCATTTCTTGAATTTAATGAAATGCTGAGCTTTCCGTCTTGATCAATCAGCAAAAAATCAGGAGTGATGTATTGGGTTGCGGAGTTGTCAATTGCCTCTCCGGGCTTAGGGTTTAATTTGGTAATGAGGGTGATGCACTCTTTTAGTTCAGTTTCGTTGATTTTTAAAACCTTCACCAGCTTTTCGTAATGCTTCTTGGTAAAGTCGTCAAAATAATCTTCCAGAATGCGAATGGCCAGTTGAACTGTTTTAAGTTTTTGGTCCTTTCGCTTGAGTTGTATCAATAAACATTCCTGAAGGTTAGTTGCACCAATTCCGGCGGGGTCAAGTCCTTGAATTTTGGCAAGCACTTTCTTCATTTCCTCCAAATTGGTTTCAATGTTTAATGAAAAGGCCAGGTCATTGATGATGGCTTCCAAAGGCCTTCTCAAGTAGCCATCATCGTCTAATGTGCCAATAACTTGAGTGCCAATAGTCAATTCTTTTTCCGATTCGGCAATGGCATTGAATTGTTCTTGAAGTTCTTCGTGAAAGGAATTGGATTCTGTTAATGGCCTTTCCTTTTTTTCTTCGTCTCCTTCATCACTCAGGTGAAATCCCTCGGGGTCATACTCGTCGTTCACGTATTCTTTTACATCAAAGGATTCATCGGCTAAAAAGTCTTCCACCGAAAGATCTTCCGAGGCGGTATCTGTTTCCTGATTGTCTTTTAAATCTTCGGGGTTTTCACTTGGTGCAGCATCTTCATCTCCCGACCTGAGTAGGGCCGGATTTTCTATCAATTCTTGGTCAATTCGCTGGAGAATATCCACAGAATTGAGTTGCAGCAATTTGATAAACTGAATTTGCTGCGGCGATAATTTCTGAAGCTGGCTTTGTTGTAAACCTTGTTTTAGCATAGGAGTACCGCGAAAATAAGTAATATTCCTATGCTACCTACTTATAAATTAATAAGTGGTTTCTTACGCATTTTGGGCAGCAGCTTGCTCTGAATAAACTTCTGATGGGTCTGAAAAACGATAGCCAATTCCTCTTGCCGATTGAATGTAAACCGGAAGTTTTGGGTCTTTTTCAAAGTATTTTCTGAGAGCCAAAACAAAGTTATCAATGGTACGTGTATTGGGAATAACCGTATAGTCCCAAACAACCTTTAGAATGTGTTCGCGACTCACAACTTGATTTTTGTTTTCAATTAACAAACGCATCAGCAAAAGTTCCTTTTTGGTCAATTCAAATGGACCTTGAACTCCATGAGCTTCATGGCTTTCAAAATTGATCCAATTTTCTCCGAAATGGAAAATCTTGGGTATTTTGCCTGTATTGGCGTGTTTGATTTGCTTACTTTTTTCGAGCAGTTTTTGAACTCTTAGAATAAGTTCTTCCAACTCAAATGGCTTGGTGAGGTAATCATCAGCGCCTTTTTTCAGGCCTTGAATGCGGTCTTCGGCGGTGTTTTTGGCTGATAAGAATAAAACGGGAATGTTGTTGTCGTATAAACGGATGTTTTCACATACCATCAAACCGTCCATTTCGGGTAACATGATATCTAAAACAACCAAGTCAAACTTCTGCTCCCTAAATGTTTTTACAGCTTCCGTTCCTGTTCCGCAAACATGAACAAAATATCCCTCCAATTCGAGGTTTAGCTTCAGCGCGTGCTGAAGACTCAATTCATCTTCTACGAGTAAAATTCTGTCAGCCATTGTTTTTAAGCCTTAATTCAAAAATACTTCCTTTGGGTAGTCTATTTTCAACTTGTATTTCTGCTTTTTGCAGATTTGCAAGGTTTTTCACAATAAATAACCCCAAACCAGTCCCTTTTGTTTTTCGGGTGTTTTCATCCCCAATCCGAAAGAACTTTGTAAATAATTCTTTTTTGTCTTCTTCGGAAATGCCCGGACCCTCGTCTAATATTTGTAAACGCACTTCTTGTTTTGAAGAGAGCAGCCTTACCTGAATTTGGCTTCCTTCCGGAGTGTATTTTAAAGCATTGGATAGCAGGTTTGTTAAAATAATTTCCATCGCATTCGGGTCTGCTTTAACGTAAACCGATGGCTCAATCTCCATGCTTATTCGCTCATTCAGATTTCTGGGAATGGCAAAGTTCCTCACCGTTTCTTCGGTTAATTCACTCAGATTCAAGTTCCGGATATCCAAATCAAAATGAGCACTCTCAAGCCGTGCCGATAACAAAAGATTTTCAACCAATAAATTCAAGCGTTCGCTTTCCTGTAAAGAATTCTGAACGATGGTCCGTGTTTGTTCTTCGCTGAGTTTGCGCTTAAGTAAGGTTTCTAAATAGAGCTTGATTGAAGTAAGTGGAGTTTTTAATTCATGGGTCACACTAAGAAGAAAATTTCGCTGATTCCGCTTCACTTTCAAATCTCTGCTTAAGCTGTAAAAAATCCGAATTAATCCCCAGAAAATCAGCGCCATCATTACGGCGCCTTCTAGAATAAACATCCGAACTTTCCGCTTGTAAATGGTTTCCAGTTCCTGATAAGCCTCCCATTTAGGCCTCACCATGAAATTATAAAGGGGGTCGCCTTGCGGAATGAAAAATAGTTCGTGTTTGGGGTGATGAGCATAGAAATAATTCTTCATTGCTGTGCTATCTTCAAATAGCTCTTGCTGACGTGCCATTTCAACGTCAAAACTTGCTTCGTAAGAATGCGATTCAAGTCCTTTGCGCTCAAGTTCATAAATGGTTTTGCTGCTTTTGTAGTGGGCGTATGTCCACCAACTAAATGCTGCAACAATGTAAATTGAAACCAATAAGAATAGTAATCTTGCGCGATTCAAATGAAATGTGGTTTATAAATCCCAAATAATCCGCTGGCTATTCCGGATGTACTTTTTCAGGTTCAACCAAAAAGCAACAATCAAATAAATGATAATGGGTGAACCAAACGTAATAAACGACGTATAAATAAAGTAAAGGCGGATTCTGCTACTTGAAATCCTGAACTTTTCGCCCAGGTAAGTGCAAACCCCAAATACGTTTTTTTCAACAGTATACTTTATCTTATCCATATTCCTAAAGGCAAGATAAACGAAATTTAGCTGCTATTTGTTTTTGGTTTGATAAAATATTGTCCAAGCATGCAGCTCAGGCAGTTCCGTTTGATGCAATAATGCAAATGTTGCGCCAGCATGGCTTGAGAATCGAGTGCGGAATGACTTTGCCAACCCCTGGTTTTCCAATACTTGGATTGCTGGTGGTTTTCAGCCGGACAATAGTTCCAAATGTCCAATGCGAGCTCTTGCAAATACGTTTCGTCTCGCTTTTTACCCAGCGTAAATAGCATGGGTGCAATGGTGTTTACCAAAATTCGATAAAGTAATTCTTTGCCTGCTTTTCCGGTTTTGGTTAATTTGTTTCCATTTGAAATTTCCGGAAATTCAGCAAGTCTTGTCAGTAGGTTTGATTCTAGTGATTCTGCTATGGCTTTTGGACTTCTCATGCCGGCGTAGCTAAACAGATTTACTTTGTCATGGATATAGAAAAGGGCAAGCTGCAACAGTCTGTTGCTCGGGAAATTTGCAGGTCGGGTTTTTGAAAACTTCCAAATATGTATAGGCATCGCTTCCAGCCTATGTTTTTCTTTCAAGAACAGCCAGGTTTTACGTAGCTCAATTGCCAAATTTCCTTTTCCTTTTTCCTCTAAAAATCCAGCAAGGCCCCATATCAAAGAGATAAAATTGAATTGTTGATGTCGGTATTTTAAAACCAAGCCAAAATCAATTTTTGCATTCAGTGATTCTGCACCGTCACTGTTCAAACTTCCACAAAAGCTCCTAAGCAATTCCTTGAAAAAGACTTCCTCCCAATGATTTTTACTTTCAGCAAGGCGCAATTGAATTCGTTCGAATTTTTCTTCCATCCGCTCTATGGCTAATCTGTTCGTCCATTGCTCCAATTGAATCCGCGGGGGTAAATCACCAAAATTATGGCAGGCTTTTTCGTCTTGGTTCATGAAGAGGTAGTTGTAACGATTCAGCAGCTCATCATCTAAATAATTTTTTAATTCCAGCACAGGGATTTCAAATCCATCTTCCAAAATGACTTCCTGGTCATACTCATAAACCACATGTAGAATTACCGTTTCATAGCCTTTGTCGTTTTGGTGATTGTGCTTAAACCAATCCGAACTCCTGACATGGAATTCAATATTACCGACCAATTGAATGGGCCCAAGCTGAACGCGTGCTTGAAGAAAATCTGGTCCGGAGTTGAAATTTCGAAAACCCGGTTGAATAATCTGGAGTTTTTCGCCATTGATTAGGCAAAGTGATTTGGATTCAAGCTGCCTGTTTTTCCACACAAAATAGAGCAATTCTTCGCTGGGATAAATTTGCTTGAGGGGTAGAATTTGATTCATTCCCGAAATTAATTTTTTGTAAAACTCTCGATTTGGGTTTTTTCCTTAAATCTAATTGGTAATTTGCGGGTTATCCGGAATTTTTTAAGGCATTCCGTAATTCAATAATGAAAAAATTAGTTACTCTTTTTTGGGGCTTGGCTTCCTTTCTTTGGCTCCAGGCACAAACCACACTTCCAACATTCTGGAATTTTAGTACACCTGCAATTGCAACTCCGCCGCAAGGTTGGACAATGAACTTGGGAACTAACGGAAATCTTACCTATGCATTCGGTATGGGTGATGCACTTTCCTGCCGCCTCGATGCAACCGGAGAAAACTTTATTGTTGCTTTTACCGATAAGCCCGGTCCAATCAGTTATTACTTAAGTCCTCAGAATGCTGGTTCTCCCTGGGGTGGACAGTTTGATATTCAGGAAAGTGCCAATGGCACAAATTGGACTACCATTCGCTCTATTACCTCCAAATCAACAACAGCTACAAATTTCAATGGTGGCAGGTATCAAGATAACCTGAGCGCTTCAACCCGATTCGTTCGTTTTATCTTCACTACAAAACTTCCCGGTGGACAACCTTCTGCTCCCGGCGGAAACATGGCTGTGGATTCAGTATTTATCCGCAAAGGCCTTGCCTCTGAAGCAACTATTTCCATCAAAAAGGGCTCAACAACTTTGGTGAATGGATTGGTGTATGTAGTAGGCAATTCAGATTCAACCGATTTCTCCATTGAAAATGCAGGTGCAGAGCAAACCCTTCGTATTGATAGCGTTCGCTTGCAAGGAACCCATGCTTCAGATTACACCTATTCATTGCTTGCAGATACTGTTTCACCGCTTGCAAGTCAAAACTTGAAATTGTATTTTAACCCACAAGATTCTGGTTCAAGACTTGCTAATTTGTTGGTTTATTCAAACGACGCATTAAAAAATCCATTCCTCATTAAATTGTATGGTATTGGGGGAAGCTTTGCCTCTGAACCAAGTGCCTCGGCAACTGCACTAAATTTCTCCGATATTAAAAGTTACAGACATACGCTTTCCTTGGTTCCGAGTATTGGCGCCGCTGAGAAGTATCTCGTGGTAAAAAGCACAATGCCACTTACGGGAAATGGTCCTTTAGATGGGGTCTCCTACAAAAGAGGTGATGCTATTGGCAATGGCCAGGTTGCCTTCATTGCAGATACTGCTATAAATTATACGCCAAATGCTACTGTTCAGGGTCAAACCTATTACTATTCAGCGTTCAGCTTCAATGGTCCTGCCGGCTTTGAAAATTACTATGCAGTGCCTGCAACAGCTTCTGTTTCGAATTTAAACGCAAATCCCGGAACCTATTATGGAACTTTAGATCCACTTAAAAGCAGTTTTGTGAGTGATTTGTCTTCAAAAATAAATCCCCACGACACCGTATTTTATAGCTTGTATATTCCTAGAGTTGTAGATCCTTGGTTGGCAAGAGATACTGCCGATGGAAAAGAAGTGGTTACCTGTGTTTACACAGGTTCGCAATACGTATATACCGACCCTTTCCAATGGGCAGCCGGAAATAATGGCGCAACGTTAACGCGTGAGCATACTTACCCTCAAAGCTGGATGCCAAGTAATCAAGGCAACCCAAGCTGGCCCAATGCACCTGGCACCAATAGAGAATTACCCGAATTCAATGATTTACACAATCTCTTTCCTGCTCATCAAGCAAATGCCAATGCGCGCCGTTCTAACAATCCTTTTGGTACTGTAGTAACGCCCACCTATACTGCCCCCACCGGTTTTGGTGTTTTGGGTAAAGATAGCGCCGGCAAAACAGTTTATGAACCAAGAGCTGAACAAAAAGGAGACGTTGCTCGTGCTTTATTTTATATGGCAGTATGCTACAATGGCGTAGGCGGAAAGAATTGGGCACTTCCTGCCCAGCAGGACCAGAATTTGCTAAAAGCTTGGGCTCGCCAGGATCCACCGGATGCGTTTGAGAAAAGTAGAAATGAGTTCATCTATGCAACTCAGGGAAATAGAAATCCATTTATCGATAATCCGAATTGGATGGATGCAATTAATTTTTCAAACATGACCTGGATTGACAACAACCCTCCGGTACCAGTTCCTGCAATATTATTGGTGAAGCCAAATTCAGATATTATTTGGTCAAAAGGAGAGGACCTAACTGTTCAGTGGGAATCTGAAAACATAGATTCAGTTGAACTCTTATTGAGCGTGGATTCTGGTATAACGTATTCAAGTATGGGCGTTTTTTCTGCCAGCAGCGATTCAGTTGTAATTCAACCTAACCTTAACCCTACAAGTGAATTTGGGTCTATGATTGCAAAAGATATTCATTCCAATGAGGCAGATACTAGCGAATTGTTTGAAATTGAAAAGCCTGTTGGGTTGAAAAAAGCAGGTAGCACTGTTTCACAATTTTCTATTTTCCCTGTTCCGGTAAAAGATGGAAGCTTCTACCTTGCTACCCAAGAGGCATTCACGGAAATTAGTATTCAAGATATTCAAGGCAGAAAACTAAGTTTTGAAGTAAGTCAAGATAATCGCATTCAACTAAATCCTGGCTTTGATGGCAAGTTGGCCATTATTACTTTAAAATTTCATTCAGGTATTCAAAGTCGACTGCTGATTTTTGAATAATTTTTGTTTAAAAATTGTGAAAAAGAACAGCGCTAGATTTCTCGAATCTAGCGCTGTTCTTTTTTTAAGTCCTGTTTTTCAGTTCTTTAAAATGTTGACAAGGTGTTCAATTCACACCAACTTAAATTTTTCCTAAATTGGGGACCAAGAATCATTAACTTTTAACTATGAATAAACGATTACTCTTGAAAAGACTGCTGTATTCAGCGGCTCTTCTTCTGACTATCGGAGTTTTCAGCAGAGCACAGGCACAGGTGTATCTGACGGAAAACTTTGATGGAACGTTCACGGGTACTCCTTCTGCTCCGACAAACTGGACCCAATCTAGGTTCAATTTGTGGTCGGATGGAACTCCCGCAGCTATTAACGTAGCTGGTCCCAAAGATTGGGAACAAAATGTAAGTACCGGAACAAGCTGGTCAAAGCCAGGCTTTGCAACTCCTCTTCCGGCTTCTGTTTCTGGAAATGGTGTGTTGTGGATTGAAGATTACTACTTTGGTACAACAACCAACGCGCTTTCAAGAAGAATGGAATCTCCTTCCATGAACTTGAGTTCTTCAACTTCGCCTTATGTGAAGTTTAAGTACTGGTGCAGTCAGACCTCCAACTACACGTATCCATTAATTGTTGTAGCTTCAAACGACAATGGGCAGACCTGGAAGTCTATTATGCACGTTCAACCTAATGCTCCTGTACCTGCAACCGGCACGGCCGCTGCTGGTTCTATGGTAGCAACAACACCTTGGTCAAACATTATTGTTCGGATTCCTGATGCTTATAAGGTAAGCAATGCAAAAATTGGTTTGGTAAGAAATGCAGCTTACAGCTTTGCTTCAAACCTTTATATTGACAGTTTATCAGTAGAAGAATTTACTCCTACTCCTATTATTTCTGCTGCTTCCGGTTTATGGAGCAATCCATCAACTTGGGTAGGTGGTGTTGTGCCTGATGCAAACAACAACGTAATTGTTGATGTGGGCCATACTGTTGAAATTGATGTGAACATTGCTCGTGCGCAAAATGTGACTGTAAACGGAACATTGCGTTTTTACTCTTCAAGTACTAGCCAGGTTTTGCAAACTTTTGGCGATTTAACTGTAAATACCGGAGGAACTTATTCTACTAATACAACCGGTTCTACTACAGTATCAAGATGGACCTATATCGGGAAAAGCTTATTCAACGATGGTACTTTAACCGTGAATGGCTCAACTGCTACCACATTGTTCTTTTCAGGTGGCTCTCCTGCCACTTACTCAGGAGCAGGTACAATTACAGGCGGTATGGTTCCTTCTGTTTACTTTGGCAACTCAGGTGGATTTACCTTCAATTCACCTTTGGTTTTAAGAAATAGTGTATTCCTAATTGAGGGTCCTGTTGCTCCAAATGGTAATTTAACTGTTGGTTTAACCGGAAACGACATGACCATTACCCGTAATGCAAGAGGTTTCTTTACATCAAGACCAATTTACCCTTCTTTGGGTACAAGTACTCGTAACGTATATTATGGAGGTACTACCAATGGTAACATGCAACAGGCCATTTTAGGTCGTGATACGATTTTTACAGGTTTTGAGTGTGATTCGGTTTCAAATGGTGAACAATTGGTACTTGGTACCTTAACTATTAACACCATGGACCATATTCGTACAACAGCTCCTTTGCGTGTAGGTAATGCTACACTAGGAGGTGCAACTACGTTTAGCCGTGGTATTGTATTTACTAGTGCTGCAAATCCTTTGATTATTAGTCAACTTGGAAATGGTGCTACAGGCGCTACTCCTTCTACTACAAATCCACCAACTACACAAGGTTCTTATGTGGTTGGTCCTGTTAGAATGGTGAGGGGTGCTGCAAACTCAACTTCTGCAACTGTTCCATTGGGTGTTGGAGGTTCTTACTTGCAAAGCACAGTCAATTCAAACCACTTGAAAACTGTAATTCTTGCTCCAGGTGCAACTTGGAATAACCAACAAATCACCTTCTCAATTGTTAGCCCAGCTGGTGGAACAGTTGATACCGGATTAACAACTTTAATGGGTGATAAATTCTATTACCTCGACTTAAACAATGGTAATGATTTAGGAACCAACGCCACCCTTACCTTAAGAGCCCAAAACTATACCTTAGGTAACAGTGATAATATTTCAGGTAATCAAAATCAGTTGTTTATTGGTCAAGCTCCAGCTCTAACTGGTTCAACTTGGAAAAGAAGATCAGTAGCTTCAGGAACTACAACTGCTTTTGTAAATAACACGGTTTACACATTTACTTCAGCAACTGTTTCTCCATTTGGTCCAATCGCTCCGCTTGCAAACAACGGTTCTTATTTTGGATTCGTTTCCAATGCGGGCCTAATGGCAATCAATAGCGCTGCAATCCAAAGAAATACAAACCCTGTATCTCCGGGTACTTCAAACAATGTCATGTTGCGCATTCGTTTGACTGCAACTGGACAAGTTCCAAAAGATTTGACCCAGATGGTATTCAGCACAGCAGGAACAAATAATCTTGCCGCTCTTACCGGTGCTAGGGTTTATTTCACAGGCAGTGATTCAAATTTCAGCGTAAATTCAACTTTTGGTTCACTCGTTACAACCTTAGGTACCTCATTCACAGTTAACGGAACACAAACCATCAGTGCCGGTGATAATTATTTCTGGCTTGTTTACAATGTATCAGGAACTGCTAACCTGGGCGATAGTTTGTCGGCTAACCTAACTTCCTATACATTTAATAGTGTAGTTGCTAATCCAACAGCTCCTGCTGCCGGTTACCGCATCGTTAGCTCGCCAATGACTTATGTGAGTGCTTCTGCTGATCAGGTAGTTCTTTCAAAAATTGAACAGGGTGCAACCAATGGACAGATTTTGAATGTTCAGGTGAATATGTCGGCAACAGGTGCTCCTGTAGCTTTAACACAAATTGCATTGAACACCAACGGTACATTTGCTAGCCCAGCCACTTCATTGGCGAATGCTAAATTGTACTTTACCGGATCAAGCAATTCATTTGCAACAACCAATTTGGTTGGAACTACTTTGGCTCCAAACGGTGCTTTTGTTATCAATGGTAACGTGAATCTGGTAAACGGAGCTAACTATTTCTGGGTAACTTATGATTTGTTGGCAACAGCTCCTGTTGGTGACTCAGTAGATTGCGAAATTTCAGGATTGACTGTAAACGGGATTGCACAAACACTTGCTTCAGCACCTGCTGGCTCCCGCATGATTCGCGCTCCTTATTGTCCATCCAATGCTACAACAACTGCTGATGGCGAAATTTTAGGTGTACAAATCAATTCGTTCAACAATGTTTCAACCTGTGCAACTACTGGAACCACCGGTTCAATTTTGAACCAATATTCAAACTTTACCAACCTTGGTCCTATTACCTTGGTAGCAGGTTTAGCTAATACCTTCTCGGTGCACACAGCTACTTGTGGTGGCCAATTCACAGGTTATATGTCGATTTTCATTGACTATAATAATGACGGTGATTTTGTTGATGCCGGTGAGAATGTGCACACTACACCTGCTTTCACCTATGGTTTGAATGTTTACAGAACAGGTACCTTTACCGTTCCATGTAACGCAAATCCAGGGTTGACCAGAATGCGTGTTATTCTGGTTGAAGGTTCAGTTCCAACACCTTGCATAACTTATGGTTATGGAGAAACAGAAGATTACACGGTTAATATTGTGGCTTCTCCTCCATCCTTCACAAACGCAACTGCAATTCAAGTAACCGGAACCACCTCAACAGGGGCAACCGATGTTCCGGTGCTTCGTGTACCTGTAAAAGTTGTTGCAACCCCTTGTCTTCCTGGAGTGATTACCGAATTGCGTTTCAATACTGCAGGTACAACTACAGCAGGTGATATCTTGGCTGCTAAACTTTACAAAACAGGTAATTCAGGTGTTTTCACAAACAGCAACCTCTTGGGTACTGTAACAAGTCCAAACGGTCAGTTTGTATTTAACTTCGTTGATACCGTTTCAAATGATACCAACAACTACTGGTTGGCTTATGATGTAGCAGGAACTGCTGCAAACAACAACCTGTTAGATGCTCGTTTTGATAGTGTTCAGGCATTTGGTTCTTACTATTCTCCTCTAGTTGGTAGCCCTGCTGGTTCAAGGGTTGTTGCTGCTCCAATGACTTATATCTCATCGGATGCTATTCATACAACAACTTCAAAAGTTGAAACAGGAACAACCAACAACCAAATGCTGCGTATTGTAGTAAATACAAGTGCTGTTGGAGCTCCAATTTCACTTACTCAGTTTAACTTAAGTACAAACGGTGGTGGTATAGATACTTCAAACATTGCAGGTATTAAGGTTTGGTACACTGGCAACAGCAGTACATTTGCTACAACCACTCAGTTTGGAACCACTTTTGTTCCTGTAGCCGTTGGTGCTTCGTTTAACGTAACTGGTATTCAGCCTTTGGCAAATGGAGCTAACTACTTCTGGGTAACTTATGATATCAAGGGTGTTGCAAGCGCAATCATTGGCGATTCAGTAGATTGTGAAGTAAATGGTATTGATATTGCTTCAATTACACGTGTTCCAACTACTACAGCTCCAGCAGGTTCACGTATTATTCGTCAGCCTTATTGTGCATCCTCGGCAACAACAACTTTTGATGGTGAGATTTTGGGAGTAACAATCAATTCTACAACCAATAACTCTACTTGTTCAACAACTGGTGGTCCTGGTTCAGTACAAAGTCAGTATTCAGATTATACAGGATTGACTCCAATCAATATTGTTGCAGGCTTAGCTAATACCTTCTCCATCCATACTGCTACTTGTGGTGGTAACTTCACGGGTTATGTTTCTATCTTCATCGATTACAACAACGATGGTGACTTTACCGATCCAGGTGAAAATGCGCATACTTCTCCATCTTTCACTTATGGTTTGAATGTATTCCGCACTGGAAGTTTTGTTGTTCCTTGTACTGCAGTTGGTGGCTTAACCAGAATGCGCGTTGTTATGGTTGAAGGTGCTGTTCCAACTCCTTGCGGAACTTATGGCTATGGTGAAACGGAGGATTATACTGTAAATATTATTTCTGCTCCTCCAGTTTATCAAAATGCTACTACTCTTCAAATCACTGGAACTACATCAGCAGGCGCTACCGATGTTGCCGTTCTTCGTGTTCCTGTTAAAGTTATTGCAACTCCATGTATCCCTGGTGTTATTACCGAAATGCGTTTTAATACCTCAGGAACTACCACTGCTGCTGATATCTTGACTGCTAAATTGTATAAAACAGGTGCTTCAGCTGTGTTCAACAACAGCAACTTGTTGGGTACTGTTACTGCTCCAAGTGGTCAGTTTGTATTCAACTTTGTTGATACAGTTGCTAACGATACCAATAACTACTGGTTGGCTTATGATGTAGCTGCTACTGCTGCAAATAACAATGTGTTGGATGCTCGTTTTGATAGTGTACAAGCATTTGGTGCTTACTACGCACCGATTGTTAGCAGCCCTGCTGGTTCAATTACCATTTCTACTCCAATGACCTACATTTCATCTAATGCCATTCATACAAGTTTGTCTAAAGTTGAAACAGGTTCAGTTAACAACCAACTATTGCGCGTTGTAGTAAATACTAGCGCAACCGGTGCTCCAATTAACCTTACTCAGTTTGCGTTAAGCACCAATGGTGGAGGTATTGATACTTCAAACATTTCTGCAATTAAAGTTTGGTACACCGGAAACAGTAGCACTTTTGCTACTACCAGCCAATTCGGTACCACATTTGTTCCTGTTGCGGTAGGTGCTTCATTCAATGTTACTGGTATTCAACCTTTAACTGGTGGTGCAAACTACTTCTGGGTAACTTATGATATCAAAGGTGTTGCTAGTGCAATCATTGGTGATTCAGTAGATTGTGAAGTAACAGGTATTGATATTGCCTCAATTACTCGCGTTCCAACTACAACTGCACCGGTAGGCGCTCGTGTTATCCGTCAGCCTTACTGTCCTTCTTCTGCTACTACAACATTTGATGGTGAAATTTTGGGAGTAACAATTAACTCAGTTACAAACAATTCAACCTGTGCTTCAACTGGTGGTCCTGGTTCAGTGCAGAATCAGTACTCAGATTACACTGGATTAACCCCAATCAATGTTGTTGCTGGTTTAGCGAATACATTCTCAATCCATACTGCAACATGTGGTGGTAACTTTACCGGCTATGTTTCAATTTTTGTTGACTTCAACAACGATGGTGACTTTACCGATCCAGGTGAGAATGCTCATACTTCGCCTTCATTTACCTATGGTTTGAATGTTTTCCGTACTGGTACTTTCATGGTTCCTTGTACTGCAACTCCTGGTTTAACCAGAATGCGTGTAGTAATGGTTGAAGGTATGGTTCCATCTGCATGTGGTACCTATGGTTATGGTGAAACTGAAGATTACACAGTGAATATCATCAGCCAACCAGCTTCTTACACTACTTCACTAACAGAGCAAATCACTGGTTCAGTGGGTGCTGGTTCAACAGACATTCCTGTTCTTCGTATTCCTGTTAAAGTTGTTGCTACTCCTTGCGTGCCGGGAATAATTTCAGAACTCAGATTTAATACTGCCGGTACAACTTCTGCTGCTGATATTGCTTCAGCTAAGCTTTACAAAACCGGTAGCTCTGGTGTGTTTAGCAACAACAACTTGGTTGGTACTGTAACTTCACCTTCTGGTCAGTTCTCATTCCTTGTTGCCGATACTGCAATTAACGATACTAATTTCTACTGGTTAGCTTATGATGTAAGTGCAACAGCTGCAAATGGTAACTTATTGGATGCTCGTTTTGATAGCATTCAGGCTTTTGGTAACTGGTACGTTCCTACAGTTTCAGCTCCGGCTGGAAGCAGAATCGTTGCTGTTCCAATGACCTTCATTTCAACAACAACTGCTCATCCTGATCTTTCTGCTGTTGAACAGTCTTCAATCAACAACCCAATGTTGAGAGTAGATGTGGTTACAAGTTCTGCCGGTGCTCCAATTAATGTAACTCAATTTGACCTTAGCACCAATGGCGGTGGTATCGATACCTCAAATATTGCTGGTATTAAAGTTTACTATTCAGGAGCCATTGCAAATCCAACTTCTGCTCAGGTAACTCAGTTTGGTACAACTTACGTTCCAACTGCAACTGGTGCCTATGCGGTAACTGGAACTCAAGCTCTTTTGAATGGTACCAATTACTTCTGGGTTGTTTATGATATCAAATCAAATGCAATTATTGGAGACTCAGTTGATGCTGAAATGGCTGGTGTAACTGTAGCTGGTGTTTCTCGTATCCCAACAGTTTCTGCTCCACTTGGTGCTAGAAAAATCCGTGCTCCTTATTGTCCTTCTTTACCAAGCTCTACAGCTGACGAAGAGATTTGGAATGTAACTTTAGGAACCTTGAACAATACAACAAATTGCTCTTCTGTAGGTGGTCCTGGTTCTATTTTACAGCGTTACAACAATTACACTGAATTAGCTGCTCCAATTCTTTACAAAGGGGGTTCTTATTCTTTAAGCTTGAATCTTTCTTCTTGTGGAGGTAACTATGGCGCTTGGGGTGCTGTTTACATCGACTTTAATGGTGATGGAGACTTCTTTGATGCAAATGAACTTGTTTACAGCACAGGTAATCATACTTCAAGCAATCTTGGTCAATTGTTCAGTGGTCAGGTAGTTGTTCCAACTTCAGCCAGCACTGGAAAAACCAGAATGCGTGTGATTTACAGTGAGCAAGGTACATTGCCAACTCCTTGTCAGGCTTACACTTGGGGTGAAACTGAAGACTACTCAGTAGATATTCAGGATGCTCCGTTCAACAACTACGTTTGGACAGGATCTACATCAAACGTTTACACTTTGCCTGCTAACTGGAGTCCAGTTCGTACACTTCCAAACATGAACGACAAATTGGTATTCAACTCAACATCTCCAATTACTATTACTGGTGTTGCAACTGAAACTGTTCGTGTAATGGAAGTAACCAACGGAACTATTGTTAACTTGGCTGGTACTGGAAATACCTTATCTGTTTCTGATACGTTGTCACTTGGTAACAATGCTCGCGTAAGAAATGGTGCAAACTTCACCTTAGCTTCAGGAAAAGACACTGTTGCAACAGGTGTATTGCTTGTAGGTACCGGTTCAGGTGTGAATGGAAACTTTGCTCGCTGGTTTAATTCTACAACAGGTCAAGTTTCTTTCCCACTAATTGATACTGCTGGTACAACTAGAGAGGTTACTGTTCAGTACACTGTTGGTGCCACTCAATATGGTTCTTTAACCGCTAGCTTCGTGAATGCTATCCCTGGTAATGCAGGTTTACCTGTTAATGATCCAGTTGCTTCTGTAACTGCTACTCGTGCTGGGGTGAATGGCTACTGGTCATTGCTTCCAAATGGAATCAATGGTGGTGAGTTTACTGGTACATTTAATGCTTCTGGTTTCACAGGAGTTAATAGCTACACTGGTTTATTCTTAATGAGAAGATCAGGAAATGCTACTAACTGGGCTATCAATGGTACTCACGTAACTACTGCTGGTTCAAATGCTGCTCCAGTGCTTAGCCGCACCAATATGACTCAATATGGTCAGTATGGTGTTGGTGGTGATACATTGGTAAACACCTTGCCAGTTACCCTGGTTATGTTTAAAGCTTCTAACGCAGCTGGTGATGTTAACCTGAACTGGGCAACTTCAACTGAAATCAATAACAAAGGATTCTTCATCGAGCGTTCGTTGGATGGAGAGAAATTTGAAGAAATTGGTTTCGTTACCGGTAAAGGAAACAGTAAAACTACTGTTAACTATGCAAGTGTTGATTACAACGCCTTTGCGCGCACAGGTTTAACTACACTTTACTACCGCTTACGTCAGGTAGATTTTGATGGAGCTTTTGCTTACTCGAATGTAGTAGCAGTTTCTGAAGAAGATCTATTGAATGATGAAGTGAGTGTGTTCCCGAATCCATTCGTTTCTCAGGTAAGTGTTAATATCGAAGCCTCAAATGCCGGTGCTGCTAGTGTTAGCGTATTGGATATGCAAGGTCGTGTGATTAGCACAGAATCATTGAACGTGGTTGTTGGTTCAAACTACCATGAAATCAAGAATCTGAGCAAATTGAGTGGTGGAATGTACTTTGTTCGTGTAAGCCAAGGTGGTTTAAGCAAAACTATCAAGGTTACTAAGACCAACTAATTCCTAATTGGTTGAAATAGAAGAGCCGGCAACATACGTTGCCGGCTCTTTTGCTTTTCGGGGATTATGGAATCATGTTTTCAAACTCGGATTATGGAATTGAAATTGGTCATGAGGGCTAAAAAGCCAAAGAATTTGGCAGTTTCATGAGCAAGGATAAAGAATCTTTATAGTGCGTGAGGGAAACAGAGTTTATGCCCAGTTTCACAAGCATTTTGGAACGTAATTGCTGGACAATTGCACTATTCAGGTTACAGGGCAGTAATGGATGGTCAATGCATATTCCGGGTTTAATGCTAAATGATGGTCCAGCAGAGGTGCTTTTGCCAACCTGGGAACTAAATAACTTTAACCTGTTAGCTTAGGTCCATTCCGGGAAAAATTCGCCCTGCGGTTCTTGAGAACTTGCATTTTCTCTTGCAAACTTATGGCTGGGTGTTATTACTTAAGAAATGGGATTGCGTTATGGATGTTGAGCTACAATAAAGCCCATTTCTAGAGGCAAATTCAGGAATTAGTGTTCAGATTAGATAATTTGATTCGCTAATCCTAAGTTCTCCAATGGAGAAATGAGAAGTTGGATTTTACTTCTTGGTTACTTTCAAGAATATATCCCAAGTAGAGTCAAGGCTTTCTTGTGTTAGAAAGAAATCGCTGGTTTCAATTGCCAAGGTATCTTTGTTTACTTCCTTTAAGTCCTTGCGCATCATGCTGGTGAGGAAATTATATGGCCAAACCAACCACGATGCTGGAACTAGCTTATGGATTCCCAAGGGGTCAAGTCTGAGAATTTTCTTTGCCCACTTTGAATTATCCTCATAGTACTTGTTCACTTTAGCATTACCCTGAACTCCCATGAGTTCTATTTCACCAAATACTGATTTGGCTTCGGCTTCCATTTCTTTAAAAGTGTATTCATGCACGTGAAACGGATTTCGTGCAATGCTCATCAAATTGTTTGGGGTACTGCATAAGAATATTCCACCGGGTTTTAAAACACGCTTTACTTCCTGCATAAAAGCTTTGCGTTCGTGAATGTGCTCAATAAACTGAAAAGCTGTAATTACTTCAAGTGACGCATCATCAAAGGGTAGGGGTGGTACAGACGATGAAATAAAGCTAAGGTTCTTTCTGTCTTTGTGCTTGGCGCGTGCTTCCTCAACGGTTACAGTGCTGTAATCAACACCTGTAGTATGTTTGCTGAAACCTGCCAAGTATTGTGTACCATATCCGTCGGCACAACCAATGTCTGCCGTAATCTTATCTTTTACTATTTCTGATGCAATCTCGTAAGCAAAAAAGCAGCGTTTAACGGTTACATTGTTGCTATCTTCAAAACTGGGTCTTTCTCTGTCGAACATGTTTTTACTAATCGACCTCAAAAATACCGTTTTCAAGTGAATCACTTTTGATTATCTTTCAATCATGAATGTGAATGGTCTTTTTACCTTCTTGGATGGGTTAGCTGCCAATAATGATAAGCTTTGGTTTGATGCAAACCGTGATACCTATCAACAACACAGGAAAGAGTTTATTCTTTTTGTTGATCGATTTATTCAGGAGGCTTCTGTCCAGGATAGCAGGTTGGTAAATCTTGTGGCTTCAAAGTCAATTTTTAGAATCAATAGAGATATTCGTTTTAGTACCAATAAAAATCCTTATAAAACGAATTTTGGAATGAACCTGAATATTTCAGGTTCTAAGGAAGAGTTTTTGGGTTATTACCTTCACCTTGAGCCTGGAAAATCCTTTTTTGCCATGGGTGCTTATATGCCTGCATCTGCCCGCTTAGCTGCTATTCGTCAGGAGATTGATTATTCGCAGCAGGAATTTCTCCGTATTGTGGAATCCCCTTCGGTTTCTTCAACTTTTGGTCAAATGGGAGGTTCTGTCTTGAGTTCTGCTCCCCGTGGTTATGCAAAAGATCATCCCTTGATTGCTTACCTTAAGCATAAAGATTTTATCCTTGAAAAGCAGCTTAGCGACAACGAGTTGAATAGTGCTGGGCTTTTGGATAATCTGGTAAATCTCGTAGCTGTTGGTAAGCCTTTTATGGATTTTCTGCTTAGGGCTTCAGCTTCCTAGGACCAGTTTTTTCCGAGTTAATGCCATTTTATTTTTGGTTTCTTCCCATTCTTTCACCGGGTCTGATTCGGAAGTTATTCCTCCGCCCGCAAACTGCCTGATCTGTGTTTTATCAAAGCTTAGGCAACGGAGGTTAACATACAGGTGAATTTCGTTGTTGTTGAGAATTGGGCCTATTAATCCTGCATAAAACTCGCGTTTTAATCCTTCTTCCTTTTCAATGAATTGAATAGCTTCCTGTTTTGGCAATCCACAAACTGCCGGAGTTGGATTCAAGGCCTCTATTATCTCAATCAGTTTGTTTTTTTGATGGCTTTCAATCTCAATCCGGGTTAGAATATGTTCTAATTCACCAATGCGAAGGGTTTCGGTTTCTTTTGCTTTAAAATCAACAGTCAATCGGTTTAAGTTATCCTCAATAAATTGGGTTACCAGTTGCTGTTCACGAATTTCCTTTGTTCCCCAAGGTTGTTGGGTTTCGTTTGCCTTTCTAGTTCCTGCTAGCGAGAAAGTTGAAATTCCATTTGAATCCGCTTTCAAGAATATTTCAGGGCTTGCTCCTAACCAGCAACCGTGCTCGTTTGATACCACTAAGCTAATTAATGCCTTTGGAAAGGACTCGCAAAACTCCCTAAAGCTTTCAAGGGCATTGATGCTTATGCTTTGTGTTTCGGATCTTGCTAAAACTACTTTAGAGTTTCCCGATTTTTTGGATTGCCAGTTTACTGCCTTTGCAATGAGCTTGATATAATTCGCTTCATTCTTTTCGGTTTCGCTCGTAAGGTGTTTTGAAGTGGATAGATGTAGTTGAACTTCTGTGAATTGCTCAAAAGAATACTGCTTACTGTTTTCCGGATAAAGCAAAAATGCTTTGGTCCCTGCATTGAACTTCCCAAAAATAAAAACCTGTTCCTTTGAATGGCTTGGAATTTCTTCAGCTTGGAGGCTAAAATGTCCGGTCCAATGCTTTATGTTATCTTCTCCAGGTAGTTTAAAAAATACCTGGTCCATTTAGTTTTTATCAATGGCTATTACCGCCATGGTTAACCTGGATATTGAGCACAATTTACCATCATCATCCATCATTTTTATTTCCCAAACCTGCGTAGTTTTTCCTAGGTGAAAGGGTTTTGCGATGGCAGTTACCCAGCCTTTTCCGGCAGAGCGCACATGGTTTGCATTTATATCTAAGCCCAATGCCACATATTTAGAACGATCTATACAGAGGTTTGCAGCCATGCTACCAAGCGTTTCTGCGAGTGTGCAATATGCTCCGCCGTTCACTACACCCAATGGCTGAACTGTCCTGTGGTCTACAGGCATTTTTGCCATTAAATAATCTTCACCCATTTCGGTGAATTCAATGCCAATCCAGTGACTTAGTGTGTTTTCACATCGTTTGTTTAGCTGGTCGATACTAATTTCTTCGGGTTTGAAAAACAAACTCATACTTCTGCTTCCCTACTTGTATATTTAACTATTTTCTGGAATAGCTCCTCCGGTTTGAATGGTTTAGTTACAAAATCATCCATTCCCGCTTCAAGCACTTTGCGGCGGGTTTCAAGAAATGCATCTGCGGATAAAGCGATGATTGGAACTGCCGCGTTTTTTACCATTGATTTTTCTGCTCGGATGATTTCTGCCGCTTGAAATCCGCTCATTTCAGGCATCTGTAAGTCCATCAAAACCAAATCAATATCTGCTCTTTCACTAAGCACCTTTATCGCCTCTGCACCATTGTTGGCAACCAATACTTCGTTGTTCCATTTTTTAAAGAACTGCTTAGCTACAAACTGGTTCATAAGGTTATCTTCAACCAATAGAATTTTCAGTTTCGACAAATCGTAGGTTTCCTCGGCTGATTTCTTTTCGCGTTCCTGTACCACAGATTTTTCTCCGCGATGATATGGGATGACTACCGAGAAGGTGGTCCCTTTTCCTACTTCGCTTGAAATTGAAATATCCCCACCTTGCAACTGGGTTAGGTTTTTGGTAATTGCCAATCCTAAACCTGTTCCTCCATATTTTCGAGTGGTGTCGGTATTGGCTTGAGTAAAACTTTCAAAAATTTTATCTTGCTTGTCTTTGGGAATACCAATTCCGGTGTCACTTACATCAAACCGAAGCTTTAGCATTTCCGGCTCTTCTGATTCTATTTTGACATGAACTCCAACCTTTCCATCTGATGTAAACTTCAGGGCATTTCCTACCAGGTTGAATAGAATTTGATTTAGTCGGTACGGGTCTCCTTTAAGTGCAACTGGAACATCTTCATTCACGTCTACAATGAAATCAAGTCCTTTTTCATGAGCGCGGTGATCAAATGTCCGCTTGAGTTCGTTCATGCGATGCCTTAAATCGAAATCAATTGATTCAAAGGTGATTTTGCCGGCTTCAATCTTCGAGAAATCAAGAATGTCATTAATGATTACTAATAGGTTATCTGCCGAATATTTGATGGATTTAAGATTCTCAAGTGTGGTGCCGGTAAAGCCCTCTTCCAAGAGCAATTCGCTTAATCCAATAATGGCATTCATAGGAGTGCGAATTTCATGACTCATGTTCGACAAGAATTCTGATTTTGCGTTTGCAGCAGCAATTGCATCGTTTTTTGCTTGCAGTAATTCTTGTTCAAACTTCTTGTTTTCGGTTACGTCCTGAGAATAAATGGCAGCACCAGTTACTTCTCCATCTGAATTAATGATGGGATTGTAGGTAGTTTCATACCAAGGTACATCTGACCTTGAATTGCTGAAACTTACCTGTTCAAGTACCTGAAATTGTTCACCCTTTAAGCAGCGATGAATGTTTCCAATCATCTTTTCTTTTCGTTCATCTGAAAGGGGAAAATCATTTAGGTTTATGTCGTTTTTTACAATGCCATGTTGCTTTATAAGGTGCTCAATGTTTTCCTTAAACGACGAATTGAAGGAGATTAAATTGAGATTTACATCAACAGCATAAATGAGATTTCGTGTACTTTCAAGAATCGCATTTAAACGGTTGTTGTTTTCAATAATCTCCCGTTCTGCTTTCTTTCTTTGTCTTTCCGAATCGCTTAATCGGATGGCAGTAATTACAACTTTGGAAATTTTATCCGTGTTGATTTCTGCTTTGGTGAAATAATCAAATGCGCCGTTCTTAATCATTTGAACGGCAATTTTCTCATCCCCTTGAGATGTCATAACGGCAACCGGAGTTTGCACACTCATTTCTCTCATTTTCATGAGGAGTTGCAAACCATCAACTCCCGGTAGCTGATAATCCAGAAAAATGCAATCAAATGAATCCTGCGCGAGCGAGTTTAGAGCTTCATCTGCATTCTTACATACTTCGAGGGTATGCTGCATATCTGCCTTTCTCATGGCTCGTTGAAAGGTCATAATATCTACATCATCGTCTTCAATGAGTAGCAATTTTAAGGATGCACCAGGTTCGGTTGACATGAATCGTTTTAATGGAGATTACTCTGGAAATTCACAAAGTTTCCAATAATTGTTGAGGGTAGAAACGGCTTCAATAAACCGTTCCATGCTAAGTGGCTTAAGAATATATCCGGCAACATTCAGGTTGTAAGCATCCACTTTATCGCGGTCTTCGTTTGATGTGGTCATAACGAATACACTTATGTTTTTCAATTCGTTGTTTTTCCTGAGTTCGCGCAAAAACTCAATTCCCCCCATTTTGGGCATATTCAAATCCAGCAAAATAATTCGCGGTACCTCTGCCGGATTACTTGCTAATCGTTGCGTTAGAAATTCAATGGCTTCCAATCCATTGTTGCAAACAAATAACGGATTTGTAACATTGTTCTTTTTAAAAGCACGCTTGACATTCATCACGTCAACTTCGTCATCTTCTACCAAAAGGATATTCACTATTTGCTCTCCCATCTTAGTTTATAAAAATATGAAACTGCCGCAAATTTTTATAAAAAAAATTTACAAGCAGTAGTTAAATGATTAACAAGTATGTAATTCAGGATAGTTTGCAGTTAATGACCTTTGGTCTGTTTAATCCAGGTCGAGTAATTGGTACCTGGGCCAGCTAAAATAAAACTTCGAGCCTTTTCCCGGTTCAGATTCAAGCCAAATTCTTCCTCCATATTCTTCAACAATCTTTTTAACAATGGCCAAACCAGCTCCAACATTTTCAACCTCGTCCCGTCGGTCAAGGGTTTGAAAGATTGTGAATATCCGATCGTGGAATTCTGCTGCAATTCCGGGTCCATTATCGGCTATGCAAAATTCAAATTCCTTTGGATGTGTGTGATAGGTAATATTAACCAGTTTTTCTTTTGAAGTATTGTGGTGAATGGCATTTGATACAAAAGTGAGAAATACTTCTTCCAAATCTTTCCGGTTCCCATCAATCTCGGGTAGGGTTTCATCAAAATACACTGCTACCTGAGGACCTGGATTCAATTTACGTAACACTGTTAATACAATGTCTTTCGATTGAATACGCTCCTGATCCAATTGCGACCTTCCTGCTCTGGCATATTTTGATAGTGAGTTTATCAGGGCCTCCATGCGATGAACCCGGCCTCTTAACAGATGGAAATACTTTAAAGAATCTCCGCTGAGTTGATCACCCAGCTCTTCTTTAATCCATTCGGTTAGGTTATTAATTCCTCGGAGCGGACTTTTCAAGTCATGGGAAGCGATATATGCAAACTGGTCAAGTTCCCTGTTTTTCTTTTCGAGGTTAATGGTATATGCTTCTAAGTTTTTACGACTTTTTTCTTCATTTTCTTTGGCCGTGTTCAGGTTAGTTTTCATCTCCTGAAGAGCCTTGCCTAATTTGTCATGTCGGCTTAACAGGGGAACGCTAATGTTGTAGTTTCCCTTTCCAATAGCATTGGCCACTTCCGATTTTGCTTTGAATCCATCAACCACCTTTTTCGCTGAGGCTATCATGGTTCCAACTTCGTCATTTCGCTTAATCTCAGACCTGAAGGTGATTATCTTACCTTCAGATAGTTCGTCCAAAATAGCACTCATTTCCTTGATTGGCCTGATAACCGTTACATTGGTTACATAAATGGAGAATATGCTTACCGCAATAATCAGTACAATCATTATTACCAATAAATAAGAGAGCGTTCTGTAGCTGGCGTATTTCTGGGTTTCTAATTGCCTAAAAACATAAATGGCCTCCATGCTGGTTTCTTCAAGGCGGGCACTCAGGTGATTGAATTTTTCTTCTATGTTCTCGTTTATTTCTCGGGCTTGTTGAAGTTTTTGTTGATCTGAATAGTCGGCTGAAACCTGCATCAGATTGAGGATTTGCCTTTGAAGCGCCGCTATTTTCTGAAACTCCTTGTCAATTTCAACCACATTTTTCCGAATGTCCTCCAAACTTGTTTCCTGGCTCATGCCAATTACCGTTAGCTTTTTCTCGTTGTAGGTTCTATCGAGTTGCTTCTTTAAGGTTCTTCGTTTTTTCTCGTTGTATTGGGATGAAATATCAGAGGTTAACAAGATGGTTGTTTCAATTTGGGTTTGATAGTCCTTTAATGCAGAGATAACCGGCCTGTATTTGTCAGAAATTTTGGTGTCTATCTTTTTACTGTATTCAAGTAATACAAGGGCCGCAACAGAAAATACAAGCGATGCAAGCACCACGGCCATGAAGCTCATCGCAGTCCGTGTGCCGATATTGAACCGGTATAATCTGTTGAATAAACCCTGAAGCATTCGCTTGAATTGAGTTGTGACAAATCTCAACGATTATACCAATAATTTAAAGCCCAGTAAAACAAGGGTTTTTGTTGATAAGTGTATTTTTGGTCACTCCCATTTTAGGAAGGAATTGCTTGTTTCTTCTCGTTTTGGGAGTAAGCCGCTGGTGTGGATAGCATTTCGAATTTGTTGTTTTCTTAATATTCAAACCGCTACACATGTGCTGTTTTTGGCACTTGATACTGATTTTACTGCTTGTTAGCGGATTTTGTTTAGTGTTCTGAGCGTTTTAAAGTCCGTTGTGTTTTAGATTTTTAATCTCTTGGCACTAAACTTGGTTAATTTTGAACCAAATCAAGTTTATGAAAAAACTACTTCTTGCATCTTTTGCACTTTTTATTGTTTTGACTTCCTGTAAAAAATCGCTTGTGCCTTCCGAGGGCAATCAAGCTAATCCGGATCTCGAAAACAATGTAAACCAGATTGGCGATATGCTCGTCCCTAAGGGCTTTGAATACAAAGCAACAAAACTGTTTTCGCTAACTGTTACTCCAGATCCTTTGCAGCCGGCTTCTGAAACTCGAGTTGTTGAAGTTTACACCGACAATCCAAGAAGCAATGGTGTGTTCTTAGGCAAGTATTCTTTGAAATCAGGTGTTCCACTGGTTCAAAATTTTACGATTCCAAGCGCAATGGAGAAACTTTATGTGGTTGTTGTTTCGGCCAATGGCAGTTCGGTTGGCCAAAGAATTTCCAGTGTATCCGGAAGTGCATCCATTAATTTAGGTTCATTGCTCAAAAAGTCATTAGGCAAAACATTGGCTCCATCGGTAAGCTGCAATACAGGTTGTACCAGCACAGCTTCTGGCTCAAATCAGAATTTGTTCATCAACAATGCCTCGTCTGTGGTATGTATCACACGTAGCTTTTCAGGAAATATTGATTTGAATAATGGTACACTTCGCATTTGTGGTGAAGCTGAAATTGGAACAATCAATCTGAACAACAGCTCCACACTCCTGATTTCAAAAGATGCTAAGGTGAAAATTGGCAACATCAATTTGAATACTGCTACTACTAGCTTTACCAATTGGAGCGATGATGTAGAATTGAAGAATACTTTTAGTCCTAATGGTGTAGTAACCAACAATGGCGAATTAAAAATTGGTGGTTCGATGAACATCAACGGAAATGCAAACTTCATTAACAATGGCTTTTTGGATATTGAAAACACCCTAAACATCAATAAAGGGTTTACAAATTCAGGTTTGGTTGAAATCGGTGGTGATTTGAATAACAATGGAGGCGCTGTTTCTGTGAATAATTGCCAAATACTTGTTGATGGCAATTTAACCTTGAACAATCCATTTGCTGTTAATGGTGGTTCATTCATCGTGAAGAAAGACCTGGTTGTGAATGGCAATGGAAACTTAAACCTTCGTGATGGTTCAATGGTAACTTGTGATAATGCAACCTTCAATCACATTGCCGAAGGATTTGGTACCCCCTCATTAATTCGTGTTGAAAAAGTAACCGTTATTAATGGCGGTGGCAATTTGAAGGGTAACCTGACGTATTGCGATAAAAACGGAATTGAAACCAAATGGGGAACTATCGCCAATTCAGTTACTGAAAATTGCGATTTGTACATCCCTGTTTCTGATTGCAATAAATTGGGCAATGGCGAACCGGTTAAGGTGGAAGACGATGACAAAGATGGTGTAGCCAATAAAGAAGATCAGTTCCCTGCCGACCCATCTAAAAGTTATTCCATTTACTATCCTTCACAGGTTGGATTTGCAAGTGTTGCTTTTGAAGACCTTTGGCCAAGTAAAGGCGATTACGATTTGAATGATTTGGTGGTTGATTTCAGACACCAACTCATTACCAATGCCTCCAATGAAGTGGTGGAGATTATTTCTTCTGTTCGCCTAAGAGCATCGGGTGGAACTCAGGCTATTGCTTTCAACATGGGTTACCCAATTGATCCGGCAAATGTTGAAAAGATTGAGGGTGCAAAATCTGAAGAGGGTCATAAAAATCTGGTTGTGATGGTTTTTGATAACAGCAAAACTGAGTTGGGTGGATGGAATACTGTCATGAGTCAATCTAAAGTGCCATTTAAGGAGTATCAAGTGAATATTACTCTTGCTAAACCAGTTCCAATGGCTGAGTTTGGTTCCATCAGTGAATTTGATCCATTTATCTGGGTTAATCAGTCAGGAAAAGGCAGAGGATATGAGATTCATTTACCTGGCAAACAGCCAACCGCGCTAGCCGACACCAAATTATTTGGCTATGCAGACGACAACACCAATGTAGAAGAAGGTACAACCTATGTAACCAAAAACAACCTGCCATGGGCTGTTCTGGTTCCTGAAGAATATGCTTATTGCATTGAATTGCGCATGCTTCCAAACGATTTGAAAGCTGTGCCGGACATTACACAAGTGTATTTAAAGTTTGCACAATGGGCGCAAAGTGGAGGTAAGTTCTATACCGATTGGTACAGGGATTTACCCGGATACAGAAGTTCTGAATACCTTTACAACAAATAAGTTATTTATAAAAAGCCCGGTTGTGCCGGGCTTTTTTTTGGAATAAACGTTGGTTCAACACGGATTATGCATTTGAACTTTGCCTTGAGGGACAAAAGGCAAAGGAAATTGGCTTTTCTCCAGCATAGCAAAACACAAAGTTATTGTAGGGCAGGTGAATGGTGTTTACGCCCAATTTCACAGGCATTTTGGAATACAATAGCTGAGCAAATGGATTATTCTTGCAGGGTAGTAAATCAGGGTCAAGTGGGTAATCCGGGTTCAGCTTGTTCAATTCTTTGGTAAGCTGGCAAAAAAAATAGGGTTCGAATTTCGAACCCTATTTTTTTCAATTAAACCAAATAGAATTATTCTACAGTTACAGATTTTGCCAGGTTACGAGGCTGGTCAACATTACAACCTCTCATTACTGCAATGTGGTAAGAAAGCAATTGCAATGGAACTGTAGCAATTAGCGGCAACATAATTTCTTCGCTATGTGGAATGTAAATTACGTGGTCTGCCATGTCTTTCAGGTGAGTATCACCTTCTGTTGCAATGGCAATAATCTTACCTTTACGCGCTTTAACTTCCTGAATATTACTCACCACTTTCTCATAATTGCTGTGTTGTGTGGCAATTACAACAACAGGCATTTCTTCGTCAATCAAGGCAATAGGTCCGTGCTTCATTTCTGCGGCAGGATATCCTTCAGCATGGATATAAGAGATTTCTTTTAATTTCAATGCACCTTCTAATGCAACAGGGAAGCCATATCCGCGACCTAAATACAGGAAGTTTTTGGCATCTTTATAGGTATCAGCCAACTCTTTAATTTGCTCATTGGTTTTTAGAACGCGCTCAATTTTCTCCGGAACAGTTTCTAAATCAATTAGCAATTCGCGCATTCGCTGAGAGGTAATTGTTCCGCGTTTTTGAGCCATCGACAATGCCATCAATGCCAAAGCTGTAACTTGAGCAGTAAAGGCTTTTGTTGATGCCACCCCAATTTCTGGTCCGGCGTGGGTATAGGCGCCTGCATCTGTTGCACGAGGGATACTTGAACCAACTACATTACAAACGCCAAAGATTGTTGCACCACGTTGCTTTGCCATTTCAATGGCCGCAAGTGTATCTGCTGTTTCACCGGATTGTGAAATAGCGATTACGAAATCGTTTTCATTGATAACCGGATTTCTGTATCTGAATTCAGAAGCATATTCAACTTCAACCGGAATACGTGCCAAATCTTCAAAAAGGTATTCACCTACCAAACCGGCATGCCAGCTGGTTCCACAACCGATAATAACAATCCGGTTGATGTTTTTGATTTTATCTTCAAACTTATCAATACCAGCCATGGTAATGCGCGCATCAGGAAGGTGGATTCTTCCACGGAATGAATCCATGATGCTGCGGGGCTGTTCGTAAATCTCTTTAAGCATGAAGTGCTCGTATCCGCCTTTTTCAATGTTTTCAAGATTGAACTCAATTTCGGTGATATAAGCAGGCTTTACAGTATTGTCGATGGTTTTGATAGTAAGTTCTTTGTTATCGACAATGGCTATTTCCCCATCGTTCAAATACACAACATTGCGGGTGTATTCAACAATTGGAGTAGCATCTGAAGCAATAAAATATTCGTTTTCACCAACGCCAATAACCATTGGACTACCTTTTTTAGCACCAATCAGGTAATTCGGGTCCTTTTTGGAAAGAATTACGATGGCATAAGCTCCAACAACCTGGGTCAATGACATTCTAACGGCTTCTTCAAATGAAACCGGATTGTTTTTAAACACTTCTTCAATGAGGTGAATCAAAACTTCAGTATCTGTTTCCGATTTGAAAATATGACCGCGGCTGCTTAGCATGGCTTTGAGGGCAGCGTAGTTTTCAATAATTCCGTTGTGAATGATGGCAAATTCACCATCACCTGAAAGGTGAGGATGTGCATTTACGTCGTTTGGTGCACCGTGTGTGGCCCAGCGAGTATGACCCATTCCTGTGAATGCAGAAGTGTCGCGATTACCAATTTCATTTTCAAGGTCAACCACCTTTCCGGTTTTTTTGTAAACCTTCATCTCCTTGTTTCCATCAAGCAAGGCAACTCCGGCGCTATCATAACCGCGATATTCAAGGCGCTTTAGGCCTTTAAGAACAATTGGACAGGCATCTCTGTGCCCGATATAAGCTACAATTCCACACATAGTCTAACAAAAATAAAGGGAAAATATTAATTTATTGCGCTGCCTCGTAAGTGGCGTCAATGGGTTTCTGGATGGCAGATTCCAGTTTTCGGATATCCTGCAGCAAATTTTCAAAGGCTTCAAAGCTCATAGCTTGCTGAGAATCAGAAAGTGCTTTTGATGGATCAGGGTGTATTTCAACCATTAAGCCATTTGCTCCTGCCACCATACTTGCCAATGCAAGTGGTGCAACAAATTTTGCCGAACCTGTGCCATGACTTGGGTCTGCAATGATGGGCAAATGACTTAAAGATTGAATCATGGGAATTGCAGCCACGTCCATCAAGTTGCGCACCTCAGGGTCGGAACTTCTCACACCTCTTTCACAAAGAATAACCTTTTCATTCCCACCGCTCAAAATATAATCTGCTGCAAGCAGCCATTCAGAAATGCGAGCCGACATTCCCCTTTTCAACATAACGGGCTTGTCAATTTTGCCAAGCTCTGCCAGTAAATAAAAATTGCTCATGTTCCTGCTGCCAATTTGAATGATGTCGCTGTATTCCATCAGCTGATCAAGCAGGCTTAAATCCATTAATTCAGTTACAACACTCAGGTTGTATTTGGTAGCAGCTTCTTTTAAAATTTTAAGTCCATCTACTCCCAAACCACGAAATGCGTAGGGGGATGTTCTTGGTTTGTATGCTCCTCCACGAATAAAACGGATTCCATTCTTTGCCAAGAATTCGGCAGTTTCAAAAATTTGTTTTTCGCTTTCTACTGAACAGGGTCCGGCAATCAAATTGGCAAAACGGCTACCAATGGAAATACCATTCACTAGAAAATGAGTTTCTTTTTTGAATTTGATAGATGATAATTGGTAGGGACTAGCAATTAAATCAATGCGTTCAATGCCATCAAGACCTTCTAAAACAGAAGGGTCTACAGATTTCTCAATAACAATCAGATTCCGCTTTTCCAGGTAAGAGAAATTAACCTGCTTTAGGGTTAATAATGCCTTTAACTGGTGGAGAGTTTCCGGTTGAATATGCTGTTGAAGTGTAATTACCACGAATGAATTAGTTTATTACCGTATAGGTGAGTTTCAATTTTATCGCCCCCGAATTTTTTCGCGTATCCAGCAAAACCCGCGAGGCTGAAGTTTCACTAAATGGAACAAACAAGTATAACCCATAGTTTACATTCCGGTTTTGTTTGTACTCGTTTATTAGGTATTGCATGTGACGCGCAATATTGAAACGGTATTGGTTGTAGCTGGTATTCAAGAGTCCACCGTAGTAAGCGGCTCCTTCAATAGCTAAATCTTTTATGAAAATATTTCTTCCCAGCGAATCTGAACCTACCAATTGAAGCTTGCCTGGCAGTCCCCAAGTAGTTGAATTTGATCCAGCAAGAACATTCAAAACCAATTCTGCACCATTGATGGCCAAGTTAGGCTTAGCAATTTTTGCCAATTCAGGAAGTTCGATTCTAACTTTTGTTCCCCCAATTCCCTGAACATAACAGGTGTCTCTATGGGTGCCTTGGAAGCTCTTTTGAATCAATCCCGGTTTTCTATTGAATTTGTAAGTATTGGTAGTTACTTCGCTGAGCGAAACAACATTAAAGTCAGCAGCCAGTGTGTCTTTATAATAAGCCGTTAAAGCAGTTACATCTGTATTGAAACGGATATAGGCAATTGCTCCGGCTTCACTTCCACTTAGGTTGGTTTCATCAACCACCTTAAATCCTTTGAATGCGGTTTTAAAATTGCTCGAACTACTGAATTCACCTCTAGATTCAGCACCAAAAAGTAGGCTCTCAAAGTTAGCATTCATTTTGATGCGGATATGCGGTGGAAGTCTGAATGTTGAGCTGCCGAGTTTTAACTCCAACGTGTCATTTAGGTTGAATTTTCCTGTCCAACTTCCGTATTCAGTTGGTTTAACCTTGAATTCCCGATTGCTATAGTAGCTTGAATCAACGTTGAGGTCTTCATCTAGCGCATAAACTTTTAAGGTATGCACTTGATCTTTATCACCATACAATGCGGTTAAATCACGATACCTTAACTGCAAAACAACTGAATCCAATTTTGTGGCACCTTCCCAACTGAAATTGTTGGCGGGGAGGTTGTATTGGAAATTGAGCGAGGCTTCGGATATTCCTGTTTCTGGGTCGTTGAGCTTTCCAATGGCATAGCTCAAAAAACTTCCGGTGTTTACCGTATCCATCTCCACTGTGTAGGTGTTTAAACTCATAGTGGTATCGAAAACAGTTGCGAAACCATTCCGTACGCCAATGATTTCAGCACCAACCGAGTTTAAATCCTTCTTACAGGATGAGATAAATTGCAGACTTATCAGCGCTGCCAGTAAAAATTTAGTTCTGGCGCTGAAGCAATGAGTCATACAAGTCAATGTAAACATCCACATTGTCATCCGCTTCCGGATGATCAATAACTGGTTTGTCCTTGATTTTTTTGATAAATTTGGTAACAGCAGGATCAATTTCCGTGCTTGCTTTAACTACTGCATCTGCATGTTCAATTCCCGACATATACAAGTCTGAACAGCCGGCGTTTGCAAGTGTTGAAACCTGTTTGTTGTCGATTGAATTCAGGCTGGCTTTGCGCGCAAATTCTTTGCCTAATTTCTCGTCGAATTGATTCTCAAACACGGAATAAACCACTTTAGCCAAACGAAATACAGGCTCATCTTTGTAAAGTGTTTTTAGGTAAAGTGGAATTAAGCTTGTCATCCAGCCTTGGCAGTGAATAATATCAGGCTGCCAGCCCAGTTTTTTTACCGTTTCCAATGCACCTTTGCAAAAGAAGATAGTCCGCTCGTCATTGTCGCCAAAAAAGGTGTTGTTTTCGTCGGTATAAACATGCTTCCGGTGGAAGTAGTCTTCATTGTCGAGAAAATAAACCTGCATTTTTGCTTCTGGCAATGAGGCTACCTTAATGGTCAGAGGGTTGTCGTTGTCGTCGATAGTAATATTGATTCCACTCAATCTTACCACCTCGTGTAAACGGTTCCGTCTTTCATTGATACAACCAAATCTTGGCATTAAAACCCTGATTTCATTGTCTTTCTCCTGCGTAGCTTGAGGTAAAACTCTTGCCAATTCTCCAACACTGCTCACTTTCAGGAAAGGGGTCATCTCCGAAGAGATGTAAAGAACTCTCTTTTTAGCCATACAGACTTTACAAAAAATAGTATGCAAAATTACGATAATGTTAATAATTTTCTTAATATTCCGACCGAAATAGGGGTATTATTTTTCTTACCTTTTTGAAAACCAGGTATTAAAGTGATTTTTTGCAAGGGGATTTCTTCCCTAAATACAGTTTTAAACTCCAAAGAGTTCAGGAATAAGTCGCTCGGATTCGTTCCAACCATGGGCGCTTTGCACCAAGGTCACCTTTCTTTAATTCGTAAAGCAAAGGCAGAAAATGACTTTGTGGTTTGCAGCATTTTCGTCAATCCAACCCAGTTCAATAATCCGGAGGATTTAAAGCTGTATCCCAGAACGCTTGATAAGGATGCTATGCTTTTGGCTGCCGAGAATTGCGATATTTTGTTTGCCCCTGAAGCAGATGAAATGTATCCGGATGGACTTAAAAAGGAGTCAGCCGATGATTACGGCTACTTTATCCATGTTTTAGAAGGCGCACATAGACCCGGTCATTTTGATGGTGTAGTTACCATAGTGCGGCGATTGTTTGAATTGGTAAATCCCAATAAGGTTTATTTCGGACAAAAAGATTATCAGCAATGTTTGGTGGTTAGGGAGCTAATTAATCGAATGAACGCAAACCTAAGCTTTGTGATGTGCCCTGTGGTGCGAGAGGAAGATGGTTTAGCCATGAGTAGTAGAAACGTTCGATTGAGTGAGGCCGAAAGAAAAGCCTCTTTGGTGTTGTCTCAAGCGCTTTTTCAGCTTAGTAATTCCTGGGAAGAGAATAGTTGGGTTGATGCTTTGCAGGCCTCAAGGGATTTAATTCAGAAAAATCCACTAGTAAAACTCGATTATTTAGTGGTTTGTGACCCGAATTCACTCAAGGAATTGGATTCCTTTCAACCCAATGCCATTGCGCTGGTTGCTGCACTTTGCGGCTCAACGCGACTTATTGATAACGTAATTATGAGCTAGGTAGAAAAATTACTATTTTTGATTGCAAAGCATGCGGCAGGAAGAAATTTTTTCAAACTCGGTTTCAAAACGAATCGCTGATTTAAGTTTCAGGATGCGGCTTTCTGATTCGTATGATTCGCTTGACCTGCGCAGGAAACGAGCTGTTCGGCTTTATCAGAACTTGGAATTAGCCCGCCAACGTGCAGCATATGCAAAGTGGAAGGTGAATGAAAACCTGGATAAATTTCTAATCGATTTTGAAGCTTCTGTTATTCGGAAAGGTGGAAAGGTTATTTGGGCATCAGACGCTAATCTGGCTTGCTCAGAAATATATCAACTTGTTCAACGTGCAGGATATAAGTCAGCGCCATCGCTTTACTCTTCTCCAATTCTGGCTGAGATAGGCTTGCACGCTTTTCTCAAATCGAAAAATAGCAATCCTGTACTTTCTTCCATTTCCGATTACATCTTGCAGGAGCAAAACCTCCCGCATTTTTCAACGCAAATTCCTTCTGCCAACGCTACTTTTTCAGATACCAAGAAACGCCTCAATCACTCAATCCGCCATACCCTGGATGCTGATAGCGCCGAAATGGTTAGTGATATACGAAACGAAATCAGACCGCAACTGCTTAAATCGGAATTGGCCATTACAGGAGCTCAGTTTTTAATTGCAGACTCGGGCCAGGTTACTTTGGTTGACAATTCGGGTGGGGGTTTGTTGAATCTTGCTTTTGTTAAGTCACATATTGTAGTTGCAGGAATTGATCAGTTGATTCCATCAATAAATGAATTGGAATTGTTCTTATCCCTTCATGCAACACATTCAAAGGGCCAATCTGCTTATCGGTTTACCACAATTACTGGTCCCGGTGAGCGCGATGATTTGGATGGTCCTGCTGAGTTTTATGTGGTACTCGTTGATAATGGCCGATCGAATGTACTTGCTGCAAGCGACCAAAGACAGGCTTTGGCTTGTATTGATTGTGGTGCATGTAATTCGGTTTGCCCGGTTTATCGTCTTGCAGGTAGTGATGATGGATTCTTAGGTAATCAGGCAGGTCCTATTGGATTAGTAGTTCAACCTTTAAAAGCAGGTTTTGAAAAGCAAGGGTTTCTGAGTGACCATTCAACTTTTTGCGGACGCTGTTCAAGCGTTTGTCCGGTAAATATTGATATTCATAATCAAATCATTCGTAACCGCAGAGACCAAGTTAGCCAGGGTTTGATTGGAGCAGGAGATAAGCTTGCCTGGTTCAGCTGGGTAAAATTGATGATGAACCGAAAAAACATGAACCGACAAACAACCGTTCGTAATTTTTCATTTCGGGCTTTATTCAAAAAAGATTTTGGTGAAAGAAGGGAGTTGCCCAAAATCGCAGATAAAACCTTCAACGAATGGTGGAGGGAGAAAAACGGTATCAAATAGGTTATCTCCCTAGATTAATACAGGCTCAATTAAAGTAGTTTTTCAATTAGCTGATCGGGTTTGATGCGCTCAGATTCTGCTTTGTAATTGAGCAGTAGACGATGCCTTAAAATAGGTTTTGCTATGGCTTTTACATCTTCAATATCCGGGGAAAACTTACCCAAAACCAAGGCTCTGCATTTTGCTCCAAGAATTAAAAACTGACCTGCTCTTGGGCCCGCACCAAATTCAATGTACTGCTTCACTTCCGGTGTGGCAAACTCTGAATCTCTGCGGGTTTTTACTACTAATTTTACAGCGTATTCCAACACATTATCCGGAACGGGAACTCGCCTAACCAATTCCTGAAACTGAAGAATGTCGCTGCCATGCATGATTTTCCTGAGTTGCACAACTTTATTTCCAGTGGTGTTTTTTATCACCTGTAATTCTTCTTGAAAGGCCGGGTAATCCAAATTGATGTTGAACATGAAGCGGTCGAGTTGTGCTTCCGGCAAAGGATATGTTCCTTCTTGTTCAATTGGATTTTGTGTAGCTAACACAAAAAATGGGGATTCCAATTTGTTTAGTTGACCACCAACAGTGACCGATTTTTCCTGCATGGCCTCGAGCAAAGCTGCCTGGGTTTTAGGTGGTGTACGGTTAATCTCATCGGCAAGAATAATGTTGGCAAATAAGGGGCCCCTGATGAATCGGAAATGCCTGTTTTCATCAAGAATTTCTGAGCCGGTAATGTCGCCGGGCATCAAATCGGGTGTGAATTGAATTCGGTTAAATTTCAAATCCAATACTTCCGAAATGGTTTTCACCAGCAGTGTTTTTGCTAAACCCGGTAGTCCAATTAGCAATGAATGTCCATTGGCAAAGATTGAGATAAGCAGTTGTTCAACAACTTCTTCTTGTCCAATAATTACTTTTCCTATTTCACTTTTTAGTGAATTAAAATCGGCATGTAATGCCTTGGCAGCTTCGGTATCGTTATCAAAAACGCGTGTCATTCTAATTATTTACGGGGTTGAATCCAGTCTTTGATGCTTGCACATTTTGCATAAGGTCCATTGACTTGGATATAAAACTCTTTTCTGTTTTTCTCAATCCATTTTTGCATGGCATCGGATTGTTTTTTGTTGAAGGCCAGTCCGTTAAATTTCTGGTAATCGTCTTTTAAATTCGCCACATGAGGAGGCATTTCGCTCTTGAGGTAATACACTCGCCATGCTTTTTTCTGGTCTGGACCAGGTAGAACCATAAGTTCTGGTTCAGAAATTTCTCCGGGTTCCAAATTTGAAACCGAGAGGTAAACGTTTTTGTCGAGTTCATCCACGGGAACTCGTGTGTTTCCTAAACCTCCCGAGCCAATGAATCCGCCATTTCCTTTGGTTTCATTATCGTCTGAGAACTTTTGGACTGCCTTTTCAAAGCTGATCGAGTCCATTTTTATCAGTTGAACAATGCTATCCATGCGGTTTTTAGCTTTCTCCATATCGGAGGAGTAAATCTTAGGCATGATAAGGATATGCCTTGCATTCATTTCTTCTCCTCTTCGTTGGATGGCCTGAATGATGTGGAAACCGTAGGTGGTTTCGATAATTTTAGAAACGCTGTCTGGTTTTAATTTAAAAGCGGCTGCTTCAAATTCGGGAACCATGGTTCCTCTTCCAAAATAACCGAGTTCTCCTCCATTTGCCGCTGAAACCTTGTCGTCGCTGTAAATTAAAGCTAGAGTACTGAATCGTTCTCCACCTTCCACAATCCGTTTTCTGAGGTCACTTATTTTTTCAAAAGCAGCTTGCCGGGATTCTTTACTGATTTTGGGTTCTATGATTAACTGAGCTAGTTCTATCTCTGCGCTATAATAGGGGAGGCTGTCTTTGGGCAAAGAGTTAAAATAGTTTTTGATATCGGTTGGACTTACCTTGATGTCTTTTACTATTTTCCGTTGCATTTCCTGAATGAGCTGGCTATTTTTTATACTTTCTCGTTGTGTAGCCTTGAGTTCCTGAATGCTTTTTCCTGAAATTTCTTCAAGGGCTTTTTCTCCCCCATATTGTTTGGCAAAATACCGGATTCGGTCTTCAATCTCGGCGTCAATTCGGTCTTCATTAACGGGTAAACTATCAACCTGTGCCTTTACAATCATCAGGTTTTCAATTAGTTTTTGTTTTACGATTTCACAGCGAATGCTGTCATGCGTAATGCCTGTTTGTTTTGAGAATTGCTCGTAGGCCAATTCGATGTCTGAACGCAAAATGATACGATCTGCAACCACTGCTACAATTTCATCTAGAACCTGAGCTTTGACCGCCCCCACGGAAATAGAAATACACGCCAAAAAGAGGACTATTAGTTTTTTCATTCGTTAATGCAAATCTGTGAAAATCGGAGCGGAGTTGCGATTCTTTTTTGATAAAAGATGATAAGTTGGTTTTTCCAAACGAGGATTTCTTGCATTTTAGTCCATTTTTTGGGCATTGATTATTGCCTTTTTTTGAAGAAAAGCATCCTGAACTAACTGATTCTTATACTTGTTAAGCAGGTCTTTCTTGCGGTTGAACAAGATGATTTTCCGAATATTTAATTTTTCAAATTCAAATTCCGAAACCTGATTTCTTACTCTGTAGTCGATAATATTCACCAAATAAACAGATTCACCCTCGCTGATTTCCAGAAATTTGTTGTTTTGAAGAAATTGGGCACCATCGTAAGTTTTTATAGGAATTTCTTTGAGCAATTCTTCAAATTCAAGCCAGATTTCTGAATTTAGGTAATGATTTTCGCAGCTTGTAAGCGCAAGTTCCCGGAGTTTTTCAAGATTTTGTTCCTTCCAAGGATAGATAAGTTTTTTTAATTCACCCAGTTGGGGACTTGATTTAGGGCATTTTATAAAAACCAATTTCACAATGTTTTTTCCTAGCATGAAATTTTCCTTATTTGTGTTGAAATAGGATCTCATTTCCTGCTCGGTGATATTGGTATCGAGGTTTTTTTGCAAGAAATCCTCCTCCAATAAATGAACCATTAATTGCCTTTTATAATCATTAACCAAATGTTCAATTTCCAGCGAATTGTCGAAGCCTTTTTCTTTTGCTTCTTGAACAAGTAATTCCTCTGTTATCCAGTTGTTTGTAATTTGTTTTAGTTCTTGAATACTGTCTTTTCCTTTGTAAATTCCGCTAACATGGGGTTCCACCATTTCCCAGGTAAGTTTGGCTTCATTTACCTCAGCAAAGGAATGGTCGTTAGAATTACACGACCAGAAAACTAGAAAAGTGAAGACTAAGAAAATTAGTTTCATGGATTCAATTTAGGAATCTTGGGCACATAAATAATTCAATTTGTCGGAAGATTTTAATCCATGCCCACTGAAAAGGGTCCAAATGCGTGAATTTTCAGGAAGTTTTTCTTCCAATTGGGTAATTGCAGCAAAAACAGCTGCGCTGGTAGATTCAACCAGATGTCCCAAGTCTGCCAACTTTTTCCAGGCTTCCAAGATTTCATTTTCTGAAACCGAAACCCAAAATCCATTCGTTTCAGTTACTCGTTGTAACATTTCTTCTCCACGTACCGGGTTTGGTATAGCAATTCCCTCTGCCAAACCAGGATCAGGTTTTGGTGAAAATGGCCCATCTGATTTCAGGAAATTTTGGTAAAGTGGGTTGCAGGAATTGGTTTGAACCGCAATTATTTGGGTTGATGAGGTATCAAATCCTGCGGCTTCAAGTTCTTTTAGTGCAATGCTGCAACCAGTAATTAACGTTCCGTTTCCTGCCGGAAGTATCAAATAATGAGGCAGTTTGAAGTTTGAATTCAAGGCCATTTCCAGTAACATTGTTTTTGTTCCCTGAAAAAAAACAGGGTGATAGCAATGAGAAGCATAAAAAGTTTTTTCCGCGGCTTGCAATGCTGCATGTGCACAGTCCGCTCTGGTCCCTGGAATAGTTTTTAGATAAGCACCATAGGCTTTGATTTGTGCCATTTTCGCTGTGCTCGTATTTTCCGGAACAAAAACTGTGCATTTGATTTGATTTGCTCTGGAATAGGCAGCAATTGAAACGCCTGCATTCCCACTGCTGTCTTGCACAACTTCCTTAATACCAAGATTTTTGAGGTAGGACATAAGAACAGCAGCACCTCTGTCTTTGTAGGATCCTGTCGGATTAAGATGTTCAAGTTTTACGCGAACCTGAAATTTTTTGTTCCAGGTTAATTCCATTTCAGGAGTGTTTCCCTCACCTAAGAAAATATTGGTATCAGCTAGGGTTGAAGGGAGAAAATTTTTACATTTCCAGAGACCATTCTCGGATGGCAGGTAAAAATGGGGATTGAACGGAAAGAGAGGGGCAAAATCCAGCAGCTCATCCTCTTTTCCCTTCCAAACAGCAGGAATTTCGGGGTAATTTTGTAAAGTTTTTTTTCCTGTAAACATTGCTTAATTAGTTAAAACTTTCTGAATGAATACCTTAAGAAAATTATAATTCGTGGAAAATTCGATAAAATTGGGAGTCTTAACAAGATATTAAGGAGAACCTAAATTACTTTTGATTCGGAAACAACAAATAACAGCGATATGAAAAATGTTTTACACTTTTTCAAAAGGGTTTTGCCCCTGCTTATCCTGCTGGCGATGGCGCTTGCAGCAGGAAAAAGCCTGAAGGCATCTCACCTTGTGGGATCAGACATTACGTACAATTGTCTGGGTTCCACACCAGGTCAGTACCAGCTTACCATGAAATGGTATAGGGACTGCGGCGGTATTCCTCTTTGCGGATGTCCTCCGGGCCCATTGAATACCAACTGTTCGGTAAACTTGTCAATTACCGGTGCTCAGGCTCCATGTCTTGGTACAAATTTTGGAAATACTTCAATTCAGGCCGTTGCGGCGGGTAGTGGTTTTGACATTATCCAGCTTTGTGCAGCTGCAAAAAGTATTTGTACCAATTGCGGAACCCGTACTCCCGGTTCATTTACTCCCGGAATTGAAATTTACACCTTTACCGGTATTGTTAACCTGAGCGGTGTTCCACCAAACTGTTGTTTGGTAAACATTGGTTTTAACGACTGCTGCCGTAACGCAGCTATTACTACTTTGGTAAATCCAAGTAGTTTGTCGTATTACTCAGGTTGTACAATTAACAAATGCATTACCCCATGTAACTCAGCACCAACATTTACCAATGACCCGGTTGCAGTAACTTGCGTTGGTCAAGATTTTACCTATAACTTAGGTGCTATCGACCCAGACGGTGACTCTTTGAGTTATGCTTATGGACCAGTAATGACCGGACCAAACTCACCGGCTCCTTATCAATCGCCTTATTCTCCAACGGTTCCATTCCCTTATTTGGGAGCTCCCATGACGTCTCCACCGGCACTGCCGCCTTTGGGTATTTTTATTGACCCTGTAACGGGTGACGTCCGATTTAGGCCAACCATGATATTTACGAGTAATATCGTAATTGAGGTTACTCAATGGAAAACCATTAATGGGGTTCCAACCATTGTGGGAAAAACTACCCGTGATATTCAGTTCTACGCAAAACTTTGCGATGAGAACAACCCTCCGGTTCTAAGAACATATAATAATGACGGAACCTTAACCTCGCCTCAGCCAAATTATAGCTATGCTATTTGTGCAGGCCAGCAACTTTGTGTGATTATTTCTGCTTGGGACAATACTGCAGGTTGGGATACTACCGATATTACCTGGAATGCTCCTGCTAACCTTACTGCAAATGGTGCAACATTCCAGCCTTTGTACAATGTAAGTCAAAGAAAAGTTTTAGGCCCACGTTTGGATAGCTTTAGGTTCTGTTGGACTCCACCGGCGAGTATGGCGAACAATTTGCCGTATTATTTTATTGTAACAGCAAAAGATAGGGCTTGTCCATTGCCATCGCGTGTTACAAGATCATTCGCGGTTACAGTCCGAAGGATTCCATTAGCTACAATTATTAAAACAAATAAGAATTGTGGTTTCTATGATTTTGGCTACACGCTTACTAATAATGTGCAGTTAAATAACTCATATACCCAGTTCCAGGTTGAGAACGGCCCACGAACAAACTCTTATGTTACCTACACCGGACCAACTGTTTCAAACCACAGGTTTACCCAAGCGGGTTGGCATAGGGTTAAGTTGCGCTTAACAACCATTGCTCCTCCTGCGCCAAATGGTTGTCCTAATGATAACATCATCGACTCGGTTTATATTGGTGAGCCTTTGGATGTGAGCATTCGTGATACATTCAACTGTCTTGGTTCTCCGGTTTCCCTGAAATCATTTGGTAAAGGTGGTACTCCACTTGGTGCTGCTTACCGTTATACCTATTATTTAGGTGGTTTGAACTCAACCAATATTGTTCGTGCAGAAAGCTTGGATTCAAACGTTACCCTGAATCCTGTAAATGCGGGTAACAACACTCAGTACAAAGTGTTGATTCGCGATTTGAACAATTGCCGTGACTCTGCTACTTTCAATGTGTTCACCAGAAATCTCCCCGTTCCAGAATTAGTTCCGGCTATGCGTTTATGTCCTGGTACGCTAGATACACTTGATGCAGGAAATAGCTTCGGTTCGGTTGGTACCTGGCGCTGGAGAAAATCTCCTGTAACACCTGTTCTTGATGACTCAGTTTCACAGAAAATCATACCAAGAGATAGCGGAGTTTACACCGTAACCAAAACCGATAATTTTGGTTGTGTGCGTGTAGAAAGCTCAAACATCTACTTTAATCTTCCAGTTCCTGTAAGTGCTGGCCCAGATAGAACCATTTGTTTCAATGATGCACCTATAACATTAACTGCTATTGGAACTACTGCTGCGATTGATTCCTTCCAATGGCGCGCTGTTCCGGTTACAGGCTCAAGCCCTGTTTTATCTAATCAGCCAACCTATGTTATCTCACCACCTACAACCACCCAATACCAGGTAACAGGCTATATTACTTATGGTGGAGTTACTTGTTCCAATGTGGATACAATGGAGTTGAAGGTAAATGAGCTGCCAGTTATTAATCGTCCAACTTCAATTCCGCTTTGTCGTACCAACAATATCATTTCTTTACCAGTTGTGAATTCTACCAATAAAACATTGGTAAACCGCACCTGGACTTATCCTAGAAACCCATTGGCGATTAGTGGAAACCAATTGCTGGTTGATAATTTGGCTTTCCTTCCACCATCAAACGGAAATCAGCCTTATGGCAATTACATCTACATTCAGGTTGTAGATGACCAAGGTTGTTCAATTCGTGATTCTTTATTGGTTGCAGTTTTCCCTGTGCCAACAATTAATGCAGGTCCAAACCGCACCTTGTGTGATAACAGTGGAGCTATATTTGATTTAAGGCCAGCTAACCAAGGTTATTCACCAAATGGTGGTGCCCTTGCAATCAATGAAGAGTGGTTTGGTCGTGGTGTAATCAAGACTACACCTGGTCAGAATTACTATGCATTTGACCCTAAGGGTGCGGATGTTAAAAACTTACCGGATACAAACGTACTTACCTATCAGTTTACCACAAACTTCCCGCCTTCCAATAGCGTGTTGTTTGCTCCTCCAATTGCAGGTGTTTCAATTGCATCTCCAACAGGTGGTTGCGTAGGTACAGATACTACAGTCTTCCGTGTAATCAAATCGCCAATATTGGTTTCGGGTGTTGGAGCTTCGGTTTGTAAATCGGGTGATACCATCAATCTGGATACTTGGATGATGGGACGTTCTACCAATGCAACAAATCCACAAACCAGCTATTGGAAAATGGATTTTGTTGATGAGTCTTATTCAGCTGCACTAACTCAAGGTCGCAAATTCCTACCTAGCCATCCGGTTATTCCAAACATGACTAAGGAGTACAAATTGGTATACCGTGATACTGCATCAGGTTGCGTGGTTGAAGTTCCTGCTTCCATTCAGGTAAATGCAAATCCGAACGTGGATATCGATTACAATAATCCTTCCGATTCGGCAGTTTGTACAACCAACGGAATGGTAACCTTCTTTATGGATCCTGCCGGAGCTGCTGATGGTGGTACCATGTTTAGCAGTCCTGATTTGCCAGGCGCATTTAATGTTGCAGCAGGTACATTCAATTTGAATACACCAGGAATTCAAAATGGAGTTTATAACGTGAAGTATTATTTCACAGATCCGGGTACTGGATGTAGCAATAGAGACTCAATTGATATTCGTGTTCAATTGCCTCCTCGTTTGGCCATTCAGTCTGGTTCGGTAGTTTGTGCTTACGATGCTTCGTTTACTGTTGGATTTGATACCGTTCCTTCTTCTCCGTATGGAGTAAATTGGACTACTCCTGATGGAAACAATGCCAATATCGTAAACAATGGTACTTCAGGTATTACTTACAATGCATTGCCTTCTGATATCACTCGGGGTACTATCACTTTCGTTGCTACAACAACCAACAATGACCGTTGTGCTCCTGCCACAGATCAGGCTACCTTTACAATACTTCCAAAACCAGATGCGAATTTTGTAATTGCACCAGACCGTGGTTGTGTTGACCCTAGGTATAATGTTACACTGAATTCTGTATTTACTGCAGGTGATCCTGGTGTTCCAACACCAAACTTCAATTGGTATGAAGGTTCACTTAGCTCAGCTCGTTTGAACAGCGATCCGGCTAACGACAAAGTGTACAGTAGAACCTATACAACAGCCGGAACTAGAACCATCTATTTAGTTGTGGAGTCAAGTGGTTGTACAGATACTTCAACTGCTCAGGTTTTTGCATGGCCAACACCTGTTGCGAATTTCAGCACAGACCCAATTAGCACTACCATTGCTAAGCCGTATTTCGATTTCTTCAATGAGTCGACCAATGGCGATAACTCACCATTGAAATACATTTGGTACATGGGTCCTGCTGATATCAATGGACCAGATCGTATCCTTTATGATGAAAGTCCACAAGATGTGAAGTTCCCTGCCGATACTGCACGTATTCCAGTTAAACTTACAGTAGTCAATCAGTATGGATGCTTTGATTCCATTACTAAGATGATTCGTGTAGAGCCAGATATCACAGTGTTTATCCCATCGGCTATCTATAGAAACTCTTCTGTTCCTTGTCCATTGGATTGTAACAGAACCTTCAAAGTAGCAGCAACCGGATTTGAATCCATTGACATCATGGTATTTAATCGTTGGGGCCAAATGGTGTTCAGAACCAATGATATTCAAATTGGTTGGGATGGAACCGATATGCGAACCAAGGAAGATTGTCAGCAAGACGCCTATGTTTATCAGGTGAATGCAACAAGCTTCAGTGGTAAGAAGTACAGCTATTCAGGTTCGGTAACCTTGTTCAGATAAATGAATTGAACGCAAAAAAAAGGGGCCTGGCATCTGCCAGGCCCCTTTTTTTGTGGATTAACTTAGCCAGGAATACGCATTTGACCATCTATTACTGGCCAAAATGCCTGTGAAATTGGGCGTAAACTCAGTTTTCCTCACTCGCCATAAAGATGCATTATGACTTGCTCGGGAAACTGCCAATTTCTTTGGCCTTTTGGCCCTCATGACGAAGTTCAAATGCATAATCCGGGCTTAGTTTGAAAGAATTTCTACCTTTTCTTCTTTGATTTTTTCAAAGCCGCCCCAAACGTTTTTAATGTTTGAAAAGCCATTCTTCTTTAGCATGCTGGCTGCAATCATGCTTCTGTATCCACCAGCACAATGAATCAAGTGTTCTTGGTTTTTATCAAGATTCTCAGAACCTGAAATCAACCCATTCAAGGGAAGGTTTTTTGCATTGAACACATGACCGGATTTGAATTCTTCAGGTTTCCTTACGTCCAAAATTGTGGCTTTAGGATTGTGTTTTGCATCCAAGGCCAACTCTTCCGCCGAAATGGAAATCACCATATCATAACGTAAGCCTGCATCTTTCCAGGCATCAAATCCGTTTTCTAAATAGCCTGAAATCGAATCAAAACCTACTCGTGCCAAGCGGGAAACGGTTTCCTTTTCCGTACCCGGTTTACATACCAAAACAATCTCACTTTGTAAATCGAGCAAAGTGGCTGCCCATATTGCGAATTGTCCATTCAGGCCAATATTGATGGAACCTGGAACGAAACCAAGTTCAAAGAAATCGGGTAGTCTGCTGTCGATAAGTGTTGCCCCATTTTTGATTTTGGTTTTTAGGGTTTCGACATCAAGAGGTGTTAAGCCAGTTTTTAAAATGTCCTCGTAGCTTTTGTATCCATTGCGGTTCAACTCAACATCTTTAGAAAAGTAGGCCGGAGCAGGTGCTATCCCTGCGGTAATGCTTGCAATGAACTCCTTTCTCGATTCAATTTTTAAAGCATAATTGGATGCTTTTTGTTCGCCTAATGTACTGAAGGTTTCTTTACCTATGTTTTTTCCGCAGGCTGAACCTGCTCCGTGTCCTGGGTAAACCAGAATCTCATTTGCATAGCTTTTAAGTTTTTGAACGGAATCAAACATTCTTGAAGCAAGTTCTTCTTTGGTAATTTTCCCATCCAACAAATCAGGTCTGCCAACGTCTCCTACAAAAAGTGTATCACCTGTAAACAAGCAATGGTGTTTTCCATCAGCTTGAATAAGCAGGAAGCAAGTGCTTTCAGGGGTATGGCCAGGTGTGTGAATGGCTTGAATGTTTAGATCTCCAACTTTGAAAAGTTCTCCATCAGTAGCAATGCGAATGGGCAGGTTGGAAACAGTTTCAGGTCCGTACACAATTTCAGCACCGGTTTTCTTGGCTAAATCCTGATGGCCACTTACAAAATCTGCGTGAAAATGGGTTTCAAAAATGTACTTCAATTTAGCTTTTCGCTCATTCAGCTTTTCCAAGTAAGGTTCAATATCCCTTATTGGGTCAATAATGGCAGCTTCTCCATTGCTTTCAATGTAATACGCCGCCTGTGCCAGGCAGCTTGTATAAAGTTGTTCTACTATCATTCTTTTATTTTTTGGGTTGAATAGAATTCTTTCAGATAAAACGGTTCAAAATAAGCTAAGTTTTCAAATACGGCTGCTTGATAGCGTTCTTCAGCAGGTCCGGCCAAATTGCCAGCTGATAATTCGATATGGGGAAGTAGCTTGATTCCTGATTTTGGGAACTTCGTCACGAATTTCTCGGCTCCCGAGCCAAAACAAAGAATGGGCTGTTCTATTCCTGAAAAGCTTGATTCTTCAAGGATGATAGGCTCAGCTTCATTGATGGCATCGTTGTTTGCGTTTCTTAACTGGCAGAACACTTCCATTCTTCGGGCATCTATCATGGGTAAGTACAAGGCATCGGCTTGATAATTGGAAGCAATTGCCGAGCAGCTCAGCGCTTCAAGAGTTGAAATACCTATGAGGGGTATATCAAGACCAAAGCAATAGCCTTTTGCAGCCGACACGCCAACACGCAATCCGGTATATGAGCCTGGTCCTTTTGAAACGGCAATGGCATTTAGTTGCTCTTTGTCAAGCTTGTGTTGGTTGAGTACGTCCTGCACCAAAATTTGCAGTTGGGAGGCATGCTGATTGGGTTGAGTGATTTCTTTCAATCCCATTAACTTCCCGTCTTTTGCCAATCCAACCGAGCATTTCTCGCCTGAGGTTTCAAGTAATAAAATTAAGGCCATCTTAAATTCAAAGGTAAGTGTATGTGCTTATTCATAAAAACCCGCTGATTATCAGTTTTAATCTTGCTCTATCTCAAGAAGGTCCAAGGCTAAGCCTGAAAAAATCCCTATCTTGCAAGCTTAAATGTCAAAACGCTGGATATCCAAAATAGCTCCCGATAAGAATCTGGTTGAGGAACTTTCAAAGGCCATAAACCTGAATAAAGTTCTCAGCAGCATTTTGGTGCAGCGAGGTATGGATAGTTTTGAGAAAGCAAAGAAATTTTTCAGACCCCAGCTCAGCGATTTACATGACCCTTACCTGATGAAGGGTATGGATAAGGCCATCAATCGCATTGATGATGCCATTGCCGGAAATCAGAAAATTTTAGTTTACGGAGATTACGATGTTGATGGTACCACGGCGGTTTCTACCGTTTATGGTTTTTTGATTGAGCGCTATCCTCATGTTGATTTCTACATTCCAGATAGGTACACCGAAGGATATGGAATCAGCTTTATGTCGATTGACTGGGCTCGGAACAATGGATTTTCCCTCATTATCGCGTTGGATTGCGGCATAAAATCAACCGATAAGGTGAATTATGCCAAGAGTCAGGGAATAGATTTTATTATTTGCGATCACCACTTACCTGGAGATGAAATTCCGGATGCGGTTGCTGTTTTAAATCCGAAACAGAAAGATTGTCCTTATCCGTTCAAAGAGCTTTCCGGATGTGGAATTGGCTATAAGCTTTTACAGGCCTATGCCATGCGCCATGAAATTCCTTCCAAGGAAGTAGAGCGCTTTTTGGATTTGGCAGCAGTTAGTGTTGCGTCTGATTTGGTTCCCATTTTCGACGAAAACAGAGTGCTTGCGCATTACGGGTTAAAGCGATTGAAAGATCAACCCAACAACGGCTTGAAAGCCTTGCTTGAAACCTATCCCGATAGACCTGAGTACAGTGTAAATGATATTGTGTTCTTTATTGGGCCGAGAATCAATGCTGCCGGAAGGATCGCGGATGCAAAAGACTCTGTTCGCCTAATGACATCCAATTCGGATGAAGAGGCGCGCAAAATTGCAACTCAGGTTAATCAGCACAACAACGAACGAAGAAGCTTTGATCAAACCATTACCGAACATGCTTTTGATTTGATTGAGAAGGATCCCGATTTCATCAATCGGAAGAGCACCGTTCTTTTTCACAACGAGTGGCATAAAGGTGTGATTGGTATTGTGGCATCACGACTCATTGAAAAATACTATAGACCAACCATAATTCTAACCGAAAGCAATGGTATGGCTACTGGTTCTGCCCGCTCGGTAGAAGGTTTTGATTTGTACAGCGCCATTGAATCGTGCAGCGATTTGTTGGATCAGTATGGTGGGCATACACACGCTGCGGGTTTGACTTTGAAGCTTGAGAACCTACCTCAATTTATTGAGCGTTTTGAGCAAGTTGTTGCTAAGACGATTGAAAATAGAAGCCTTACTCCGGAAATTGAGTACGACATGGAGATTGATCTCCGTACCATTACCCCTAAGTTTTTCAGTATCCTTAAACAGTTTTCTCCATTTGGTCCCGGAAATTTCAATCCGGTGTTTATGAGTAAGAATGTGTGGGATGTGGGAGATGCAACTATAGTTGGCAACAATCACCTGAAGTTGAGTTTAACCCAAGAAAACGGCGGACGGATATTCAAAGCCATTGGTTTCGGCCTTGGAGAGCATTACGATAAAGTTGCTCAGGGTATCTCGTTTGATATCTGTTATACCATTGAAGAGAATCATTTCAATGGCCACGTGAATCTTCAATTGAACATTAAAGATATTATGTTTAGGGGTTAAGCCCCAAACTAAACCACCGGTTTAAATTGCTCAAATGCCTGAAGGCAGTTGTTGCAGTAATGTAAACTCCGGCATAAGGTTGGACCAAAGGGTGATTTTAATTCTACATTATTGCTTCCACAAAAAGGACAGTGTACGTTCTCCAGCAATGCGTCTGTAATTTCTCCTTCATGCTTGGGAGGAGGAGCCAATCCATGCTTTTTCAAACAAAGCAAACCCCTTTCAGTAATTTTATTGCTATCCCAGGGTTTATCGAATGTGGTTTGAACCAAAGGATTGTTGATGCCAATCTCCAGCAGCCTGTCGCGAACCATTTGTTCCATCATTTTCAGCGCGGGACAGCCGGTGAATGTTGGGGTCATTTCTACAAAAACGGTATCCTCATCGCGAACCTCTACCTTGGTAATAATTCCCATATCAACCATGGATAAGGTTGGAATTTCAGGGTCTTTCACCACTTCGAGAGCTTCCCAGATTTCTTTTTCGCTACGCATATTAGTATCAATAAAACAAAAATAGCCGGAAAGGTTTAACTCTCCGGCTACTTTACTAGTGAAATTCTGTGATAGTTGTCAGTCTAGCGACGACGACGGCTTCCACTGCCTTCCATTTCTCTTTTTCCGTAAGGACGTTTTCCGCCGGAAGAGCGCTCAGAGCTACCACCACTGCGGAACCCGCGGCTATTGCCACGATCCGAAGAGCGTTCGCCGCGATCACCACCACGATCACCTCCGAAACCACCACGGTCTTCACCGCCACGGTATCCACCGCGACCGCCTCCGCCGCCTCTTGGTTTATCACCACTAAGCTCGGCACGAACCGGACGGCCATTGAATTCACCACCGTTTAGGGAAGTAATGATTTTATCGGCATGTTCGGGAGCTGCATCTACAAAACTGTAAACGCCGCTTACATCAACATGCAGGTTTTTCCAGCTAATACCGCTTAATTCAGCAACCCAATCTTTGAAGCTACGAATATCAAATCCGTCTTTTTTACCCAAGCTTACGAATACGCGATTTCCTTTGTATCCGCGGCTTGAAGAACCTTCTTTACCGCTGCTGCGATCATTGCCGCTGGCATTCAAATCAGGGTCGTTTACGAAGTCAACAGAGAAGCGACGCAATTCCAATGAAAGAATTTTTTGAACCAATTCTTTGTGGTCTAACATCATCAAGGCTTCAATCGCACGTTCAACCTCTTTATCGAAAATGGTTTCTTCAATTTCGGTATTGATGATGGTATCGGTAAAGGCCAATAATTTTTTATCGCGCACCTGCTGGGCAGATGGAATCATGATGCGCTCGAATTTGATATTGCTCAAACGTTCAATATCCTTCAAACGACCACCTTCGCGCATGTTTAACAGGGTAAAAGAAACACCTGTTTTGCCGGCGCGACCAGTTCTTCCGCTTCTGTGTGTGTAGTTTTCAATTTCATCAGGTAGCTGGAAGTGGATAACATGGGTAAGTGCAGTTACGTCGATACCACGAGCGGCAACGTCTGTTGCCAATAAGATTTTAATGGCATGGTGGCGGAAACGGTTCATTACCTTTTCGCGCTGGCCTTGACTTAAATCGCCGTGTAAGCAATCTGCATTGTAACCGTCTTTGATTAGTTTGTCGCTAATTTCCTGCGTTTCATTCTTGGTTTTGCAGAAAATGATTGCATAAATGCTATCGCTGTTAAAGTCGATATAGCGTTTTAGCGCAGCATACTTGTCTTTTGCATGAACAGTAGCATACTGGTGAGTGATGTTGGCATTTCCGGAATTGCTTTTACCTACAGAAATTTCAACAGGACTATTCATGTACCTGTTTGCAATGTTTCTGATTTCGCGAGGCATGGTAGCCGAGAATAGACAAACCCTTTTTTGCTCGGGCGTATGAGAGAGGATGTATTCAACATCTTCTTCAAAACCCATGTTAAGCATTTCATCGGCTTCGTCTAAAACCACATAAGACACCTCGTTGATTCGAACGGCATTGCGTCCCATCAAGTCCATTAAACGGCCTGGAGTTGCAACAACAATTTGCGCTCCGCGTTTGATTTCACTAATCTGTTTTTCAATGCTGCTTCCTCCATAAACGGAAACAATGTTCATTCCCGGCTTGTACTTGCTGTACGCATACAAGTCTTTAGAAATTTGAAGGCAAAGTTCGCGGGTTGGACAAATAACCAAGGCTTGTACTGCCCTGCTTTGAGGTTCAACAAGTTGAATTAGCGGAATGCCAAAAGCGGCTGTTTTTCCGGTGCCCGTCTGGGCTAATCCCAAAATGTCTCTCTGGGTTTCCAAGTAAACCGGGATGGTTTGTTCTTGGATAGGGGTTGGAGACTCATACCCCATTTCCTGAATCGCATTCAGGATGAGCGTGTCTACGCCCAATTCACTAAATTTTTTCAAAGTACTCTATTAAAATGAGCCGCAAATATAGGCTAATTTTTCGTAATCCCTTGAAAATGAAAAAATAAGTTGTTCCTTGATTTTGATTTGTACCTGAAGAAGCACGGTTAATGCGGCTTTAGCTGGAAGTAAAATTTTGCTAATTCCCTGTTTTCGTTGGATATGCACAAAAGATTAAGCATCTTTGTCAGACTTATCCAGAAAGACGGAGGGAATAGGCCCAATGATGTCTTGGCAAGTCGGATTTTCCGTAGTGCCAACACCTATCTTCCGGCAGGAAGAGCTGATAAGTGTAAAGCGCTCTCGGGCGCAAACACCAGCCCAGCTTGCATTTTCTTGGAAAAGTACCTGCTTTAAAAGGTCTTTTTTTGCCCTTTTGAGGCAATTTAAGCTGAAAAGAAATGAATATTTACGACTTACTAAAAGAGCGCATCCTAATTCTTGATGGCGCTATGGGTACTATGATTCAGCGCTACAAGCTGGAGGAAAAAGATTTTAGAAACGAGGCTTTAAAGGATTATCCGCATTCCCTCAAGGGCAATAACGATTTGCTTTCCATTACCAGACCCGATGTAATTAAAGCCATTCATCGCCAATACCTGGATGCCGGTGCAGATATTCTTGAAACCAATACCTTCAGTGGAACTGTAATTGCTCAAGCTGATTATTATTTGGGGGAGGATTGGGTGTATCAAATCAATTACCAATCTGCTAAAATAGCTCGTGAGGTAGCCGATGAAGTTACTGCACTAACGCCTTCAAAGCCTCGTTTTGTTGCCGGCTCTATGGGTCCAACCACCAAATTGGCTTCTATGTCACCAGACGTAAACGATCCAGGTTTTAGGGCGGTTTCTTTTGATGAATTGTGTGAGGCTTTCAAAACGCAAATTGGAGCTTTGTTGGATGGTGGCGCAGATTTGCTTTTGATGGAAACTGTTACCGATACCTTAAACGTAAAAGCAGCCTTGTTTGCAGCTCAGGAAGTTTTTGAAGAACGCGGTAAAAACTACCCCATCATGGTTAGCGGAACCATTACGGACGCCAGCGGAAGAACCTTAAGTGGTCAAACTACCGAAGCCTTTTTGGTAAGCGTTGAACATGCACCATTAATGAGTATTGGTTTGAATTGCGCACTGGGCGCAAGCGCACTCCGTCCATACTTGCAGGTTTTGGCTTCAAAATCCAATCTGTTTGTGAGTGCTTATCCCAATGCAGGACTTCCCAACGAAATGGGTCAGTACGATGAATCGCCTGCTTATATGGCCCAACAAGTGGAAGAGTTTTGCAAAGAAGGCTTGGTGAATATTCTTGGCGGTTGCTGCGGGACAACTCCAGATCATATCAAAGCCATTGCTGAGGTTGCTGCGAAGTATCCACCGAGGAAGGTTGCCGTGCCATTAGCTATTGGCCATTAGCAATTGGAAAACGATGGCTATGGCTTTTAGCTATGGCTAGAGGAAAAATTTGGAAACAATGGGAACAAGGGACTTTAGGAAATACGCCATTTGGAAGGATAGCATTCAACTAACCAAGTCCATCTATTTGTTAGTTGCGAGCTTTCCTAAAGAGGAGCGATTTGGATTAAGTTCTCAACTCATTAGGGCAGCAACTTCCATTCCTTCCAATATTGCTGAAGGTTGTTCAAGGTCGAGTGAAAGTGATTTTAAAAGGTACCTTGAGATAGCATTAGGCTCAGCTTATGAAGTAGAAACCCAATTGGTAATATCTTCTGAAATTGGACTTCTAGAAAAAGACAGGTTAAACGAGTTAATTGGAGATTTGCAGATAATTCAAAAACAAATTCTCCAATTGATTCATAAAATTGAAAATTCGATTAAAACAAAATAGGTTAGGCCATAGCCATAGCCTAAAGCCATAGCAAGAAATGACATATATTCTCAAACTCAGCGGTCTTGAACCTTTAATCATTACTAGGGAAACCAATTTTGTTAATGTTGGTGAACGTACCAATGTTACCGGTTCCAAGAAGTTCCTTCGCCTTATCAAGGAGGGCTTGTATGAGGCTGCGCTTGATGTTGCCCGCGAACAGGTAGAAGGCGGCGCTCAAGTTATTGATATTAACATGGATGAAGGAATGATTGATGGGGTAGAAGCCATGGTGAAATTCCTGAACCTGGTTGCTGCAGAACCTGATATTGCCCGTGTTCCGGTGATGATTGATTCTTCCAAATGGGAAATTATTGAGGCCGGCTTGAAATGCGTGCAAGGAAAATGCATCGTGAATTCAATCTCTTTAAAAGGGGGTGAAGCCGAATTTATTCATCAAGCCAAAACAGTTAAGCGTTTTGGTGCTGCCGTTATTGTTATGCTGTTTGATGAAGTAGGTCAGGCTGATAATTACGAGCGCCGAATCGAAATTGCCTCGAGAGCTTACCGCATTTTAACTGAAAAGGTTCATTTCCCTGCAAGTGATATCATTTTCGACCCGAATATTTTTCCTGTGGCAACAGGAATGGAGGAGCACCGCAGAAATGCGCTCGACTTCTTCAATGCCACCAAATGGATCAAGGAGAATTTGCCGGGTGCTAAGATTAGTGGTGGCGTTTCCAATGTGTCGTTCTCTTTCCGTGGAAACGATAAAGTGCGCGAGGCTATGCATTCTGCGTTCTTATACCACGGCATTCAGCATGGCATGGACATGGGTATCGTCAATCCAAGTCAGCTTGAGGTGTACGATGAAATCGACAAAGAGCTTTTGGAATACGTTGAAGATGTATTGTTGGATCGTCGCGATGATGCTACCGAACGCTTGCTTGAATATGCCGAGAAGGTAAAAGGAAAAGGCAAAGAGAAAGTGTTTGATTTGGAGTGGAGAAATGCAAGTGTAGAACAGCGTCTTAGCCATGCCCTCATAAAAGGAATTGTTGATTTTATTGATGAAGATACCGAAGAAGCTCGCAAACTTTTTGAAAGGCCTTTGCAGGTAATTGAAGGCCCATTGATGGCCGGCATGAATCAGGTGGGTGATTTGTTTGGTTCCGGAAAAATGTTCCTTCCTCAGGTTGTTAAAAGTGCACGTGTTATGAAGAAAGCGGTTGCTTACCTCCTTCCATACCTGGAAGAAGAGAAGCGACTGAACGGCACTACCGGTAGCGGACAAGGTAAGGTTCTGATGGCTACCGTTAAGGGCGATGTTCACGATATTGGAAAGAACATTGTAGGCGTTGTGCTGGCCTGTAACAATTTTGATATAATTGATATGGGTGTGATGGTGCCAACCGAAAAAATTCTTGCTAAAGCTGTTGAAGAAAAGGTGGATGCCATTGGTTTGAGTGGCTTGATTACTCCTTCTCTGGATGAAATGGTGGGAGTTGCCAAGGAAATGGAACGCATGGGACTCAAAATTCCTTTGTTGATAGGTGGAGCAACTACTTCCCGCGTGCACACTGCGGTTAAAATAGATCCGCATTACAGCGGTTCGGTGGTACACGTGATTGATGCAAGTAAGAGTGTTCCGGTGGTGCAAAGCTTGATTAGTAAAGAACATGGTCCGGTTTACCACAAACGCATCAAAGAAGAATACGAAAAATTCAGAGAAGAGTATAAAAACCGCAAGCGCGAAAAGAACTTTGTTCCAATTGAACAGGCTCGCCAAAAAGATGTAAAGGTTAGTCTGAGCAATGCGGTTAAACCAAGTTTTACAGGCACTCGTGTGTTTGAAGATTATCCCTTGGACGAGCTTCGGAATTACATCGACTGGACTCCTTTCTTTGCCACCTGGGAATTAACCGGAAGGTATCCTCAAATATTAACCGATGAAATAATTGGTACAGAGGCAACGAAGCTTTTTGAAGATGCCAATAAGATGCTCGATCTGGTTATTTCGAATAAATTGCTTCAAGCTCGTGCCGTTTTAGGATTTTGGCCTGCCAAACGCGCTGGTGATGATGTAAAATTGGATGTAAATGGAACTGAAGAGAGCTTCCATTTCCTACGTCAGCAATCGGAAAAAGCCGAAGGTCAGCATTACTATTGCCTGGCTGATTTTGTGGCTGAATCGGATACAACTAACGATTACATGGGTGGCTTTGCCGTTACTGCCGGAATTGGCATTGAAAAACTGGTTGAAGCTTACGAGAAAGATCACGATGATTACCTCAGCATCATGATAAAAGCCATAGCAGATAGGCTTGCCGAAGCACTTGCAGAACGCATGCATGAGCGTGTTCGTAAAGAGTTTTGGGGCTATGCTTCAGAAGAAGCTTTGAGCAATGAAGAGTTGATTAAAGAAGCTTACCAAGGCATTCGTCCTGCACCCGGATATCCGGCATGTCCTGATCATACTGAAAAGGCTACCTTGTTTAGGTTGCTGGATGCGGAAAAGGCAACAGGCATCAGCCTAACCGAAAGCTATGCGATGTATCCTGCCGCATCGGTAAGTGGTTTCTACTTTGCCCATCCGGAATCCAAGTATTTTGGCGTAGGAAAAATTCAGAAAGACCAAGTAGAAGATTATGCCCGCCGCAAAGGCGAATCGGTGGAATACATTGAAAAATGGCTTGCTCCGGCTTTGGGTTATGAATAGTCTTAACCCTGAATAGGGCTTGCTGATTAACGCTCAATTTGCTGATTGAAAAGAATTTAATCGTGGATGGAATATTCTTCTGCAAGGCTTTGAAACGGTTTTTGTGAATTTTACAGTCTTTTGCTTTGCAGCATTCTTGCTGATTCGCTAATTCAGCTCCGCATCATCTTCTTCGGATAAGCCTGGATGGCTGTACAGGAGCACTATCCACCAGGCTTATCCTCGAATCTAATGCAGATCTGAATTAAACAACAGACCCTAAATAAAAAAAAGCCGGCTTAGCCGGCTTTTTTGTTGGTGTTTATTGAACTTCTTTAAAATCTTCTCCCAAATTCCAGAGCACAAAACTCCAGAAATCGGTAGCATCTTCAATTAATTTGGCTGTTGGCTTACCTGCTCCATGGCCGGCTTTGCTATCAATCCGAATCAATACCGGTTCTCCATCTTTGGCTTGGGCTGCTTGCAGGGCTGCGGCAAACTTGAATGAATGTGCAGGAACCACACGGTCGTCGTGGTCGGCTGTCATTACTAAAGTTGCCGGATACCTGGTTCCGGGTTTTAGATTGTGTAAGGGCGAGTATTTGATGAGGTAGTCAAATTGCTCTTTGCTTTCGCTGCTTCCGTATTCAACAGCCCAACCCCATCCAATGGTAAACTTGTGGTAACGCAACATGTCGAGCACACCCACTGCAGGGATTGCTACCTTAAATAGGTCGGGTCTTTGTGTCATACAAGCACCAACAAGTAAGCCTCCGTTTGAACCTCCATTGATAGCAAGCTTCTCACTTGAGGTATATTTTTCGTTGATCAGGTATTCTGCAGCTGCAATAAAATCATTGAATACAGTTTGTTTCTTTTCTAACATGCCTGCCTTATGCCAGTCTTCGCCGTATTCTCCACCACCACGTAAATTGGCAATGGCATAAATGCCTCCTTGTTCCAAAAAGGCCATGCGAGAAACCGAGAATGAGGGTGTTAAGCTGATATTAAATCCACCATAACCATACAGCAAGGTTGGATTTTTACCATTCAATTCAATCCCTTTTTTGTGAATGATAAACATCGGCACTTTCACCCCATCTTTGGATGGATAAAATACCTGCTTGGTTTCAAAGTCTGCGGTGTTGAACTGAACTTCAGTTTTACGGAATAATTCAGCTTTGTTGGTGCTGAGGTCGTATCTATAAATTTCTCCGGGATTGGTGAACGAAGTAAAGCTGAAGAAGGCTTCCTTGTCGTCTTTTTTGCCACTAATTCCACTAGCAGTTCCAATACCAGGTAATGGAATTTCCAGTTCTACTTTACCACTCATATCGTGTTGATAAAGCTTTGAACTTGCATCGTGTAGGTAAGTGCTAAAGAGTTTGTTCCCACAAGTGGATACCGATTCTAAGAGATCTTTTCCTTCGGGTATGATGTTTTGCCAATTGGCAGCTTCCGGCTTTGCCGGATCAACCAATACCAGGCGGTAGCGCGGTGCTTCGTAATCGGTAAGCGCAAGAATTTTATCGCCTATATTGTCAACTACAGTATAGTTGTTGGCAAAGCCTTTGAATAGGGTTTTGAATCCGGTTTCTTTTTTACTTAAATCTTTAACCAAAATTTCGGAGCCGCTGGTTCCTTCAGAAACATTGATAATCAAAAAGCGATTGTCTTCTGTAATGCCGGCATTGAAATAGCGCAAAGGATGGGCTTTGTCTTCGTACACCAATTGGTCTTCGGCTTGGGTTTTTCCCAAGGTGTGAAAATAAATTTTCATGTACTCGTTTTGGTTGCTAAACTCCTTGCCCTTCTTGGGCTCATCGTAGCGACTGTAGTAGAATCCATTTTCACTCCATGTTGCGCCACTAAATTTTACCCAATTGATTTTATCGGAAAGCTTTTGTTTGGTGGCAACATCCATCACAAAAATTTCATTCCAATCCGAGCCGCTACTGGCAACGCCAACTGCGCAATATTTATGGTCTTTGCTAAAGCTTACGCTGGCCAATGAAACAGTTCCATCTGCCGAAAGGGTATTTGGGTCGAGAAACACTTCAGGTGTTCCATTTAAGCCTTTTTGGTAGTATAAAACAGCCTGGTTTTGCAAGCCATCGTTTTTGTAGAAGAAGTAGTAATCGCCTTCTTTAAAAGGCGAGCCATACTTGGGGAAATTCCAGATTTTGGTAAGTCTTTCCTTGATTTTATTGCGAAAGGGAATTTGGTTGAGGTAATTCTGAGTTACTGTATTTTCTGCTTTTACCCATTCAACCACCTCGGCGGCAGTATCGTTTTCAAGCCAACGGTAAGGGTCGGCCACTGGTGTACCAAAATAGGTGTTGCTAGTGCTATCCTTTCGTGTTTCGGGATAAGCATCAACCTTGATTTGAGTTCGTTCCATTTTTTTCTCTCCGCAGGCAATAATAGTTAGACAGCCCATTAGGAATAGGGTTTTGTTCATGGGTTTGATTTTTGTTTGAATCAAAAGTAGGGGATTTGCTGATTTAGAATTCACGATTTTGGATGGATGGAAAGCCTTTGTTGCTGTAGGGTGAGGAATGCCTTGAGAAACAAGTTTTGAAGGGATTGTTAGAATTTCAGGTGTTTTTTCTTTTCACTTTTTCTTTTATGAATAAATCTTTCGTGTACTTCTCATACAGTTCAAATAGAAAAGCTACTCTATTGGCTTCACTTGTAAAAGCTTGTGGTCTGTAGGCCAGGTCCACAGCCTTATCCAATTCTTGATGTGCTTTTACCAATATTGCTGGCATAGAAACTGGGTCATAAAGATCTGCAAGAGAGCTTTTAGGAAATTGAAGTCTTGCATCCAGTACTTTTTGTGCAGCTCCTACAATTGCATTTACTTGTTTCTCGTTTGGGTTTTCAGGCCACGGAAAATTATTGTAGCTAAGTTGATTTGAATAACTGTAATCACTCTTTAATCGGCCACTTGTTACTCTCATCCAACACATGTGCATAGTAGAAAGCAAAACACCAAATGTGTATTTGCTGTCTGTTGAAATGGTATATACTTTATCGCCCGCGATAACATCTTTATCCAAAATTGTAATTGGAATAAATTTTCTGTTTTCCGAGGATACCCTTGGTAATGCGATGTAGTTTTTTGAAGGTTGTCTTATCTCGCCAAATCTTGTCGGGTATGCTGCCAATTTTCTTGTCGCCTCACGACTACTTGAATTTCTAATCTTTAAAACTTGTTCAACTCGCTTTGCAATTTCCGGGAGTGCTCGTAATTCATTTGGATTAATATTCTCCAACCATAAGCAGTATCTTGGTATTGAGTTGATTAGTTCTTCTCCCATTACGAATTTTCTGATAAATCTTTTTGCTTCGGGTTCCAATTTTAGTAGCTCGTTTTTATCTTCCTCGTTGAGTAATAGGTTGCCTCCTTCATTCGGCATGCTTCCATAATCTAATGGTAGAACCTTGCAAATAGGAACTGTTCTTTTCGGCAAGGCAAAATCTTTACCTTCCACTAAATAAGGGTTAATGTTTTTTACTTTTATCTCGTGTGGTTCCCCTTTAATATCCTCGTAATCATAAATTGTCTTGCTGGCACAATCGAAAGCCGCAAATCCAATTATCACAACATGGACCGCAGCATTGCCTTTCGCTTCATTACGCCAACTAAAAGTTCGGTGAGCAAAGTGAATTTTTATTTTGTAATGATTGAAAAGCAGGTTCCATAAAACACCTGGTTGCTCTCCTTGAACAATGGAATTTGTTGATACAAAGGAGACTTTGGTTTTTGTGTTGATGATTAGTTGTGCTGCTTTTAAATACCATGCTGCTACATAGTCAAGCACACCAGCTCCTTTTACACCAGCAAACACTTTTTCCATATCCAATTTTTGCGCTTCGTTCTGCAAGCTTTTGCCTATAAAGGGCGGGTTGCCAATAATATAATCGAACGCTTTATTGGTGGTTAATTTTTGTGTTGAAGAAGTACGCTCATCAATGATGGTTAGGTTTTTGGTTTTAATACTTACAGTTTTGTACTCAGTTTGAGGTTCGCTTACTATTACCGTTGTATTGTCTGATTCAAACTCTATAGGTTTATTTTTAAGTAATTCACCCCAGTCAATATGCAAAGCGTTTCCATGAACAATATTGGCTGATTTTTTTAAAGGTAATCGGACAAAGTATTGTCCAAACTCACTACCTACCAACATATTCATTTGATGATCTATAAGCCACATCGCTACTTCTGCAATTCTTGCAGGAAATTCCTCGTATTCAATTCCACAAAACTGATCAACATTTATCCAAAGAATTTGGCTGATGTCCAAAAAAGTCTGACCTGATTTGTTCAGTGCTTTCAATACCTCAAACTCCAACAATCGCAATTCTCTGTATGTGATAACTAAGAAGTTTCCACAACCGCAGGCTGGATCAAGAAAATTGAGTGTACTTAACTTTTTATGAAATTCTGGAAGTTTACTCTTGTTGTCTTTAATACTTTCAAATTCTTTCCAGAGTTCGTCAAGAAACAGCGGCTTAATCAATTTTAAAATATTGGTTTCGCTGGTGTAATGGGCTCCAAGATTTCTGCGTTCTTTTGGGTTCATTACGCTTTGAAACATAGAGCCAAATATTGCTGGCGAAATTTTGCTCCAATCAATGTAGCAGCAGTCAAGTAGTGCTTGACGCATTTTGGAGTCGAAGCTGGCCATGGGCAGAATTTCTTCAAATAATTTTCCATTTACATATGGAAATTCAGCAAGTTGCTCGTCAAGATTTTTAAAACGGATTTCTTTTGCTGTGTTTAGCACCTGAAAAAGTTCTTGAAGTTTGGCTGCCAGATCGCTTCCGTCAATGTTGGTGCGTTGTTCAATGTATTCTTGAAACTGTTGTTTGTTAAAAATGGTGGTGTCCTCGGCAAACAAGCAAAAAAGAATTCGAACTAAGTAAACCTCTAAGGCGTGACCGGTGTAACCGATTTCTTCCAATCTATCGTGAAGTCTCCCCATTAACTCGGCTGCTTTTATGTTTGCCGGGTCTTGTTCTTTGTAAGCTTTCTTTTGATAACCTAGTAAGTAGCCGAAATGCTGAACATTGTTTACGAGGTTTTTGAGTTTAAAATCAACAGATTTGTTTTCTTCGAGGTCGTAAAGTCGGAAGTTCTCAAAGTCTGAAATAAGGATGTATTTTGGAAGCTCATGGTCTTTTAGACCGTGAGTATATTCAATAGCTTGCCCATAAGCTTTGTCAAGGTTTTTGCCTCGACTTTTCATTTCAATGAGTATCATTCCCTTCCAAAGCAGGTCAATGTAACCGTCTTTTTCATCTGGTTTTGTTACTTTGTGCTCAAAGGTTGCAACACGTTTGCTGCTAATTCCAAAAACATTAAAGAACTCAACCAAAAAGGGTTTTGCATCTGCTTCTTCGTTGCTTGTTGCTGCCCATTCTTTTGAGAATTTTAATGCTCTATCTTTTATTTCGTTCCAGCTTAATGCCATTCATTACTTATAAAGTTGCCAAGATAGTAATTTAGAATCCGATTGTAATTTAGTGCGTGTTCCAAAAATGATGCTGCAATAATTTATCAAGGCTCTCCTTTTATTCAGGCCAAAAATCAAGCTGCGATCTGTGATGTTAATAAGGATTTTAGAATAACTCATCTTTTAATTGCAACTTATTCCTGATACAAATTTTTCCATCAGGAAAAGCAATTTCAAAATTTTCGGAAATTCATTTTCCGGCAAGCGCATTTTTGTTTCTACCGAAGCAAATCATCATTCCCAAATTGCCTAATCCCAACTGGGGTATCCATTTATTTCGCTTTTGTATCTGCCGAATCAACCCCAAAATCTTTCATCAGCTCAATACCGTATTGCCTGATGGCTTCAATAATGCCAATGGCTTTTTCTCCCCTTGGGCTGATTGAATATTCAACTTTGGGAGGCACAACGGCGTATACTTTTCGTGTGATAAAGCCTTCTTCTTCCAATTCTCTTAACTGACTGGTAAGCATTTTATGGGTGATTCGGGGTATGGCCTTTTTGAGCTCACTGTAGCGCATTACCTTGTCTTTCAAGCGCCAGAGGATGGGCATTTTCCAGGTACCACCAATGCGGTCCATGGCAAATTCAACCGGATTGTAATACAGTTTGTTGTTGTAAATGAATTCAGGCATGCCTGCAACCTATTGATTTTATTGATACTTTCCAAAAAGTGTGTATCACATTTGAAAGTAAGTATATCAGTATTGAATAGTTCCTTATCCAACTTTGTTCTATCAAACCAAAACCAAAAACATCCAATTATGAAAGAACAATTGCGTTATGTGCATTTTCATGGTGCTCCATCCAAAGGAAAAATTTTAATGGTTGCCAGTTCTCCTTCAGTATCTGCTCAAACTGGTTGGCCCATTGGTTTCTGGGCAGCTGAACTTACGCATCCCCTTCGCGTTTTTCAGGAAGCAGGTTATGAGGTTGAATTGGTTTCAACCCAAGGTGGTAAGCTTGAAATGGATGGCTATTCCAATCCGCTCGATCCAAGTGGTTATTCGGCTCATGATATCATCACCCTTGGTTATTTGCAACAGCCCTCTTTCCTTGCTATGCTCGAAAATACAGCTTCAATAGCATCTGTTCAGGTTTCCAATTACGATGCCATTTTTCTAGTAGGTGGTCAAGGTCCGATGTACACGTTTAAAGGCAATGAAACTTTGCAAAAGCTATTTGCTTCTTTTTATGAAGCGGGTAAGCCAGCTGCCGCGGTATGCCATTCAACCACACTTCTTCTTGAAACCCGCCTTTCTTCAGGAGAATTGTTAGTGAAGGGCAAAACCTGGACAGGTTTTGCGGATGCTGAAGAAGACTTCGCCGACCAAGCAGTGGGCATGAAAATTCAGCCTTACCGCATTGAAGAAGAAGCCCGCAAATTGGCGGATACCCATTTTAAAGTTGCTGCTCCTTTCTCCTCGTATGCTATTCAGGATGGTTTTTTAATCACCGGACAGCAGCAGAATTCAGGCGCTGCAGCAGCTGAAATGGTGGTTGACCTTTTAAACGCATAATCATGCATGCTTTAAATTGGTTTGAAATACCAGCACTTGATTTGTCACGTGCATTTGCTTTCTACAGTGCGGTTCTTCCTGCCAAGGTGAGAATGGGAACTTTTGGACAAGGTGATTTGATTTTGTTTGATATTCCTTTTTCAACCGGAGAAGCTGTTGGCGGTTCGGTGGTATGTAGGCCTGATTTTTTGCCATCAAATCAAGGATCGCTGATTTACCTGAATGCCTTTGGACCCTTGGCAGATGCAGTAAAGCGCATCGCTCCTGCAGGCGGCCAGGTGCTTGTACCCGAAATAAATTTGGGCAAGTTTGGCTATGCAGCAATTTTTATGGATTCTGAGGGCAACCGACTGGGATTGATTTCGCATGAGGCATAAGCTTTCTTCTATTATTTTGCTTTTGCCTATGCTTGTTTGCTCAAGCATAGCCAAAGCTCAACTTCCTGTTGAGTGGTTTGTAAGTGAAAAGCGAAGCACTTATGACCTCATGTTCTTCCGAAAGTTTCTAGGCAAACCAGAAGGAGCGCTTTTGTTTTTTAATCGGGTGCGTATGAGTCTTTATCCGGAAATGGATTCAAAATCCAATTTGCCGCAGTTTGGAGCCACCCAAGCCATTTCGTACAATCCATCCTGTTTGCATGGATTTGCTCCGGTAGCTGTTTTGCAGGTTACCAATCGCTTGCTTCAACCCAAAGTAGGCTTGCAATTTGCACATCAAGCAAAAGACTTTACGCTATTTAGTTGGGCTGTTGCCACCTTGAATGAAGGCTCTGCCGACCATTTTCTATTACTCAGATATACGCCTGATATCGCGGCTAATTATCGCATGTTTATTCAGGCCGAATTTTTTAGTGTATTGCCTTTAACCAATCGACTTGAAAGGAATTTTGTTCAACGCTTTCGTTTGGGTTTACAGCGAAGTAAATGGCAGGCAGGGTTAGCCTATGAACTGAATCAAATCGGAAGGGAAAGCTATAGGCAAACACAGATTCCAGGCTTATTTATCAGACACGAATTTTAGTATGATTATCAAAAGAAACTTCAACCCTTTGCGGGTTATGGGCTATGTAAAGTACGAACTTGCATTTGCATGTTTTGTATCTTTAGCTGTGTATTTGCTTCATGGGAATGGGGCATCTGTTCCCTCCATTCCTTTTTCTGTTGCAGCCATTCTGGGAAGCGCATTGGCCATATTCATTGCGTTTAGAAACAATTCAGCCTATAGCAGATGGTGGGAAGCCCGAACACAATGGGGCGGAATTGTAAATTCAAGTCGGGTTCTTGCCAGATTGATAATTACTTTCACCGATAGTCACGCCCATCAAGCCAACTTCAGCCAAGAGCGCAGTGAAAAATTTAAACGGGAAATGATTTACCTGCAATTGGCTTGGGTAAATGCTTTGCGTATTCAACTTCGTGGGCAACAAAGTTGGGAAGAAATCAAAGCTTTTCTCTCCGATGAGGCCTATCAGTGTGTATTGAATTCACCTCATAAAGTTAACCAAATTCAATTGCTGCAAGGCCGTATGATATATGAAGCCATGGCCAATGGAACCTTGGCCGGTTTCGATAGCTTTCAGTTGGAGGGACAGTTGTTGAGTTTGGCTAATTCTCAGGGTGCTTGTGAACGCATCAAGAATACACCATTGCTGAGGCAGTACGATTATTTCACGCGGCTTTTTTTGTATAGCTTTTTGCTCCTTCTGCCTTTTTCACTTTTGCCAGATTTTGTGCGTCTTGAGCAAGTGCATTTGGTGGCACCGGTCAGCATTCTCATTTCATTTGTATTTTCAATAATTGCCAAGGTTGGCGAAGTGAATGAAGACCCCTTTGAAAATCGCATAACCGATGTTCCGTTAACTGCGATTTGCATAGGCATTGAACGTGATTTGCGTGCACTTTTGGACGAAGCAAGCTTGCCCACCAAGCCAGAACCTAAACAAGGCTATTTGTACTGATGAAAAATACGATAGAAATTCCCTCAACCCGCATAGAGGCCTTTAGCGATGGTGTAATTGCCATCCTTTTAACCCTAATGGTTTTTGATTTGAAGCCTTCGGGTTTATCGGATACGGATACGCTATTGGCAGCATTACCTGATTTGCTTCCAAGGCTCATTTGCTATGTGCTTAGCTTTTTGGTGATAGCCATCATGTGGGTGAATCATCACCAATTGTTTCATCAAATCAAACACAGCAGCCGGGGCTTGCTTTGGCATTCCATTCACTTGTTGTTTTGGATGAGTTTGATCCCGTTTTCAACTGGCATGCTTGGCTCTGCTCCGTTGTTTTGGGCATCTAGTTTTGTGTATGGATTTGTATTTGGTATGTGTGCTTTATCCTTCACCCTCCTGAGGGGTTATGTGCTAAAAAATGACCTTTTGCATATCCATATCAACCCGAAGAAGCATTTGCGCATTCGCAACAAGAACCGTTTTGCATTTGCCATTTATTTTCTTGCGGCCTTGGTTAGCCCATTGTCGGTATGGCTCTCATTTGTCGGATTTTTTCTAGTTCCGGCCATGTATTTTATCCCAGAACGCATAGAACACAATCAAAACCAAAATGGACTATAAACACATTTTTGAAAACAACGAAGCCTGGATTCAGGAGAAGCTAAACCTCAACCCCGATTACTTCAAGCAATTGGCTTCCGGCCAGCAGCCCGAATACCTCTACATCGGTTGCTCGGATAGCCGGGTAACCGCTGAGGAGTTGATGGGAGCCCAGCCCGGTGAGGTGTTTATTCACCGCAACATTGCCAATCAAATTATACCTACTGATTCCAATGTGAATGCGGTGGTGCAATATGCAGTTGAACACCTAAAGGTAAAGCATATCATTGTTTGTGGGCATTACGAATGCGGAGGCGTGAAAGCCGCACTGAATCCATCTGATATGGGTCAGTTGAACAATTGGTTGCAAACCTTAAGAGATGTGTACCGCTTGCACCGCCAGGAATTGGATGCCATAATCGATCCACAAGAGCGGTTCAATAAACTGGTTGAACTCAATGTACGAGAGCAATGCCTGAACCTGATAAAGCTGGATCATGTTCAAAAATCCTGGTACAAAACCGGCTATCCCAAAGTACATGGCTGGGTGTTTGATGTGCATTCCGGGCGCATACTTGATTTAGGCTTGAATATGGAAAAGGAATTTTTGGCTATTCGAAGCATTTATGATTTAAAACCCATTCATTAAATTGTCGTATGAAAATAGCAATCATTGGTACAGGAAACGTAGGCGGAACACTAGCTCAGAAATGGGCCGCTGCCGGACATCAAATTTGTTTAGGTGTTCGGGATACAAGCAAGTTTAAAGGCATGGAACTTCTTGCTCAACCCGGTATTCAGGCCAGGCTGATTTTGGATGCAGTTCAGGACTCTGAAGTGATATTATTGAGCACTCCTGCACCTGTGGCGGCTGAGGTGGCACAAAGCTTAGGGGATACAAGTGGCAAAGTAATTATTGATTCCATGAACATTGTGATGGGAAGAGGTCCCGCCGGATTTTCAACAACAACAGATGCTATTCTTGCCAATACCCAAAGTCGTGATGTGGTAAAATGTTTCAATACCACCGGATTCAACAACATGAAGAATCCAAACTATGGGGATTTAGCCTTGGATATGTTTGTTGCAGGTGATAGTAAACCCGGAACAGTTGCAGCTATTCAATTGGCCAAAGATGCCGGATTTGCTGAATGCTACTCCATTGGTGGTAACGAAAAATTTGCGCTTATGGAGCAGTTTGCCTGGTTTTGGATTAATCTGGCCATGTTCCAAGGCCAAGGGCGTGAAATTGGCTTTAAATTGTTGAAGCGATGAAAGCAGCTTTAGTAACCGGAGCCTCTAAAGGAATGGGCCTGGAGTGGTGCAGGCAACTTGGTCAATCAGGATATCGGGTTTTCCTTTCTGCACGTTCGCAAGAAAAGGCGGAGTCTGCTGCTTCTCTTTTTCGCAAAGAGGGTATTGACTGCATTGGAATAGCGCTGGATAGCGGCAATGAAGAGAGTATTCTTCTGGCAGCTGAAAGCATTCAGGAACATTGCATGGCTCTTGATTTAATTGTAAACAATGCGGGCATCAACCCAAAAGATTACCCGGATAAACAAAAAATGGCCAGCTGTTTTAAACTCGAAGCGCTAAATGCAGATGCTGTTCTTGAAGTGATGAAGGTAAATAGTTTAGGACCCTTGCTGGTAGTGAAACACATGTTGCCTTTGTTAAAGAATAGCTCGCAACCCAAAGTAGTGCAGATTTCAAGTTGGTTGGGTTCGGTAAGTCAGGTGCAATTTGGTGGCCACTATGGCTATGCCGGGAGCAAGAATCTGTTGAATATGCTGAATAAACTTATGGCCAATGAGCTTAAGCAAGATGGAATCATTTCGGTATGTGTAAACCCGGGTTGGGTGCAAACTGATATGGGCGGAAGCAAAGCCAATTATACTATTCAGGAGGCTGTAAGCAATATGCTTTCTTTGGTTTGGGCACTAAAACCAGAAGACAGTGGAAAGTTTCTGAATTACGACGGGGAAATTCATCCCTGGTAAATAAGGTAAAAGTTAACATACAAAAAGTTAGGAATTGCTAATGGAGTAGTTACTTTGTAGCTTATCCATGATGTTGCGCCTCATTCTTTTGTTTTCCTGTTTTTTGTCCTTTTGGGCAAATGCGCAACCTGTGGCAAGTTTTTCGGCCAATCCCAGAAGTGGCTGTGTTCCTTTGCAGGTGCAATTTACCAGCACTTCAACTGGGAATTCGCTTACGTATTTTTGGCAGTTTGGAAATGGCAATACCTCAACCCTTCAGAATCCTCAGGCCAATTTTGTAGTGCCGGGAGTTTATACCGTTAGCCTCAGGGTTAGTAATGCCAGTGGTAATGATACCAAAACAGAGCTAAGTTATATACGTGTTTTTCCTTTGCCAGTTGTCAGGTTTGGGACTGCTCGTCCATCCGGATGCGCAACCCTAACTACCCAATTTTTTGATTCAAGTTCCACCGCCGGAGCACCTTTGAGGAGCTTTTCTTGGGATTTTGGAAATGGTAATGTTTCAACCCTTCAAAATCCTTTTTCTTCTTTTTCTTTGGCAGGTTCGTATGGAATTAGTTTGATGGTAACGGATACCAATGGCTGTTCCGGAACCCTAATCAAACCAAACTACATTCAAGTAACTGCAGCTCCACAGGTTAGTTTTCAAAGCAATCCCGGAACAGGTTGCAGCCTACCTGCTCAACTCAATTTTTCAGCAACCATTCAACCGTCGGGAACTTATTCGTATTACTGGCAGTTTGGAAATGGACAAACAAGTACGCTTGCCCATCCTCAAGCCAATTACACCAACAATGGCTTGTATTCTGTTCAACTCCGGGTGAGCAATGCTGCCCAATGTACGGTACAAGTGAATAGACCCAATTTTATTCGCGTGCGTGATTTTAATCCCGATTTTCAATTCAATAGTCCGCCGCGCTTGTGCGAACCGGGTGAGGTTGTTTTGTTGAATACCTCGGGTTTCGATACTCTAGGTATGCGGTTTGAATGGTTGTTGAATGATTCGCTGGTTTCAAGCAGCAAGCATTTAACTGCAAAGGGACTCAAAGCCGGAACTTATAAGGTTGAGCTTCGGTTGATGCTTGGCGATTGCATTGCCAGTAAGGTGAAGCAGAATTTCTTTACCATTCTTCCCGGTCCAAAACCTAGATTCGGTACACTTAAGCAACAGTATTGCAACAAGCCGGCAAGTGTTCAATTTTTTGATAGTAGCGCATCAACGGTTTCCAGACTTTGGCTTTTTGGCAATGGGCAACAAAGCAATGCGCTTAATCCGGCGGCAACCTATTCCAATTATGGAATCTATACGGTAAAATTAGTAGCCACACATGCCAATGGATGTGTTGATACTTTTACCCGCTCGAACTATATCCGGGTTCAACCACTTTTTGTTTACCCTGCCATTTCTCCCAGAAAAGGTTGTGCTCCCAATAACCTTACCTGTATAGTTCAAGACACCAACAAACCTGCCTTTACTTCCTGGAGTTGGAATATTGGTCCAGGTGTGGTAAAAACCGGAAACATGGTAACGCATTACATCAATGCTTCGGGCAAGTACTATGTGCAATTAAGCGGCATCCATCCGGATGGATGCACAATCAATTACCTCGACTCTTTTGAATGGGGAGATCCACAAGTGATTTCAGTGGCGGCCCAAAAGCAAGAGTTGTGTTTTAGTGAGCAACCGGTTCGTTTCAATATCCTTTCACCAACCGATACCTCTGGTAAAAAACTTTCCTGGTTGGTTTCGGGCGATACCATTCCAATTGGTTCGGGGCAAACCCTGATATTTATGGATACGGGCTACCAATCAGTTGGATTGCTTGTTGATGATAGGGGCTGTGTATCGGGAAATACCTCAGCAGCTTCAGTATATGTAAAGGGGCCCATTGCCTCTTTTTCAACCCGACTCAATACCTGTCAAAATTCACGCATCAGCTTTCAGAACAGAACCATTGGTGGTACAAATTTCCTCTGGATTTTTGGAGATGGGGATTCATCAACCCAAAAGAATCCAATTCATGATTACGATTCTGCTGGTTCGTATTTTGTAAGATTGATTGCCCGAGACACACTTACCGGTTGCGTACACGATACCGCTAAATGGATTAATGTGCAGAGCTCGCTAAAAGCAGATTTCCGAATAATTAATCCACTTGGATGTGCACCCTTGCTAAGCAGTTTTGTCAATACAAGTGCACCGCTCAGTCAGGTCAAGAAAATTTGGTACAAGGTTTTGGCTGATTCTTTCCCGGGTCCAAATGGTTCGTATTTGTTTTACAATTCCGGTGTTTATACGGTTCGTATGGAATTGATGGATGATAAAAACTGCTTGCATGTGGTAGAAAAAACCGATTCCATTCGTGTTTTTGGAGCAGAGCCTGCATTTCATTCCACGCCCAATTTGGGCTGTATGCCTATTTTGGTTCAAACCAGAGATACCAGTCATTCGGATTTACCCATCGTGAAACGGGTTTGGACCTGGAACTTTTCGGATAGCTCGGTTTATGTGCATCCGGATTCGTTGGAATCGAGATTTAGGTTTGTACAGCCTCCGGTCAATCAAAGCGATGGAATAAGCCTAAAACTTACCTTGATTGATAGCTTTGGTTGTGTGTATTCGGGAAGTAAGAAAATCTTTTTGAGCAGACCTACTCCCGACTTTTTTGTTTATCAAACCAAAACCTGCGATAAAGATACCTTTACGTTTGTACCGATTAGCGAATCCATGATTGGGCTGAAACCTTTGAATTTGTATTGGTTTAGCGATGGCCAATATGGAATGAGCAAAATACTTAAGAAAGTTTGGGGCGGCGATACTACACTGCCGGTGCGTTTAATTGCCAGTGATGTAATGGGTTGCCGGGATAGCATTACCAAGCAAATTCGCGTTTTAACCGGTCCGCCCAAGGTGAATTTTGATGCGTTTCCCAAGCTCATAAATTGTCCAGGCCCACCAATTTCCTTCTCCGATTTCAGCAAGCCGGGTTCGAGTCCAATTGTTTCATACAAATGGGAATTTGGCGACGGTGGAATTAGCGAATTGAAAGAGCCTGCTCGAATTTACCTGCTTCCCGGTTCGTATTCGGTTTCATTAACAGTAACCGATTCACTCGGTTGTAAAGACACCCGCAGCATTCCTGATTTGCTTGTAATCGGCGGTCCACGCGGATTTTACTCCATTTCCCCAAGCTTAGGTTGTGCACCCTTGGAAGTTGACTTCAAAGCCTCCATTGAAAATGCAGTGAAATTGGAATGGGATTTTGGCGATGGGAAAGTTGATACCATTGGCAATACCAAGCATGTTTATGGGCGAAAAGGACAATACATTCCCAATCTTAGTTTAACCGATTCAAGCGGATGCAAAGTAGGCTTGCCTCCCAAAGATACCTTGTATGTGTTCCCGAATCCGCAGGTTGATTTTACGGTAGATAAGCGCCTTAGTTGTTTAGGTTCAGCACTTGAATTGAGTGGCAGTGTGGTTTCAGATTCAACCATATCAAGTTATCGTTGGTTGGTAGATGGTGAGGAGTTGAATGGTTTTGGTCCCCATACGTATACCAGCAAACGTACCGGCATTTTTCCAGTTCTGTTTGAAGTGATAGATATTCAGGGATGTATTGGAACAAAAATCGATTCGGCAGCTTTTCAGGTATTTAAAGACAGCATTGCACCTTTGGCGCCACGAATAGCAAGTGCCAGTAAAGAGTCAGATACCCGGGTTGAATTGTTGCTTTACCGAAATGCAGAACCGGATGTAAGCGCCTATCGGATTGAATATGGAAGTATTTTGGAGCCTTTAGTTTCTATTCGTAATGTGAATCAATCGGAGGATACACTTCAGTTATTTGACAACTTGGATACTCGCTTTTTCAATTACCAATATCGTATTCAAGCACTGGATGCTTGTGCAAATAGTTCCGATTTCAGCCCAAAACATACCACACTGGAGTTACAGGCTAGTGGCAAAGTGAATGCTGTTTACCTAAAATGGACACCATATAAGGGTTGGGATTCTGTTCAGGTGTATGAAGTTCAGCGATTGGAACAAGGAGTTTTTAAACCCATTGCGCGCCTTAATGGAACTGAACATGAGTACACGGATAGTAGTATGCGTTGCCATGCCCTTGCCGTTTACCGCATTCGGGCTGAGTTTGCCAATGAGAGAGCCCATAGCGATACGGCAGCAGCAATTCCTTTGTTTCAATCGGAAAGCCCTGCCACCCGGGCGATGCGCGTTACAGTGGAATCTGATAAATTGTTGCTTCAGTGGTGGAAGAAACAACATAAGTTTCCGTATCGGTTTAAAGTAAAACGCTATTCGGATGATCCCGAACGTTTGGAGAAAAGTTTTTTGCTTTCATCATCCGATACTTTTTTGTTGGATGCCGATGTAGATGTTCAGCAGTACAGTTACACCTATGTTGTAAGTTTGATTGATTCTTGCGGAGGTGAAAGTCCCATTTCCAATGAAGCAAAAAGCATGGTGCTCCGCTTGGATGTTGAACGAAACGACAAACTAACAGAGGATCCCATTGTGTATTGGAATCCTTACCGCGAATGGGCCTCGGGTGTTGAACGCTACGAGCTTTTTTTCTTCAACGATAGTCTGGGGGGAAAGGAAAAAATTGCTGTTTTAAAAGGGACAGATTCATTGCGTGTAAAACACAATTACCTCAACTACGAGCAAGATGATTATTGTTACGAGGTGGTGGCCTATCAGCAGGACAGCAATTGGGTGTTTAGCAAATCAAACCGTGCTTGCCTGCCCACAAGTCCGCGCTTGCATGCTCCCAATGCATTTACCGCCAATGCAGATGGGTTGAACGAAGGCTTTCGCTTGAATGGTGTATTCATTAAAAAGTATAACTTAAAGGTTTACGACCGCTGGGGGAAATTGGTTTTTGAAAGCAGCAAATTAGATGAAGCCTGGGATGGAAGAATTGATGGCTTGCCTGCTGCTTCGGACACCTATTTCTTCGTTGCTGAAGGGTGGGGAAGGAAAGGCAAATCGGTAAAACTTGAAGGCAATGTGACTTTGTTGAGGTAGCAAGTGGAAAGGATTTTTGACTCCCAAAGAAAAGATCCAGCTAAGCTGAGGAAACATTCATCATTGCGTTTGAATAATGGGATGCAATAACCAATTATGAGCACATTGAATTGGTTTTGCCAGAGCGAAGACGAAAACATTACTGTTTTAGTCCTAAATTAGCTGACTCCAATTTCAATGAAAAATCGAACTGAAATGATGCCACTGGGAAATAGAGCCTCCAAAAAAGTGGCGGCAAAACCCCTTGAACATTGTGATGAAGATTTCGGCTTGCAATTTGTTAGTTACCAGTTAAAATGTTTGGTTGAAGAAACTTTGAATGCAATTAATGGATGTGAAATTGGGAGTTTAAAAATGAATAGGTTATGATTACAAAAATTCGAATAAAGAATTTCAGACAGATTAAAGATCAAACCATTGATTTGGATCAGTCAGTTGTAATAATAGGACCAAATAATGGTGGTAAAAGTACTTTGCTTCAAGCTATTTCATTATTTGCTATTGCTGTTAGATCTTGGGGCGTTGAAAGGGTAAATAAGAAAAGTAAAGCCCAGAAAAGAACAGGGGTGGCAATAAATTTGGAGGAGTTGCTTAATATTTCAGTAAGCGATTTTAAAGAGTTGTGGACAGACCTGGTGGTAAGAGAGGGTGTTACAAATATTGAGGGTAAGCCAACTGCAAAGAACATAAGAATTGAGATAGTCGCTGAGGGTTTTACTAATAAGGAATATTGGAAAACTGGTTTTGAATTTGATTATGGGCGAGATAGCCTTATTTACGCAAGGCTTACTCAAGATGAGCATAATAACCTGTTTGAGTTTCCAGAGATTCTTTTGAACGAAAGAATAGGATTTTTGCCTTCTGTGGCTGGTTTGAAACCATCAGAGGATAAATTAGAAATAGGATCTATTTTAAGATATATTGGAAATGGAAATACCTCTGATGTATTGAGGAATGTATGTTATCTTTTGTATGACAGGGAAGATAGAACATCTTGGAAGCAATTTGTTGCCGAAATAGAAGGCTTGTTTAGGGTTCAACTTAATCCGCCAAAGTATATTCCAGCGACTGGCTTACTTAAAATGAGTTACAATGAAGGGCAAAAGAAAAATGTAGATTTGTCTTCATTAGGAAGTGGGACAAAACAGGCAATTTTACTGTTTGCTTATTTACTAGCTTTTCCAAATACCGTTAATCTTTTAGATGAGCCTGATGCTCATTTAGAGGTTATTAGACAATCAAATATCTATGATAAAATAAGCGATTTAACTAAAAAAAATAATAGTCAGTTAATAATCGCTAGTCATTCAGAGAGTGTTATGAGCAGGGCCTTTGGAAAAGATTTAGTAATATCTGGAATATTTGGGGAGTTTGAACGAGTTAATCAGGATAAGTATATTAAGTCAGTCTTAAGGGATATTGGGTATGAAGAATTTTTGATTGCAAGACAAAGGCCTAATATTCTATATTTTGAAGGAACAACAGATTTAGATTTTATTAAAGCATTCTGCAGAAAACTTGGATTGAATGCAGTCCACCAATTCATTGAAGATAATGTTTTTCCATATCCGGTTGGAAATGATGTAAATAGGGTAAGGAATCATTTTGATTCCTTAAGAAAGTTTATTCCTAATCTAAAAGGGTATGCAATCTTTGATAATTTAAGAAGAAGAATAGAAAATAACCAGCCAGGGTTAATAATTAAACAGTGGAATAGAAATGAAATAGAGAATTATCTACCCATTCCAGATTCTTTATTCGGTTTTATTGAAAAATCAGAGTTTGGCCCAATTTGGGAGAATAGGTTTAGAGAAGTTGTTATTGGAAGTATTCCACCCTTAGCATTTAAGGATCCTTTAAATTCTTTTTGGATTACTACAAAAATTAGTGATGATTTCCTGACCCCACTATTTGAAACATTTTTGGATGAAGTTGGTGTTCATAGAGGAATTATGGATAAATCAAAGTTCTATCAATTGGTGGATTTTGTTAATCCTAGTTTGATCGATAAGGAAATGGTCGAAACGATTAATGAATTTCATAACTATTTTTCTAGCCAAATCGCCCCAAGTCCTAATTATTAATTCCTCTTAATTTTTGCGATTTTATCTTTTGATTTAAGAAAGGATTACTGGTTTTTTATAGATAATAGCATAGGCCGCTTAGTGTACCTCCAATCAAAACCCATACTCCAAAAAAATCCCTTCCAACTTGCCGTTGAAAGGGATTTTTGAATGAGAGCCAGCTTTTCTTTATTTGATGGCTTCTACGTAACGACGGTTAACTTCGTTCCAGTTGATTACATTCCAGAATGCGCTGATATAATCCGGACGACGGTTTTGGTAGTGCAGGTAATAGGCATGCTCCCAAACGTCAAGCCCAAGGATTGGTGTGCCTTTTACATCAGCAATGTCCATCAAAGGATTGTCCTGGTTTGGAGTAGAAGAAATCTGTAATTTTTTGTCGGCACCAACGCTCAACCATGCCCAACCTGAACCAAAACGAGTTGCAGCGGCTTTGTTGAATTCTTCTTTCAACTTGTCCATTCCGCCTAGTTGAGTTTCAATAGCAACAGCAAGTTCGGCAGATGGAGCAGATGTTCCTGCGCCAAGGATAGTCCAGAACAAGCTGTGGTTGTAGTGTCCACCACCGTTGTTGCGAACTGCTACCGGAAATTTGCTGATGTTTTTGCAAATGTCTTCAATGCTGTGGCTTTCACCTTCAGTGCCGGCAAGTGCAGCATTTAGGTTGGTAACGTATGCATTGTGGTGTTTGCTGTGGTGGATTTCCATGGTGCGGGCATCAATATGCGGCTCCAAAGCGGTGTACTCGTATCCGAGTTTAGGAAGTTCAAATGCCATAATTTTTGTAATTGGGTTTAAATGTTAAAGCCTTCAAATATACTAACAGGTTGCCGCTTTCAATTGTTTTCAGCCATTCTGCTACCTAAGATTTTTGAAAAAATCCTTCACCAGCTGGCTGGCTTTATCGGCCAAAATTCCGCTGCTTACTTCGGTTTTCGGGTGAAGCAGATGGCTTCCTTCGCGCATGAAACCACGTTTGGCATCGCTTGCCCCGTAAACCAACCTGCTTACCTGCGACCAATAAATGGCTCCCGCACACATAATGCAGGGTTCAAGGCTAACATACAAGGTACAATCGGTGAGGTATTTTGCTCCCAGGTAATTGGCAGCTGCGGTGATGGCCTGCATTTCGGCATGCGCAGTAACATCGTTTAAGCGCTCGGTAAGGTTGTGGCCTTTGCCAATAATTTTGTTGTTGCATACCACAATTGCCCCAACCGGAACCTCGCCCTCTGCTGCGGCCTTTTCTGCCTCCCTGAGAGCCAGTTCCATAAAATATGCGTCGCTGAATAATTCTGCCATTTGCATTCAAAGTTAGGCTGCCTTCGCCATAAAGCCCTATTTTCGCGCTTCTGTTTTTTAACAACCATTATGCTTAGAACTCATACCTGTGGCGAATTGCGATTGGAACATGCCGGAACGGCTGTGACCTTGTGTGGCTGGATTCAAAAAAGCCGTGATTTAGGGGGAATGACATTTATTGATTTACGCGACCGATATGGCATTACACAATTGGCTCTCAACATGGATTCCAATGCAGAGCTTTGCAGCTTTGCCCGGAAATTGGGGCGTGAATACGTGTTGAAAGTTGCCGGTGTGGTGAAAGAGCGTGAAAATAAAAATGCCAATATTCCAACCGGAGCTATTGAAATCGAAGTCAATTCCATTGAAGTTTTGAATGAGGCCATTACACCTCCTTTCACCATTGAAGAAAATACTGATGGTGGCGACGAACTTCGCATGAAGTACCGCTACCTGGATTTACGCAGAGCCAGTGTTCGTTCAAACCTTCAATTGAGGCACCAAGTTGCCAGACATACCCGCGCTTACCTCGATCAAAAAGACTTTATTGAAGTTGAAACTCCTGTCCTCATCAAATCAACTCCGGAGGGTGCTCGCGATTTTGTGGTTCCAAGCCGCATGAATCCAGGCGAGTTTTATGCCCTTCCGCAATCACCTCAAACCTTTAAACAATTATTGATGGTAAGCGGATTTGACCGCTATTACCAGATTGTAAAATGTTTCCGCGATGAGGATTTGCGTGCCGACCGTCAACCCGAGTTTACGCAAATCGACTGCGAAATGAGTTTTGTGGAGCAAGAAGATGTGTTGAATATGTTTGAAGGAATGGTTCAGCATTTATTCAAAGAGGTAAAAGGAATTGATATCGGAACATTGCCTCGCATGACCTACGCCGATGCCATGAAGTATTACGGTTCAGACAAACCTGATACGCGTTTTGATATGCGCTTCAGGGAGTTGAATACCTTGGTAAAAGGAAAAAACTTCAAGGTGTTTGATGATGCAGAATTGGTAATCGGAATTTGTGCAAAAGGCTGCGCCGATTATACTCGCAAACAAGTGGATGAGTTGACCGACTTTGTTAAGAAACCACAAGTTGGTGCCACCGGCTTGGTTTATGCACGATACAATTCCGATGGGAGCTTAAAATCAAGCGTAGATAAATTTTACGATGAAGCCGCTTTGAAAGAATGGGCTGCTGCCATGCAGGCTGAGCCTGGCGATTTGATGCTGATTTTGGCTGGTCCCCTGCACAAAACTCGCAAAGCCATGAATGAGCTTCGTCTTGAAATGGGAACCCGATTGGGCCTACGCGATAAAAATACATTCAGTTGCCTTTGGGTGCTTGATTTCCCATTGCTTGAGTTTATTGAAGAAGAGGGACGCTTCTTTGCTATGCACCATCCATTTACTTCACCCAAGCCGGAAGACCTTCCTTTAATTGATGATATGTTGGAAGCCATGAAGGCCGGAAAGCTGGATGAATCAGCAACAGTTCCAAGAGCCAATGCCTACGATATGGTAATCAATGGGGTTGAAGTTGGTGGCGGTTCAGTTCGAATTTTCAACAAAGACCTTCAGAAAAAAATGTTTACCCTTTTAGGGTTTAGCGATGAAGAAGCCCAAAAGCAATTTGGCTTTTTGCTGAATGCCTTTGAATATGGAGCTCCACCGCATGCAGGTGTGGCCTTTGGTTTCGACCGCTTGTGTTCGCTTTTTGGCGGAGCTGATTCCATCCGTGATTTTATCGCATTCCCTAAGAACAATTCAGGAAGGGATGTGATGATTGATGCACCTTCTTCCATTGCAGATAAGCAATTGGATGAGCTCAGTATTGCATTAAAAAATTGAGCGCTTGAAATGTTAGAAATTGGTATAACTTGTAAGATAGAAAATTAAAAAAATAGAGAAAATGGCTTTAGATGTAACAGGAAAGATTATTCTTTTATTACCGGAAACAAGTGGTCAGAGTAAGGCCGGTAAACCTTGGGTGAAACAGGAGTTTGTGCTAGAAACACAGGAGCAATATCCCCGCAAAATTTGTATTGGTTTAATGGGCGATAAGGTTCAGGAATTGAAGAAATACGGTGTTGGAATGGAAGTTAAGGTTTCCCTTAATATTGAGTCGAGAGAGTACAATGGAAAATGGTATACCAATGTTAATGGCTGGAAAATTGAAGCCCTTGGAAACGCACCAAGCTATTCAAACCAAGCTCCCGAAACAACCTTCCATGCAGATCCTGAGCCGCAGTTTACTCCTGACTCTACAACAGACGATCTGCCCTTTTAATTGAAATGATCAGGTACCTAAGGCATAATGAAATTGATAAGACCCGTTGGGATCTTTGCCTTGAGCAATCGCCCAATGCTTTGGTTTATGCCTGTTCCTGGTATTTGGATTCGGTTTGTCCGAACTGGGAAGCCCTGGTTTTGGACGATTATTTGGCCATAATGCCACTAACAGGTAGGAAGAAGTTTGTTTTTTCCTACCTGTTTCAACCTTTCTTTACCCAACAATTGGGCGTGTTTTCCAAACTGGATATCACTCAGGAATTGCTTGAGGAGTTTATTCAGGCCATACCCACACATTTTAGGTATGTTGAGATTCAGCTCAACGAACACAATCAGATTCTGAACCCTGCATTCAAGGTTAAGAAGAGCAAAAATTTCCTGCTCAACTTGAACAAACCCTATCCCAAATTACAAAAAGGGTTCAATGATCAAGCCAAAAGAAATTTAAAAAAAGCCCGTAAACACGAGCTTGAAATCAAAAGCATCAGCTATCAGGATGTGGTGAGTTTTTACCGACAGCACAAAGGTCGCGTAACTTCTGGGGTTGGAGAGCAAGACTATACCCGTTTGCTGCATTTATTAACCCAAGCTTGGGAGAAGAAAAAGTTAATCTCCAAGGGCGTTTTCAATAGCAATGGCGAGTTGGTGGCTTCGGGTGTTTTTTTAGTTTTCAGAAGCCGAATTTTGTTCTTATTGGGAACTTCCTCCGAATCGGGTCGGGAAAGCGGAGCTATGCATTTTTTGTTTGATCACCTCATTCTTCAATTTGCAGGTCATGGTATGACCTTTGATTTTGAAGGTTCTGAAAATCCGGGAATAGCTCGGTTTTACAAGAGTTTTGGTGCGGAGAAGGTGCATTATTACCGACTAAAAATTAATCGTTTACCTTGGATTATTAGGTTATTAAAAAGTTGAAATGAAACTCGCGGCCATTGATATCGGTTCCAATGCGGTGCGTTTGCAAATTGTGCGAACCAACGAAGAAGGAAATGCTGAGCTGTTTAAGAAAGTTGAATTTGTTCGTATTCCTGTTCGCTTAGGCGATGATGCGTTTAAGGACAAATACATCAGCAAGGAAAAGCGAAAAGTCTTTTACAAAGCCATGCATGCCTTTCAACTTATGTTGGATGTGTTTGAGGTTGACCATTATCTAGCCTGCGCAACTTCTGCCATGCGCGAGGCTGAAAATGGAAAGAAGATTGTAAAAAAGCTGAAAGAAGAAATTGGCCTAAACATTCAGATTATTGATGGTAAGACCGAAAGTCAGATTATTCTGAAGTCCATTAGCCATTTGTTTCAAGCCGGAAAAAACTACCTCACCATTGATGTAGGTGGTGGTTCAACCGAGATGACAGTGATTAGTGATGGTAAGGTAGTGAACTCCGTTTCTTTTGATATTGGAACAGTTCGGGTTTTTGATGGTGCCGTGAAAGAAAAGACTTGGCAGACCATTGAAAGTTGGGTCAAACACAAAACCGCCGGACTTGATAACCTGGAAGCCATAGTAACCAGTGGTACCATCAACAAAATTTCGCATTTGTTAAACGATGGCTTGGAGCAACCCAGCTTTAGTCGCGAGCAGCTGAAAAACTTCCATAGAAAGGTTTCAAAAATGTCGGTAAATGAGCGCATCGAGCAATTGAAACTCAATCCCGATCGTGCAGACATTATTGATGTTTCTGCGGATATTTACCTGCGTATTTTAAGTTGGGCAGGCATTAAACAGGTTACCGCTCCTGCCAATTCAGGCCTAAAAGACGGAATACTTCAGTTTTTGTACGATAAGCACAATTTGGGTCAGAAGCGCTAATTAAAATGCTTCACCTATGGTTAGGTAAAGTCCTTTGTTTCCTTTTTCACCAAATCCCATATCAATGCGGGCATTTAGGTGTTCCTTTCTCAATAGTACACCTCGAATACCAAATCCGTAATTCGGTTTGATCGAGGTAAATGCATCGTTTAGGCTCTTACAAACATTTCCGGCGCCGGCAAAAGCAACTGCACCCAAGGGTCCCCAAATGGTTTTGCGCAATTCAGCCTGGACAACCCACATGTTTCTATCGCGGTAACGCCCGTTGTAATAGCCTCTCATGTACATGTCGTTTCCAATAACACTCAATTGGCGAAAAGGCACAACTCCTGTTGTTGTTTGATTGATGAGTTGGAAGGCAAGCACATTGCTCTTTTTCAAATCAATGAAGTATCGGGCATCCAAAAAAGATTGTCGGTGCGTGTATCCATCGCCCATAAAAGGAAGGTTGAACAAGTAGTAACCTTCCAGGTAGTAGCCTTTGTTGGTGAAGAAAATTTTGTTTCGGTTGTCGTACACCAGCGATAATCCGGTTCCGCCACATTCAAAACCATTCATACCCTCATCCGTAGAGCTTGGCAAGGGGCTATTTTCAGGAAAGCGGAAATTGTACATGCGTTCATAATTTACCTGAACGCCTGCATATACTGCCGGCCAGATTCGTTTTCTAACAGAAAGGTTTACGCGCTGTTGTTTAAAGTAGTACAGTTGTTTGTTGGTGTTAGGAACCTCGTTTCCTATTCCCCAGTAATACTCGTTGAAGTTATTGTACACAAACTGGCCTTTAACATGCCAGGTATTTTGTTTGAGGAATACATCAACAAAAGGCCTAATCGAAAATTGGCCCAGTTGAGTGTATTGCCAATTTAGACGAAGTATGGAAGGGCGGGTTAAACTATCTTGTTTCAGTTTAAACATGTAGCCGCTTGAAAGCCCCAGCTGCCAGCCGGTTTCTGGACTTACTCCCCAGATGGGAAGCATGATTAAAAAGGATTTTCGAGGTTTTGTACTATCTCCTTCCAGAATGTTGTAGCCCCAATCCAACAGGCGCTCTACTGCATTTTTTTTCTGGGCCTGAACATTCAATTGTGCCAGAACCAGAAAAACCACCAGCCAGAGGCTGGTGGTTTTAGGTATTCGAAAATTTCGGAAAAGGAATGTCAAGTTATGGAAGTAGACGGCCATACATACGCGGGAAAGGAATACTTTCACGCACATGCGGTAGTTTACAAATCCAGGTCACCAATCGCTCAAGGCCTAGTCCAAATCCGGCATGTGGAACCGAGCCGTAACGACGAAGGTCGAGGTACCATTCAAAAGCTTCCATTGGCAATTGATGCTCGTTGATTTTTTCAATAAGCTGGTTAACGTCGGTTTCACGCTCGCCACCTCCAACAATCTCGCCATAACCTTCCGGAGCTAAGGTATCAACTCCGCGAGCAAAACGGCTATCGTTCGGGTCGCGTTTGAGGTAAAATGCCTTTACCTCATGTGGCCAGTTGTAAACCATAATGGGCACATCAAACAGACGGGTGAGTACAGTTTCATCAGAACCACCAAAATCGTTGCCGTATTCAAAGTTGCGTGCACTATTTAACCATTGCGGAATGTTGCGGGCTTGTTCTTCCAGGTCGGATAGTTCCTGTTTCAATTTATCAATTTGCGCCTGATTGAAGCCAATTTCGCCTTTCTTCATGCCAGGTGTTTTGATTTTCTCTTCGCGCTGAGCAATTTCTGTTTTCACCTCAGCAATGCGGGCTTCAACCTGTTTCATTTCCTCTTCCAAGGAGCTGATGGCGTTTTTGCCATTAACATCCTGTTCACCTTTGATAATGCGAACCGCTTCATCGTAAGTAAGACGAGGAAAAGGTTTGATGATGTTCTTTAAAATACTGGTATCGCGGCCAATCACCTCCAATTCCTTGCTGCAATCGTCGAGAACTGCAGTAACCACGGCTCTTAAGAACCGTTCAATAAGGTCCATGTTGTCGAAAATATCATGAAACACCATTTCCGGTTCAATCATCCAGAACTCGCTCAGGTGGCGACGTGTTTTCGACTTTTCAGCGCGGAAAGTTGGTCCAAATGTGTAGATTTTACCGAGCGAGAAAGCCATGGCTTCCCCATACAGCTGTCCACTTTGGCTTAAGTAAGCCGGGTCGCCATAAAAATCGGTTTCAAACAAATTCGAGGTTCCTTCGCAGGCATTGCCCGTGAAAATAGGAGCATCCATTTGCACAAAGCCATCTTTTTGAAAGAACTCATGAATGGCAAAAATTATCCGGTTACGCACACGCATAATAGCCCATTGACGCTGAGAGCGCAGCCAGAGGTGTCTATTGTCTGTTAAGAAATCAACACCATGTTCTTTTTTGGCAATGGGGTAATCATTCGATTCGCCAATCAGCTTTAAGTCTGAAACCTGAATTTCATACCCTCCAATTTGGCGCTCATCTTTTACCACCATTCCCGTTAGTTCCAATGAGCTTTCCAAACTAACTTTCTTCGCTTCATTGAAGCAAGATTCGCTTACCGTTTCTTGGGATACTACGCATTGGCACCATCCTGTGCCATCGCGCAGAATTATGAATGCCAGGCCTTTGCCTTCGCGTTTGTTGCTGGCCCAACCTTTAAGAGTCACCGTTTTTCCTTCGTGAGCCTGAAGGTCTTTAATGAGGTATTCCTGCATGAAATTTCGTTTGTTTTACGAGTGAATAGCTACAAAAATAAGGAATTTGAGCCGTTTAAGCCTAAGTGCTAACGAATCTGTGTTATTAGCTGGGGAGTTATTCCTACTTCTAATAAATTTTCAGAAGTATTTTGCCATTGGAATGCAAGGCGAGGCTCATTTTCAGGACGGGTACGATTTAATAATTCTTGGATTGTCGAGATGGGACAATGCATTGAACAGTTCAACATTCAATATTGCGAAGGAGTTTGCAAGAACACACCGGGTGTTTTATATCGATAAACCCTTTTCTTATAAGGACTATATACAGGAGAAAAAGTTAAGTCCAATTCACAGCAGGAAGGATGCAATTCGCTCTGGTAAAAACTATTGTAGAAAATTAGAGACAGATGGTGTAAGTTTTTATGTTGTAACTCCACGTATGTGTTTGCCCATCAATTTTTTACCTGATGGGAGACTGTATGACTGGGTATCCCTTTACAACCGCAGACTGGTTACCGAAGTTATTCAAAGGCTCATTCATGACTTTTCCATTCGGAGCTATGTTTTTTTCAATTCCTTTCTTCCAACTTATTTCGATGTACTTAGACCGAATATGCTTCAGCCCTTGGTAAAAGTTTATAGGTCTTGTGATAATATCAGTCAGGAAAAGTACATCGCGAGGCATGGCGTAAGGTTGGAGAAACAGGCTGCGAAGGAGGCAGATCTTGTATTGGCAAGTTCGTTTATGCTTCAGAAAAATTTGGAACTCGTTTCCAATCGCATTGTTCATCGTGTTGCCAATGCCGCAGACCCTGAAATTTTTTCTTGTCCATCTCCTCAAAATCTAATCAGACCAAAAGAGATACGTAGCATTAGAGGGAAAATGTTACTTTATACCGGAAGGCTAAGTAATTTGAGAATTGACTATGAACTGCTGGTTAAAATTGCAAAAGCAAGACCATTTGATACGCTGGTTCTGGTTGGGTTGTTTGATGAATGGGATTTGGTGAAATATGGTTTGCGTACATTTACTAATGTTGTAATCGTTGGTTTAAAACCCGTCAAGGCGCTCAGGGAATTTCTGGCCTTTTCAGATTTAACATTAATCCCATTTAAAAAGAATACCTTAACAGAAAGTATCTATCCCTTAAAGATAAACGAATATTTGGCTGCCGGCAAGCCGGTGGTTTCTACCAACTTCTCGGAAGATATACGAACGTTTATTCCCCATATTTCAGTTGCCGATTCCCACGAAGGCTTTCTTGGTGCAATAGACCGTGAACTTCATGAATTTACCGAGCAAAAATCCAAAAGTTTAATTGCTTTAGGGCAACAGAATACCTGGGCCCATAGGGGTAAAGAGTTTCGGGAATTGATTCATGAAGCTATTTTGAAGCGCTCGTAGATAGGAGTTGACATTTTTGAATTAAAGGCCTCAATTTGCAATTGCATGCGCTATTTTATTGAACTCGCCTACAATGGCAAAAATTACCACGGCTGGCAGATTCAGGACAATGCCCATTCGGTACAGGAGGAGCTTCAAAACCGAATAAAAATTTTGCTCAAAAATGACTATGAATTGGTAGGATGCGGCCGCACGGATACAGGTGTGCATGCTTCTCAGTTTTTTGCACATTTTGATATCGACCAGCAACTCCCAAATACGGAAAAGTTTGTTTATCAGCTTAATGCCTTATTGCCAGATGATATCAGCATTTACAAGGTCTTTGAAGTGGAGCCTGATTTGCATGCCCGATTTAGTGCCATGGAGCGGGAATACGAGTATTTGATTTCAACTCGACCAACGCCTTTTTTGAATGAGCTTAGTTGGACCTGGTTTCGGGTACCGGATATTGAAAAAATGAATGAAGCCGCCGCTTTGCTTTTAACTCATTCCGATTTTGAATGCTTTAGCAAGGTTCATACCCAGGTGAACACGTTTATTTGTGAGGTGAGAAAGGCCGAATGGAAATGGAAGGAAGAGGGTTTGTTAAGCTTCACCATTTCGGCTGACCGGTTTTTGCGCAATATGGTGCGAGCTATTGTAGGAACACTGATGGAGGTAGGTCAGGGAAAAATGGATTTGGCCGATTTTAAAAAGGTGCTTGAAAGTAAGAATCGCTCAGCAGCCGGGCAATCCGTGCCAGCTCGAGGGCTGTATTTAAGACGGATTAGTTATCCTGGGATTCAGTAATTTCTGCTTCCTCCTGAGGTTCAGTAGCTGGAAGTGGGGCGTTTAGTAGGTTTTCCATGGCGCGTTGAGCCGCCATTTGTTCGGCCTTTTTCTTATTGGTATGCTCTGCAGTTCCTTTCAGTTCGCCGTTAATCAACACCTTAATTACAAAAAGCTTCTGCTTGCCGTCCGGTTTTTCTTCTACATCAAACTCTACTTTTTGCCCATTTTTCTGGCCTTGCTCAATTAAGCGACCTTTAAAATTGGTTTCTGTAACCTGCAAACGATCAACGTCAATGTGGTATCGAATGAGTTTGTTCAAGATAAAATCGCGGCAGGTTTCAAATCCACCATCCAGGTAAATGGCACCTAAAAAAGCCTCAAGTGCATTTCCAAATATGCTATTCCGAATATTGAGATTCTGCATGCTCCGGCGATCATAAATAACCAGGTGGTTAAGTTGAATTTTGATGGCCAGTTCGTTTAAACTCTCACGGCTTACAATTTTCGACCGCATTTGAGTTAGAAATCCTTCGTCTTGAAAAGGATACTTTTTAAAGAGGTAATCAGCAATAACTGCATTTAGCATGGCATCGCCAAGAAATTCAAGGCGTTCATTGCTATCTCTTGAGCCGTTTTGATGGATGGTTTTTGAGACGGAGTGATGTCTCAGGGCCTGCTCGTAGCAAACCAAATTCCCGGGTCTGAAGCCGGTTATGTGTTTAATTTGGGCAGAAAAGGCCCGATGCTTCGCATTTCGGGGCCATATCGACGTCACGATTCTACGAAGCACCGGGAAATTCTTATTCGTACTTTTTAATAATCACCGAAGCATTGTGGCCTCCAAATCCAAAGGTATTGCTCAGTGCCGCTCTAACTTCTTTGTGTTGAGCTTTATTGAAAGTTAGGTTCAAGCGAGGATCAAAGGCAGGGTCGTCAGTAAAGTGGTTAATGGTAGGAGGAATAATTCCTTTGTTAACCGCTAAAATGGAGGCAATGGTTTCAATAGCACCTGCTCCACCCAGCAAGTGACCGGTCATGGATTTGGTTGAGCTAATGTTCAGGTTATAAGCGTGATCGCCAAAAACCGTCATAATAGCTTTCACTTCCTGAGGGTCGCCCAATGGAGTTGAAGTTCCGTGAACATTGATATAATCAATTTCCTCAGGCTTCATTCCGGCATCTTCGAGAGCGTTCCGCATCACATTACTAGCACCTAAACCTTCCGGATGTGGAGCTGTCATGTGGTAGGCATCAGCTGAAAGTCCGCAACCTACAATTTCGCAATAGATTTTTGCACCTCTTGCGAGGGCGTGGTCTAAGTCCTCCAGAATCAAGGCTCCAGATCCCTCACCTAAAACAAAACCATCACGGTTTAGGTCGAAGGGACGGGAGGCAGTTGCCGGGTCATCGTTGCGTTCGCTGAGGGCTTTCATAGAATTGAATCCACCCATGGCAGCTTCATTCACACAAGCTTCAGAACCGCCACTTACAATAACATCAGCTTTTCCAAGTCTGATATAGTTGAAAGCGTCGGCAATTGCATTGGTTGAGGAAGCGCAAGCAGAAACAGTTACAAAATTGGGACCACGGTACCCGTGGCGAATTGAAATCATGCCGGCAGAGATATCACCAATCATCATTGGAATGAAGAAAGGGCTGAAACGCGGGGTTCCATCTCCTTTGGCAAAAGAAGTAACTTCATGAAGGAATGTATGAAGACCTCCGATTCCGGTTCCCCAAATTACACCCACCCGATCAGGGTTAATGTTTTCTTTGGTTAGCCCGGCATCTTTAATGGCCTCATCAGTGGTAACGATGGCAAACTGAGTAAAGCGGTCCATCCGCCTTGCCTCTTTTTTGTCAATAAACTCGGTTGGATCGAAGTTTTTAACTTCACAGGCGAATTGGGTTTTGAATTTGGATGCATCAAATTGGGTAATTGGTGCTGCACCACTTACCCCATTTGATAATCCATCCCAATACGCCTGAAGGGTGTTGCCAATAGGTGTCAACGCACCTAATCCGGTAACAACAACTCTACGCAAACGCATTGTAAAATTTTTAATGCTGAGGCTTAGCCTTTTACATTAGCTTCAATGTAGGAAACGGCTTGTCCTACTGTGCTGATTTTCTCAGCCTGATCATCTGGAATAGCAATATTGAATTCTTTTTCGAATTCCATGATCAATTCAACTGTGTCTAGTGAATCTGCTCCCAGATCGTTGGTAAAGCTTGCCTCGTCTGTGATTTCAGCTTCTTCAACGCCGAGTTTGTCCATGATGATAGTTTTAACTCTTCCTCTGATGTCTGACATTGTTCTAAAGTTTAATACTGTGCAAATAAAGTGCTTTTTGCATTTAAAAAACAAATTTTAACTCCCCAGCGTTCAATGTTGCTATTGCTCATACCCACCATTTTTTCGTTTATTTGTAAGTGTGAAAAAATTGCAGCTTGAGGTTGATGGGGATATTAATTTTCTGCTAATTGGGATTGTAACCAGCCAGAATATTAGTCGCCTGGGCTTTCTGCTCAATCGGTATTCAGACCTGAATCTTAGTCGGGAAGAAGATTTAAACCTGTCTGATTTTAACCCAAATCATCAAAGTTCGTTCTCAAAACTTGACTATCGGGATGAAGAGAATCACCTCGATTTTTCACTCATTGCGAACCGGGATTCCGGAGAATTCCTCCATCCTGGCATCAAACAGTTTGATTACCTGCTTGTTATTAGAGGAGGGCTTGAGTTTTTTAACCGCGGTGCCTTTCTTGATTCCATCCGTCAATTGCAGGAAATCAGATTGATATCTGAAATAGAGGATTATAAATTGAAAAATAAACTAAGTTGGATAGTATAAAATAGATTATGATAGATAGAACTTTTAACCGTACCAAAATTATTGCAACCATTGGTCCGGCAACCAGCAGCTACGAAAATTTACGTAAGATAATTGAGGCAGGAGTTGACGTGTGCAGACTTAATTTCTCACATGGCTCCTACGATGACCATCAACAAGTAATTGATAATATCCGAAAGGTAAATGAAGATTTGGGCATGCATGTGGCTATTTTACTCGATTTGCAGGGTCCCAAACTGCGCGTGGGTGAAATGGAAAATGGAAAGGTGGAACTGAAAAAAGATTCTATCCTTGAAGTGAGTACCCAAAAGTGCATAGGTACCAGCGAGAAAATCTATGTCAACTTTGAAAGTCTTCCCAAAGATATCAACCCCGGTGAACGGATTTTGCTGGATGACGGTAAATTGGAATTGAAAGTAATCGAAACCAACAAAAAGAATTCCATCAAAACCCAAGTTGTTGTTGGTGGCTGGCTTTCAAACAAAAAAGGGTTCAATCTGCCCGATACCCGATTGTCAATCCCATCCATGACTCAAAAAGATTTGGATGATTTGAAATTTGGCCTGGAAAATAAGGTAGAGTGGGTTGCACTTTCCTTCGTTCGCAATGCCGATGACGTTATTTTTATTAAGAATATCATTGAGCTTAACGACTGGAAACCTCGTGTAATCGCAAAAGTTGAGAAGCCTGAAGCAGTAGAAAACATTGATAGAATAGTTCAGGTTACGGATGGAGTTATGGTTGCCCGTGGCGATTTGGGAGTTGAAATGCCTATGGAATCGGTTCCGGTAATTCAGAAAATGATTGTAAAAAAGTGCATCGAATTTTCTAAACCGGTAATTATTGCCACGCAAATGATGGAGAGCATGATTACCAATCCGGTTCCAACCCGTGCGGAATTGAACGATATTGCAAATGCCGTAATGGATGGTGCTGATGCCGTTATGCTGAGTGCTGAAACTTCGGTTGGAGCCTTCCCAATCAATGCCATCACCTACATGCAAAAAACAATTCTGGAGGTTGAAGAAAAAACCAATGCACCTTATTTCAAAGGAAAAAGACCTGATGCACATTCTGCAACCTTTCTTTCGGATGAAATTCTATTTACCGCAGTTCGAATTTCTGACCACTTGAAAGCCAATGCTGTGGTAGGTATGACATTCTCCGGCTATTCAGCATACCGGCTTGCAGCTTATAGACCCAAAGCCCCAATTTTTATCTTTACTACTAATCCACGTTTGCTTAATACGCTCAGTTTGGTTTGGGGTGTTAGAGGTTTCCTTTACCGCGGGTTTGAAAGTACAGATGCTTCCATTAATGATATCAATCAACAACTGGTAGATATGGGTTATGTGAAGCATGGTGATTTGGTAATCAATACGGCTAGTATGCCAATTACCGACCGTTCGAGAACCAATGCGGTAAAGATTACCGAAATAAAATAAGACTGTTTTTCCGGTTAAGCAAACCACTTCTTTGGTGGCTTGTTTAACTGGATATCTAATTTCTTCTATTGAACAGCTAGTTCCAGCTATGGATGCAATTGATTTAATTCCTAATAAAGTGGCCTCAAGTGGTCTTGTTACCTTGGATTTAGAAACCTATTTCCACGGTGGCGAGCGGGTTGCCTTTGATATCAAGCCTTGGTTGTTTCGTGAAATGATTCTTAAAGAAAAAGATTTTCGTGAGGAGGTGAAGAATCATGCTTGGGAAAACTACCAAGGTAAGAACCTGGCCTTTTTCTGTTCGAGCGATGCATTGATTCCCAATTGGGCATGGATGTTACTTGCAGCTTCCGTCCAACCCTATGCAAACCGCTATGTATTAGGTAATCTTGAATTGCTTGAACATACCTTATACCTGGATGCCTTGAATGCCATTCATCCGGAAGATTTCAAAGATCAGCGTGTAATTTTAAAAGGTTGTAGCCATAAACCTGTTCCTGTTTCTGCTTATGTTGAACTGAGTTCACGCCTGTTGCCTGTTGTAAAAAGCCTGATGTATGGCGAGGCTTGCAGCAATGTTCCGGTTTACAAAAGGAAGGCCTAGGCCCCAATCTTTTTCTTTTTGATGTCGAAGGGCATAAATGGTTTTAAGTAGGTTTTCTGATTCTCCAAGAAAATGGCGTAACTGTGTCCTTGCCAATGTAGGGTAAATGATTTTGGCACCTCTTCCAGAATTAATCTCCCACCGCTACTTCTGTCTTTTCCCATGTTCTTCAGTTCGTAGCTTAATAATAGTGAATCTTGTTCCCGAGCATTGCAAAAGGCATAGGTGCTTCCCAAGTCTTCTGTAATGTAAGGAACTCTTCCTGTCCAATGCCTAAGTGAGGGTCCGGTTTGAATATAAAAACGTTCCAATACAGAGGAGCTAAGTTCCAGCGAATCCCAAGGCTTCACATAGATACTGCAATAGGCAATTGGCGTTTTACAGGGATAAATGCCTTCGTGTTTTTCGTAGTAGCAGTTGAAGAAATAGGTGAATAGGAGTAGTTCTTGTGGGGTTCGGTTAACAAACATGAAACTTTGGCCAGGCGTTTTTGCCAAGGGTTGACTCCATTCCGAAGGTCCTGAACAAATTCTCCCGGTTTGCCAATTGGGTATGCTGTCTTCGGTGTAGGTAATTCCGGCTGCTTTGGCAATAGGGTCATTGGCCAATTGTTGCAAAAGACTATCGCAATGCAAGCGACGTAGCCTGCTCAATTGCCCTTTGGGAAGGTTTACAATCTGCTTGTAGTTGTCTTCCATTATACGTGCATTCCATTCATCTTTCGGCCAAACAAATGGTCCAGGAGGTTTTGATTCGTGGTTATAAATTACCAAGGTGAAAATTAATATTACTCCGCCTATAATGGAGCCGCCTGCTATAAATGCAACTTTGTAACTGCCACCCGCCACCATAACCGTAGCCATTCTGCCATAATGCAAGCCATCGTTCTCAGGATGGTATTCTCCCATTTGAAACAAGATGCTGTCTGCAAAATCAGAACCCTCGGTGTATTTGCTATTTTGGCTAAATGCACTTAGAATTTTACCAATTTTTTCATCCAGAAAAACCCCTTTGTATTCATTCATCAAAAGGAAAAAGCCTTTCTTTTTAGCAAAAGGAATTTGTTTTTTTAGTTTATAAATTGGTATACGCGCATTGATACTTTCTGCAATCAGTTCGGCTTGTGAACCTAAGAGATTTTCCATTTTTTGAAGGAATCCCGGGCTGAATACATTTCTACTCCTATGCCAAACCAGTATTTCTTTGTAATCGCCAAGGTTCATGCGCTTCGAAAATTGATTGAATAAATCAGCTTCTAAATATTCGCTAAAAAAGTTGCGCACCAGCTCCAAATCTGCTTTGTTGGCAGGAGTGAAAGGAATAAAATCATGGGCTTTGAATTTCTTACCTTTCACCAAATGACTTAGCATATCATCCGATAGAATTAAGTCTATAGCACGGCCATGTTTGTTAAGGGCTTCAAGAAATTTCTCAGTGTTATCGGCTTCAAATGCACTTCCTTTTCTGGCTCTTGCCTTCACTTGTTTTTCCAAGCGGATATAGGCCGATTCGGAAAGGTTTTCAAACGATTCTACCCGCACATTCAAGTTTTGCAAACGGACAAAAAATGCCGGAACAATGGGCGAGTGATTGGATATCAGGTTGAAGAGCTTGTTGAATAGGCGGGTAGCAGGGCGAATGTCCATGCCCGAAAATACTTTTTATTATTTACTTACTGATGATTCTTAGTTGAAAAGGGCAACACTAATTAATTAGATAGGGTTTGAAGGTCTTAAGGTAAGCCCTTTTATTTTGCATAAAGATGGCATCATGCGGTGATTCCCAACACAAACTAAATGTTTTGGATTTTTCCCGTAAAATAAGTCTTCCTCCTTTGCTTTTGCTTTCACCCATGTTTGTGAATTCGTATGTCATCAATACAGAGTCCTGCTCCCTTACATCGCAAAAGGAATAACCCAGGCTTAGTTCATCGTCAATTAGAGGAACCGTAGTTTTCCATGCTCTGAGTTGTGGTCCGGTTTGAATGAAAAAGCGATCGAGTAACAATGCGCTTAGCTCAAGCGAATCGTGCGATTTCACCAGTGTGATGCAATATGCTATTGGCCGAGGGCAAGGAAAAATTCCATTAAACTCCGGGTAATAGCACTGGGTAAAATAGCAGAGCAACATAAGATCTTGCCGGGTTTGGTTGATAAAGCGGAATGACTGCTCAGGCGTTTTGGGCAAAGGCTTGCACCAGGGCGATTGTCTTTCCTGCACCATTCCGGTCTTCCATTGACTCATGCTATCTTCCAGAATTTGGATGGCTTCTCTACCACCCCCATACATTTCTTGCAACTGTTGCAAATAGGTTTGGCTTTTGAGCCTGCGTATTCCACGTAGGTTTTTCTTGGGAATGATTAAAATCTCTTGGTACTCGCGTTGAACCCTTTCTGCAGCCATCTCTTCTTTGGGCCAGGCATAAGGTCCGGGTACTTTGGTTTTGATGGAGCCAAAAACAAAGAATACAAAAGCGATGAAAAGACTCAAGCCAACAAGAATCACAACAAGAACCGACTTTTCCTCTTTCCGAATTAAGGCATTTACAATAACCCGGTAGCTCTGCAAGCTGGCGTTTGCGGTATGGTATTCAACCATGGCCTCAAGCATTTTTTTAATAAAGCTTGATGAGTCACTGTACGTGGAATGCCTATCAACCCAATCCACAATTTTAATAATTTTTAAATCCAGAGAGCGGCTAGCATAATAGTTCATCAACTGGTAAAACTCCGGGTTTTGCGCAAAGGGGATGTTCGAATTCAGCTGAAAGCTTTGAGGTTTTGCAGAGAGTGTTTCTGCGATGCGGCTCAATTGACTATCCAATAGCACTTCCATTTTTTGCTTGAAACGTGGGCTGAAGAATCCACAGTTTCGGTGCCAAAGCAATACCTGGTTAAAATCGCCACGCAGGATATGTTTGGTAAATTGTTCAAGTAAATCGGGTTCCACCAGTTCCTCCATAAACGCGCATACCCGATGGAAGTCCTCCTTGTTGGGAGGCATGAAGTAGGGGAAATCAATTTCAACAAAACGTTTTCCGGTAACCAAATGGCCGAAGTTTTCATCGGCAAGCACCAAGTCCAAGGCCCGGCCATGCTTTTTTAAGGCTGAAATGAACTGCTCATTGGCATCAGTTTCAAATGAACCAGACCTGCGTGAACGCGACTTTACCTGTTTTTCGATGCGAATTAGGGCCGATTCAGAAAGCGTTTCCCAGCTGGAAATCTCTTTGGTAAAAGGCTTCAATCGTACAAAAAAAGCAGGCACAATTGGGGTATAGCCCTTGAGTTTATTCTTTACCTTGCCAAAAAAACTGCTTATTTGCAGTGGAAGAACCATCGCCGAAAATACCCTATTTTATTTAGTACCATGCAACAACCCATAAATTTTGGAATCGACTTAGGAACTACTTACTCAGCCATTGGCAAATATGAGCATGGTAAGGTGATTTTGTTCAAGAACCCAAAAGGATTTCGCGAGTTGTTGCCATCTGTGGTGGGCTATAAATCAGGGAAAATTTTGGTTGGAGAAAAGGCGCTTGATTTACTTGTTACTCAACCCGGCAAAGTTGTTGGTTCTTTCAAGCGTGGCATGGGAACAGACAGCAGCTATCGGGTTGAAGGACTTGAACAAGCGGTATCTCCCGTTGAGTTATCTGCCGAGGTGGTTAAGAGTCTTTTGGGTTTTGTTCAGGATGAAACAGTGGAAGCCTGTGTGATAACAATTCCCGCCTCGTTTGATACCATACAATCCAATGCTACACGTAAGGCTGGTGAACTTGCCGGACTTAAGGAAGTAGTTCTGCTTCAGGAGCCAATTGCTGCTTGTTTGGCCTATGCAAACGACAATCAACTGAATCTTGATACCTTTCAACGTTGGCTGGTTTACGATTTTGGAGGTGGTACTTTTGATAGCGCCCTGGTTGAAATTAACCACCGTGAGCTCAAGGTAAAGAACCATTTGGGCAACAATTTCCTGGGAGGCTTTGATATCGACCGCGCTATTCTTAATCAGTTAATCGTCCCGGCAATCGACCAAGAGCTATGGGATGCATTGGATAAAGATAACAAAGAAGAGTTGTTGAATTACCTGCTGTCTAAAGCCGAAGAAGCAAAGAAAGACCTGTCACTTAGCGCGGAAACCACGCTTGAATTGGAGTTTGAGGATGCCGGTCTTGAAATGGAATTGCTTATTAAGCGCGAAGCCTTTGAAGCATTGGTAAAGCCTTATTTTGAAGAGTCGCTTCAGCTGCTGAATGAACTTATGCGCATGAGCGGGTTTTCATACAAGGATGTGAACCGCATCGTTTTGGTAGGCGGTACAACGTATATTCCTTATATCCGTGAGCAATTGCGCTTGCAAACCGGACTTGTGGTTGACAGCAGCATCGACCCTACTACTGCTGTTGCCCGAGGAGCCGTTTATTATGCAGGAACACGCATGCGTGAACAAATTGCCGAGCCAGTCGAAAAGTTTCAAGCCCTGAAATTGCATGTAGATGCTGAAACTCAAACCCGCGACCTCGAAGAATTGCTGAGTATTCACGTGGAGCCGCCTCAGAAAGGGCGTTTGAAAATCATGCGGAGCAACGATAAGCAGCTTGTATTTGAAGAAGAAATCAATGGAGAAGCAGAGGTATTTGTTCCGCTTTTGCCCAAAGAGCTTAATCGCTTCGACTTGCAATTTGAAAGTACCAAAGGCAAACAAACCGCCTTTGCTGCATGTAGCATTTCACATGGCTTGTACAGTGTCAGCGGTCAGCCGCTGCCTGCCGATATTTGTCTGGAACTGGATACCGAAGACAACAGTACTTTGCTGGAACCTGTTTTTAGTCGAAACAGTTTACTTCCATTAAAGCATACCTTGCGTAAAACCTTATCGCGCACCATTCGGGCTGGCTCGGATGATGCTTTGTTTATTAATGTATTGGAAGGCAGAAGAGGAACCTTACCTGCCTCAAACCTCAGTATAGGTTTGGTTGAAATTAAAGGAACTCAGGTTAGTTACGATTTGGTTAAAGGCACCGCCGTAGAGCTTGAATTGGAAATGTCTGAATCGCGTGATTTGAGTATTCGGGTTCGAATACCCTCAGCGGAGCTTGATTTAGGAAGCAGATTCAATGCACAGGTAAGGGTTGCCAACAAAGAAAAAATAGAAAAGGAAATTGCACTTGCACAAGAACAGGTAGCACCCGCCATAGTAAAAGCCTTGCAGGATCAGGACTTTGAGCTTGCTGCCCGCCTTCAAAAGCTTTCTCAGGATTTGGAGGAGATTAAAAACGAACAAGTGGATTTGTATCGGATTGATGAGCAAAAAAGAAGTTTGCTTCGCGAGCTTGATCAAATTCAAGGTGCCGGTAGAATGGAAATGGCCATTCAGCTTTGGGAACAGGAAAAACAACGTTGGACAGGACTTGAGCCCAATGCAAGTGCTATACAACGGACAACCGCAGAGCGCTTGATTCAAACTGAAAAGGCTATGCTTGATTCAGGAGATGTGTTTTGGGTGAATAAATCGTGCAAGGAACTGAGTTCAATCAATTCAGAACTGTTTTATTCAAAGCCCGAGAATTACGTGGGCATTTTCTTATCCCTGCAATTCATGGAAAAGCAGTATTTCAAAGATGAGCGCAAAAGAGCTCAGCTTATCGCCCGCGGAGAATCTGCTTTGGAGTTGAAAGATTATTCTTCCTTGATGCATGTTTGCCATTACCTGTTTGCCGAAATTAAACCCGAATATTTAAAAGATGCGGAGGTTAAGACAGGACAAGGAATAACAGGAATACGTTAATACTATGAAAGACTGGTTTGGATACGAATACGGATTTGTGAATATAGATGAAGAACATTTGTATTTCACCAATTCAGGCAATTGGAGCGAAATTGCCAACTTGAAAGAACGCGGGGAAACATGCAAATATGATAAGCTAAGGAAGCTGCTTCGTGTAAAAGGAATTCAAGGAGTTTTGTTGCTGCTTGGTTTCGCAGCAGCCCTTGTTGTTGCTGGTTTCACCTCGGCCAATTTGGGATTTGCTGTTCTTCTACTTGCCGGTCTTTATTCTTTTTATATGTACATACGCACCGAAGTAGGTGAAGCATTTAAGCTCCCCAAAAAGAAAATTTCCGCTTTGGAAGATACCAAGATGGGTTGGCGTATCACATTTGTTAATGCCGGTGGCCGAGCAGATAGTTACCTGGTGAATGGAGTAGATGCAAAAGGGGAAGACTTTTTCAAGCAGTTGAAGCTTGAGTTAGAAGCATCGATTAAGGCCTAAAACTCAAATTTCCGGTCCAATGGAAATCAAAAATGATAGAATTCAGGTGCGTAAGTCGGGCAATTGCTTTTCCTTTGAAGCCAGATTTATCCTACATGGCATACGCATATCAACTTAAACTTAGCGCAATCAGCAACCTTTCCGATGCACGTTTTGCGGCTGCAGCAGGAATTAATTATATCGGCTTTTGTTTTGATACCGGTTCATCCGATTTAATTCCGCCTTTAAAGGCCAAGGAAATTATTGATTGGACCAGCGGTTCGCACGTGGTAGGTGAATTTGGCAATCAGGATATGGAAGAAATTAAAACCATTGCCGAGTTGCTACAGGTTGATATTGTTGAGTTGGATAATGCCATGTTGCCCGATGAATTGGCAGCCATTGAGTTCCCCATTATTAAGGTGGTTGATGCTGCCCATTTCAATGCCGAACAACTTCAAACCGAGTTGAAAGCTTATCAGCCCCATGTGCAGGCATTTCGCCTCAGGAACTGGGAGCAATTGCTGTTGGCCGAGACCACCTTGCTTGATGCCTGGAAAGGGCAGGTTTTTTTGGAGTTGAACGAAAATAATTCGCAAACCGAGCAACTCTTACATCAAATAAAACCCTTTGGAATAAGTGTTCACGGCGGCAATGAAGAGCGCGTAGGCCTTCGCGATTTCGATGCCCTAAATGCCCTGCTCGAAAGGCTTGAGGTGGTTGAGTAGGGTAGGTAAGGAATTTGGATTGGAAGCTACTTTTTTTAACTAATTTGTAATTTCAAAAATGTAACAATGAAAACCTCCCTAATCCAAATTGGCTACTCTAAAGGAATAAGGCTTGAAAAGGCAATTCTTGAGCAGTACCATATCCAGGATGAAGTTGAACTCGTTTTGGAGAAGGAGTATATGATTCTGAAGCCTGTAAAAACACCTCGTAAAGACTGGGAAAATGCATTTAAAGAAATGCATGAAAATGGAGACGACAAACTGCTAATAGCAGATGTTTTTGAGGACGAGAGTTTGGAATAATTCAGTCCAAGCTTTCCCAGTAATTTTGCTTTGACCTACTAGTTTATCTGGTTGAGGTCAATGACAGAAAAGCTCCCCTTTCTCTTACTCCTTCTCCTTCTCTTTCTTTTTCACCTTCTCTTACTCTTTCTTCTCCTTGTATTCTTTCAACACCCCAATCAGCCCATCTACTTCTTCCTTTGAGTTGTAAATATGGGTGGATACGCGCAAAGAGTTCAGTTTGTTTTCGTGAACCACACGAATTTTATATCCTTTTTCGGCGCAATAGTTGTACACTTTTTGAGCGTCGGTTCCTATCAGCCTAAACCCGTTTACACCTGCTTTGGATTGTGATTCGCGTGGGGTTAGCAATTCAATTCCCGAACCCAGGCTTAACAATTGCTCCTGCGCGTAATGGCCCAATTCGGCAATGCGGGCATAAATGCGGTCAGGACCAACGGTATTAAAAAAATCAATTGCAGCTTCAAGTCCGCGGTACAAGGAAAGACTTTGCGTGCCAGAATAGAACAAATGGGCGCTGCTTTGCATAGCACCCTGAATGGGTGGATTTACAGCCATATTCCATTCGCCCTTATCGCTTCCGGCACCCACAAAAGTGGCCTTCATTTGGGCCTGAAATTCTTTGCGTACATAAATAAATCCCGTTCCCTTTGGTCCCAATAACCATTTATGTCCGCAACTGGCATAGGTGTCACAACCCATTTCGTGCAGGTTGAGTGGAATCATACCCATACCATGGGCCCCATCAACAAGCGAGAAAATTCCCTTCTCACGTGCCAAAGCACAGATTTCTTTCATAGGAAAAATTTGACCCGTTGTGCATGGAATATGCGGGAAGGCAATGGCCTTGGTTTTTGGACTTATTCGCTTTTTTAGTTTTTCCAGGAATTCATCGGCAGTTGGAGCCGGGTCGATTACCTGAATCACAATTCCATCCAATTTTCTGCGCTGAAGCCAGGGTATGGCATTGCCGGCATGTTCGTGGGAGCAAAGTATGACTTCATCGCCCTTTTTTAAAGGAACTCCCCAGCACGCAATGTTTATGCCTTCGGTTACATTGTGTGTGAGTGCTATTTCCTGTTCATCTGCACCAACAAACTGCGCAATTTTTGCCGCACAGCTTTCCCAACCTCCATAAGCCGCGTGCTGGTCAACATCGTCCATGGATTTTTTAACTGCTTCAATCACCGGATAGGGTGATGGTCCCATGGTTCCATTGTTTAGAAAAACCGGTTTAGCTTGCAGCGGAAACTGAAGCCGCATCGATTTCCAGAAACTTTCGGGGTTTGATTCTGAAAATGCAGGCAGGATTGGGCTGGCCGAAAGGTTTACCTTGGGCAGAGTTGCTGCGGCAATCAGGGTACTACCGGTTTTCAGGAATTGGCGACGATCGCCCTTTTTGGATTCAGGCATACTCAAAGTTGGGATTATTTTCGGAAAGCACCTAGCTCCCGGATGAAAATTGCCCTGAAGCAGAGAATTTAACTAAATTCGCAGCCCAAACGGGCTTACTGGATGCGTACGTATCGAATAATTGGCTTGATGAGTGGGAGTTCCATGGATGGGGTTGACCTTGCTTGTTGTGAATTTACCGGCTCAGAAAAGGGCTGGAAATACAGGATAACTCATGCCGAAACCATTCCCTATGATGAAAAATGGCGCATAAGACTTTCTCAACTTTACAAACAACCGATTGAGCTTTTTCCAAAAACCGATGCCTTTTATGGCAGGTATTTGGGAATTTTGGTAAAGCAGTTTATCAAAAGCCATCAGTTGGAAGGAATTGACCTGGTTGCTTCCCATGGCCATACCATTTTTCATCAACCCCAAGCCGGATTTACTGCCCAAATTGGCGACGGAGCTGCTTTATCTGCTGAATGTGGTATTCCCGTTGTAAATGCATTCCGAAATATGGATCTCGCGCTTGGCGGACAGGGGGCACCTTTGGTTCCGGTTGGCGATAGGCTTCTGTTTTCAGAGTATGAGTCGTGTTTGAATTTGGGTGGAATTGCCAATATTTCTTTTGAAAAAGAGGGGCAATTAAAGGCTTTCGATATCTCTCCATGCAATATTGTACTCAATCGGGTGGCTCGCTGGTTGGGTTTGCCTTACGATGACCGTGGACAGATTGCAGCTTCAGCTATGCTGGATGAGGATTTGTTGCATGAGTTGAATGAGTTACCCTTTTATGCAAAACTTGGAGCAAAATCTCTGGGCAGAGAATGGATTAACACCGAGTTCTGGCCCATTGTAAAAAGCTATACCGATATCAGTGAGGCGGAAAAAATGGCCACGCTTGCCAACCATGTTGCCACGCAAATTGCCGACGTGCTCAATCGCAATCAGCTTGAAAGAGTACTTGTTACAGGCGGTGGCGCCTTGAATGATTTCCTCATTCAAAAAATAAAAAGCAAAACCAGTTGTGAACTTGTAATTCCTGAAGCCACAACCATTCATTTTAAAGAAGCCCTGATATTTGCCTTTTTGGGCCTTTTACGCATACAAAATCAAACCAATGTTTTAAAAGTTGTTACCGGAAGTCGCGCCAACCATATAGGTGGTGCACTTTGGGGCGATTTTAGTAAACTCAGCAACCAATAAGCTCATGCAATTAGAAAAACTTATCAAAAAGTACGAAGGGAAACAACCTGAGATTGTTTTCGAATGGAAAGACAGTGAAACCGAAGCCGAAGGATGGGTAGTTATTAACTCCCTTCGTGGAGGCGCAGCAGGCGGAGGAACGCGCATGCGCAAAGGCTTGAACAAGCATGAGGTAACCTCCCTGGCTAAAACCATGGAAATTAAGTTTACTGTAGCCGGACCGGCCATTGGTGGTGCAAAATCCGGTATTAATTTCGACCCTGCCGATCCTCGTAAAAAAGGCGTCCTTGAACGCTGGTATAAAGCTGTTTATCCTTTGCTTAAAAACTATTATGGTACAGGTGGCGACTTAAATGTGGACGAAATCCACGAAGTAATTCCCATCACAGAAGCCTATGGATTGCTTCACCCACAAGAAGGTGTGGTGAATGGTCATTTTAAAGTGGACCAAAAAAGCAAAGAACAGCGCATTGATAACCTGCGCGATGGTGTTTCAAAAGTGATTACCGATGATCGGTTTTCTCCGCTGGTAGATAGGAAATTTGTTGTAGCTGATATGATTACCGGTTTTGGCGTTGCTGAAGCGGTTCGTCATTACTACAGCATTTGGGGTGGCAATGTGAACATGAAACGCGCCATTATTCAAGGCTGGGGAAATGTAGGCGCTGCAGCTGCCTATTACCTCAGTTTGTATGGTGTATTGGTGGTAGGAATTATCGATCGCAATGGCGGTGTACTTAAGCCAACCGGATTTACGCGCGAGGAAATCAAAGACATGTTCCTTAACAAGGATGGAAACACCTTGGTACATCCTGAGATGATGCCCTTTGAAGAAATCAACCAAAAGATTTGGACAGTTGGCGCCGAAATTTTTGTTCCTGCTGCTGCATCTCGTTTGGTGAGCAAAGAGCAAATTGATAACATGCTTGCCAACGATTTGGAAGTGATAAGCTGCGGTGCAAACGTGCCTTTTGCCGATGAGGAAATTTTCATGGGTCCAATTGCCAACTACACCGATGATCAGGTTGCAGTTCTTCCAGATTACATTGCCAACTGCGGTATGGCCAGGGTATTTGCGTATTGCATGAGCCAAGACGATGTTGACTTGAGCGATGAAGCCATTTTCCGTGATACCTCAAAAACCATTTGGCAGGCCTTGATGCGCGTGCATCAGTTCAACCCAAAATCAAAAGGAATTTTGAAAAAAGGCATGGAAATGGCCTTGGTGAATTTGGTTTAAACCAAGTTATTTAACAAGCTTTTGGCCCTTTTCTTCCCAGTACATGATAATGGGCGGAAAAGGGCCGTTTTTATGTTGCTCCTTGGAAAATGGGTCAGCATAAGGACCTTTGTCATAATCCATTGGTTTGGTTAATGGATTTGGGTAATCGTATGTTGCATCTCCGGGACGAGAGTGAATGGATTCATCATTTATGAAAGCGGCAATATGCAAGGCTTCCACATCAGAAAGTACCGGATTGGTATGGCTTGCCAATTGGTGGGGCATATTGGCTTTTAACCAACCGGCCATTTTTGTTACACGATTCATGCTTGAGCCTTTGCGGTAGGATAAATCGCCCCAAAGTGGAGGATAGAGGTAAGCTGTGGTATCGTCATTAAACAAGCCTTCCCCGTTTTTTTGATGGCAGCGCTCGCAATGTTGAGCGTACAAAACTGAGCCAGTTTTTGCATTTGCCGCAATGTCAGGATACTGAATTTGGAGGTTTTTTTCTCCCGCAAATCTATCCTTGCGTATGACAAAGGAGTTAATCCATTTCAAATACGAGAGAAAGGCTATCATTTCCTTGGATTCATAAGGCAATGGACGACCATTGTGGGGACGGGTAATGCAGTTGTTTACCCGCTCGGCAAGCGTTAAAATTTTATCCTCTCTTGGACGGTACTGAGGATATTCCTGGTGTGAGCGCATCAGGTTGAATGAAAAAGGCTTGGTGCCTGCCTGCTGATGGCAATTGCTGCAAGCCATTAAGTTTCTTGTATAATGACCATTGCTTCCGTTGGGGCCAATGAAGAATGCTGTTTTTTCCATTAGGTTTAGGCCATAGCGAACAGCATCACCAAATGCATCTTCCGAAATAAGTGAGGTGTCGGGAATGATGTAGTCCAAACTGTCATCCGGTACATTGCCAGATGTATCCTGATTTGATGGAAGCTGTTGGCACCCTAAAATGATGGCTTGTATAACAAGAATAATAGCAATGGTCTTTTTCATCGGAAACTGAAAGATAAAAAATCGTCAGGAAATTCCACTTATCCTGATAATTTCGTTTGATGCAAAGTCTTAAATTTGGTTCTTTTCGATTGATTTTGGTAATTGTTTTTATAGGTCTGATAAAACCTTATGTTAATTCTCAGCCCCTAAGTCCAATTGATGGAGAAAGACTGAATTATAGGCAAATTTTATTTGAAGTTCCCGGAGTTTCAGGTGCTACAAATTATTTATTCAGCTTTCAGCTTTGTAATTTCAGGGCAGAGCAGTGTAAAACCATTTTTGAAACCAAAAGTAAGTACAGAGCGGTGATTTTAACTGATCCTTTTGAGTTTGGAAAGACGTATCGTTGGTCCTACAAAGCTTTGAAAGGAAGGAAGGTGATTTATCAATCCAGGGAGTTTACCTTTCAAATAGCTCAAAGTCCTTTGGTTGATTCCTTGGTTCAAAAGATTGTTTTTGTGAAGCCCAATACGAAGCCTTTGAGTGGAATTCTTTTGGTGGATGGCTTAAAACTTGCCCTTGATTGCAAGGGGAAACCTGTATTGTTTTTAAACTATTCGTATGATCATTCCATTCGAGATATTAACCTAAGTCCACAAGGAACGCTTACTTTGGTTGATAACCGATTGGGTGAGGTGAAAGAAATTCGTCTCAATGGCGAAATGGTTTGGATCGGCGACACACGAGCAGAAAATGGTCCGGGAAGGAATGACAAATTCCATCACGAGTTTGAAAAGCTTAGTTCTGGAAATTACCTGGCCGCTACAAAAAAACGCGTAGGTGACTTTGATGAGTCTGCAGGTTTGCAAGGTGTGCCTGAAAATACCCTATGCGAATCAATTGTTGAAATGGATGAGAGTGGAGAGCAAGTTTGGCGTTTTGATTTATTACCTGAACTAAAAAGGCAGTTTGGAATTGCACCCACTTCTGAGCTGTTTAATCCCACTCGTCTTGGTCATTTAAATGGTATCTTGGCCGACGAAGCCGGAGGAATTGTGTATGCTAGTTTTAAAACCTTCAATACAGTTTTCAAGATTGAGAAGTCAACCAACCGCATTTTGTATCAATATGGGTTGAAGCGAATCAATTTCAAAGATTCTTTGGAGCCAGGGTTGAAGTTTGAGCAGCAGCATGCGCCAATCTTTAGTCGAAACGGAAACATTTTACTTTTTAACAATGGAAATCAGGAAACGGGCTCAGGCATTACTGAATTGCTCGTTTCAGACCAGCTTGATTCTATCAATGAGGTTGTGAATCAGATTTTTTTCAAAGATTATTTTTCTAAGGATACCTATGCTGGGCAAATGGGTTCGGTTCAAGAAACCGGAAAAGGCCGCTACCTGGTTTGCATGGGAAGCATGCCTCATTTTTTTGAAATCGATGCCAGAAAGAAAAAACTGCTTTGGCAAGCATACACATTCCAAAATACGAGATGGGAAGAAGGAGGTAAGATTTGGAAACCGCTGTTCAGTTATCGGATAAACTATTATTCTTCTCTTTATCCCTACCATTTTATAGTGGACAAAATTGGAAAACCGGGAACAGGAAAACAAAAGATTAGGGTAGTAAATACAGGCACAGAGGCCGATTCTTACATACTTGTTCATTTGGATGAAAGCGGACAGGTTAGACTCGAATTAAAACAGGTTTTTCTTCAACCCGGAAAAAGCGTGAAGCTTGAACTACCAAGCGGTTATTCGCGATTCGAGGTAAAATCCATCCGAAGTAAATTCACGGAAAGTTTGCACTTCTAGACTTTCAAAAAATCCTAAAAAAGTGTAATTTTTTTGGATTAACGTAATTTAAGGTTAATTTCACTTTCTTGAAATCCTTTACGTTATGAAAATAAATCTACGGGTACCTGTTTTGTTTTTTCTTTTTCTTTTTGCTTTCGGGGGACTAAAAGCAGCGCAGTTAAGTGGAAGTTATACCATCAATCCTGCAGGAACTGCCACAACCACCAACTTCAAAGACATCCGGTCTGCGGTAACTTTCATGACCAGCACCAGTGCTCGAAATGATGGTGGACCTGCCAACTCGGGTACTGTTGGCGTAAATGGTCCGGTAACGTTTTGGATTTCTGCTGGAACCTACACCGAACAAATTGCCATACCAGCCATTACCGGCGCATCAACAACCAATACGGTTACATTTAGGGGTGCGGGCCGAACTAACACAACATTAACATTTGCAACATCAGACGCCAACAATAGGCATACGTTAAAATTTAACTTGGCCACAAATGTTACGTTTAGAGATATGTCGATTGTTGGAACAGGATCTACCCATGCTTGGGTAGTTCATATTATGGGATTGAATGCGAATAATAACAGAATCAAAAACTGTTCTATACGGATCACAGGTACCGGTGCCACAAGCACATCATCAAACTATATTGCTATTGTAATAAATAATAGCGCAACTGCTGCCACAACCGGAACCCGTATTGATGGCACAGAGATTGACTCCAATTCCATTGATGCGGGTTATTACGGTATTGTGGCAGCTGGAGCATCATCTAACCTTCATGTTGGATTAAGAATTACAAACAATCGTATTACTAACTCCTATTTATATGGAGTTTATGGAAATTACATCAATGGAATTCATGTGAACAATAACTTCATATTTCCTCGGGTTTCATACCAGTACAATTATGGTTTGTATCTTACCAACTCAACTTGTACCGGTGTAAATAGACATATTATAACAAACAATAGGATTCACGGCTTTGGTTATTACGGTATTTATATTGTTTCATCAAACAACTTAACCGGAAATAAAGGGTTCATCTTTAATAACATGGTAGGTGGATTGATGAAGTATGATTACAGCCGTTGTTTGTTTTTGTCATCCTCAAGTCAATATGCCATTAGCCACAATTCATTCCACAAAGACATTTCCGGGTACAACAATACATACGGTGCCGTTTATATCTCAGGCGGAACGGGTATCAGTTTCAGGAATAATATTTGTTCGGAGAAAATGGTCTCACAAGCACTGCCCTTATATGCCTCCGCTGCCTCTATTTTTGATACACTGGATTTCAATGTGTTTTATAGGCCTGATACGTCTAACGGTTCTTTAATTTATGTGGGTTCAAACTTGAATTCAGGAAATTTCAAAGGCGCCCTTGGCTTCAATACCTTTTCAACTTATGGAAATCCTGGCTTTGTAAATGACACGTTATTTTTAACCAACAATCCATGTTTTCAGGGAACACCCATTTCCTACATTGCCAGCGATTATTTTGGGAATTCTCGCTCGGCTACAAATCCGGTAATTGGGGCCTTTGAAAAAACTGCCATTGCCAATAATTTGGCACTGGTAAGGGTTTCAAGTTTAACACCGCCAGTTAGTGCGGGTGCGCAAGATTTCAATGTGTTTTTAAGGAATAACGGTAGCAATGCGATAACCTCATTCAGTGTTTCTTATATCCATAACAACGGAACTCCTCAGGTGTACAATTGGCTGGGAACCTTGGCTCCATGCGATACCGTTACAATTTCCTTTACGGGATCTCAGCAACCAACCATTGGAGCTATCAATAATTTCAAAGTGTATAGTGGTTTACCAAACGCTGTTGTGGATGCCGACCGTTCCGATGATACCCTGATGTTTGATGTTTATCTTCCACTTTCAGGAACCTATCAAATAGGTGGTTCTAATCCGGATTTTGCAAAGCCCAGCGACGCTTTCAATGCATTGCAAGCAGCAGGGATGACCGGTCCTGTTCGGTTTGAAGTGAACCCTGGAACTTATTCAGACAGGATAAGCATTGAAAATGCCATTATGGGAGCATCAGCAACTAATACAATAACTCTGGTAGGAAAAAACCGTAACACGTGTATCATCCAGAATAGCAACGCCACTACTTCCGAAAGACATACAATAAAAATCGGGGCTAGTTATTTAAGGATTGATAGCTTGACCATTCGTGCTGCCAATCCCAATTTTGGTTGGGGAATCCATATTTCAAAAACAGGACTAAGGGCCATTCAAATCAAAAACTGTACAGTTGATATTTCGAGTTCAACGGCAGCCACATCAAGCTCAGATGTATTTATGGGAATTGTAATGTCGGGCGCAAATAATTCGGCTTATTATTATGATACCTATGTGCTTGATAGCATTGAAGTAGATTCAAATACCATTATTAATGGCTATTCGGGCATTTCTCAATACTCGTATTTTTATTCCTACTACTACACTTATGGAGCGCCATCAGAGGCAATCAAAATAAGGAACAATACCATTATCAACCCCTATTACGTGGGGATTATGACAGCAGGTACTAGCAGTTTGGATGTTTCAAACAACTTCGTTCGCATGCGTAAAGAGAATACCTCCAGCTATGGACTTCAAATTCAAAGCCACGATGCAACAACCTCATCAGGAGATATGCTGGTTGTTAGTGGAAATCGAATAATAGATGCGGGCTATATGGGTTTGTACCTATACAATACCAAAGCCAACGCTAACAATAGGGGTAGGGTAGAAAACAATGCAGTAACTGTAGGTTATCAATATGCCAATCCTTATGGCATGTATATTTATGGAACCTCCAATACAAACTTCTACCACAATTCAGTTTTGAACACTTACTTGGGAACCTCCAATACTACTGGTGCATTATACTTTGTTTCGAACACAGGCGCGCGCATGAGAAACAATCACTTTGTAGTTTCAAAAGCAGGTTCTTTAAGCACCCCAGGTTATTTTTCGGGCAATACCTTTACCTCGGCAGCGGAATTCAACTACAATAATTTTTACAGACCGGATACTTCAGGAACCTTTGTGTATATCAATTCCTGGTTCAGTGGAAGAGGATTTGTTGGGGCATTAGGAAGTAATCTGAATTCAATTGTTCAAGACCCAAGATTTGTGTCAGATACCCTGTTGTTGTCTAAGAATGCTTGCTTAAATGGAGATTCACTCAGTTCGGTTCCCATGGATATCACAGGTGTTCAACGCAACGCACTGCCCGATCTGGGCGCTTACGAGGTGAAGACTGTAATTGATGATGCTGCGCCATTGCAAGTGCTGGAGCCGGTGGCGCCAATTCAACCCGGTGCTCAGGATGTGCGTATTCGTTTTGCCAATTATGGTGCAAATACGTTGAATTCGGTTACTGTAGGGTACATTTTCAATAATGGAGTGCCGGTAAGCCAGGTATGGACAGGGAGTCTCGCAACTTGCGATACGAGTTCGGTTGTTTTTTCTGGAACAGGCCAAATCACCATTGCCTCCGGAACTGTAAATACCATGAAAATTTTCACCAGTGGTCCGAACAGCTCTCTAGACAGCAATCTCACAAATGATACCGTTTTGGTAATTTTACCAACTCCTATGAAGGGCACCTATATTGTAGGTCCTGCTCCTTCGGATTTCCTAACTATTGCCGATGCTGCAAATGCTTTGGCCCTTAGAGGAGTTGACAGTATTGTGAATATTAAGATAAAAACAGGCACCTATTCCGAGCAGTTTATTCTTCCTGCCATAGTTGGTGCTTCCGAGCAAAATAGAATTACTTTCTCTTCGCTTGCAAATCATGTCGATTCCGTAATTATTCAATACAATTCAACTTTGGTTGGCGATAACTATGTGGTAAAATTAACAGGAGCCAGATATGTTGATTTTAACCGATTAAGTTTGCGTGCACTTGGAACTTCCTATGGGTATGTTTTTGATATTGGAATGAGCTCCGGTTATACTTCTATTCGCGAGTGTAAACTCACAGCCAATATTGTAACTACTACATCAACCAATATGGCTTTGGTATATGCAATGTCGAATACCGGAGGTAACGTTTCTTTTGTTAGGAATACCTTTACTGGAGGTTCCTATGCAATTTATTTCCGTGGAACTGCAACTAATAATCTATCCAATGTCAACATCATCGATAGCAATACATTCCTCAACCAGTATTACATGGGCGTATACCTTTATTACATGGCCAATCAAACCTTCAGGAACAATGTGCTCTCAACAACTTCTGCCTATACCACTTTTTATGGATTGTATGCTTACTACGTGGATAGCACGTTTGAGGTAACCCGGAATTCGATTTCAACAACCACTGCAAACGGGTATGGAATATTTACCAATTATTGCGATGCATTTGCTGGAAAATACATGTTGGTTGCCAATAACATTGTTCGAATAGGTTCCGGTTCATCAACTACCTGTTTTGGTATCCGAGACGGTTATTCGGGTGGAAGCGTAATTGCTAACAATACTTCAGTAATCAATACAACTTCGGCTTCAGGTTACGCAGGTTATTTTTACTATACGTCTTCTGTTTCCTCATCAAACAGAATTCGAAATAATGTTTTTGTGAATCTGACAACTGGTGCTTGCTTATACCATTACAACCCGCTTTATGGCAGCAGTGATTACAACGTAATTTTTACCTCCGGTACTGCAAATTGGGTGCAGCGTGGAACCCCTGCCAATACGTATAATTCGCTCCAGGCATTTAAATCAGCGGTAACCAATTTTGAGCAGAACTCGCTCCAATATAGGCCAGGTTTGCTAAGTGGAACCAATTTGGCTCCTAATCCAGCAGATACAGCATCTTGGTCATTGAATGGCCGTGCGCAGCATTTATCTGAGGTTCAGGTTGACTATTTAGGTAACCCAAGACCACAGACTTATGCAGATGGAATTCCCGATATTGGGGCGTTTGAGTTTAACCCAACTTCTACCCCGCCTTTATGTATTGCAGTTCCGACTGTTCCTGTAGCAGGTGGTACTCAGGTGTTTTTATTTGGTTCGGATACCGTGTGCAAAGTGGTTCATGATGCAAGTTCAACTCCTCCTTCAAGCTTACTGGTTCGGCAGTATAGTGGAAGAGTTCCTCCATTTACAAGTCCAACAGACGCCCGTTTCAATAGCTATGTAAGTTTGACAGCTCCGGCAGGTTTTTACCTGTATGATTTGTACTACTACTACAAGGACAATTGGATTGGTTCAACTCCTTCTGAATCGGTTGCTAAGCTGGCACAAAATTCACCCAATAGTCCATGGGTTACGTATGGCGGATTTTCAAGCACAGTAGATTCTAACCAGAACTTCCTCTATGCTCCGTTCATGAATACCTATTCTGTTTTCACCGGAACTGATGGAAATAATCCACTGCCTGTTGATTTGAACTCTTTTAAAGGATATGTTGCCGATGCGGATGCTGTGTTAATGTGGCAAACTGCAAGTGAAGAAAATTCATTGCACTTTGAGTTGGAACGTGCTTTTGACGGCGTTTCATTTGCCCAGGTTGGAAAATTGGATGCGGCTGGAAACTCAAAATCACTGCGGAATTACCTGCTGGTGGATCAGGGTGTTTTTGCAAATCAGCAGTTTGCCTACTATCGCTTGAAAATGGTTGATCGTAATGGTTCATTTGAATACAGCAATACCATTCGTTTGAGCAAAGCCGAGCAAGAAATTGATTTGGCTGTTGGTCCAAATCCATTCAAAAATTCCTTCACTATCCAGCATGTGAAAGGTCTACAACAGGTTGAATTAGTTGATCTCGGAGGGCGCCTTGTTTTCTCCACCGAAGTTGCCGCAGATGGAGAGGCAAAAGTTCAGGTTCCTGCCGGATTGCAATCAGGCGTTTACTTTGTTAAGCTAACTAATTCCGGAAATACCCGCGTTTTCAAGGTTGTGAAGGAATAAGTTTGTAATTTCACGGGGTGGATACTGCATTTTTGAATGATGTTTATCTGGGGAACCCCATTTATAAATGGTTAACTAGCGCGGGAGTTATAGGACTCTCGCTCTTGTTTAACGGGCTGTTTGCAAAACTGGCCTCAAAGGCCAGTTATCGCATTTTTAGAAAGGTTTCTCAGGAACAGTTTTATGAGGAGTTCAGCCGTTTGCTGAATCGTCCTTTTCTCAACCTAATCAATTTATTGGCTATTTATTTCTCACTTTCCCACCTCAGTTTTCCGGCAGAATGGGAAATGGTTACCAAGGATGAGTTTGGTGTGAGATGGATTTTGCATACGGCATTTATAATTGCCTGCATTGTGGTAATTGGCGACCTTTTTTTGAAGGCAACTTCCTTTATGGAGCATGTGTACCACAATTTGGAAAATGCCTCCATCAGCAAGGATTTAGCTTCATTTTTGAAAGAATTGACCCGGGTCCTCATTTACATTGCCTGCTTTTTTGCCGTTTTGGGCAAAGCCTTTCAAGTGGATATTTCAGCTTTAATAACCGGTTTGGGAATTGGTGGTCTTGCCATTGCTTTGGCAGCTCAAGACACCCTGGCAAACCTCATTGGTTCCTTTATCATCTACCTCGATAAACCATTTCAAATTGGTGAATTGATTCAATTGGGTGATATAAGCGGCACCGTTGAGAAAATTGGCTTTCGAACCACACGAATTCGCACAGTTGAAAAAAGTTTGCTTATCGTACCCAACAAAAAAATTATTGATTCAAACCTCAACAATATTACCCAAAGTCAGCAACGGAGGGTGAAATTTACACTTGGATTAACTTATCAAACACAGGCTTCTCAAATTCTTTCTCTTCGGGATGAAATTAGGCAGCTCATAATGGAGGCCGGACCTTTGGTTTCGGACGATATCACTGTCCGCTTCATCGATTTTGATTCAAGTTCATTGAATATCCTGGTGGTTTATTTTGTTAACTCGAATTCTTACGATGTCATGGCCGAAATTAAGGAAAAACTCAACCTTCAGATTATGGCCCTGGTTGAGGCCCATGGATGTCAATTTGCATATCCAACCCAAACTGTATTTGTTCAGAATTGAAATAATTGGAATGCCATGAACAGCTATCAACTCCTGCGAATCTGTTTTTTTAATTTTCTTTTTTTACTGGCTACTATACCTGTTTTGAATGCCCAGCAGGTGCGTGTTTATGAAACCTCAAAATACTTGGGTAGTAGGCTTGAGTTGGTGGATACGCTTGCATTTGGAACCTATCAACAACCTTTAGAAACGGAGCTTGCAGTTTTTGTTGATGATAGCAAGCTTTATCAGGAAATGATTGGTATTGGGGCCGCAATTACTGATGCTACAGCAGAAACTTTTTTTAAAGTAAATAAAGAAAGTCAAGAGGCCTTGTTGAAACTCTTTTTTAATTCAAACACAGGCTTAGGTTATTCCATCATTCGCACCAACATGAACAGTTGCGATTTTTCGAGTAGTTCCTATACCTATATTCAGGAGGGTGATTATGCATTAAAAACATTTTCCATAGCACCGGATCAGCGCTTTAAAATGCCGCTAATTCAACAGGCTTTTGCCAAGGTTCCCGATTTGAAATTGTTCGTTTCGCCTTGGAGTCCACCGGCGTTTATGAAAACCAATGGCTCTATGCTCCATGGCGGTAAGTTAAAACCGGAGGCACGCGAGGCTTGGGCTCGGTATTTTGTTCGCTTCATCAAGGCTTACGAAAAAGCCGGAATTCCTGTTTGGGGCTTAACCATTCAAAACGAGCCTATGGCTACTCAGATTTGGGAGTCGTGCATTTATACAGCTGAAGAGGAGCGCGATTTCCTAAAGTATCACCTGGGTCCTACCTTAAAAAAGGAAGGTTTGGGTGATAAGAAAATTATTGTTTGGGATCATAACCGAGATCTGCTTTTTCAACGGGCAATGACCATTTTTGGAGATAGCCTGGCCAATGCTTATGCCTGGGGAATTGGCTACCATTGGTACGAGCCCTGGAGTGGAGGAACCCCTATGCACGATAATATTGATTTGGTAAACGACCGTTTTCCGGATAAGCCCATTTTGTTTACCGAAGGTTGCAAAGAGAAGTTTAATTGGGAGGGAAGGCTTGATTGGTCCTTGGGCGAGTTTTATGCCCGCCAAATGATTCGCGATTTTAACAGCGGAGTAAGCGCTTGGACCGATTGGAATATGTTTTTGGATGAACGTGGCGGACCAAATCATGTTGGGAATTTTTGCTTCGCGCCCCTCCACGTGGATACCCGAAATCACGAGCTTAATCTAACCAATGCCTATTATTACATCGGACATTTTTCAAAATTTATCCGACCCGGTGCAAAGCGAATTAGTTGTTCATCAAGCCGTAGCGCTTTGTTGGCCACCGCGTTTAAAAACAAGAATGGCTCTATTGCACTGGTTTTGATGAATGATTCAGACAAAGACTTCCCCTGCAAGGTGTTTTTGCATGGCAAACAGCTTGAAATTGCGCTTCCGGCGCATAGCATTAAAACTGCTGTTGTTGATTAATCAGTTGGTTTTTAGGGTGTTTTTTTGATTTTGAATCAGCTTTTTTGAAAGCTTAATTGAACCCCAAATTTCTTTTTCACGGAAAGAAAATTCCTTTATTTTTGCCACCCGTTCGGGATGTAGCGCAGCCTGGTAGCGTACTTGCATGGGGTGCAAGGGGTCGCGAGTTCGAATCTCGCCATTCCGACAAAAAGAGAGTTTGATGGATTCAGACTCTCTTTTTTTTTCGTCTGAAATGAACAGGTTCCTCGAAATTGGGGAAAAACCATTCTGGCTTGCTGTTTATTTCCTGATGCGGATTATGTAGCATTGAAGAAAAAAGATTCATGGCATTAAGCAGGTTTTGGAGTTGGATGTTGGTGAGCAGTACCTTGTTTATTTTTTGGGTACTTTTTACGGGCAAACTGTTTTCCCTGAATGGTTTGGTAAATGGCAAACAAGGCGATCCTGTTCCTGTGGCTCAGTACCAGGCAGGACTTATGCTTGCTGATTCTGCTTTTGAAGCCGAACTTGCTAAATCACCGGATGGAATTACCCGAGCCGATTCGCTTTACAAACTAAGTGATAAAGGCGTGGTTGAAATTTTCGCCGGAAAGCAAGCGGCAGATGGCATTTTCCCAACCTGCAAAAACACCATAATCGATATTTGGCTTCCACTTATTGGCTACCTTACCTTCTTTTGTGGGCTTTTGAATTTGTTGAGCGACTCCAACGCAACCGCAAAGCTTGCCGGAGTTATGGCACCATTTTTTGCCCGCATTTTCCCTGAAATTCCCAAAGGGCATCCAGCCTATGGATACATGACCATGAATTTTGCAGCTAATTTTTTGGGGCTCGATAATGCTGCAACTCCATTTGGCCTTAAGGCCATGGAAAGTCTTCAAGAGGTGAATCCCACCAAGGAGAAGGCCTCAAATGCACAAATCATGTTCCTGTGTTTGCATGCAGCAGGACTTACCCTTATTCCAACTTCCATCATCGGATATCGGGCTGCTCAACATGCCGCAAATCCTGCCGATATTATGTTGCCAACCATTATTACCTCATTCATTGGAACCTTGGCAGCTTTGATATTTGTGAGCATCCGTCAGCGAATAAACTTGTTGAATTGGGTGGTAATTGCTTTTGTTGGTGGAGTAAGTGCGGTAATAACCTTGCTTTTGGTGTATATCAACTCACTCGCCGGACTTGAAAAACTTCATTTTACAGGCAACCTAAGTAATGCGGTTTTGCTTTTCATTATTCTTGCCATTGTGGCTTATAGTATTTACAAGGAGAAAGAGTTCAAAGCAAAAGAAACCACGGTTTTTGATTCTTTTGTGCACGGTGCCAAAGATGGGTTTACAACAGGTTTGCGGGTAATGCCGTATATGATTGCGATGTTGGTTGCATTAAGCATTTTCAGAAATTCCGGTTTGATGCACATTGTGTTGGATGGATTTACCTCAGCCTTGGGTGTACTTGGCGTGGATAGTCAAATCATCAATGCCATTCCTGTTGCATTAATGCGGCCTTTTTCAGCAGGTGGTTCGCGCGGTTTTATGCTGGATGCAATGAAAACTTATGGAGCAGATAGCATGACCGGTCAATTGGCTTGCTTGTTTCAGGGTGCAGCAGAAACCACATTTTATGTAGTTGCATTGTACTTTGGTTCTGTTTCAATAAAAAACAGCAGGTACACCTTGGGCATTATGCTTTTGGTTGATTTGGTTTGCGTATTGGCAGGAATTGCAGTGGTGAAACTCTATTTCTGAGTTAATTCAATCAGCTCGTTATTGACACTCAGTTGCGTTATTGCTCCCATCACCAAGGGAAGATTTCGTTTTTCATGTCCGCAGGGAAGTCCCGCTACCAGTGGAATTGAACCTGCATGTTCGGAAATAATTTCCAAAGCATTTTTTCCAAAAGGCACCAGGTTATCCTTCATGTCGCTCATATCGCCAACTAGAATTCCTTTCAATCCGTTTAAAAAACCTGCCCGATTAAGGCCCATCATCATGCGATCCAGGTGGTAAAGGTATTCGTCTAAGTCTTCCAGAAACAACAAGCCATTTTCTGGTTTGTATAAACTTTGTGAACCTAAAAGGGAGTAAATCACACTCAAGTTTCCACCAAATAAGATGCCTTCAAGAGCAGATTCTTCCCGCCAGGTGTTTCGTTCATGAGCCGGAAACGTGAAGCTATTTCCCCGGCCTTGAATCAGGTTGATGAGTTTATTGGCTGAGTTTTCTTCAAAGCGTTCGGGTTGAAAATTGAACGCCATGGGGCCATGTATCCCTGCATATCCGATTTGGTGGTTGATATGATTCAACAGTACGGTGATGTCTGAAAATCCAATAATCCATTTGGGATTGAGGCTGAATTTTTCCCAATTGAGTTGGTCAATCATACGAACAGTTCCATAACCGCCTCTGGCAATTAGGATTGCCTCAATGCTTGAGTCATTCAATAATTGTTGAAGCAGATTGGCACGGTGCTCGTCGCTACCTGCAAACTGGTTTTGTTCCGAAAAAAGACCTTCCGGAATAATCGGCATAAATCCGTTTAATTCAAGAAAAGTACAAGCCGGTTGAATTTCTTCCCAACTTACTTTTCGAGCTGTTGCAGCAATGGCAATTTTTGATCCGGCCTTCAAAAAAGGAGGGAACTTCAATGCCATATCAAGAGTATTTTTCGGTGAAACGAATTTTAATATCAGTTGCTACCTCTTTCACTTCCTGCTCTTTGTTTTTGTCGCAAATGAGCAAAACGTCTGGCGTATCAACCACAATTAAATCCGAAACACTGTTCAAAACATAGATTTTATTGGAATCTCCGGCTGCTGCTTTTATTAGGCAATTGGTAGTTTGATAAGTTAAAATAGGATTATCGCCCTTGGTAACATTTCCGGACTCATCTTTGGGCGAAATCTCGTACAAAGAAGTCCAGGTACCTAAATCATTCCAACCAAAATCAACCGGACGAACGAAAACGTTACCCGCTTTTTCCATAATGCCGTAGTCGATAGAAATGCTGCGGGTTTGTTCGTAAATCTGGGTAATGGTTTCTTGTTCGCGTGGTGTAAAATAGGCATCCAAGGCTTCTTTGAAGAGTACAAATTGCTCGGGTAAATGCTCTTTAAAAGCAGATTTAATGCTTGAAATACTCCAAATGAAAATGCCGGCATTCCACAGAAAATCACCTGATTCAATAAAGGTTTGCGCAATTTCGAGGTTAGGTTTTTCGGTAAAGGTTTTAACCTTTTTCATTTCCTCGCCGGTTTCCAGGAATTGGATGTACCCATAACCCGTATCAGGTCTGCTGGGTTTGATTCCTAAAGTTACCAAAACCGGATTTTTCTGTGCAAAAATCATAGCCTGACGCACATCCTCCAAAAAGCGGTCTTCCTGAAGAATCAGGTGATCGCTGGGTGCGACGATACAAACGGCGTGTGTATTTATTTTTGAAATTTTTCCGCAAGCATAGGCAATACAAGCCGCGGTGTTTTTTCCCATCGGTTCAGCTAAAATTTGCTGATCCTGAATACCTTCGATTTGCTCTTTAACCAAACCAACATAGTTTTGGTTGGTTACGATATAAATGTTTTCTGGGAGGAAGTTTTTCAGAAAGCGGGAATAGGTTTGCTGAAGCAAAGTTTGGCCAACCCCAAGAATATCAAGAAATTGTTTCGGAAAATTGCTTCGGCTTGAAGGCCAGAACCGGCTTCCAACGCCACCGGCCATAATAATAGCATAGTTGTTTTTATTCTGCATATCTGTGAACTCAGGTCCTGCTTTTGGTGAAGCGCAATTTAAATGCAAAACTCAAAAGAACTGTGACCACATAAAAATTAAAAGTGAAGAAAAGCTAAGATTTAATCAGAAAACCGTAACTTTATAGGGAATTCGTGAAGTTAGGCCGACATGCCCTAACTTTGCGGCCCCTTTATTCCAAATTAGTATGGCAGAATCAAAAAAAGCCAAGTCGAAAAAGCAGGAAGGTAAGCCGGATTTAAAAGAATCGTTACGCACCTACTTTGGTTTTGATAGTTTCAAAGGCGATCAGGAGAGAATTATAAGTAACCTACTTGATGGCAATGATACTTTTGTTATTATGCCCACCGGTGGTGGCAAATCTGTCTGTTATCAATTACCGGCACTGATGATGCCGGGTACGGCAATCATCATTTCTCCTTTGATTGCACTCATGAAGAATCAGGTGGATGCCCTGCGTTCTTTGTCGCACGAGCAAGTGGCCCATTTTTTGAATTCATCGTTGAATAAAGGAGAAATTGCAACGGTTAAAAAGGATATCAATGCAGGGCAAACCAAAATGCTCTATATCGCTCCAGAAACCTTGAAAAAAGATGAAACCATTGATTTCTTGAAAACCATCGATATTTCGTTTGTGGCGGTTGATGAAGCGCATTGTATTTCGGAATGGGGCCATGATTTCAGACCTGAATACAGGCGAATCAAACAAATGGTAAAGGAGATTAAGGATGTGCCGATGATTGCACTTACTGCAACAGCAACTCCCAAGGTTCAATCCGATATCATGAAGAACCTTCAGATGTCGGATGCGGTTGTGTTTAAATCTTCCTTCAATAGATCAAATCTTTATTATGAAGTGCGGTCCAAAGGGAAGAAAGGTGAGGCTATTAAGGAAATTGTTTCCTTCATCAAAACCAAAAACAATAAATCCGGAATAATCTATTGCCTAAGTCGTAAAAAGGTTGATGAAATTGCAGGAATTCTTCAGGCCAATGGAATTAAAGCATTGCCTTACCATGCCGGATTAGATGCCAAAATGCGTGCCGATCACCAAGATCGTTTTTTGATGGAAGATGCCGATGTAATTGTGGCAACCATTGCCTTTGGTATGGGCATTGATAAACCCGATGTACGGTTTGTAATTCACTACGATATTCCAAAAAGTATTGAAGGGTATTATCAAGAAACCGGTAGGGCAGGACGTGATGGTTTGGATGGCGATTGCATTCTGTTTTACAATCCCGCAGATATCGATAAACTTGAAAAGTTCCTGAAAGATAAGCCGGTTGCCGAACGTGAAATTGGAGAATTGCTGATTTTTGAAACCCAAGCATTTGCCGAATCTTCCAGCTGCCGACGCAAGTTTTTGCTTCATTATTTTGGGGAGGAATTTGATGAGGCCGGCTGCAATTGCATGTGCGATAACTGCCGTCATCCAAAAGAAAAAGAAAATGCCCAGGCTGCAGCTGTAGATGCCTTGAAGGTTATTCGTGAAATAAAAGGTAAATACAACCTGAAGCATGTGGTTGATATTTTAGTTGGCAACAAGACCCATGAAGTAGCCATGAGTGGCCACCATGAGTTGGAATGGTTTGCCAAAGGCAGCGACAGGGATGAGAACTACTGGAAATCGGTAATTCGTCAGCTATTGTTGCGCGGCCTGGTTACCAAGAATATTGAGAATTACGGCTTGTTGAGCTTGAATGAAAGCGGCGAGAAATTCATTAAGAAACCAGCGGTATTTGAAATTAGTCTCGACCGTAAGTTTGAGAAATTTGCAGATGATGATGAATCCGTAAACGAATCGGAAGGTGCCTTTGACCAGGTGCTCTACGATATGTTGAAGGACTTGCGCAAGAAAATTGCTAAGGAGAAAAACTTACCACCTTATATCATCTTCCAGGATCCTTCTTTGGAGGAAATGGCGCTTAAGTATCCAATTACTTTGGATGAGTTGGCTAAAATTTCAGGTGTAAGTCCCGGAAAAGCCAGCAAATACGGAAAGCCATTTGTTCAATTGATAGATAAGTATGTTAAGGAGAATGAGATTGAACGCGCCGAAGATGTGGTAATCAAATCGGTGGTGAATAAATCAGCCCGCAAAATCGCCATCATCACCAATATTGATAAAAAAATCTCTTTGGATGATATCGCCCGTGGTCAGGGAATTAGTAAGGAAGAGCTGCTAGGTGAAATTGAAAACATTGTAAATAGCGGCACCAAACTTAACCTGAAGCCTTATGTGTATGAAATTACCGATGAGGAGATTGTGGATGAAGTGATGGATTTCTTCAGAAAAACAAATGAAGACGTTATGACTTTCGCCCTGAAGGAATATGGTGAGGAATTTAGCAAGGATGATTTGCACCTCATGCACATTCACTTTATCAGCGAGATGGCAAACTAACCACTTGTTAAATTTACACGGATTTTCTCTTTGAGATTTCGGAGGGAATAATACATTTGTCGTTCATTTTTTGAAACGTGAGTAACGAAACTGGTCATGGCCACAAATTCTCGGTGGCAGGACTCCTTGTCGCCCTGGGAATTATTTATGGAGATATTGGAACATCTCCGCTGTACGTGATGAAAGCTATTATTCATCAGGGTACCGATCATTTGAAAGTTCCCATTACAGAGCAACTTATTTATGGTGGCTTGTCCCTGGTTTTTTGGACAATCACTCTTCAAACTACCATAAAATACGTGTTGCTGGTTCTCAAAGCCGACAACAACGGTGAGGGTGGAATTTTTTCATTGTTTACGCTGGTAAAGCGTCGCCGTCCTTACTTAATCTGGCCGGCCATAATTGGAGGTTGTGCCTTGCTTGCAGACGGAATGATTACCCCTCCAATTTCGGTTTCATCCGCCATTGAGGGATTACTCATACTCAACCCGGATATTCCTACTATCCCGATTGTAATTTCAATCATTACCGCCTTGTTCCTTTTGCAACGCATGGGCACAAGTATTGTCGGAAAAATGTTTGGTCCGGTTATGTTAATCTGGTTTAGCATGTTGGGCGTATTGGGATTTTTCGCAGTACTTCACAATCCCGGCGTTTTGGCCGCTTTGAATCCGGTTTATGCCATTGATTTATTGGTAAATTATCCGCACGGCTTTTGGTTGTTGGGAGCAGTTTTCCTGTGTACAACTGGAGCCGAAGCCTTGTATTCTGATATGGGGCATTGCGGGAAATCGAATATTCGCGTAAGTTGGATTTTTGTAAAATCTACGCTTTTACTAAACTACTTTGGACAAGGCGCCTGGATTCTTGCCCACCTTCATAAAATTGGAGAAGGTACCAATCCTTTCTATGCAATTATGCCCGATTGGTTCCTTCTAACTGGAATTGTTATTGCCACAACTGCCGCCATCATCGCCTCTCAGGCTATGATTTCAGGAAGCTTCACACTGGTTGCGGAGGCGCTTCGCCTAAACGTTTGGCCAAAAGTAACCATCAAATACCCAACCGATTTGAAAGGTCAGATATATGTTCCAAGTGTAAACTGGATTTTGTGGTTGGGATGTATAGGTATTGTGTTGTATTTCAAAGAATCAGCGAAAATGGAAGCCGCTTATGGATTGGCCATCATTGTTACCATGATAATGACCACAGTATTGGTAATAAACTACTTGCAAAAAATTAAAGTTTCAGGATACCTGATTATTCTGTTTGCTTTGGTTTTTATACCTATTGAATTTAGTTTTTTGCTGGCCAATATCGTTAAAATTCCTGCCGGCGGTTGGATGACTCTCCTGGTTGGATTGACCTTTGCCATGGTGATGTATGTTTGGTTCAAGGGTAGAAAGATTAAAAACCGCTTAACCGAATTTGTAAACCTCAAAGAATACCTTCCCCTATTGTATGAGTTAAGTAAAGACAATTCCATCAGCAAGTATTCAACCCACTTGGTTTACCTTACAAGTGCCGACCATCTGATGGAAGTAGAATATAAAGTAATTTATTCCATTCTTCAGAAGCGTCCAAAGCGCGCAGATGTGTATTGGTTTGTACATATTCATGTTGATGATAAGCCTTATACTATGGAGTACAAGGTAGACCATATTATTCCAAACGATGTGGTTCGCATTGAATTCAGACTTGGGTTTAGGGTTGAACAGAAAATCAATTTCTATTTCAGGCGCGTGGTAGAAGAATTGGTTAGGAATGGAGAAGTGGACGTTCGCTCGAGATATGCTTCATTAAGAGGCCAGAACATTACAGGTGATTTTAGATTCGTTGTGTTGAAACGTCACCTTTCACATGATAATGAACTGGATGGCTGGGAACGTCGGATTATGGAAATGTATTTTGTATTGGATAAGCTTTCCCTAAGTGAAGAAAAAGCCTTCGGACTTGACACATCCTCTGTTTTGGTTGAAACTGTTCCGCTGATGATTACACCACCCCGGGAGTTCAAACTCCAGCGGGTGTACAATAAATAATTTGACAAGAGGGCATTTGAAACATCAAGTGCCCTCTTTTTTTGATTTATCCACTTCGATAATAGTTCTCTTTTTAGGTTCACCACTCGTCAGGCAAGGCATTAAAAACCTCATTGACGAAGGGTTTCATGGTTTTTGTAATGTTGTCTGTGAAGAAATTGAGTAATAGGCCGTGTGGTTTCTGAAGGAGTTTCATGTAGGTTAACAATTGCGCCTCATGCACGGGTAAAATATTCTCCGTGGCCTTTAGTTCAACAATAATCAAGTCGTTAATCAGTAAATCAACCCGCAGGTTCATGTCCATTTCCAGGTTGTCGTACACCACCGGCACATACACTTGTTGGACGACAGAAAAGCCACTTTTTTCCAGTTCATACTTAAGGCAGTGTTCATAGATACTTTCCAATAGTCCAGGTCCCAAGGTTTTATGGACCTTGATAGCATGACCAATGATTTGGTAGCCGAGGTGGGTAACTTCTTTCTTTGTATTCATAGTTCAGGTAAAATGGCCTAAGAAGTTACTGGTTATTAGTTGAGTGATTTTTAGAATAGGCTTGATATGGCTGTTTTGGCCCAAAATTTAGTGCAATCCTTAAGTCAATTAGGGTGTATTACAATCAAGAAATAGGGAAACTAAGGATTTCCTGAAAGCGGTGAATTTTACTCTTTTTGAGATTTCCCTTAATACTCTTCATCATTTTTACCATGAAGAAATGAAGGGCATTAAGAATTAATCATAGTGAAGATTTCCATCCGGAACGGGATTCCTTCATACTCTTCATCCCTTCATGGTTGGTTTACCATGAAGAAATGAAGGACATTAAGAATTAATCATGGTGAAGATTTCCATCCGGAACGGGGGCCCTTCATACTCTTCATCCCTTCATGGTTCTTCCAAAAAATCTACAAAAAGCAAGAATTTAGAAAGCGACAATAAACCCCTGCATGGTTAGGTCCTAGGCTTTCTTCAAGGTATAGTAGCAGGTGGTCGTGAACCAATCCCGAAGCCAAGGAATTGCCGATAGCAAACCCAATTGCTTCCGTGGTTTAGCTCCGAATTTGTATTTGTAACTCGGATTAATCAAATAAAACTCACGCTCCAAAATATCAAACCCGGCTTGGCGGGTTATCCGCTCAAAGCGATTGATGCTTATCTGGGTTTCTTTCACTTCCAAAATATCCCGAATACGTCCTTCACTTTCTCCAAATAACTTGAGGATGCCCCGATAAACGGGCACCGGGAAAATATGAAACCAAGGTAGGAAATGCAGAAACTTACTGTCTAAACTTTGTTGGTGGCCGCCAAAGGGCATCAACCAAGGCGGGAATGCAAAGAAAATGACACCGTCTTCCTTCAGGAAATGAATGATGTGCTTTACAAATTTTTCCTGGTCATGAATATGCTCAATCGTATCCTTTAAAAGTATGATATCGTACTTCTCGGTTAAATCCTTTTCAGGATTGATATCATACACATTCCGATTTATTATTTCAATTTGACCTGATGCTATTTCCTCCTTCAAAAATCCTTTGGCTATATTACTCGCATAATCCCAAAGTTCAATCCCGGTAACCTGACAGCCCTTGTCAGAAAAAGCTTTGCAAATGCCACCATAACCACTGCCAACCTCCAAAAAGCGCATTCCCTTCTTTATTTGAAATTTTCGTTCAATAAAGGGAATTATGAATTCCGTGGTGGTATCAAATTGTTGACGAAAATAGCGGTTGAAATCGGTTTGTAGCTCAATCATACGTTGCGACGAAAATACACTTTCCTTGCAAAAACACGCTGTGAATGTTTAGTTTTACCTCCTGTGAACCGCCTCCTATTTTCTTTTCTGCTATTACCCTTTTTCATTTTATTGGTGCTCTTGCTAACTAAAGCTGCCCAATCATCAATAACTCACGATGAAGCATTAAGCTTTATCACTTATACCCCTCAATCTTTGAAAGATATTGTGATGTATAATCAGGATGTTAGCGCCAATAACCATTTGCTGAATTCCATCTGGATGAAAACACTACGCTCCATCGGGCTTACTTCTCCCTTGGCCTTGCGCTTGCTTTCTGTTTCCGGATTTGTACTCGCTCTGATTTCACTTTTGTTGTTTTTCAGAAATCTTCCTCTTTGGCTTCGTCCTATTCTCGCCTTAATCCCTTTGTCCAATCCCTTTTTGCTCGATTTTTTTGTCCTCGCCCGTTCCTATGGATTTTCTTTTGGATTGATTTTGCTTAGCATCGCTTTGCTTTCGAATGGATTGGAAGATTCAAATCAGAAAAAAATAAGGTGGTCGATTGTTGCCGCAATTTTAGCCACAGTAGGAAATTTCAATGCCGTTTATTTCTTCGTTCCATTCTTTGGCTCAATGGCTATTCTAGTGCTTATGCAAGGAAAAAGCCTGAAGGATTTTGCGCTGAAGCATCTCTTGTTTTTTGTAGCTGCCTTGGTGGCCTTTGTTTATGTGTTTTTGATTTTCAGCAAGTTAAAAAGCCTGGAGCAGCTTTATTTTGGTGGAAATGAATGGTTTGGTGCTCATGTAATAAACGACCAATTCTGGTGCCTTAACTATGAAAATCAGTACACGTTTCAACTCCTTACTTATCAAATCTGGCAGGCGCTGTACTGGATTTTGCTTTTCCTTCCCTTGGTTTTTCTGCCTTTTAAGCGCATCAGAGCGCAACATTCCTTTCACAATTGGTTAATGGTTTGGTTGATTTTTGCAGGTTCTGCCCTGCTCATTGAATTTAATCACCGGTTTCTGGATAGCCTTTATCCCATTAAACGAACAGCTTTGTTCATGACCCTGTTATTCAGCCTGAACCTGGTAAGCTGTTTGGCCTTCTTGTTTACTCAAAAATGGCTCAAATTACCAATGGGCATCCTTAGTGTTATGCTTGCTAGTGCCTTGTTCACGCATGCTGCTACAAGTCTTCCACCCTTGCAGTTTCGCGAGATTCCCTATGATTTTAGAAACAATGAGGTGATTCAACTGCTTTCAGACCACCATCAAAAACACAAAAAGCCGGTGGATGTGTCCATCAATTGGCAAGTTTATCCTGCATTTGAGTTTTACAGGCAAACCCGACAAATCGATTGGTTGCCCGTTTTTAAGCGTGAAGAAATTCGTTCCGATGCCGAATTCTTGTACTTGTTTAGAGAAGATTTTGAGAAAGTGGATACCGCAAACTTTTCCCGAGTTTGGAGCGATGAAAAAGAGGGTTTGTTTCTCTTTCACCGTAAACCCTAAACCTTATAAATGTATCAATCTTTACAAGCGGTTGGTTTTACATTAGCTCCTTGATTATATTCCCCAAAATTTTGTTTGATGAACTCCGGATTTTTCAAAAAAGCAACCCCACATCTGATTGCGCTTGCCGTAATATTTGGTGTTATTTTTCTCTATTTCAATCCACTATTAGGTGGTAAAGTCTTAAAGCAGTACGATGTTCTCCAATGGAAGGCAACCTTTCAGGAGATTGCCAATTTTGAAAAGACCAGTGGCGAACGCACCTTTTGGACAAATTCCATTTTTGGGGGAATGCCAACTTACCTGATTGGTGCTACCTATTTTGGCAATTTTACCGCCAATATTCTTTTTTATATTTCTGATATTCTTAAGAATCCGGCCGATACACTCTTTTTACTGTTTATCTGCTTTTACCTTTTGCTTCTAACTTTTGAAGTGAAGCCTTGGTTGGCCATTGCAGGTTCATTGGCATTCGCCCTCTCCAGCTTCAATTTTATTAATATTGATGCCGGACATATTACCAAAGGAAATGCAATAGCATTTATTCCGTTGGTGTTGGCCGGAATTAACTACACGCTGCGAAAAGACAGGTTGCTGGGAGCTATTCTTACAGGTATTGCAGTTTCTTTTGAGTTGGCTGCCGGTCACCTTCAGATTACCTATTATTTATTGTTTATCATTCTTGCCTGGATGGTGGTTGAATTTATCCAACACTTGCAAGAGAAAAAGTTGGCATCCTTCCTCATTTCCGGCGTGTTTTTGCTAGTAGCTGCCGGGGTGGGAATTGGTACGCATATTACCGGCCTCCTGACCACAGAAGAATATGGAAAATACAGCATTCGTAGTGCGAGTGAGTTGACCAAAACACCTGATGGACAATCCAACGAAGCCAATAGTACTTCCGGACTTGATAAGGATTATGCCATGGCTTGGAGCAATGGTGTGATGGAACCAATGACCATTTTGATTCCGAATTTCTACGGTGGCGCTTCAAACGGAGAACTCGGAACCAATACCGAAACCTACAAGAAGTTAAAAGAATATGGTGTTCCGGATGCGAAGAATGTAATCAAACAAATGCCTATTTATTGGGGCGATCAACCCTTTACGGCTGGTCCGATTTACTACGGTGCCATTGTGGTATTCTTGTTTGTGTTTGGTATGTTTTACTTGAAGGGTATGACCAAGTGGTGGATTTTCACAGCCGCTATGCTGGCCATATTCTTGTCAATGGGTAAAAATTTCACCCTGCTTTCCGATTTGTTTTTTGATTATTTCCCTCTGTACAACAAATTCCGCTCGGTAACTTTTATTCTCTGCGTTTCTCAAACCATGTTCCCGCTATTGGCGGTCTTGGCTTTGAAGGATTTAATCGACCAACCGTTTGATAAAAAGCGCTTCAATAAGTCGCTCCAGTATTCTTTGGCTATTACCGGCGGATTAAGCCTGCTATTCATGCTGGTTCCAGGCGCATTTTTTGATTTTACCTCTGCCGCCGACCAGCGTTTGCCTGAATGGTTGCGCGAGCCACTTGCCCTAGATAGAGCATCTCTTCTCCGCACAGATGCATTCCGTTCACTAGCTTTAATTTTGGCAGCAGCAGGCTTGATTTGGGCTGCTTTCAACAATAAATTTAAAAAAGAATTTCTGGCTCCTGCTTTGGCTTTGTTGATTGTTATCGACCTCTGGGCAGTTGATAAGCGTTACTTAAACGATTCAGATTTTGAAAAGAAGAAGGCAGATGCTGCCATTGCAAAATCTCCGGTTGACGAGCAAATTCTTGCTGACCCTGACCCTCATTACCGCGTCTACAACAACACTACCGACTTTGATAAAGACGCCTTAACTGCTTATTACCACAAGACAATTGGCGGTTACCATGGGGCAAAAATGCGTCGCTTCCAGGAACTGATTGAATGGCATTTGTCTCGCCAGAATATGGAAGCCTACAACATGCTCAACGTCAAATACTTTATTGTAGGCGATTCAACCGGACGTCAGTTTGCCCAGCGCAATCCATTCAATAACGGGAATGCTTGGTTTGTAAGCGAAATCAAATGGGTTAACAATGCTGATGAAGAAATTGCGGCATTGAATGGATTCAAGAGCCTTCAAACTGCTATTGTCGACAAAAAGAAATTTGAGGCTGTACTTAAAGGATTCACGCCTTCAGCCCCGGATAGCAGTAACAAAATTAGCCTGACTACCTATCAACCCAATAAATTGGTGTATGCGTATGAGTCAAATTCCCCTCAATTGACTGTTTTCTCTGAAGTGTATTACGACAAAGGTTGGAATGCGTATATCGATGGAAAATTGGTTGAACACTTGCGTGCAGATTATATCCTTCGTGCATTACCTGTACCTGCCGGAAAACATCAGATAGAATTCCGCTTTGAGCCCAAAACGGTCGAAACCGGAGAGAAAATTGCCTACGCTTCCTCGGGAATCCTGTATGGTTCATTGCTTATTGCTCTGGCACTGGGTTTTATCAGAAAGAAAAAAGAATAAGGAAGGTAACTTTCAAGTAATTTAGCAGGATGATTCGCATCGTCCTGCTTTTTTTTGCTCTTTGTTTGAGCCTTTCCAACAGCCTTTTGGCTCAGGAAACCGATAGATATTCCAGCACTGTAATTGACCAAGGAATTCTTACCCTCGATTTTTCACTTGCCAAAGAATCCCTCAATCGCTTCATACGCCAAAATAAAATTTCACTTATTAGTCAGAATGAAGGTAAGTCCCGGTTAGTATTCAACCTCCGAATGGACTCTTTTGATTATCAGCTTTTTGATACACTTGTTGCCGGTTTGGGTTATTCGGTTCGCAAAAACGTAAAAACGGTTAGCAACGATCAAAAGGTAAGGGAGGTTGAGCTTGAGTTGAATTACCTCCGCAAGAAGCGAAGTGATTACCAGGATTTACTGCAAAAACTCGATCCAAAAGTAGAAAGTAGTATGGGACTATGGAAAGAGAAAATGAATGTGGATGAACGCATTTTCCAGAAAGAAAAAGAACTGGTTGCTTTAAGCAGAAAGGCCAATGTATTTGAAGTGAATTTGGAGGTAAATGATGAAACCACTTCACCTCAAAACAGCAAAGTTTCGTTTGTGAATATGCCCGGCATGGAATACAGCTATTGGATTCCTGAATCTCCGGCTTGGGGAATAAGCACAACGGCTTACCAAGGTTTCTTCCTCAAGTATTTGTTTACCCGTGGGAAGTCTTATGGGTTGCTTGGGGTTTACAAAAGCACCAATCTGTCAGAGTCTGATTCATCCACCTTTACCGATTTATTTAGTGCCGGTTTTGGACAAGATTTTTACTCCCGTTACCTGGGCAGAGGAAGCCGCAAATACCTGAATCTCTATTCCGGGTATAATCTGGGTTTGATGTTTGCTTCCGGTTCAAGCCGTAAGACTGAAATCTTTTACCTTGCACCTTCCATTGGAATTGAATGGTATAAAAACAAGTATGTCTTGCTCGATTCAAAAGCGGCTTACCTGGTCCCATTCAGTTATAACCTGCAACTTCGGGGCTGGACATTCAATACCTCTTTCAATTTTGTGTTTTAAGCAAAGGGTTGAAAGCTTCCCAGGCTGGTAAGGCTTTGTTTGAGAAGTCAAACAGGGCCTGATTTTCCCAACTTGAACCTTTGTTGGATTGCGGGCCATAAAAGGAAACCCATTCCGGGGCCCAATAGCAAAATCCACGGCCACCCTGACTTGAATAAACAGCCTTTGAAATCCGGATTAGCAATTCCTTTTGTCCAAGGGGAGTTGCCGGATAACCAGAACTTAATTGGGAGGTATCGCCAATGACATTGTTTGTCCAGTCGTTCCAGGAAAGTGTGAAAGGATAGGCAGTTTCAGCAATTACAATTCCCTTCTTGTATTTTGAAAATAAACCATCTAAAGCTGGTTGAAGGTTTTCCGGGTCCTTTCCATGCCAGTATGTATAATAGGATATTGCCATCCAATCGTAGGGTACCTGATAACTTAGAGCTTTTCCAAAAAACCAGTCTGCTTTGTCATAACCAGCAATATGAATGAGCCTCTTGCAGTCAGGTTTTTCTTCAGTAACGGCTTCATTAGCGGCTTTCAGTAAACCAAAGAAATAACCTTCATTAGCTATTCGCCCTTCTTCCCAGCACATTCCTCCATTTATTTCATTGCCTGTTTGAATAAAATCTGGTTTTAATTCCCTTACCAATATGCGGGTATAATTTACCAGGCTGTCTTTTAGAAGGTTCTGGCTTAATCCTGACCATGCTAGAGGTGTTTTTTGATTTGCCGGATCTGCCCACCAGTCTGAATAATGGATGCATAGCCACAGTTTCAGCCCGTTTTTCCGAATTTGCTCAGCCAAAAAAGCCACATCTTCAAAATTACTAAACCGGCCACTAGGGGTATGCCAAATTCTTACCCGGATGGTGTTTACACCTTTGAGTTTTACAAAGGGCAAAAAATCAACAGGATTTCCCGACTCGTCCTTGTAAGTGGTTCCTGCCTTCCAGGCTTCCGAAAGAAAAGAAGCATCAATGCCCCGAATAAGTGAATCTGCAACGGGTTGCTTCGTTTGATTATTGCTTTCTTTTTTGCAGCCCAATCCCATCAAAATTGTTAAAAAAGAAAGCAGAATACAGGCTGATTTTGAAGAAAGCATGCCGCAAGTTGTACATTCCGCAAATTTTAACCAATAAAATAGTTCATAAAATCTGTCATTATTAGATATTTGCCCCACTTTGAACAAGCTACAGGAACTGAAATCTTTGCTGCTCGAGCAGCCATCACCCCGGGTAATAATTACTACCCATCACAAGCCGGATGCAGATGCATTGGGCTCATCCCTGGGATTGTACCATTTCTTGAAAGAACTGGGTGTTCATGCTCAGGTAATTACCCCAACCGATTACGGTGAGTTCTTGAAGTGGATGCCGGGCGAAAGTTTGGTAATGAATTTTGAAACTACCGTTGCCGAATCGGAAGAGCTAATTGCCAAGGCTGATTTGATTTTCTGTTTGGATTTCAATGCCCTGAAGCGAATTAACCGAATGGGTGAACTTGTAGCTGCTGCTAAAGCCAAGAAAGTGCTTATCGACCATCACCTGGAACCTGAAGGTTTTGAAGATTTCAGGCTTTGGACAACTTCTGCTTCAAGTACCTGTGAGCTTATTTTTTGGTTCATTGAGTTGATGGGAGAAGTAGATAAGGTACACGCAGAAATGGCGTCTTGCCTGTATGCCGGAATTATGACGGATACCGCCTCTTTCCGTCACAGTTCAACTACACCAACTACGCATCGTGTGGCGGCTAAGTTGTTGGAATGTGGAGCAGTTTCAAACAAAATTCATGAGGCTATTTACGACAATTACTCCGAGAACCGTACCCGCTTTATTGGCTTTTGTTTGAGTGAAAAGTTGCAGATTCTACCAGAATACAAAACGGCATTGATTTGTGTGAGTGCTGAAGAATTGAAGCGCTTCAACATTATTACTGGTGATACCGAAGGCTTGGTGAATTATGGCTTGTCAATCTCCGGAATTGAACTTTCTGTGCTTATCATCGACAGATCGGTACTGCGTAAAATGAGTTTTCGCTCCAAATCACGTTTCCCGGCAAATGCATTTGCACGAGCCCATTTCAACGGCGGTGGTCACTTCAATGCCGCTGGTGGTGAAAGCCAAGAACCGCTAGAAGCACTTGAAACACGTTTCAGGCAAGTGCTTCCTTCCTATGTAGAATATCTAAATTAGAAATATATCCAAATGAGAAAAATGCTAGCTGCAGCTGCAGCCTTGGTTTTGATTACAGCATGTAACAAATCCCAAAAAACAGAAGATGGTTTGATTGATTATACCATTTTTAAAACTGAAGAAGGTGCGCGTGAAGTAAAATCGGGTGATATCGTATTGATTAACATGAAAGGCGTGGCTTCAGGTAAAGATACCTTGCTTTTTGATTCATACACTGCCGGAAAACCGTATTACATTCCTGCGGATGAGCCAAGCTTCAAAGAATTGTTTAAACTGTTGAAGAAAGGCGATAGTCTTGAGTTTAGCCTGAATGCCGATAGCCTCTATTTGAAGAGCTTTGGCCAGCCTGCTCCTGCCAGTTTAGGTAGCGGTGCAATCATTAAGTTCAATGCAAGCATCCAAGACATTTACAACCAACAGGAAATGCAGAAGAAGTTTGAAGAGAGCAACCTGGAGTTGATGACAAAAGATTCAATTAGCCGCGTTGCTTACTTGGCTAACTTGCAGGGCTATCAAACAACTAGCAGCGGTTTGATTTACCAGGTTGTTAAAAAAGGAAATGGCAAAAAGCCTAAAAAAGGAACCAATGTATCGGTTCAATACAAAGGCACTTTGTTGGATGGAACCATTTTCGACCAAAACATGGATGGCAAACCAAACTTTGATTTTGCTGTAGGTATGGGCCAGGTAATTCCGGGTTGGGACGAAGGTTTGATGCTAATGGGCGAAGGTGATGAATTCAAATTTGTAATTCCATCGGAGTTGGCTTACGGCCCACGTGGTGGCGGACCAATTCCTCCATTCTCAACACTGGTATTTGAAGTGAAGCTAGTTAAAGTAAACTAAACACTATGATAAAACGTCTGATCGTACTTTTGGCTATTGCCATTGGCTTGCATGCTTCGGCCCAAGCCCAGAATGCAAAAAAAGCAGGTAAATCAACTGCTAAGAAGGAGTCAAAAAAACCGGAACAGAAATCATCACAAAAACCTAAGAAAATTAAAGTGAATCAGGAATACACTACAGCCAGTGGTTTGAAGTACAGGGTTACCGAACTGGGCAAAGGAAAACAAGTTGAAGCAGGCGATAAAGTTACCGTTCATTATACCGGTAAACTTACCAATGGTACCAAATTTGATAGTTCAAAAGACCGTAATCAACCTTTCTCGTTTAAAGTTGGTGCCGGCCAGGTTATCAAGGGTTGGGACGAAGGTTTGCAATTGCTTAAAGTAGGCGATAAAGCAACATTCGTTATTCCTCCGGATATTGCTTATGGCCAACGCGATATGGGAAGCATTCCTCCAAATAGCACCCTTATTTTTGATGTGGAAGTGTTGGATACGAAGTCAGCACCAAAAATTCTTCCTTACGACACCAAAGGAAAAGATACATTAACAACTGCTAGCGGCCTGCGTTATATCAACGTTGAAAACGGCTCTGGAGAACAAGCTGTTGCTGGTAAAACTGTTCGTGTACATTATACCGGTTACCTAATGGATGGCAAAATATTCGATTCATCTATTGAGCGTGATGAGCCAATTGAGTTTCCTTTGGGACAACGCATGGTTATTCCAGGTTGGGAAGAAGGTATTGCTTTGATGAAGGTTGGCGATAAAAAACGCCTCATCATTCCAAGTGAACTTGCTTATGGTGCCAATGGTGCCGGAGGCGTTATCCCTCCAAATGCCACATTGATTTTTGATGTGGAACTGGTTCAGGTTAAATAATTAATCAATCTTTAAAAAGCCCTTTTCGGAGGGCTTTTTTTATGCCTTGAATTTTCACGCTCACATTGCCAATGCCAGCAAAAGGGCAGTTGCCAGCCCACCTATAAAGCCCCAGCCGAAATAGCTCACTTTGGTTTTCCATTGGTTTCGCTGGTATGTTTCTAATTTCTTTAGTCCGGATGCAATGGCACTGTCTCCCTTTTGTAACTGCACCTGAGCTTGCCTGCTGTTAGCTTGAATAAGGGTGAGTTGACTATCTGTTGAAAGCAGATGCAAGTGTGTTGCTATTCTGAATTGGGAATAAGATTCTTTCAATTGTTCGTAGGCCAGGGATTTATTCTCATAAAGGCTTTTGTACAAGGTATTAGATGAATCAATGCCAAGCATCAGAGCATGGCTGCTGGCGTACAGGTTTTCGTAGTTGGCTTTGATGTAATTGAAACTGGCCTGATTGTAAAGTCGAATATTATCGCAATGGAACACCACCGTATCTCCAGCTTGAGCAAAATAGGTTTTGATTCCTGTGCAATCCTTGAATTGTTTCAAGCCCGGGTTTTGTGAGAATCCATTCAAGCTTATTCCACTTATTGCCGTCGCCAGGATTAAGATTTTCATACGATTATTGGCTGATTTCAAGGTTTCCATATTCAGGTTCCGGCATTTTGGGGTTCATTTTTGCAAGTTCGTTTTTAACTTGATTTAGGGATTTTTCAAGTTTATGCAATGAATTGAGGTAGACAGCTTCTCGTTTTTTGCTTTCCGTTGCGGATACTGTCAGCAGGCTATCGAGGCTTTTGATACGGTTTTGAAAAGCTGCGTTTTGAGCGTTTATGCTTGCCGAATGGATGAGTATGCTATCCAGATTTTTCTGGGTTTTCTGAATTTCTTGTCTTGCCTTGCTTAATTCGTGAATGGCTGCATCCAATTGCGGATGCTTGGCAAAAAAGGTAGTGTACAGGGTAAGCCCCAATAAACTTAACAACACCATTCCCAGTACAAGGAGTTGCGATTTGGTCATTCCTTTCAAATTGATAACCAAAATAGGGAATTGCTTACGTATTCGTTTTACCTGTTAAGCACTTTTATTGGCTGTTTAATTCGCCATAACTGCCAGTTAATTCAATAGGGCAAATAGCAAAGCCCCCAAAAATAGTGGAGTGCTCTGAGTTTTACTTTCAAGCTTGGAAGGTGTTTAGTTCACCTTCGCAAAAACCATTCCGTGTATTTCTTCCAGGTATTTCCGTTCATTGCTCAATCTGGGTACTTTGTGTTGACCACCAAGTTTTCCGGCTCTTTTCAGCCATTCGTGAAAAGTTCCTTTAGGTACAAAATGAATTTTGGGAGCTAGCATCGCCATGTCTTTGAAGCGTTTTGCTTCGTAATCAGAATTGAGCATTTTGAGGTTTTTGTCCAATTCGGCTTCAAACATAGTCCTGTCATAAGGCTCTCGTTCAAATTCAATCAACCATTCATGCCCGCCTTTGCTAGTTGAGGTAAAATAAACGGGTGCGGCAGTGTAATCGGTGAGGAGGGCATTCGTGGTTTCGCAAGCTTTTGAAATGGCCATGTCTGCATTTTCAATCATCAACTCCTCGCCAAAGGCATTGATATAATGCTTGGTTCTTCCACTTATTTTGAAACGGAAGGGATGGGTTGAGGTAAAGCGTATGGTGTCGCCAATGATATAGCGCCATAGACCGGCATTGGTGCTTATTACCAAAGCATAGTTTTCGTTTACTTTAACTTCATCCAGACTCAGGGTTTTGGGATGTGTTTTTCCGTATTCGGAGATTGGCATAAATTCATAAAAAATGCCATAATCCAGCATCAACAACATATCACTAAACCCTAGACGGTCTTGTATACCCAGAAAACCTTCGCTAGCGTTGTAGGTTTCCATGTAGTTCACCTGGGTTCCCTGAATAAGTTCTTTGAACCTTTCTCTATAAGGAGTAAAGCTTACTCCGCCATGGATATACAATTCAAGGTTTGGCCAAATATCTAGAAGGTTGTTTTTGCCACTGAGTTCAAACAGGCGTTCAATTAGCACAATAGTCCAAGTGGGAACTCCCGAAATATTGGTTACATCATCCTGAATTGTAGCTCTTGCCATACGTTCAATCTTTTCATCCCAATTGTCCATAATGGCAATACTCAAATCTGGCGTTCTAAGGTAATGCGCCCAAAAGGGCATGTTTTGCATCATCACCGCACTTAGGTCACCATAGAACGTTTCTGCTGAAGCATTGTGGCTGTTGATTTGATGACTTCCTCCCATCACCAATCCTTTACCAGCAAAGAGTTCAGATTCTGGTTTTTGATTGAGGTACCAAAGTAAAACATCTTTCCCGCCCTGAATATGACAGTCTTCTAAGCTTTCGTAGGTAACCGGAATAAATTTGCTTTTGCTGCTTGTGGTGCCGCTTGATTTAGCAAACCAACTTACTTCACTTGGCCAAAGTACATTTTGTTCGCCATGCATCATCCGGCGTATGTAATGATGGAAATCGTCGTAGTTGGTAACCGGCACGCGCTCCTTAAAGGTTTCAAGGGAGTTGATGGTCCTAAAATCATAGTTACGCCCAAATTCAGTAATCTGAGCAGTGCGGATAAGCTTCATCAATTGATCATGCTGAACACCAAAAGGATTGCTCAACATGGTTTCAATAGCGGGTATCCGCCTTTTGAGATACCAGGATACAAGTGAATTTATCAGGGGCATGCGTGCTCAAGATGGGATATTTTTTGCAATTGTCCAACCCTTTTCTCAAGAGCCCCAAAACAACAACAGGAGCCGTAGCTCCTGTTATTGTGTAATCAATCAAATTTTCCTGCCGCGGGGCGGGTTCGGAAATTTTGAACCTAGTATGGCAACAACCTAGTTGTTGTTCATATTCAGGTCGAAATTTAGAGTTGGCTCTTCCTTTACAGGTTCAGCCGGAGCCGCTAGCTCATTCAGCACAGGAAGTGCTTCTTTTGAATCGGCTTTTTTAGGGCTGGTTTTTGGTTTTACCAATTCTCCCAAGCCACTTACTTCCAATTTGTTCTCGCGGGCGAACATACCAAAAGCAATCGCTTGCTTAATTCCTCCCAAGTTTACTTCCACTTCAAATTCATCGTTGGAAATACCTCGTGGATTTACAGTGAACCCAAAACGGGTATCCAAACAGTAATCGATTAGGGTTTGAATGTTCTTTCTGCGAACCAATACAACTGCATTATCTTCTGACATCGTTATCCTTCTTTTTAGACCGTAAAAATACGAAACCTCTTTCCATTTTGCAGGTTAATACAGCTTTAAATCTTTAGTTTTGTAGGCAAAGGGTTTACTATCAGTTAGATGCGTTTTCCTCTTGATTCTTAGCAGGTTTCAGAATGGGAGGGTGTTCGTTTTTGGGATTTTTTCCCGATTCTTCTTTTCCCTTAGCGGAGTAAGGTAAAGTTACCATGGCGACTTTCTGAATAGCCATTGTAGCCTGTAAATCGAACCTTGTAAAAGTAAATGTCGGTGGAGGCGGGCGTTCCGTGAATTTTTCCATCCCAATGGCTGCGTTTGTCGTCGGTTTCAAACAACAATTCCCCCCAACGCGAGTAAATTTCAATGTGAAAATCCTTTATAAAAACAGGAACCCAGGCAAAATTGTCGTTCAAAGCGTCTCCATTTGCTGTAAAGGCATTGGGTACAAATAATCCCGGCTCCTGTATCAGCGAAATGGTATTGGATAAACTCCAGAAAGGTGAATTCGCATCTGTTTTCTCAAGGGCACGAATGGTATAATGGAATAAGCCTTCTTCCAGATTAAGTTTATCGTCTATGTATTGATTTCCAGCATTGCTGCCAATGGCTGTCTGACTTGTTGCGGGGTCTTCTCTCAGGATTTCATACCGTTCAACGCCTTCTGTCCAACCTACATAATCGCTCCAGGCGAGATCATTCCGAAACAATTTTGCTTCCCCATTTAACAGTACGGTGCACGAAATTCGGCCCATGGGCCCCAGGTTATCGCAGGTGTCTTGCATCACCAAATGATAGCAATACGAAAATCGATTTACTTCCACATCCTCATCCAGCCAGGTATTGTCTAATTGCTCTTCAAAGGTTTTAATCAAGTCAAAGCTGCCACCCTTTTTGGATTTGTAGAGGTAGTATTTGGCAAAATCGTTTTCCTTACTTGGCTCCCAATTGATTCGGATTGATTTTTTGTTTTCAACACTTACCGTATTCAAAAGTTGCTGGTCGGGAATGTACTTGAGTTGCTCAAAGGTTCCTAAGCTGTCTGAACTCGCTCCCGGTATTCCACATTGGTTGAAGCCCACCATAAAATACCGGTAGTTGATATTGGCATAATCGGGTGTGTTTTTGTCGTGAAAGTACCGCTGATTCTTGCTTCTTATGGTATCAATAGCCTGCGGTGACATCCCGTTTATTGAACGGAATAACACATAATACAAAAAATTAGGGTCGTTCCTCTGGCTTGAATCTCCCCAATATATGTACGTTTCCTGGTTGTTGGCCAGGGTCATGCATAGCAAATCGGTTGATGGAACCAATGGCCGGGGAGTGATGCGCACCCAAAACGAATCGCGTACAATCTTGCTGTCGGGACACAGTTGGTCGCCAGTTTCAGCCCAAACCAGAAAGGGTTTATCCAATTTTTGGTAGTCGCAACCGGGAGTCAGGCAGAAGCGGGTTTCAGCCTGTTTTTGCCCTAAACTTAAGGTGTCAAAACTTGGAAGCCGTGCAAAGTTTAATCCATCAACCGAGCTTCTTACTTTCAAGTACACGGGGTCGCGAACATCTACGGCGCGTATGTTTACGCACAATTGCTTATCCACCTCTGTTTCCAGCGTATCTCCATTTACCAGATTGTTGTTGTCATCAAACAAGGTAAGTACAGGAACGCCACTTTCTATTACCCGTACCCAAAAAATCTTCTGGCTTTGTTGGTTGATGGGGCAAGCATTATCTGTTGCAATGATGGTAACCGGAAATGGACGTTGAAGGCGCAGGTGCTCGCAAGAAGGTTTCAAGCAGAAAGGTGTGCTAACCAAACCAATTCCTTTTGTTAGTGTGTCGAAGGTTGGAAGTTCCGTGAAATTGGAGTCCATGATGGGCGAACTGATACGCAGATAAATGGAATCCTTTTCCGGGTCAACAGAGCTAATGGTTAAGCAGCTAGGGTTTCCAACTTCAATTTCGAGGGTATCTGTAAGCAGTGGAATATTGTTGATTTGAATAACCGAGGATACCGGCGGATTGTTGGGGCAAATGGTTACGGTGAATTGCAGTTCAAGCCGAACTTCTCCTATTTTTATTCCGAACCTAAACTCTTCAACCAAAATACAGGCAACATAAATTCCCGGGCTCGAAGGAATACAGGTTATTTCTCCCGTGTTTGGGTCGATTTTTAGCGGAAGTTGTCCATTGATGGCATTGCTGCTGCTGTATCCGGGTCCCCAATTGACTGAGGAATAAGGTCCGGAACTTGGATTCCCTTTGTTGTCAACCGTTTGACGATCAAGATTTCCATTTACCGGTGTAATTAAGGTGTATTTGAGGTTGTCGTTATCGTCGTCAACAAAATCCATGTTGTACTTAAACAAGTTGTTCACGCACATCAAGGTTCTGGGATTGTTGGTATAATACGGAGTGCTGTTTTTTACAAAGCGGGGTGGAGGTATTTCAGCATACAAAGCCATGGCAGCATCACCGGGACGTTGAATGTTGTTGATAATGCCGTTTCGGCAACAACGCTCCCACGACAAGTAATATCCGCCAGAGCTTCCGTAATTGAGGTCTGGTAAATTGACAACCTTCCTGTAAGTCCCAATATGGGTGCAGCCGGTTACAATATTGGGACAGTTGAAACCGGTAAAACTCAGGGTATCATCGTCAATAAAATCAAGATTGATAACCTGTTTTCGGATGTTGGAGCCTTTTTCAAACAAGCCAACTGAAAGGGGAATATCAAAATAGGCGCCGGGAGAACCATTTTCACAATCGCGAATTACCCGCAACACAATTTCATAACTCGTTCCGCCCAAATGGCGTACAGTAAATGCGCCTCCAACCAGATGGGTTGCATTTCCAAGCAAAGGAAAAGCGAGTAGTGCTATGAAAAACAGGCGTTTCAGAAAATCAAACTTAACAAATTGTGCTCAGGGGAAAAAATCAATTTCGTAATAGACCCCTATTTTAAACCGAAAGTTGCCTGAAACGTTTTTTTAGGGTCTCAAAATTTACCTTTGCCCTCCATGGAATTAAATAAAACACGTTTTGAAACGCTGCTTCAGGTTAGGCCTGATGATATAGATATGAATCAGCATGTGCACTCAAGCCGCTATATGGATTATGTGCTTGCTGCACGTTTTGATCAAATGGCTCGCTGTTACAAAATGCCCATGCAGGAGTTTTTAAAACATGGTTTTGGTTGGGTTATTCGAAATACTTTCATGGAATTTAAACGGCCTTTGTTGTTGGGAGAAACCATGAAAATCATTACCTGGATTGATGAAATGCAGAAGGATGGCGTGAAGGTTCAGTTTGAAATTCTGAAGGAAAATGGAAAATCTTCCTGCTCGGGTTATTTCAATTACACCATGATAAATCTGGAAAATGGCAGAGCTGCACTGGTTCCCGATTGGATTCGGGAACGCTATTCCATCTAATTTGAAACAACAATCGCATAGGGGGCGCGTTATGCCTTCTCCTAATTTCCTGTATAATTGTGAACTTGAAAAAATTTGCTCATCTAGTTGGTCTGCTGATTCTCATTAGCCTGGTTTGGACGTCTTGCCGGAAAAAGGAAATATTTACCAGTTCTCCGGTAACACTTCGTTTTTCAACCGATACTGTTTTTTTTGATACGATATTTTCAAAATTGGTTCAAAACGATACAGTTGTTGTTAATCCCAGAAGTATCACCCTTCAGGTTCGGGTTACCAATCCGGCAAGCGAATCGGTGAAAACCAATATTAAACTGGCGGGCAATCCGTATGGAATTTTTAGGCTGAATGTAGATGGGCGTTCAGGTTCGGCATTTTCCGATATTGAAATTCCTGCAGGCGATTCTATCTACATTTTTGTTCAGGCTTATATCGACCAGGTAAATAGCAATACGCCCTTTATTGTTACCGACCAGATTCTGTTTGAAACCAATGGAAGTAATCAGGATGTAGATTTGGTTGCCTGGGCTCAGGATGCAAATTACTATCAAAATTATGTGTTGGATTGTGCAAGCTCATCCCTATTCTGGACAGCGACCAAGCCTTATGTAATTTATGATTCTATTCTGGTTCCCAAAGGCTGCACCTTAACCATAGATGCCGGTGCACATATTTACAACTACAACCGTTCCTGTTTTCTGGTAGCAGGCACCTTAATTGTGAATGGTACACCCGAAAATCCCGTGGTGTTTGAAGGAAGCCGGCTAGATGATGATTACAAAGAGTTACCCGGCCAATGGATTGGAATTCGCTTTTTGAAAGGGAGTATCAATAACCGCATTTCGGGTGCAATTATTCGGAATGGCTATATTGGCATTGAGGTGGATTCATTGCCTGAAAATAATCAACCCGGATTAATTCTCGAACAAAGTATCATCCGCAACATGAGTGCGGTTGGTTTATTAAATTATTCAGCCCATATCAAAGCAGAAAATAACCTAATTGCCAATCCCGGCTTGTTCTCATTTATTGGAGAACTTGGAGGGACTTATGAACTTAGTCACAATACATTTTACATTGGCAATACCGGCGCTGCCCGCAAAGAGCCCGGTTTTTATTTGAGCAATGCACCATCCCGCGATTTAAACGGAACTATTCAATTCAAAATTCCATTGAATTTTCAGGTGAGAAATAACATTATCGTCGGGAATTTAGATGATGAAGTACTTATCTATTCCGATAATGATGGTTTGCCAATTACCAACGGCGAATTGAAAAATAATCTCTTCAAAACCTTAAACGGTAATTTGGCCGTGGGTGGAAATATCCTCAACACAGACCCCGGCTTTAAAGATGCTTTTAAGTTTGATTTTGATTTACGTGCCGGAAGCCGTTGCCGTGGAGCCGGAACGCCCACCGGGACGCAACGCGACTTGAAAAACCGGTTTAGAAGCACCAGCAATCCAAGTATTGGAGCTTACGAGGGCGAATAATTTTCTTGGCCTGTATTCACAGCCAGTTACGGAGTTTTAAATTTCTTTTCTTGTTTCCTGTACAGGCTGACTTATTTTTGCAATGCATTCGGTTCCTGTTTGAAGCAACAGGATGAAAAGGGAACAGAGGTGAAATTCCTCGACAGTACCCGCTGCTGTAAGCACCAGAATGTTTCTTTCACGTATTGCCACTGTCTGATTTTGTTTTAGATGGGAAGGCCGAAAGAAACGGTGTAAGTCAGAAGACCTGCCGCATGCAACCAACCAATGGCTTTCGGGAATAAAAGCTGCAATGGTCCGATTGATTCGCTTGGCGATTTTTCGCATCATTACACCTGCTCCTAGCCATGGTAACCACTATGCACAATGAGGAGAATGCTATTTATCTGTACGCAACTTGTTTTCTCAGCCACACTTCTGGCTCAGAAAGATTCTGCGCGTGCACTCCCCGAGCATGAGGTTACTGCCATGCGTTTTGGAACCAAACCCAATGGGTTGTTTGTACAAGAAACAGACACATTTATTCACCGCTTCCATGCGGCTTCAAATTTAGAACAACTTCTTTCCGCGCATTCAGGTGTTTTTGTAAAGCAAGCAGGCCCTTCTCAGCTGGCTAGCCCGGGTTTTCGCGGTGGTTCGGCTGCTCAAACCGCTGTGGTTTGGAATGGCTTTAGTTTGAATCATGCCATGTTGGGCCAGGTTGATTTGAGTTTGTTTCCTGCTTTTTTAACAGATAAAGTTCAGGTTCAATATGGCTCGCAAGCGGCTTTGTACGGAAGCGGACAGGTTAGTGGCGCCATTTACCTCCAAAATCAAAAAGCAGATACCGGATTTCATGCAGATGTTCTTCTAAGTGCCGCTTCATTTGGCGATTATGCGCAGGGCTTGAAGACTTCTTGGGCTCAAACGCGGTTTCAAGTCAAGCAAAAATTCTATCACCGCAAAGCACGCAATAATTATCCTTTTTTAAATACGCTTTTGTTTCCGGTTCAATCCCAGGAAACCCAACATGCCGAACTTGAAACCCAAGCCTGGATGCAGGACATTCGTTTTGCACCTAAAGCCAATCATAAGCTGGAATTTCATTCTTGGCTTCAGGCAAGCCAAAGGCAAATACCGGCGGTACTCGAAAGCAATTCAACCCCATCCTCGCAAGAAGATAAACTGCTTCGCATTAGCGCCAATTATCAGATTCAACACAGAAATTGGCAATGGAATTTTAGGTCAGCATTTTTTAATGAATTGATGTGGTTTACGGCCTTTAGGTCTAATCCTGCGTATAGTCAGGCGAGGCAATTTATTCAGGCCATCGATCAAAGTTTTGTTTATCACAATCACAAACTTATTTCCGGTTTGCAATGGAACTATTCAAAAGGAACAAATAGTTCCTATTCTGGTTCAGGAGAACTCAATCAACTAGCTTTTTTTTCCTCCCTTGAATCGGGTTGGTTGAAAGGAAAGTTTCGCAGTCAGTTAAGCCTCCGCAAAGAACTAAATTCATTTTTTGCGGTTCCTCTTTTGCCTGCAATTGGCCTGAATGTTCAGCTCATGAAAGGCCTTCATGTAAGAGGTTCCTGGGCCTTGGCCTATCGTGTACCTACCCTGAATGATTTGTTTTGGAGTCCGGGAGGAAACCCCAATTTATTACCCGAAAGAAGTTCAAATTCTGAATTGGGCGTGGATTACGCTTCATCAATCTTTAATCTGTCCTTGAATGGCTTCCATCGACTAACAAAGAATTTAATTGTCTGGATTCCCGGTGCTTCCTTCCCTCAGGTTGAAAACCTAAAACAAGCTGAAGCTTATGGCCTGGAATTTATTTGGAAAGCATCATGGAGAAATGCAAAAACCTGGGTTCGCTTGCAAGGCAATCATGAAGTGTTACGCTCGATAAATTTGAGCAATCCGAATGATGATAGCTATGGAAAACAATTGATTTATGTTCCTCGGGTAAGGCATAATTTTTTGGTAATTGCCGGATATCGAAACTTCTCGCTGAGTTGGCTTCAAACCTATACCGGACAACGCTATACCAGCACGGATAATGCAAATGCTCTTCAGGATTATCTCCTGGCTGATTTGCGTGCATCTGCTAACTTCAACGTACATAGACACAGGTTCCAGCTCGACCTAGCATGTCGAAACCTGTTTGATACAACCTATGCAATTATGCTCAACAGGCCCATGCCCGGCCGCTCTTTTCTTGTTCAACTTATTTATTCCATTTAATACCATGAGAAAATTTGTACTTCTACTTGTAGTTGCTTTGCAACTTGGTTTTGTAGCCAATGCTCAAACCGTGTCCGATTTTGAAAACCTGAACCTGAAAGACAGTTCCTATTGGAACGGCGCTGACCATTCCGGCGGTTTCCAAAGTGGCAATGCCTTTTTTGTTAATTTCTTTGATACCGTTGCCGGCGATTTTTGGAATGGTTTTGCAGCATCAACCATGAACGATACGGTGACCAACAGCTATACCAATCAATATAGCGTTATCAGTGGAAGCGGCCATCAGGGTTCAAAAACCTTTGGTTTGACTTATGGTTCCGGAAAGATACGATTAACCGGTTCGGCTTCAGGAAAACAAGTGGCTGGTGTTTATGTAAACAATGGCACTTATGCCTACAAAGACATGTTGCTGGGATCTATGTTCTCCAAGAAATTTGGTGGAGCATCTGGTAACGATTCTGATTTCTTTAAAATTACTTTCAGTGCCTGGAAGGCAGATGGTAACCCAGCGGATACAGCCATTGAGTTTTATTTGGCCGATTTTAGAAATCCCGACAATAGCAAAGACTATATTTTAAAAGAGTGGACCTGGGTTGATTTGCGTGCCTTGAAAGACATCGATAGCTTGGAGATTACATTTGCTTCAAGCGATATTGGCGATTGGGGAATCAATACGCCAACCTATGTTTACCTGGATAATTTTACCACGCTCGATGCAAACACGCCAACTACATTAAACGAAGTAGAAAAACTTAGTGCTTTATCGGTTTACCCAAATCCGGCAAATGAGTTGTTGTTTATTCAAGGTGATGCATTTTTGAAAGGCTATGAGATTCGCGATCTAAGTGGACGTTTGCTATTGGAAGGAAAAGAGCAGGTTATTTCTGTTTCTTCATTGCCACAAGGTTGCTATATTCTCACCTTGAAAGGTCCGGAATTGACACATAGTCGCAAATTCATCAAGAACTAAATTGAAAAAGTTTTTAACACTGATCCTGCTAATTCTTGGGCTGAATGCTTCGCTGCGTGCTCAATTTGCACCGGCAGCAGGATTGCCCGGTTCAACTGCCATTCACAAAGACAGCAGTATATTGGTTTTAGGTGCAGATTCGGTTTGGATATCGAGAGGCCTACTCAATATAGCCGATAGCAGTTTAGGCTTTCCAAGCATTGGCGATTCTTTGTCGGCAGTTGGCAGAGCAGGTGAAAATGGTGTGGTAAGTTTGGGCGATGGAGGCATGGCTGTGGCCTGGTTTCGCAATCCTATCAAGAATGGGCCTGGTTTTGATTTTGCTGTGTTTGAAAATGGCTTTGAAATTCCAGGGACTTCAACCTGGCATATGGAACTCGCATTTGTTGAAGTGAGTAAGGATGGGAAGCAGTTTTTTCGCTTCCCACCTCGCTCTTTAGTAGATACCCTTAACCAATTAGATAATTTCTCAGGAATGAATCCTGCATTGGTGAACAACCTTGCCGGAAAATACAGTGCTGGATACGGCACACCCTTTGACCTGGAAGAGCTTAAGGATTCATTGGACGTAAACCTTATTCAATATGTAAGAATTATCGATGTGGTAGGATCACTAAATCCCGCATATGGAAGCAGAGATGCAGCGGGTTCTTTAATCAACGATCCTTGGCCTACACCCTTTCCTTCTTCAGGTTTTGATTTGGATGCCATTGTGGCCATTCACCAAATCGTTATAGATAATGTTTCAGAAATAAACAGACCCTCTTTTTCAGTATATCCCAATCCCGTACAACAGCAGGGTACGCTTGGTTTGCAAGGCCTCACTAAAACCGTTCAACTTGAGTTGTTTGATTGGCAAGGGAAATTGGTTCAGGCTTATACCTTGAGTCCGGATCAGCCGAATATTCCAGCACCAGAAATACCAGGCATTTATGTTTGCCATATCCATGCCGATGCAAGCATTCAAACCTTAAAATTAATTGTATTGCCATGAGAAGTATTTTGATTTTGGTGATTGTAGGATTTCTCTTTCAGTCATGTGATAGCAAATGCGATGACTGTTCTCAGCCGGCTCCGGTTGATTCTTTGCAAGGAACTGTTTTGATTGGTGCAGAAGGAAATTTTATGTGGGGCAATGCAAGTTTGGGTTTGTACAATCCTCAAAGGGGGAGCTTTCATCCGGATGTGTACAAAGCCATCAACAAAAAAAATGTTGGCGATGTCTTGCAGCAGTTGCGCATTTTTGGAGATAAGATTTACCTCGTTGTAAACAACAGCGGAAAGGTAAAGTGGCTAAATCGATTAAGCCTTCAAGAACAGGGTGAAGTATCCGGACTTACCTCTCCACGTTATATTGAGCCCATTAGCGATAGCAAGGCGTTAATAAGCGATTTGTATGCCAACAAAATCTGGATTTTAAATACACTCAGCGGAAAATTGGATGGTGAAATTGCAGTCAATGGTTGGACCGAAAAATTGATTTTCATTCCCGGTGCATATCAAATTTGGGCCTTGAATAAAAGCAGAGGCAAGGTAATGATAATCTCATCCTTAAACCTGGAGTTGATGGATAGTTTTAGTACCGGTGAAGGAAATATGGACATGGCATTTGATGCCCAAAACAATCAGGTTTGGATTTGCGGCACAGGTAAAGGTCAGGAAAACGGATTTTTGAAATGCTTTGGTTTGAACAGGCAGCTGATTAAAGCCTGGAATTTTTTGCCGGAGCAAGGACCAACAGCATTATGGCTGGATGCCGAAAAACTGGAGTTGTACTACTTAAAAAAGGATGTTTTCAGAATGCCTCTTCAAAGCAGTTCATTACCAACTTCAGCTTGGTTCAATGCGGGTAGCCGAACACTTTACGCCATGTATAAAGATGAAAACGGTTTTTGGTTGAGTGATGTAAAAGATTATGTTCAAGCTTCAGAAGTTTTAATTCTCAATGATTCTGCTAGTGTTAGACAAAGTTTCAAAGCAGGAATAAATGTATCTTCTTTTGCAGCATTAAGGTAAGCTAACCATGGAGGTTTGAAGGGACCTTATTCCAACCATGAAATCATCAGGCAATAGGTGCAAGGTAATTAAGGTTTCAATCAAAAAATTCTGCTGAAATAAATCTTCATGCCCTTCATTCCTTCATGGTAAACTATAACCATGAAGGCATGAAGGAAATGAAGCAGCAGCCTGCAAATCCCACGACTCCAAAGATTCATTATCTTCAACTCATAAGCTTAATCTTCATGAAAACCCCTTCATGCTCTTCATACCTTCATGGTAAACAAAAACCATGAAGGCATTAACGGAATGAAGAGTTATTGTTCTAACCATAAAATCATTGCTGAATAAGGAATTGGTCAATACTGATTTCATCAAAAAATCCAAACATTCATCCCCTCATGGAAAACTAAAATAACCGCTCAGAAGGGGTATTTGCTTAATTTTTAGTATTTTCATTATTTTGGCAGCTAATTTATTTCTTTAGGCAAAAGCCCCTCCGGCCAAAAGTTAAACCATGAGGAAATTCGTACTGCCCATTTTATTTCTGCTGCTTATTTTGGTTGGTCCGAGTGCAAGTTTTGCCCAAGAGAGAATTTCCCTTCGCCTCAAAAACAAAACCCTGCGTGATGTTTTAGATACCCTTCAATCCATAACCGGAACCCGCATTTACTATTCCAGTTCCTTCCTTCCTGTTGAGCGCAAAGTGGATGTTCAAATCAATCAACTGAGTCAGGAAGAAATTCTTGCCCAGCTTTTTCCTGAACCCGATGTTGAAATTAAACACATGTCTTCGGGCATTACCATTTCCAAAAAACAGGTAAAGTTGTTTCGGTTGTTTGGCTACGTGCGCGAAAAGGCTACCGGCGAGAATCTCATTGGGGTGAGCATTGGCGATAACTCCTTGCGCCATACAACTCAAACAAATTTGTATGGCTTTTTTAGCCTCATGCTACCGGAGGGCAAGAACCAGATTCGGTTCACTTATGTTGGTTATAAAACGCTTTCAATCACCTTTGATTTGCACGAAAATACCGAGCAAAACTTCGAGCTTGAAAACGATGCGGCCTTAGAAGAAGTGGTTATTAAGGTTAGCAACAATCACATCAACAAAGGCATTCAAAAGATTGATGTCCCCTTGGGTCAGGTTGCTGAAGTGCCTGCTATGTTAGGTGAAACGGATGTAATCAAATACCTCAGTTTAATGCCGGGGGTTCAGAAGGGTACAGAAAGCAATCAGGGCATGTTTATTCGTGGTGGTACTCCCGATCAAAACCTTGTGATGGTTGATGATGCCACCATTTATAGTGCCTATCATTTGTTTGGAATCAACTCCTTGTTTAGTGGTACCGAGCTTAGACAAGCGCAATTGAGTAAGGGTGGATTCTCGGCCAGGTATGGTGGAAGAACCGCATCTGTTCTAAGCATGAGTCTGAAGGATGGAAACCGACGCAATTGGGATGCTGATGCAGGAATTGGAATTCTGGCTTCGCATTTGCAAGCCAATGGTCCCATTTTGAAAGATAAAGCAAGTGCTTTGATTAGCATGCGCCGAACTTATTTGGATTTGCTTGTAAGGCCTTTTTTTGAAGAAAATAACCGAGCGGGATATTATTACTACGACCTGCATTTTAAGGTGAATGCAGATATCAATACCAGAAATCGCCTGTATGTAAGCGCTTATATGGGTGATGATAAATTCAGTTCAGTTTCAAGTGAATCCCTAAGCCGCGATAATGCTTCAATTCGTTGGGGAAATCGTGCATTTTCAGTAAGGCACAGCATGCAGGCGGGCAAGCGTTATTTTATCAATACAACAGCTTATCATACCAGCTACCTCAGTAAAATTTCCTTCGGCAATTCCGATTCAGTTGGCTCATCCAATTTGATGTTCAATACCGGCATTCAGGATTATGGTTTGAAAGTAGATCAGGATTTCATGCTTAGCAATTCGCATGCTCTCAAACTAGGACTTGGAACTGTTCGCCACAATTTCAATCCAAGCGCATTGAATGAAATAAAAGATCAAAGCGGAGAAACACAGAAACTGATCGAAAATAAAATCAGTGCAAACGAGTCGTTTATTTATTTGGAAGATACATGGCGCCCGAACCGGAATATAGAAATTATGATGGGTTTGAGGGCAAATCTTTTTTCGGTAGATGCGCACCAGGCAACAACTTGGGAGCCCAGAATTCAGGTGGATTATCAGCTTAGTCCTGCATTGCATCTGAATGGCAGTTATACCCACATGAGTCAGTTTTTGAATTTGGTTAGCTCAGGTATGATGGGGCTGCCCATCGAAATTTGGATTCCGGGTTCTGCAAAATTGCTTCCACAACAGGCCAGACAAGCCAGTTTGGGTTACGGCTATGAGTTAGGTAAAGGTTGGTTTTTGGCTCAGGAGTTTTACTACAAACGTGCGTTTAATGTGAGTTCTTTTCGCGAAGGCAAAGGCTTTTTTAGCCTGGTTACCGATATGGCTGACTTGAACCTGGGACTTGAGTACTTTGAACGCTTACTCACCCAAGGCCAATCCGAGTCGTATGGAACCGAGTTTAGCTTGAAATATGTTAAGCCAAAGCTGGAAGCCTGGTTCTGCTATAACCTGGCAAAAACCAGTCAGCAATTTGCTGAAATAAATTTGGGTAATTGGTTTGATGCGTATTACGACAGAAGGCACGACCTTAACTTGACCGGCATTTGGAAACCCAATGCCAATTGGAGTTTTTCTGCTGCCTGGATTTTTGGTTCCGGCTTTGCAATGTCGATTCCGGAAGCGTATTTCAATGCAACAACGCATACTCCCGTATCAAAAAATGGATACTTGATGGCCGAGGAAATGAACAATTCTATGCGCTATTATTCGGAGAAGAACACCTTCAGAACAGCCAGTTTTCACCGCCTGGATTTGGGAGCGCGATACACCCTCAAGAAGTTAAGCAATACCCAAATTTTTAGTTTTAGTGTGTACAATGCTTACAACCGGGCAAATCCATTTTATTATTACATAAACACAACCGGTGAAGGCAATAGCCAGCTGGTTATGGCAAGCTTTTTTCCCATTTTACCCTCCTTTGCATGGCGAATAGTATGGTAGCAAAGTTCAATTGGTTTGTTGGGGCAATTTGCCTGCTCCTTTTGAGTTCCTGCCTGCGGGAGAAGGTGGTTATTGAAAACCTTCAACCCAATTATCCTTTTTCCGCTTCTTGCTTTTTAGAGAAAGAAAATCCAAATGGAATCCGCGTCAAAGTGTTGCGCACACGCAAAGTTTTCGGTCCTGATAATTTTGATTCGGTGGCCATTTTAGATGCACAGGTTTTCATGAGCAACGGACAGGAAGAGCTTCAGTTGTTTTTCAACGATATCGACCAAGTCTACCAAACCTTTCCTCAGCCTGAGTTTTTTGTTGATGATGCCGATTATTCCCTGCGTATAAAATGGCGCGATTACCCTGAAGCTAAGGGGAAAATAAAGCTCCCTCACTTGTACGAAGTTCCTGAGCTTGAAATGCAGGGTGATATCCAAACCTATACATTAATCAACGCACCAGGGCCTCAGTACAAGATTTCATTACGCTTTCCGGATCAAGCCGGACAACGAAATTATTACCGGATTTTGCCGCTTATTGGCTATACGGTTCCAAATCAACCCCAGGCAGATACATTTTACATGCCCATTTATTCCAATAGTATTCCCATGCTAAGCGATGAAGGAAAAGATGGACAAGAACTGGCTTGGAGTTTTTCGAGTACGAATGTGTATCCGCTGGAAGGCATGCAAGTGGTTGGGTTGAAGCTTGGGGTGCTGAATATTGATCGAAATTATTTCAATTTTCACAAAGCCTTTGACGCGGCCAATTCGGGCGAAGATTTGGTTGAACCCTATTTTGTGCCGCTAAGTTTTTCAAATGCCTATGGCGTATTTGCAGGTTCTCAGGGCTATTCAGAAAAAACATTTTTCTTGAAATAGGGGAAAAGCCGTTTTCAGGTATCTTACTCATAAATCACTGCTATGGAAAGCGCAGAACTATTTAGACGAATTGGAGACCGGGAGAAAGGACTACTTTCTGCGGATGAACAGCTTGAACTTCAGAACTGGTGCGCCGCTTCTGAGGAGAACAAGCTTGAATACGAACAACTTTTGGCCATCTACCGGGCTTCGGAAGATTTAGAGGCTCCGGATACGGACGTAAGTTGGAAAAAGCTTGAATTTACTTTGAAGAGCAAATCGGCAAAAAAGCCAATTTCTTCCTGGGTTTGGGCAGCCGCTGCGGTATTTGCCATTAGCTTCGGTGCCATGTGGCTGGTGCCGCTACCGCAGTCGGATACCATGGCTTTTGCAAGTGGTGCCAATGAGGTAAAAACCTTTTCATTGCCTGATGGAACCGAAGTTGAGCTGAATCGCAATTCAACACTCAAGTACAAGATGGATGACCATAAGCGTTTGGTTGAGTTTGATGGAGAAGCAGTATTCAGGGTGGCTAAAGATGCAGAACATCCATTTCACATCAATGGGTCAACTACACAAATCGAGGTGCTTGGAACCCGCTTCCGCTTTACAGACCGCAAAGAATCTGGCAAAGCGTTGGTTGAGGTTGAAGAAGGAAAAGTTAGGTTTACGGCTGCCAATCAAACCGAAAAAATACTGCTTGCCGGAAATACCGGATTGTTTACCGGAGATAAAATTGTGGTTCATGCTTCCCAAGTGAATCTTGCGCCTGGAAGTCTTGAGAGCGGATTGCTGGAGTTTGAAGATACTCGCTTAGCGGAAGTGGCAATTCGCCTTGAAGCCAAGTATGGTGTTACCATTCAATTCTCCCAACCGGATATGGCTTTGTGTCGCTTTAGCGGAACCTTTGCCAACCAAAACCTTGAACAGGTGCTGCAAATTCTTGAAACTACACTGGGATTTGAAAGTTCCCAGAATGGAGATACCATCACCTTTAGCGGAAAAACGTGTACAGATGAGTAAAGTGGTTTTGCCTAAAGAAGAAATGAACCTGCTTCAACTCCTGAAACAGGATGATATGTCCGCTTTTGAGAAGCTTTATAAGCAGTATCACAAGGTGCTTTGGCATTTTGCTCGAGAACTGCTAAAAGACGAAGACGAGGCGGAGGATACCGTTCAGCAGGTTTTTATCCGGATATGGGAGAAGCGCAACGACTTGCTGATAAGCACTTCATTCAAGAGTTATTTGTTTACCTCGGTAAGGCATGCTTGTTTAAAGAAAATCGAAAAATCACAACGAGAATACGTGGCTGAAATAGACGAAGATGCCGCACCGGTGAGCGTTACGGAAGCGGCTCAATACAAGGATTTGCAGCAGGCAATCTCTGCTGCTATCGAATCACTTCCCGAACGTTGTCGATTGATTTTTCGCCTCAGTCGTTTTGCCGGAATGAGTTACAATGAAATAGCAAGCGAACTCAATTTGTCGGTTAAAACCGTAGAAAATCAAATGTCGAAAGCGCTCAATCTCATGCGCCAGAGTTTACGCTACCACATTTGCTGGATTGGCTTTGCCTTGCTTCAGTTTTTGTGGCCTTAGTAATAGCTGATTTCAATCCGAATCATGGGGTTAAAATAGGTTCTTCCCCAATCTTCTTTTTGAAGCCTTGAAAATGAATTATCGGGTTTAATCTTTAGTGCATGTTCACCGCGCAAGTAAGTTGAACCGCCCATAACCTGGCCGTAATAATCAATTTGCGCGGCCTGGCCTTCAATGCGGTACTTGTGCGAATGCGGATAAGCTTCACTGATTTCCAACCATTCCATCGCAACCACCAAACCTTCTTTAGGAAATGGAATCTGGAATGTGTCCAATTCAAAGCCTACCCATTCATTGCCTTTGGTTTCAAAACTTACTTCAGGTAACTGAACTTCCAGAGGGATTAAGGAGTCTTTTCTCGGCGCAAGTGTATAAAGCCGAATCCGAAATGGGGTTCGTGGATTTCCCAATGCACTTAAAAAAATGTCCAGACTTTTTAGTTTTCCTCGTTTCTTCAAGGTGTTCGGAATCTCCAGGCCAAGAATAGTACCGGGTGTTCCATAAAAATTCCCTTGTTCTTTGCAAGTATAACAGCCCAACATCTTCTGCCTGTTTCTTCGTTTTGATTGAATGCTTACCTCTTTCAGGGCATAGGTTTTTGGTTTGAATAGAATATCGAGTTGGGAAAAATTTTCAGGCCACGAAAAGCAGGTATCCTGGTAGGCCATGTGCCGAATGCACAAGTCTTTTCCCGAGACGTATTCAGGCAGTGTTATCAAGCCATTTGTATTGCTTTGGCCGGCAAACTCACCATTGATAAATAAGCTTGCTTGAAGTTTCAACGACTTACCCATTTCATCCCGAAGCTGTATGCTGCGTTGCGCTGAAAGCGCATTCACCAGGATTAAACCCAGAAATAGAAACAGGTATTTTTTGAATTGCTTAATCATCCTTAGGCAAGTTAAGCAAGTTTCCTGCCCGGCGCTAATTCCTGGGGTATTGGATTTTTTTTCTTCTTGAATAGGGGTAAACCGGTATTGGTGAATCTTATCAGCAAACAACATCAAAAAACAACATGAAAAAACTAGCACTTATTTTAATTGGAGGCCTTAGCCTTTTTATTTCAAGACCGGTTAAAGCGCAACTCCCAAACGGAGGATTTGAGAATTGGGATACAACCAATTTATTTCTTTACAAATTAATCAATCCCAAGGGTTGGATGAGCAATAACATGTATTGGCAGTATTCGCAAAATGCCTCTGCTGTTGTTCCTTCCACAGACGCCCATAGTGGCAACTACTCGGCCATGTTTCGCGTATTAGAAGATACAGCAGTTGAAAAACAACCGGTTTACATGGGAACCATGACAGGCGATTTATTGGGCGATAATAGCACTACAAAATTTCCAATTTCAGGAATCCCAAGCGCCTTCAACTTTTGGTACAAAATGCAGGCCACAACCCGGCAAAATCTTATTGTATCGGTTTACTTGTATAAAAACGATGATATGCTGCATAGCCAGGAGATACGGGTTGATTCTATTCAAACGGATTGGACTAAAGTTAGCACGCCATTAACCTATTCTGGCTCTGATGTGCCGGATAGCGCTTCCATTTCTTTCATTTTTGGATACGGAGAAACCTATGAAGTAAATGCTGCTCTTTTCCTGGATGACCTCTCCCTCGAAGGAATTAGCACTTCCCTGGATGAAATTAGTTCAAATTCATTTGAACTATACCCCAATCCTGCCTCCGATGAAGTAAGCATTCAATTAGCGCAACAACACGGAAAACTGCTTTCTGCAAGCATCCTGAGCTTGGATGGACGCGAAATTCAGACTGTCCAATTCTCGGAAGGGCAAACTCCTATGCTTCCAACTAACATGCTGAATTCGGGCCTTTACTTGGTTCGCATACAAACCGAAAAATGGACTGGTACTAAACGTCTTGTTATTCAGTAATCCATGAAATTGCTTTTTTTCATTATCCTTTCTTTTTCGGGTTTACACCTGTTTGCATCCTCAAACGAGAATCTTTGTTTTCGCTTGAGCGATGCAAAAACAAAAGAGCCTTTGCAGGGAGTAAGCGTGTTTTGCCTGGATCAAAAGGTAGGAGCGAGTACCAACGAAAAGGGTGAGGTTTGTTTGCAATTGCGTTTGCCGGCTCGGGTTGAAATGCGCTACTTGGGCTTTCAATCGCAGAGCAAGCAGTTTGAAAAAAAGCCCAAAAATTCGCCAATCGAAATTGCGTTGCAGGAAGAGGGTCGCCAATTGGGTGAGGCAGTTGTTAAGGCAAGCTCTACCAAAAGCCAAGTAGCTAGTGCCGGCTTAATTCAGCTTAAACCCGCTGAGTTTAGCAAACTGCCTTCTCTTGCCGGTGAAAAAGACCCGCTTCAACTGCTTCAACTTTTGCCAGGAATTAAGAAAGCCGCAAATGGAGCTGATGGTTTTTTTGTCCGTGGTGGATCTGCAGATCAAAATCTGGTCCTCATTGATGGCGCTCCTGTTTACAACCCCAATCACATGCTTGGATTCTTTTCAACTTTTCAAGCTGAGGCCATTAGCGAACTTTCCCTCTACAAAGGGGCTTTTCCGGCAGATAAAGGTGGACGGCTTGCTTCAGTTATGGATATCAAATTGCAAGATGGAAATACGTCATCCTGGAAGGGAACCATCAGTGCCGGAACTTTGGCTGCCAGGGCTTTTGTGCAAGGGCCTTTAATTCCTAAAAAATTGAGCTTGTCGGCTTCGTTTAGAAGAAGTTATGTTGAACAACTTTTTGCACTTGCAGGCAACAAATTGCCCTATGCTTTTCACGATGGTCACCTCAAGCTCAATTGGACACCCGATAACCGCAATTCGCTTTCATACACCTTGTTTGCCGGAAACGACTTGTTGCGCATTGATGAGTCGAGTGCGCAGAATGCAAGCGCTTCCATCGATTTTGGAACTTTTTGTTCCAATAGGATTCAGGCTTTGAATTACAGGCATACCGGTTCTTCTTGGTTTTATCATGCCAGCCTTTCTCAAACCGAATACGGTTATCGCATCAATGCCGCTATCGACAATAGCCGTTTTGGCTTGAGTGCCGAACTGAAAGATATTCAAATTAGAAATGAATTGGGTTATTCCTTCTCCCCAAGAACTTCATTCAAAACCGGATTAATGGCTACCTGGCACGAATTCAATCCGAATCAAACCAGCATTTATGGCGATTTTAACGAGTTGCTCAAAAAGGAAAGTGGTAAGCGTTTGTTTTCACAAGAAGCAGCCTGGTTCGTCCAGGGTGAGCATCAGTTTTCGCCACGTTGGAATTTGCAATTGGGCTTGCGTTTGTCGGGTTCTGGGGGCAATGGATTTTCCTATGTCAATCCAGAACCTCGGCTCAATTTAACCTACAAGCAACTTAATCAAAGCCTATCCTTCTCCTACAACAGAATGGCTCAGTACCTCCATTTAGTGAGTGGTTCTTCGGGTTTAATGCCAACAGATTTGTGGTTCCCGGTTTCAGAACGAGTAAAGCCTCAAGATGCCCACCAATTCGCATTGTCTTATTCCAGAACTTGGGATAAATCGGGTTGGTCTCTGCTACTAGAACCTTATTTTAAATCTATGAGTAACCTGGTTGAATACCGCGAAGGAACTCAGCTTTTGCTAAACAATTCCATTGAAAATGATTTGGTTCAAGGCAAGGGAAAAGCCTGGGGTATTGAGTTCCTGCTCAGAAATGACAATGAAAAATGGAGTACCTGGATTTCTTACACCCTTTCTTGGTCACAACGCCAGTTTGATGCCATTAACCAAGGTAGAACCTTTTATGGCCGTTACGATAGGCGACATGAGTTGGCAATTACAGGTCAATACAAACTCAACGAGCGATTTGCTATGAATGCCGTTTTCAGTCTTTCAAGTGGCATGCGGGTAACTCCGGTTGTGGGCAAATACCTAATGCCGTCTGGTTCTTACAACGATGTTATTTCAATCCCAATTTATGGCAATCGGAATTCTATGGTACTGGCTCCCTTGCATCGCCTCGATTTAAGTTTGAATTATACCGGCAAGGCTTCCGGTTATGGCCGTCTGGATTGGAGCATAGGTGCTGTAAATGTGTACAACCGCATTCAACCATTCAAACTAAGTTCGGTTAAATCGCCAGCCGGAAAAGTAGAGTACAAGCAGGTTGGCTTGTATGGCTTTGTTCCATCTGTTTCTTTTCAATGGATATTTTAATGACTATGAACACATCACACAAACACGCAGCCGAAAAAGATATTAGCGGAAATTTATTTCCTTGGTTTGGCTTGATTTTTTTCTTCTCAGTTTTCTTTTCCTGTAAACCTGAAAGCCTTGAACTTAAGTTGCCTGTAGAGCCTTCAAAACCTGTGCTGAGTGCCCAATACACCCGTTTTGAAGGTGCTGGTATCTTGGCCATGGTGCTTAGTAATAGCTTCAACCCGGTTTCAGAACCCCTTCGTATTGATTCCTTGGGATTGGAATTGGATTCCTCTTTGATAGCTACCGGTGCTCAAGTTTGGATTGAAGGTCCTGGTGTTGCGCAATACCTGCCAGAATTGGATCCGGGTATCTATGGCTCAGAGACCATTGATTTGCAAGACGGGAAGCAGTATCAGGTAAGCGTTTCTTTTGGGAATCATCGCTTGCAAGCAACAACTACCAAAATGCAAAAGGTTGAAATGGATTCCTTTGCAGTATTTCCTGATGCAGGTCGCAAAAACTTAAGTGTGTTTATCCGTTTCCAGGATATTCCCAATCAAAAGAATTATTACGTTATTAATTATACCGGTTCAAAAAAGGAGCCCTTGCCACAAGACCCAGACCCGGATTACATTGCACGGAGAATTTTGGAACAAAATGCAGGATTTGATTTGCTAACAGATGAAGGCGCAGATGGAAAAATGCAGGTGTTCTCCAAGAACATGCCCATTCCTTCCGCATCAGATACCTTTGCACTTGCCATTACCCATATCTCCAAAGGGTATTATGAGTTCTTAAGCGCTCAGAAAAAATCAGGAACCTTGTTCAATCAGCTTCGGGCTGAAGTAATCAATTTCCCTGGCAACGTAAAAGGCGGTTATGGATATTTTGAGTTGAATGAACCCGATTTAAAGGTCATTCAACTCCGTTAATCCTGCGCAATAAAAACTTTCTCTACCTGTCTTTGTCCAAAAGCATTGGTGAACTTTAAAAGTACCACGCCCTTTGCAGCTTCAGGCAAAAGCAATTGACCTTGTTGAACCTTCAAATCGGCCTCTATCAATTGGCCTTGAAGTGTATAGATTGAAACCTTTAATTCTTCTTGGCTATTGCTTACAATTTCAAGTATCCTGCTTTGGGTGCTTTGATAAACCTGCTGTACCAATTTGCCACTCTCTTTACCTGGTTGAATACGGATAAGTTCTGAGTAACTGAATTTGCCATCGCGGTCGTTTTGACGAATGCGGTAATACAGATGGCCTGATGGTGCTTGTTGGTCGTTGAACCGGTATTGAATGAGTTTAGATGAATTTCCGGCTGCGTTTTGCTGGCCTGTTTTTACCCAGGTTTTCGCATCCTCCGAGCGTTCAACTTCAAAATTCATGGTGTTTGTTTCTGAATAAGTAGCCCAGTTCAAGTTCACTTCATTTTCGCTAACCCGCAACCCGCGCACATAAGCCCAACTAACAGGCAGTGGATTGTTGGAAGGTCCATTCAAGAAAAAGTCATCAATAGCCAAGCCCGCGGCATTAACTGCCGGGTCTGATAAGAAAACAAACCTGAGGCATACTTTGCTGTTGCCGGCAAGTGAGCTCATGTTATAGGTACACAAAGTATAATTGCTTCGGTTTGAATTGAAAAATGCCTGGTTAATTGGAAAGGCAGCATCGCCGGCTGTATTTGCAAAATCATACCAATTGGTTCCTGGCGAAGTTCCAAGTGGAACCCAGGTTTGACCCGAATTCAAGCTGTATTCAAGTCGCATACCGTCATAATCCAACTCAAACAGGTTCTTCAAATAGAAGCTTAAGGTATAAGTGCCAATGGCAGTCATGTTAAAGGATGGACAATACAAGTAACAAGTAGTGTAATCCTGGTAGGTACTTGCTGTCGGGTCAAGTACCCAGGCATTTGTTCCCGATACTACGCCATTCTTTCCTGTAACAGATGAGCTTCCGCGTACAAAGGATGAACCCGAAATGCTGCGTGAGATAAAATCGTTCGGATTGGTTTCAAAGTTTCCTCCGGCAGAAAGCGTGTATGGTGTTCCGCGATAAGGTAGCACGCGCACAAATCCGGTTTTCAATGAATTTGCTACTCCTCCGTTAATGGTCAATTTCACATCATACACACCAGCATTGGCATAAATTTTTGTTGGGTTTTGAAGTGTACTGGTTGTACCATCTCCAAATTCCCAGAAATAGCTGGTTGCTCCTTGTGCTTGCGAGTTAAACGTTACAGCTTCTCCCGGGTAAATTGTGTTATTTGATACAGCAAAGTCAACAACCGGAGTTTGGTTTGAATTGTAAATCGGTAAATAGGCTGTATACAACCCGCGAGCATGTGTAGCGGCTGCTATCAGGTTATCGGAAGGTCTTACCTTAAGCATATCAACCCGAACATTGGCTAAACCTGTATTGGTGGGTCCCCAGTTGGTGTTGCTACCCATCAATGAATCGGTACTCCAAACACCAAGCTCAGTTGCTACAAGTGCTTTGTACCCATTTTGGGGGTGCAACACAATCCAACGGATAGGCATATCAGGAAGGTTGCCTTCAATGCTGGTCCAGGTTGTTCCTCCATTGCGTGTTTCCCAAACGCTGTTAAGTCCGTAGTTGGTAATGGTGATGAGAATGTGGTTTTCGTTCCCTTTTTCAACTTCAACACAAGAGATGTACCCACTTGGAATAGCACTTCCACTTGTAATATTTGTTGCAGTTACGCTGGTTCCGGTGTGGGCGTTATCAACCCGGTAAACGCTTCCTGTAAATCCAAAATACACCCGATTTACAACATTGGGAGATACCTCCACCGCAGTTACTTGTGCAGATGGACCGCCAGTCAGTGTAACAGTTGCTGTTGTAGTTCCGGTTTGTGGGTTCGACCAGCGGAAAAAGGTTCCGGTTCCGGAGGCTCCATAAAATACATTCATCGAATCATCGTAATCCGTAGGATTGATAAAGCGTCCGGTATTGCTTGAAATTACATTGGTGAAGCTTGAGCCTCCATTCGATGAACGGTAATAGTTGTTGTAAACGTAGCTTGTAAACTGAAAGCTGGGTTGATTTTGGTCGATATGGCAAAATGCGCCATCGCCTCCTGTTACCTCGCTGGTTCCATTAACACCGGCTGTATTGAAGCGATGACTTCCATTGTCTTGAGCACCTGCAAGAAAATAGTTGCTATTGGTTGGGTGCACATCGCAGGCATAGAATTGGGTGGTATTGTAATTAATTTCTTTGCTTTGAATTGATGGCATACTTGCATGAGCATTGGTTGTGCGGTACACGCCTCCATCATTGGTAAAGTACGCAACAGTTGAACTGCCCGGTGCAAAAATGGCATTGTGTTGGTCGGCATGCACTTCTTGAAATCCATATCCACCCCACCAATGGCTTACCTGGTTCCAGGTTGCACCTGCATCACTGGTTTTAAACAAGTCGATTCCGCCTACAAAGCATACTGTTGGATCATTGGGGTCAACCGCAATTGATAAATCATACCAAGCCTGAGTTCTTGAAAAGTCATTGGCTGGTATTCCTGTGTCTGCATCATCCGGATAAGCAGCAACCGGACTAAACGTTACGCCTCCGTTTGTTGAACGAATGATTCCTGTAATGGTGCTGGCATTTTCAACTAGTCCCCAAACCACATTGTTGTCGTAATCCGAAACCGCTAGTTCAATTTCACGTTTTGAAACGGTATTGATTGTTGCAGGAGTTGACCAAGTGGCTCCACCATCCGTTGAACGGTGAATGGTTCCGGTATTGTTTGAGCTAGAAGAAACCGATGAGAACAAGGTGCCGTTAAATGTTCTCTCAATATCATAGCAACGGTTTCCAGTTGCAGATGAAATGCCTTGTCCCAAAACTTTTGTAAATGTTGTTCCACCGTTTACTGAGCGGAACAAGCCTTGCATGGTGCAAACAAAAACCGTATCACCTGCCCCAAGAGTAAACACTTTGTTGCAGTAATAGAAGTTGCTATTGTTATTGGTTGTTGCCAATTGAGTCCAGGTACTACCTCCATTGGTAGATTTCCAAACACCAAGGCCCCTTACTGCATCCGAGTTTCCATTTCCTTCGCCGGTGCAAAAGTACATCACATTGGGATTGCCTTTTGCCTGGTCAATGAAAGTGATGGCCATGTTTGAAAAGAACTCATTGATAGGAGTCCAATTGGGACTGCTGGCTCCAATATTGGTGGTTTTCCAAAGTCCGCCGGCTACACCACCTGCCCAGATTGTATTCCGGGTGGCGTCATTTAAATCAACACAAATGGCTCGGGTTCTACCTCCACAATTATTAGGGCCGCGTTCTGTCCATGAAATGGTGGGAATTGCGGCTTTTCTTAAACCTTGTTGTGCAATGAGTTGCTGCGTATATTTCCAGGCTTCAATGAGTCGCTCTTTTGGCACATCTCCCAATTCCGGGTCCTGTGTCATTTCACGTTCCTGTTGCCATGCCAAATCCATCCTGTCTTTCTTAGGAACTTTCTTGACCATAAGTTTATTCATCTGGCCACCTTTATAAACGGGAATTGCCCAATGCAGGGCGGCTCTGTCAGCTACGAAAAAGAATACAAGAAGTATAGAGACAATGGAGGAAAAATTTCTCATAAGCAAGCAATTTACACATTCATAGACAAACATATAGTAGTTTGCGTTGCGGCAGATTGGAATTTAATAAAAAAAGCCACCCAAAAGGTGGCTTTTCACTATCCAAGATAAGCTTTAAGAATTTTGCTTTTGCTTGATTTACGCAAGCGACGAAGTGCCTTTTCTTTGATTTGCCGAACACGTTCGCGGGTTAAGCCAATTTTTTCACTGATGTCTTCAAGGGTATGTGCCGGACCTCCATCAAGTCCATAGTAAAATTTTAACACATCACGCTCTTTTTCACTTAAGGTAGAAATTACGCGGTTGATTTCTTTTTGAAGGGATTCGTTAATCAACTGAACATCAGGACGAGGTTCGTCGTTGGAGTCAAGAATACCTAATAAGGTATTGTCTTCGCCATCAGTTAATGGAGCATCAATACTCAAATGCCTTCCGGTTGAACGCAATGCATTTTCAACTTCCTGCAAGGGAATATCCATGGCTTCGGCAATTTCTTCAACTGTTGGTTCGCGCTCGAGTTCTTGTTCAAGTTTCGCAGAGGTATTTCCAATACGACCAATTGAACCTACTTTATTCAAAGGAAGACGAACAATACGGCTTTGATCGGCCAATGCCTGAAGAATGGATTGGCGAATCCACCAAACTGCATAGGAGATAAATTTAAAACCACGAGTTTCATCAAAGCGTTTTGCAGCTTTAATTAAACCTAAATTTCCTTCGTTGATAAGGTCGCCCAAGGTTAATCCCTGGTTTTGGTACTGTTTTGAAACCGATACCACAAACCTTAAGTTAGCATTCACCAAACGTTCAAGTGCCACTTGGTCTCCTTCCCGAATACGACGCGCCAGTTCAACTTCTTCCTGGGCATCAATCATCGGAACTTTTGAGATTTCGTTCAGGTATTTATCAAGTGACTTACTTTCCCTATTGGTAAACTGTTTGCTAATTTTGAGCTGCCTCATATGTTCTTATTGTCTCCTGTTCTGATTTATAGAATCCGCAAATTTCGTGAAAGATATGCGAATAAGGAAAAAAAACAAGTGAAATTTGTCAATGTTCACATAATCAGTGCGCTAGGTTCTTGTTGCTTGTCAGGCCAAATTGGCCATTAATCTGCCAAAAGCGTAAATATAAGCCAACTGCTGCCATACGCTAGCACTGTCATGTAAATAAATTGAATCAGGGCCCATTTGTATCCGCCTGTTTCTTTTTTTACAATGGCAATGGTACTCATACACTGTAAGGCAAATGCATAAAACACCAATAGCGAGAAAACGCTTGCAATGGAATAACTTGGTTGTAAGGTCTGCGGATTCCTATCATGTTGCATTTTATTTCGAATCGAATCCAAATCATCATCAGAGCCGCTAACACTGTAAATGGTGCTCATGGTGCCTACAAATACTTCGCGTGCCGCCAATGATGTAAGCAAGGCAATTCCAATTTTCCAATCAAAGCCCAATGGACGAATAACGGGCTCAATCAGTTTGCCAAATTCGCCGGCGTAGCTCGCTTCCAAAAGTTCTGATTTATAGCTCAGCTCAAGTTCTGCCAAGGCGGTTTCATCGGCATTGCGCTTTTCCATTTCGGTTTTTTGGGCGTTATAGTGAGATTTTACCCGATTGGTGTTTTCAGTGGGTCCGGTTGATGCAAATACCCAAAGAATAACAGAAACGGCTACAATAATTTTTCCGGCTCCAAACACAAAAGCACTTCCTTTTTCCCAGATGGTTAGTAAGATGTTTGATGCAACAGGAATTTTATAACCGGGCAATTCCATCAGGAAATAATCTCTGGCTTCGCTTTTAATGAATTGTTTGAATACCCATGCGCTCAGTATTGCTGCTAGAAATCCTAAGAGGTAAAGCCCCATCAATACCAGTCCATGCACATTGAATGGTCCCCATTTAGCCGTATCTGGAATTAGTAAAGCGATTAGAAGTGTATAAACGGGAAGTCGTGCTGAACAACTCATCAATGGGGTTACCAAAATAGTAATGAGCCTTTCTTTTTTGTTTTCAATGCTTCGGCTAGCCATGATGCTAGGCACTGCACAGGCCATTCCGCCAATCAATGGAACAATGGATTTTCCGTTCATTCCAAAGGGTCGCATAATGCGGTCCATGATGAATCCCACCCGCGCCATATAACCGATGTCTTCCAGTATGGCTATGAATAAAAACAAAACCACAATTTGAGGAAGGAAAACAATTACGCCGCTTAATCCTGCCAATATTCCTTCAACCACCAAATCATTTAGAATGCCTTTGGGCAATTGCGTGCTTACCCAATCAGAAAGGCTTGCAAAGCCCATTTCAACCCAATCCATGGGGTAGGTGCTCCAGCTAAATACAGCTTGAAATATCACAAACATCAAACCGAGAAACAAAACCAAACCCCAAATGCGGTGGGTGAGAATATTGTCAACCTTTTTACTTATTGAGCCTTTGGTGCTTTCTTTCTTGATTCGGGTTTCGGTTATAATTTCTTCAATGGCCTGGTACCTGCCAAGTACTTCTTTCTCAAGAAAGCGATTGGCGTCGAACTGGTGTTTTTCAAAAACATCACGTATTAGTTTTGACTTTTCCGAAAGTAATCCTGCTGCGTTGATTGCATATTGAAGCGCCGCATATTTGTTTTTCTTATCTGTGATATGGCTCAACTCGGCAATCATCGCCTGGTTTTCTTCCTGAAGCGAGTAAAACTGCCGGGTTTTGCGTTTGCTTTCATCCAGAATCAGTTTCTTCAATTCAACAATGCCTTCGCGGTTTCGTGCATTGATGCCGGTTACCGGAATGCCAAGTTTTTCCTGGAGATTTTGCTGGTTGTAGCGAATGCCTCTACGTTCTGCCACATCCTGCATGTTCAGTGCTAGGATAACAGGAACCCCTAAATCACAAACTTGCGTAAACAGAAGCAGATTGCGCTTCAGATTTGCTGTGTCTGCAATAAAAACCACCAAATCTGGATAATTGGTCTCGGCTTTACTGCGTAAGATTTCATAGGTAACCAGTTCATCGGCACTTTTGGGATACAAGCTGTAGGTTCCAGGCAAATCAATTACATGCAGCTTTATTCCCGGTGCAAGCCAGGTGTCACCGGTTTTTTTCTCTACAGTTGTGCCCGGGAAATTTGAAACTTTTTGCTTTAGGCCGGTTAAGGCATTAAACAAAGAGGTTTTTCCGCAATTGGGGTTTCCAACAAGGGCTATGGTTATTTGCTTTTCCACTACACGCGCACAATTTCAATTTCAGCTGCATCCTCCAGCCTCAAACACAATTTTGATTCTCCTACCTGAATGGCAACCGGATCACCAAAGGGGGCAATATGCTCCAATGAAACCGATTCACCGGGTAATACACCCATTTCATACAGTTTCAACGATAAGGTTTCACTCCTTACCGATACAATCACTGCCTGTTCTCCTTTTTGCAATTCAGCCAAATTCATGGGTGGGAAATTTAGAATTTTTCTAAATAAGCAAAAAATGATTCTGGTCAGATTACTGCCACTATTCCTGCTTCAGCCACTTGCTTAATGTGGATTCCAGTTTTTCTGCTTTTAAACTGTTGATGGGCATTTTTCCTTCCCAATCGTAATGGGTTTTTGTTGTTAGCTTTACCAATTTCGGATAGTTGGCTTGCACACGCCTGTATTTTTCGGGATAGGGGAAAAATCGTCCGTACCTGTTGCCATTTACAACAACAAAGGTTGGAACATTTTGTAAGGCGCAAAAATGGGCTTGGGCAGTATCGTTTGATAAGCAGCAAAATGCTCCTGCGCTTAGTTGTACCAATTCTTGAAGACTTGTTTTCCCGCAATAGTTTTCCGCATCAAAACCAACGAGCAATTTTCTGATTTTTTCTCCCTCTTCAGCATCGTTTTTTGAGCCGGTAATTCGGCATTGCAAATCCGGATTTGCCTTCAATACCTGTTGTGCCAATTGTGCCCAATTTTCGGCTTTCCAACGTTTGCTGCCTTGGTTTCCTCCCGGGCAAACAATGAAATACCGGGGTGTTTGGGTTTGATTTTTGGCGATGGGGAATTCAATTAGCTCGGCTTTGTCTTTTTTTCCAGGATGCGTTGCCAGAAAAAAATGCTTGTTGTTTTCAAGCTCGTGGTCGCCTGAAACAGAGTCGAGCAAAAAATGAAAGCCTTCGTTTAGTTTGCGGGAATAGGCAGATGGCTTTGCTTGCCAACCAAAGGAATGCGCGTTCTGAAATTGGCAGCGAATGATTTCTTCAAGCAATAAAACCCGCGTAAAAGATGGAAAATAAATGTCTTGAATGGAAAGACTTGCCAGTTCACCTAGGAACTTTTTTCGGTATTCAGAAGATGAAAACCAATCATTTTTATTTAGCCAAATACATTCAACTGAATAGTCTGTGAAATAATAGTCAAACAGGTCTTTCCAAGCTAAATTTCCTATGAAGTACATTTTCTTTCCTGGCTGAATTTGTTCCAACCAGGCTCGGAGTGTAGGCACAAAGAGAAGAAAGTCGCCAATATCATCAAGCCTTACCAATAAGCAGTTTTTACCTTTTGGAGGTACTTGGGCCAGGTCATGTTTCATAGCCTGAAAACGGGCGAATTCCTTTTTTAAATCACGTCCTTTTCTTAGCCGGCCTACCCAACTGGAAACATGAAAGCTGATTTGGGCGGAAATCATTGCTCTGCTATTTGTTGCATTTCATGCAATTGCCTGTATAATCCGTCTTGTTGAATGAGTTCGTTATGACTTCCTTGCTGAACAATTTCACCTTTCTCAAGCACCACAATCAAATCAGCTTTGTGAATGGTGCTCAGACGGTGTGCAATTACAATGGTTGTGCGATTTTTCATAACATTGTTCAAGGCATCTTGCACAATGCGTTCGCTGGCTGTATCAAGTGCAGAAGTGGCTTCGTCCAAAATCAATATGTCTGGATTTGTATTTACTGCACGAGCAATGCTCAAACGCTGCCTTTGGCCACCGCTTAGCTTATTTCCCCTGTCGCCTATATTGGTTTGATACGATTTTTCGGTTTCAATAATAAACTCGTGGGCATTGGCAACTTTTGCCGCGGTTTCAACCTGCTCAAGCGAAATATTGGTTTTGCCAAAGGCGATATTGTTGTAAATACTATCGTTAAATAAGATGGATTCCTGCGTAACAATCCCCATCAGCGAGCGGAGTTCAAGAATTTTGAGATCGCGAATATTAACTCCGTCCATCAAAACCTCTCCTTCAATGGGGTCATAGAAACGAGGAATCAAATCGGTAAGTGTTGATTTGCCACTGCCCGATGGACCTACCAACGCAACCGTTTTTCCTTTTTCAATAGTAAGGTTGATGTTCTTAAGCACATATTCATCGGCATAGCGAAAGGAAACGTTTTTGAATTCAATTTTTTCACGCAACCCAGCAACAGGTAGAGCTCCGGGTTTTTCGGTAATTACCTCTTCGCTTTGCAGCACTTCATTTACCCGTGAAATACTGGCAAGCCCTTTTTGCATATTGCTGTAAGCCGTTGAAAAGGCTTTGAAAGGAGGAAGCAATTGGGAGAATGCCGCAATAAAGGCAATGAAAACATCGGGAGTTACGCCAGCATTACCTCCAATGGCCAATTTGCCTCCAAACCACAAAATGAAGGCAAGAACCACCACACTTAAGGTCTCAGAAATGGGTGATGCACTATCGCCGGTTCTATTGGATGCAATGTTGATGCGTGTATAAAGTGAGTTTTCGTTTTTGAATCGGCGCAAAAAGAATTCCTGCGAGTTAAAGGCTTTGATAATGCGTATTCCCATGAGGGTTTCTTCGTACAAAGAAACAATTTCGCCAAACTTGGATTGACCGCGTTGCGAGAAGGTTTTTAGCATTCGGCCAATCTTGCCAATTAAAAAACCCATGATGGGTAGTGTAACAAAAACAATTAAAGTCAAAACAGGACTCAACCAAATCAAAAAGCCTAAAAATATCACAATGGTGAGCGGTTCTTTGAACATGGCCTCGAGTGAACTCATGATAGCCACTTCAATTTGTAAGATGTCGCTGGTCATGCGACTGATCAGGTCACCCTTCTTTTCTTCGCTAAAATAAGATAGGGGTAAAATTAAGATATGTCTGTACAAAGATTCTCTTAGGTCGCTTACCACAAAGTTCCTAAGGGATACCATAAAATAGAGGGCAAGGAACCGAAAAAGGTTTTTGAGGAGGATGGTTACAACAAGAATTATACAAATAAATAATAGGGCAGCTTCCTTGCCATCGTACCGGATTATTTCCGATATATAGTAATCTAGCATGCCTTTTACATTTGCCAGTGACAAGCTCCAAGTTGGTTTCTCTGTAACTAGTTGTTTGTGACCAAACAATAAGTCTAAAAATGGCATAATCAATGCCAAAGAAAACATGCTAAAAACTATAGAAAGTATGTTAAAAATGATATTCAACGCAGCCAATCCTTTATAGGGTTTGGCATACAAAAGCAACTTAAAATAACCTTTCATCGGGTGGTTTTGGGAAAGGGACAAATATCAGAATTCTTGCCATATAAAATGCCTGACTTACTTTTATACCGAAAATTCCAGTTTATGTTAATCAGAACTTTTGGAAGTGCAGTATATGGTGTGAATGCTGTTACCATAACCATTGAGGTCAATGCCAGTCCGGGTGCCGGTATTGGGTATTTTTTGGTTGGCCTACCCGATAGTGCAGTAAAAGAGAGTCAGCAACGAATAGAAAGTGCCATTCGTGAAAATGGATTTCAAATGACACGCCAGAAGATTGTCATCAATATGGCACCTGCGGATATTCGAAAGGAGGGTAGTGCTTATGATTTGCCGCTTGCCATCGGGTTTTTAACCGCCACCGAGCAGATAAAGGCGGATAATACTTCAAAATACATTCTCATGGGTGAGCTGGCATTGGATGGTTCATTAAAGCCAGTGAAGGGTGCATTGCCTATGGCCATTCAAGCCAGGAAAGAGGGTTTTGAAGGCTTGATTCTTCCTGAGGAGAATGCGCGCGAAGCGGCAATTGTAAACAATCTTAAAGTACTTGCTGCATCTAATCTTGCAGATGTGGCTGCGTTTTTTGATGGAGATGAAACTCGTTTGAGGCAAGTTGTGGTGGATACCCGTCGCGAGTTTGAAGAAAATCAGGCTCATTTAGCTGATGATTTTGCAGATGTGCGCGGTCAGGAAAATATCAAACGTGCGCTTGAAATTGCCGCCGCTGGCGGGCATAATGTAATTTTGATTGGTCCCCCGGGGGCTGGCAAAACCATGCTTGCCCGACGCTTGCCGGGAATACTTCCGCCCTTAAATTTGCAGGAAGCCCTTGAGACCACAAAAATCCATTCGGTTGCGGGTAAGCTTGCCAAGCATGCTTCACTGGTCTATAGCCGACCTTTCCGCGCTCCTCATCATACAATAAGCGATGTGGCCCTGGTAGGTGGTGGAACCAATCCACAACCGGGTGAAATCTCATTGGCTCACAACGGAGTGTTGTTTTTGGATGAATTGCCTGAGTTCAAGCGCACTGTTTTGGAGGTGATGCGTCAACCCCTTGAGGAAAGAAAGGTGACCATCTCCCGTGCCAAAACTTCAATGGATTATCCTGCCAGTTTTATGCTGGTGGCAAGTATGAATCCTTGTCCTTGCGGGTACTTCAATCACCCCGAAAAAGAATGCACTTGCGGAGCCGGGGTTGTGCAACGTTACCTGAGCAAAATTTCAGGCCCATTGCTTGATCGCATCGATATTCATATTGAAGTTACTCCGGTTAATTTCGACCAATTGGCTGAAACGCGGAAGTCGGAGCCGAGCGCTGTAATCCGTGAACGGGTTTTAAAAGCGCGGGAGGTTCAACAGCAGAGGTATGCAAATTTGCCGGGCATTCACAGCAATGCGCAGATTAGCTCAACACAGGCACGAGAATTTTGTCGGTTGAATCCGATAGGTCAAACCTTGTTGAAAACAGCAATGAACCGCTTGCAGCTATCGGCCAGGGCTTACGATAGGATTTTAAAAGTTGCAAGGACAATTAGTGATTTGGCCGGTTCGGAAGAAATTAAACCTGAGCACTTGGCGGAAGCTATCCACTACAGAAGTTTGGACCGACAAACCTGGGGAATTTCAACCTAGTTTAGTCGTCGGATTCTTTTTTAAGTGTGTTAATAATCACATAACATTTCCGGCACCAATAGCTTTTCAAATCGAGGAAAAACAATACGTATTTGGAAAAGAAAGGTCTCGGAACTCTTTCCAGGTCCCAATTTCCGCAATGCGGACAAGTTTTTCCTAGTTTGTACCTGAAAATGGATTTTTGCATAAAGGTTAAGCAAAGGTATTTAGTTAAGAATTAAGATGAAAAAGTATTTTAATTAATTTTTGTTTTAATGCTACCTTTTGATTAAATATTTTTAATCGTTAAGTCAACTAATAGTCCTAATTTTCAAACCTAAATTGAGAAGAATGTTATTCAGGGAAATAATTGGTAATCAAAAGTTAAAAGATAAACTCATGGAGCTTGCCCGCTCCGGACGCATAAGTCATACCCAGCTGTTTTTAGGCGCTGAAGGTTCAGGAAACCTTGCTTTGGCCTTGGCCTTTGCGCAATATGTAAATTGCCATAATCCTGATTTGAATGACAGTTGTGGTTCATGCAATTCTTGCGTAAAATTTAGTAAATTGGTTCATCCCGATCTTCATTTTACCTACCCAACCATTTCTCCTATTCGTCTTTCAAAGGAGTTGTTGGAAGATTGGAGAGCTGCCTTTCTTGAAAATCCTTATCTGAGTGATTTTGACTGGTTAAAACGATTGAACGGAGAGGGAAATAAGCAAGGAAACATGACGGCAGATGAGTGTCGGGATATCATCAACGGACTAGGCTTGAAAAGTTATGAGGCCAAGTTCAAGGTGCATATTATCTGGATGCCTGAATACTTGTCAAAGGAGGGAAATATTCTCTTGAAACTTCTTGAGGAGCCACCGGAAAATACACTCATTCTGCTAGTTGGGAACAATACAGAAAAAATCCTGCCTACCATTCTTTCCCGCGCGCAATTGGTAAAGGTTCCAAGAGTAAGCGATGCAGAACTTGCTCATGCCATTAGCATGCGCCACCAATGCGATGATCAAAAAGCTCAGGATGTAGCACGTCTTTCAGATGGAAATTACAACATGGCTTTAACATTACTGGCACTTGAAAAGGATGGCTATTTTGATTTGTTCAGTCGGTGGATGCGTGCCTGCTATTCTCAGAAAATTTCAGATATTCAGCCGGTTGTAGATGAAATTAGCGGTAGTGGACGAGAGTTTGTGAAAAACTTCCTGCACTATTCAAGCCAAATGATTCGCTCTGCTTTTATTTACCGTTTTGCCAAACAAGAATTGCTGCGCGTAAATCAAACTGAACTTGGCTTTTTGGTCAAATTTTCACCCTTTATGCATGATGAAAATCTCCCGCAAATTCTTCAGGGTCTTGATGATTCAGTTTTTCATATTGAAAGGAACGTGAGCCTTAAAATCATGTTTTTGAATCTTTCTTTGTATATTGGCAGGCAGTTGAAAGTGCAGAAAAAACAGGTTTCCTGACCTTTTTGCACTCTTTTTTTGATAAACGCATTACTCGAATATATACATGACTTGTGGATCTGGAGGATGCAGCACCGGCGGATGTGGGGGAGGTTGTAGCAGTGGTGGCTGTAATAAATTAAATACGTTTGATTGGCTTGCGGAGATGGATTTGCCGCCGCATAAAAAGCCATTTGATATTGTTGAAGTTAGGTTTAAAGGTACCCGAAAAGAGTTTTACAGAAACTCCGCCAACATTGAATTTTATGTGAATGAGTATGTGGTGGTGGAAGTTGATAATGGCTATGATATCGGAAAAGTAAGCCTGAAAGGTGACTTAGTTAAACTACAGCTGAAAAAGTACAACCGAAGCGAAGATTCTGGCGACTTCAGGAAAATAATTCGGAAAGCGACCGACGCTGATATTGCACGACTCAAAGAAAACCAGGAGTTGGAAGTGCCAACCATGTACAAGGCACGAAGCATTGCCATGGAGCTTGGCTTAAGCATGAAGTTGAGCGATGTGGAATACCAAGGAGACCGCCGAAAAGCAGTTTTCTATTATACTGCCGAAGAACGTGTTGATTTCAGGGAGTTGATTAAACGCCTGGCCGATGCTTTTAAAGTGCGAATCGAAATGCGTCAGATTGGCTACAGGCAAGAAGCTGGTCGCCTTGGCGGAATTGGTTCTTGTGGTCGCGAACTGTGTTGTAGCACTTGGCTAACCGATTTCAAATTGGTGCATACTAACGCTGCGCGTTATCAAAATTTATCGCTGAATCAGCTGAAGCTTTCCGGACAATGCGGAAAAATGAAGTGCTGCTTGAATTTTGAACTGGATAGCTACCTGGAAGCTTTGAGGGAATTTCCTGAAAACAACAATTTGGTGCTTGAATTCGCCGAAGGCAAGTCTTACAAAGTAATCAAGACAGATATTCTTAAGCGCGTAATGTGGTTTGCTCCTCGTGGTGAAATGGGTGGCGACTGGATTAGTTTCCCGGTTTCAAAGGCCAAGGAATATGCCGAAATGAACAGCAGAGGGGAGAAACCTGAATTGGTTCTTTACCGCAAAGAATCGCTTAAACCGGAAACAGTTGAGCTGGATTTCCAGAACGATATGGGGCTTGATTCACTCACCCGTTTGGATGAACGCGAGAAATCAAGACGCAATCCTTCAAAAAACAAAGGCAATAATCCAAATAAACCACGTCCAAAAGGACCGAATACCAATGGGGGAAATCAGGGTTCGTTCCGTCCTCAGAATGGGCCAAATAACCGTGAGAAGCGCGAGCAAAATCAGCGTCCAAATCAACCTAACCCCAACCCGATTAAAAGAGATTCTCAACCCAATCCGGAACAACAAAATCGTCCTCAAAATCAAAATAAACCCGCTTCAACCGAGCCTAATCCCAATCCGCAACAAAACCGCGATGGTGGAAATAGGAAGCCTAATTTCAGAAATAAAAATCGTGGACCGCGTCCAAACAATCCTAATCAAAACAGAAAGGAAAAGGATGGTGGCCAGGAGTAGTTTTATTGGTGCACTGCTTGTGCTTCTTCTTTTATCAGCCTGCGATAACACCCGGATGATGGATGAGAACAAAGATGTTCCTCAGCATGGCTGGATTTATAACCAGCCGCTGATGCTGGAAGTACCGGTAACTGATACGGCTATGGAGTACAAACTGTTTGTCAATCTCCGGATTTCAGGGGATTATCCGTATAGCAATTTCTTCTACATGCTTAAGCAAGAAAGTCCTTCGCGTGTTGAGCGTAGCTTTAAAGGAGAGCTTGAATTAGCAGATGATCAAGGACAATGGCTTGGAAAAGGACTCGGCGATTTGTTGGATTATCAGGTGCCGGTTAAAGGTGTTCTGAAGTTTCCTGAGAAAGGTATTTACCAATTCAGGTTGTTTCAAAACATGCGAAGCGATACGCTGAATCATGTGTTATCAGCGGGCATTCGCATCGAAAAATCAAAGCCGTAATTTTTACTTTCCTGTCCAGCGTTTGCTAACTCGAAGCGAATAGTTCATAAAGTCAAGCAAGCCTTGGTCGAATTGCATATTTCCAAGGCTGTTTCCATCTTCATCCAATACTTCTTTTATAAAATGGGCTTCAAAAATTCGGGGTGAAACAATGCTGTTCATGTTCCCAAAGCTGATTACCTTGTTTAAAATCTGAGTCAGTTGAAGCGCAGGAACTTTTCCTCCTTTCCCGGTTGAGGTGCCTACAAGCGCAAAAACCTTTTCATCCATGAGTTTTTCATACGGTTTGTTGGGTAACAATTGCAGCATATTCAGCAATTCCGGTGTTATGCTCCAATTGTATTCCGGAGAAAGAATCACCACCAATTGAGCCCATTCAAAACCAGCTATCAATTCAGCTTGAAAAGGGCTAATATTATCTTTGTTGAATCCTCCTTGCGCCAATAAAGGAATGTCATAAGCCCGAAAGTCGATAAGTCGAACATCATGCTCGTTTTCAACTATTTTTTTTAAGGCAAGAGAAACGCGAAGTGTATTGTTTGGATTGCGCGCAGAACCTGATAAAAATAGAATATTCATGTTAAGAGATATACTTTTTAACAAAGCGGTACAGGTTAAAGTTTCCCGCTTTATTCAGTTCTTGCTCCAATTCTAGGCTGAGCGAACTCAATGAAATATCCCGTGTGCGGTAATTGCGTATGTAATTCAGGGCTTTCATGGCAAGCAATCGCGTCTTCTTGAGTTGGATTGATTCATGGCCACGGTGGGCTAAAATGGCGTTCATCAAAGCATCCATGCCTTCTTTTTTGCTGGCCACCGTTTTAACTACCGGGGTTTCCCAGTTGTTTTCGGCATGAGAATGGCTTAGCATCAACAAGTTTTTGTAAAACAAATCCGCTCCATCGCGGTCAGATTTGTTGAGCACAAACACATCCGCAATTTCCATTATGCCGCTTTTGATGGTCTGAATTTCATCTCCTGCTTCCGGAACCAATACCAATACACTGGTATCTGCCAAAGCTGCTATTTCAACCTCACTTTGTCCAACCCCAACGGTTTCAATCAAAATAAAATCAAAACCTGCTGCTCGCAACACATCACAAGCTTCAAAAACTCGCGGAGCGAGACCTCCCAAGCTTCCTCGGCTAGCCATGCTGCGAATAAATACATTCGGATTCAGGTAGTGTTCACTCATCCTGAGCCTGTCGCCTAACAATGAGCCTTTGTTGAAGGGACTGCTGGGGTCAACAGCCAATATTGCTACCTTCTTGTTAAGCTGAAGCAGATGGTCTGTAAACGCATTAATAAGCGTGCTTTTTCCCGCTCCGGGTGGACCCGTAAAGCCAATAACAGGGACATCGGCAAAATGCAATTCTTCCAGCATTTTGTCGTATTCGGGTAATTCGTTTTCAATGCCGGTAATCATGCGGGCAAGTGCACGCCTGTTGCCGGATTGAAGCAAACCTGTCAATTCGGATTTTTCCAAAATTAACAGCCTATTTTTTGAACACGGTTTGCATGTCTGCCACCTTCAAATGGAGTTGAAAGAAAGGCTTCAACAATTTCCAGTGCGAGCTTTTCGTCTATAAAGCGTGCTGGCAAGCAAAGGACATTGGCATTGTTGTGCTGCCTTGCCAACTGGCCAAGTTCAACCGTCCAGCAAAGTGCAGCACGAATACCGGCATGCTTATTGGCTGTCATGCAAACGCCATTTCCGCTACCGCAAATCAGAATTCCTAATTCACTGTTTCCTTCTTCTACGGCTGTTGCTAAAGGATGCGCAAAGTCCGGATAATCAACAGAATCAGGTCCATTAGTGCCATGATCTGTTAGTTCATGGCCCTTGGCTTGAAGGGCAGCTTTTATTATATCCTTGTACTGGTAACCGGCATGGTCACAACCTATTGAAATTTTCATGCTGCAAATTACCTGTGCAGGTTCGCTTTTTCCAAGGATGTGGAGAACCTGAAGATTAGTTTCTTCCTTTTTCTACGCGTTTGGCTACCAGAATACTCAATTCATACAGGCCATACAGCGGAATTGCCATCATAATCTGGCTGGCCATATCGGGAGAAGGTGTAAGAATACCTGCAATAATCAAAATAACAACCAGTGCATATCTTCTGTATTTCTGCATGATTGCACTTCCCAAAATGCCAATTTTTGCCAGGAAATACACCAAAATGGGCATCTCAAAAATTAAGCCTGTGGCAAAAGTTAGGGTTGATATAAACGAAACGTATGATTCGAGATTAATCTCGTTGCTTACCAGTTCACTTACCTGGTAGGAGCCAAGAAATTGAATGGAAAGTGGCGAAAGGATAAAATAACCAAAACTAATTCCCATGAAGAACAGCATGGAGCTAAAAAATACCAATCCTCTGGCGTACCTAATTTCTTTTTCGTTCAATGCAGGTTTGATAAATGCCCACAATTGCCAAAGCACAAAAGGAAAGGCCACAATAATTCCGCCTACAAAGGAGATAAATAAGTGCTGGGTAAACTGCCCCGTGATGTCGATGTTCGACAGCACAAATCCAATTTCTTTGATGCAGTATGAATCGTTGCCAATCAGTTGTTGCGAAAGCTGGCACATGATTCGGTAAGTCCAGAAATCTGTATGAATTGGACCAAACAGAATAACATCAAACAACAAATACTTGTTGAAAAAGACTACCACTGCGGCAATCAATACTGCTGCTACTGCACGAATGATATGTTTTCTGAGTTCATCGATATGGTCGAAAAAACTCATTTCTTTCTGGTCGTGCTGCTCAAATTCCTCTAATTGATCTAATGCCATTGGGGAGGCGAAAATAAGGATTATACCTGGCTTTTTATCGGGTTGCTTTTAGGGTTGATTTGAATGCGTTTCTTGAAACAATTCAAGGCAATGTTTCAAATTTTCGGGTACTTTTTCCCAGTTCATCCATTTGCTAAATGCTTCAAATACCTGACTTTTTGAAAGTCTTACGGGTTGATTTCCTGTGCTTTTGGATATCTTTTTTCCTTCCTTGTCTGCCAGAATGGGGTGATGTATAAACCAACTTTCTTCAAAAAAATGCATTCCGATTTGCTTGGCCAGGAAAAGTTGGTTTAAACTACTGCCCAGCAAATCTTCACCTCTTACTACCAAATTAATTCCAAAATCATAATCATCGGTTAGCGAGCAAATTTGGTAGGCAGGTTTTCCATCCCGGCGCTTTACCACAAAGTTGAGTTCATTTGCTAATAAATGGTTTGAAAAGGGCAGCTTAGTTGGATTCAAACCGCGATAGCTGCGCAATTCATCCTCTTGTATTACCTGTGTTTGCATGCAATGAACTCGCCAGGGTAACTCAGGAAAATCAAGTGGATTTTGATGGGATTCACAGCTGCAGGCTCCGGTTTTTCGCGTGCAAAAGCAGGGATAAATGAGTTCCCTTTCTAGTTGTTTTTTTAGGGTTTCAGCATAACGCTCTATTCGCAAGGCCTGGCTCCAGTTTTTCTCAAAATCTTCGGGTCCGATGGGGCCTTCATCCCAATCCAATCCCAATTCTTCAAGCCTGAAAAACAAATCTTCCAGGTAAGCAGGTCTAAACCGTTCGCGGTCCATGTCATCAATCCGAAGCACAAGTTTGCCTTGCCGGCTTCGAACCAATAACCAGGTCAAAATAAAATTCAATTCATTCCCCAAATGGATAAATCCACTGGGGGTAGGTGCAAGTCGACTTTTTATAGGAAAACCGGGCTTAGCCCAAAAGCTCTCCAATTTTAGAGTCATAAGTATGGCGGTACGATTCCAGGTCTCCAAAATCTGCCCCATTGATACTTAACCCGGCGGCTTTAACAGTGCCAAGGCAATCTGTATTTACCCCGTGATCGTGCATGAGGGTTTCAAACGCCAATTGGTTTTCAGGTTTGATGCTAACCACAATGCGTCCTTGAGTTTCGCCAAACAACCAAGAGTCTAAACGGATGCTGTTGTTCTGCTTCACTTCAAATCCTTTATTGCCTGCCATAGCTGATTCGAGCAAGCAAACAAATAAACCGCCTTCGCTAGTGTCGTGCGCCGATTCAATCAAGCCCTGCTGAATAGCTTTTAATAAGGTATGTTGATTGGTGTATTCTTCGTCGAGGTTGAAGTAAGGTGCCGGACTTTGTTGCACTTTGCGGTAATGAACCAGGTACTGAGAGCTTGAAATGTCGTCGGCTTGGGTTCCCAAAACATAAATCAAATCACCGGCGGATTTGAAGGAAAGGGTAGTGGCTTGTTTTCCTTCCGGCAATAAACCTACCATACCAATGGTTGGGGTAGGGAATACCGCATTTTCATCGCTGCTTTGGTTGTAGAAACTTACGTTTCCGCCGGTTACAGGTGTATCAAACTTTTTGCAGGCATCGCCCATGCCTTTTATGGCATGAACAAATTGGTAATATACTTCCTGGTTGTATGGATTTCCAAAGTTGAGGCAATTGGTAATGGCAGCTGGTTCTGCTCCTGTGCAAACCAAATTTCTGGCGGCTTCGGTTACCGCTGCCATGCCACCAACATAGGGATTGGCATACACAAAACGGCTATTGCAATCCACGGTCATGGCAATGGATTTATTGGTGCCTTTTACTTTTACCACCGCAGCATCAGAAGGGGCATTGGTGCTTTGATTCACCGTGCCAACCATGCTGTCGTATTGGTTATAAATCCAACGTTTACTGGCAATATTGGGTTGTCCGCTAATCCAGGATGCAACCTGTTTTGCTTCTTCTAGGTTAAGGTCTGCAACCTGGTTGATAGAATAGGCTGCAATTTCTTGAAAGTACTTTGGTTCGCGGTATTCGCGTTGGTAAACGGGAGCACCACCGCCAAGCACTAAACTTTGTGATGGAATATCAGCCCTAAGTTCTCCATTCATGAAGTAGCGAACTCTGCCGGTATCTGTTACTGTTCCAATGACAGCATAGGTTAAATCCCATTTTTGGAAGATTTTTTCAACTTCGCTTTCATGGCCTTTTTTCACAACCACCAACATGCGTTCCTGAGATTCGCTAAGCAAAATTTCCCAGTCTTTCATGTCTTTCTGGCGCATAGGAACTTTATCCAACCAAACGTCCATACCGGTTTCTGATTTAGCAGACATTTCACTGGTAGAACAGGTAATTCCTGCTGCTCCCATGTCTTGCATACCAACAACTGCATCTGTTTTTTCAATCAATTCCATGGTAGCTTCCAGGATAAGCTTTTCCCAAAAAGGGTCGCCAACCTGCACCGATGGAAGGTCTTTTGCAGAATCTTCAGTAATGTCTTTGGATGCAAATGCTGCACCGTGAATTCCATCTTTTCCTGTGGCAGAACCGAAAATATAAACCGGATTTCCAATTCCTTCAGCAATAGCCGATACGGTTTTGCCTACTTTGGCAATTCCCACACTCATGGCATTTACAAGGGGATTGATGTGGTAGCAATCGTCGAAATATACTTCACCGCCAACGGTTGGTATACCAAAAGCGTTTCCATAATTACCAATGCCTTTCACAACCCCTCTTACCAACCATTTGGTGCGCTCGTTTTCAATGTTTCCAAAGCGCAGGCTGTTCAATTGGGCAATGGGTCTTGCTCCCATTGAGAAAATATCGCGGTTAATTCCGCCCACACCGGTTGCTGCACCCTGGTAAGGTTCAATGGCCGATGGGTGATTGTGTGATTCAATTTTAAAGCAGCAAGCCAAGCCATCGCCAATATCAATCAATCCGGCGTTTTCTTCACCGGCTTTGGCAAGCATTTTTTCGCCTTCCTTAGGTAAGGTTTTCAGCCAAACAATAGAATTTTTGTACGAGCAGTGTTCGCTCCACATCACCGAGTAAACGCTCATTTCGGTGAAGGTTGGGGTGCGACCTAAAATCTCTTTTATTTTCTCGAATTCTTCGGGGCGTAATCCTAATTGCTGGGCTTGTTCTAAGGTGGCAAGATTGCCAATTGGCTGAATCTGACTCATGCGGTTTATTAATGAACAGCAAATTTGCAGTTTTCTGAAAGCCCAGCCAAATCATTAACCCGAATTCTCGTGATTAATCAGCAGTTTTAATTAGCTTTTTTAGTGTTTGAGAATCTTTTGTTTGAATACGAACCAGGTAATTGCCTAGTGCAATTCCGGATAAATCAAGTGTGGTCGATTCTTTGCCTGCTTGTTCAATCAGTTTTTTTCCTTCCAAACTAAACAGCACAATTTGTTCAATGGGTTCGCTGCATTGAATCTGAACTTTTTCGCGGGTTGGATTGGGGAATAAGCTGATTTCGGTTTCAAATTTCTTGCGCTCATCCTGTCCGGTAGCCAACTGATTCACAATTTGGTATTGAACCAATTTGAAGGGTTGATTCTGCTTCGATTCAAACCAATTTATTCGTTCAATTTTTGATTTGCTTGAATAGGTAAAGGTTTGAATTTGAATGCGGTTGGATAGCAAATCCTGGTAAAGGATTGAATCTGGTTTCAAGCCAGAATCTTTGTAAATTAATACTCTTTTTGCCTCTGCGATGGCTTGAATTCCAAAGGGATTGGTGGAATCCTGGGCGGTAACAACCCGCTCAAGTGAATCAAACTGATAGACAGAATGCCCTGTGATTCGCCTTTCGTTTGCAGATTCCTGAACGCGTTGAATGCGGAGTGGCTTTCCGGGTTTGAAAAATTCTTCAACATGAAATAGGCCTCCATATCCGGTTTCCGGCTCTTTTTGAGTTATGGTAATGCCTTGTAAACCATTAAACTCATCGTAATAATACTCTCGTAAACTTCCTGGATTGCTATTTCCTGTAATGTGTTTAACATATGTAATTCGATTTCCATCGTAAATCAGGGAATCTTCACCCGTACTCTCTTTTTGTTGCTGGTCTCTTTGCCTCCTGAAATAGCTCATTTTCATGGGCTTGTTGTCAAAATAGTGGAATACAGTTTCGTAGTAATCAAATTCAAGTGCATCGAGGAAGAGTTGTTCAACCCGAATTACATGGTTTTGAACGCTGGTATAAATGGTTGTTTGAGTGTGCTGCTCTTCAGAATCGGCATTTATCCTGAAGTTTGAAACCTCAAATTTTCCGGATTCAAACAAAGAAGTATCAAGCCAAAACTGAGCATCCGGGGCCTTGTAATTGGAAAAGAAGGAGTTTAAAACTTGTGCGTTTGCAAGAAAGGGGCACAAAAAGAGGTAGAGTAAAATTTGGCGCATGTTTCGGTGTTTGAGAATTAGTCAATGAATGCTCAACCGAAAGTTGTAGCGCCAAACTTTTTAAGTTTTTCGTTAAGTTGCTTTAGTACGACAAAAGTGTATTCAACTGCTTGGCAACCTTATCGGCATTAGGAAGAATTTCTGCTTCAAGCCCCATGTTTAGCGGAATAGCAGGAACATTCAAAGCACCTAAAGTGGCAACAGGTGCATCAAGCCAGGTAAAGCATTGTTGCATTATGCGGGCTGCCAAACTTTCTGCAAAGCTGTTCAACAATGGCTCCTCGGTTAGCACCAAACACTTTCCGTGTGCTTTCACTCGGTCCATAATCATTTCTTCATCCAATGGCTGCAAACTTCTTAAGTCAAGTACTTCAACCTGACCCGGAAATTGTTTTGCGGCGCCGAGTGCCCAATAAACACCCATTCCATAGGTAATTATCACGCAAGATTCGCCATTTTCCAAGGCTTCTTCTGAGGCTTCAAGCACACTGTTTGCTTTCCCAAACGGAAGAATGTATTCCTCATCCGGCTCTACGCACCGGGCCAATTCGGTACCCGGATTTTTGCTCCAGTACAAGCCTTTGTGTTCAAGCATGATGCAAGGGTTTCCATCGTAGTATGCGGCTTTCATCAAGCCTTTCATATCTGCTGCATTGCTTGGATAAGCAATTTTTATTCCTTTTAAGGTGAGTAGGGTTGATTCAATACTTCCCGAATGGTAAGGTCCTCCGCCTCCATAAGCACCAATAGGAATACGAATGATGCTACTTACCGGATACTTGCCCATGCTGAGGTAGCAGGATTTGGTGATTTCACAAACCAGCTGGTTAACTCCGCTCCACACATAATCAGCAAATTGTATTTCAACAATGGGTTTTACTCCCACTGCACTCATCCCTACCGTTGAACCAACAATATACGCTTCCTGAATTGGCGTATTGAATACTCTGTTTTCACCATATTTTGCGGCAAGTGTTGCAGCTTCTCTAAATACACCTCCCAAACGTAAGCCCACATCCTGTCCATAAAAAATGCATTCCGGATGTTTGGCCATCAATTCATCAACCGCATGTAGGGCTGCATCAACCATAACCACAGGTTCTTTACCTTCCGGTTTCCGATTTCCAACTTCCTGAGTTGCTCCACTTGGTGTGTAAATATGGTCCATTGCCGTTGATGGCTCCGGATCTGGCGATTGAACGGCTTGTTTGAATTGTTGAGCTACTTTGTCATTTTCAATTTCGGCAATTTCCTGAAGCTCTTTTTCAGAAATTCCCATGCTTACCAGTTGCACATACATTTTGTCAAGTGGGTCAGACTGGCCATGCTTTTTCAAATCCTCTTCAGTACGGTACCATTCTTTTCTAACTCCCGAAGTATGGTGACCCAACAAGGGAACTTTAGCATGCAATAAAATCGGAGCCCTTTGTTCGCGCACATATTCTATGGCCTGAAGCACAGCTGTCCATGATTTTTGAAAATCACTTCCATCAACACGCATGCGTTGCAGACCTTTGAAGCCAGCTGCATATTCGTAAGCATCCATGGCGCGCATTTCGCTTCCTGTTGCCGAAATGCCCCAGTCGTTGTCTTGAATCAGGTATAAAATGGGCAGTTTTTTTAGAACCGCCATTTGAAAGGCTTCTGCAATTTCTCCCTCTGTTACCGAGCCATCGCCAAGGCTGCAAACCACAACCGGACGCTCAGTTTTTGGAATCAGACCCTGCGATTCGAGATAGGCAATTCCATGTGCCATACCCGTTGCTGGAATGGCTTGCATACCTGTTGCACTGCTCTGGTGCGGCATGCGAGGAAAACCTTCCCTGTCGAGGCTGGGATGAGAATAGTAGGTGCGACCACCCGAAAACGGATCTTCGGCTTTGGCCAGCAACTGAAGCATTAATTCGTATGGACTCATGCCCATGCCCAATAGCATACTTTCATCCCGATAGTAAGGAGATGCATAATCCTCGGCGCCCAATTGCATGCCAACAGCAAGTTGAATGGCCTCGTGGCCACGACTTGTAGAATGAACATACTTGGTTATCGGGCGGTTAGCATCGTAAATCTCTGCCATGGCCCTGGCGGTGCACATCAATGTGTACGCTTCCAAAAGGGTATCTTTATCCATAAAAAGCGCTGCAAGTTTAGGCAATTCCCTGCAATCCGCTAATAACGCTTCATACCTTACCAAATCCTGACCGCTTCAATATCCTCGAAATGCCTATGTTTGTGCCATGATTGATGTGGAAATTCCGTTTAGAAAAATTGCCGTCGCCGTAGCATTCTCGCCACGTTGCGAAGCCCTGCTTGCGGAGGCAAAATTGCTTCAGGATCGTCTTGAATCTACGATGGTTTTTGTGCATGTAGGAAAAAAAAGTCTGCAAGAAGAGCAATACTTAAAGCATCTTTTGCACCGGTTTGGATTGGATTTACCTCAAAACAGAATAATCTGGGAAGAAGGTGAGCCGGTTGAGACCATTCTTCAGGTTTGCCAAAAGGAAGAGGTTGACTTGTTGGTTGCCGGTGCTCTTGAAAAAGAGAGTCTTGTGAAATATTTCTTAGGTGGAGTTTCTCGCAAACTTAGCAGGAGGGTGAAATGCAGTATGCTTATGCTTACAGAGCCCAGCATTCATCCCGCTGGATTCAAACACCTGGTAGTTGAAGGAAGTGATCATCCCAAATCGGATTTTACCATTGCAGCCGCCATTGCAGTGGGTAGGGCTTTTCAAGTAGAAGCACTTGATATCATTCAGGAAACGGATTTAAGTAAAATGGCCTTGCTTCGCCACGAGGAATTGAAACAAAACGAGGCAGAGGAAATCAAGGAGCAGTTTCTTCAGGAAGAAGACCAAAAACTGGAAGATATTCTGAGTTGCAAAGATTGCTCGGGTTTGACAATCAATACCGAGCGCATTGAAGGAAAACCAGGATATGTCATCACCAAATTTGCCCGCGAGAAAAAAGCAGATTTGTTGGTGCTAAATTCTCCCGATAAACAAATGGGTATTATCGATCGGGTTTTCCCGCACGATATTGAATATGCCCTGGCTGATTTGCCTTGTAATTTACTCATTGTTCAGGAACCCAATTATTCGGTATAAAGTGGCTAAACTCAACCACCACGAACTCATTCAATTTATTCTGTGCATTGGCGCAATGCTAATTGCTGCAAGATTGGTGGGTGAATTTTTTAGAAAATTTAAAATGCCCTTGGTGGTTGGCGAACTCATTGCCGGCGTATTGCTTGGTCCAACGCTTTTGGGTAAGTATTTTCCGCTGATTTCCTCCTATTTTTATGAAAGCCATGGAAATGTTGGAATTGCGTTGAATGGCTTGACAACCATCTCCGTAATCATGTTGCTTTTTGTGGCAGGAATGGAGGTTGAATTGTCGGTTATCCGGCAATCGGGTTCAGTGGCGTTTAAAACCAGTTTAATTGGTTTGATTATTCCACTGGCGCTTGGTTTTGTAACAGCCTATTTTATGGGTCAGTACCTGGGGCATACCAATCAATCAACCCTAATTCCATTTAGTCTGTTCATTGGCACTGCCATGGCGGTTTCGGCATTGCCGGTTATTGCCAGAACACTCATGGACCTTAAGCTTTTTCGTACCCGAATAGGGATGATTATCATTGCTGCGGCCATGTTTGATGATTTGGTGGGATGGATTCTATTTTCTGTTGTCCTTGGCATGATGGACCAGTCGGGGGGAGGTGTTGATTTTGTAAAAACCCTTGGACTTACGCTGCTATACGCTATTGGCATGCTTACTGCGGGTCGCTTTTTAATCAATAAGTCTTTGCCTTGGGCTGAGAAAAATTTCTCCTGGCCGGGTGGATTTTTGTCCATATCGCTGGGGATGGCGTTTTTAGGCGCTGCCTTTACTGAATTTGCAGGTATTCATGCCATATTTGGTGCATTCATTATGGGCATTGCCATTGGCGATTCGGTGCATGTTACTGAGAAAGCCCGGGAAATTGTACACCAGTTTGTTACCAATATTTTTGCGCCCTTGTTTTTTATTTCGGTTGGGTTTAAAGTTGATTTTCTAGCCAACCTGGATATCGTAATGGTAACGCTGGTTTTATTTTTGGCTGTGTTTTGCAAATTGCTTGGTGCCGGACTTGGAGCTTTGTGGGGTGGATTATCAACCAAAGAAGCCCTGGCTGTTGGATTTGGCATGAATGCCCGCGGTGCGATGGAAATTATTTTGGCAACACTTGCTCTTCAAGCCAAACTTATTTCTGAACCTTTGTTTGTTGCTATAGTAATAATGGCGGTACTCACTTCTGTAATGGCCGGACCTATGCTTCAGCTCTTGTTAAAGCCTGATTCGGTTCCGCTGTTTTCTACTCTTGCAGGAGACTCAACCCCATCTCAAGATTAATTGCTGTGAAAGATAAGTTAAGACGTTTCGCTGAGTTTAAAACCTTCCCCAACTGTTTTGATTTTCCTTATGAAGTGAAAGGAAAATGGGCATCTGATGTGTTTAAGAATTCCAATCCTTTGGTTCTTGAATTGGGTTGCGGAAAAGGTGAATATACGGTTGAATTATCAGGTGAATTTCCTGGAAAGAATTTTATTGGAATCGACCTCAAGAGCAATCGGATGTGGAGAGGTTCAAAAATTGCCCAGGAATTGGGCCGGACAAACGTAGGATTTGTACGCATGATTATTGAGAAATTGCCCGAGATTTTTGCGCCTGCCGAAGCCGATGAAATCTGGATTACCTTTCCCGATCCCTTCCCCAAAGACCGCCACGAAAAGCACCGCCTGACGCATATCCGTTTTTTGCGTTTGTACCAACAGGTGATAAAACCCAACGGCATTCTTCATTTTAAAACCGATGATGATGGCTTGTTCAATTTTACGGTTGAATCCTTTAAAGCATTGGGTGTGCCTATTCTTGAGCTCGAATACAATGTGTATGAATCAAGCACCGTGCATCGCTATGTAAAAGACATTCGTACCCATTTTGAAAAGTATTTTCACGCCAAAGGCCGTACCATCAAGTACCTGAGTTTTCAGTTGCCACCGGAGCTAAATCTGAATGTGGAACCGCCTCAAGTGGGTTCAAAGCAGGAAGATGAAGTTGTTCCTACATCTTAAGCAACTCAGGTATTTTCTTCACTATCGCATCCGAGTTTTCAGCCTTATTTATCCTTGTTCAGGGCTTCCAAAGCTGCTTTCAAGCCGCGGTCTTGTGACTGCATAACTTGGTAATAGCCGTTGTCTCTCCAAATTTGGCGGGCAATTAAAGCTTTTATTTGCAAGCGAATAAATGCCGAGGAGCGCTTGTTTTCATCTGCGCTTGGGGCTTTGCATCCCTGTGCAATGGCAACCGAAACAAATTGCTGGTAGTCGGCATCGCTCAACGCAAATCCACGGATATAATTCTCAAGCTCTCCCAGTTTTTTAATGCGTTCGCGGTTCTTGTCCAGGTAATCATAAGCAAACTTTCCAAGCAAGGCTTTTGAAACTGCTTCGGTTAAAAATCGGGTGGAGAAAGTGGTGTCCAAGGGTACAAACACATCCGGATAAATGCCGCCGCCGCCATAAACTACGCGGCCTTTTTCTTTGGTGAAATAGGGTGTTGAATCAAAAATGGCTTCCTTGTGTTCATCTTCCAATTCACCATTTTCAAATCGGGTTAATATATCGTGTTCGTAATCGGCTAGGTTCTTGTACGATTTTTGAATGCAACGTTCACTCGGGGTGTAATATCGCGCAACGGTTAATCGCACCACAGAGCCATCATTCAACTCAAAAGGTTCCTGAACCAAGCCTTTCCCAAAACTTCTCCGGCCTACTATAATTCCACGGTCCCAATCCTGAACCGCGCCACTTAAAATTTCACTGGCCGAAGCTGAACCTTCATCAATCAAAACGGCCAATTTGCCTTTTTCAAAAACACCCCTGCGTTCGGTAAAATAATCAGCCCGGGCTTTGTTTAAGCCTTGGGTATAAACCATGAGTTTTTTATCTGCTAACAATTCATCCAGCAAACGAGTTGCGGTGGTAAGGTAGCCGCCTGGATTGCCGCGCAAATCAAGAACCAAATTTTCAAGTCCTGCTTTCTCCAGTTTCCCAAAAGCTTCCAAAAACTCATCGTGGGTTTTTTCGGCGAAGCGGCTTATTTTGATATAACCGGTTTTTGAATCCAACATAAAGGAGGCGTCCACCGAAAAAATAGGAATGGTGCCGCGAACGATCGAGTATTCCTGTTTACTTCTGCTGGCAGGTCGGTAAATAATTACTTTTACCTCGGTTCCTCCTTTGCCGCGCAGCAATTTGAAAACACGGTCGGTTGTGATGCCGGTTCCTGCAACCTTTATTGAATCTACTTGAATGATGCGGTCGCCGGGAAGAATTCCCAATTCTTGTGCAGGCCCACCGTTCAAAGCTGCAACCACCATGATGGTATCGTTAATGATATTGAATTCAACGCCAATGCCTTCAAAATTACCTTCCAATTGTTCATTGGCTTGTTTTAAGTCCTCAGCAGGTATATAAACTGAGTGGGGATCGAGCTTGGCAAGCATTTCATCAATGGTTTTTTGCTCCAAATCTTTGAAGTCAACCGAATCAACATAGGATTGGTTGATTATTTTGATGAGTTCATTCAGTTTCCCCTCAGCAGCTCCAAGTTGAATGCCGGCGTTGCTGCTTGGTCTTAACAGCATTCCAACGCTTATTCCGGTTGCCAGCAATACTGCATAAATAAGGGGTTGCCATTTATTGGAAGGATTTACCATAACTTTGCTTGAGGCGCAAATATAATTCATGCGCTGTCATTCCCTTCGCATGGCTCAAATTAGAAGTACTGAATCAGAATCTCGTTACAATCACTTGGAAAAAATGAGTACAGGTGAGCTTTTAAAGAATATTAACCAAGAGGATCAAACCGTTCCTCAACTCATCAGCACACAAATTCCAGCTATCGAAAAGCTTGTGAACAAGGTGTATGCGCAAATGAAAAAGGGCGGTCGCTTGTTTTACATAGGTGCCGGTACCAGCGGTCGCTTAGGTATTGTTGATGCCAGTGAATGTCCACCCACTTATGGCGTTCCTCAAGGATTGGTTATTGGCTTGATTGCAGGTGGCGATAAAGCCATTCGCAAGGCGGTAGAGTTTGCCGAGGACGATGAAAAGCAAGGCTGGCTTGATTTGAAGGAGCATCGTATTTCAAAGAAAGATTTCCTGATTGGCATTGCGGCAAGTGGCTCTACGCCTTATGTTGCAGGTGCCTTAGAAATGGCGCGTGCGGCTGGCATTCCAACCGGCTGTGTGGTGTGTAACTCAGGAAGTAGAATAGCCGCATTGTCAGATTTTCCGGTTGAAGTGGTTGTTGGCCCGGAATTTGTAACAGGCAGTACGCGCATGAAGGCCGGAACTGCCCAAAAACTGGTGCTGAATATGATTAGCACTTCGGTTATGATTAAGCTGGGACGGGTTAAGGGCAATAAGATGGTCGACATGCAGTTAAGCAATCGCAAACTGGAAGAACGAGGTGCACGAATGATAAAAGATGAATTGAAAATTACCCTTAGCAAAGCCAAAGAGCTTTTGTTGAAATACGGAAATGTAAGGCAGGCTATTCAATCCTATTTTGAAGAGGATGTGCCAGGCCGGAAAGCCAAGAATTCCAAAGCTGCTGCACCCAAGAAGGCTAAAAAAGAGAAGGTATCCAAGTTAAAGAAGGAAGATTCAAAACTAAAAGCCGCCAAGAAATCAAAGCGCAAAGCCGCTAAGAAATCCGATTAAGTATGGAGTTAATCTGGAAAATGATTTTGGTTGCTGCATGGAGTTCAACCAAATACTTAATTGGATTTACCTTGGCATTGGCATCGGGTTTTAATTTCCTGGAATTGATGTTTACCGTTGTAGGCGGTGGCATGCTGGGTGTTTTGTTTTACCTCTATTTGTGGACAATGGTTGTGGCTGTTTACCGCAGGTTTTATCCCAGAAAGAATAAGCCGATAAAATTCAGCAAGACCAAGCGTATTGTGGTTAAAATTATCAAAGAATACGAGCTCTATGGCGTTGCTTTTTTAACACCCATGTTGCTAACCATGCCTGTTGGAACCATTTTGGCAGCAAGCATTGAAACCAATAAATGGCGGATTAAACTGTTTATGTTTGTTTCTCTCTGCGGATGGACTCTGGCTCTTTTCGGACTCAAGGAATTGTTTGGGGTTGATTTATCGAAATTGTTTTCGTGAGAATAAGGTCTCATTATTTCAAGCTCGATGCATTCTGATTAACAATTCTCCGGAATGGTTACCTTCGCTCAATGGCAAAAACGCAGACCACTTTTTTTTGTAAAAATTGCGGTGCTTCTTCAGCAAAATGGATTGGTAAATGTCCTTCCTGCAACGAATGGAATACCTATGTAGAGGAAGTCATTCACAAAGACAAACCCGATTACAAAAGCACCTGGAAAAAAGAACAAAAGAAAGCACAGCCAACTCCACTTCCCGAAATTGAAAAAGGTGCCGAATACCGTTTGCCATTAAAAGATGCCGAGCTGGCAAGGGTGCTCGGAGGTGGTTTGGTACCCGGTTCTGTGGTATTGGTTGGGGGTGAACCCGGAATTGGTAAATCAACTTTACTGCTTCAGCTAGCCTTACAGTTCGACTCCAGAAAAGTGCTTTACATTTCGGGCGAAGAAAGTGAGTCACAAATCAAAATGCGTGCAGAACGTATCTCTTTTGCCAATCCCAATTGTTATCTCTATACCGAAACCAGCACCCAGCAAATTGGAAAGGCTTTGCAGCAACTTCAACCCGATTTGGTGATTGCAGATTCTATTCAAACCCTACAAAGTGAGCTGATAGATTCCACTCCCGGCTCAATTTCTCAAATTCGTGAAACTGCCGGCGATTTGATTCGCTTTGCCAAAGAAACTGGAACGCCGGTTTTTTTGATTGGACATATTACCAAAGATGGAAATCTGGCCGGACCCAAATTACTTGAACACATGGTAGATACAGTGCTTCAGTTTGAAGGGGACAGACACCACGTGTACCGCATTCTCAGAAGTACAAAGAATAGGTTTGGCTCAACCAATGAGATTGGGATTTATGAGATGCAAGCCGGTGGTTTACGGGAGGTGAGTAATCCTTCAGAAATTCTCATTTCGCAGCGCGAAGACAGTTTAAGCGGTATTTCCATTTCTGCATCATTAGAAGGGATGCGGCCTTTGCTGATTGAAACCCAGGCTCTCGTTAGTCAGGCTGTTTATGGTACTCCGCAACGCAATTCTAACGGTTACGACAGCAAGCGACTCAATATGTTATTGGCCATCCTGGAGAAAAAATGCGGTTTGCGCATGGGCATGCAGGATGTGTTTGTGAACATTGCCGGTGGACTTCGGGTTGAAGATCCCGGAATTGATTTGGGTATTGTGGCAGCTATTGTTTCCAGTTATGAAAGTATGCCCATCGACAAGGAAATTTGTTTCGTAGGTGAGGTGGGACTCAGTGGCGAAATTCGCGCTGTTACCCGGATTGAACAACGCATTTCAGAAGCTGAAAAATTGGGCTTCAAAACCATTTACCTGTCAAAGTACAATAAGTTGAAGGAGGTTAAATCCGGAATTAAAATTGTTGAGGTAAGCAAAATTGAAGAACTACTCAATTTCTTGTTTGGTTGATTGCATTATGACTGGGTTTCACATCAAGTTTGAGCTATACTTGCAGCCATGAACCGCAATCTAACCGATGTACAAAATATGCTTTCCAAGCTCACTGGACGCAGGGTAAGCAATATGGTTAGCTTGTACCTCAGCTATCAATTGGCAAAAATTACCAAAAAGCCCCTGCATTGGGGTATGCCATTTAGCCTCGAAATTGAACCTACTACCAGTTGTAACTTGCGTTGTCCGCAATGTCCAAGTGGTTTACGCGAGTTTTCACGCAATACCGGCATGTTGGATTTTCCCTTGTACAAAAAGGTGATTGACGAGGTGCATGAGGACCTGGTTTACCTGATTTTGTATTTTCAGGGCGAGCCATTTTTAAATAAAAAGTTTCTTGATTTTGTGCGCTATGCCGCCTCCAAAAACATTTATACAGCAACCTCTTCCAACGCGCATTATTTCACCGATGAAATGGCTAAGGCTACCATCGAATCGGGTTTGGATAGGCTGATTATTTCAATTGATGGAACCACCCAGGAGACCTATGGCAAATACCGCATAGGAGGAAATCTGGAAAAGGTAATGGAAGGCACGCGGAATCTTGTGAAGTGGAAGAAGAAACTCGGGCGCACAACGCCGCATATTATTTGGCAGTTTATTGCTTTTCGCCACAATGAACATCAGATTCCGGAAATAAAAAGGTTAGCGCGCGAGATAGGTGTTGATGAACTTGGCATTAAGACGGCTCAGATTTACGACTATCAAACTTCGGATGAGTTTATTCCAACCAACGAAGAGCTAAGTCGTTACAAGAAAACCGAAGAGGGCTATCAAATTAAGAATAAGCTGTTAAACCAATGTTGGCGACTTTGGAAAGGCTCGGTAATTACCTGGGATGGATTGGTTGTTCCGTGTTGCTTTGACAAAGATGCAACCCATCGTTTTGGAGACGTAAGTACAGAAACCTTTGAAAAGGTTTGGACCAATGAGCGTTACAAAGGATTTAGACAGGCTATTCTAAAGTCGAGGAAAGAAATCGATATCTGCACCAATTGCACAGAAGGCACTAAAATCTGGAGCTAGTTACATCAACAAGTCTTTTGCTTTTTCAATGCTTTCTCCGGTTGAACCTCCCGAGAAATAAATCAGTATTCCCAATCCAATAAAGAGAATACCTGTAATGATATTCAGACGATGGATGAACTGTTCGGATAGGAGTCGCTTTATTTTACCCGAAGAATAACAAATAAAAGCCTGTGTGGCAAAAACACTCAACATTACCGCACCAAAGAAAACAATTAGTTCAATTAGGTGGTATTGAAGTGATGAACGGAGGAAAGCCGTAATTCCAAGCCAGGTAATTAGAATCATGGGGTTGAGCTTGTTTAGCAAGAAGCCTTTGCTGATGAAGTAGAAAGTTGATTTGTTCTCAATTACGCCCTCGTTCAAAATTTTGCTTGATTTGTAAATGGTACGAATACCAATCGCCAGAAAAGCCAGCATGGCTCCAATACGTATAAACTTGTCGTATTTGGGCAATTCTTCGCTAATGAAACCGGTGGCAAAAAGTGCCATAAAAATGTAGATGGCGTCACTAATTACGGCACCAAGCGCAATCAGTAAGCCTTTGCGCACGCCTCGGGTAATGGAGGTTTGAACCAACGCGAAGAAGCCTGCACCAAACGACATGGTGAGGATTAATCCGGTTATCAAACCTTTTGCAACAATTCCAAGTATTTCCATTGGCTCGGCCAATATAGGAATTTTAGCGCTTTTGCCCTGCTAGTTGGCTTGCGTTTAGCATGGGAAATGACAGATTGATTTTGGCTTGGTTTCAAATTTGGAATCAGCATCCAATGTGGTTGGGAGGTCTTGTGGAATTAGTTCTGTTTTTTAATTCCGATAACCGCTTTAGGTAGCATTAATAAAAATGGCAATGCCTTGTCGTAGTTCAATTCAGGGTATTCAAGATCCAGTTTCCGAATGTTTTGGTAGTAAGTATGGTGATCTTGGTAGTACATTTTTTCGCTTTGAATAAACCATGCCTTAGTTCCCAATTTTTCGGCTAAAAACCATTTTTCAAGTAATCGTGCACTTCTTCCATTACCATCGTTCCAGGGATGAATTTTTACAAATACCAGGTGTACCAATGAAGCATAAAAAAATACTTCTTCCATTGAAAGATTCTGGTTGAGCAATTGCGCTATATCCTCAAACAGCTTGGTCATTTCCTGCTCAACAAGTTCGGGTACCACAGCTACATATTCAATTTGTCCCTCATCAGTGGTTACATACATGTTATGATACCGATACTTTCCTTGCCATGCGCTTGCAATCAGGTTTTTACTCAATAATTTATGAGCTTCCTTAAGATGATTTTCTGATAGCCTATTGTGTTGGGCAAATACGTAGGCCTCATAAAGGTCATCTATTTTTTTGGTGTAATTGGGTTGGAATGCTATTCCATCACGTTTGTGCTTGATATAACTGTCTAATTCAATTTGCTCTCCTTCAATTTTGCTGCTAAAAACAGAGGCCACGGAGGTGTAAAAGCTAAAGTTTGGGGTTGATAGCTCTGCCTCTGAAAGCCCATCAAAACCTTGCTGCAAGCCTTCCGGAATTTCTTTCAGGTAAGCGTCAAGTAAATTGTAAGGTATGATTTTTAGCGTCATTCAGCCTATTGTAAAAAGGGTTCTAATGTAAGACTTGTTATGAAATTCATCGTACTGAAAGATGAAAGGAGGCTTATAGGGGAATTTGCCAATTTTGTTGCAACTTCGGAATAATACTCATCCCTCGCCTCGAAATGTCTGTTTAGTTTTTGACGAAGGCGTATGAAAGTTCCCAGCGTTACTCGATTGTAGGTAATTTTTATACACGAACTAGTTCTAATAGTGGTTCGAAGGCATAAAGAGCAGGCCGTCTCCCCGATGATTCTTCTAAAGTTTTTAATAAATTTTTCTCCAAAAGGAGTCGAGTAAACCTAGCAGCCGTTGGTCCAGGTATTCCACTTTTAGAAGTAAATCTATTGTTTCTAAAAATCGGATTAGTGAAAATATAATCTAACGCTTTAACACTCCATTTTGAGGATAAAGTATTTGAGAATATGGGTTTCATTTCTTCATATAAGTTTTTTATCCTTTCTGCAATCTCTAAGTTTCTTATTGCTTGTTTTTCAATTGCATTTAGAAAGAAAATACACCATGATTCCCAATTGTTATTCTTAGATACTTCTCTCATAGTATCAATGTATTCGTCTTTATTCTGCTCCATATATCCACTAATGTAAAAGTGTGGTTCTGAGATTGCACCATTTGACCATAAAAGGAGTGTTATGAGCATTCGTCCAATTCTTCCGTTTCCATCTTGAAATGGGTGAAGCGCTTCAAACTCGAGGTGCATTAAGGCTGTTTTGATTAAAACGGGATCTGAACTTTCATGTATGTAAGTGAACAAATTTTCTAATCCTTCATCTAATTTTTCTGGACTAATGGGTGTAAACAATACCTTTTGTTTAATCTTATCAGCTAAATAGTTTTGTTCAGTTTTGTATTTCCCGGGTGACTTTTGTGCACCCCTTCCAAAAGACAAAAGCTGTTGATGTAGCGTTTTAATTAAGTGTTGAGAGAGAGGATAGCCTTCTTCCATAGCTCTTTGTGCATTTAAAAGCGCACGTTGATAAAGAATTGTTTCAAAAACCTCAGAGCGAAATTTTGTTGCGTTTTCTGAATCATTTTCGCTGTCAGCTTCGAACTTTAATATTTCATCCATCGTACTTATAGTACCTTCCATCCTGGATGAAATTACCGCTTCCTGATTTCTTAATGGGGCTAGTAAAATTTCACTATTGTGCAGATTTTTAAGCATTTGATCATATCTAGCCAATGCATCTGTTGCTTTCAATAATGGATGGACAATTTTTCCATAATCCAGATTTTTGGGAGGAAATTGGTCATAATGATAGTGTACTGAATGAGTGAAATCCATATTCTTGCCATTTTGATGCAAGTATACGTGTAAATATTTAAGTCAAGCCTGTTTGATGTTCAAAAATGAAGGTTTTTGATGTTCAAATGTTGTTGATGTACAAGAAATAACATCAAAGTAGTTTGTTGTTCATGTTGGCCAATATTTGATTCTCAAATAGGTTTGATGAATATGGATTGATGTCAAAACAATTTGAAGTACATATTTTTTAAAAAGTGATAGACTACGGGTTTTGTAAAATTACCTGGAATGTACCATACCTCGAGCTTGTTGTCAATGGCCTATGTGGAAACTGTCAACCAAAATTGCACAATATGCCTAACAAGAACTTCCATTCCCCGAATCACTATAAAAAGTGCAGCACATGGGTAATGGGCTTGTGCCTTGCTCGTTATCCAATTTCCAGGCAACCGATATCAGCATAGTTCATGTCGCTAACAAATGCCTTTATAGTTTCTGAATGATTCTGAAGGACTCTTATCAAGTTATCTGTACTTGTATTTCCGATTCTGAGCCAAACAACTTTAGGCGGATGTCCATAAAGGGTAACCAAGTCATAAAAGTCCGCATCAAATGTCACTATAGTATATTCTTCTTTGAACGCGAAATCCCATATTTCCCGGTCACTTTTATCTTCTAAGTTTAATTCTCTCACTTGTCCACAACCAGGAAATATTGGACGCAATTTATTCGCTACTCGAAATGAAATGTTTTGATCAATAAGAAGTCTCACGAAGCAACAAGAATTTTATGTTCTCTGTCTGCCGCATAGGATAGAGCCGCTTGTAAGTCTTCTTCAGTCAATTCAGGGAAGTCACTTAGGATGTCTTGCTTTGTCATTCCAGATGCAAACCAACCCAAAATGTCATAAACGCTAATTCTCAATCCGCGAATGGAAGGTCGACCAAATCTGGTCTGTGCGTTTATTGTTATTCTTTCTGAATAGTGCTTCATAGGGCTAAGATAATTAAAAGCACTTTAGTTTCAAACTATCTGTCTTTTAGGCGGCCCATAACGGTATAGTTCCTCGTCTTGCCTTGTGTAATGTGGGCCACTGGGTTAATCGATTTGAGCTTCGGTGTTCTGTTCCTCCGTTTGCTTTACTGTCATTTTGCTGGATAAGCTGTTACTAGTTTTGGTTCTTGCTTTCCGTTCTCAACTATCCAAACGGTTACTATGCAGGGATTTCTTTCATCTGGTGTTTTTATTTCACATTTCAATTCATATTTTATTCCAAGGTCTAAATATTTAGTTTTTACAATATCTCTGTCAGTGGAATGTTGAATTAGTGAGCCTTTGAATGTGTCAATGTCTGCAATGTCAAAACCGAAACGTTTGAAAAAGTCTGCTTTGTGCTTTCCTATTAAGTGAATGTCGCTTAGCAAGTAGTCCGTAATTTTGTTATCGGCAACAAAAGATCGGTTGTTGTTTGGTAACTTCATCTTACTGCTTTTCGTCAATTTGATTAATAGATACCGTTTCAACTACGCTTGAATCATTCACCATGAATTCAACTTCGTAGGCGACATTGTTTTCATAAACGTGAACGACAGTTCCAATTGAGCCCTTGGGAACGTTTGATATTTTGGAACTTGCAACGACAATAGCGTATTCATTTATTCTTTTTGCGATATTTTCAAAACTCAGTTCATAATCTTGACGGCTAAGAACTGTATCAAATAATCCAACATCTTCACCTTGGTGTTTATTGATTCCGATATATTCCAAACTTGAATCTTCATACCGTTTGAACTTGTAAACAGCATCATTTAGTAAAGCGGAGTTGAACACTCCAAGACTTACCAGTAATTCAAAGTCTTTTACCGAAAGTCCTGTGACTTTTTTGAAAAGCCCCGGCTCCAATTGCGTGATTACGTCTTTCAAGCTTCTTTCTCTGTAGTCAGTAAGATACATAAACACAGGAACTCTTGTCGCAAACTTTATAAGCTTCTCTTGGATTTGTTTTCTTAGGCTTTTGTATTCCTTTTCTTCGTCGGAAAGTTCCTTTTTCTCTTTCTTGCTTAGTTCTCTATCGTTGGCTTCTTTCTTGGCCTTTTTAACTGCTTCCGATTTATTGATAATAGTTTCAATGTCCTGATTCAAATTCCTGAAGCCTTCAATTCTCATTAAAGCTTCCATTGCTTTTTCATTTGCCATCAATCTGGCAAGTGTGTTGTTGTCTACATTTACGAGCAAGGCACTTTCCCAACGTCTTGCCAAAAGTGTTGCGGTGGTGCCACTCATTGCCATATCCAAAATACCTGCGGCATCCACTTGTTTCATTGAGCTTCCATCATAGGCCAATACTGGCAGAAAGTTGATAAACTCAGCAACTTTGGCTTCTGGGTTCGATTCGTTTACATTCAGTCGGCAACTGTAATCGGCTATTTGTCTTAATGCACGGTCGGGAGCAAAGTCAAAAACATAGCATTCTTCTTTCAGGATTTCTGCTTTATTGGGTGATTTGCTATCTGGGTTTTTGATAACCCAAGGCGTTTGCACACGGAATGCTGCTTGAAAATAAGTTTCAGGACTGGAAGAGTTTCGCAACATGAAAATTCCTGTCCAGGGTTTTACTGAAACACCTGTAGTGAGTTTGCCACACGAAAGTGTGATGGTTTTGGATTCTAGAGGATTGTCGGTCATTGCATCTAAAACTGGTGGCAATGCTTCAATTCCAATTCCTGCTTGGGTTCCTGCTGCAACTACTACTTTGTAATCATGGTAAAATATATTTTGTCGTCTTTCAAGTAACAGTGCCATTGCGTTGCACGCTGCAACAGTTGGCAAGAACCAAAAAGTATGATTCAATACTTTGAGTAATGGGGCGTGTGAAAATGGCAAAGGCGGTTTTTTTGCTCCCATCTTCAAATGGTCAACAGTGGTTTCACTAAATGAACCCCGAATCAAATCCAACCATTTTTGTACTTCATCTTCGTATTTGAAACGTGCTTTTCTTCCTTCGCCTTCCGCTGAAAAAAATATGTTTAAATCAAAGCCATCAAACTCGCCTTGCATTGCAATTTGCCGAATGGAATCGGGTAATTGATAAGTAAGCATTACCATTCTTGGCAGAGCTGCATAAGGATTTGGACCTAGAGAATCGTCCCAATTTTCTTTTGCTCGCTGCTCGTCCGAATAGGTCCAATTGAAAATTTGCTCTTCTATAAATTCGCCTGAACTGATTGCCCTAAATGGAGTACCTGACAAATACAAATAATGATTGGTGCTTATTGGGATAATCTTTTCCAAGTGTTCCACTTTGTCTTCTTCGGCAATCCCTTCTGTTTCAATTTTTTTGTATTCTTCAATTTCTTTTTCGGCTTCTAAATCTTTACCAAATAAATCTTTTGCATTTTCACGCCAGGCTCCAAAATGATATTCATCAAAAATGATACAATCCCACACGGTGGCGTGTACCCATTCATTTTTGGTTTTAATACCTCCAGTATTGGTGTTTTTGCCCAAAAAATCCTGAAACGAACCAAAGCAAACCAAAGGTTTTTTGCTGTCAATATCTTGAATCGATAATTCATCAGCGTGTTTGGAAATGAATTGCCAACCTTTAAAGTCAACATGTGAAAGTAAATCTTCTTTCCAGGCATCCTCAACGACTGGCTTGAAGGTGAGCACTAATAATTTTTTCCAACCCATTTTTTTAGCCAATTGATAACTGGCAAAGGTTTTTCCGAAACGCATTTTCGCGTTCCATAAAAAGTGGGGGCTTCTATCTTTGTTTTCTTTTTTGAAACTCTTGAAATAGGCAATGGTTTTGTCAACCGCGGCTTCCTGTTCGGGTCGCATTCCGAAAGTAAGCACTCTATTTTCTTCTGTTTTTTCGCCTGTTTTGATTTGATGAATGGCTCTTCGCAAATCGTTTAAGGTGCATTTAAACCATTCCCCACTTTCGTTTACAACTTTCCATTCTCTCAATAATCGGTGAACCTCATGGTCGGTAAAAGAACTGCCGTCACGCTTCATTGCCGATTCTTCAAATACAATTTTGTAAGGAATTGCTGCTGTGCCTAACTGCTCTTTGATACGTGTTTGAGCATCACGGTCAGTATAGCCGATTTTGAGCAACCCCTTGTGCGTAACCATACCCACCAATTCATAAGCATAAATGGTTGGATTGGTGGAGGGGCGGGGTGGAAAGAATTCTTTTTTACTCATATTCGAGTTTAATTTGCAAATGAGACTTCACTACCAGCTCTCAGGTTTCTTTAGAATAAACCCATCTTTTTTTGTTACACTCGAAGGAAATTGATGGTCTTTGATTTTTTTCTTTCCAATAATTTGTGAACCTTTTGCTGCCCCTGCTACTGTAATATTATGTCTTTCCGGAGGAAAAAACACACTTACCGCCTTGCAACTGAATTGATTATGAACAGCTTTGACAGGAGGTACTAAATCACTATCTCCTGAAATTAAAATAGCTGTATCATATTTGTCATTAAAAGCATCTACCAATAGATGGGTAGCAATGTTTACATCGGTCTGTTTTTCGTTGGAAATAGCCCAATTATGTCCACAATTTTTACATTCAACTTCTTTTGCCTTATATAAGCCATAAATTATATTTACGCCAGTAGTTTCAAGAGCTTCTAAATAAGTGGTTTGTCTTTTTTGTTTACTGGGTTGATTGGTTATTCTGCTTGTAAAATATTTAATTTCAACTAGTTCTTGATTGTATGTTAAGTAGCTATCAATAAGCGATTTAATATTTAACCACTTACTGTTTTCAATACCAGCCTCTACCATGCCGAAGTATAAGTTGAAACCGTCTACATAAACTATTACTCTATTTTTTGACATTTTTTTGTTTGCTTTTGTAAACTTACATAATACATTTGCAATTGTACAACTCTAAGGATAGCATCCTTAGACCGATGCCCGACCCTAGTGTTGGGCATTTACATTATTACCCTTCTGTATCCTTTTCAAAATCCATTGGCCTTATCGTGCTTTCAATAAAAGATATTTCATCTTTCGTTAAACCATATTTTGCATAGAGTTTTTCATCTGTCCAAGTTTCAGTAAAGTCTTGCAATGGAACAAATGAAAAGTTCTTCTGCGCAATGTGCATTGAAGATAAAGTCAATTGAATCAAAAACCGAACAAATTTTGTTCTGATATAATTTGCACAATTAAATACCTTATCATAGTCTGGACTTGTATATGGTATGATATAAGTTTCTGTTACAACGGTGTTTTTTTCTAATAATCTTACCTTAGTGGTAACATTTACCATACCATCAGCTGCATTATTAACACCTGCTCGATCTGGGTTTAAGTAGCCTATGCATACCTTGAAGTTATCAATTAGCTCATGATTTTTTGCAACCGAACTTTTTTCGATATACCCCTCCCCCGCGCTACTAATAATTTTAACTGAATCTTTGAATTCTTTTGGCTTGCCCCTTTCATAAGATCTTAACCCAAAAGGACTTACTCTCAAAACCACTTCAGACATCATTTTCTCTTTGGTAGAAATAACTTTATGTACAATGCTAATCCCAACATTGTCGCGTAATACCATTTCAAATTCATCGAGAAATCTTTCACTTACAGTTTCGGTTTCTCTAATTCTTGAAATGAACTTACAAGGTCCATTATAATCTCTATCCCACAAGAAATAACAAACACCACCTGCAATATCTACACCAGGAAAGCACTCTCTACTTTTAGGATAATCAATTAATGTCTTGATTCTTTTATCATTTTGCATTTCCTTTCTGAATTCATCTAAACCACGACCGCCTGCAAACCATCTCGCAGGCACAATCATTGCCAAATATTTTGGATTAAGCTTTTTAGCTTGCTCTACAAATTTGTGATATAAAGGAATTGCACTTGCTCCAGCACCACCATCACTCAATTGATAAGGCGGGTTTCCAACGATAACGTCAAATTTCATATTGAATATTTTTTCAGGTTTGTTTGTATGAATAAAATTGTAAGCGTAGGTTTCCAAAGCATCTTCCCGGTCATACACTTCTTGGCTTGCTCCGCAGAAAGTACACTTGCCGTTTTGCCAGGTGTGTTTCATTCGTTTGTAACGAATGTTTCCCTGCTCATCATCAAAAGTTTCGCAAATAGAATATTTGCCATTGGCAGTTTTGGAGCAATACACACTTCTGCGGGAAAGTAAAGCAGTTAAATCGGTAATGGCAATACCAAAAAGTTGTTTGCCAAAAATGTGATTAATGCGTTCTTGCTTATCGGGAATTTGGGTCTCCAAACCCTTCATTAGTCGTTTAGCCATTTCCCGCAAAAACACACCGCTTTTTGAAACAGGGTCTAAAAACTTGGCGTTTGGGTTGCTCCACAATTCGGTAGGAAGCAAGTCCAAAATATCGTTTACCAAACTCGGAGGGGTAAATACTTCGTCATTGCTCAAATTGGCAAGGCAAGAGAGTACATCTGGGTTATAGTAAGTTTGTATCATCTTCGCCAAGTTTTAAGTAATGAATAAGCGGAAAATCTTTTACAGGTTCATCAATGGCGGCTGCATTGCCTTCGTCATTAAACATTGAAAATTGGTGAGTTTTCTCCACCAAAAATTTAAACATATAATCTCTTCGTTTCAGCATAGAACCGTTTACTGCACTCCACTCAGAAAATATAATCGGTTGTTTGGTTTCAGGATTGGTAAAGTCTAAGGCATCACCCCAAAGTATGTTTCTGCGTAATATAAAACGAACAGAACGTATACACTCGATTTTTACCTGCTTAAATACTTTGGAATACCAATCGGTATAAACACCAAGCAAACGGTCTCTGCATTCTTGGGCGTTGTCTTCTAAAATGTCCACGCCATAAATGCTGGTAACTGCAATAATTGAATAGCGCTCCCACTCCACCTGGCTTTTGTTGTATCGAGCATCAACTACGGTTAATTTTCGTCTTAATACTTCGGCTAAAAAGTTTCCGTTTCCGCAAGCAGGTTCTAAGAATCGGGAATCAATTCTTTCCGTTTCGGGCTTTACCAAATCAAGCATAGCGTTTACTTCCCTTTGGTTAGTAAATACTTCACCGTGCTCAGTTACACGCTGTTTCGATTTTACCTGATTATCTTTATTTATTGTTGTCTCCTGCATCTGTATTTTTGATTTTTTCAAATTGTTTCATTGGCGAATCAGATTTATATAAAACCCTGCCACAAGGAACAACTTTACTTGAGCCATCTAAATGAATTTCTTGGTCGTCAAAGAAAATATGTGCTCCAAAGGCCTTTAAAACTTTATCTTTAGATAATCCACCTAAAAAATACGCTTCATCAACATACACCCCCCACTTTCTTAGGGTTTTGATAACTCGCATATGACTAGGTGCATTCCTAGCTGTTACAATCGCAATTCTTAAAGGGGTTAATTCAATAGTCATTGGTAAATGCTCTTGAATTTTTGAGAGTTTTCGTAGTAGTTCTGCAAAAGGGCCGTCATTCAACGGTACATCTTCGTTTTCTTCCTCGTGTTTATGAAATGCAGCTAAGTCCTGAGTTTTGTAAATCAATTCAGATTCTTCCGAAAAAACCACCGCATCTGCATCAAAGGCAAATTTTACTCTTTCTGATTCAGGTTTATAGTCGGCTGGTGGGTCGTAAATTAATGCGGTCGCACATTTTGCTGAGTCAATCACTTTTTGAACTTCTTTCTCGTCTTTTGACAGAAATAAGTCCACATCGAAAGCGTCAAGAAAAGGCGATAGTGGTTCACCACCAGAAAAAGCCCATCTTGTTAAAGGTAAGTTGTAATGCTTAATAGCCTTCAAAACTCGTACACCTGTTTCTGGGCTGTTTCGAGACATCACAACAACTTCAATAATTGGCTTTTCGGCAAGCGTGTTTAACTTTAAAAGACTTTCAACTAATGGAAATGCTGTCCCTTTTTCAAGTAGTTCATTTTCGTGTTCGAGTTGATGTTTTCTGAAGCCTTCAATTCCTTCTTTATCGAATACTTCATTTTCTTTCTCTAAGTTGAATAATGCTCTTGAAGAAACTCCTACAACTAATATTTTAGAAAAGTCTAACCCCATTTATTTTATGTTACAGTCAAATTTACTTTTTAAAATCTTGTCGGTTGTCTATGTGTTGGCAAAAATGGCACTTTGTTTTTTTGGGGGCAGGGGCTTCTGCATCAGAAATAACCAATTGTGCCATTTAGAGGGAGCCTTTTTACAATGCCTGCCAAGGTCTTTCTTCCCTCACTAAAGTATCTTTTTTTTAGCATTTTTGGCAATGCTTACTGTTTGTTTTTTGATGGTTGTAGGCGTGGGAAATTCTTACTCACCTGCCAAATTTTTTGCCATCTGGCCCTATTGGTAAAGTTCCAAAGCCCCTAAAAACAAATACCCCCGTTTCCGGAGGTATTTGCAGGTAGTTAGTTTGTTTTAACTTATAGGTTGCCAACCATATTGGCAGGTACAACCCACTGGTCAAATTGCTCGTTAGTTACCAGTCCAAGTTCAATGGCTGCTTCCCTTAGGGTTTTGTTTTCTTTGTGGGCTTTCTTCGCAATTTTAGCTGCGTTTTCATAGCCAATATGCGGGTTCAAGGAGGTTACCAGCATCAAGGAGTTCTCAAGGTGACGGTTGATGATGGAATGATTGGCCTGAATGCCTACTGCGCATTTGTCGTTGAAGGATACGCATGCATCACCAATTAAGCGGGCGCTTTGAAGTACATTGGCTGCAATAAGTGGCTTGAATACGTTCAATTCAAAGTGGCCATTGCTTCCGCCAATGGAAACGGCAACATCATTGCCCATTACCTGTGCTGCTACCATGGTCATGGCTTCAGGTTGGGTTGGATTTACTTTACCCGGCATGATTGATGAACCTGGTTCGTTATCCGGAATAACAATTTCGCCAATACCGCTGCGTGGTCCAGAAGATAGCATGCGAATATCATTGGCAATTTTCATCATGCTTACTGCTACACGTTTCAAGGCTCCGCTTAGTTCTACCATGGCATCGTGGGCGGCAAGGGCTTCAAATTTATTGGGTGCGGTTACAAATGGATGTCCGGTAAATTCAGCAATCTTTTTTGCTACCAATACATCATAACCTTTAGGGGCATTTAAACCTGTTCCTACAGCTGTTCCGCCTAGGGCAAGTTCTTTTACCATTTCAAGTGATGATTTAAGCGCACGAATTCCATTTTCAAGTTGCTGAACATATCCGCTAAATTCTTGTCCCAAGGTTAAAGGCGTTGCATCCATAAAGTGGGTGCGACCGGTTTTAACAATGTCTTTGAATTCAACTGCCTTGGCTGCAAGCGTTGCTTTCAGTTTTTCAATACCGGGAATGGTTGTTTCTACAACCATTTTATAAGCTGCAATGTGCATAGCAGTAGGGTAGGTATCGTTGCTCGACTGTGATTTGTTAACGTCGTCGTTTGGATGAAGTACTTTGTTTTCGTCCGTTAATTTGCCTCCTTTAAGCACATGTGCGCGGTAAGCTACCACTTCATTCACGTTCATGTTGCTTTGGGTTCCAGAACCGGTTTGCCAGATTACCAATGGGAATTCTCCATCGAGTTTTCCTTCCAGAATTTCTTCGCAAACCTGGCTGATTAGCTCGCATTTTTCTTTGCTAAGAACGCCCAGGTCCATATTGGCATGAGCTGCTGCTTTTTTTAGATAGGCAAAGGCATAAATAATTTCCTTTGGCATACTTGCCTCAGGACCGATTTTAAAATTGTTACGTGAGCGCTCGGTTTGAGCTCCCCAATACTTGTCGGCAGGTACTTGTACCTCGCCCATGGTGTCGTGTTCTGTTCTGAATGACATAGGACCTGTTTTTTTTGCGCCGCTAAGTTAAGGGAATGTGTTCAGCACAACCCAATAAAAATGCTGATTAAATTCAGAAGGAGTTTGTTGTCAAGTGGTTCTGTATCAGGGTTTGCTTTTACGAGTTGAAGGGTTTGGAGCGGGATTCAAGGCCTTAGGGGGAGAAGCGGTACCCCGCAGTGCTATTAACCCGGAATACGCATTTGACCATCTATTACTGGCCAAAAAGCCTGTGAAATTGGGCGTAAACTCAGTTTCCCTCACTCACCATAAAGATGCATTATGTCTCGCTCGTGAAACTGCCAATTTCTTTGGCCTTTTAGCCCTCATGACGAAGTTCAAATGCCTAATCCGGGTTTAAGGTGTGGGCCGTTGGGGCTTGGCGGCTGCCGGCAGAAAGCCCGACAAGCACTTACAGCCCACCTACAAACGTACGCGGAGTACAAGCGGATGCCCCGCACGGGAGGCTTGTGGGCAGGCCTGTGTGCGTCCCGTGAAGGCCCAAAAAAAGCTGCCCCGTTTACCGAGACAGCTTGTGATTAGCGAAGTAGGAGGACTGTGCCATCCATTTTGTATTTCTTGCCATAACGGTCTTTGGCGCTGGCAACCCAGGTATAGACACCTGATTCTACGGCTACGCCATTTTGGTCGCGGCCATCCCACCAGTTTCCGTCTGGCATACGTGAGCTGTAAACTTCTAAGCCCCAACGGTTGTATATGCGGTATTCCACATACTCAAACTCCGATGCGGCATAGGTAATTTTAAATACATCGTTGTTGCCATCGTTGTTGGGGGTGAAGGCTGATGCTGCAAACCAATTGGTTGTTGCATCTACCGTTACTTTGCGAGAGGCAGTATCCGAACAACCAATGGAATCTTCAACAGTTAGTCGAATGGTGTAAAGACCTTTGCCCATGTAAGTAAACTCCGGGTCTCTTTTATCTGATGTGATGCCTGCTGTATCGAAATCAAAGAGGAAGAATTTTGCATTCTGGCTTTTGTTGGTAATCTGAACCTTCAAAGGTGCATCTCCCGATTGTGGAGTGACGTCGAAATCGGCTACAACTTTAGGTGGATTGCTAACTTCAACCGTATCGAAGTCTTTGCAATAGCGGTTGCTTACCTCAACAATATACGTAGTTGGAGTGCTTACTGATGCGAATGGACTTACAGCTCTTCTGTCGTTTAAGCCGGTTGCCGGTGTCCAGATAAGGTCGGTATAGGTGCCATTCACCAAGGTGTTTATTTGAACATTATCGTCTGGACAATGCATCAAATCTGGTCCTGCATCTACGCTTGGATAGGTATGCATGCGAACCGAAACGGTATCTAAGTCGAAGCAGTTGTTTGCATCGCTTACTTTTACAATCCACGAATCGGAGCTGGGTGGAGTAAGCAATGGCGTTGCCGAGTTAGGGTTGTCGAGACCGGTGGTGGTAAGCCATTGGTAAGTTGTGCCACCTGAAGCATTTAAACGCACCGAAGTTCCTTCGCAAGCAGAGGTGTCGATTCCGGCATCTGCATTTACTGAATTAACCGTTACCTGAACACTATCGTATCGGTAGCAATAGCCATTGTAAACAACCACATAATAGGTGCTTGTTATTGGTGGACTCACTTTGGGATTGGCGATTCCGGTATCGTTAATGAATAGGGCAGGCAGCCAATTGTATTTGATGAATCCCGTTGCATTGAGTTGCGCTGAATCGCCCAAACAGATGCTTTGATTGCTTCCTGCATCCACGTTAAGGGTAAGCACAGTAACATTTACGGTGTCTTGGAAACTACAAACCCCTTGTTGAATGTTCATGATATAAGAGGTAGTGGGTGCGGTAGGATTTAATCGTGCTGTGGCTCCTGTATCAAGAATTGCCGTTGTTGGCGACCAAGTGGTTATTCCGTTTGAAAATCCTTGAAAACGTACAGTATCTCCAAGACAAAGTGTGAGATCCGGACCAGCATTTCCAAAGGCTTTATAAACCGTTACATGTACAGTATCGTACTTAACGCAATATTGGGTTTGCGCTTTTAATATGTAGTTCTGAGTTGCAGGTGGAAATACCTGCGGATTTGAAACTGCGGTATCTGAAATGTACAGGTTGGTAAGCCATGCAAAATTTGCTCCCGGACTTGCAAACGAATTCAATTGAATGGTATCGCCCATGCAAATTTCGCGGTTTGGACCTGCTTCAATACTCAATACCGAAGACCGGATGGTGAAGGTATCTCTTACCGTACAACCAGCAAGAGTTGAACTCAAAATATAGGTTGTGCTATCAGCGGTTTTAAAATAAGGATTACTTACCGCAGTATCGCTTATTCCATAGGTTGGGAAGTAGCTTAAAATACCTGTTGTGTTTATGCTGATTTGAGCGCTGTCGCCTGCACAAATGATGGTATCGCTTACAGGGTCTAAAACTACTCGATTTACGGTAAGTTGGAGGGTGTCGTAGCGCGTACACAATCCGTTATTGGCAGTGAGGATGTAGTTGCGGGAGCTATCGCTGTAAATTTTTGGATTCTGAATATTGATGTTATTGATAAACAGATTCGGGCTCCATGAATAAAGATTGGCAGCACTGGCATTCACCTGCAAGGTATCTCCGTAACAAATGGTTTGAGGGGTACCGGCTTCAGGTTTAAAGTCAACTACATTTACAACAACAGTATCGTAGTTTTTACATCCACTTACCTCAGCTTGGAGGATAAACTGGGTGGTATCCTGAGGCCATACGCGGGTTTGTGCGGTGGTTGAATCAGATAGAATACTACGATTTGGAGTCCAAAGGAAATTCGCAATCAGGGTTCCGGTTCCGTTGATGGTTAAGCTATCGTCTTTGCACATGTTTTGGTCTGTGCCGGCATTCACGGTTGGAAGTCCATTGATGGAGCTAAGTTGATAGAGTTTGGTAATTTCTGCTGCGGTTAAGGTTCTGTTGTAGATACGCACTTCATCCAGTCGGCCATTGAAAAAGTCGCCGGCATTGTTTGGATTGCCTCGACCCAGATTAAGTCCTTGTGTTTTGTCGCTGGTAATGGAAGTGTAGGTTGTGCTTGTTCCTACCAAGATTCCATTGCGATAATACCGCATAATGGTATCGTTTATGGTTACTGCGAAGTGTATCCATTGTGCCAAAGGAGTATTGCTTCCCATGGCAACATTCCATTGACGGTTGTTGTTGAATGTTAATATACCATCGTTACGAATAGCAAAGCGGTATTGGTAATTTGGGTTTGCTGTTGATTTGGTAACTGCGGATGCAAAGAAAAGTCCTCCGCCAAAGTTGAAGTAACTTCCAATTCTTGCCCAGAACATAATGGTTACTTCTTTATCGATTCCGCTTAAGGTACTTGAGTTTGGAATGCTGATGAACTGATTGGTTCCACTGAAATTATAAGCTCTTGCATTGATTCCAAAGCGGTCTTGGGTGAGTGTAGCTCCAATTACACTACCATGATTTCCGTTTCCACTTTCATCTTGAGCGTTTCCATTGAATGGATAACAAGCAACCAAGCCTTGGTTAATTTCATAAGGAGTTGCGCAGGTAAGGCAGCAGTTACGAAAAACAATTACGTTGATTGTATCGCGAGCTGTGCAACCTTGGTAAGAAATGGTAGCAAAGTAGGTAGTGTTGGTACTAGACTTTACCCAAGGATTAAAAATTGTTGGATTACTAATTCCTGTGGTTGGAGTCCAAGTATAGGAGTAAAGGCCATTTCCTCGAATTTGGCTGCTATCACCAAAGCAAATGGAATGGTCTGAAAGCCGAGGGGTAACAAAGGTTGTTAGTTTGGTTATGGTAATGCTTGATGAGGTATCATTGGGTTCACACCCATTTATACTTACCACTTTGTAGCTTCCGGCCCAATTGGTTTGTATTTTTGGAGTTGTTGTTACTGTAAACAGGGTGTCGTTTCTAAACCAGCGATAGAGGCCAAATCCTTTATTGGGTATATCAAGAATGCTGGTGTCTCCTGTACATTGAATCGTGGTTTTATTGGCGCGAATCATGGTAAGTGTACCATCGTCAATTTTAGCGGTAAAGGCGTCGGAGTTGCCTTTGCTGGTAAGTGTATCATCTCCAAAATACACGTTCGCACCAATAAAGTAACCACCTGCAAACAGGGCGTTGGAGCTTGAGCGATGTAATGCCACTACTTGTCTGAATCCTGGGCTTGTGGTACCAATTTTATAGAGGTTAAGCGGAACGTTTAATCTGCTGTGACGTAGAATATAGGCAGATGAATTTCCGGTTGAACTAATGCTAAGGGTTCCTACTGTCAAACCTCCAATAAACTCACCTCCAATAAGCACATTGTGGTTTTTATCAAGCGTCATACCCACGGAATAATCGTTGTTTATTCCTCCCATCGACCTTGCCCATTGGTTGGCGCCGTTGGTGTTCATGCACACCAATGAAATGTCGTAGTTGCCTGCGGAGTTTAGCGCATAGGTTGATCCTCCAGGACGTGTAGTTACAAATGAATTTCCTGTAAAGTGCCCTGAAACATAAACACGATCATACAAATCATCCACTCGAACAGAATAATACCTTTCATCTCCCGCAGAACCCATTGAATTGGCCCAAAGCCAGGTTCCTGAGGGATCTGCTTTGGCTATGAAGGCACCAAAGCCTCCATTGTTGGTGATGATATTTCCAAGGTTAATTCCACCTGCTCCGCCTGAACCAAAGGCTCCGCACACGTAAATGTTACCGGTGCTGTCAATATCCACGTCATAGCCAATGTCTTGAAATGCTGCACCACCTTCCAAGGTAAGCAGAAGTTCTCCTGAGGGAGAGTATTTGGCCACAAAAATATCGGTGTTTCCATTGCTGGTCAGGGTAACAGGGCTTCCGCCTACACTGGTAAATACGCAGTTGTTGCTAAACATCCCGGTAAAATAAATGTTGCCCCGATTGTCAAGTCTTAATCTCCCAGCTTCATCATCTGCTGAGCTGCTAGCTGTGTTTACCCATTGCACAATTCCTGCATTGTTTATCTTCATGATAAATGCATCGTCAATGGTGGTTGGTACTACTGCAATACCTCGGCTAATGCTTGTGCCGTTTGCGGATACAAAAGTGGCCATTCCCCGGAATGACCCCGATGCATAAATATTGCCACTGGAATCAGATGCTAAGCCGCCTAAGTTAAAATCTCCGCATTCAATGTTTGGACTTCCAATAATTACCGCCCATTGGAACTCACCAAGGCAATTCTTTTTTATTATTGCGATGTCTTTATTTCCAAAACCCGTAAACGTTTTGCTAACACCCGCACTGTCCAATGTAATACTTCCTGTAAACGAAATGTAACTGTAAACGTTTTGGTTTATATCTGTTGTAATGGCCAAGGTTGCATCGGCCTGCGAACCCGATTCATTAACCGCCCAGGAATAGGTTTGACCACTCGCTGGCAGTACCATACCCAAAAGGCCTAAAAGCAAAGCACCAAAAGACAGTAAAACTTTATTCATGTAGTCTTTTTTTTTAGTTGAAATCCAATTTGGGAAAATCCCAATCTTCCAAATTTAATGATTCCTTTACTTTATTTTCTTAAATGAGTATCAAATTATTGGGTTACAGGAGTTTTTGCTGAATTATTTAAGTAGGTAAACTGTGCCTTTTCGGTTAAATGGAGCCTGGTTTTTGCCAAGTGCTTCCACGGTGTACCAATAGGTGCCGGTCATACAGGGTCCATCTTTGGCGTACCCATTCCACCAGGTTCCTCCAGGGTACTGGGTTGAAAAGATTTCTTCACCCCAGCTGTTGTAAATGCGCAGGGTCAACCATTCAAAGGCTTCCTGGTTGAAGGCTGGTTTAAAGACATCGTTAAGTCCATCGCCATTGGGAGTAAAACTCGTTGGCATTTCAACATAAGGTGCCAGACTTAAGGGAATGGTTACTGTTGCGCGGTCTGCACATTCCAAACTGTCAAGTGCAAAAAGACGTACAATGAAATTTCCGGTGTCCTGAAAGTAGTGCCTTGGATTGGTTTCTGTGGAGGGAAAAGAGCCATCTCCAAATTCCCAGGAAAAACGAGTGGCATTGGTTGATTTATTGACAAATTGAACCCAAGCTGGTGCCACCGCCGATTGTGGTGAGGTGACAAAAGCAGCTGTAACTTTGGGCATTTCATAAATTAAAACACTGTCGCGCATTTTGCACCCCAACCACCAGGCTGTAATCGCAAATTGTTTTTTCCCTTTAATAGCAGCAAATGGCCTTAGATTACTGGCATCGTTCAAGCCATTGGCATCATCCCAGGTAAATGAATCTATCGGACTATTCAGGGTGGTATTGATGATTACAGCTCCATCAAAACAGTGTCCGCGGTCACGGCCCAAATCCAATTCAGGACCTTTGCTTACCAGGATGTTCAGCGTATCGTAAGCGCTGCACCCGGCTCCCATCTCCACCTTTACAACGTAAAAGGTGTCTATATCCGGATTAACAAGTGGCGTTCTTGAATTAATATTGTCAATTTTGTAATTCGGCCACCATTGGTAGCTGTTTCCTCCCGAGGCATTCAGTTTTACAGGGGTTCCTAAACAAGTGAAAGTATCATTTCCGGCTTTGGCAACTATAGAGCTAAGTACGCTAACAAATAGCGTATCAGTTTTTGTACATGTGCCAACCTTTCCCGTTAATACCAAAGCGGTATTTCCGCTGGGTTTAAACCAGGGTTTTAATAGGCTTGAATCACTAAGGCCAGGGACATTTTGCCAACCAAAACTACTGGCTTTTACCGTTGGATTGAGTTGAAAACTGTCGCCAATGCAAATTACCGGTGCGGTTCCTGCATCCACCTGAATGGGCGTAACCCGAATCTCAACAGTGTCTTTAGTTGTGCAACTGCCTTGGGTACGGGTAACATAATAGCGGGCTGTAACCGGAGGCCTTACCACCGGGTTGGATACATTTAGGTTATTGATGTAAAATACCGGTGACCATAAAAAGGTTCCACTTCCATCTGCCTGAAGAATGGCAGAATCTCCCTGGCAAATTTCCTGATCGATGCCGGCATTTACCTTGGCACAACAGGCTTTCATGTAAATGTCATCAATCCCAAAATCATTCCCATTTAAATCACCTTCTGCATTAAAGAGTTCGAGCGAGATACTTGTTTTTGAGCCTGAATTCCAGTTCGCTTCCAGGTTCCTCCAAACATCCGGCGTATCTGTTAATTGCAGTTCGGGTGTAATCGATGTGCCGTCTATCCGAATCCGGATTCTTGCGGCAGTTAAATTGGGATGAAGAGATTTTATCAAAACGTTTTTAAACCAAGCCCCAACCACATAATCGGTATTGGGAGTAACGGCTATGGTTTGAGTCCAAATTAGGCCACCTGTGCTTCCAAAATTCACCACCATAAATTTTCCGCTTCCGCTGCTATGGTCGGTTGATGAATACATGGAATTGACCAAGCCGGCCTGATTGGTAACCGTATAGGTTCCGCCGGTACTTAAATCGCTGGCTTGAAAGCTAAGTGGGGATGAAAAACCGGAGTTTCCCAATTCAAAATCAGCATTGCTAACCAGATTGCTACCGGCGGCAGTAGCAAAATTGCATTGGGCTTGAAGGTTGATTTGGCCGGCAAAGAATAAGCAACAAATCAAAAAGGCAAAATAGCCTGAGTGGATATGTTCTTTTTTGCTGGATTTCATGATTTTCTTAGCTCTCAAATATACTGAGATACAGGGGTTCTGAAAATAATACTCCTGTAAATTGTACTTAATTCTGCCTAGAGAGAGCTTGTGTCTAAATCAGCGTCATTTTGATGTACAGCCCAAATATCCATATACATTGAGCCATTTCTGTTGAAGTACTTATGCAACTGTTCGAAATGCGCCTTTTCGTTGATGTTTAATTTTATCAGGTAATGCCCAAGGTTGTCGAAAATATGCAAGGTTTGATAGCCTAATGGCTCAAGAAAATCAAGAATTTCAGGTCCTCTTTCGTTTTGCTTGGCCAGAAAGTATGGGTCGTATTCAAAGAAAATTCCCGGTTTGGCTTCTAGCAAAAATTCTTTGGCTCCTCGAATGATTTGATTGTCGAAACCATCTGTATCTATTTTGATGAGCTTCGCCTGTGCAAACGCGCTGTGATTTTTGATAACCGAGGAAATGGTTCGTACCGGAATTCCTGACTCATCTTCTTTAAGCCAGGCTGTTCCCAGGTTGTTCATGGGTTGAACTTTGGTTTCTTTTTCACCCACAAAGCAAAACTCCATGTGAATGTCTTTCCATTGCCCCGCATTTTTTTGCAAGAGCGGAATGAATTTCGGATTTCCTTCAATGCATAAAACCGGCGCTTCACTGTAATGCCTTATAACGGCTACCGAGTCGCCAATATTGGCACCCACATCAATAATGCCGTCTTTTGGGTACTTGGTTTGAATGATTCCCGCAACCTTTCCCAAATTCTGGCTGTATAGCGGAAATTGCTTCAGGTTGAAAGGTAGGTCATGGCTAAGGTTGATATCCAATACCGATTCGTGGTAGTTCCACTGAATAATGGGGTCGGAAGTTTTTAGCTTATGCTGCCTAAGTAATAACCAAATTTTTTCCTGTTGCCTGCTTTGTGTACTCAGGAATTTGTTGAAGAGTGATTGTGCAGAAATCATAAGCAGGATTTTAATGGAAGTGTTTGACCAGTGTTTACTTGCACAACGGGCAATTCTCCTGCCTGGAAAATGGCTTCATTGTCCGGAATCAAGCCAAGTGAACCGTCTGGTTTTCTATTTTGTCTAAACCGGCAACGTACATATCCTTCTTCTGGGCTCAGAGCCTTCAGCGGACCCATTTTGTCGTTTCGGACAAAGTAGGCGTTGTTGCCTGCGCTATTGCTACCCACAAAGGAATAGCCTTTTTGAGTGGCCAAGTGGCACATGGCTTTTAATGAACCCCCAAAATACAAATTGGAATAATGTGCTGCATTCACATAAAAGTCATCTGCATAGGGTGTGCTAATGGCTTCTTTGTTTCCGAAAACACTGTTGTATTCCATGATTACCAATTGCGGGTTGACAACATTTATGCTTTCCCAAACCCAGTAATCGTTGCCATCAATATCAATATGCAAGAGACCAATTTCACCAGTAAATCCGGCTTTTTGAATAGCATCGTTAATATTAGAGCGCGTAATGAACAAGGGAATGGCTTGAATATCGTATTTCCAGGAAATGGAGTCGTTTTTTACAAATTCCATATTCCGTTCAGAGCCATCAAAAATGAGTCCGCGCCAGTGGTTGTTCATGAGCAAAAAGCGGGTATTCGCTTCTAGATAATTCCCAACTCCAAACTCAATAAATGTTTCTTCTTTGATGTTTAATAAATGAATCAGGTACTGAATAATTCCATCATCTCCCCATTGCGAAAAGGCTGAAAATTCTACTTTCTTCAGGTTGTCAACCGGTTCTTTGATGTCGAGAATGCGCGAAACCATGGGTTGGGCACTCAAAAGTTTCAATCGCTCCAATTCCTCTCTCAGAAACTGTCCGGTTTTCTTCAAACCGCTAATATTCTTTATAAACTCTTTCACAGTTTTTCCAGCTTACGTTTTACTTTTTGCCATGCAAATTTGCCAATTGTAGGGTTAAAAACCTCAAGAATACTAAATTCATCCGCTTCAATGATGGGCAAAATAAATTTTGGATGAATGATCTCTCCGCTTTCTTGAGTTTCCATGGCTGCCAAAGGATGGTCAGGGTTGGTTGTATTCAGGGCTTTTGAATCAAACCCTATATTACTTACCAAATTTTGTTGTGGCAATATTGCCAATCCATTGTTGCGCCACATGGAAAATGTCCATTGGTAATCCCAGGTTTGAAGCTCTCCCGAATGGGTTTTGTCGAAAATATCCTCCCAAATTTTCTGCATGCGTTTGTGACTGTAGATGTCGTTCAAACGCTTGTTTGCTTTGAATTCAGGCCAGTCTTTAATTGTTGGGTCGTAATGTTTCCAAGCTCTTCTCCAGGTGGCAAAACCCCAAATATGATTTAGTCTTGAAAAATAGTAAGAGCCTTCACCTCGCTGTTTTCCAAATTGAAAATTATCTCCCGAGATATGCATGATGCGCTCATCATTTCGGTAGTGGGCTAGCAAGCTTTCGCAAAAGGGAAAAAAATCCGGATGCGGCAGGCAATCGTGCTCAAAAATGATTCCTTCTTCTTCCTGCTCAAAAAACCAGCTTATCGCTTCTCCTACAGCGATGCGTGGTCCCTGATTTTTGTTACTGAATTGGGTGGTCAGTTTTACCTCTTTCGGAACTTTTGCCAGCAAAGATTGCTGAACTTCTTTAAGCTGCTCTGCTTCTCCACTTTTTTCGGTTCGGGGACCATCCGAATACAGATACAAGTTGGTGCATCCGCTTGCAAGGATGCGCTCCAGCACTTGTGCTGCTGTATCAATCCGGTTGAATACAATTAATAATACTGCCGTCTTCATCAAATCCGATTTAATTTTCGCTCCTCCACCAACTTGTTGTAGCGGGATGGGAACCAAGTTCTCAAAATCAATTTCACCAAGAAGGCCAATGGGGCTGCTTTAAAGCGTTCGCTTACATAAGTTCCAACAAAACTGTAATCTAAAAATCGCTTGTGTTTTTGTTCGATATAGGCTTTCAGCACTTGAAAATTGGGGGCTGTGTCTTTCTTAATCATCGAAACTGGTGCTACCCGGTAATCGTACAAAGGCTCAGAAATGTGATGAAAGCCATATCCTTTGAATGCGAGATGTAACCAGAATTCCCAATCTTCAACACCCATAAAGGGCATGTTTTCATCGTAGCCTCCAACCGCTTCCCAAGCGCTGCGTCTGTAAACTGCACAAGCATCAATATAATTACCCAGCATCAAACGCTGTAAATTGAAATCGGGCAATTCGCCTATTCCCTCACGTTCTCCAAAATACCTGGGATTGCTATAAACAACCCCAATTTGAGGTTGCTTCTCCAAGATTTCAACGGCCTTTCTTACATAGTTGGGGTTGATGCGGTTGTCTGAATCCAAGGGGAGAATATATGGAGCCTGAGTTGCTTTAATGCCGTTGTTTCTGGTTTTTCCCAAGCCTTGGTTTTTCTGGTCAATTACCCGAAATCCTTCTTGCTTTAGTTGATTCAGCACATCAAGGGTTTGGTTATCTGTGGAGCCGTCGTTCACAACAACAACTTCCACTTCCGATGAGTTCAGTTCCTTAAAGCTCTCCAGAGCTTCGCGTATATAAGCTCCGTGGTTGTAGCAAGGGATTATTATGGCAACTTTCCTCATGTATGCTTTGGTTTTCTGGCAACAGCCACATAGTTCATGGTGTTTACCGGATCAAAAAACTTTTTATCGAGCCAGGAATAGAACAGGTTATGGGCTGTTCTGAGAAACCTGGGAAAGGTTAGCCAAACAGGAAAAGTTAACAGAATAGTTTGTCCAAAAAGGGCCCATTTCCCGCCATTGGGGTTTACTTCAAGCACTTCAAATCCGGAGTTTTCAAGTGCAAATTTGAATCCATGTTTGGTAAATCGGAAGTAGTCGTAGGGTTCTTCGTGCAGTGGCCAATACATGGGTCCCGACACTATAATGTGTCCTCCCGGTTTTAAGAGCCTGAACGACTCATTGAGCATACCTTGGAAATCGCCAACATGTTCAATGGTTTGGGTTGAAAAAACAGTATCGTAACTCGCGTCGGGCAGCGGAATTTGCTGGGCCGGACAAATTACATCCACGCAGTTTTCGGAAGATTGAATAATATCACAACCGGTATAGGAGTTGATTCGGTTTTCAAACATACCCAGGTAGGGTTTATTTCCACATCCAATATCAATTACATCTCCTTGGGCAAAGGAATTTATTGCCTTTTTTAGGCCTTCAATCAGGAAGTGATGTTCGAGGTAGTAATAGAAACTTTTTTTTATCTTATAGCTTTCTAGCCTTTGTGCGTTTTCCTGCCTCATAATTCTAAGTTTTGGTTAATGGCAAGTGTTGTTTCTCCAATAGTTTCGAGCGAAAAGCCAGCTGCCATTAATTGTGTATTGATGAGCGCTCTATCTGCAATTTCATCGTGAATCTCCACTGCAATAATCCCGATTTTGTACAATAGTTCGGGTTGATTTTGAAGTCCTTCAAATACCGTTTTCTCACCGCCTTCAATATCAATTTTTAAAATATCAATTCGTTCCAACTGGTAGTTTTTGAATAGGGATTCAAGTGAAACACAATCAAAACCTTGTTTATCATCTGCAGATGTTTCCTCCAAACTCAGCGACCATTCGCGACCATCACGGAAATTGGTGCTTACTTTTAATCGGGTTTCCTTGTTCCACAATCCTGTTTTTAGGAGCTTGGCTTGGTTGAGTTGGTTTGATTTGAGATTGGCTTCAAGGTTCTTGAAATTGCCGGAATCTGGTTCGATACAGATTACTTTGTTTAGTTTCAGTTCTGATGCCAGGGCAAGTGTAGCAAATCCAACATTAGCACCGGCATCAACCAAGGTAAGGGTTTTATCTTTAAAGGTCTTTTTGGCGATATCAATCAAAGGTTGGTATTCCTTCCCCAGAATTACCTGTTGAAATACCAAATAATCTGAGCTGTTTATTCGTAGAAAGTAGTTCCGATTTTCTTTGCTGAGCAGGTGGCCATCCGAGTGGTATGCTATAGCAAATCCGGCATGTTCGGCTTCATTAAGCACAAGGTTTTGTTCGCGCAATGGACCAGGAGTTAATTTGTGGAATTTTCCCGGAACAAAGCCCCAAAGCAGTTTTATTCTATCTTTTATTGCCTGATTGCTATTGATTTTATAAGCCATTCTGGCTTCAAATAACAGCAAAAAAGCCCAATTTCTTGAGCCTTTTTAGTAGAAATGGGAGAATGTAAAAGCATTTTCGGATAAGAAAGAATTCAATTTCTTCTCGTCAAACTGAATGTAGATTTCAGTCACTTGTCAGATTGAAAATCCTTTTCAAGGTGGCGAAATCAATCAGCCCCTGCCCAAATTTCAATAGTTAATGTTTTTATTTTTCAATAAGTAATCGTTGAAAGAAAGTATGGCCTTGGTCAGTTATCTGAATCAAATAGCTCCCGTTTTGGTAGTTGCGGCAGTCCAATTCAAATTCTGTTCCTTCTGCAAGCTTTCTACCTGACATGTCATACAAAACATAATCTACCGGAAAGTTTTCACTCAACACCACGTAAGTGCTCGCCGGATTGGGATAAATAGATTTTCTCTTCGACAAAGTTTCAAACTCATCAAGCTCATTCATTAGGTTTTTGTAAGACAATCGTGCAATATCATTTTCACTCAAAACTTTGCTGTGAATGGTTAATTCATGAAGGCTGCCATCCAAATAGGTTGCTCCCGCAAAGTCTCTACCAATATATAGGCTGTTAAATTTTGAGGCCAGCAGTTTGGTAGGAAGTAAGATGCTCGAAACCAATTTGCCATTTTTGTAATACGTCATTAACGAATCTTTGAAAGTTACTGCAAAATGGAACCATTGATTTACAGGTGTACTTTCACTTAATGCCAAAACTCCTGTATATCCGTAATTCAAACCCATTAAACCATTTCGCATAAATGATAAGCCATAGTGCGGACTTGTTGCATTCACGCCTTTGTACAATACCGTTGCATAGTCCTGATTATCCAGTGAATTCTTTTTAAAGTTTTTGATTTTTAGCCATCCCGTAATGGTGAGAGTGGAATCACTACTCATCATGCATTCCGTGTTTGGTACCAAGCCATAGCTTGAGGTTCCATTAAAATCTAAGGCAGAATTGTAAGCATTAATATGGTCGTAAACGTAGCTGGTATTTTGGAAGAAGGTGTTGTTTCCATAACCGGAGTAATCTTTGGTATCTGTATTGAATGGCAGGTAAAGCAGTAAATCTTTGTAAACAGATTCCAATTCGTTATCGGTGGCTTTGTAAATCAAGGCCATATTTACCTCATCAAAGTTCCAGCCGTAAATGCGTAAATCGTCTAAATACCCTTTAAAAAATCCATAGCTGCTATCTATGCTGGTTCCAATATACAAGTTGGTGGTATCAATTGGCCTTTCGTTGGTTACAGCTAAAACCAGATCTCCAGCTTTTTTGCCATTGTAATAGGCTGTTGCATTTTCCTGAACCACAGAAATGCCCACATGAAACCAAGTGTTTGTAGGTATTCCTCCCGGAATTACAATGCGTCCGGTATAGCCATTGTTCGTGATTATCATTCCATCCGGAACGAGCATCCACTCAAACTGAACGGTATCTTTATTCCAAGCTTTACTTACCAAAATGGCACAATCACTTCCATCTTTTGCCTTGCTGAAGGTGTCAATTTTTACCCATGCACTCAGCGTTAAAAATTGATAGATGCCGGTTAGCGATTGGGAATTGGGAACTTTTATGTAGTTGTCAATTCCGTTGAATTGGTATGCTGAATTTTGCAGCAAAGCGCGGTTAGGAACAGAAACCGGCCCAACTAATTCCCCATGATTCTTTTGGTATGTGGCATCAGTAGCATCACCATTGAATTTGTAATGCGCTTTGATTAGTCGGGTTGGCGCTTGTGCCAAAAGAAGAAAAGGTGCGCTTAGTATGAAGAGTAACAGGTAAATTTTTTTCATATCCAATTAGTAACTAAAAGTACTGGTTTGTATCGAGTATTTTGTGTTAAGAAAATCTTTAAATTTAAAACCAAAGCAATTGCTCCCAGGCTTCTTTTAGGCTGTCTAAGCTTTGAAGCCTTGCATAGTTGTCCATCATTTGTTTGTCGAAATCGCTATGCTGACTAAAAATTTCTAATGCTTCCAGGTTGTCGCTAAGCAAAGGTCCGGCAGCAATTCCGGTTTTAAAAGTTTCAACCAACTTGCCCTGGATGGTGGTTCGGGCTCCAATTACAGGTTTGTGAAAATAGGCCGCTTTGGTTAGTAAATTGTTCGGTGTATGGTTTTGATTGTCGTTTAAAAAGCAAACATCAAAACTGTTTATCAGACTATTCACCTGGGTTGAATCGGTTAAATTCATGGGGCTGATAAAATTGTTTTGATGCTTTTCGATTAGTAGTTTTTGAATGGCACTGCGACTTAATTTGTTCTGTGTTGCTGCCTCAAGTTCGCCCGTGCAAACAAAAAAGTATTTGTCTTTTGGCGCATGCGCAGCAAGTTCAAAAAAGCTATAGGCATCTTCATTTTCTAGTAAAATGGTTCCAACTACCAACCTGTTACCCGCCAAGGCCCGTATTTGTTGGCTCAATTTGTTGTTTTCGGGTCGAATACTCCAATCGCTTACATCAGGCATCACCACTACTTTTTTGTAGATTCGGCTTTTCAGCTCCTGACTTTTGTACCTGTCCAAAATGCTTCCTGCAACGCAGTTTTTTGATAGAAAAAGGTAATCGGCTTCTCCTTGCTCCGGGTCCTGATTTAATTTCAGGTTCGACTCATACAGGTAACCGGTATTGAGCAATAAGCCAGACCAATTGAATGGAAACAAAGAATCGAAAATACTTTTTCCGGTTGCAGGGGAAATCCATTCGTCAATGGGGCAGAAATAAACCAAATCAACTTGGGTTTCCAGAATTTTTTCGGCCTGACGTAATTTTCGTGTCATGCTGTACCATTCCAGAGCGGTGGCTGCAAAGCCAGAATGGGTCTCAGTTTCTAGGGGGAAACATCTGAATTTGCTGGCTTTCCAGGGGAATTGAATGCTGAGTTGTTCGTTTACCCAAATCCAATCCGGACTATAAATCAAAACCATTTTGTCCAGCTCCAATAAAACACGGGCATACTGCAAGGCATAAGTTCGATAGCGGTACGAACTCCGATTGAATACCAGTGCTATGCAGAAAACGTCAGTCATTGAACGAATTTCAGTAGGAAAAAAATGGCAATGGCGGTATAATTTTTAACAAACACACAGTTTTCAACCCTATTATTGCACTGGAAAAGACAGTCTTTCAGGACATTTTTCGATTTTTTTAAAAAAATACTTTACAAATTTCCTGAAAGTTCTACTTTTGCAAACCCCAATTGACCGATGGTGTAACTGGCAACACGTCTGATTTTGGTTCAGAAGAGTCTAGGTTCGACCCCTAGTCGGTCAACAAACCAAATGCAAGTCACTCTTGAGTGGCTTGCATAATTTTTATAAAGGAATATGCAGGTTCGCAATCAGGTTAAGATTTTCTCCGGAACCAACTCCAGGTACCTCGCCGAAGAAATAGCCAAAGCTTATGGTATCGAATTGGGTGATTGTGTGATTAGCAAATTCAGCGATGGTGAGTTTCAGCCTAGTTTTAATGAGTCGGTTCGTGGATGCGACGTTTTTTTAGTCCAGTCAACGTTCTCCAATTCAGATAACTTAATGGAACTTTTGCTGATGATTGATGCTGCAAAGCGTGCATCAGCCCACTACATCACCGCTGTTATTCCTTATTATGGAATGGCCCGTCAAGATAGGAAAGACAAACCTCGTGTTTCCATCGGCTCTAAAGTGGTTGCAGATATGCTAACCGTTGCAGGAGCTAGCCGGGTTATTACAATGGATTTGCACGCCCCGCAAATTCAAGGGTTCTTTGAAGTTCCGGTTGATCATCTTGATCCATCCATCATTTTCCTTCCTTACATGAAGCAATTGAACATTGACCACAATGTAATTATCGCTTCTCCGGATATGGGTTCTTCTGCTCGTGCTAGAATCTACGCCAAAGCTCTTGGTTGTGATATGGTTATCGTTGATAAAGAGCGAAGAAGAGCAAATGAAATTGCCTCCATGAATTTGATTGGAGACGTTTCTGGAAAACATGTGATGATGGTTGACGATATCATTGATACCGGAAATACGCTTGCCAAAGCAGCTCAGTTGCTTAAAGATAAGGGTGCCGTTAGCGTGCGTGCCATGTGTACTCACCCGGTTTTAAGTGGTAAAGCGTATGAGATTATTGAAACTAGTGTGATTGACGAATTGGTTGTTTGTGACACCATTCCGTTGAAACACCAAAGCTCTAAGATAAAAGTGTTGTCAACTGCCAAATTGTTCGCAGATGCCATTCGCAATATCACAGAGCATGGCTCAATCAGCTCTTTGTTCGAGATGTCGAACAAATAAGCGATAGAGTCTATAGTTGATGGGAAATAGTCAGACCCAATCTGACGAATTTTGAGTAAACCGAAAAAATAAATATATAATGAAAACTATCGCAATGTTTGGTAGCCTTCGCTCAGATTTGGGCAAAGCCGCTACAAAAGCTCTAAGAGCTGAAGGTAAAGTTCCTTGTGTGCTTTACGGTGGATCAGAAATTCTTCATTTCTCCATTTACGAGCCTGATTTTAAAATGTTGGTTTACACGCCAAACACCTACAAGGTGAAATTGGATGTGGATGGTAAAATTGCTTATGCCTTCTTGAAAGACATTCAATTCCATCCTGTAAACGATTCAATCATGCACGTTGATTTTCAGGAAATCGTTGAAGGAAAACCAGTTGAAGTTTCAGTACCAGTTCGTTTGGTAGGTAACTCAATCGGTGTTCGTCAAGGTGGTAAATTGCTTGTAAAAGCTAAGAAACTTCGCGTTCGTGCCCAGGCTAATGAACTTCCTGATGCAATCGAATTGAATATCGAATCACTTGAAATCGGTAAATCGCTTAAAGTTGCCGACGTTAACGCAGGTTCTTTAACCTTGTTGGATTCTCCAAACAATCCAATTGTAACAGTTAAAACAACCCGCGCGGTTCAACAGGCTGCTTCTGAAGAAACCAGCGGAAAAGGCAAGAAAAAATAATTTTTCTTCAAGTATAAAAAATCCCCGAAACCACGTTTCGGGGATTTTTGCGTTTAACCCGGATTGTCCATGTGAACTTCGGCATGAGAACCAAAAGGCCAAAGAAATTGGCTTTTCACAAGCAAGGCATATTGTACCGTTTTGTTGAGTGAAGGAAACTGAATTTACCCCCAATTTCACAGGCATTTTGGAACCTAATAACTGAACAATTGAATTAGTCAGGTTACAGGGCAGTAATAGATGGTCAAATGCATATTCCAGGTTTAATTAGCTTTGTTCAGGTTTCCTTAATTTCCTTACTTTCGCTTTTTATGAAATTTCTGATTGTCGGCCTGGGAAATCCAGGTGAAGAATATGCATTTACCCGTCACAATATTGGTTTCCTAATTGCCGATGAATTGGTAAAGCAGTTCAATGGAAATTGGAGCCCCGGCCGTTTTGGTGATATTGCCGAGATTGGTATCCGAGGTAAAAAGGTTACTGTACTCAAGCCGAATACTTATATGAACCTGAGCGGGAAGGCTATGCGCTATTGGATGCAACAGCTCGCAATTCCTGCCACTCAAACCCTAACTTTAGTTGATGACCTGGCAATTGATTTTGGTAAGGTTCGAATTCGTCCATCCGGAAGTGCCGCCGGGCATAATGGATTAAAAAATATTGAAGAGTGCCTCAGTTCACAAGCTTACCCACGTCTGCGTTTCGGAATTGGTTCCAATTTCAGCAAGGGCAAACAAATTGATTATGTGCTTGGAAAATGGAATAAAGACGAAGAGCCTGAGCTTCCTTTTTTGATTGGCCATTGTGTAAAGGCCTGCGAAAGTTTTGTACATCGTGGACTAGCTCCAACCATGAATGAGTTTAATAAATGAGTGAACCCGCAAACAATTACTTGAGCAATAGCCTTTGGATGTTGCTGGAAAAATCAAGCCGAATTATTTCAGGAATTTTGGTTGGCGTTCTGGTTGCCCGTTACCTGGGTCCTTCGCAATTTGGGTTGATTAGCTATGCCTTGAGTGTGATCGCCATTTTTACCATCCTTTCCACCTTGGGAATGGATAGCATTGTGGTAAGGGAATTGATAACCCGAAAAGAAAAAAGCGCTGAAATCCTTGGAACTTCCTTTTACCTAAGGCTTTCAGGGGCTTTACTGGTGATTCTCTTCTCCGCTATCTATTCTTTTTTGCGCGATACCCCAGAGCGGACCATGACCATTCTGATTGTGAGTGGTTCCATTGCCATTCAGGCGTTTTCGGTACTCGATTTTTATTTTCAATCTCAACTCAAAGGCAAGTACACTGCCATGGCGCAGGTATTTACCTTGTTGGCTTCTTCCGTAATAAAGTTAGTATTGATTTGGTTGGATGCTTCCGTGTATTGGTTTGCATTTATGGCTGTTTTTGAAGCAGGAATGTCAGCCTCCCTTCAATTCAGGTACTACAAAATGGTTTCGGCGGCTGTCGGAAAATGGAAGTTTTCGCTTGCCGAAGCGAAATTGTTGCTTCAAAATTCTTACCCAATTATTGGCAGCTCGCTCGTGCTTATGATATATCAGAAATCCGGAGATATCCTAGTGCTTCGCTTTCTGCGCGATTTGGGAATGGTTGGACAATACGCCGCAGCAGTGCGTATTAGTGAAGCATCCTATTTTATTCCAGTTGCCATCTGTGCTGCTGTTTTTCCGGGTATTGTCAATAATCGGAACAATCCCGAGCTTCAATTGAAAAGATACATTCAATTGTGCTCCATTATGATTTGGTCGGCAATTGCAGTGTCCATTGGTGGTTTGATTTTAGGCGATTGGGCAATTACTTTTTTATACAAGGATGGTTATCCGCTATCACCGGGGATTTTTAAATTGCATATCTGGGGTTCTATTCCCGTTTACTTTGGAACCGCCTGGGGTATGTGGATGCTTGCTCAACATCGCCAAAAGGTGATTATCTTTTTTCAAATTTTCAACCTGATTGCCTACTTGTTCACCAGTTTCTACTTCATTCCCAAGTTTCAGGTTACAGGAATGGCTTATGCTGTTTTGGTTACCTATTATCTGGGACTTCTTGCAACACTTTTGTTCTACAAGCCCGGTGAATCAATTGGCGTTTTTATTAAAGCGCTAAATCCTGCTCATTTGCTTGATGTATTTCGTTACAGCAAAGCCCAGCGTACTAAAAAATAGTCCCAAACATTTTTCTTTATCTTGTTTTGTTCGTACTTTGAATCATGCTCGTTTATTGTGCAAGTGAAAGCCCAAGGTTAACTTATATCCTTGATGAACTCTTGAAGAGGCGCTTGGGTATTTCGTGGAAATGCACCGATAACGAAGCCTACTTTCTTAAGACAACTTCATTTCGAATCAACTATAGCACCAAGGTTTTCCCTTCCTGCTTGAATATTCCTTCTGATGGATTGTTGAACCAGGAAGATATTTTGATTCTTGAGCCGGAAGTCAAGGAACTTGCCTCCTGGGGTCCTGTGCTTTTTCCATTCTCTTGGGAAATTCCTCATGATACTCCACAGCCTACCGTTTGCATTCCTTTTGATTTGTTTTCTGCCTGTTTTTTTCTGCTTTCCAGGTATGAAGAATACTTGCCCGGTGCAAAGCGCGACGAACATGGCCGGTTCAGAGCCGATCAATCCCTGTCCATGCGTTTCAATTTTCTGGAGCGCCCATTAATCGACGAATGGATGGTTCTTTTCAGAACAAAATTGCTGAAACAGTATCCAACTATTGAGTTGAAGCCTAACGAATTTGGACAACTGAATACGATTGATATTGATTTTGCCTATAAGTTTCGGGGCCTTTCTCCAAAAGCAAGAATCCGAAAACTGCTTGGTGCCCTCTCTCGTGCAGACCTAAAATCGCTCAAAAAAATCATATCCCCATCTTCCGAAAATGATCCTTACGATACCTATTCCTTCTTGTTGGATGCGGCATCCAAAGCTGGTGTTCCTTCCTTCTTCTTTGTCTTGCTTTCGGATTCAGGTGGTTTCGACAAAAATATCAGCCCATTTTCTGTTGAATTGGGTGCCTTGTTGAAATCGCTTAGTACACAGGCTTCATTAGGAATTCATCCTTCTTATAAATCAGGCTTGAACAGGAAGTTGCTGCATGCGGAATGTGCAATTTTTGAGAAAATTGTGGGCCATTTGCCAACGAAATCACGGCAACATTTTCTAAAGATTAAATTTCCTGAAACCCCACGGAATCTTATTGCTCAGGGTATTCGTGAAGATTATACCCTTGCTTATTCAGAGGCCGTTGGATTTAGAGCATCAACCGCCTTTCCTTTTTTCTTTTTCGATTTACCCGCAAATCAAGCCACATCATTGCAACTTTTCAGCACAGCTGTAATGGATGTAACGCTGAAAAATTACATGAAGCTGAATCGGAATCAGGCTGGTTTGAAAATTCAAGAATTAAAGACAAAAGTTGAAACTTCAGGAGGATTGTTTGTCAGCATTTGGCACAACAGCTCATTCGACCCTGAGGAAGCTTGGGAGGGCTGGTCAGACGTTTATAAATCGCTGTTTTATTAGTGCAATTTTAAAGCCTGCTTCTGAGGCCAATACTGCACGATTATGTTATATTTGCCTTTTATATGAACAGCAGGTCCAACTTAAAAATCTACAACACCTTAACTCGCAAAACTGAGTTATTCGAGCCGATTCATCCACCATTTGTGGGCATGTATGTGTGTGGTCCAACTGTTTATAGCAATGTGCATTTGGGGAATGTTAGAACATTTACCTCTTTTGATGTTATCTTCAGGTACCTTCAACACCTGGGGTACAAGGTGAGATATGTGCGGAATGTAACCGATGCCGGTCACCTGGAAAGTGATGCCGATGTTGGTGAAGATAAAATTGGCAAGAAGGCCCGTCTGGAGCAGCTTGAACCTATGGAGATCGTGCAACGCTACACCGTTGATTTTCGCAACGTAATGGCTCTGTTTAATAATCTTCCTCCTAGCATTGAGCCTACAGCAACGGGTCATATTATTGAGCAAATTGAAATGACTAAGCAAATCCTGAAAAATGGTTATGCTTACGAATCCAATGGAACTATTTATTTCGATGTAGAAAAGTTTGCTAAAGAATATCCCTACACTGAATTATCAGGAAGAAACCTGGAAGAATTGCTTAACAATACCCGCGATTTGGGTGGACAAGACGATAAAAAAGGCAGACTGGATTTTGCGTTATGGATTAAAGCAAAACCTGAACATCTAATGCGTTGGCCTAGTCCCTGGGGCGAAGGTTTTCCGGGCTGGCATCTGGAGTGCTCTGCCATGAGTGCCAAATATTTGGGTAATCAGTTTGATATTCACGGAGGTGGACTTGACCTTGTGCCTACACACCATACCAATGAGATTGCACAGAACATTGCTTGTCACCACGAAAAGCCTGTGAACTATTGGATTCATACCAATATGCTTACCGTAAACGGACAAAAAATGAGCAAAAGTCTGGGCAATTCCTTTTTGCCTCACGAGCTCATTACAGGTTCGCATCCTTTGCTTGATAGAGGATATTCTCCCATGACGGTTCGTTTCTTCATGCTTCAGGCCCATTACCGCAGTACGCTTGATTTTAGCAATGAAGCTCTTCAGGCTGCCGAAAAAGGATTTCAGCGTTTGATGAACGCAGTTGCACTTCTACCTAAACTTCAGGCCGGAACGCAATCAACCCTAAAAGTTGCAGATTTGGAGGATTCAGTGTATGAGGCTTTGAATGATGATTTCAATACACCCATTGCCATTGCTGCATTATTTGAAGGTGTGCGGATGATCAATACGCTGAACGATGGTAAAGCCTCCTTGGTTCAGGAAGATTTGGATACCTTGAAAACACTGTTTCATGCAATTGTGTTTGATGTGCTTGGCCTGAAAGAGGAAAATCAAGCTGATAATTCAAAGGTGGATGGTTTGATGCAGTTGATTCTTGATCAGCGCACCGCCGCAAAAGCCCGCCGGGATTTCGCCAGTTCAGACCAGATTCGCGACCAATTGAAAGCCATTGGTATTGAGGTGAAAGACGGAAAAGAAGGTTCAACCTATTCATTTATCAACTAATATGAAGTTTCGTTTTTCTTCGCTCATAATCATGGCTTTGGTTCTTGTTTCCTGCGGGGATGATAAACCTGCGACTAAAGTAGCAGAGCCGGCTCCTGCAGCTCCAGTGTTTCAAAAAAAATCGCCTGCTTTCAATGCGGATTCAGCCTATATTTTTGTTGAAAAACAGGTAGGTTTTGGACATCGTTTCCCGGGTTCAAAAGGCCACAAGGCTTGTGCCGATTGGATGCATAAAACCTTTGAATTGTATGCCGATAAGGTTTACAATCAAGAGGGTGAGGCCAAGAATTGGGATGGAAAAATGATCAAGCTTAGAAACATCATTGCCAGCTTTAATCCCGATGCCAAAGAGCGGATTATGATTTCCGCACATTGGGATAGCAGACCATATGCAGATCATGACCCCGAGCCCGGCAATCATAACACACCAATTCTTGCAGCAGATGATGGAGGAAGTGGTATTGCGGTGATGTTGGAAATGGCGAGAGCTATGGCGGTTTCAAAACCGTCAATCGGAGTTGATTTTGTTTGTTTTGATGCTGAAGATTTGGGTAAACCCGATTATGAAGATTCGTATTGTCTGGGTTCTCAATATTGGGCCCGAAAGCCACATTTACCCGATTACAAAGCACGTTACGCGGTAAACCTGGATATGGTTGGTGCTAAAGGTGCTCGTTTTGTTTGGGAAGGTTTTAGTGTGCGTAATGCCGAGAATGTGCTTCGGAAGATTTGGGATTTAGGTGTTCAAATGGGCTATAGCAATTACTATTTTTATTACCAGGGTGGCGCCATAACCGATGATCATTACTATGTAAATAAGTTGCGAGGAATTCCCGCAGTTGATATTATCCATTTTTCGGAGAGCACCCCAAGTGGCTTCCCTGCACACTGGCATACTTTGGGAGATAATATGGCCGTAATCGACAGGCAGACACTTAAAGCTGTGGGTGAACCCTTGCTCGAAGTTATTTATCGCGAGCAACCCTAATCATGGAAAGTCGGTTTTTTCAGGATGTGTACGAGGTGGTAAGACTAATTCCAAAAGGCCGTGTAACTTCCTATGGCGCCATTGCGGCCTATTTGGGAGCAAAAAAAAGTTCCAGAATGGTGGGTTATGCCATGAACAACTCCCATCAACAACCGGATTATGTGCCCGCTCATCGCGTTGTAAATCGGGCGGGCATGCTAACCGGAAAGCATTTCTTTGGCCCTGGAAATGAAATGCAAACACTTCTTGAAAAGGAAGGCATTCTTGTAAAAGACGATAAAATTATAAATTTCAAAGAAATTTTTTGGGATCCACATAAGGAATTAACAGTTTAAACAATGGGAAATCAAGTAGAGGAGTTTAATGCATATCGGCAGAAAATGAACGACAAAATCATGGATGCCGACAATCTGGTTTTGAAGAGGCTGTTTAACCTGGATTCCAATACCTATGCTGATGGAGCCCTTTCAGCCAAAACCAAAGAAATGCTCGGTTTGGTTGCAAGCATGGTGCTAAGATGCGATGATTGTGTAAAATACCACTTGGGAAAATGCCATGAATTGGGGGTTTCAACTCCCGAAATGTTTGAGATTTTTGCAGTGGCTAATATTGTTGGTGGTACAATTGTTATTCCCCACACCCGTCGGGCTGTTGAATATTGGGAAGAACTCCAACTCAACTAATTTTGGCTTATCTTTTAAGGCAATCTTTATTTTAGCATATTGATGAGAAGAGCTTTTCTGGTTCAGTTGATTGTTGGTTTTTTACTGGCTTTGCCTTTCCGTCCAGTTTATGCCGAATCCGAGCTTGATAGTTTGGAAAGCCTGCTGCCATTTGCAAACGATGTGCAACGGGTTGATTTGCTAAATGGAATTGCACTCAATCTTAGGTCTTCAGATACAACCAAAGCGGGTATCTACGCGCGTCAGGCTTATGCGCTTTCGGGAAAGATTAATTTTTGCAAGGGAAAAGCTACCGCCGCAGTAATCCTTGGAATTCTTCAAAAAAACAGAAACAATTTCCTCGAAGCCCAGCGCTATTACCTCGAAGGATTGTCTTTGGGCTTGAAGTGTAAAGAACCCTACTCGGTTTCGTTGGCTTACCACAGTTTGGGTAATTTGGCTTACTTCAAAAATAACTTCCCTGTAGCCTTGCGCTATTACCTGGCTTCCTTAAAACTTTCAGAGCAGCTTGGAGATTATAGACGTGTTGCCAGAACCTTGAACAATATTGGTTCGCTTTATATGGAGCTTTCAAATACCAATAAAGCTGAAGAGTATTACCAGAAATCACTTGAACTTCACAAGCAGCTTGGCGATCCCTTGCTGGTGGCGGAGTTGTCAAATAACCTGGCCAATATCTATCAGGCTAAAGGCCTAACCATGAATGCCTTGCATTATTATTTGAATGCACTCACGGTTTTTCGAGAAAAGGGCAGTGCCTACGATGTTTCAACTGCATTAAACAATATCGGAACCATTTACAACGAAGGAGGCCAATATCAAAAGGCAATTCCATACCTCATGGAGAGCTATCAGATTGATGTTAAAATGAAGGATGAAAAATCAACCTTGCCTGTTTTTTTGAATTTGGGTGATGCCTATTTTCATTTACGAAAACTGGATTCTGCAATCTATTTTGGAAAACTAGCTCTTACTCTTGCAGACAAACTGAATGCCGAGGCCTCAAAAGTTTCAACTTACACGCTTTTGGCAGATGTGTATCAGGCAAAAGGGGATAAAGAATCGGCGAGGAAATTCCGCGAAATGGCGCAGGCTATCGAAACAGGTGCAGGTAATGTTCTGCGAAACAATGAAGTGAACTCCATTCAGGCCCAGTATGAGAATGAGAAGAAAGAAGCCCGAATAAAATTGCTGGCTAAGGAAAAGGAGATTCAAGACCTCAAAATTCGGGAGCAGGAACTTGAGTTGAAATCAAAAAATACCTGGCTTTTGGTGATGGGAATTGGCTTGATTTTTTTATTCGTTCTTGGTGGATTGGCTTTTTACAGCTGGTTACTCCTACGCCAACGAAATAGCTTTGAATTAAGCAATAGAGCTAAAAGCAATATCCTGCTTCAAATCAACCACGAATTGAGAACGCCTTTGAATGCGATTGCCGGGATGAGTCAACTTGCGGTTGAAAGCAAAACATTCAATGAGTTAAAGGAATACTTGGCCAATATTCGCTTATCGAGTGATGAACTGCTTTTTGTGCTTAACAACCTGATTGCCTATCTCCAAATTGATAGAAATGAGAATAAGCCCGTTCTTTCTCCATTTAAGTTTATTGAATCGCTGGAGGAGAGCTTTAAAACATTTGAGCTGAGAGCAAAAGCAAAGGGGCTCTTTTTTCAATCAATGGTTTACCCCGGCATTCCGGATGTGGCGAATGGCGACAGGCAAAAGATTAACACCATTCTGCATAACCTCATTGTCAATGCAATTCAAAATACCCCTAAAGGCTCAGTAAAGGTTGAAGTGAAACCTACTGCTGTTAGAGAGAAAGACGGAGTGAAGCTTGTGAATATTCATTTTGCAGTTTCTGATGAAGGCAAGGGGTTGAGCGCCAAGGAAATAAAATCCATTTTCAAGGGTGTAATTAAGGACAGCTCTAATGCCAACGGCTTTGGAATTGGATTGAAGAACGTGAAGGATATCTGTGAAAAAATGGGCGGGCATATTGAAGTGATTAGCGAGCCCGGAAATGGAAGTACCTTCATCGTGGAGTTTGAGTTGGAAGAATTGAATCCGGATTTGGCTTTTGGGTTAACATCAAAACCAGCTATTAATGGTCAGGTTAAACCCAGGGTGCTAATTGTTGAAGACAACCAATTAAACCAACGCCTCATGGCCAAGATTCTTGAAAAAGAGGGCTTTGATTTTCGGATAGCAGAAAATGGGAGGGAAGCGCTTCAAATTCTTATCGAAAAGAAGTTTGATTTAATTCTGATGGACATCCGCATGCCCGAAATGGATGGGATTCAAACATGCTGGAATATTCGGAATGATAGTCGTTACCATGCTCATAGCCAAGTGCCAATAATCGCTGTTACAGCGCATGATGATGCCGAGGAAAAGAAAAAATGCCTTAGCAGTGGGATGAATGATTATGTGACCAAGCCTTTTAGCAAAGAACTTTTGGTTCAGAAAATCAGGGTTTTACTCGCTTAGTTCAATCTCAATCAGGTTGATTTTTACTACAGTTTCCAGATTTTTCATTTAGGTTACCCATTACCTAAAAAAATTGCCCATATTTGCCCCGCATAAAATTGAAAACATGGCAGTTTTAGTTGATAAGAATTCCCGCGTTATCGTACAGGGATTCACCGGAAGCGAAGGTAGCTTCCACGCACAGCAAATGATTGAGTATGGTACCAATCTCGTTGGTGGTGTTACCCCAGGTAAGGGAGGTCAGGTACATTTGGATAAACCCGTTTTCAATACCGTTAAAGAAGCGGTAGATCAGGCAGGGGCAAATGTGTCAATCATTTTTGTTCCACCTGCATTCGCGGCAGATGCAATTATGGAAGCTGCTGATGCCGGTATTAAGGTTATCGTATGTATCACCGAGGGAATTCCTGTTAAAGATATGATCCCGGTGAAAGAGTATATCAAAGCCAGAAATTGTACCTTAATTGGTCCAAACTGTCCAGGTGTGATTACTCCAGGTGAAGCTAAAGTTGGTATTATGCCAGGTTTCGTTTTCAAACCAGGCCGTATTGGTATCGTTTCTAAATCAGGAACCCTAACCTACGAAGCTGCCGATCAGGTGGTGAAAGCCGGTTTGGGAATTTCTACAGCTATCGGTATTGGTGGTGATCCAATCATCGGAACTCCAACCAAAGACGCTGTTGAGTTGTTGATGAATGACCCTGAAACAGATGCAATCATCATGATTGGTGAAATTGGTGGTAGCTACGAAGCTGATGCTGCTCGTTGGATTAAAGCCAATGGCAATAAGAAGCCGGTAGTTGGTTTCATTGCTGGTCAAACAGCTCCTCCGGGTCGTCGTATGGGTCACGCTGGTGCTATCATTGGTGGTAAAGATGATACTGCCGCCGCAAAAATGGCAATCATGCGCGAATGTGGTTTACATGTAGTAGAATCACCTGCCGAAATTGGTGCTGCTATGGCCGCTGCTTTGAAGAAATAAGCTTTTTAAATCAATAGAAAAAAGCCCGGTGAATTTTTTCATCGGGCTTTTTTTATCGAATTAAAGTAACTGTTGTTCTCCATTCCTTGAAGGTTTCTTCGGTAATCCGTTTTGTTTTCAATAAAACAAAATACACCCCTTCGGCCATCTCATTACCCAACTGGTCTTTACCATCCCAGGCAAAATAGGTGGTTTTGTCTTTGAAAATTTCTTGTCCCCAACGGTTGTAAATCTCAACCTCCAATTCATTGCATTGACTCAATAGCCCACTCATGCGGTAGAAATCATTAATGCCGTCTGAATTCGGACTAAAAATATTAGGCAATTTAGGCACCCCGGCAGAGTCTGGAAGTTGAAGTATTTTATAGGTTGAATCAGAACAACTTGTCCCCGGACTTACAACCAGCCAAACCGAATCTTTTTCATATTCCTTTTTCATTTTCCAGCTTGGATTTTTTTCAGTGCTTCTCGTTCCATCTGGAAATTTCCATAAAAAACTACTCGCATTTTTTACGGTAGGATTGAATGAAAACATGGCTTCACAGGTGTCCAATTCAAATTCAAATGCAGCATTTCTAATTTGGAAATCGAATTTTAACGCCGCATTGCTGCAGCGCGGACTCGGGTTTTTGGGACTATACGCATCCGGCGTGGTTTTCATGTCCGACAAAAAGCTCGCACTTCCGTCCGGACAACTCGCACAAATACTTTGGTAAACAATTCCTTTTTTGTCAAAACGGCTGGTTCCTCCATCCACATGATCGCCTGTTCCGCTTGGTGAATTGCCTCCCAAAAAGGTGGCATATAACAATTCTCGCGCATCCTTTTCTAGACAGACCAGGTAAAAATCTTTTCCATCTGTGGTGGTTTGATAGGCATTGGATGTGGTAGGTAAATTTACGGTTGAGGAATTTGAAAAGTTTGAAGTTGGACCGCCCCAGCAGCTTATGTAAATCTTCCCGCAATCGTCAACCAAAAAAGCATTCACGGTTACATCAATGGCATTCCTTCCACTCCCAAAAACAGTTGACCAAATTTGAGTACTTAGGTTATTATCAAAACAAGAGATGAATTGATGTGAACCCGGATTGGAGAACACTCCTTGACTCACGGGCATTTTTCCAAGACTTTGACCAACCACTACCAGTTGGTTATTGGGGTCTATGTCCAAGGACAAAATCTGGTCATATTCTGCAGTTCCCCAGTAGGTTCCGCTAATTATGGTGCTTAAATCACTTTTGATATGCAGGATAATTCCGTCTGTATTTCCAGATAAATTGGGCTGAACTGCATTGTTCGGAATTCCAGGGAAATTGCTGCTTGTAGTACCACCTGAAATAAAGATTTCTCCCGATTTGTCAAAATCCAAGCTGTAAAATGCATCAACCCCATTACCTCCCAAATAAGTTGATTTTTCAAGTTGACTTAAGGTTGAGTCAAATTGAAAAAGCACCCCATCTTGAAATCCGGATAAACTGTTTTGAATGGCATTATTACGGATTGGAAAATTACTGCTATGGGTAACGCTGGCCACAAATACCTTTCCACTTGGGTCGCAGATAATATCGCCTCTGTAACTGTCCGCAAAGAAATAGTTGGTTTGGCCATTGGTATTGATTCCGTCGTTGTCTGTTCCGCCTACAAATGTTGCCCCGGCAAGGCGTAAGCCATCCGAACTAAATTTCATAACCACCAAATCCATACGCCCATTGTGGCTGGTATCAAACGATTCTGCTTTTACCGGGAAGTTTGCCGAGTAGGTGGTTCCCATAATCAAAAGATTATTGTTTTGATCAACCACCAAGCTATGCGGAACTTCATTGTTGCTTCCACCGATATAGGTTGCCCAGAGCAATTTGGTTCCATCGGCACTGTATTTGGAAATGGCCATGTCGCAAGGAAATTCACGAAGGGCTTCTCCTTCTGAAATTCCCCCACCGGCATAGGTAATTTGAAAGGCACCTGCTGTGGCCGGAAATCGACCATCGGGAACTGAGGCATAGGGTCCTGTAACAACCCCGCCAGAATACATGGTACCATTCTCTCCTGGTGTTGCCGTGCATCCAAAATTATCGGCTGTAGAGCCACTATATGTGAGGAAAACCAAATCCGGATCAATTACCAATGGCAAGTTCGGGTTGTAATCCTTGCCCATTTTATAACTAAGCTTGTTACCTTCAAGGTGAAAATTGCAGCTAATCTGAATTTTTTCATTCCCGATGATTTGGTAAGCCATTGGCTTTTTCTCTTTCAAGTAGCCAAAACTATGCGCTACAAAGAGATTGCCGTATTCCAGGTTTATTGAATTTGCGCCGCGAATTTCAAGTTGGATTTGACTTGGATCGCTGCCCGCTTCACAAATCCATTCGTATTTCATGTTTCCAACTTCATCCTGCTGAAATCGCAAGCCAATGCCTGGGTAAACTTTGGGAAGAAATAGATTTCGGGTAAGCGGTACACCAAATGCCCATTGTTTGGGATTATTGCTTTGTAAAAAATTCAAGTATTCGCTTTCAGCCAAAAAGTGTGCGGGCTCGGGTTCGTTTGCACCTATCAATTCAAAACTAATGGCGTGTCCCTTTGATTTTGTGGCTTGAATTTTAGGGTGATGAAAAACATCCGGGAACGCATCCGGCGCAAAGAAATAATAGCGAATGGCCTGCTTTTCAATGTGTAGGTCTAAGGCTGAGGTGGTATTTCTAAACAAAAGTTCTGGCTTCCATTGCCCCTTATTTTGTACAAAATAGGAGGGATTTGCCGGCAAAACAGACTCGGTTTTTCCTTTCATGGAAAGGAAAAGGAGAAGAAACAGCAGTTTTACTGGCAAGTTGCGCATGGTCAATTTCAGGCTAAATTAGAGATTTTTATCGGTTTCAAGCCCTGCAATTTCAGGTGTTTAGCGAATATTAAGAAAAAAAAGAAACAACTTGCAACCCTTGCCAAACCTGTTCCGTCTAAGTAATCAAGCACAATAAAAGTGAATAAACAGATAGATGAAGAAATTGTACAAGCCTGTTTAAGAAATGAAGCCAAAGCCCAAAAAGCTTTGTACGATTTTTTTAGCCGTACAATGTTTGCTGTCTGTCTCCGCTACTGCAATACCCATGAAGATGCCATGGATGTCTTACAGGAAGGATTCATTAAAGTGTTTACCCGCCTGAATCAATTCAGTGGGAAAGGTTCTTTGGAAGGTTGGATGAAAAGGGTATTTATCAACACAGCTCTTGAGCATTACCGGGTTAATAAGGTTTATCAGGAGCAAAGTGATGTTGAAATGGCAAACGATAATCCTGTTGATGGTTATGTGCTTGAAAAGATTAGCCAGAAAGAAATTTTTGAGCTCCTCAATCAATTGGCACCTGGCTATAGAACAGTGCTTAATTTGTATGCTATTGAAGGCTATAACCATGCTGAAATAGCCGAAATGCTAGGCATTAGTGAAGGCACCTCCAAATCTCAACTTTCCCGGGCACGTTCCCTTTTTGCTCAGGCTTATGCAAAACGTAATAACATAAAACAAGGTGGCAGATAAAGAACATATTGATTCTTTCCTGAAGGAAAATCTGGGAAATTGGGAGGTGGATGCACCACCTGATGCCTGGTTGGCGATCTCGAAGGGAATTTCCGCTTCTGCTTCGGCAGCATCAACCGCGGCGGGCACTGCAGTTACTAAATCCGTATTGTTACCTTTTGCTAAAATTACTGCCGCACTCCTAGGAATTGGAATTACCTCTTTTGCACTTGTTACGTATTTTTCAGATTCAACTCCAATAGAAAAGGAGAACAACCAGCCTCTTAAAACAGAAGAGGTGTTAATCCCGGAAACCGAGAGTCGTTCTGAATCAAAATCTACAGCTGAACCAACAGAACCGGCAAGAACTTATGTAAAAAAGAGTTCTTCTTCAACAAAAACAGGGCTTGTTTCTTTGAACTCCACCAATCCTGAGCCAGATTTAGGTAAATCAGCTAAGCCAGAAAACGGAGGTGCTGCTGGTATTCATGATGAAATTCAAACAAAAAAGCCAGAGCCAATCCTCAACACTTCCAAGAATCAGGTAGATAAAGAGTCTGAGGATACAAAGGAAGAGGAGGGATCCGAAAATCAATCAGGTGGACAGTTTGATGAACCAAAGCCGATAATTCATACAGCCTTCTCTCCGGATGGAGATGGAGTGAACGATGAACTCGTGCTGGAAATGCCTCCGCTCAGCTTCTTTAGAATGCGAATTTTCAGTTTGAAAGGCCAGTTGGTGTTTGAAACCGACAAGCCTAACCAGTTCTGGAAAGGCCAAATTGGCCAATCTGGATTACCGGCAGAAACTGGTAATTATCGATTTATTCTTGATTATCAGGTGAAAGGATTTGAAAAAGTTCGATCACAAACCGGACTAATTTTCCTTGCCCGCTAAGTTTGAAAATATTTGAGAATAAGCGTATGTTAGCAAAATTGAACAAGAACTATACTAAACCAATCTATATGATCAAATCTCTATTCAATCGACTCATGCTGATTATGGCCATCGGGCTCTTTTCGGCATCAGCTTTTGCACAGAGTGTTTCGGTTGATCCAGCACCAAAAATTATTTGTTTCAATGGTACCACCGGTACTGTTGACATGACAATTAATTTGAATGGTGCCAACCGTGCAGATGTGAAAAGCTATGACCTCGACTTGGGTGATGGAACAAAAATTTCCCTCACTTCAGGCAATCCGGTTGGGAATTATTACACCCACAACTATTCAGCTCCCGGAGCTTACAAAGTTCAGGTGACTGTAAAGTTTACCAACCGTGCAGACCTTTTCACCGAGTACTGGGATACCGTGTATGCGCGTCCTGTGGTAAACTGGGTACTTACCAGTTTCGACTCTCAGTGTTTTAAAGGAAACAACTACATTTTCCAAGATCAGTCCATCCAAGCTCCGCAGCCTTCCAATCCAATTGCAGGCCGCTATTGGGTTTGGGGTGATGGTAGTGAGGAAAACATGGTTACGCCTGGCTCAAATACCATCAACCACGTGTATCCAATTGCTGGTCGTCGTAACTCAGTTACGCTCCGTGTTACAGACCAGTTGGGCTGTCAGAATAGTCAGCAAAAATTCATTTACGTAGCTCCAGACTTGGGCGCTAAGTTCCGCGTTAGTGGTGTTCCACGTTGCGATACCACCCCTTATATCTTTGTTAACCAAAGTTCAGTTGCCATTGGTAACGTAGGTTGGTTCCGTTGGGATTTTGGTGATGGAACAATCTATCAATCCCGCAACCCTCCGGTACCTGCCGATATCGCTTACTGGAATTCATTTACGCACAACTACATTAAAGGTGGTGTTTTCGCACCAAAGCTTACCATTAAGCACAAATCATTCAATTGTATTGATAGCTTTGATTACAATTTGAGTGGAGAGCAACTTCCAGAGAACATTATAGTATTGTACGATATCCGTTCAAGAAGAACCATGCAAAATGACTCTATTGCAGACTCAGTTTGTATGATGAATCAGAACGCTGCAGGTGTTTGCTTATATAATATGTATCCACTTGAAGGTGTTAATACCCAAATTCAATTGCTTTGGGACTTTGCAGACCCGAATGCAAATCCTCCAGGCTCAGATAAATTCTTAAACGAAAAAGCACCTTGCTATACCTATAAAGGTTTAGGTCAGTTTTTCCCAACGCTAAGCGTTTTCTGTCCGGGTAAACCTGTTAAAACAGTAAACTTCTGGTCGCGTATTGATACGGTGAGTGATGTTGTTAGGTACAATATGGCTCCGCCTACCCCTAACCCAAGATTGAATACCATCAATGGTTATCTATTCGCCCCACGTCCTGGTGTTCCAACTCCGGATAATATTTCGCTTCACCGCTTTATTCCGGACGTGCCTGGTCCAGAAGTTGCTTCTACCGGTATCAACAATGCCATGGGAACCTTAATTTCTCCAAACCACAATCTTCAGGTTGGACATTATATCCAATTCACAGATTTGGGTGGTGTTGCGGGTATCCAGTTGAGCAAAAACTACTTATTGATTTATACCAACCCGGATGAATTTGCAATTAGTGATGGTGTTGGTCAGCCTCAGGTTTTCTTGAACTATTCAGGTGGAAATCTTCCAAAATACCGTTGGATGCGTCCGGATAGGGATAGTATTGTTGCCTATTGGGATCTTTTCCAGGACAACCCTGCTGTTGCTAGTAAAACAGTAACAAGACCACAACTTTTTGGTTACGGCGTGAATATTCTTGGTCCGGCCGTTTCAATTGAAGCACCTCCGGTTCCAATCGTAATCAACAAGTTCCTCAAAAACCAGTGTGGTCCTGATTTTCCGGTTGACTTTGTAAATGCTTCTAGCATTTATCAATCAAATCACCTCTACAAGAAATGGGATTTTGGTGATGACTTTGCTCCTGCATGTACTTCATACTCCGTACCGGCTGCAATGCTAGGTGGCCCTCCATACACTACTGCTCAGGACCAATACAACAGAACTGAAGGTTTGTTCTGGGCTAATGGTCAAAACTATCCTGGTCGTGTAAACTGTAAATTCTCATTCGACAGTTTGCCAATTCACGGGTACGAAAACTGGAATACCATTTTACGTTGGCACAAATTTGGTCACGATTTCCCTCCATTTGATACCTCAAAATGGACAAAAGATCCAGCCTTGGTAACTTGGAATCCGGGTAATCCAAATGGTAAAAGATTGGTTCATCCAATGGATACCTTCCTTTGGAACAAACCAATCTATTCAAGCGGTCCTGCTCAGGCTCGTATTGATACCATGGATATGTGGCCACAGGATTTAGATCCTGAAACCCAGATTACTGTTAATAATGACATTCCTGACCCAATTGCAAACCTGAAAGGATTTTACCAAACCGTGATTCCTTCTGGCTCACAAGTAACCCCTACAGGATTTGTGACTCCGGCCTTATCAAATATGCCTGACGGGACACGTCGCAGATACAGAGGTAGTGATATCATTCCTGGAACCAATAAAACGATTTACGAGTACTTCTTTGATAGACGCATTCAACAGTGTTTCACAGTACGTTTAACAATGAGAGATTCAGTGAACAATGAGTCGGATGATTATGTGAAATACAAGTTTGTGAAGTACTACATGCGTAAGTCTGATCAAACCATCACTATTCCAGAGTACCACAAAGGTATTTTGATGAATACCGCTGTATATAAAGTGGGTGTGAACATCATCAACAATAAAATGTTCTTCCGTGGACCTGATTCAATTCCGGTAATTACAGAAGGAATGGTTGGTGACTCAGCAATTCGCTCGGTTACAATTCCTGAAGATTATGGTTATGTGGATGAATGGGATTGCGGTGGCGTTTCAACCGTGCAGCTTCCATTGATGAAACCAGACGCTTTGGGTCTTGGTAAAGACGGTAGCGAGTGTCCTGGTCTTCGTTCATCAGGTGGTGGTAATCCAACCTTTGTATTCGATAACTCAGCTGGTTCTCCAGGTTTGGCACCTACTTGCGCATCACGTACTTTCTTGTTAATTAACTACGATTCATTTGCAGACCGTCATGACCCGGTTCCTTTCTGGAATGGTCAACGTACTGCCTGTATGCTTGATGCGTTTGTTGACTTCAGCGGTACTTCTCCGCTAACAGGAACCACAACTACTCCTGGTGGTTACAATATGCCAGCCTTCTACAATGGTCCAAACTGGAACCCAATGTTAATCTGGCAGAGCCCTAACGGAGCTCGTAACGTTACGCACTACGTTCCAGGAAATACTCCGGTTCAATACTCAAACCTTCCAAAAGACCCAAGTGGTTACGTAACTGTAGGTGTTATTACTGGTAATGGTTATGCAAGTCCAACTTCAAATTTGCCGGGCTGTATTTCTGATACCATCTGGTACCACAGATTCTTCCATTTCATTACTCTTGATGCAAACTTTACCTACACCAATTTTGATACCGCGAAATTCTATCCGGTAACTGGTCCTGGTAATAATTTGGTTTACGTTGAGAATCCAAACTACCGTGAACCATTCAGTTACTTGCATGGAAAGTCTTTCTATCCTGCATATCCTGAAAAGACAAACCGTATTTTTGCAAATACCAACACTCAGAAACAAGATTTCGTAAAATCGGATGCTTGGGATTGGGGTGATGGAATTATCACCGTTGACTCGTTCTACACCAACAATGTAGATACTTTCGTTGCGGTAGAGCGAAAAAATCAGCCAGGAATTTATGATACACTTCGTTACGATAAAAACACTTGGCCAATTGCCCGTGTTCGTTACGAATTCAGTTCTGCAACATTCCCGTGGACAGTATTAAGTGTTACTAATATTCCTGTAGGTATCCGTGTATTGGATAGCACCCGCTACGATACAATCTGGCGTTGCGATGACCCACTTCGTGCCTTGGCACCATGGCAAATTACCCGCGTGAATATTCGTATCGACTCTGCCTTCTTGATTGAACCGGTTCCACATACCTATACCAAATCCTCTTGGGAAATGGCAGATGTAGCCGGTAATGGTATGGTAGTTAGAAGAAATGATATCACCCCAATCACACACATTATGACTACTACAACTAACTGTAATAACGTTGCAGTTCGTCAGATTGTAATTGGTGTAATTGATACCTTCCTCATCCGGGATATGTCGGGTAAATACGATACCACCTTCTGTATAGGCGAACAGGTTAACTTCATTGATTCAATCCGTTACTGGTATCCAAAATCAAATGGAATCTACAATCCGTTCCGTCCATTGCAAGTTGGTGAAGAGCCTTACATCAATATCGATTACCACGGCATTGCCATGAGAGGTTATCCGGTTGATACCATTAAAGTATATCCGAACCCAACCAAGTACTTTATTATTCCTTCCGGAACTTGTCCTGTGGGTTGGGTTGCAACTCCTGTGGTTCAAGGTCCAATTAGTGCCGTACTCTGCAACAAACTCGATACCTATTATTATGAACGCATCTATTGGGACTTCCAATCAGATGGTGTAATTGATAAACACGGTAAAAACGTAAGCTTCAAATTCAACGATCCAGGACGTTTCAAAGTGTCGATGATTACCAGAGACAGTATGGGTTATTGGGATACTTGCTTCCAGTTTGTGAATGTGATTAAACCAAATGCTCAGTACACCAGCAAGGGAATCTTCCTGTGCTCGGATACCGTTAAGTTCAATGACAATTCATTCATTGATGATTGGTGCTTCCAGGCTTATGGTTTCTCTTGCGATAGATTCAAGGAAAGAAGATGGTGGTTTGGTGATTATGGTTATGGAAAAGACGACTACCGTTCAATCCAGATTAATCCAATTTATGACTATCGCCGAAATGGATGGTATGCTGTTCGATTGGTTACTGAAACAGAACAAGGTTGTTTTGATACCACAACTCAAAATATCTTCATTGCCGGTCCAAGACCTCGCATTAAACTACTTGATGATACCATCGGTTGTGTTCCTTATACCTTGCGTATCTTGAGCTATCCGGATGATTCATTGGGATTGAGTGCAACTAAGTCAACCCTGGTTAGTTCAGGTATTCCATTTGAGCCACCAAAACTGTCTTTGAACAATCCTGATACCATAACATTTACATACACCCAAGAAGGTACCTATTATGTAAGCGCAATTGGTTTTGATGCAACTCAGCCAGGTAATGCAGTTTGTCCTCCAATCATCATCCCGGATACTGTGGGTGGTGCTGAACGTCCTCTGCGAATCACTGTCAAGAACCCGTATAAGGTGGGAATCTTTACAGATGATACCACTGTCTGTGTTGGTGATCCGTTTGTGTTGCATAACCGTTCTGATCTGGATACCATTTCCAAATTCAGAGTGTACAATTACAGTTCTGGTTATGGCGCTGTGCTTGATACCTTGTTCAAAACAAACTTGCCTCAGGATACCTTGTTTAACTACTATTTTACATCTAAAGGTGTTTACCACATAGTTCTACATTCAACCCGCTTTATGCGTGACGCCGCTCCTTGCGAATACAAGGATACCATCACCATGCGAGCGCAGCTTTCAAAAGCAGATTTGAGTGTTGATACGCTTGAGTTGCCAAGATTTATGGTGAAGAACCTCTCCGATAGTTCTGAAGCTGTTCGTTATGTATGGAAGGTATTCCGCAATAAGGATGGAAGCATCTTCAAAGAAGTTGAGGTTAATGGTAATGGTGATCCAAACTTCAACCTTGGCGAACTGAACTTTGGAAATGACACAGGCATGTTTACCGTTTGCGTTTGGGCATTTACAGCTGACCCTGATGCCTGCGTAGACTCAGCTTGTAAGGAGATTGGTAATTCTTTCCAAATTGATTTCAAAATTCCTAACGTCTTCACCCCTAATGAAGATGGTAAGAATGATGTATTCAAGATTGAAATCAAAGGCGAGGAAGTATTCGATTTGAAAATTTACAACCGTTGGGGTGGTTTGGTATTCGAATCTACCAACCCTCAGAACCCATGGAATGGTAAAGTAAACAACAGTGGTACAGAATGTCCTGAAGGAACTTACTACTATACATTGAAGTATAAACTGCGCGGTCAGGAAGAGAAAACCTTAAGAGGTTCAATTACCCTGATTCGTAAGTAAAATAGCTTACAAAGAATAGCCCCGGTGAATTTCATCGGGGCTATTTTTTTGGTATGAATCTTGTAACTTGTCACGCATGCGCCTCCTGAGTTATTTATTTATCCTGTTTACAATTTATTCGTGTAAGCAGGTTGCCTATCAGCAAAATTCAATTCCCTCCGAACATATCGAGTTTGGATACCTTAATTCAAAAACTGGAGCCTCAAATGCGTTTATTCTTGCCGATAATGGACAGCTTTTTCAAAAGGATATCGTTCAAAACCGGTTTTTGGCTGGTCGGAGAATAAACCAAAAGGATGCTGATTTTATTTATTCTACCGTTGGTCAGCTGAAGTCTGGCAATAGCGGCTTATACCAGATTTCTGAAGAAACCCTATTTGTTCGTATACGAAAAAACAATACACTGGTTCAGGAATGGAAATGGAAAAAGGGCTCTGAAGAACTACCTCGTGAAATTCAAAAGTTGGATTTGTTGCTGACACATATTCTTGAAGATAGATTAGGCAATTAAAAGTTGCTGCTTTACTATCTTTGCAGGATGTTTGAAAATGCAAGTCGCACAGAATTAAGTTCTTTAGGAGAATTTGGCCTCATTGAGCACCTAAGTTCGGGTTTTTCTCTCTCTCAGAATACCATCAAGGGAATAGGGGATGATGCAGCTGCAATTCCTGGTCCAGATGGAAAGATTACACTTATTTCTACCGACCTTTTGCTTGAAGGTGTTCATTTTGACATGAGCTACTTCCCACTTAAACATTTGGGATACAAGGCAGTAGTTGTAAATCTGAGTGATATTTATGCCATGAATGGAAACCCAAAACAAATTACGGTTTCGATTGGTGTTTCAAGCAAGTTCTCACTTGAGGCCATTGAAGAACTATATGCGGGTATAAAAATGGCTTGCGAAAGGTATGGTGTTGATTTGGTTGGAGGTGACACATCTGCCTCAAAACAAGGATTAGTAATAAGTGTAACCGCAATTGGTGAGGTTGAAAAAGAACGAATTGTTTATCGGTCTGGAGCAAAGCCCTTAGAACTTTTAGTTGTAACCGGTGATTTGGGTGCAGCTTATTGTGGATTTCAATTGCTTGAACGTGAGAAGCGCGTTTTTCTCAATAATCCTCAACATCAACCGGATTTAGCAGGCTATGATTATATCCTCGAAAGGCAGTTGAAGCCTGAGGCTAGAAAAGACATTATTCCGATATTGGAGAATTTGGGAGTGGTTCCAACCAGTATGATGGATATTAGTGATGGTCTTTCTTCGGAATGTTTTCATTTGGCCAAAGCTTCTGGATTGGGAATAAGTGTTTATGAAGATAAAATTCCAGTAGATCCAACCACCTATAATTTTGCGCGCGAATTGGAATTAGACCCTTCTGTTGTTGCCTTGAGCGGAGGTGAAGATTACGAATTACTTATGACCATCAAGCAGGAAGATTATCCGAAAATCGAGAATCATCCTGATTTTACGGTAATTGGCTTCCTTACTGATAAATCTGAAGGCATGAATCTCATTACAAAAGGTGGTCAGAAATTGGAGTTGAAGGCTCAAGGTTGGAAAGCTTTCTAGTGCTAAGCTTTTGTTAAGTAGCGAATTGATTCCGGATTTTACTAATTTGCGCGTCTAATGGGTAAAAAGCTCTATTTCCTTGCTATATCATTTGTATTACCAATTATGGGTATGGCCCAATTGTTGCCAACTTTTGGAAATTCCAGAACAGGCGCAAGTGGAATGCAGTTTCTTAAGATTGCCCCAGATGCCAGGTCAACTGCATTAGCGGGCTCTGTTGTTGGAAATTCATTTGATGCGGCTGCCATGTTTTGGAATCCCTCCGGACTTGCTGCCACAGACTCGGTAAAGCTTTCTGCGGTATTTTCAAATACCCGTTATACTGCTGCCTCCTCTGCCAACTTTGCAGGCATTTCTTATCGCTTGGGTTCTTTGAGTTATCTGGGTGTACAGGTGATTTCGATGAATTATGCACCCATGGAAGAGACCACCGAATTCCAGCCTTATGGCACAGGAAGAATGGTTAACCTCAACAATACCTTGCTGGGTCTCACCTATTCAAGAATTCTTACCGAGAATTTTTGTTTTGGTATCAGCTCCAAATTTGCGCACGAAGCTATTGGTGATGTGGCAGTAAATAATGTTTTGTTTGATTTGGGGCTTACCTACAACATCGGTATCAAGCATGCTCGTTTTGGCGTAACCTTTACTAATTTTGGGTTGAATGTTTCTCCATCAGGAGAAGTGAATATGTTGAATCTGAATGGTGAAACTGTGAAAACTTCTTTTGGCGAGGTTTCAGCTCCCGGAATGTTTCGCTTAGGTGGTGCGTTCGACCCGGTTCACAATCAATTACACTCCTTAACTTTATCTGCCCAACTCAATCACCCTACAGATAACAATGAGAGTTTTAGTGTTGGCACAGAGTATGCTTTTCGTCGGTTCTTGTATGGACGTGCAGGATATGAGTTTGGTAGCGATGAAAAGTATAGTTTACCAACCCTAGGTTTGGGTATGAGACTTCCTCGGAAATTTGGAAATGCCGGCCTTGATTTAAGCATGGTTAGCAAACAAAGAATGGGAAATATGTATCGCGTATCTTTAATGCTTAATTTGTTCTGACATGAGGTCTTTGTTAATTCTTGCCTTAGCATCTTCATTCTTTCTTTCTGCTTGCAGTTTGATTGGTGATAAATCTAACGATACCGCTAACCAGGTTTTCCAACAGGGTAGTATAGATCCGAATATTGGTTTGAACAATGTTGGATACGTTCCCGTTTATCCATTCATTTCCAATGTTAATAAACCACTGGATGTTTTTTACGGATACGATGAATTGATTTATGTTGTGGTTGAGAATGATGAAACTTCGATTGACGACAATGAAGTTCTTGTTTTTGACCAACGTGCAGTTTTGAATTTTAGAATTACCATACCCGGTGCTACAGATTTTACGCAAGATCGTCGGTTGCATAGCTATGTTGCAGGTAGGTATTACCCTAACAGAACGGGCTCTCCGGAAATACATTTGGCTGCTGTATACCACCTTGAAGGATTGGCTTCCGGAAATCCCGTATTTAAAGACACGCTTAAGCATTTTCAATGTGATGCCAGTCGAAGAAATACCAGTTTTCGTGGCCCTGAAGATGTGGCCGTTCAGTTTACAGGATTGGCAACTTTACACGATAATACACTTTATGTGGCAAGAAGTGGACCAAGAAATGACCTTTCTGGAGTGGCTCGCCCGGATAATGGAATTCTTGTTTTTGATGCCAATGGAGAAAATACCGGATTTAGTTCGGGTTTAAATCCAAACGAATCAAGCATTCGTTCAACAGTTGGTATTACAGGAATTGCAACATTAGCAGCTCCACCACAACGGATTTCCGGCATAAGCACTTCCAGAAATTTATTTTTGGCTTTGGGAGGTGAACAATCGCGTAATCTTGAGTTTCGTGCCCTTTCTATTTCAGTTAACGAAGATCCTGAATTGGGTTATGTTTATGGCGAAAATGCTTCTTTCTTAAACTTCGACCTTTCCAAAGCGAATCGATTTATGTACGAGAGCAATCGCTTTAAGAAACCTGAAGATATTTATGCTTCGCCAACCGAAAACGGGTATTTGTTTGTTTCGGATAGTGGAACAGATTCCATCTATGTTTTTACCAATGTTGGGTACGAGGGTGTGAATCCTCCTGCAAATTCAAATTTCAGGAAACAAGTAATTGTTTCATTTGGTGGTTCAGGTGCTGATGGAAAAGCTGCAGGACCTTACAATTTTAACGACCCAACTGGAATTTGCTTCTACAACCGAACACTTTTTGTTTGCGATAAAAACAATAACCGCGTTTGCAGGTATCGCCTTAATTCAGATTTGCAATAAGTTATGGAGGAGCTTGCTCTTCAGGTTCCAAAAACAGCCCGAATTCTTCGTTCAGAAATTAATTCCGAGTGCAAGGCCACTATACTTGGCTTTCACGGCTATGGACAATCTGCAGATGATTTGTGGGAAGCATTTTCTCCTCAATTAAACCCTGAATTTGAATGGATTTTTCCAGAAGCATTGAATGTTTTTTATCCTAAGGGTCTCTATGGGAAAACTGGTAATTCGTGGATGACAAGTAAGTTTCGTCTGCATGAAATAGAAGATTATAGAAATTACATTCGGCAGGTTGCAGAATTGAAGTTGCTGAAAGGCAAGCCTTCCGTTTGGTTAGGATTTTCGCAGGGAGTTACCACGCTACTCAGAGCGCTTGAAACTATTCCAGATAAACATTTCCCGGGTTTGGTGATTTGCATCGCTGGTAGTTTGCCTTCGGAGTGGCATAATAAGTGGCCGGAAACTTTGAAAGTCCCACAAGTGGTCTTTCTGCGGGGCGATAAGGACCTGTTGATATCCAAAAATCAGGTTCAGCGAACTTTAAATGAGTTGAATGTGCATTTCAACTACCAGGAATTTCAAGGAAAACATGAACTGAATGACGAAGCTTTAAGCCTCATCATTCAAAATGTCAACACCTTCTTACTTGGTAACTAGGCTTTGTGCCTTCTTCGAATCAATCGCTCGAGGTCAACAACCAATTCATTGTCGGATTTCCAATTGTATTGATTTTTGTATTCTCCAAAGACTAACATCGCTTCCTGCAAACTGCTGGCATTGTTCATGCGGTCGATGGCTTTGGCATAGTCTACCACATTTTCTGCAAATAGGTCGTTAACAAAAGCAATTTTGCGATTTAAGTTTATTTCTGATTTGATATTGTCAATCGGTAATTCACTGAAGGGGTTGTTCGTAGTTGCTTGAACAGTTGAGGCCAGATTGTCATTTCGGGTAATACCAACTTTACCTGCCAACAAGTCGTTTAAGCCACCCCTTGGTTTTACGGGCTCAATATCAGGCATTACAGTTTTAAGAATGCGCTTGTTCTCAACAACTTTCTCAATGTTGATTTCAATGGGTTGATAGCCTGGAATTACAGATTCAACACTTGCTGTTTCGAGAGGTGGTTGTATTTCAGGCTTTTTCTCAATTACCTCTTGCATAACAGGTGCTGCAGGAGCAATTGGTTCTTCAATTACAGGCTCTTTACTCTCGTTTTCGTCAATCTCAAACAAGGTAATAGGCTTGCTGATTTCGTCGTCTTGTATTTTTTCCTCGAAAGATTCTTCCAGGTTATTCAAAGAAATTTCTTCCTGATTTACAATTTCAATCGCTTTGGTGAAGCTGCCGGTTTTTTCAAAATCAGGCATGCTGAAATTAAATTCAGGTAGCTTAACTGGCATTGGTTCTGGCTCCGGTTCAATTGGTTTTGAACTTGAGACAGGTGGAGTTGCTGTTTTTTCTTCAGGAAGTGGACTAATTTCAACTGGTTTAGGGGCTTCACTTTCGGCTAAAATTGCATGGATTAGTGGTTTTATTTCAGGCTTTTCCTCATGAATCTCTTCCTCAGTTTTCAGTTTTAGAATCAGTTCATACAATTCAATGCAGTTTTTTTTGAGCACTTCTTTTTCAATAGTATGAAGGCTATGATTGCCGCTTGTTACCTGCAACAAGGCCATGTTCAGGTCGTCGGCTTTAGATTTTAATTTGCTGATTAATTGTATGGAATTCATGAGATGATTTGCTAGCTGCGCACAAATTTCATGAAACCTTAGAAAGATTAATTAACATTTAAGATATTAGGTGGCCAATTTAGTGAATTGCAGCAGTCATGTCTGAAGAATTATTTATTGAACCTCGCTATGGTATCCAACACCGAAAGGGCTGGATTGAGGTTATTTGTGGCTCTATGTTTTCAGGGAAGACTGAGGAATTGATACGCAGATTAAACCGGGCACGCATTGCCGGTCAGAATGTTGAAATCTTTAAGCCTTCAGTTGATACCCGATACCACGAAACCGAGGTGGTTTCACACAATGAGAATAGTATTGCTTCAACTCCCGTGAATTCTTCACTCAATATGTTGCTCATGCACAATCAGGCAACTGTGGTTGGAATTGATGAGGCCCAATTTTTTGATTCGGAATTGGTGTATGTATGCGAGAAACTTGCCGAAAAGGGCATTCGGGTAATTGCGGCAGGTTTAGATATGGATTATCTGGGCAAACCTTTTGGGCCAATGCCTGCTTTGATGGCGGTTGCCGAGTATGTAACCAAAGTGCATGCCATCTGCATGGTTTGTGGTGATTTGGCCACACATTCTTTCCGCAAATCAGCAGATGCTTCGCTGATTATGTTGGGGGAGAAGGATACCTATGAAGCGCGCTGCAGGCATTGCTTTAATGTTGGAATGGAGAAGACTGCGAATGGAAAAGTATGACGTTGTTTTACTGGCTTTCAACCGCTGGGATCAACAAAGTTCCTCAGCTACACTTTCACTGGCAAAAGAGTGGAGCAAATCCCATCGTGTTTTTTACATCGATAAACCGTATTCAATTAAAGACCTCTTTTATTTTTCAAAAGACAAAGGCCTGACGAAGCGAATCAAAGCTCTGCTTTTTGGTAAAGGCAAATACACCACCGTTGAAACGGGATTTTCAAAGTTCATCGTTCTCACCCCCGGATTAAACTTTCCAATCAATTTTCTACCTCCCGGAATTGTGTATAACCTCCTCAGGAAACTCAATGAATACCTGCTTTGGAGAAGTGTAAAGCAAATGATGAAAGAATTTTCAATTGAAAATTACATCTACATCAACCATTTTTTTCCAATTCTTCTGCCTGTTATTCAATCGCATCGCTATAAACCGCTCCTGAATATTTATCAAAGTCAGCATGATATCTTGTTAACTCGCTACCTTCAAAAACATGGGCCACAATTGGAAGAATATGCGGTTAAACATGCAGACATCGTTACCGTTAGGTCTAAGAATTTATACAGGAAGTTTAGCGATAGTAACACAAGCTTATGTTACCTGCCAAATGCTGTAGATTCAGATTTGTTTGAAGCCCCAATTACCAATCCGGAGCAACGACCCTTTGATTTGGAGAATTCAGGCAATACACCCATCATTCTATTTGCCGGTTATTTAAGTAGAATTCGGGTTGATTATGTGCTTTTGCGTGAATTGTGTGAATCTTTTCCGCAATACCTTGTAGTTGTAATTGGTACTTATGATGAGAAGGATGTTTTAGAATACAAGCTTGATCAAATTCATAATCTCCTGCTCATGGGAAACAGAAGACGGGAGGCAATTCCAAGGTACGTGAGCTCCGCTCGGGTTACCATAATTCCGTATCTGTGCAATATGCTCAACAAGAGTTTATTTCCTATGAAATTGAATGAGTATCTGGCAATGGGAAAGCCGGTTGTAACCACTAATTTCTCGGAAGATTTGCAGGCTTATCGCGATGTAATCCATATTGCGGGTTCGCTGAATGATTTTATTGATGCAGTTGGAAATGCCATTCATGAAAAAGACGAGCATATAGTTCAGCTCAGAAAAATTAGGGCTTCCGAGAATACATGGATTAGTAGGGTTGATCATCTCCAGCAGTTGGTAGAAAAAAAATTAAATTCAAATGGGAAATAAATTGCCGGAATACGATGTATTGATGTTTGGATTAACCCGAAGTGATTTCCCTTTGTCTTCCGTTTCGCTGGCACTAGCGCGCGAATGGGCCAAAACCAACAGGGTGTTTTACATTGATAGACCCTTTTCCTTAAAGGACATCAAGGATGAATGGCAACAACCCGGTTTTAAAGAGCGTCTTCCCGCCTTGTTCAGCTTGGGAAATCCTTACAAAACGCTTGTTTACCCTGAATCATCCTATACGCGCGTTACACCTCTGGTTAATTTACCTATAAATTTCCTTCCGGAAGGCCCTTTGTTTCAAAATTTGAATAAGCTTAACTCGTTTTTGGTTCAGGCTTCCGTTCAAAAATTAATTCACGATTATAAAATCAAAAATTACGTTTGGTTTAACTCGTTTCTTCCGGTTACGTTGCCTGTTTTGCCGTCTTCAGTTTTTCCCAAACCTTTGGCGAATGTTTACCAAAGTATGGACGAAATGAGCCAGGAACCCTACATTGCCAGGCATGGCGTTTTGGCAGAAAAACTTGCCTTGAAATGTTGTGATCTTGCGGTGGCAACTTCTACCGCTTTGTGCGAACAACACGAACTTTCTTCAGGTAGGAAGGTTCATCTTATGGCTAATGCTGCTGATTTTTCCTTGTTTGAAAATGCCATGAATAAGGAGTTCGAAATGCCCGTTGAACTGAAAGAGAATTCAAGAAAGGTGATTATTTACACAGGTCATTACAGCGATCTCCGGCTCGACCATGAATTGGTCAGAAAAATTTGTGCCCGATTCCCTGAGGCTTTGGTGCTGTTTGTCGGTACATTTATTTCCGAGGATTTGGCTAAAGAGGGCTTATTGGAAATTCCCAATCTGAAGTTCACCGGTAATAAACCCATCGACCAATTGCCGGCTTATTTGCGGCATTCTCATGTGGCTATTATCCCCTACAAAAAGAATGAACTCACAAAGGGAATTTATCCCTTAAAAATTAACGAGTATCTGGCAGCCGGTATACCGGTTGTTTCTACACGTTTCTCGAAAGACATTGCTGCATTTGATGGACCTGCATCCTTAGCAGATTCACATGAACAGTTTTTGATGCAAGTTGATTCTTCGCTAAATGCCAGAATTGAGCACGGTATGGAGAGTAGAATCCAAACCGCACAATTAAATACTTGGAGGAAGCGAATCGAAACTTTTGAGGCTATCCTTGAAAATTATCTGGAAACGAAGCCCTAAAAATCCAGTCCTAGCGAGAAGTGATAAACCGGGTCTTTGTTGATTTCTGCATCTTGAATTCCCCAAGCAGTATCAAACCTTACGAAGTAGCCAAGTAATTTGGTTCTTAAACCTCCTCCAACACCGGCAACTAAGGGGTCGCGTACATTGATAACCTTAATTTTTACCGGGGGCTTATCAAAGGTTTTCTGATTGAAGGTGTTGTTTTCTGAATAAGGGTTTGAACCAACCCAAGCTGTGCCCAAATCAAAGAATGGAACAAGTTGAAAATGGTTTAAAAACTCAGACCTTAAGGTGCGGTTGAATGCATATTGAAATACAGGAAAACGTATTTCAGTGCTCATAACCGCAAAGGTATTTCCGTTTCTGATGTTCTGTTCAAAGCCTCTCATGTTACAAGCCAATGCCTGGAAAATGTAGTTTTGGTCGGTGGCTGTGGAGATGTCATTGTTAAAGCGTGGCGAAATCCAATTTTCAACGCCTCCTAAATAATAAACCACCTTGCCTGGACCAAAACTTGTGTTGGCACTAAATCTGCTTGCCCAGATAATCTGCCTGTGAATTTTCTCATAGTGGCGCGCATCAATCCCTAATACATTCATTTGCAAGTCCGGAATATTCAGGCTTCTGTAATGTTCATAAAAGATTTTCATTCGACTTCCATTCCACAAGTTCAATCCTTTGGGGATGGTATTGTCGTAAATGTATTCCAATTTCGCACCGGCCCAGTTTCTTACAATATCAGGAAACTCTAGGGTAAACGGATTTGTAGAGCGGATTATATCCCTGTCCTGCCGCAAAAAGAAATGCAGCTTAAATCCATTGGCAGGATTAATTGGCGCACCAAGAATATAGCGAATTTCGTGCGAGTAGTTTTTAAAGCTTAAGTTCTCACTCGTGCCACCAGACCGAGTTTGCCTGTAAAACATGAGTTTGTGATCAATGCGTTTACGGAGAGTTTCAAAACTGGCAAAGTAGTCAAAACCCTGTAAGTCAAATGCCAGACGTACACCCCCGACAAGTCTGTAATCCTCAAATAAATCAACCATGCCCAACTTGAACATTCCATTCAAACCCGGGTTAAATAGTTGTCCTGCTACCGGGCTAATAGGTTGGTAATAGGTATTAATAATGCTGTTGTCAACTTGGGTAATTACCTTATCTGCAAAGAAGGTTACATCATAAAAACGGGGTGCTGCTACACGCACATTTTTCTTTTCACCTTTTTCGTTTCCTCCTTTGTTTACAAGTATATAGGCCGGACGTTTATAATCTTCCGGAGTGAATTCATTCACAAAAAAATAAGCTGTTGTGTCAACTGGTATTTTAATTTCACCAGTGCTGCTTTGGTTCTGATCTCCTTCAGGCTCTGCCTGGTCCTTAAATTCAGCTCTGCCAGACACAAAAGGTTTATTGGTAACACCGGTTTTTAACCGAAACATATTGGGATAGGTTTCAATTTGCTTTGATTCTCCTTCAATATCCTGATTGATTTTGGTTGAGCGGATACTGTATTTTCCTTGATAAAGCACCAATTCATACAAGATGCCGGTTTGACGGGCGATGTCAAAGGCAAGAATATTTCTATGGTAATTGGTTTGCGGATACGTATAAATAATGTCCTTGTAGTGAATAATTGTATCAATCTGTTCGTAGTTGCTTAACTTAAATTCTTTGTTGTTGTATGTAAATTCGGTACCACTCCAAGGGGCAGTTTCTTTGTAAATTAAGGTATCAGGCTCTTTCTCCATCGAGTCTGGATACTGCAAAAGCAATTCAGTGAAATCATACTCTTCTTCAATTCTGGCTGCGTAGCGGTTCTTAATCCCATTGTAATCGCTCAAATAGGTATAATAATCCTTGGTGTATTGCTGGGCCTGGGTTTCGTTGATAAAGGGGGTCTTGCTTAATCGCTTAAGTTTTGGCGAGCCAGTCTCTAAATCGTATTGAAAAACATCATAGTTATTGCTTGCATCCAATTCTGTGCGATTGCCCACTCCAAGTGAGTCTCTTTTCCGGTTTGAACTGAATAAAATCTTGGTTGAATAATCCGAAAATCTTGGGTTGATATCGTCCCAAAAATCAAAGGTTAATTGCTTTTCCTTTCGTGTAGGAATATCATAGGTGAAAATATCACTTTGGCCCTTCCGAATTGCTGATAAAACAATGGTTCTGCCATTGTCACTGAAATCTATTCCGGTGATTTTATCAAATTTCAGAAAACGAATTTTCTCAGTTTTTTTGTTGATGAGGTCTAGCATGCACAAATACACTTCCGATTTGTGCTCGTAGATATAAGCCATTTTATCCCCTCCGGCTTGCCAGGCAATCAATGGGAATGAACGGTCAATTTCCAGTTGGTTGTATTTCAAGCCACCTTTGAATACTTTTTTGATTTTGCCCGTTTTTGTATCCATCAACCAAACCTTGAATTTTCCATTTTTATTGCTAGTAAAGGATACATAATTGCCTTTGGAGCTTACCCGCATTACAGGCTCCAGGTATTGGGCAATTCTGCGTTTAATCTTTAGTTGGTTTTCAGGTAAGGTTCTTGACGACTCTTCTTTGGAATAAAGTTCTTTGTAATAAGTGTACCATTCCTTCTGAATTTCATGAAAATTCAAGTTGGTTTCATACAAAAATGCACTTTCGTAATTGCGGGTGAGTTTGGTGTAATAAATTAACTGACTCACCATGCCGGGTTCAAATTTCTCGGAAAGAAACTTCCACATGGAATGTCCAGCAAATACCGGACTTCGTTGGCTTAATTTGTTAAAACGAATCGACTTCTTACTCAGGAAATAATCCTTCAGTTGGTTATCCATTTCACTCGTCCATGGCCTTGAAAGATAGGAGGTGAGTCCCCTCAGAAACCATTCAGGTAAGTTTAACAAAGCTGCGTTTTGAACCCGATCGGGCAATGAACCACCATAGAGCAATTCATTCAACAAAACCAAACTTAAACCATCCTTGATTTGAGCATTCAAATGCGCATGGTCACCATTAAAATATACATAAATACGGTTGTTTACCACATTGGTGAAACCCCCGGTATTTTGAGCCATTTCTTCTAACCCAAAATTGCTTTGCTTTAAATCGGATAAGGTATTGTAGCAAATAATTTCAACCCTTGCCGCTAAGCGATGGTCAACCAATTTTTCGAGTTCTGCAAGATTCTGCTCAGCGTACCGCACAGAATAATTGGCGAGCTCACGGCCACCCGAATAGAAAAAGGCATCAAAATTTTCTGTTCTAAGAAAAGACCAATCAAAGCGATGGTATTGAATTCGGTTCTGTCCAAAAGGTGTATTTATCCCCTGGGCATTTAGTTTATTTAGCCCAAGGATGAAAACTAACGCAAGCAGAATAGAGTGTAGGAAGGTTTTCAATCTTACAGTATTCTTAAGGTTTACAAGATACGAAATATTTCAGGCTTTTGTTTCTTGCCCATAGGATTTGGGGTATACCTGCATTTTTTAAGGAACGTTTCATCCCTTCCGAAAGTTTGTAAAAGCTTGAATGCCCTGTATATTTGCTCAAATTGAAAATGAATCACATGAATCTGAATGGAAAAACGGTGCTAATCACCGGCGCAAGTCGCGGAATAGGAAAAGGTATTGCAACAGCTCTTGCTGCCGCAGGTGCCAATATTGCTTTCACTTTTGTTAGTTCAGTTGAAAAGGCCAATGAGTTTCAACGTCAACTTTCAGAGTCAGGAATTAAGGCCAAAGGTTACCAAAGTAATGCCGCAGATTTTGCTGAAGCTGAAAAGTTGGTGGATGAGGTGATCAAAGATTTCGGTTCACTTGATGTATTGGTAAACAATGCCGGAATTACTCGTGATACCCTACTCATGCGAATGACAGAACAACAATGGGATGAGGTGTTGGATACCAATTTGAAATCGGCATTTTCATTAACCAAAGCAGCCATGAGACCCATGATGAAAGCCAAAGCAGGGTCAATCATCAATATTACTTCGGTAGTTGGAATAACCGGAAATGCTGGTCAAGCTAATTACGCCGCATCTAAAGCCGGTATGATTGGTTTCACCAAATCTGTGGCCAAAGAGTTGGGGTCTAGAAATATCCGTTGCAATGCAATTGCACCCGGTTTTATTGAAACCGAAATGACAGAGGCCCTTGCCCCAGAAGTTCGTGCTGAGTGGGTAAAAGGCGTTGCGCTTAAGCGTGGTGGCTCGCCGGCAGATGTTGCCAATTGCGTTCTTTTTCTCGCTTCAGATGCCTCCGCTTACATTACGGGTCAAACCATAAATGTATGTGGTGGTATGGTGATGTAAGGCTATGAGCTTCAGTCTTCCCTACGCCTATTGGTTAATTCTTCCTTCTTTGTTTGCCGCTGCAGCACTTTCGTGGTGGCTGTACAGAGGGAATCCGCTTAAAATTACTTCAAAACCACTCAGACTTGCATTGCTTGCAGGTCGCTTTGTGCTTTGGTTTTTCTTGTTTTTCCTGTTGTTGGGCCCATTGGTTAACTTGTCTAAGCAGCTGCTGAAAAAGCCCAAATTGGTGGTCTTTGTTGATAACAGTGCCAGTATGATTGCTGGTGCTGATAGTGCCGAAACAGTTGTCCAGATTCAGGGTGCTATTCAGCAAATCAATGAAACCTTGAATGAGCAAGTAGATTTGCTTTCCTTTCAATTTGACTCCAAAGTGAGAAGTGGAGCTGATAGCTTGAATTTTAAAGGTCAATCAACTGCAATCTCAACTGTAATCGAGGAAGCAAACAATCAACTAAGCGATCAGCCAAGTGCAGGGATGATTCTTATTTCAGATGGGATAGTAAATAGGGGAGCTGACCCTTTGAGTTTATCAGACTTGGTTAATTTCCCGGTTTACACTCTTCGTGCAGGAGATACTATACCATATAAAGATTTGGCAGTCCAATTTGTAAGGTCTTCTGAACTGGTTTTTGAAGGGAATAATTTTAAGTTAGAAGGTGCTATTTCTGCATTTGATTGCCAAGGTCAATCAACCACAATTCGGGTATTTGAAGCCGGAAAACTGATTGCCTCAAAAAATGTGATTCCGGGTTCATCCAATGATTACCTGCCCTTCTCTTTTGAGTTGGATGCAGGAAAAGAAGGTCTTCATACCTATGAAGTGCGATTGGATAAGGTTTCAGGAGAAAAAACGGTTCTTAATAATTCTACTTCAATTGCGGTTCAGGTGCTTAAGTCGAAACAACGCATCAAAATTGTTTACCTGAATCCTCATCCGGATATAGCTGCTCTAAAGGCATTATTAAGCACGAATAAAAATTTTGAACTTGAAATTTCAGACCTGCGCCAACATCAGTTCAATTCTTCCTCCGAATCTGATTTGTATATTTTCCATCAGATTCCGGGTTCGCGTGCTGAAGGTCTTGGTTTGATAAAGCAAGTTTCGGATAGAAACATCCCTCAACTGTTTATTCTCGGGGCTCAATCGGGAATTCCTTATTTGAACAACCTTGATTTGGGCTTTTCAATTGAGGGATTTCGGCCGGGTGCCAATGAGGTCAAACCACATAAAAATGAAGCATTTTCACTTTTTCATGATGATAATGAAGCCTCTTTTTATTCCAAATTGCCTCCATTGAATTCGCCCTATGGCAATTACCGATTTGCTTCCGGAACGGAGGTGTTTCTTTATCAGCAAATAGGTCAGGTAAAGACACAAATTCCGCTTTGGTTTTTTACAGGTAACGGTTACTTGAGAAGAGGAATTATTGCTGGAGATGGCTTATGGCGTTGGAAACTTTACGATTTCCAAATGAACCAAAATTTTCAAGCAAGCTCAGCTCTTCTGATGAAATCTGTGCAATTGCTTGCAGGTAGAGAGGATAAAGGACGATTTCGTGTAAAATCCCGGAAGCGTATTTACGATGAGTCCGAGTCTGTTCAATTTGATGCCTGGTGGTTTAATGAGGCTTTTGAACCGGATAATCAAAAAGAATTGGTACTGGAGATTTCATCAGCCAAATCAAAGCCTTATTCCTTGTCTTTTAACAGAAATTCGGATGCCTATGAATTGGATGCGGGTGCTCTTGCTCCGGGTGTCTATTCCTGGAAAGCTTATTTCCAAAATGCCTCATCTGATACGAAATCAGGTAGTTTTGTTGTGAAATCTTCAAACCTGGAGCAGTTAAATACCCTTGCAGATCATGCAATGCTTCGCACCCTATCGGCAAATTCAGGTGGCACTTCATTTTTACTACATCAGTCGGATCGTTTGGTTGACTACCTGAAAAATTTGGAAAAAAGTAAGCCTATCATTCAGGTTGAACATTCAGTTCAGGAATTAATCAACCAAAGCTGGATTCTAGTTGTGTTGATTACTATCGCCGCTTTAGAATGGTTTATTAGGAAATGGCAGGGCTTTATCTAAATCGCTCATCCTTACTTTTGGGTTTCCAGTAACTCCAGAATCTTTTCTGAGGGGCGACAAATAATTGCCTTTTTCCCCAGAATTGCAATCGGTCTTTCCATCAGAATAGGATAGGAAAGGAGTGCCTGAATGCAATCTTCTTCGGAAAGTGGTTTTTGACTGAAGTGTAATTGAAATTCTTTTTCCTTTTTTCGGATTAAATCTTTTGCAGGTAATTGAAGTTGCTGAAGTAGTTTTCGTAATTCTTCTTCACTTAGTGGGGCTTTTAAGTATTCCCTTATTTCGGGTTGATAGCCGTGTTCACGTGCAATTTCTACAGCTCCTCTACTTTTTCCGCATCTTGGGTTATGAAGTATTTGAAGTTTTTTGGTCATGCGCAAGTATAAAAAAAACGGGGCCGGTTTCCCGACCCCGCTTTAGCCTATGAAACAAATTGCGCCTCTACCCCTGGCGCAATTATCTTGAGATTGAATGAATTAATGCTTTGCTTTATTCATACCAATCTTTTCTTTCAATTGATGGGTCAAATATAACATGACCGGAACTAATATCAAAGTCAAAAATGTTGCAAAAAGTAATCCGAAGATCATTGTCCAGCTCAAAGGACCCCAAAATGCCACACTGTCGCCTCCAAAAAAGATATGCGGATTGAACTCGGTAAACAAGGTAACGAAATCGATATTAAGCCCTACTGCTAAGGGAATTAGGCCTAGCATGGTTGCTGAAGCTGTTAAAATTACAGGCGTCATACGGGTTTTTCCGGCTTCAATAATTGCCTCTCTGTAATCCATTCCGTGCATATGTAAGATTTCTGTAAATTCAACAAGTAGGATTCCATTTCGAACCACAATACCTGCTAAAGCTACAATGCCAACCCCGGTCATAACTACCGAAATGTCCATTCCCGTGAAAGAAAATCCGAGTAATACACCAATAATACTAAAGATTACTTCCGACAGAATAATGATTGGCTTTGAAATGGAGTTAAACTGAGTTACCAAAATTAGGAAAATCAGACCCAAAGAAATGAGCATCGCTCTTCCAAGGAATGCACCTGTTTCGGCCTGTTCTTCTTGTTCACCTGTCATATCCACTGTTACATTGCCTGGCAATTGTATTCTCGAAACAGCAGCTTTTACTTTTGCTACAACTTCGTTTGGAGTGAAGCCTGTTAATACATTCGAAGAAAGAGTTACTACCCGTTTTTGATTTTTCCGTTTGATGCCGCCATAATTGTTTACATACTTTACTGTTGCAACAGACGATAATGGAATTGAACGCATCATGCCACCCATATTCATATCTCTAAAGCTGATTTTGAGATTCATGATTTCATTGATGTTGTTGCGTTGTTCAAATCTGTAGCGCAGGTTGATGGGATATTCGTCGTTGGCATCTTTGAATTTGGAGATTTCTTTTCCAAAGATTGCGGTTCTTAGCTCCATACCGATTTGAGCGGTAGAAATGCCTTCACGATTCGCTCTTTCCCTGTCTACAACCACTTCAATTTCTGGTTTGTTCAGTTCAAGGTCGGATTTTAATTCCTCAATACCAGGGATAGAAAGTGAATCCAAATGACGTTTGATGTAACGCGAAGCTTCCGAAAGTTCTTTAAAGTCGTCGCCGGAGATTTCAATATTTACCTGTTTTCCGGTAGGAGGACCGTTTCTTTCCTGTTCAACGGCGATTTCAGCACCAGGAATTCCTTTTACAGCTTCGCGAATTTGATTTAGAATTTCGGTAGTTGATTTTCCATTCCGCTTTGAGAATTCAGCAAAAGCAACTGTTACTTTTCCTAAATGGGGTTGTGCCGAAAATGCAGCTTCAAAGTTATTTTGGTCACCAGCCCCAACCGCTACGTTGGATATTACAGATTCTACAATTTCATTTGAATCACCAAGTACGTCGTTTACTCGTTTTTCAACAATGCGTGTAATTGAATCTGTATAAACCTGGTCAGTGCCAATTGGTAGTCGGATATAAGTATAAACAAAGTTCGGTTCACTGCTTGGAAAGAATACTACACCCGGCTTAGCAATCATTGTAATTACAATCGACGCAAAGAATAATACCAGAATACTTACGAGGGTTAGTACTGACCTTTTTGTTGTTAAGAACCAATCAATTCTATTTTTATACCAATTCTGGAACTTAGGCCAGGTTTTAAATTGCCAGGTCTCAATCCAATTGTGCAATACAAAGCGGTTCAAGCAGAATAGTCCATAAATGAACAGCGTAAAATTGCCCATTCCCCAGTTTTGGGCGATGTAGAATATCAGGGCAATACTTACAAATACGGAAGTAATAACTTTGAATTTCTTCTTGTTGTGACGACTTTCTGCTTCTTCTTCATGCGTTTTCATGAAGTCAACCGCAAAAACAGGATTGATAATATAAGCTACTACCAATGAGGCAGTTAGTGTTACAATCAAAGTGATAGGCAGATAGAACATGAACTTTCCAATTACACCTTGCCAGAAAGCAAGGGGTACAAATGGAGCAAGTGTAGTTGCTGTTCCTGATAAAACGGGAAGAAACACTTCACCTGCAGCTAATTTGGCTGCTTTCTTGATTGGAACTTTTCCGTTTTCAAATATCCGGTGAGTATTTTCAATTACCACAATTGCGTCGTCCACCACAATTCCTAAAGCCAATAGGAAAGAGAACAATACAATCATGTTTAGCGTAAATCCTAAACCTGGCATTACAATAAATGCAACGCACATGGAAAGCGGTACCGATAAACCTACGAATATTGCATTGGTTGTACCCATGAAAAACATCAGGATAATAGTAACCAGCACAAAACCAATAATAATGGTATTGATAAGGTCATGTAGCGTTACGCGGGTTTTTTCGCTTTGGTCGCCTGTAATTGTAATTGTAAGATTTTCAGGCAGAAAATCACCTGTCGCCGATTTGGTTAATTCTCTGATTTTGTCAGAGGCGTCAATCAGGTTTTCTCCACTTCTTTTGATTACGTTTAAGGTGATAACGTTTTTGTTATCAAGGCGGGCAAAACTCTCCTGTTCTTTGAATGCATCGCTAACCGAGGCAATATCTTTTAAATAAACTGTAGAGCCTGAACCTGCACGGATAATGATGTCTCCAATTTTGTTGGGGTCAATAAATTGACCTACTACATTGATGGAACGTTTGATGCCATCCATGCGCAATTGACCACCGGAAATGGTCATGTTTTCATAGGCAATTGCACTTTCAATATCTCTGAAACTAACTCCCGCCGACTGCATTTTGTACATGTCAACGTCAATTTTGATTTCACGGTCAAGTGCACCAACAATATCAACACGAGTAATCTCTTTCAACCCTTCAATCCTGTCCTGAAGATCTTCAGCATATTTCTTCAGTTTATCCAGGCTATAATCACCCGATAAGTGCACGTTCATGATTGGCATTTGCGATACGTCGATATCAATTACGGATGGATCATCCGGCAAATCGTTTGGCAAATCGCTTTTGGCTTTATCAACGGCGTCCTTAACTTTCTGTTTAGCTACTGGTACATCCACATCTGTGTTAAATTCCACATTTACCATTGCAAAGTCTTGCAAAGAGGTACTTGTTACTTTTTTAACACCTGCAATAGATTTCACTTGTTTCTCAATGTTCTTGGTAACCAGGTTTTCCATATCGCTAGGCGATGTTCCAGGGTAAATGGTTGTAACCAGAATTTGAGGAAATACTACCTCCGGAAATTGTTCTTTAGGTAGTGCATTGTAACTGAATATGCCGGCCAGCGTAATAATTATGGTCACGATATAGATACTCGTTTTATTATCTATAGACCAGCTGGATGGTTTGAATTCTTTTATTTTATCTAGCATTTTGCTAAGCTTAATTGATTAATTAAAACTCAATCGATTCCTGATCATTCAGGTCATTATAGCCCGCGGTGATAATTAAATCGCCTGCTTTTAGTCCTGAAGTAATTTCCGCTTTTCCGTTGTAAACTTTTCCTAAGGTTACGGTGCGTTTTACAGCTTTCTTGCTGGCCTTATCAGCCACGTAAACTATTTTAGCTCCATCAGATTCTTGAACTAAACTCATTGGAACCACTAAGGCATTGGGGTTTCTGTAGCTAATTACTTTTACCACTGCAATCATGTTAGGAATATATTCCGGACTTGAAGGCAAATCGGCTTCAATTTTGAAAGTACGATTTAGTTGATCAATAGACCTTCCGCTATAGTGAAGATTGGTACGGTATTCTTTGTTCAAATCAGGAAACTGAATGACTACAGCATTACCGGATTTTACTTCAGGCGCATAGGTTTCAGCCAAATCTGCTTTTACTTTTAACTTAGCAAAGTTAACAACGCGAATGGCTGGCATTCCTGGCGCTGCCATTTGGCCTTCTTTTAAATTTACTTCATCAACAGTTCCTGTTATTGGTGATGAAATAACATACATGTCGAGGTTTTCTTTTAAAGTTGCCAGCTTTTGCTCAAGCGATTCTTTGTTGGTTTTTGCCTGTAGGAATTGGATTTCACTTCCTACTCCTTTTTCCCACAGTGATTTTTGCTTGTTAAATACTTCTGCAACCAATTTGTAGTTGGTTTCTAAGTCTTTAATCTGGGTTTTTACAATTTCGCCATCTAGAGTGGCTAGGGTCTGACCTTTTTTTACCGGATCGCCCGCACGTACATGAATTTTAATAACAGAGGCAGGAACTTTTGCACTCAATACAACGTTCTCATCCCCATCAACGCGCCCTTGAACATCAATGTATTTTTCAAATGTGCTTGCTTCAAGTGGTGCAATTGCAACCATTTTCCGCTTTTCATTTCCTGAGTTTGTGCTATCACCACTTGAGGCAATTTCAGTTTCAAGTGCTTTTATCTCAGCAGCAATTTCTGATTGTTTCGCTTTTAATTCTTCGAGTTTTGCTTTTTTTATCTCGATTCCTGAACCGCCTCCGCAGGCTATCATTGCTGAAATGAAAAGTGATCCTGCTGTTACTTTGATTATATTTTTCATATTGTTAATTATTAATTTCCGTAAGCCTTTGCCAACTCTGCTTCTGATACCAAAATTTCATACAATGAATTTAGGTAGGCAGATTGAGCAGTTATGTAATCATTTTGTGCTGTGGTAAGTTCCAACGTAGAACCCATTCCGGCTTTTAGTTTTAATTCTGTTTTTGTTAGGATGTCTTTTGCCAGGTTTACATTCTCCTCCTGAATCTTAAGTTGTTCCTTTGAACGCAAATATTTGGTTCTTGCAGATTGCCTTTCAATTTCAATTACCTGATTTAACATGCGACTTCCGTTCTCAATCTTTTTTTCGTTGATGCGTGTTTGCTGGATTTTTGAAGATTTCATTAATCCATCAAATACCGGTAATGTCATAGTTACGCCCATCAATGCACCTTTATACCAGTTTTTGCCTAAATCACTTGTTTCCTGCGCAAATGTGTTTCGTTGCACCTGACCAAATGCTGCAATGGTTGGCAAATAGGCAAATTGCCAGCGGTTACGGTCGATTTGGTTCAATTTTTTCTGTTGTTCCAGAATTTTAGCTTCAATTCTTTTACTGTAATCCCCTGAAGCCAAATCTAGTGCTGCCGTTTCGCCCAATGGGATACTTTTTAAATTGTCGGCAAGTATGATACTGTCTTCCGCAGTTGCTCCCATTTGCAATTTCAATGCCTGGTAGGCAATCATTCGGGCATCTTTCAAGCGATCCCTGTTTAACTTTACGGTTGAGAGTTGTAATTTTAATCGGTCTGCATCTGTTTTTTCCATCAAACCAACCTTTGCAGTTTCATTGAGGTCATGCGAAGTCTTTTCCAACATCTCAATGGTACTTCCTAGGTTGGTCAGGTTAACATCAAGCAGGAGCAATTGGTAATAGGCCTTGCGTACGTTCAACTCAACTTCGATATCAGTTTGTTTGGTTGTCAGTTTTGTAAGGTTAACATACTGAGTTGATGCTTTCACTCCCATCAAGTATGAACCGTCGAAAATGAGTTGTGAGGCAGAGGCGCTTAAAGTTAGGTTGTTTTTAATACCAAATTGCGCTGGAATTACATTGGGTTGTGGTGCCGGCGTTGTTGGTGGAATAAGATTGTAACCTACCAGGTTTGCATAGATTACCGGACTGATAAAGTCGGGTAAAGCCTGAGTTGGAATGGTAAAGTAATGCATGAATTCACCTTTGGCGTTGATTTGAGGTAGTCCAACAGCCAAAATTTCATTCACTTTTTTCTTGGCCAGTAACTCATCTAATTTGGCATTTTTGGCAGTCGCATTATTTGCCTTTGCAAACTCTACAGCCTCTTTAAGTGTATAGCTTTTTGATTTGCTTTCTTGCGCGTTGGCAAGTCCCGCATTAATTACGAAGACAAGTGCCAACATGGTTCTAAGGTGTATTTTCATAAATTTTTCTTGTTCATTTTTTCAAGTTGTGCTTCCATGTACTTTCTACCTTTCTCGGTAGTTATTCCCCTTAAATGGTAATGAAGCATTTCAGATTGTAATTCTTTTAGGTTCCAACTTTCTTCAGTTTGTACTTCAGGATTCAGTAAATAATCTACTAGATGTATATAAAAGCGTGCAATCATGGCTTCATGAATGCTATCAATATAATAACCTTCCTTTTTGCCTTTTTTGAGATTTGCTAGTATTTGGTTGTAAATAAACTCTATCCTGAAATTGTTTAATTTATCCCACGAGGATTTGAAATATTTTTTCAAATCAAATAAAACGCTTTGATTTATTTGTTTCTTTTTATCGCTAAGTGAGGCAGAGATTTTTAACATGAAGTCAATGGGATTCTGCTCTTCATCCTCTAGTGTGCAACAAAAGTTTTTTTCTGCATTCAAATAGCCTTCTACCGCCAATTCTACCAAACCTGTTTTATCTTCAAAATGCTGATAAAGCGTTTTTTTCGATATGCCTACTTCTCGGGCAATATCATCCATGGTTATGCTTTTGAATCCATACTTCAGGAAGAGTTCACTGGCTCCCTGCAATATTTTCGCTCTTATTTGCTCTTCTGTCATTTCCGGCGGCAAAGTTAGATGTATTTTAGTATAGGAAACTATAAATGGCTCAAAAGTTTCCATGGTTTTTGAAGTTTTTTCAATCTGTTTGATTATCAGGCGTTAAAAAAATGTAAGCTCCTCAAGGGCTAATTCCTTTACCTCGCAATACTTTTTTTCTGTTTTTGGTTGGATATTTGCCCCATGAGCTTTGAAAGCAAGCCTTATTTGATTGGCATTACGGGTGGCAGCGCAAGCGGAAAAACCCATTTTCTAAAATCCTTGCGCTCCCTATTTTCTGAACAAGAGGTATGCATTATTTCTCAAGATAATTATTACAAACACGCCCACGACCATCAGCGTGATGAGAATGGCCATATCAATTTTGATTTGCCTGAATGCGTTGATTTGCATGAGTTTGCCTTAGATATTGCTCGCCTTGGAAGGGGTGAAGTGGTTACCCGTGAAGAGTACCTGTTTCAACATGTGAACCAAAAAGGTAGAATGCTGACCTTCAATCCTGCTCCGGTAATTATTTGTGAAGGCTTGTTCATTTTCTATGAACCTGAGATTTTTGACCAGTTTCATTTGAAAATCTTTATCAATGCAGATGAAGAAATTGCACTAAAGCGAAGATTAGTTAGAGATGTGGCAGAGCGTAATATTGAAGAAGATTTTGTGCTTTACCAATGGAAGCATCATGTTATGCCTTCTTACCGCCAGTTTTTATTGCCTTTCATGGCCCAAGCCGATTTAATTGTAAACAATAACGTTCACTTTGGCCATAGTTTGGGAGTGCTTTCAGACCATATCCGGAAACACTTGGAGAAAACCAGTTCAGTACAATTGGCCTAGCTGAACTGGTTTTCAGGATTCATTTTCTTTCTTTTGGTTTGATACAAGCTAATGCAGCAACTGGTTTTATTTACCGGTTTGCGTAGCCATAACAATTCTAACTTTCAGTTTTGTTCCTGTTGACAGAATATCAACCAAGTCTTGAATGGTTAATTCAGCATCCATGCGCAGCACAATGGTTGGGTCTGGAACGCCCGCAGTTTCTTCCAGAATCTTCCCTTCAAGGTCTGCAGGAACAATTAGCTTATCATTCAAGTAATATTCCTTACTCTTATTAATGGTAAGGGTAACTTGTTTTTTATTAAGTGTTTGATTGTTGTTTGCTTTTGGAAGCAAAACTTTTATTACGCTGGGATTGGCTACTGTTGAAATAATGAGAAAAAACAACAGCAGGAAGAACATAATATCATTCAGTGAATGGGTTGAAACCTCTGCCTCAAACCTTTTTTTTCTTCTGAAGTTCATTGGGTTTCCTCCGATCAGCTTTCCAGAATATCAATAAAATCAATGGCAGATTGTTGAAGTTTATGCGAGAATCGGTCGATTCGTGTATTCAACAAGTGGTATCCTCCATAAGCAATTAATCCTACAATCAAACCAGTTCCCGAAGTAATCATCTTCTCGTACAATCCTCCGGCAATTAATCCAATGCTAATATTATCACTAACCGAAATGTTGTAAAAGATTTTAATAATACCCGAAATGGTCCCAATAAATCCAAGCATGGGTGCAATACCAGCCGTTATCCCAAGAAATCCAAGATTCTTTTCAAGCTTGTCCATCTCAATGCCTGATACACTTTCCATTGCCGATTCAATATCTTTAATGGGTTTGCCTATACGATTTATCCCTTTTTCAATTACCCTTGAAATCGGATTGTTTTGACGCTGGCAATAAGCCTTGGCTGCCTTGATGTCTCCTTTACCTAGTAGGTCGTTCAGGTTGGCCATGAAATTGGCCTCCAGCTTCAATGCCTGATTGATAAATATCCACCGCTCAATAATAACATAGATGCTTATCATAGATAATATACCAAGCGGAATCATAATAACACCGCCTTTTACAATCAGGTCAAATAAACTTAAGCCGCTTTCTTGTTCCATTTTTTTTGTTCGTTTTTAGGACTAACGAATCTAGCTTGCACCTCAATATGGCATGTTTTCACTTTCCCACAGATTGTAAATAGCTTCGCTTAGAAATCCAGAAAAGTGACCATTTTAAACTTAAGTTTCAGTAATTCAGGTTTTTAAACCTTTTTTGCTTTTGCTGATGTCCTCCCTTATATTTGCCAGCCTTTGATTTAACGATATCATATACAGAACATAAAGCAACAATGAAAAGTAAAGGAGCAGTAAAGTTTTTTGCGATTGCCTTGGTGCTGGTTAGCTTATTCCAATTGTCATTCACTTGGAAGGCCTACCAGATTGAGAAGGATGCGGAAGAATTCGCGAATGGCAATCCTGAGTTAGAACGGAATTACCTGGATTCAGTTTCCCGTTTGACAGTGTACAATTTCCTGGGTTTGAAAAAGTTTACCTACTTGCAATGCAAGGAACGCGAACTTAATCTGGGTCTTGACCTTCAAGGTGGAATGAACGTTACATTGGAAGTTTCACTTGCCGATTTGGTTCGTGGCCTTTCCAATAACAATTCAGATCCAGCCTTCAACCAAGCAGTAGAAGCAGCACGTGAAGCTCAAAAATCTTCACAAAAGGATTATGTAACTCTTTTCTCGGAAAAATTTGCCGAAATAGCTCCTAATGCAAGGCTGTCCGCAATTTTTGCTAATCCTTCTAACCGTGATAGAATAAAACTATCTTCCTCAAATGAGGAGGTTGTTGCCTATATCCGCGAAGAAGCTAACCAAGCCATCGATCGCTCTTTCCAAATCCTGCGCGCTCGTATCGACAAATTCGGTGTAACTCAGCCTAATATCCAGAAACTTGAAGGTAGTGGAAGAATTTTGGTTGAACTTCCGGGTGTAGATAATCCTGCTCGTGTTCGTAAACTCCTTCAGGGTGCTGCGAAATTGGAGTTCTATCAAACTTTCGACAATCCTGAAGCTTATAAATACCTCAGCGATGCAAACGAAGTATTGAAAAAAGTTGTTGCAACCGAAACTGTTGCTAAAACCGCAACTGCCGATACCACTGCGTCAAGTAGTTCATTAGCAAGTTTGGGTAATGCCAATAAAACTGCAACTGCCGATTCATTGAAATCTGACACTGCTGCTAAAGAAGCTAAAAGCTTTGAAGAGTTTGCTAAAGAAAATCCTCTTTTTGCTTACTTAAGACCAAATGCAGACGACAAGGGAATGCTTGTTGCAAAGGGCTCAGCATGCGGTATTGCAGCTGTTAGAGATACTGCACGTATTAATGCAATGCTTGCTCGCCGTGAGGTGGCAATTGCCTTGCCAGCAAATATTAAATTCGCTTGGGAAGCTAAAGGAATTGGCGAACAACAGGAAGCTGTTTTGCTTCATGCCCTTAAAACGGATAGAGATGGTGCTGCCTCTTTAACAGGGGATAAAGTAACTGAAGCGCGTAAAGACATCAATCCAACCGGACAAATTGAGGTTTCCATGAGCATGAATGCTGAAGGTGCCAAAATTTGGAAAAATCTTACCAGAAATAGCGTTGGTCATAGCATTGCCATTGTTTTGGATGATGTAGTTTACTCATCACCAACTGTTAATGGTGAAATTCCAAATGGCCGTTCATCTATCAGTGGAAACTTTACTGCTGAAGAAGCTGGTGACTTAGCCAATATCCTGAAATCTGGTAGAATGCCAGCTCCAACTCGTATTGTTGAAGAAGCGGTTGTTGGTCCTACTTTAGGTGCTGAAGCCATTAGCCAAGGTTTGTGGTCAATGGTAGTCGCTACAATTGCTATTTTGGTTTTCATGGTTGTTTATTACAACAACAGTGGTTATGTAACTAACATCGCTGTATTGTTGAATATTTTCTTCAACATCGGTGTGCTTGCTTCATTGGGTGCTGCGCTTACTCTTCCAGGTATTGCAGGTATCGTACTTACCATTGGTATGGCAGTTGACGCAAACGTTCTAATTAATGAGCGTGTGAAAGAAGAATTACAAGCCGCCAGAAGTTTGAAAAATGCGTTAACCGATGGCTACCAAAATGCAGCATCTTCAATTATTGACTCTAACTTAACAACCTTACTTGCAGGTATCGTTCTTTATGCATTCGGAACAGGTCCGGTTCAAGGATTTGCAATTACCTTGATTATCGGTATCCTTTCTTCTATGTTTACTGCGGTATTGTTAACACGTGTTATCACAGAATGGCAGTTAGATAGAGGTTATGCAGTAAAATTCTCAAGAGCTTTCTCTGAAAATGCATTCAAAAACATCAATATCAACTTCGTTCAAAACAGGTTCAAATACTATATCATTTCTGGGGTAATTATTTTGGCTGGTTTGATTTCCATGTTCACCAAAGGATTTACACTTGGTGTTGATTTCAAAGGTGGTTGGACGTATGTTATTGAGTTTACTACTCCTACAACCGGTGAAAAGATTCGCGAAGCCATGAGCGCTCCTTTTGGCTCTGCTCCTGAAGTGAAAACCGTAGGAACAAGCGGTAAATTCAAAGTTACCACAACCTACATGATTGATAGCCAAAGTGAAAATGCAGCTGAAGTTGTTGAAGGAAAGTTGAGAGAGGGCTTAGCCAAAATTGATCCAAATGCAAAAATCTTAAGTTCTGCTAAAGTGGGTCCTACAATTGCGAATGATATCAAAGTGGCATCTTTTTGGGCTGCAATCATTGCACTTATTGGTATTGCACTTTACATCTGGGCTAGGTTCCTCAAATGGGAATATGCTTTGGGTGCTACAGTTGCCTTGGCGCACGACGTGCTGATGATGTTAGGATTCTATTCCATTTTCGATGGTATCCTCCCTTTCCCAATGGAGGTTGATCAGAACTTCATCGCTGCGGTTCTTACTATTATCGGTTTCTCAATTAACGATACCGTGGTTGTGTTCGACCGTATTCGTGAGTTCCTTGGAACCCACCACCACGAAACCAATAAAGAATTGGTAATCAATAACGCTTTGAACAGCACATTAAATAGAACTTTCATTACCTCATTTACCGTATTTGTGGTAACTTTTGTTCTCTTTATCTGGGGTGGTGATGTAATCCGTGGATTTAACTTCGCCTTGTTAGTGGGGATCATTTGGGGTGTTTATTCTTCTATTGGAATTGCAACACCAATTGTTATCGACTTCGAAAAGATGTTCAGTAAGAAAAAATCCTAATAGTAATAGCATTTCGTAAAAACAGCCCCGGGAACTCTGGGGCTGTTTTTATTTTTAGGCAACCCCAGCTTTGCTCTTGAAAACTTAAGTCTATCTTTTTTGCGGGAAGGATTTTGATTTTGGTACTTCGTAGTATGCAAAAGTCTATTCAATTTCTATTGATCGCACTCGGTTTTTGGGCAACTTCAATTCATGCCCAAGAGCTTGAACCCAAAGGGAAAATCAATAATCCCAAAGGCTTCAAGGAAAAATCACACAACTTTTTTCTTTCTGGTAGATTGGAATTGGCAACTCGCCAGCGTGATTCCTTAAACAATCTTGCCATAAAATACGCCAAGGATACCACCGAACGCGGAATCAAGTATCGTTTTCTGGATTCATTGTATCAGGATTTGGTAAGTAAGCACAAGGTTTTGAATGCAGACTACGCCAAATTAAATGCAGATTATCAGGAAATGCATAGCCGATATACTGATTTAATTAAATCAAGCTTGAGTAAAACCGAGCAACTGAATCTTGCTTTGCGCGAAAAAACCGAACAGCTTGAAGCAAGGGATGCACTTTTGAAAGGTAGAGACGAGCAACTGAAATTGCGTGATGAGCAATTAAAGGCCAGAGAAAGAAAGCTGGCTGAATTGGAATCCATAATCCGTAAGCAGGATTCCTTAACAAATGCCTTGAACGACCTTGTTAAAAAAGCACTATTGAGCTTCAATTCTGAAGATTTAACAGTGGAGATGAAGAACGGAAAGGTATATGTTTCGTTGAGCGATAAATTGCTTTTCAAATCGGGAAGCGCAGTTGTAGAAGAAAAAGGCCTTGATGCCTTGAAAAAACTGGCAGATGTCTTGAATAAAAATCCGGAAATTGACATATTAATTGAGGGCCACACCGATAATGTTCCAATCAAAACAGCTCAGTTTGCAGATAATTGGGATTTAAGTACAGCTCGGGCTAATAACATAGTTCGCTTCATCAGCAAGGAGCATAAAGTTGCACCACACCGATTAACTGCCGCCGGAAGAAGTGAATTTCAACCCAGGGCAAGCAATGAAACTTCAGAAGGAAGGGCACGAAACCGGAGAACTGAAATAATTCTTAGCCCTAAACTCGATGAGTTGTTTAAGGTGATTGAGAAAAGAAAATAATTAAAGAGGTTTGAGGAGTTCATTTTTGAGCTCCTCAATCTTTTTATGGAGGTCTGCTGTAATTTCTTTAACCTTTCTGAAATTCTCCAATTGGTGTTGAGTCAGGTTTTCAGAATCGGTTTCTAAGGAAATAAGCTGATTCAATACCTCAATCGGTTCGTAAATGTCAGTTTCAAGCCTGTTGGTTATTTTTTGAAGAGAGTCGTTGTGAATTTTCAAAAGCTCTTTTTGCTTTTTTAGTGCCGTGATATCATGCGTAATTCCCATACAGCCCTGTACTTTGCCATTCTCATCCTTTATGGGATTAAGTGATATGAGCACGTAGCTTTCCTCATCTCCAACCCAACGTTTTTCCTCAAATTTATAAGGCAGCCCCTCATCGAGAATTTTTTTATACAGTGGTAACCACTTTTGTCGGGTGATTTCGGAAACGTCTTTGAAAATATTATCACCAATTCGGATTTGACTATTGTTTGCTTTTCGACGCAATTCAAAAAAGGCTTTATTGGCAGCGGTAAGTTTATAATCCAAATCAAACGACCAGATAATATCGAATGTGGCATCAACCAAAACACGAAAAGTATTTTTATTCGATTCCAATTCTGATTTCACAGAAACATCAATGCTTACCTGCGACATCATGCAAACAAAAGTGTGGTCTTTGTCAATCAGTTTTAAATCGAAGATGTTTCCTCCAACGGGAAGATTTTTTACCAGCCTGTATTTTTGACTTCCTTGAATAAATTCTTCAATGACAGCTTTTATACTTTCAGGCATTACCTGTTTTGAAATATGCGTTCCATTCCGAATATCAAAATCCTCCAACTCCGTAAACGAGGAGTAGGCATTATGAACAATTCCATCGTAATCGCATTCCAGGTAATAACTTTCCATTGTTAAATCAACTTAAGGAACTCTTCAAGATTGCTAAGTCGGGCATCGGCTAAACTCCACCAAGCCTTTTCAAAATGGACTTCTTCAGGGACAACTATGCAATGCATTCTTGCCGCCAATGCAGCAATCATTCCGTTTTTTGAGTCCTCAAAAACCAGGCATTCGTGAGGTTTAGCTTGCATAGCTTCTGCGGCATTAATAAAAATGGCCGGATGCGGTTTTCCATAGGTTTCATTTTGAGCTGAAAAACACCGCTGTAGGTAAGGGCCCAATTCCAGTTTCTCAACAACCGTTTCAATAAGTTCCATGGATGAGGAGGAGGCCAGGGCTATTTTGGCATTCCTGCGTTGCAATTCTTCCAATACAGCATAAACACCGGGCATTGCAGTTGCCCGGTGTTGTATCAATGACTTCATACAGTCAATTATTTCGCGTTCGGTCTTTGCAAAATCCGGATTTTCCCAAGGTTGATACCTAAACCAATGCGCAATTACTTCGTTTAGCCTAAATCCCATAACCTGTCTTAGCAGCTCATCGTCAAGGCTAAGTCCTAGCTTGCCAAAAACTTCTTTCTCCGCAATTTTCCATAAGGGTTCCGAATCAACCAGAAGCCCATCCATGTCGAATAGGAAGCAATTTACGTGCTCAAACATTAGGAGTTCATCAATTGCTCAATTTCATCTGCCTCTACAGGAATATGACTCATGAGGTCTAATGAACCGTCCTTGGTAATCAACATTTCATTTTCAATACGGATGCCAATGCCTTCCTCCTGAATATAAATACCCGGTTCGCAACTGAAAGTCATTCCTGCCTGCATGGGCTCATAACGCATTCCCACATCATGCACGTCTATTCCTAAGAAGTGACTTGTTCCATGCATGAAATACTTTTTATAGGCCGGCCAGGAAGGATTTTGTTTCTGGATATCCGAAAGGGTGATTAATCCGAGGTCAACCAATTCCTTCTCCATCAATTCTCCAACTTGTTTGTGGTATTCCATCAAGAAAACTCCGGGTTTTAATAGAGCCTGTGCTCCACGCATTACCCGAAGAACCGCATTGTACACCGCTTTTTGACGTGGTGTAAACCTTCCATTTACCGGAATGGTTCTAGTCATATCGCTGGCATAGTTGGCATAATCAGCTCCACTGTCAATCAATAACAATTCCCCATCTCTGCAAGGTCCATTGTTATCTACATAATGAAGGATACATGCGTTTTTACCAGAGGCTACAATAGGGTGAAAGGAATGTCCATTTGCACGGTTTCTAATAAACTCATGGATTATTTCTGCCTCAACTTCGTATTCCATTACGCCAGGCTTTACAAAGCCCAATAGCCTTCTGAACATTTTTGATGAAATGTCAACGGCCACGCGCATGAGTTCAAGCTCGAGGTCAGATTTAATGCTTCTCAAGCGATGAAGAATAGGCGCAGCCCTTTCAAAATAATGCAAAGGATACCTTTCGCGCATCTCTCTGGCTACCCGTAAGTCCTTGTAAGGCGTATGAATAACTGCCCTGTCGTTTTCGTTTAGATTGAGGTAAATATGAAATGAATAATTGATGCAAGGATGAACTTTTGCTTCGAATTCATCCTTCCAAAAAATGGAAGTAATTCCGCTGATTTCACGAGCTTCTTCAAGGGTATGCTTATGTCCATTCCATATTACCATGGTTTCATTGGTCCGCTTAATGAACAAAGCTTCCCGCATTTCTGCAACCGGATTGTCTGGTGCCAATACCAAAATGGTGTCTTCTTGGGATATGCCCGTGAGCCAGAATAAATCACTGTTTTGCTTGAAGGTATGGTGCGAATCGCCATTCCAAGGATGTTCATCATTGGAATGGAAAATTGCTATTGAATTTGGTTTAACCTGTTCTTTGAATCGCGCTCTGTTGCGAATAAAGAGTTGTTGATTGAGTTTGTGGTATTTCATGGTTAGTTTATTGGGCACGGAAAATTATTTCTGTTAACCATTTGCTAGTATCCTTTTCCATGCCAGGGTCTGTAACATAAAACTCCAAGGGAGCACCTGTGGCCTTCATGCCTTGCTGGCTTAAAAATTCAAATGCAGGCAGGTAAATTCTTCCGGTATTCATGTAGTCTCCATAATACTTTACAACCAATACCTTTCCGGCATCGAGATGTCCTTTTTTGATTTGGCCATTTTCAGTAATTGTTCCGGTATATCCCATTGCTGCTTCAATGTCGAACACATTTCCGCTGGCGGAGTAATTTATTGAGAATGGTGCCTGATTGATTTTAGCGCCTTGCTTGCTAAGTTCTGCACTTAAAGTGCTATACCATTCTCCCATTTTTTGACCAATCACTTCAGAACTAACCTTTTCGCGGATTCCAATGTAATCAAGTCCAGGGAAATCTCTGAATTCAGCTTCAAATCCTCCAATGCGCGGTAGATTTGTTTGATTTTCTGAGAGTTGTTTTAAGCTGGCAAGCCCTTTTTCATAATCCGGGCCAATCATGCTGTCAAAAAATAATCCGAAAAATCGTGCTAAAGGAAATGCTCCTAAATCAGCTTCCATGGTCCAGGTTACTTTCACTTCGTCCCCATTTTTTTCAAATAAAAACTCGGCTTTCGATGGCTCCATACCGTCAAATTCGAGCTTAGTAGAAATAAGTTCGTCCGGCTTAACTTCCATCAAAGTCAATTTTCCTTTACCAACGTTTTTATTTTCACTTGCCCAACTGTACCATGCTCCTTTCCCGGAAGCGGGTTCGCTGAATGTCCAAACGGCATTGGTGTCGAGTTTATGCCAGGGACTCCATTCTTTCCATGCCTTTAATTCGTTAATTAAATGAAAGGGAACTGTTGGGGCTGATTTAATAACCACACTGCGCTCAACCTTTACTTCACGGGGTAATAAAAGGCCAATACCATTTAGTAAAATGAAAAGGCCAACTAAAACAATTAGAACCTTCTTTACAATTTTCATATGTTGGAATTTTAGGGTGAAAGATACAAATGCAGTTTTCAATTTTTTATGCTTTTTGAAGAATGGCAGCGCACCAGCCATTTTCAACTCGTTTGCCGATAAATTTCCATCCTGCGGCTTCAGCATTTATCAATAAATCCGGCAAATCAGTTTCAAAAAATCCGCTAATGAATAATTCGGTTTTTGCATGTGATACGGAGGACAACTTGTCAAAACTTCCCATTAACACATTTTTATTGATATTGGCCAAAATACAATCGAAACTTTTTTCCGGACAAACCTCTAAACCTCCTTTTTTGAAATCAATTTCATCACAATGGTTTAGTGCCAAATTTTCGAGGATATTCTCAGCCGCCCAGTCGTCAATATCATTTGCAAAAACATAACCGGCTCCGAGTTTTTTAGCCAAAATTGCAAGAATTCCAGTTCCCGCTCCAAAATCAAAAACTGATTTTTCTTTCCAGTTGCTTTCAATCATCAGGCCTAAAATGGTTCTGGTGGTTTCGTGATGGCCGGTACCAAATGAAGTTTTGGGTTGAATGATAAGTTCGAATTCATAATCTCCTGAAGGCTCATGAAAAGGCGCTCGCACAATGAGCTTGTTTTCTACAGTAACAGGTTGAAAATCACTTTCCCATTTGGCATTCCAGTTTTCTGGCTCCTGGTGTTTTTTCGTAACTTGGTTTGGTGCAATACCATAGCGGGTTAAAATTGAATCAAAGCCCTCTTGGTCAAAATCGGATTCCGGTAAATAGGCTTCTATGCCATTTTCTTGCTCCATAAATCCTTCAAAACCAATTTCGGCAAGTTCGGCTATCAGAATTTCGCGCAGCTCTTCATCAAGGATTATAGTAAAAACTAAGTAATTGTTCATTGTAGAGTTGTATTTTAGTTCACTGAATGAGTTTCAATCCACGAATTAAGTCGCTTTTCCTGATTTGTTTACAGGCATTGTTGTTTCAAGTACAAGCGCAAATTCTGCGGTTTGAACAAATTGATGATAAGCTTGGACTTTCACAGAATTCTGTTTTTTCAATTGAGCAAGATTCAAGTGGTTTTCTTTGGATTGGAACCGAAGATGGTTTGAACCGCTTTGATGGTTACTCGTTCGACGTGTTAAGGTACCATGAAAATGATCCGGCATCAATTTATCCCGGAAGAATTCAACAGCTTTCTTCCTATTCCAATCAGCTGGGTGTTTTAACGGAATCAGGTATTAGCCTTGTAAATACTCGAACATTCAAATCAGTTAATTATATCATTCCTATTCATATTAACTCACCCCGCTTTCTAAAACTAACCGCCTATGGGGCCTGGTTAGGTGCTGATAATGGCTTGTTTTTATTGGATTATAAATCGGGTAGCTTCAAACCAATCCTAAAAGATTTACCGATAACTGGAATTGTTGTTCATGACAGGAATTACCTCTTGGTTTCTTCTGCCGACAAGCTATTGTACATCAAACAACAATCAGGAAAAATTGAAAAGGAAGTCCTGAATGTTGATTTTCTGATACGCGGATTATGTGTAAATGATAAGAATAAAATTGCCATTTTAACAGATGAACAATCGGTTATTCTGGGAAGCCTTAAGTCGGGCGAATTTATTGCCAGTTCCACAGTTCAGTTAGGGAATGTCGGAAATTATACCTGTATGTATGCCACTCCTAACTTAGTTCTTATTGGGTTTGATGATGGCCTACGCTCGATAAATTTTAAGACTGGAGATGTTCAGGTTTTGAGGCATGAATCTGGGAATAAATTTTCTCTTTCAACCAATAAAATTCTCAGCATTTTTGAAGACAGAAACAACAATATTTGGATTGGAACACGAACTGGTGGCTTGAATCGCTATCATCCATTTCGGTTTAAATTTAATTCCTTAAGTGGCGAGGAAGCTGGTTTTGGTTTGAATTGTTTTGCCCTTTCTATCTGGAATAATGATGGTTTAGTTGCAACGGATGATGGCCGTGTGCTCCTTTTTGACTTTGGTCGGAGAAGCTTGGCTCAGGTGGCCAATTTGCCGGGAATTGGAATTTTCTCAATCACTCCAAGACCCGATTTGCAAGGCCATGCTCTGCTTTCTACTCAGGATGGAATTTTTGATTTAACTGTAAATACAGGTAAGGCCAGTCGAATAAATTTGCTTGGAGAAAACAGGTTGATTTCCCGACAGTGCAATGCGCTCCTTCACGAATCAGAATCACGCTTTTGGGTTGGTACACGTGAAGGTCTTTTGCTTGTTGATGTGCAATCCCGTGAGGTACTTAAAACCTTTGATATTGCAAACTCTGGTTTAAGTGGAAACAATGTAAGAACCTTTTACAGGCTTAATTCCGGGTCATTCCTAATTGCTACCACACGTGGACTTTATCGGTATTCCATTCAAGGGGATCAAATTGAACCGGTACTGGTTTCGCGAAATGGTCGAAAAATTCATGTTGTTTCAGTACTCATGGTGCCGGATGGAAGCTTGTTAATTGGTACAATCAGTCAAGGATTATTGGTGCAAAAAAAGGATGGCTCTGTATTGAGTATTACCGATAATCAGGGACTTGCGAATAACAATGTTTATGGGTTATTACTTGCTTCAAATCGCAGAGAGGTTTGGATGAGTACCAATTCAGGCCTATCAAGACTTGATTTACGGGATTACTCCATCAAAAATTATGACAGCTATGATGGACTTCAGGGAAATGAGTTCAATGAAAAAGTTGCTTGTAAACTATCCGATAATCAGCTTGTATTTGGCGGTGTGAATGGATTTTCCTGGTTCACACCTGAGCAGTTGAAAGATGATACCTCCAATTGTCCGGTGGTTATTAAACAAATCAAAGTTTTTAATAAACAATTGGACCTTGCAGACAGCCTTTACCTTACCTACAAGGAAAATGATATTTCATTTGATTTTGTTGCACTCGACTACAATTTCGTTGGGAATAATCGCTATTACTACAAGATAGAGGGTTTAAAGGAGGAGTGGATTGATGCAGGTGAGCGACGTTTCGCTTCTTTCTCACAATTACCACCTGGTGAGTACAGGTTTTTGGTTAAGGCGTCAAATGCAGATGGTATCTTCAGTCGGAACATTGCCTCCATTCGTTTTGTAATTGCTCAGCCTTGGTGGCAAACCTGGTTATTTAAAGGCCTTGTTTTGTTTATGACGCTTTTACTTATTGGATTCGGGTTCTACTGGAGATTTAGAGTTGTTCTTAGAAATGAACAACAAAAAATGAAGGTGTCGGGTATGATGGGTGAACTGGAACTGAAGGCATTGAGGGCTCAGATGAACCCGCATTTTATCTTTAATTCCCTGAATTCAATCCAGGATTTTGTGTTGAATCACCAAGGGATGGAAGCGGCTAAATACCTGAGTAAATTCGCAAAACTTGTACGCATGATTCTAGATAATTCAGAATCAACCTTTATTTCAATCTCCCAGAAAATAGAATTTTTAAGACTATACATTGAATTGGAGTCCTTGCGCATGGATAATGGATTTGAATTCCACCTGGCCTTGGATAAATCTGTCAATCTTGATGATCAAATTCCAACTATGGTTATTCAACCTTTTGTTGAAAATGCCATTTGGCATGGGCTTCAGTACAAAACTACCCACCGTGTTCTTAAGCTTTCTTTGTCTATGGAAGATGAGAATATTCTCACCTGTATTATTGAGGACAATGGCATTGGAAGGGAAGCAGCTATGAAAATTCGGAAAGAAAAATCGGGGGGCCACCAATCAAAGGCAATGAAAATTACTGCAGAAAGAATTGAAATTTTGAAGAAATTGTATGGATTTGGCCCTAATATTGAAGTAATTGATTTGGTAGATTCAGATGGCGCTGCATGTGGAACACGAATCATAGTTAAATTACCTATTCACCATGGCTGATGTATTGAAAACAATTATTGTAGAGGATGAGCAAAGAGGCCGAAATGCGCTTAAATCCCTATTGAGTCACTTCCAGGATCTTGTGCTTCTAGTTGGTGAAGCTGCAAATGTGGAGGAAGCAAAGGAGCTAATCGCAAGGCATGATCCGGACTTGGTTTTGCTGGATATTGAAATGCCCTACAAAAATGGATTTGATCTGCTTAACGAAGTGCCCAATAGAACCTTTGATGTAATCTTTACAACAGCTTACAACAATTATGCAATTCAGGCTATAAAATTCAGCGCTCTCGATTACCTACTGAAGCCAATCGACATGGAAGAGTTGGGAAATTCAATTCGTAAAGCCCATGCAAAATTCATCAATCGGGACAAGCAGGAGGGACAGGCTCAAATCGAAAATTTACTCAATAACCTGAAGGCAATCGGAAATCAAAACTATAAACTCAGTTTGCCAACCTCAGAAGGCATTCTGTTTATTTCGTTGGACCAAATTATCCGTTGTGAATCCGATGCAAATTATACTCGATTCTTCCTTATTAATGAAAAGCCAATTTTGGTTAGCAGAACCTTAAAGGAATACGAAGAACTGCTTCAGAATTACAATTTTTGCAGGGTACACCACTCTAACCTGATTAACCTGAAATACATCAAAAAGTACATTAAAGGTGAGGGTGGAATTGTAGTCATGAATGATGGTGCAGAGGTTGAAGTTTCGAGAAGAAAAAAGGAAGCTTTTCTGAAAAGTCTTGAGAACCTATCAACCATTATTTAAGACCACATTTCAAATTTGGGACGAAGTGAGGGTTTAGATTTGTAAAAAAAATAGGAAATTCATCAAAAATAAGTACTTTCGTCTCTCGTCTTTAGTGACAACGATATTGGGATTAGGTTCAGCCTTAATTGTTTATCCCACAAGAGCTTGCCATTGAAAAATGGCTTGAGTAAAGGTTGGGCCGGGGCCGCTAGTCGGCCCTTGGTTCGAATAGTTCAGATAAAATTGATATAACAAAAAAGGTTGCCTAGGCAACCTTTTTTGTTTCTAATTTAGTGCTTGTCTTCTAAGCGTTGCTTCAAGTCCAATCGGTGTTTCCGAGCAGTATCAATGGCAATATCATAACCTGCATCTGCGTGCCTAATTACGCCCATTGCAGGGTCATTGTGCAATACTCTTTTTAAGCGCTTGGCAGCAGCTTCGGTTCCATCTGCCACAATAACCATTCCTGCATGAATTGAATAGCCCATGCCAACTCCTCCGCCATGGTGAACGCTTACCCAACTCGCCCCACCTGCAGTATTAATAAGTGCATTCAAAATTGGCCAGTCAGCAATTGCATCAGAACCATCTTTCATGGCTTCTGTTTCACGGTTTGGCGAAGCTACTGATCCCGTATCCAAATGGTCCCTGCCAATAACAATTGGTGCTTTTACCTTACCTGTTTTTACCAAATCGTTAAATGCAAGTGCTGCTTTCTCACGGTCTCCTTGTCCAATCCAGCAAATACGGGCAGGTAATCCCTGGAATGCAATCCTTTCCTGTGCCATATCAAGCCAGCGATGAAGGGAATGGTTTTCAGGGAATAGTTCTTTCATGAGAGCATCTGTTGTGTAAATATCTTGAGGATCTCCACTCAAAGCTACCCAACGAAACGGTCCTTTGCCTTCACAGAATAATGGACGAATGTATGCAGGGACAAAGCCCGGGAATGCAAACGCATTTTTTACTCCCCGTTGATCGTGGGCCTGACCACGCAAATTATTACCGTAATCAAATACAATGGCGCCTTTCTCTTGAAGTGTTATCATCAATTTTACGTGATGGGCCATCGTGTCAAGTGATGCACGCACATATTTTTCCGGATTTGTTTTACGCATGCGGTCCGCAACTTCTTCTGCAATTCCTTCAGGATAGTATCCATTCAGAGGATCATGTGCTGATGTTTGATCGGTTAACAAATCAGGAACTACGTTGCGTTCAATTAATCGTTCTAACAGGTCAACAATATTGCACAATACCCCAATTGATAGCCTTCTTCCTTCGCTCTTGGCCTTAAGAGCCATGTCTATCGCTTGATCAATATCTCTGCTCATCACATCAAGGTAACGCGTCTCGATGCGCTTTTTAATACGCCATTCTACCATTTCTGCTGCCAAACAAACTCCATCGCACATGGTAACAGCAAGTGGTTGTGCACCACCCATTCCACCTAAACCGGCAGTCACAGACAGCGTTCCTTTCAGGCTTCCTCCAAAATGCTGACGTGCAGCCTCTGCAAAGGTTTCATAAGTACCTTGAACTATCCCTTGGGAGCCAATATAAATCCAGCTTCCGGCGGTCATCTGACCGTACATGATAAGTCCTTTTTTATCCAATTCGTGGAAATGGTCCCAGGTTGCCCATTTAGGAACCAACATGCTATTGGATATGATTACCCGAGGGGCATCCGGATGTGTTGGAAGTATGCCAACCGGTTTACCCGATTGAACAAGAAGTGTTTCATCCTCGTTTAAGTCGCGCAATGCCTTAACAATTAAATCAAAACTTTCCCAGTTTCGTGCAGCTTTTCCTATTCCACCATAAACAATTAAATCTTCAGGTTTCTCAGCTACTTCCGGGTCGAGATTGTTGTGCAGCATCCGAAGTGCTGCTTCTTGTACCCATCCCTTGCATGATAAATTGGTCCCTGTGGGAGCATGTAAGTCGCCTCTGTTGGTATTCATGACGGCAAACTTACTTTTTTGCCTTAAATCTTCAACTTTCCTAAGTCAATGTGGCTGTATTTCTTGTTTTTTTACAGGCTTGAGTCCTTTTTGAATTATCAATTCCTTCCATTCCTGCCGCTTAATTCTCGATAGTTCAATCTGTCACATTTATCTATCCTTTTTTGGATAAACCTGAAATTCTTAGTTGATTTACCGTTTGGGTAATTGCTAGGAAATGACAAGGTTTAGATTTTTGTGGTGGCATTGCTGGGCTTTGCTCGGTTTCTTGATCCTTCTTGGTGCCTGTTCCTCGCATTACAACTCCAATTCGGATGCTGTGCCCATAATTCCGGTTAGAAATTTTTTTAGGAAACCGGATATCTCCTACATCTTACTTTCACCCTCAGGAGAAAAAATTGCGTTCACCAGCCCTTTCAAACAGCGAATGAACCTTTTTGTTACCAATCCGGGTTCAGGTGATACTACTCAACTTACCTTTTTTACCGACAGGGATATTGCATCCTACTTCTGGAAATCGGATAGTTGTTTACTTGTTCTAAAAGACCAACAGGGTGATGAAAATTATCATTTGTATGCAGTAAATCCTGTTTCCGGTCGCTTGAATTATTTAACTCCTTTTTCTGGTGTACGAATTCAGGTTGTTGATGAGTTCAGAAGCAATCCTTTTGAAATAATTTTGGCCATTAATAAACGAAGAAAGGACCTCTTCGATGCTTATAGCCTGAATGTGCAAACCGGTGAGCTTAAACTGCTGGCGCAAAATCCCGGACATATTGCAAAATGGCTATGCGACCACAAGGGTATGGTAAGACTGGGGATAGGAACGAATGGTATTTCCAATGAAATATGGTCTCGAGCTTCAAATCAGGATTCCTTTCGTCTTATTCTTCGAACCTCGTTTCGAGATCGCGTGCAGCCCGTAGTATTTGAGCAAAACAATCTGCATGTAATTGCAATCAGTAATCTGGGTCGTGACAAAGCTGCTCTCATTAAAATGGATGCCGGATCCGGCCACTTGATGGAAACGCTTTATGAACATCCAGAAGTGGAAGTAGAAAAGGTAGATTTTTCGGAAAAATCAGGAAAATTAATTTCGGTTACATTCCATAAGGATAAGCCAGAACAGGTGTTTTTTGATTCTAGCTGGGCGAGTCACTACAGATACCTGAAGTCGGTTTTAGGGGATAATTATGAGGTTGTAATCACCAGCACAAATTTTGATGAAACAAAGTTTTTGGTGAGAACTATTTCGGATATCTCCTTGGGTGCTTCCTACCATTATGATGCAATCAATAAAAAACTTGCCAAAATTGCAGAGCGTGGTCCTTGGTTGAATGAGAAATACCTATGCGCAATGAGGCCTTTTTCTTTTACCAGCTCCGATGGATTTACGATTCATGGATACCTTACCACACCAAAAGGTATCCCCGCAAAGAATCTTCCACTGGTTGTCAATCCGCATGGCGGACCTTGGACGAGAGATTATTGGGGGTTTAATCCGGAAGTTCAATTTCTTGCAAATAGAGGATATGCTGTATTGCAGGTGAATTACAGAGGATCAACGGGTTTTGGCCGAAGATTTCATGAAGCCGGATATGGGCAATGGGGCTTGAAAATGCAGGATGATATTACAGAAGCTGTTCGTTTCTTGATTAAATCGGGCAAGGTAGATTCAACCCGAATTGCAATTTATGGGTCGAGTTATGGCGGATATGCAGCACTTGCAGGCTTAACATTTACTCCCGATTTATACGCCTGTGGCGTTGATTATGTAGGTATTTCAAATCTGTTTTCGTTTATGAAAACTATTCCACCGTATTGGACTCCTTTCAAACAAATGTATTATCAAATGATTGGAGACCCCCTGAAAGACTCCTTGAGATTGTATAAAACTTCACCTGTTTTTCATGTTGATAAAATTAAAGCGCCACTTTTTATTGCTCAGGGGTTAAATGACCCACGCGTGAATAAGAATGAAAGCGACCAGGTTGTTGAAGCGCTAAAGAAAAGGGGAGTTGCTGTGAAATACTTGGTTAAAGAAAATGAGGGTCATGGATTTTTAAATGAAGAAAATCAAATTGAGTTTTATTCGGCAATGGAGTGGTTTTTGGCAAAGCATATTGGTGGTAGAATTGAACCTGGAAATGGCTTATGATTAAGTTGGAAAACATTCAAAAAAGTTACCACGTTGGAGGCAAGCCCTTGCCCGTTCTTAAGGGTGTTTCTGCAACCATTGAAGAAGGTGAAATGGTTTCAATTATGGGTTCTTCCGGTAGCGGAAAATCTACTCTTCTTAATGTTCTTGGAATTCTTGATTCGTATGACCAGGGCGCTTATTATCTGAATGGAAAATTAATTCAACACTTAAACGAAACCCAGGCTGCAAAATTGAGAAGCCAGTTTATTGGTTTTGTGTTTCAGTCCTTCAATTTGATTGCTTTTAAAAATGCACTTGAAAATGTGGCTCTTCCGCTTTACTACCAAAATATTCCACGCAAGAAGCGAAATAGTTTAGCCATGGAGCACTTGGAAATGGTTGGTTTGAAAGACTGGGCACTCCATCATCCCAATGAGTTGTCGGGCGGTCAAAAACAACGTGTCGCCATTGCCAGAGCGCTAATCTCGAAACCCAAGATGATTTTAGCTGATGAGCCAACCGGTGCCTTAGATACGCAAACCAGTTACGATGTTATGGGCTTGTTGAAAGATGTCAATAAACAAGGAATAACACTGGTTATTGTTACACATGAACAGGATATAGCACAAATGACATCGAGAACAATTCGTTTAAAGGACGGACTGATTGTATGAGTATGTTCGATAGCGATAAATGGCAGGAAATTATTGCGAGTTTGAGTAACAATAAACTCAGAACTTTCCTCACTGGTTTTTCAGTGGCTTGGGGAATATTTATGCTTATTGTTTTGCTAGGAGCCGGTAATGGTCTTGGAAATGGAGTAAAACATCAGTTCAGCCGTGATGCAGTAAATAGTATTTGGTTGAACGCCGGGAAAACCTCACTTGCTTACCAGGGCTACCAACCCGGTCGCGATTTGCGGTTTACAAACGAAGATTACGATTATGTAACCCGTGAATACAAAAATCTTGAACATTCAAGTGCCCGCATGCACATGTGGGATATTAATCTGTTTAGTTATGGTAACCGCTATGGTTCATTCAATATGAAGGGCGTTCATCCCGGAATGTTGCATGCAGAGAAGGTTCAAATGCTTAAAGGAAGATTTATCAATGATGTAGATATACGGGAAGCTCGAAAAGTGGCTGCTATTGGAAAAAAGGTAGCAGATGAACTCTTCAAAGAAGAAGAACCTTTGGGTAAAGAACTGAACATTTCAGGAATACTTTTTCAGGTAGTAGGGGTTTTTACGGATGATGGAAATGAACAAGACAACAGAAGGGCTTATGTCCCCGTTTCTACAACCCAACGTGCATTTACTGGCACTCATTTTATTGATCAAATTGTACTAACCTTTGATGAAAGTAACCTCGATAAAAGCGAGGCTCTTACAGATGAATTGCGTGTCTTGTTGGCCAAAAGGCATCATTTCGACCCCAATGATAGAAAGGCTGTTTTTGTTTGGAATAATTTAACTGAGTTCAAGAAAATTATGGGCCTCATTCAAGGTATTAATGCTTTTGTATGGCTTATTGGATTAGGGACATTAATTGCAGGAATTGTGGGTGTTAGCAATATCATGATGATTGTAGTTAAAGAAAGAACCAAGGAGATTGGAGTTAGAAAAGCCTTGGGTGCAACTCCCGCTAGCATTGTTGGTTTGATTTTGTTTGAAGCCGTTTTCATTACCTCGTTTTTCGGATACATCGGATTGATTTCAGGTGTTTTTTTGCTTGAATTGTTCGCTGCCTATGTTCCCAATTCTGATTATTTCAGAAACCCCGAAGTTAATTTGGGTGTGGCTTTACTTGCAATGGCTATTCTGATTCTTGCAGGCTTATTGGCTGGGTATTTTCCAGCAAAGAATGCTGCTTCCATTCATCCTATTGAGGCCTTAAGAGACGAATAATATGGTTGAAAGTGATCGCATAAACGAAATTGTTCAAACGCTTAAGCGAAATAGGCTCAGGACCACATTGACCGCTTTTGGGGTCTTCTGGGGAATTTTCATGCTCATGATAATGCTGGGAGCTGGTCGCGGCTTGGAAAAAGGGGTGACTAGATCTTTTGCAGAAAATGCCTCCAATGCGGTTTATATGTGGACGCAGAGCACTACTGTTTCCTACATGGGTTTGCCTAGAGGTAGATCGTTTAATTTTCAGGTGGAGGATATTCAAGCCTTAAGAGACCAGGTTCCCGAAATAGAATACTTGTGTCCTTCTTGCCAACTGGGTGGATTTAGAGGGGATAACAATGTCACGCGTGGGATTAAGGCAGGTCCTTTTTCCGTGCGCGGAGATTTTCCGGAGAATCGCTTTGTGCAAGGGTTTAAAATGAACTCAGGCCGATACATCAACCAATTGGATATTCAAGAAAAAAGGAAAGTTTGTGTAATTGGAAGCCGTGTAAAAGAAGTTCTTTTTGAACCGAATGAAGACCCCTTGGGAAAGTACATCCAAGTGAATGGAACATGGTTTAGAGTGGTTGGAACTACGACGGTTGAGGGCGCAGGAGGGGAGGCGGAAGAAAAGATTCAAACCGTGTATATTCCGTTTACCACCTTTCAGCAAGCTTTCAATTGGGGAGGAAAGATCGGTTGGTTTAGTATTACTGCAAAACCAGCCTTTTCTGCTTCATTGGTTGAATCTAAAGTAAAGAAGATTCTTGCCTCAAGGCATAAAATTTCTCCCGACGATCCCTACGCCATAGGTAGTTGGAATACCGAAAAAGAATTTGGGAAGATTCAAGGCCTATTTAACGGAATACGAATTTTGGTTTGGGTGGTTGGAACCGGAACATTGCTTGCAGGTGTAATTGGCGTAAGTAATATTATGCTGATTATTGTGAATGAGCGGACAAAAGAAATAGGTGTTCGTAGGGCAATTGGCGCAAGTCCTACATCAATTATTACCCAAATTATGGCTGAGGCCATAGTTTTAACAACATCTGCCGGCTATTTTGGACTAATTGCAGGGGTTTTTCTAATGGAAGGAGTAAATAAAGCGTTAGAAGGCCAGGATACCGGAATGTTTTATCAGCCGGGTGTTGAGATAGGAATTGCTTTAAAGGCCTTATTGATTTTAATTATTTGTGGAGCATTAGCAGGAATAATTCCAGCCCGAAAGGCTATTACAATTAGTCCTGTTGATGCGTTAAGAGCGGAATAATAAGTATGAAAAAACTAGTAAAAATAACCTTGATTTTTGCCTTGGCAGGATTATTTGTTTACACCATTTGGTTCCTGTACCAAAAATCAATTCAAAAACCGGTTACCTACAAAACCATTAGCCCGGTAAAAATGAATATTATTAAGAAAACGGTGGCTACCGGCGCTGTGGTGCCAAGAAAGGAAGTCAATATTAAACCACAGGTCTCAGGTATTATTGAAAAATTGTTTGTAGTGGCTGGACAAAAGATAAAAAGAGGAGACAAAATTGCACAGATACGCATTATTCCAAATATGATTAATTTGGCTAATGCAGAGTCGAGACTAAACAGAGCACGTTTGGCATTCGAGAATGCAAAGCTTGATTTTGACCGAAATCAGAAGTTATTTGAGGCGAACATGTTGGCCTCAGCAGATTTTCAGCAGTTCCGGCTGGCTTTAAATAATGCAAAAGAAGAGTTGGATGCTGCCGAGAATAATATTCAGTTAATTCGTGAAGGGGTGAGTAAATATTCCGGTAAATCAACAAATACCATTGTAAGAAGCACAATAGACGGAATGATTCTTGACGTACCTCTTAAGGAGGGCAGCAGTGTTATCGAATCAAATACCTTCAATGAGGGTACAACAATAGCTACTGTGGCAGATATGGGCGAAATGATTTTTGAAGGCAAGGTTGATGAAAGTGAGGTTGGAAAAATTAAGCCCGGGATGGAGCTCATTTTAACAGTGGGAGCTATTGATTCGGAAAAATTCAAGGCTTGGCTTGAGTTTATCGCTCCTAAAGGTGTGAAGGAAAATGGAGCAATTCAATTCCAGGTAAAAGCAAAGGTTGATCTGGCAAAAGGCGTATTCTTACGTGCTGGTTATAGTGCAAATGCTGATATCGTTCTCGATAAAAGGGATAGCGTATTTTGTATTCCTGAGGCTGTCCTTTTATTTGAAAATGGAAAAACCTTTGTTGAGGTAGAAACCAAACCTCAGGTTTTTGAAAAACGTGAATTGAAAACAGGATTAAGCGATGGGATAAATCTGGAACTTATTTCTGGCATCAATCCGAATGACAGAATTAAAGATCCCAATTCAGCAAATTCAACCCAGGACAAATAAAAAAGCCGCCTTTATGAGGCGGCTTTCTATTAATTTTCAGTGTTAGCGTCTGGAGAAACCTCTGTTTTTACTTTTGGTTTTGGTCCACGTTTTGCGCCTGTTGTTGCTTTCGCTTTTCTTTTTGAACCTGGTTTAGGTCCACGTTTTGAACCTGGTTTAGGTCCACGTTTTTTGCCTGTTGCTGCAACTTCTTTAGCGGCTGCTGCGGCTGAAGCTTTTTTTGGTCTTCCGCGGCCTTTTTTGCCTGATTTTCCATCAATTTTAGCAAGAATTTTGTTGATGTAATCTAACTGGGCTTCCAGTTTTTTCTTCTCGCTGCGATAGTAATCTGCGAAAACCGGTAATTGGTTTTCATCGATTGTGATATTCAGTGTTGCCATATTGGTTGGTTGTTGTGGGGGCAATTTATTTATTTAATTGAATTTAATAATAATTTACCCTAAAATAATTCCCGAAAATTACACTTTTAGAATATTCTTTAATTGTTTGAGTTTTTTTTAACCATCGGATTAATAAAAAAATCAATTGTTTCTGTTCGGTTTAATGAAACGACAATAGGGAAATCAATCTGGAATTTGGCCTATTTCAAGCTCATTTCAACACGAAAAGAATCTAATTTTCTGCCCCACTATTGATGTCAAAAATTGCGCAAGTTTACCGAAGATGTGGCATCCAAAGCACTTAGTCTTTATTTCGTGTAGTAACCTGCTCAATTCGCTTTTCATAAGTTTCTCCCTGAAATATACGATTCACATAAATTCCTGGAGTATGGATTTGGTCTGGATCTAATTCTCCGGGTTCAACCAGTTCTTCAACCTCGGCTATGGTTATTTTTCCGGCCATGGCCATTAGTGGATTGAAATTGCGTGCTGTAGCCTTGAAAATTAAATTTCCATGACGGTCGCCTTTCCAAGCCTTTACAATAGCAAAATCAGCATCAAATGCTTCTTCCAGCAGGTAGGTTTTTCCATTAAATATTCGGCTTTCTTTTCCTTGAGCCACTTCTGTTCCAACTCCAGCCGGTGTATAAATTGCTGGCATGCCATAACCGGCTGCCATGCATCTTGTAGCCAAGGTTCCTTGAGGTATGAGTTCAACTTCAAGTTCTCCACTCAAAAGTTGCCTTTCAAATTCTGCATTCTCTCCAACATAGGAAGAAATCATTTTTTTTACCTGTCTGGTTTTAAGCAATAAGCCAATTCCAAAATCATCAACCCCTGCATTGTTTGAAATGCAAGTCAGGTTTTTCTTTCCTGATTTTACAAGTGCAGTTATGCAATTTTCAGGTATCCCGCAAAGCCCAAATCCTCCTAACATCAAAACAGAACCATCCTCAATTCCTTGAATGGCTTCTTCTGCATTTTTTACTACTTTATTTAGCATATTTCTGATTATTCAATCGTTGCCGATAAATCACGATCGCATAAGGCCTGGCAAATAGCTTGCATGTTTTCAAGGCTGCCTGTTTTTACAACTGCTTTCCCTTTAAAATGAACCAAAAGTGCGCATTGCTCAGCCTGGATTTCATCGTGTTCACATATTTCAATTAAGCATTCAATAACCCAGTCAAAGGTATTTACATCATCGTTGTAAAGGACTACCTTATTTTCTTGGGTAACGTCCTCCAGAAGTTCAACTTCTTCGTCTAGCTGAGTCCCGGATTCCGATACAAATGAATTAACTGTTTTCTGATACAAGTTCATTTTTTTCCTTCTTTTGTCCCTGATTAAAGGAGAATCTATTTTCATTTCCTTCCTTTAGTCGTTTCAAATTGCTTCTATGGGTATAGATAACCATAATCGCTATTGCAACGCAAAAGTAAATAAATGCGGGTTCGTAACCGTGGTAAATTCTTACATACAAAGGGCTGAGTGAGCATGCTAACATGGAGCCAACGGATATGTATCGGGTTACCCAAACAATTACAACAAAAGTTAGCGCACACATTAAGCTTACTGGCCAGCTAATTCCAATTACTACGCCCAACAGTGTTGCAATACCTTTTCCTCCTTTAAATCCGGCAAATACCGGGAAAACATGCCCCAAAACGGCTGCCATACCACATGCCATTTGATGGATATGAAACATTTCAGAGCCTGGTGTAAGGTTGTTGTTGAATAGTGGCAAACTGGCCGCAGCCAATCCTTTTATGCAATCAATAAATAAAACAAGAAAGCCTGCTTTTTTGCCTAAAACACGAAGAGTATTCGTTGCACCGGCATTTCCACTTCCATGTTCCCTTACGTCAATTCCGTAAAAGCTTCTTCCTATCCAAACTGCTGAAGGTATAGATCCAAGTAGGTAGGCTGTTGGTAAGGCAATCAATAAAAAAATTAGGTCGTTCATTTCTTAAGTGCTCTAACAAATTTATTTCTATCGGAGATATTGGCCTGACGAATTTTATAGTCCTCAAACTCCTTCGAAATTTTATCAATATTAACTTTTATCGCCTCATTAAACAACTGGTCGGAGCTAATTACAGCCATAATGCCCCGTTGATAGCGGAAGAAATACCAGCTTCCCTTTTCTGGTTGAATGTAAAGGGTAATTTCATCGCCTCCACGTTTTCTCACAATTTCCAGCTTGCCTTTTATTCGTCGTTCAATCGGGTATTTGTCAATACTTTTCAGTCCAATTTCTCCCGAATGATTGGTAAAGGCACGCTTGCTGGGCTCCCAACTCAATTGGATATCGGTAATAAAAAAGGTTTTTTGAAGTTCTTCAAGCAATTTACCTCCCAATTCATCTTCCATATTATCGCCAAGTTTTGAAAAGGTTTTTTCCTCAACCATATTAGGAATTGCCGCTTTCAATACACGTGGCTCAAAGTAATTTGTGGGGTCTCCTGAGGTTTGATCGGTTAATGAATCAACCATTAATTTCAGAGCTTGTGCAGGAAGAAGTGCATTAATTGCCATACTTACCCGCATGCTGTAGGTTGTATCTCCTAAATTCAGTGAACCATATCCACCAGTATTTATCGAAAATCCTTTGGTTTCAAGCGCAAAATTGAATTTTCCTTCGCCATAAAGAATTTTCTTTTGTTCACTCATGGCCATAAAGTTGCCACGCTTGCCAATGCCATATATTTTTTCCAATGAACCAATTCTAAATTCATCAAACTTTTCATTGTACGTAAATACTCCTTCACATTTCAACAATTCCAAATCACTGGTATTCCTTTTTCTGGAGAATAGCGCTGAATATACGTGTGGAGAGTCGTTTGAGATATAAAATCCATTGTTTAATGTTTGCCTGTTTAAATTGGTTAATGGCGGATTTAATGGAATAAATATCGAATCCTGGTTGATAATGGCAGAGGATCTTACCCAATCTGTTTTTGGCAAGGGCAATTGATGAGTTGCCTTGAAAAATCCATTGTATTCAAGGTTTTTGTTGTAAGAGTGCAAAATCGTATTTCCACGGAATCCCAATTTTGGTCCAACCATAAAGTTAATTGAATCAGGTATCAGCGTTTTTCCTTCCAGGAACTTTTTCTCGACACAATAAATTTGATCCAGATAGAATTTTTGTTCTTTCTTATTTCTATCCAAATACGAGTATGTGCCTGCTCCATTGAAGTCGGTTCGGCCATTTACCTTAATGGTAACTTTGTCTATTTTATGGAATTTGCTTAGCGTGTCAGCCACAATTTTTGCGTTGATTAGCATGTCCATTTCTGCATTTTCACGGATAATAGCTTTACCGCTGTCCGGAATTAATTTTGAATCAGCAATAAGAATATTCGGAATCTTACTGCATCGCATTACATAATCCCCAAGCGTTAACAGAACACTTCCACTTGCAAAGCGGAGCGAATCTTGTGAAGGTCGTTTTGATAAGAGATAGCTTGCAGCATCGGCTCTGTCTGCATTTATTGGACCATTGAATTCCAATGTTTTCGGAATCATGTTCCAACGCAGCTTTTCAAAAGAACCGGCGTAATTGTTTAAAATAAAATCGTTGTTGATTCCAGGATAATTTTTGAAGGTGAAATCTGCAAATTTTTGATCCAGATTTACATAAGCTTTTACCTTACCGGTGCTGAATGCCACCTGTGTTGTGTCTTTCGGGTTTCGTTGCCTAAATACCGCATCATCAGACAATACTTCAACGGGTCTTAATTCAAAAAGATTCGCAAGGAGTTCCCCACCTTCAATATCCATCCTGCCTTTGGCATTCATGGCTTTAGGTGTTAAAATGATGGTTCCATATAGTTTAGCCCCATCGTAAGCAATTTTCATCGGCTCACCTTTGTTCGTAATAAACATGGTATCCTGGTAGGGAATCCAGTGGTTATATACGTTTGGTGATTTAATAATGGTAGGAAACAAAGAGGTTCTGTCGTTTTCAAACAAATAGGAATTTGAATTCATTGAATCCAATAGATAAATGAATCGGTTTGAGTAGGTTTTTGAAGCCAGATAGCTCAAAGTTCCTGAGCCAATTAAACCGTCATTGCTAAGCCTTAAGTCTTGTATGGCATGTCCTTTTCCTCCATACAAGGTGAATTTTTTGGTTGAATCCATTGGGATATAGAATCCTAAGGATTTGTCGGGTTGCATTGAAATTTCCTGACGCATTTCTGGAAGAATTCCTCCCGAAACAAATGTTCCGGCCAATGCCATTGTAAGTAGATTCAGGTTACTTAAACTGTCAATGGTAAATGGATCAACCTCAAAGTAAAATTTATTTCTATCGTACACTCCGCTCTGTGTAGTTGGATAGTCATAGAATACTTTTGAGCCAACCTCGGAGGTAAAGATGGGGTATTTCGGGATATGCCTGCGTCCGGATTTGTTGTAGGGATAATCAATTTCCAGCGTTCCATAGATGTTTTGAATAACACTTTTTACGTGCATATAGGCACCCAGTGAATCGTCCGGATACAAGAATTTGAGAGAGTCGATATTGTTCAGGCGGATTTTGAAGGTATTGTAATCAAAGCCAAAATTGTTACCATAAAAATCTGCCATTCCCGCCCGGAGTTTCCCACTGAAATCCATATTTCTGTTTTTCTTAATGGTTATTACCTGATCTCTGGGGAGGATATAAACGTTTTGAGAATCGCTGAAGTAAAATTTGGGTACACCTTGTACTACCAAATCATTGTTGATTAAGCTTAAGTGGGCATTGGGTACTGCGCTAATAGTTGAACGGAAGGAAATAGCATCATAGTCGGTTTTTCCATTGTGTGCGTTTACATAATCAATCAATTTGCGCTTCACATAAACCATGTTTTTACCCGGGTCGAAATTCACAAAACCTTTGTCGTTTAAACCAATCATTTGAATCTTGATTTCACTCACATTGCTTTTGAATTTTGCCGCATAGGATTCAATATGAAAGCTATTGGTTTTATTTTCTTCGCAGTATTGTTTGATACGTTGCAGAGGATTGTAACTCAGTACGCCACCAATTCGTTCGTAGTTTACATCCCTGAAATAGTTAATCGATTCAAATAGGGCTGGAGCATCTCCGGAAATATTATCAAATTCCATTTTTGGACTGTTAAGGTCCCACTTAACTTCATCAACATAGAATTCCAGGTTATGGAAATAATCAATAAATGGAGCAGATGAAATGCCCATTTTATTATCGCGGTAAAGTGAAATTTTATCCTGGTTGATTAGATAAGTAAAGCTTAGTTGCGGATGGTATATTGAATCCTTATCCAGGAAAATGGTTATTTCAGCTTTCTCAACCGATATCTTGTTTTCTCTTACAAAGTATTCAGGGGATTGAATTCGAAGAAATGGTTTGTTTTTAAAGGTAAACCAAAGTTCAGCCTTGCGTTCGCTATTTCCTTTTCCAATTACCATTGCTCCACGCATTCCAAACCCACCCTTGAATTTGGCCTTTCCATAGGTTACTCCTGTAAACTCATTGAAGTAACCTTCAAATTGTGGGTAAATGGATTTATCTCCCTGCGATTTTCCCAGTGGTTTGTCGATTACTCTTCCAAGCATAGGCTTGGCTTGTAAGTCTTTGTTGTAGAAGGTTGCCGAGTCAGCGACCAGGTTTCCATCATTCAATTCAATCCGATAGTTGGAAAGGGTTGCATACACACGGGTTGAATCCAAGCCAACTCGTGTCCAATCTACGCGACCGCCTTTTCCAACCCAATTGTTTTTTGCCGGATAGAATTTGCCTGAAGTTCCATAGAGTTCGAAAGTGTCTCCCGGGGTTTGGCAAACCAAATCAAGTTTTTTAAAGCTGAAATGAGGTTCAGGTACAGTAAGTAAATCCACATCTGTGGTGTTAGAATACCACGTATTTCCACCAATCTGAACCAGTATTTTATCTGAGAAAATATTTTTAGATACCTGTACAAATTTCTGATAGTTCTCTCGCGATTGCTGCAAGGAAGAGGCCAGCAATTTGTGCCAACCATCAAACTTTGCCAGCATATTTCCTGATGCTAGTGCATTCAGGGTGGTCACATAATTTTCAAAATCAGGACTAATTTGGCAATTGGATTGAAGCATCAAATTGCTTAACCGGATAATCTGATTTTTTTGAGCGAGATTGAATTTTCCCTGCGCATAATTTGCGCTGAATTCTTCCGCCAAATCACGCACTTCTTTTTTGGAGGAGGTGTTTAGGAATTTCTCAAATTCATCGGCAAAAGCAGTTGGATTTACCGTAAAACTACTTGGCCGTTGGGCATGAATGGAAGCAATTAGCCAGAAACAAGCTGCGAGAATAAGAACTATTTTTTTTTTCATGGTGCTATGAACATTCAATCTTACAAAAAAAATCCGAAGGAGCCTTTACCTGCTATACAATTGGTGAAAGGTTAAGACAAGTTATTTAAACCCGGAATGCACATTTGACTCTCTATTACTGTCCATAATGCCTGTGAAATTGGTTGTAAACTCAGTTTCCCTCACCCACCGAAACAGTGCAATAGGCCTTGCTCGTGAAACTGCCAATTCAGTTGCCCTTTTGTCCCTCATGACGAAGTTCAAATACATAATCCGGATTTAACGATTCCTTGTGATTTTTGGCATAAAAAAAGACCGCAAAAAGCGGCCTTTTTTCTATTAATCAGTTGGTTGGACTACTTCATTGCTTTTACAATGTCTGCAAAACTTCTGCTTTGCAGAGCAGCTCCACCCACCAGAGCACCATCAATATCCGGAGCCGAGAAGAGTTCTGCGGCATTTTCCGGTTTTACACTTCCTCCGTATTGAATAGTGATTGAATCAGCAACCTCTTTGTTGTATTTTTCCTCAATTAAACTGCGGATAAATGCATGTACTTCTTGTGCCTGAGCCGTACTTGCAGTTTTTCCTGTGCCAATTGCCCAAACAGGTTCATAGGCAATTATAACTTGCTTCATTGCTTCTGCCGATAAGTGAAATAAGCCTTCTGAAATTTGCTTTTTCAAGACATCAAAGTGAACATTGCTTTCACGCTCCTCTAGGGTCTCGCCACAGCAGTAAATTGGAGTTAAATTTTCTGATAAAACAGCATCAACCTTTCTGGCTAACCAATCGTTGGTTTCATTGAAATATTGTCTGCGTTCGCTATGGCCAATAATTACGAATGATGCACCACAACTTTTGATCATTCCTGTGCTAATTTCTCCCGTATAAGCCCCGCTTGCGTGATTGCTGCAATTCTGCGCACCGCTAAACAAATTTGCTTCTGCTGAGATGAGTTTGCTTACTGCATTTAGGTGAATAAATGGTGGAATGAAAACTACTTGGGCTGAGCCTTGGTATTCATCATGGATCATGTTAGCTGCTTCCGAAACAAGGGCTAGTCCTTCTTCGAAATTTTTGTTCATTTTCCAGTTTCCTGCAATGATTTTCTTTCTCATAGGTGTTTCTATTAATTGTTGTTTTCCCAATTGCGATATTGGGCGGTTTCTTCAAAAATGGATTTATAAATTGCTTTATCTGTGTCGTCAAATTCAATATTTCTTCGCTTGCACATGGCTTCAGCTGTTTTGTAGAATTTGGAAAGAATGAATGTTTCAAATCCTTGAGCCCCGCCCCAGCTGAAGTCTGGTACATAATTCCGAGGAAATCCAGCTCCAAAAATATTTGCTCCTACACCTACCACCGTACCGGTATTGAACATGGTATTAATGCCGCATTTTGCATGGTCTGCCATCATCAACCCACAAAAGGTTAAGCCTGTTTTTTCAAATCGCTGACGTGGATAGTTCCAAAGTTTCACTTCATCATAGGTGTTTTTGAGGTTTGAATTGTTGGTATCAGCTCCCATATTCACCCATTCCCCAATTACCGCATTCCCTACAAATCCATCATGGCCTTTGTTTGAATAGGCAAAAAATACGGCGTTGTTCACCTCTCCTCCAACTTTACAATGTGGGCCAACTGTTGTAGGACCATAAATTTTCGCATCCATTTTTAAGCCACCATCTTCACAAAGTGCAAATGGGCCACGCACTTTGCATCCTTCCATAATCTCTGCGTTTTTTCCGATATATATCGGTCCGGTGGAAGCATTCAGAATGGAGAAGTTAACTTTTGCTCCTTCTTCAATAAATATCCGCTCCGGACATACTACTTGATTTCCTTCAGGTATTGGTAAGGAAGTTCTGTTTTTTGTAATCAATTGGAAATCCTCTTCAATGGCAATTCCGTTTTTTGAGAAGATATCGTAAGGTCTTTCAATCAGTTGGAGATTCTGAATATTGGTTTCTTTGGCCTTTTCAAGCCAGGCTGTTTCGTCAAATTTGGCTAGTTCATTTTCCTGAACATGTGCCGCCAGAAGGTGATTTTGATGTTTGATTGCGGCTCCATTTTCTAAACCTGAAATTATATTGGCAAGCTCGTCTGTTGCAAAAAGGGCTCCATTAATCAAGATATTCCAAGCACTGCTATTAGTTTTGAATTTGGTTGATAAGTAGTCCTGAGTTAGGTAAGAGATTGATGCATCCGGAAACCGCTGTTCCCATTTCTCATCCAAATTCAGAATTCCACACCTGATTTTCGCAACAGGTCGTGTATAGGTAAATGGGAGAAGATTACCTCTAATTTCTTTGGGATCGAATAGAATGATATTCATAGTTTATAAAAAAATAAAGCCTTCCAATCTGGAAGGCTTTACAATATTAGCGAATGAATTATTTTTTTGCGTAGCGCCTTTTGAATTTGTCAATTCTACCAGCTGTATCAACAAACATTGTCTGACCAGTGAAGAATGGGTGAGATTTGTGGGAGATATCCAATTTAAACAAAGGATATTCGTTTCCGTCTTCCCATTTAACGGTTTCCTTGGTGTCAACTGTACTGTGACATAGGAACATGTAGTCATTCGACATGTCTTTGAAGACCACTTTCCTATAGTTCTTTGGATGGATTCCTTCTTTCATATTCGTTGCTTTTTAATCTTTTTAATCCCGTTTGTTCCCACTTTTGGGAGGGCAAAAATAGGTTTAATTGTTCAAAATCAAAATTTTTAGACATTTTTTCTTGTCCGTTTGGGATAAAAATTCCCAAAGATGTCTAATCACTGAGTTCAGATACTCACAAAGATAATTAACTTTGGCTCCTATGAAAACGCAGATTTTTAATCACAACCAGGTTTTGAATATGCTCAAGCGAATGGCTTTCCAAATTCTTGAGCGCAATTTTGAAGCTTCTGAACTTGTTTTGGCCAGCATTGAAGGACAAGGTCAGGCCATTGGTGATTTGCTTGAAAGCTTTCTGAAAGAAATTTCTAAAGTTAAAATTAGCAGAGTTACAGTCTCTGTGAATAAATCCAATCCGGCTGCGGGAGAGGTACTTTTAAATCCTGTACCAAAAATAAAAGCGGGAGTGCCGGTTATTTTGGTTGATGATGTGCTCAACTCCGGAAGAACCTTGGTTTATGCCATGCAACCCTTACTTCGTCTTGGCGTTTCAATGGTTCAACTGGCTGTTTTGGTTGACCGCTCTTACAAGAGTTTTCCGGTCTCCGCCAACTTTATTGGCACCTCATTAAGTACAACATTGCAGGAACATGTGCATGTTGAATACAAGCGTTCAAAGTTTTCGGTGCACATTGAATAAAAATAAAAAAACCCGGTTTGAAGCCGGGTTTTTTTATTGAAATAAATTTCTAAGCTTATTTGATTTTGCCCTGAAGACCAGCACCAGCTTTGAATTTTACTACTTTTTTAGCAGGGATATTAATTTCTTTTCCTGTTTGTGGGTTGCGGCCTTTACGAGCTGAACGCTTTGTTACTGAGAAAGTTCCGAATCCAACCAAAATAACTTTGTCACCTTTTTTCAAAGCAGTTTGAGTAGAGCCCATGAATGCATCAAGAGCTGACTGTGCTTGAACTTTGGTGATACCTGCGGCTTTCGCCATTGAATCGATTAAGTCTTGTTTGTTCATATTGTATGGTGTTTAAGGGTTAATATGTAACAAACTTAATAAACCACCTTGAAAAGTCAAGTGCCTTAAGGCTTTAAGCGAATTTTTTTTTTGGAAGGATTCACACTTTTTTCACAAATCAGCAAAATGCACTCATTTTTCACCCCATTTTAAATTAAGGAGGATGTCAACTAGTTCACTATCAGGCCTTGAGGCGGGAAGCTGTAGGGTGATGTCCGCACATTCGTAAAATGCTTTTCGCGTTTCCAGAATTTCTTGAAGTTTCTCAACCAGTTCAGAACCCTGTTTATCTTTTAACAATGGCCTGTTTTGGGCATCTTCTTTCAGCCTGCTTGCCAAAAAAGAAGCACTACATTTTAGGTAAACGCATGTACCATGCTTTTTCATGTAGTCAACATTGTCAAAAAATGCTGGGGTTCCACCTCCGCAAGAGAGTATCATGAGGTCTGGAAAACTACCTTGTTGAAGGTAGTTTTTTTCAATCCTTCTAAATTCATCCTCACCAACCAATTGAAACAAGTCGGAGATACTTTTTTTTTCTCCGTTTTCAATGATAGAATCCAAATCTAACCAGGTAAATTTAAGCTTTGCTGCTACATTTTTACCGAGTGTGCTTTTCCCTGAACCTGGCATTCCCCAAAGGAAAACCCATTTTCGGATGCTCATTGATTTATGTAGTTGTCCAATTCAGCTGGCGAGGGCAGTTGATAGGCACTCCATTTTTTTACAACTACATTGTCCTTTAGCAAAACAATACCCGGATTTGAACGGACCATTGATTTCAAAGGCACGGCATCCATGTTATTGAAGGTGTAAATTAAGGAATGTTGCTTCTGGTATTCGCGGAGTTCATCGGGTGAGCTGGAACTTAATGCCCAAATACTCATGTTCTTTCTGTTCCATACATGCTTGGCAAGTTCGTTCAGTTTTGTTTCCATTCCAGTTCTTCCTTCCTTCACTTTGTTTTGAACAAAAAGTAGCTTGTAACCTGGGCTTCTGAAGAAGGAATCGGTGAGCTCCTGACCATTAAAATCAAAAAGTTTAAAGTCATGAATTGGAGCCCTAAACCCTTCTTTGATTAGTTTATCCTTCCTGTCAACATAGGTGTATTTATCCAAATCGGCAGGTAATTCCTCGGTTTTAAATTCAAACTGTTTTCCATCTTTCTCATAAATGAAAACCATTTCAATAATGTCTTTTTCTGCGTTCTCTGGAACCACAGTTAGTTCATAAATGTTGTTTCCAAGTTTGTAAGGCAAGAAGTCTTTTACAGGCATAAACATGTAGGTGTAAAAGGTAAACCCAGTTGTTAAAAACACGGCCACAAATAGACAAATGTTTCCAATTGCTTTGTTGAACAATGGTTTCAGGTGTTTTTGCCCAAAGAATAAAATCAAAATAAATACCAACAGAACTAGATCCTTTTGGAAGCTCTGAACAGGTGTAAGTTTGATTGCATCTCCAAAACATCCACAGTCTTTAATGCGGGCATCAAATACACTATAGCCGGTTAAAAACGTGAAGAATACAATCAGCAACAGTAAAAGCCAGGTGTTAAGTTTATTGTAAATTCCAATGAGTAATGCAACACCCGATAGGATTTCAAATATGCAAATCACCATGGCCATTTGAACTGCCCAGGGCGTGAAGAAATCCATTTTGAATACCTCGAAATATTCAATTAACTTATAGCTAAAACCTAAGGTGTCATTAGCTTTGATTAATCCGGAAACAATAAATAAGCTACCAACTAGAACTCTACTTATTTGAGTTAATGCTTTCATGAGTTTATTGAATTTTTTTATTCAGATGAATTAATGCGAAAACAGAATAGTTAATCATATCCATTAAGTTGCTTTCGATGCCTTCGCTAACAGTTGTTTTTCCTTTATTGGCAATAATTTGATGCATTCTGTTGATGCGCATCAATAGCATATCAGTGAATGTACTAACCAACATGTTTCTCCAGATTTCTCCGTAGTCGTGATTTTTCTTCAGCAATAAGCTTCTGGTTTCAACAATAAACTTATCGTAAGTGTTTAGTAAATCCTTTTCGTCACATTCAAACCTTTCATCCTCATTGGTTTCAAGTTGAATAAGCGCCATTACACAGTAATTAATTATCCCTCTGTATTCGTCTTCAACAGATTCTCCAACCAAATTAGCTCCTTTTTCTTCTATGGTTCTTATGCGTACAGCCTTGATGTAAATTTGGTCAATGATGGAGCTAATGCGCATGATCCGCCAACTTTGGCCATAATCTTGGTTTTTCTTCAGGAATATTTCCCTACACTGTGCAATAACTGCATCAAATTCTGTCTCGGTTTGATTTTTCAAGCTGTCTCGCCTTATTTTGCGTGACAAAAATACAAGCAATCCTTATTTTGCAAGCATCCGGACCTAAATTTACACTTAATTGTGGCGGTAAGCTGATTTATCTGGATAAACCATGCACCATGGGTATTATTAATACAACGCCGGATAGCTTTTATTCATCCAGTCGTGTTGCATCTGTAGATCAATCTCTTGCTTTGGCTGACAAACACGTGAAGGAAGGAGCCTTGTTTCTGGATATTGGCGCTCAATCCACTGGTCCCGGTTCAAAAATGGTTGGTCCTGATGAAGAATGGAAACGCATGCATGAGCCTTTAAAGGAATTGCTTCAGGCATTTCCAAATGCACTTTTGTCTATTGATACTTTTTACAGTTCTGTAGCCAGAAAGGCTGTTGAGTTAGGTGCTCATTTAATAAATGATGTATCAGCAGGGGAGGTCGATCCTGAGCTGCCCTTATTTATGGCTGATTGTAAACTTCCTTATGTAATCATGCACAAATCGGGTGATTTTGAGACTATGCAAAATAACCCACAGTATCAGAATGCCGTTGTTGATGATATTTCCTGGTTTATTGAAAAAGTAAGGGCGTTGAATAACTTAGGTCTTTCTAACCTAATCATTGATCCTGGTTTTGGTTTTGGTTTTGGAAAATCATTGGAGCATAACTATGCCTTGCTGAGGAATTTGAATTCCTTTCGTGTTTTCAACATGCCATTGCTTGTTGGAATTTCAAGGAAGACAATGATCAAGGTTGCTGCCAATGTTGATTCAGAAAATGCCTTGAATGCAACAACAGCGGCTCACATACTGGCTCTCCAGGGTGGAGCGAAAATTTTGAGGGTGCATGATGTAAAAGAAGCTGAGCAAGCTATTTCAATCTATCTGGCTTAGGAATTATAGCCGAGTGCCCAAAATTTACTATCTTCGGCAATTTCAGTATGGAACTGTTTGAATTGGCAGACTTTAAGTTTTCACTTATCAACTTGATTGATATCTTGTTGGTGGTGTTACTTTCATTTCAGCTCTTTAAGTTGTTGAAGGGAAGTCTGGCTTTTAATATTCTGATTGGAATTTTAACCATTTATGTGTTCTGGCTCCTGGTATCTTACTTTGAGATGCCCTTGCTCGCTGGGATATTGAGCGAATTTACTAAGGTAGGAATTTTAGCGGTATTGATTGTTTTTCAGCAGGAGATTAGGAAGTTTCTTTTGATAATTGGTAATAGTTCTTTTTTGGGTGAGAATAAATCCTGGTGGAATATTTTCCCTTGGAAATGGAAAATAGCCGAAACTTTTGAAACTCCCTTCGAAGATATTTTAGATGCTTGCGAAGAACTTGCTGAATCAAAAACCGGTGCAATTATTGTCTTTCCACGAACTTCAGAAATGAAATTTATAGGCACATCAGGGGAACTTCTTGATGCTAAGATTACTAGAAGATTATTGGTTGCTATTTTCAATAAAACCAGCCCACTGCATGATGGTGCTGTTATTGTGGCAAAAGGTCGACTTAAGGCAGCTAATTGTGTATTGCCTTTGTCTGAAAATCCAATGATTCAAAATAAGTATGGTCTCAGACACCTTTCTGCCGTTGGAATTACAGAGCAATCTGATGCTTTGGTTATTGTAATAAGTGAAGAGCGAGGGACAATTTCATTTGCCGAGGAAGGGAAAATTGTTGAGGGTCTTACCCGTGCGGAATTATTGAACAAATTAAACCGTTATTTTGGTTCTGAAATGCTTGGCTTGAAGGCCTAGTTAATTTCTGAAGTTTTCAAACTGTAGCGGAAGCTCAAAATCTTGACTTCTCACTTGTGCAATTACTGCTTGAAGATCGTCTATTTTTTTTCCCGTTACCCGCAATTGATCATCGTTGATGGCTGCCTGAACTTTTTGAGGTAGGGTTTTTATGTAGTTGACAATTTTCTTCGCAATCTCTTTGTCAATTCCATCTTTCAATTTGATTTCAAGATGCATGAGCTTGCCCGAAGGCACTGGTTCTCCCGATAGGTCCAATGTTCTAACATCGAGGCCCTGCTTTGAAAATTTAGTTAGGAGAATATCCGTAATGCTCGTGAGTGCCATTTCCTGTTTCGCGGATAATTTTATCGTTTTTGCTTTTTTTTCAAGCTCAAGGCTGCACTCCTCATCCTTTAAATCAAAGCGATTTACTAAATCTTTTTTGGCGGAATTTACCGCATTGTCAACCTTTTGGAAGTCTGGTTTGTTTACAATGTCAAAACTTGGCATTTCTCAAAGTTTTACTAATTACAAATTAAGCAAATGTGTTTGTGATATTTGTTACAATCTGAAATATCTTTTATTAGTATATTTATTCTCAACTTTAGAAATATGAAAAATCTGTTGCTTTCGATAATCGCCTTTTGGGGTATCATTGTGTTATTTTCTTCCTCATGTAAAAAGCCTGATGCTGGCAAGGAGTCTTCAGTAAATCCCTTGGATACATTAACCCAGTTTTCTGGGCTTGTGGTGCCAAGTTCCGGTTCTTTGGATATTGAACTGTCCAATATGTTTGGCTTGATGCCGGTAACTCTTACTAGTCAGATTTATTCAACACCAGCAGGTGATACGTTTAACATCGAAGATTTGAGGTATTATTTTACCAATTTTTCTTTGCAGCGTAAATCGGGTGAGTGGATTAATCTTAAAAATTACCACCTGATTTCCCACAAAGACCCTGCAAGTATGAAATTGAGATTGGTTGGTGTGCCCGCTGGCCATTACTCGAACATACGGGTTTCTTTAGGTGTTGATAGTGTTGCAAACACTTCCGGACTACAAGAGGGGGCATTAGATCCTTCTTGGGGAATGTTCTGGACTTGGAATACGGGGTATATTTTTTTCAGAATCTCAGGAAGGAATCCATCATCTGGCGTTTCGTATTCTCTTGATTTAGGTGGGAATGAAAACCTGCCCGAAGTCACTTGTTCATTGGAAAATTTCAAAGTAAAAACAACTGTGGCCAAGTTGAAGTTGAAAGTTGATATGGCCGAAATGTTTATGAATCCCTTTGAATATAGTTTTGCCAAAGATGGTAGAGCAATTCATACCAATACTGCGCCCGGAGCTTTTAAGCTTTCCTCTAACATGCGCGATATGGTTTCAATTTTGTCTTTAACAGAATAATTCTCCTATGCGGAAATTCAATTACCTGTATTTCATCGCCGTTTTACTTTTTTTCTCATGTAGGAAAAATACTAGTGAGCCCCAGGATTCATCCGGTTCACCAACACCTTTTCAAGTCCAACTCCCATCAGGTTTTGGGTGGAAGATGTTTTCGATTCCATCCGATAATCCGCTCACCGTTGAGGGGGTTGCGCTGGGCGAAAAATTGTTCAATGACCCAATTTTGAGCGCCAACAATACGCAGAGTTGTGCAACTTGTCATAAACCCGAATTTGCCTACTCAGATTTTGGGAATCAGTTTAGTGAAGGGGCTTTCGGTCAGCGTGGAAATCGGAATACCCCGGCTTTGTTCAATTTGGCTTGGAATGAAACCTATAATCTTACCAGTCACAGGTGGTTTTGGGATGGAGGAAAAGCCGATTTGGAACAACAGGCCGTGGGGCCAATTACCAATCCGATTGAAATGGCAAACGACCTGAAAGTCATGGTTCAGCGTTTGCAAAATCATTCCCAATATCCTGGTTTATTTAGAAAAGCATTTGGTTCCGATACCATTACGGTTTCTCGTGTTGTAAAAGCAATAGCTCAGTTTGAGCGGTCACTTATTTCTTCAAATTCTCCTTATGATCAAGCAGAAAGAAGAGAACGTCAACGTACGCCTTCTGAATTCAGAGGTATGCAGCTCTTTGTAAGTGAAAAAGGTGATTGCTTTCATTGTCATGGTAGTTTAAGTTCACCTTTTTTTACAAATTTTAGTTTTCATAATATTGGGCTCGATAAGTTTGGTGCAGATTCAGGTTTGTATAGAATAACTGGTAACCCCGCCGATTTGTATAAATTTAAAACACCTAGCTTGAGGAATCTTTTATTTACCGCCCCTTACATGCACGATGGTCGCTTTAAGACTCTTGAGGAGGTAATTGAGTTTTACAGTTCTGGCATTCAGCCTAGCCCAACGCTAGATCCCAATATCGAAAAACATATAAAGGATGGTGGATTGGCTTTAAACCCAATGGAAAAGGCTGATTTGTTAGCATTTCTGCACTCTTTGTCTGATAGTAGCTTTCTCAAAGTGAAAAAGTAAACTTCTAAAGATAATTTTAAGAGTTGCTTCAATTTTAGCATAAAAATTAAGTCTTTAGCCCCTATTTGAATTTGTTAATTGCCCGAAAATCTTAGATTTGTAATAAGCTATATAGATTACTTATGAAAAAAATGTTTACCAAAGGATTGTTTAAAACCTTTGTGTTGGCAGTTGCGCTTCTTCTGATTTCGCTAAGCAGTAAAGCTCAATTGTTGACCATTGGTACGGGCACTGTTGCCCAAGGAACTACTGGGCAAACGCCTTATGGAACCTTGTACGAGGACGGTCGTGTTCAGTACCTTATTTTAAAATCTGAATTGGTTGCAGCTGGTTTAACAGGTCCTGCCAATTTTACCTCTCTGGGGTTTGATGTAACTGCCGTTCCTACCCAGGCACTGGGTGGCTTTACCATTAAAATGGCTCACACAACAGCCACAACAATTACGGGATACTTAACCCCTAGTTTTGTTACCTGTTACACAACCACATCAACTACACCAATTACTGGTTGGAATACCTACACGTTTGCAACTAATTTTGCATATAACAATACCCAGAATATTGTTGTAGAGGTTTGTTTTGATAACTCATCTTGGTCTGGAAACGGTACAGTTAATGCCACTACCACACCATTTGCTTCGGTTTATGGTACATTTATGGATGGTGGCACTGGTTGTGGTGCTGCTCCGTTATCAAACACGAGTGCAAGTTCCAACAGGCCAAATATGCGTATTTTCGCTATTGCAGCAGGCGGCGGCAATCAAATGCTTCCCCCGATAGCGGGATTTTATCCAAGCGTAGCCACACCGACCATAGTACCTGGTATGGATACAGTTTATTTGGGCAGTCCCCAGAAGTTGGTGAGTACAAGTACCAATGCAGGACGTTCTTTTTGGGATTTACCGGATGAGGTAGTATTGAATCCGGGTTACAGCCGTCAGAATGTAGGTTTTACGAGCCAGACTTATATTGATACAGCGAAGTATAGCCAGAGTTTTAATTACACGTTTAACCGCACAGGCTTTTGGCCGGTTCGTTTGTTGGCAGTAAATGCATTTAGAAGAGATTCATTGCGTGATAGCACGATAAGGTATATTTACGTAGATACTCCTGGCACACCCACAGTAACGAACTTTTTCACAGCACGTCGTAAGATAGGTTTTGCGGAGTATGCCCCGTTTGTAGATTTAACAGATAAAGGTCCAAATCAATGGTATTGGTGGTTCTACCGGAGTGGAGATAGCAGCAGTTGTAACAAGTGTAATAACCCACCGTTTTTCCCGAACTTTTTCTCGAATCCCTACGCACAGAATCCATTGTTTTTTGGCGGAGACCCGGGTAAATGGAGTGTATGCTTGCAGACATGGAATGCTCGTGGATGGGATACGACCTGTTATGCAGATTATTTAGAAGTATTGAACAGTTATTCGGTATGTAGCGGAACCGGCTCAAGTGTAGTAACAGATGAAGAGGGCTTTTTATTTGGCGCCGGCGGCCCAGGCTTTAGCTATACACGTGGCGGCATAGGCGCATGTCAGGGAATATTGATTAAGCCCTGTGCAGATAGTATTATTTTATGGATAGAGCGCTTGAAGACCTTACCAAGTGACTCGATGGTATTCCACAATGGCAGCAATGCGAGTGCCCCTGTATTGGCGACAATAGGTGGCAATGGTTTGGGGAATGTACCGGCATCAGTACGCGTAAATGGAGTACGTGCAGGTCAACAGGTATTTGTACGTTATAAATTGGGTACACAAGCAGTACCTGTACCTTATGATTCAGCAGGCTTTACGATTCGTTGGGAGATTAAACCACCAACCTATCCAAAACCAACCGCCCGGATGAATATCCCGGATACGATTTATAGCTTACAGCCTATCCAGTTTCAGAGCTTGTCAACGGGAACAAATGTGAGTTATACCTGGGATACAGATGGAGACTTTGTTTATGATTCATCGACAGCCAATCCAACCAGAACGTTTTTGGTAAATACCACGCAGTACAGAACCTTGTGCCATGTAGCATTTAATTGTGTAGGCAGTGATACGGTATGTAAATCGGTATTGTTTATGCCAGTTGTATCGAATCCGATTGCACGATTTGATGCGGATAAGTTGAATGGATTTAATACAGATACCTTCCGTTTGACGGATAGGAGTTTGAATGGTCCAAACAGCTGGCGCTGGACATTTACACCAGCCGCTCAGTACTTGTTGGGCACCAATCCAACGAGCCGCAATCCAGTAGTTCGCTTGACACTACGTACGAAGTACACAGTAAAATTGGTAGTAACGAATGCCTTTGGCAAGGACTCAGTAACGAAGATAGATTACATCAACATTGGCGCCTATGATGAGCCACAGTGTTTGCAGGATATCAGCTTGTCGGATGGCAGTATAGGAGTAAGTCGAGTGATCTTGGAGGGCGGCATCGATACAGTCTTTACGACGAATGCAACGAGCCCATGTTACCAGTTTATCCAGGGCAATCAATCGGCGAGTTTGTACCGTGGTCAGGGAGTAAACTTAACCTTGGTACGTCCGGTAGGAACAGCCGTAAGTCCAATCGACCGTAGAGTATGGATTGATTTGAATATGGATGGTATGTTTGGTTCGGATGAGTTGGTATTGACCGAGAATGGCTCATTGGGCTTGAGCAAGACAGAGAAGATATTGGTTAAGACCGACCAGCGCTTGGGTTCAACCCGTATGCGTGTAGGAGTAACATATTCCCCAACCACATTGAATCCAAGTGTAACGTTCTTGGGCGTATTCAAAGACTTTGTGATTAACTATCCAATGGATACCGTTCGTCCGGTAGCCAGTTTGAACGGCACACAAGTGATGGAAACTGAAATCAATAAGCCATTTATCGATCCGGGAGTTACGGCTACAGATAATATTGAAGGCAATGTAAGTTCGCGTTATCAGCGCATTGGTAATGTAGATATCACAAAAGTTGGTCCGAACTACTTGAAGTATATCGTAACAGATTACTATGGCAATGTATCAGATACCTTGTACAGAACAGTATTTGTAATCTTGAATCAAACAGGTCCAACCTTGACCTTGAATGGACCAAGTCAACAGTATGTGGAGGTTTATAATCGTTATCCGGAGAATGGTGCAGTAGCTCGCGACAATCAGAATAATTTGATTCCGAGCAATAACATCATAATAACTTCGAATGTAGATACAGCGAAGTTGGGTATATACAATGTGAACTATCGCGTAACGGATGCATTTGGAAAATCAGCTTCAGCCAACCGCTTGGTAACTGTAGGAGATAGCACACGTCCTGTAATTATTCCGAACTACACCGGAGGTAGAAACTACTATGTACACCAAGTAAAAACCGCCATTGATTTGGAGAAGGTTGTTCGTGTAGAGGATAACTTCTGGAAGGGCTTGGTGCCAACTTGGTTTGGAACAGTGGATGTAAACAATGTAGGAACCTATTACCTGCCCTACAATGTAATGGATGGCAGTGGCAATATAGCCAATGAGGTATTGGTAGAGATTCGCGTGACAGACAATATCGCACCTGTAATCCAATTGCAGGGAGATAATCCAATCACATGGGATGTTTATGAGCCGTATGTAGATCCGGGCTTTACAGTAAATGACAACGTATGGGCAAGAAACACGATAGCCATAAGCTACCGTCCACAGGTTGTACCTGTAAACGCTTTAGGCACAATCCAGCGTTGGATAATTGCAACCGATCCATCGGGCAATAAAGATTCAGTGATGCGTGAAATCCGTGTAGTAGATCGCAAGGTACCTGAGGTAAAGATACTAGGAGGAACCACAGTTAACTTGAACAGATGGTGTGAGTTTATCGATCCGGGCGTAGAGTTGATAGACAACTACAATTCGGATTCAGAGATGCGCGGCCGTTTGGTTATCACAACCAATTTGCCATTGATACCGGGTTCAACCAACCGTTATTTTGGTGATGTACCGGGATTGTATAGCATGAATTATCGGGTAACTGATATGTCAGGTAATGTGAGTAAGGTGTTTATCCGCTACATCAGTGTTTCAAAAGAATCTTGTATCACAGGTCTTGCTTCAGATATTCAGTTTGAAAGTTTAATGAACGTGTATCCAAATCCAAGTTCAGGTATTTTCAATCTGCAATTGCTACAAGTATTGGATGCAAACCTGAATTTAGTAGTGACTGATATCACGGGCAGAGAGGTAACTCGCAAAGAACTTAGCAGAAATGATTTGTCTGAACAGCAATTGGATTTAAGTGCTGAAGGTAAAGGCATTTACATCTTGAGAGTTGAATCTGGTAATCAGGTTTACACAAGAAAGATTCAGGTGCAATAAGCATCCTGTTTAGTTTATTAAGCCTATATTCAACCAAATCAGGCCATGGAGATTTCTTTCCATGGCCTGATTTTTTATGATTGACTTGAAAACTGCTCTTTGAGCAGGTTTTCCCAAAAAAGCCGTTCATTTTTTCGATTGGCCTTGATAATTGGTATTCTTTACGTAAAAAAACATTTAATAGTAAAAAATACTTTAAAAAAATTAGCATGTATTAGGTTTTTTATAATGAATTTTTAATTTTTGATGGGTCGTCCTAAATCCATCAATATGAAGAAACATGTACACCTGCTTTTCTTGGTTTTTTTGTTGCCTTTCTTCGCCTTGGCACAAACATTTACCTTGAGCACTATGCCTACCTCCAATGGCGGTAATGGCCAATCTGGGATTTCCTTTAATGTCGGTGCAAGTTCAAACCTTCTCATCAAATCAATCTCTGCATCCTTTTTAACGGGCGCTCATAACGTATCTGTTTGGTATAAAACAACTCCGATCAATGGTACACCAGGAGCAATAAATGCAGCCTCAGGATGGAATCAAATTGGTACAACAGTGCCCTTGACAGGAACAACGGCTGCCACCACAGCTCCGGTACTTCAGCAAATCCCAATTCCGATGAATTTGCTTGTTCCTGCTGGTCAAACTTATGGTTTTGTAGTAATTACAAGTGGCACTTTGGTTTATACAACTTACACCGCAGCCATGCCTGTTTCTGTCACTGACGGAAGGATGACAATATTCTTTGGACCAAATGTAGGATATGGTGGAAATCCGCCAACTATTGCTACCCGCAGCTTTGTGGGTTCAATAACGTACGAATTGCCAACTGCTGGCAATCAAATGCTTCCCCCGATAGCGGGATTTTATCCAAGCGTAGCTACACCGACCATAGTACCTGGTATGGATACAGTTTATTTGGGCAGTCCCCAGAAGTTGGTGAGTACAAGTACCAATGCAGGACGTTCTTTTTGGGATTTACCGGATGAGGTAGTATTGAATCCGGGTTACAGCCGTCAGAATGTAGGTTTTACGAGCCAGACTTATATTGATACAGCGAAGTATAGCCAGAGTTTTAATTACACGTTTAACCGCACAGGCTTTTGGCCGGTTCGTTTGTTGGCAGTAAATGCATTTAGAAGAGATTCATTGCGTGATAGCACGATAAGGTATATTTACGTAGATACTCCTGGCACACCCACAGTAACGAACTTTTTCACAGCACGTCGTAAGATAGGTTTTGCGGAGTATGCCCCGTTTGTAGATTTAACAGATAAAGGTCCAAATCAATGGTATTGGTGGTTCTACCGGAGTGGAGATAGCAGCAGTTGTAACAAGTGTAATAACCCACCGTTTTTCCCGAACTTTTTCTCGAATCCCTACGCACAGAATCCATTGTTTTTTGGCGGAGACCCGGGTAAATGGAGTGTATGCTTGCAGACATGGAATGCTCGTGGATGGGATACGACCTGTTATGCAGATTATTTAGAAGTATTGAACAGTTATTCGGTATGTAGCGGAACCGGCTCAAGTGTAGTAACAGATGAAGAGGGCTTTTTATTTGGCGCCGGCGGCCCAGGCTTTAGCTATACACGTGGCGGCATAGGCGCATGTCAGGGAATATTGATTAAGCCCTGTGCAGATAGTATTATTTTATGGATAGAGCGCTTGAAGACCTTACCAAGTGACTCGATGGTATTCCACAATGGCAGCAATGCGAGTGCCCCTGTATTGGCGACAATAGGTGGCAATGGTTTGGGGAATGTACCGGCATCAGTACGCGTAAATGGAGTACGTGCAGGTCAACAGGTATTTGTACGTTATAAATTGGGTACACAAGCAGTACCTGTACCTTATGATTCAGCAGGCTTTACGATTCGTTGGGAGATTAAACCACCAACCTATCCAAAACCAACCGCCCGGATGAATATCCCGGATACGATTTATAGCTTACAGCCTATCCAGTTTCAGAGCTTGTCAACGGGAACAAATGTGAGTTATACCTGGGATACAGATGGAGACTTTGTTTATGATTCATCGACAGCCAATCCAACCAGAACGTTTTTGGTAAATACCACGCAGTACAGAACCTTGTGCCATGTAGCATTTAATTGTGTAGGCAGTGATACGGTATGTAAATCGGTATTGTTTATGCCAGTTGTATCGAATCCGATTGCACGATTTGATGCGGATAAGTTGAATGGATTTAATACAGATACCTTCCGTTTGACGGATAGGAGTTTGAATGGTCCAAACAGCTGGCGCTGGACATTTACACCAGCCGCTCAGTACTTGTTGGGCACCAATCCAACGAGCCGCAATCCAGTAGTTCGCTTGACACTACGTACGAAGTACACAGTAAAATTGGTAGTAACGAATGCCTTTGGCAAGGACTCAGTAACGAAGATAGATTACATCAACATTGGCGCCTATGATGAGCCACAGTGTTTGCAGGATATCAGCTTGTCGGATGGCAGTATAGGAGTAAGTCGAGTGATCTTGGAGGGCGGCATCGATACAGTCTTTACGACGAATGCAACGAGCCCATGTTACCAGTTTATCCAGGGCAATCAATCGGCGAGTTTGTACCGTGGTCAGGGAGTAAACTTAACCTTGGTACGTCCGGTAGGAACAGCCGTAAGTCCAATCGACCGTAGAGTATGGATTGATTTGAATATGGATGGTATGTTTGGTTCGGATGAGTTGGTATTGACCGAGAATGGCTCATTGGGCTTGAGCAAGACAGAGAAGATATTGGTTAAGACCGACCAGCGCTTGGGTTCAACCCGTATGCGTGTAGGAGTAACATATTCCCCAACCACATTGAATCCAAGTGTAACGTTCTTGGGCGTATTCAAAGACTTTGTGATTAACTATCCAATGGATACCGTTCGTCCGGTAGCCAGTTTGAACGGCACACAAGTGATGGAAACTGAAATCAATAAGCCATTTATCGATCCGGGAGTTACGGCTACAGATAATATTGAAGGCAATGTAAGTTCGCGTTATCAGCGCATTGGTAATGTAGATATCACAAAAGTTGGTCCGAACTACTTGAAGTATATCGTAACAGATTACTATGGCAATGTATCAGATACCTTGTACAGAACAGTATTTGTGGTATTGAATCAAACTGGACCTTCAATTTCATTGAAAGGACCAAGTCAGCAATACGTTGAAGTGTATAATTCTTTCATTGATTCTGGAGTTGTTGCGAGAGACAACCAAGGAAATGATATTTCTTTTAATGTTCTTGTTGAGGGCATTGTAGATACCACAAAACTTGGTCAATATTCGAGGTTGTATTCTATTACCGATGCATTTGGCAAGAACGCAACTGTAAACCGACTAGTGGTTGTAGGTGATACTACCCGACCAGTAATTACACCAAACTTTAAGCCTGGACAAAAATTCTTTGAGCATCAGGTTCAAACCTCAATTGACCTAGAAAAGGTGGTAACTGTAACAGATAACTTTTGGAAAGGGCTAAAACCAACATGGATTTCCGGTCCAATTGATGTTAATAAAGTGGGATCCTTCTTTGTCATTTACCAAGCCAGAGATTTGTCTGGAAACATTGCCAATGAAATAATGGTTGAAATTAAGGTGCTTGATAAAGTGGCGCCAACTATTCAGCTTCAAGGAGATAATCCATTGAAATGGAGTGTTTACAGGCCTTTTGAAGATCCGGGAGTGAGCTTCAATGACAATGTTTGGCCAAAGAATACTCTAACATTAACCATGATTCCAGCTGTAATTCCAGTTAACTCACTTGGAAAAATAACCAGATTGTACATCGTTTCAGATCCTGATGGAAACAGAGATACTGCAAGACGTGAAATTGAAATCATTGATAATACTGCACCATTTGTTAAAATATTAGGCAGCAACACAATTAATTTGGATAGGTGGAAAGAGTTCATTGATCCAGGAGTTGAGTTGGTGGATGATTATAATTCAGACCTGGAAATGAGAACAAGATTGGTGGTTGAAAATACATTGCCACTGATTCCAGGCTCAAGCAACCGTTGGTTTGGAGATATTCCTGGATTGTTTAGTGTTACCTATCGTGTTACCGATTTGAGTGGAAACAAAAGTGAGGATGCAGTTAGGTATATTAAGGTAAATGATGTTTCAGGTGGGGCTGAGGATTTGATTGAGTTTGAGAAACTCCTTACTGTTTACCCAGTACCTACAAGTGGTAAATTGTATTTTAGATTGGTAGCTCAACTTGAATCAGATGCAGAAATTGAATTGAGTGATATCCAAGGCCGCAAGGTGATTTCGTATTCTATTGACAAAAATAACTTAGGCGAAAATGAGCTCGATTTGTCAAGTGTTGGTTCAGGTGTTTACCTAGCTACCTTGAAAACAAAATCTGGAACCTTTACCAGAAGAATCGTAGTTCAGTAAGAATTCAACAAAAAGAAAAAGGGCCGTAGAATTAACACTATGGCCCTTTTTGTTTGTAGATTTGATTAGAAAGTTCAGCTTTCATATCATTTAGGATTTATAGGCGATTGAAAGTACAAACTCTGTATTAACATCGGGCAAAAATTCTGTTGAAACTACATAAGGTAAAATGGCTACAAGTTTGTTTTCGTTAACAAGGCAGTAGGTGTTTTCTTTTTCCAAAATTGAAATTCCTTTGTCACTTAGATAATCATTAACTTTTTTTGAACCCTTTAAACCCGGTGGTTTAAACCGCATTCCTGGAAGTATTTGGTTCAAGTAAATTGGACCTTGAATTTTGTCAATGTCCAGAAAAAGCGCTTGTTCAGGCTTGTGTGAATTGTCATCCAGGGAATCAATTAGAGAGAACTCAAAATTTCCCAAAGGTGTTTCAATAGTTTCAGGAATTGAAACTAATCTGCGAATAGGAATGGATGAGTAATTGCCACACACTAATATGCCAGATTTGGTAAGAATTAGTTTTGCAAGTTTGCTACGGAAAATTTTTCCTGATTTATTGATTTTGAGAAGTTCAAAAATGCTTTCAAGTTGAGGTCTTCTGAACCCGAAATCAGAAAGTTTTTGATTCATCCATTCAAAAGGGTAGGGTTGTCGAAGTATTTCTTCCTTTTGAAGTTTAAATGGAACGCTAAGTCTTCTAGTTGCAAGTTCATAAATTGAATTTTGAACAATTTGAGAAGTGAAAAAGGCATGAGAACTTAGTTGGGAGTTGATTGAATTAAGAATTGGAATTACCTTGTTTCGTATAAGGTTCCTCGAATAATCAGATTTTTCGTTACTTGAATCCGAACTGAATTCAATCTGATTTGCATTTGCGAATTCGATTATTTTTTTCTTGGCAACAAATAACAAGGGCCTGGTTATCCAGTTTGATTTCAATTTCATCCCTCCAATTCCTTTTAACCCACTTCCCCTTGCTAAGTTAAAAAGCATTGTTTCTAGTTGATCGTCGGCATGGTGTGCAGTTAGTAATTTTGAATAATTATTTTCCCTCAGAACCGCTTCAAAAAATCCATATCGAACCTTTCGTGCTTTTTCCTGAATTCCGGCGCCTTTTTGGAGAGGTGCAATCAAATCATGAAGTCTTATTTGATGCTTTATACAGCTTGATTTTACAAATTCATGGTTATCATCGCTTTCTTTTCCTCGAAGTTGGTAATTTACATGCGCTACGGCAAAAGGCTGTTTCAACTGAAGGAGTAGATGAAATAAAACCATTGAGTCGATCCCTCCGCTGCATGCCAGGAGCACAGTTTCCCTCTCATTAAATAGACCATTCAATTCATTATGTTTTTTGAATTCATCGAACAAAGCAAAAGCTGGGTTGGGAATGGGCATAATTATTGCGAGGCCTCTTTTGCCCAAAAATAGCTAGTTTTGACAAATGTTTTATTTTGATATTTCTCAGCATACCTGTTTAAAAAAGAAGCTTTCTGCACTTTTTCTTTTCCTGTTCAGTGTGCTTTCAATCAATGGATATGCTCAGGTTGCCGGCAAAAATACTCCACTTGAGATTGTATTTGCTTCTGAAGCTGAGGTGGTAAATCAAAAGGATAATCAATATACAAAATTATTAGGCTCTGTAAAAATGAAGCAGGATAAAACCATTCTGGAATGTGATAGTGCTTTTTTTTACGATAAAGAAAATAGGGTAGAGGCTTTTTCAAATGTTAGAATCAATCATAACGATTCGGTTTGGATAACAGGGCAACACCTGATTTACAATGGGAATTCAAAGTTGGCAGAATTAGATGGCAATGTTAAGCTATGGGATAATTCCATGTCTCTTTCAACCTCCCAGTTGGATTATGATATGAATTTACAGTACGGTTATTACAACCAAGGAGGGGAAATAATAAGTACTTCAGGTACCCTTACGAGTAAATATGGCTACTATTACGCAAGAACACGCGATTTTTACTTCAAAAAAGAGGTTGCGTTTGTAAATCCTGAATATACCATGACCAGTGATACATTACTTTACAATACAGGAAGTAAAAAGGTAAGTTTCTTTGGCTCAGCCGATATTAAATCAGCCAAAGACCGGATTCTGTGTGATCGGGGCTGGTACGATACAAAAACAGATATTACTCAACTCAGTGGAAAGCCTGTTCTTTTTTCGGATAGACGGATGTTAGAGGCGGATAGTCTGTTTTACAACCGCAGAACAAAATTTGGTCGGGGAATTAAAAATTTTCATTTGTTTGATTCAACACAGAAACTACATGTCTACGGAAGCTTTGCCCAAACCAACGGATTAAAAGGTTATACCTATGTAACCGGAACACCTTTTGTTTTTAGGTCAGACGGGAAGGATAGCCTATTTATTTTTGCGGATACAATTGCAGTTTTTCAGAAGCAGAAATTGCAAAAGGAATACATTCAGGCCTACCGAAGGGTGAAGATTTTCCAGAAGGAAATTCAAGTAGTTACAGATTCTCTGGTTTACCTATCTGATGATTCTTGCATCTCTTTATTTTATTCACCTATCATGTGGAATGGTGAAAATCAGATTAGTGCAGATACCATTCGTTTTTATTTGAAGAACAATGCCATCGATTCTTTTCGGTTGTTAAGCGATGCATTTTTGGTTAGCAAAGAAAAAGGAATTCATTTCAATCAAATTAAGGGTAGAATGATGGCAGGAAAGTTGGATTCATCACGCATTCGGGATTTGTTTGTTAGTGGAAACTGCCAGAGTATTCATTATGAAAAAGAGGATAGTTTGCACTACATCGGAATCAATGTAATCGACTGTGGGGAGATGAATTTTCGATTTCAATCGGGAAAATTGAACTCAGCAGCATTTTTTAATAACCCGGATGCAACTTTATATCCACCTGATGAGCTTAAGCCGGAGGACTTGAAACTCAAGGGATTCAGATGGCTGCCTCAGCTCAGGCCTCAAAAGCCCGATAAGGATATCCTTAAAAAAAAATAAAAAATTTAAGCTAAGGCTTGTCTAACTTCTTGTTTTATGCCTTTGAATCCTTACTTTTGGTATTATTGATTACTCTTTAACCCATATGAAATATTTCTACAAGAAATCAATTCTTAGAGCCCTAGTTCTTACGATTGGCCTCGGCCTTTCGGGGACATTTGCCGCTCTGGGTCAAACCCTGAAGGGGAACACGACCTACGTGGTTAACGGAGCCAGCGATTTAGTTGCTCCTGTTGACACATTTTTTAACCTGATGGGTTCTGCTACTGGGCCGCAGTATGGTGCAATCAGTTACCTCAATGCTAATGGGGTTGATTTCACTTCTGCTACGGGCCAGATTACTTTCCTGCTTAGTGCGGGGTACAGTGGTACAGAACCTAGTGTCATCAACATTGGAGCTCCTACCGGAGTAGGTGGTTGGTCGAACATGTTTGCTAATGCATCCCGACCAATTGTCCTTAAACCAGCTGCGGGACAAAACTTTGTCATTACAACAGCAAGTGTTCCTGCTAACGGCGCACTGGTTCGCTTTAATGCTGCATGGTATTTTACTATCGATGGTGAAGGGATTCCCGGACAAAGGAATTTGAGCTTTAGGTTGCCTACAAACTCGGGAACTAACTCCCGTGTGGTTGACTTTATGCCAAATACCGGACAGAAATGTCAGTTCCTTTCTGTAAGAAATTGCCAATTGGTTGGTAACAACACATTGACAACTTTCCCGGCCTTTGCTGGTGTTTATCTTGGTGCTGCAACAGCTCCGGGTTTTGTGGCTTTATCACGCAGTGAGAACCTGTCTGTGATTAACAACGAAATCCTGGGAACCAGCTATGGTGTTTACATGCGTGGTAGGGCAACTACTGTAAATATGTTTGAGAAAAACATTGTTATCTCAAACAATATTATCGGTGGTTATTCAAATCCTCTTGGAGGTTCCTTTACCGGTTTTACAGGTGGTGGTTCTAACGTAGCGGGTATTTACCTGAATACTGTTTCAACTGCTGTTGTTGATAACAACACTATCCGTAACCTAGTTCCTGCTTCAGTTGATTACCGTGCAATCTTTTTAACACATGAAGGTTCAACTGCCAATTTCTCAGTTGACTCAAATATTCAAATCACAAGGAATACTATTTACAACCTGAACGCTACTGGCTCAGGAGGTGTAAGTGCTATTCGTGTTAGCTTAGGTAATTACACAACTCCTCGTGCAATTCTAATTGCTAATAACTCTATTTCAAACTTATCTGCAACGGCTGCTGTTGCTGGATTAACCGGTTACAGATATCCAATGGGTATTTTGTTCGATAATGGTACTAGTACTGCAAATGCCGGATTTGAGATTTTCTATAACAGTATCAATTTGACAGGAAATACCCTTCCTGCTAATGGTAACTCGGCTTGTTTTGTTTCGCACTCAACGGTAACTGGTGGTATTATTATGATGAATAACTCATTTGCCAATACCATGGGTCCTTTGCCTGCAAATACTACAGGTTACAGCATTTATAACTTGGTTATTGGAAGCGGTGCTACTCCATTTACTTACTCAAACTTTAACAACTACTTTACCGATACGCGTGGTGGAGGTAAAATGTATATCGCTCGCACGGGTGCAGCAAGTGACAGGTCTTCTATTAGATCTTATATGAACTTCTCTGCCTCTGACTCCTCAAGTTTGACTGCAATTCCTGCTTTTGAGCTTTCGGACTCAATCTTAAGAGTTCCAAATGGTAGGAATCACGTTAACTATTTCCGTGGTGCTGCATTGAATGAATTCTTCCAGTTTTACCTGAGCATCTTTAACTCAATCAACTTCAAGGTAACAACTGACATTTTTGGAAACTCAAGAACAGGTCAAGGACGTTTTGCTGCAATTGGTTGTCACCAATGGTTTGGTGATTCAATTAACGCAAACGTAGGTATGCTTGCCCCTCGCGTTTATCAGATTAATGGCTTCAATAGCTATCCAACTCGTTTGAACCAGAATGGAACCTTTGCAACACTTGCAGACGCAATTACTTACTTGAATGCATATGGTGTTGCAGGTAGCGGAAATGTGGTTATCGAATTTGCGCCTGGTTATGCTGGTGAAACAGGATGGTTGCCTGCTATGATTGATTATCCAAATGCAAACTTGGGAACACCTGTATTAATTAGGCCTGCAACAGGATTCTCTGCTACCGTGCGTCCTCCAAACGCCTTGAACTTCTCTAACTCTGCTGTTTTAAGTATTGAGGGAGCGAAATGGGTTACTATTGATGGTGGAACAAACAGAAGAATAACTTTCCGTTTGCCTTCTTCCGCCAGCACAGCGAATGCAAGAGTTATCCAAATTGCAGCAAGTGACATTCCTAGTAATGATATTACAATAAGAAATTGTAGAATTTTTGGTCATTCTACTACTCAACTTGTGAATACTTCAGTGGGTATCTACCTTGGAAATCCAATTACTACAACAACTCCATTAATTACCACATTAACAGGTTATGAAAATATCCAGTTCATTGGTAACGAAATCGGTGCTGTGAGAACTGGTATTTTCGCAGGTGGTTTCAATAACGCGTTAAACTTTAGAATTCAAGGTAACCTGATTGGTGGTAACATTCCTCCTTCTGGAACTGACTCAACTACTTATATCGGTGGTGCAGCTAACCAGGCTGGTATTTTCGCCAGAGGTTTGAAATCAGCAATTATCGATAGCAATATCATTAAAAACTGTGTTGGTTTAACAAACGTATCAAACGGCTTCAGAGGAATTGATTTGGATGAAACAAGTTCAGTGCCTTTCAGTGATATTGTTGTTTCACGTAACCAAATCTATAACTTAACAACTGCCACAGGTACATTCTGTACAGGAATTCGCATCTTCTTAATTGCAACCGATACTATTAACTCTCGTGGTATTATTCTCCAAAACAACTTTGTAGGTCGAATTCTTGGCGCAGGTGTTGCATCTAACTTTGCAAGTAACCAAAATCCTTATGGCATTATGGTTGAAGCAGCCGGTCCTCATCCAAGACCAGGAATTAACCTGTTACACAATACAGTTAACCTTTCAGGTACAGGTATGGCTAGCGCAAACTCAGGTTGTGCAGCTCTTTACCTGAATGCAAATATCCGTGGTGGCATCTCTGCCGTTAACAATATTTTGATTAACCGCATCAACATGACGGCAACTTCAGGTCGTCGTTATGCAATCTTTGCGGGCTTTGCAACAAGTCCTTTCAATGGTCAAAACAATGTTCTTCCATTTGCAATCAACAACAACAACTACTTTGCAGGTGGAAACAATACCAATTACATCGGTGGACTTGCAACTGCTGTTCGCACCAACATCAACGATTGGAGAGGGTCAACAGCGATTGCTCCAAACTCAGATGGAAACTCGTTTTTCTGGCCAACCAAGTTCCTGAGTGATACTACTCCTGAATTTGAAATGGTTTCTTCAAGTTTGATCCCAAGTGGTGCTGCATTTGCTACCTTGATTTGTGATGATATCTATGGAAATAAGCGTTTCCAATGCGGAAGCACAACATCATTGGGACGTTGGATTGGTGCACTTGAAAATGGTACTGCTAATCCTCCATTACAAGGTGGATCTACTTATTTGATCAATGGCATTCAGAACCCTCCAGCTGCTACAGACCCAACTAGCGGTTCATTCAGCACAGTTCGTAAAGCGATTGAATACCTAAATTCACAAGGTATTGATGGATCGTTTGGTGGATTCAAGACAATTAAGTTGATGATTTCATCAGGCTATGTTGGAGAAACGGATTCATTCACAGGACCAATCACAGTGCTTGATTATCCAAGAATGAACCCATCTCGGTTGGTTGTTTTAACTCTTGCTGCCGGTAGAGCAGATACCATCAAGATAGTTCCAGCTATTCCAGCTTCTGCATTGCCAAATGCATCAGTTATTCGTTTCAGTGGTGCTAAATGGTTTACCATTGATGGTTCAAATGATGGTACTACCACTCGTGATCTGGTAATCCAAGCTCCTTCAAGCTTCACTGCTGCAAATAATAAGGTAATTGACATCATTAGTGGTGTTGACCCTATTACCAGTTTGAGGCCAAATACTACAAACATTTCAATCCGTAACACGAATATCCTTGGTAATTCAACAACAGCTGCTGTTCAAACCTTTGCGGGTATTTACTCAGGTGGTTTAGCTACTCCTTCAAACAATAGCTTTGGTAGAAATGATAACCTTACCATCGACAATAACTTTATTGGAGCTGTTAATTATGGTATTTACTTAAGAGCTTATTCTAGAAGAGATTCTATGGATCAAAACCTGACCATTAATGGAAATACTATTGGTGGAACAGTTGCTCCAGGTGGCTCAGCAAATACCAACTTTTTTGGTGGTATCAATGATGCTGCTGGCATTTATTTAGTTGGTCAGGCTAATGCTACCGTTTCTTCAAATATCATTCGTAATAACGTTCGTACCTTCACCAATCCTAAGGGTATTGAGTTGGCTACAATTGCTGGACAATATACTGGTTTAGACTCAGTCGTTACTATCAACTCGAACCGCATCTTCAATATTGGAACAAGTGCTGCAGGTGGAGCTTATGGTATCTATTTGAACTTTGGAACTGACTCTTCGAATATTCAAAGAGGTATCAATATCGTAAATAACATGATTTATGGTATTACCTCTGGTGGTACTGCAAGCACAACAGCTGCAAACTTTGCGTTGAATCCATTTGGTATTTATTTCCATGCACCTTCTACAATCATCAGAAGGAATGGCGATGTTGATATAGATGTAAATCTTTATTACAACTCAATTAACCTTGCTTTGGATAAATCAATGACAACAACTGGTGCTATCAGTGCTTGCGTTGGTATTTCTCCATCTATTATCGGAGGTATTCGTTCTTACAACAATATCTTCCAAAACCGTTTGGGTGCGAACGTTGCAACCAATGCTTATGCAGTAGCTTGTGGTGGTGCTTTCAATCCATTTAAGGAGAGCAATCATAACAACTACTATGCCGCTGCTGTTACTCCGGCAAGCAATGATTTGGTTGGTTCTAACGTAGCAACTACTGCTAAAATGGGTTACAATCATTGGACAGAAATCATGTCATTCACTGGACAGGATACTCTTTCTTTGAACTTTGTAGCTCCATTCATTTCAGATAATAACTTGTTCATCGCTCCTGGTACAACATCAGTATTGCATGGTTCGGCTAAACCATTGTTCTCTGTAACTAGTGATATTAATGGTTCATTCAGAAACTTTGCAATCCCAACAATGGGTGCTCACGAGTATGAGAATGGTGTTTACATTGATAGCGTTCAACCAAGGGTTTTCAATTCTTCTGATAAAACCAGCTGTTATGCTTTTGGTGTAACTCAGACATTTAGAATTTATGATCGTTTGGCTGCTTCAGATACACTTTACTACAGAATTAACGGTGGCGCAGTTGCAAGTTTGCAGGCCACTATTAATGATGGAACCTTAAGAACTTATGCTTTCCCTCCAATCCCGGGTTCCGCATTGCTTGAGTACCGTGTTTCTGCAAGAGATTTCCGTAATCCGCCAAATATCGGCACATATCCTTTTGGTAAAGAATGGGATACTCTAAATATCAGTATTTCAAATTTCCCTTATACCAATGGTTTCGAGGGTGCTAATAACCCAATTTGGACAGTTCAGAAAATGTCTGGTAATGCAGATTGGGAGATTGGTTCATTCGGTTCAATTTCAAATCCTCCAATTGGTGCGTTTACAGGCCAGAAAGCAGCTATGTTTAGAGCTTCTAACTACGGCGCCGGTTCTTCTGCACGTTTAGTTTCTCCTTGTCTTGACTTCACCAATTTGAAATCTCCAACCTTGCGTTTCCGTGTAACACAAAATAGTGACGTTCCAACCAAGAATGACTCAATTTCAGTTACCATTACTTTTGGTGGTGGATTCTTCTCTGTTCCTTTAAAAACTGTTCGTCGTTTACCTGATGCTGCTGGTTCGTTCAACTTCCCAGGTTGGGATGTTCGTGAAGTATGTTTGGCAGAATTTGCCGGTCTTGCTGGTTTACGTATCGGTTTTGAAGGATACGCAGCAGGTGGCGGTCAAAACATGATGATTGACGATATCGAAATCTTTGAAGATTTGCAAACTCAGAGAATCACTCCAACCATGTTTGCTCAGTGCTTTAGAGATTCAGCTACCATCGTTGTTCCAAATACAGATAGCCGTTTTAGATACTTTACCTACAATGTTAATACAGGATTGGCCATGAACTTCCGCGAAGGAACTGGTTCTTCTCTTAACATTAATTTGTATCCACCAGCTGTAGATACGCTTCCAGTTACTATTCAAGCTGTGAATATGTTCTCAGTTGCAAATGGGACAGGATTTAATGCTCCTCCAAGCTATTGCAGGAACTTCATGCTCGATACCGTTTCTATTGTTGTGAACAGATTCTACAATGGTCCATTTGTTGTTGCTGGAACTCCATTCTCTGGAAGTTACAACATTGGCGATAACAACAATCCTGATGGTTTCAAATCAGGTGATACTCTGACCTATCAGTTTGTTCCTCCTGCATTTTATACCAATGCAGATTATGGCACACGTTGGACAATTGCTTCTGTTTCAGCTCAGAATGTTACTGCAAATCCAAGAACACCATTTACTGATTTTGCAGTTGTAAATCCAACTTCTACGACACCTGGATACATCCGTGTGTTCGCAAAAAATGATCACATTGATACTACCTATCAGTTTACTGTTACAATGCGTTTGTTGGATTCAAACTGCGATTCAGTAATGTATCGTTCATTTAGAGTGGTAACTCCTCCAATTGCTGATTTCAATATTCCTACCGGCAATCTTTGTGCACTGAATATTCTAAGTTTCACTGCTGAACCTTCAATCCGTCCAAATCCATTAGTGAATGGTCCTTATACCTTCACTTGGCAGTGGGGTGATAACACAACTCCTGGTATTGGATTAAATCCTCAGAAGATTTATACAACCCCAGGTTCCTATACAATCAAGTTGTTCTTGTCAAACCGCTTTGGTGTAGTTTCAACAAAAGAAACAACCATCCAGGTTCTTCCAGCTCCGGTTGCTGATTTCACTGCATCAACTCCTTGTGCAAATGATTCGACTTTGTTTACAGCCAACAGTCAACCTACCGGAACAAGCTACAACTGGCAGTTCCCTGGAAATGTAACTGATAACCGTGATGTGGCCAGATTCAATTTCACCAAGTTTGATACTACATACACAGTAAGATTGACAATTACCAATTCAAGTGGTTGTTCAAACGTTGCTTCTAAACCATTCTACGTTTTTGCTAAACCTAAAGCTGACTTTACTTCAACTCCACACTGTTTATCGAATAATGTGCCTTTGTCGAACAGCAGTACAATTCAATCTGGTACATTAGGTTTTGAATGGAACTGGGGCAATGGTCAGACTAGCTTAGGTGCTAATCCGGTTTATAAATTCCCAACTTCAGGAACTTACAGCGTTACGTTGAAAGCAATTAGTTCATTCGGTTGCGTTGACTCAATGGTTCGCGCAGTAACCGTAAACGATAGACCATTTGCAGGATTCACAGTAGCAAATGCTTGTAAGGATGATCAAGTTGCGTTCACAAACACAACCACATTCTCAGGTGGTGCTCAAAATGTTCAGTACAGCTGGGATTTTGGAGATAATACCTTCTCTTCTTCTGCAACACCAAACAAAGTGTTCGTAGCAACAGGCTCTCGTACTGTAGTATTGAAAGCAGTTGATGCTTTGAACGGTTGTCGTGATTCGGTAAGCAAAGTAGTTACTATTAACTACAAGCCGGTTGCAACCTTCAGCGCTACTCCTGAAGCAGTTTGTGCCAACAATGATATTGTTATCTCGAACAATAGCTACACTTTTGACGGAGATCAATTTAAGTGTTCATGGGATCTTGGAAATGGTGATACCTCAACTGTTTGCGCTCCTGGTACATTTAAATATGCTACCCCAGGTTCGTATAACTTGAAGTTAACAGTAACAACTGTAAGCGGTGGTTGTAACGATGTTCGTATTATTCCTATCACAGTTAGCGCACCTCCTGCATTGACAATCGATACCCAATATGTTGACAAGAACTTGTTCCCGTATTGCGATTACAGCTCCAAGTTGAAATTCAGCCCAAGCATCAAAAATGCTATTAGCTATACTTGGAACTTCGGTGACAGAGATTCTTCAACTTCAAAACAACCTGAACCTGTGTTCACTTATCCAGATCGTGGTACATTCAATGTTCGTTTAACTGTTGAAGATATCGGTGGTTGCAAAGTGACTAAAATTCAGCCTGTATTGGTTGATTGTAAAGTGGGTGTTCAGGATGAATTAGCTAGCCAGTTCAATCTGTCTGCTTATCCAAATCCATTCAGCAATACAGCTTCATTACGCTTTGAATTGGCTCAGTCTGAACTTGTAAAAGTTTCTGTGATTGATATGTTGGGTAGAGAAATGAAAATTACCAATCTTGGTAGATTATCAGGTGGCAAGCATGATGTAGTACTTGATGAAAGTTACTTCGGAAGTGCTGGTAGCTATATGGTGAAAATCCAAATTGGAGATACCAATGTTTACAAGCAATTGATTAAACAATAAATCATTGAAATCAAAAGAAAAGGGGGCCTTGGCCCCCTTTTTTTATATCGTCAATTGTTTGGTGGTAAATCAGCTTTCTGGCTATATTTGCAGCCTTGCACCCATAGTTTAATGGATAAAATGTCAGATTCCGGTTCTGATGATAGGGGTTCGACTCCCTTTGGGTGCACCAGATTATTCCTTTTTATCAAGGAGTCAAATTACCTTTATGCAGCAAACAGTTAAAAATCCTGCTCATTCCAGAACCATCATGAATGAGATGGTATTGCCTAATGATACGAATACCTTAAATAATTTGATGGGAGGACGTTTGCTACATTGGATGGATATTGCTGCTGCAATTGCGGCTCAAAAGCATGCGCAAAAAACAGTTGTAACTGCATCTGTTGACAGCGTAAGTTTTGGAAAATCCATTAAACTAGGAGATGTGGTTACTTTACAGGCAGAAGTTTCACGTGCCTTCCATAGCAGTATGGAAGTTTATATAAAAGTTTGGGCTGAAAATATTCCTAGTGGTGAGAAATTTCTTAGCAATGAGGCCTATTATACCTTTGTTGCATTGGATAGAAATGGAGGTCCGGTTTTGGTTAATCAGTTGGAGCCTGAAACTGAGGAAGAAAGGAAAAGGTTTGATGGTGCTTTAAGGCGTAGACAACTGCGTCTTATCTTGGCAGGTAAAATGAAGCCGGATGATGCCACTGAATTGAAGGCACTTTTTACGAAAGATTGATTTATCTGTTTGCCTTTTCTACCATTTCTTAAGTTTTCTCGTTTTTAAAATTTCGTCAGTTAGTGGCTTTGTGGCTACTGAAATCCAGTTCTTTCTGGTTTTTTAGCTTGATTGATAATGGGTTGCTAATGATTTGACATTCAATTAGCTTCGTCTTTTAAATTTTACTTTTGGAAATTAGTTTTTGAAATGGTTTGATTTTAAGCAGGAAAGCCTAATTTTGCGCCACTATTTCTACTTTCAACAAATTCATAACTATGTCTAAATCAGGAGTTGTAGCTCAGGTAATTGGTCCGGTAGTTGACGTTAGCTTTTCGGAGGAGGGTGTAAATCTTCCAAAAATCTATGACGCCCTCTACATTGATAAAGCGGATGGAACACGAATCATTTTAGAGTGCCAAAAGCACTTAGGTGAAAATATGGTAAGAACCGTTGCCATGGATAGTACCGATGGTTTGGTTCGTGGAATGGAGGTGAAACAGACCAGTGCTCCTATCTCAATGCCTGTTGGTGATGAAATTCGCGGAAGGTTATTCAACGTTGTTGGTCAAGCCATCGACGGTATGAAGACTGTTCAAAACGAACAAACGCGTTCAATTCACCGTGATGCTCCTCGTTTTGAGGATCTTTCTACTCAAGCAGAGCCACTTTATACAGGTATTAAAGTTATCGACCTTATTGAGCCATATGCAAAAGGTGGTAAAATTGGTTTGTTCGGTGGTGCCGGTGTTGGTAAAACAGTATTGATCATGGAGCTTATCAATAACATTGCAAAAGCATACGATGGTATGTCGGTATTTGCCGGTGTTGGTGAGCGTACTCGTGAAGGAAATGACCTTCTGCGTGAAATGATTGAGTCGGGTGTAATTAAGTACGGTAAAGATTTCCAACACAATATGGAAGAAGGTGGTTGGGATCTTAGCAAGGTTGATTACAATGAACTTGCAAAATCTCAAGCAACACTCGTTTTTGGTCAAATGAATGAGCCTCCTGGGGCTCGTGCTCGTGTAGCTTTGTCGGGTTTGACTGTTGCTGAATATTTCCGTGATGGTGATGAAAAAACCGGTGGTCGTGATATCCTTTTCTTCGTAGATAATATCTTCCGTTTCACTCAGGCTGGTTCTGAAGTATCTGCTTTGCTTGGTCGTATGCCATCAGCGGTAGGTTATCAGCCAACTTTGGCTACTGAAATGGGTGCGATGCAAGAGCGTATTACATCAACTAAGCGTGGTTCAATTACATCAGTTCAGGCCGTTTACGTTCCTGCGGATGACTTGACTGACCCAGCTCCAGCAACAACATTCGCTCACTTGGATGCTACAACTGTATTGAACCGTAAGATTTCTGAGTTAGGTATTTATCCTGCTGTGGATCCTCTGGATTCTACTTCACGCATCCTTACTCCAGATATTCTTGGTGATGCTCACTATAACTGTGCTCAACGCGTTAAGTCAATTCTTCAGCGTTATAAAGAGCTTCAAGATATCATCGCTATCTTGGGTATGGATGAATTGAGTGAAGATGATAAATTGGTTGTATCTCGCGCTCGTCGTGTTCAACGTTTCCTTTCTCAGCCGTTCCACGTTGCTGAACAGTTTACTGGTTTAAAAGGTGAGCTGGTGAAAATTGAAGATACGATCAAAGGTTTCAATATGATTATGGATGGCGAGTTGGATCATCTTCCTGAAGGTGCATTTAACTTGGTTGGTACCATTGAACAAGCAATTGCTAAAGGCGAGAAAATGCTTGCTGAAGCTAAATAATCAAAACAATGCAATTAGATATTATTACAGCCGATAAGGACATTTTCTCTGGTGAGGTTACTGCTGTAACACTTCCCGGGAGCAAAGGAAGATTCCAAGTGTTGAACAATCACGCTGCTTTAATTTCCAGTTTGGATAAAGGAACAGTGGTTGTTGAATCTCGTGAAGGAAAAAAGGAGTTTTCTATTGGTGGTGGTGTTGTTGAAGTTTTGAATAACAAAATCACTGTTTTGGCTTAAGTTCTTTTCGCACTATAGAAAAAGCTGCTCTTCGGGGCAGCTTTTTTTTTGCTCATCGTATTTATTTACCCCATAGCTTCATGATTTTCCTTTGGTGTAAGGCCTGTTCCTATTTTTTGATTTATGCTTAACTTTACTGAATAACATGACTAAAGCAAACCTATATTGGATTTGCCAGATTGGAGGATGGTTTTTCTTTGTTCTGGTAGAATTTATCGGATACGGAAATACTTTCGGGTACAATAAACTATTGGTGTTTAATGTGGTCGTTAATTTTGTGCTTGGGTTAAGCTTTACCCACTTGTATCGCCTTTTTTTAATTCGGACTCAGTGGCTCAAACTCCCTTTATCTTCATTAATTCCCAGGGCAATCTTTGGAGTGATAGTGGTTTCTGCTTTGCTTACTACTTTTAATATTTGGTTAGATAGATTAACAGTTCCTCTTATGGGTCAATTACCAATTGATTTGGTGTTGATACTGAATTATCTTTTTAATTGGAGCAAGTACATTCTGATGTGGGCCTTGGTCTATCACCTGTTTCAGTACTGGGAGAAATCCTTAGAAGCGGAGCGTAGCCGGTATCATATGCAGGCAATTTTGAGAGAGAACCAGTACAATAACCTTAGAACTCAGCTTAATCCACATTTTTTGTTCAATAGCTTGAATGGAATCCGCACCCTCGTTGATTTGGAGCCTGATATGGCAAAGGAAGCTATATCCAGATTATCAGATTTGCTTAGAAGTTCATTGCAAATGAATAAGCAAAAAACGGTTCGTCTTGAACAGGAATTGAGCACTGTAGAAAATTACTTATTGATTGAAAAAATTCGATTTGATGAGCGTCTAGTTTATAAATTTGAAATAGATGATTCCGTAAGGCATGTTCAAATTCCGCCGATGATGCTTCAAACCCTTGCAGAAAACGCTGTTAAACACGGTATTTCAAAAATAAAACAGGGTGGGGAGATCCAAATTCGTGCATTTGCTTTGAAGGATAGACTAAGAATTGAAATAGTTAATACCGGAAAGTATGAACCTGTTTTGAATGAGGATTCAACCGGTTTGGGACTTGAAAATACAAGGGAGAGATTGCATCTCCTTTACGATGATAAAGCCAGTTTTGAAATTTGTAATTTAGGAGAGAATCAGGTACTCGCACTAATTGAAATACCATTATGATAAGCACTATTATTGTTGATGATGAACGTTTGGCCCGTGAAGGGCTGAAAGGAATGTTGAAGGAGTTTACCGACATTCAAATTGTAGCTGAAGCCGCCGATGTTGATGAGGCATTGGAGTTGATTGACAGGCATAAGCCACAATTGTTGTTTCTTGATATCAATATGCCAGAGAAAAATGGCTTTGATTTGCTTGAAGAGCTCATTGAAACGCCGGTAGTTGTATTCACAACAGCTTACAATGAATTTGCTATTAAGGCATTCGAGAAAAATGCCATTGATTATCTACTCAAGCCTATTTCTGCGGATAGATTGAGAGAGGCTGTTCAAAAAGCAAGAAAGCAAATTGAGGATATTCGAGTTCAGGCCCAACGTGATGTTTTGCAACCTGATGAAAAGGTATTTATTCGTGATGGCGACAGATGTTGGTACATTAAACTTGAAGATATCCGCCTAATTGAAAGCGCAGGTAATTATGCAAAGATTCATTTCGACAGGTATCAACCCTTAATTCATCGAACCCTGAATTCCCTCGATGAGCGCTTGAGTAATAAATTGTTCTTCAGGGCTAATCGTCAGCAAATCATCAACCTAAATTACATTGATAAAATTGAGCCTTTTTTCAATAGTGGATTTTTGATGTACCTGAAAGATGGAACAAAGGTAGAAGTTAGCCGCCGGCAGGCCGTTAAGTTTAAAGAAATGATGAGTCTTTAAAAGTTACGTAACAGGATGCCTATTTTACCGCGTCCTGTTACTTGAACTTTCACCGCATCTGGAGTTATGAAAACAGTTCCGGGCTCTATTCTTTCTACAGAACCATTCAATACCAGATTTTGCCCATAACTCTTATTCAAAGCTTGATTTGCAAGCAATTTTGCATCGTCTAATTGTTTGGATAGGTTAAATCGCATCTGCTGTTCCAGGTTTGATTTAAAACTTTTTGAATTGAGCAACCAGGAAGCTGATTTTACGAGTAAATCTCTTGTTTTCAGGTTGAAATCGAAAGCCTGAACCTCAATTTCTTTTGTGGATGAATTGAAAACGGGCTTTCCTTCTAGGTAAACAACTCCATTGATGTTTTTTCCAAGTCCGGATTTTTTTACCTTACCATCCAACTTCAAACCAAGCAATAATTTCTCACCGTATGGAAATGCCTGAGCCTCGCGAATGATGATTTTATAATCGCTTGATTCCAGCATATAACCGCTTGCGCCAATTTTATTTTTTAATTGCTCGTTGATTTGACTAAAAGGGACTTCAGCCATCAAATTCAAATTAACTTCCTCTTTTAAGTTGTTACCCGTTTTAAGTTCAGGAAGGCTTACTGTTGGCGACTCCGAGTCAGGTTTTTTGCCGGAAACTACCTCTATCACCGAGCTCAATCCTGTTTGAATGGTGAGCATAGAATCAGAAACCTGAATAGGACTTAAGTAAGCCTGCCTCGGGGAAATCTTTAGCCAACTATTCGTTTTCTCATCCAGAAGAAGTGGTGCTTTTAAGTACTCCCAGTTTTTTTGAGCTTGTGCACGTAGGTTCACTTGCTTAGGGATTTCCTTGTCGATAAACTGGCTAATCTTGTCGGATTGGTTCTGAATTATACTGGCAAATAAAGAAGGAAAGTCCAGTTTGAAGTTTCCAATTTCTAGAGTGGGTAGATCCTCCCAACGAACTTGGGTTTTGGATTTTAAGTTGAGATTCCAGGATTGATCTACCGATGGAATGGAGTTTAAAACAATTGTTGCACTCAGGTTAAAAGGTTGTTCTTTGTTGATGTCGATTCCCAGAATTCGCTGTTGAAGGCGATAGACCCCCGAAATTTGCAATGGTGCAGTGATCGAAATGCTGTTTCCACTACCTGAAATTTGAAAATCGTTTCGTTTAGAAATGTTCAGTTTTAGTTGATCCTTGCCATTGTCGTCAAAGGATAAATCCTGAAAGAGCATCCCTTTAAATTTTGAATTCAAGGATTGTCCTACTTCTTTCAAATTTACTCTCACGGGTGCCGCAATTCCAGAAACCAATCGAGGTGGTGTGGTATACGTTATTTTACTTTGGTCAGGGGCTTCAATTTGAGGAGTTTTACAGCCAAACCAGGCTAATATCGAGGCGATGCTTATCATAAAAAGGCTGCTGAATTTCATATGTTTTGCCATCAGTTCGCAAAAATACACCTAATTTCGTCGCATGAATGCACCTTTAATCGCTCCTTCGGTCTTATCCGCTGATTTTGCTAATTTAGGGCGTGATTGTGAGATGGTAAACTCAAGTCGCGCCGATTGGTTTCATGTTGATGTAATGGACGGTGTTTTTGTTCCTAATATTTCATTCGGATTCCCGGTTATTAAATCCATCAAAAAAATAGCACAAAAGCCGCTTGATGTGCATTTGATGATTGTTCAGCCGGAGCGCTATATTCAGGATTTTAAAGATGCAGGTGCAGATATTTTGAGCGTACATATTGAAGCCTCTACCCATTTGCACCGCACCTTGGCAGCCATAAAACAAGCCGGCATGAAAGCGGGTGTTGCCGTTAATCCGCATACTCATGTGAGTTTGTTGGAAGATTTGTTACTGGATATGGATGTGGTGTGTTTGATGAGTGTAAACCCCGGTTTTGGAGGTCAGAAGTTTATTGAAAATACCTATGCTAAATGTGCTCGCCTACGCGAAATGATTGATGCTGCTGGCTCTTCGTGTTTGATTGAAATTGATGGAGGAGTAAATGCCGAAACAGCGCCAAGACTGCTGGAAGCTGGAGCAGATGTGCTTGTTGCCGGAAATTATGTGTTTGGCTCCAAGGACCCGCTAGCAACCATTGAAGGCTTAAAATCGCTTTGATGCATGTAAGTCTATCCCAGATTTGGGTTTACCCCATTAAATCACTTGGTGGTTTTGAGGTAAATTCCTGGAAGATTGATAAAGAGGGATTGTTGTTCGACAGGCAGTGGATGCTTGTTGATGCAAATTATCAGTTTATCACTTTGCGAGAGGAACATAAGCTGGTGGATTTAGTTGTTCTTGCCTTTGAACCAAATGCAACTTCAATGCAGGTTCTAAATAAACAAAGTGGTGAGCAATTAGTAGTTCCAATAGAATTCACTACAAATCAATTTGCACAGGTTCAAGTTTGGGAGGATAGCGTATCTGCTATGGTTGCAGAGGAGGGCATAAATTCCTGGTTCAGTGCATTTTTGAATAGGGAAGTAAAATTAGTGAAGAAGGTTCCTGGTACCATACGTCAAGTTGATTTGAAATTCGCAGCTCCAGGCGAATCAACAGGATTTTCAGATGGTTTTCCGGTTTTACTTGTGGGTCAATCCTCACTTGATTTGATTCGCCAAAAAAGTGGAGTAAATCTCGAAACTGTGCGTTTTCGCCCAAATCTTGTTGTGGATGGACTACCTCCCCATGAGGAAGATAAAGTTGCCAATTTTAAATTTTCAGATTTTCACATTCAACCCGTAAAACCTTGCGCCAGATGCCAGGTTACTACACTTGATCCATTTACGGGTGAGGCTGGTGTGGAACCCTTAAGGACTTTAAGTACATACAGAAAAAGTGGAAATAAAATTTTGTTTGGAATGAATTGTCTGGTTCAGGGTAATGGACTCATCAATAAGGGTGATTCTGCGTTTGTTTCCATGCCTTGAAACACTTATCGTTGCTGTAAATAGAATAAGAAATAGGATTGATTTCCGTTTTGAAAAACTCATGAAAAAAAATCTATTGCTTCTGTACTTCTGGGTTGGATTTTCGGTTGCTTTATTTGCCCAAGATGCAAGCTTATATGGAATAGTAAGCGATTCATCAGGGAAACCAGTTGCTGATGTGAATATCCAAGTTTTAGGGGTGAAGCAAAATACCTTGAGTGAATTGGATGGTTCTTATAAGCTTCAGGTTCCTTCCGGAAGGGTTTTAGATGTTGTTTTTTCATTTGTGGGCAGTAAGCCAAAGCGCTTACAAGTTCCAGCTTTGTTGCCTGGTCAAGAGTACAAATTGCATGTTACCCTGAATTTCGGTGTTGAATTAGACCAATTTGTATTTATGGATGAAAGTGGCAGAGGAAGAGCGTCTTCTTATATAATTGATCCCAGAAGATCGAGTTCTTTGCCCAATGTAAGTGGAAGTTTTGAGAAGATTTTGACCACCTTGCCGGGTGTAACATCAAACAATGAGCTTAGTGCTCAATACAATGTTCGTGGAGGGAATTTTGATGAAAACCTGGTTTATGTAAACGATATCGAAATTTATCGTCCTTTCCTTCCCAGAAGCGGTCAACAGGAAGGCCTAAGTTTTATTCATTCTGAACTGGTTCAAAATGTGAAGTTTTCTGCCGGTGGATTTGAAGCGAGGTACGGAGATAAACTAAGTTCGGTTCTCGATATCAAGTACAAAGATCCTAAGAAATTTGCAGCCTCTTTGAATACAGGTTTGCTTGGAGTAATGGCACATGTTGAGGGTGCAAGTTCCGATTATCGATTTACATGGCTATTGGGTGCAAGGTATTGGAGTAATGCCTATGTGTTGGGTACGCTTGATGTAAAGGGCGACTATAAACCAAGTTTTTATGACGTTCAAACCCTATTAACCTATCATTTTACAGACAATCTCAGTTTGTCATATCTAGGAAGCTTTGCCCGTAACAACTACTTCTTTATTCCTCAAAATCGCGAAACGGTTTTTGGAACAGTTAACGCAGCTTACCAATTGCAAATCTTTTTTGACGGGGCTGATTTAATGTCGTATCAAACCAGTACTCATGCAGCAAGCTTGGTTTATAAGCCTACAAGCAGAACACAATTGAAGTTAATTGCATCCAGCTTTTCCTCAGATGAAAGCGAGGTGTTTACTGTTGAAGGGGCTTACCGTTTAAGCGATATTGAAACAGATTTGGGTTCTGATGATTTTGCGCGAGCCAGAAGTTTACGTGGTGTAGGCTATTTTATCAATAATGCAAGAAATTACATCAGCGCTAGGGTTAATAATGTAGGTCATAGAGGTTATCATTCCTTTGCTTCGAATCAACTTCAATGGGGTGCTTTTTTTCAAACCGAACAAATTACAGACCGATTGCATGAATGGTTTTATGATGATTCTGCAGGCTTTTCTCGCCCTGTTTTGGTTCAGGATTCTTTGTTTGAACTCAACTCTTTTCTGAGTACCCGCCTAGGAATTAGCTCGTACCGGATTAATGGTTATGTGCAAAATTCACAAACCCTAAATAAGGCGTATAACATGCAGTTAACTTATGGACTTCGTGCTAACTACTGGAGCTTGAACCAAGAAGCAGTTGTGAGTCCAAGGGTACAGTTTTCGTTTGAACCCAATAAGGTTTTTAACAAGCGCATTTCCGATAAAATCAGTAAAGGTGAAGAAACGGCTTCTGCCTTGCGTAAAAACTGGGTAATACGAGCGGCATGGGGTTATTATTATCAACCCCCGTTTTATAGAGAATTGCGTAACTACCAAGGTGAACTAAATACCAAACTTCGTGCACAAAAAGCCATTCATTACGTGCTTGGAGGTGATATGAATTTTACGGCCTGGAATAGGCCATTTAAGTTTGTGGCCGAGGCTTATTATAAGCAATTATCAAACCTGGTTCCCTATGAAATCGACAACGTAAGAATACGTTACCTTGCCAATAACAACAGCTCAGGTTATGCAGCCGGTTTGGATTTTAGAATAAATGGGGAATTTGTAAAAGGTGTTGAAAGCTGGGCAAGTTTGGGATTGTTAAAAACGCAAGAGAAAATTACCGGGCAAAAGGATATTGCCGGGAATGATGTAAAAGCCGAGTACATTCCCAGGTTAACAGACCAACGCGTGACTTTCGCAATTTTCTTTCAAGATTACCTCAGGAGGAATAAAAACTACCGCATGAACCTGAATTTGGTATATGGAACTGGTTTCCCATTTGGTGTTCCCGATCAAAACAGGAACAACGATTTAAGCAGAATGCCGAGTTATCGAAGGGTAGATATAGGTTTTAATAAGGTCTTGATTCCCGAAGGCTTGAAGAAAAGAGATAATTTCTGGAAGCGGAATATTGAATCGGCTTGGATTGGACTTGAGGTGTTTAATATCCTCGGGGTAAACAATACCATCAGTTACATTTGGATTCAGGATGTAGAAGCAAATCGCTATGCTGTTCCGAATTACTTGACCAATAGGAGATTGAACCTGCGCTTGATGATGCGATTTTAGGTGCTGAAAGGGCACAAAAAAGGGCAAGCTTACTGCATCGCACCGCTACAACCTCACGCCCTTGCTTCGGTCAAGACCTGGGGGATTAGAGGGAGCTGGTCGTACAGGGCTCACCCAAGTGCAAAAGTAATCAAAACTTGTTCCTGAGCAAATACTTTCATGCATTCAGCCATCTTTTTTCATTTTTCTACCAATGGTTCAATCGACTGTATTTCCATTTTGATAATTCCCCAATCCGACTACTTTTGTCGGCATTCCAAACCAAACTAATACATGCAGAATCTGATTCAGGAATTAGAAACCCGTTTAGACAAGATTTATCAAGGTGGTGGTGCTAAAGCTGCCGCTAAACAGAAGGAAAAAGGGAAAATGCTTGCTAGAGAGCGCGTCAATTATTTGCTTGATAAAGACTCCCCTCAAATTGAAATTGGTGCATTAGCAGGATATGAGATGTATGCTGAACACGGTGGATGCCCAAGTGCAGGTGTTGTAGTGGTAATGGGTTATGTGAGCGGAAGACAATGCATTGTTGTAGCCAATGATGCAACTGTAAAAGCAGGCGCCTGGTTTCCAATTACAGGAAAGAAGAACCTAAGGGCCCAGGAAATTGCTATAGAGAATAAATTACCTATTATTTATTTGGTTGATTCAGCTGGCGTTTATTTGCCCATGCAAGACGAAATCTTTCCGGATAAAGAACATTTTGGACGAATTTTCAGAAACAACGCAGTAATGAGTAGCATGGGAATCACCCAGATTGCAGCTGTAATGGGGTCATGTGTTGCTGGCGGAGCTTACTTGCCCATTATGAGTGATGAAGCCATGATAGTTGATAAGACAGGTTCAATCTTTTTGGCGGGTTCATACCTGGTTAAGGCTGCAATTGGAGAAGATATCGACAATGAAACTTTGGGAGGGGCATCTACACATTGTGAGATTAGTGGTGTTACCGATTATAAGTTTGAGAATGATGCTGCCTGCCTAGACAGAATTCGCAGCATCATGGATAAAATTGGAGACTATGAGAAAGCTGGTTTCAACCGAGCCGAGCCAAAGCTTCCTGCCAAGAAAATGGATGATGTGTACGATGCGGTAGCCAACTTCTCAAAGCCTTTTGACGTAATGGAAATCATTGAAAGGCTTGTTGATGATGGAAGTTTCGACCCCTATAAAGAGTTGTACGGAAAAACCATTACCTGCGGCTATGCTCGTATTGATGGATGGGCTGTTGGAATTGTTGCCAACAACCGCCTGGTTGTTAAAGCCAAGAAACCTAAGCAAAGTGCAGGTGATAATCCAATGGAAATGCAAATTGGAGGCGTAATTTATTCAGATAGTGCTGATAAGGCCGCTCACTTTATCATGAATTGCAATCAGAAAAAGATTCCATTGGTGTTTTTGCAGGATGTTACCGGATTCATGGTAGGTTCGAGAAGTGAACACGGTGGAATTATTAAAGATGGTGCTAAGTTGGTTAATGCTCAGGCCAATTCAGTGGTTCCAAAGTTTACAGTAATTACCGGCAACTCGTATGGAGCTGGTAACTACGCTATGTGTGGAAAAGCCTATGATCCAAGATTAATAGTTGCTTGGCCAAATGCGAAGATAGCCGTAATGGGAGGAGCTCAAGCTGCCAAGGTCCTACTTCAGATTGAAGAGGCTGCACTTAAAGCAAGAGGAGAGGAGATTGATGAAGCAAAACATCAAGCCTTACTTGAGAAAATTACAGCACGTTACGAGCATCAAACTGAACCTTATTATGCAGCAGCGCGCTTGTGGGTAGATGCCATCATCAATCCAACTGAAACCCGGAAATGGATTAGTATGGGAATTGAAGCAGCTAACCACGCTCCCTTGCAGAAGGAGTTTCGTCCGGGCGTAATTAGAACTTGATTTATTGAATAGCCTATGAAATTTCTAGTTGTACTCCTAACACTCTTCCTTTTCACTTTCAATTCTTTTGCACAACAGGTTAAAGGGCCAAGACCTAATTGGGTTAAGCCAGAGTTGGTGCCTTTTGAAGCAAAATTGAATGAGCATGAGATTGGTCTCGGGTATGGTGCTTTACTAATAGACCATCAGTATAATTTGATGGAGGAGGAAGAGTATTACCACAGTGCAATTAAAGTAATTAATGAAACTGGTGTACAGGAGGCATCCAGCCTTTCAATTGCTTTTGATCCGGCTTATCAGAAGCTAAGGATACACCGGATTTTGATTTGGCGGAACGGCAAATCGACAGACCAATTGCCAAATTTGAAAATAGAGCTCTTGCATCAGGAGGCCAATCTTCAAGATCAGATATACAATGGAAAGCTCACTTCCTTTGTGAATCTAAAAGATATTCGAAAAGGTGATATTATAGAGTATGAATATACCTTGACAGGATTTAATCCTGTTTTTAAGGGAGTTTTCTCTACTATTGAGTCTGTAGGTTTTTCAGAACCGGTTCCTTTGATTTCGTTCCGATTGTTAGCTCCAACGGATAGGTTCTTTATTAGTAGAGCTTTTGGGAAAAAAAGTATCAATTTCAAGACAAGTCCAAAAGGAACTTATAAAGAAATGTACTTTAAGACCTCAAGTCTTGAGTCGGTTCAAGGTGAGGAAAATACTCCCGGTTGGTATTTTACCTGGCCCGTTTTTGCAATAACTGAATTTAGAAATTGGGAGCAGGTTAGATCATGGGCAAAAGAGTTGTTCATGTTCTCTGGTGCCTCAGCAGAAATAAAAAAGGCAATTGCTAAAATCAAAGAACGGTCGACAAGTGAAACTGACTTTATCATGAATTGCATTCGTTTTGTTCAAGATGAGGTAAGGTATACAGGAATTGAAGCCGGAATTCACTCACATAAACCACACAATCCGGATGTTGTATTGAAACAGCGTTTTGGCGATTGTAAAGACAAAAGTTTATTGTTGGTAAGCATGCTTATGGAGGCTGGTTATAACGCTTATCCTGTTCTCGTTTCAACTAGCTATGGAAAATCATTACCAGGCCTTCTTGCGGATGGATTGTGGTTTAACCATGCAATAGTTGGCTTTTCTTATGGTGGGGAGCATTTTTATGTAGACCCAACAATCTCTAACCAAGGAGGTGATTTGCGCAATTTTCAGATTCCTGATTATGGTTACGGCCTGCGCATAGGACCGGAATTTGTTGGGGAAAACTTAAATATGCTGGCTTCTAATCCCTCTGTGGCAATAACAAAGATCACTGAAAATTATTTTGTTAAAGATTCAATAGGCCCTGTAAATCTTGAGGTGGTTACCATTTATAATGGCGCTGATGCCGATGCAATGCGTGGGCAATTGGCTTCAAATAGTAAAAAGTCAATGGAAGCTAGTTACTTGGATTATTACAAAAAACTGTATCCAGGGACAAGTCGAACTGGCGAAATCCAGATTGAGGATGATAGAATGGCGAATGAATTACTGGTTAAGGAGTATTATACCATCCAATCGCTTTGGCACTACAATGAAGAATTGAAAGTGATGAATTTGGAACTCTATTCAAATTCAATCATGAATTCGATTGTCAAACCGGAAAAAAGAGAAAGATTTACTCCTTTCGCCTTGGCATATCCAAAGCAAATTCAGTTGGATATTCGGGTTCGATTGCCGGAGAGCTGGCCAATAAATCCTAAAACTATAGAGGTTGAAAACCCAGCATTTAAATTTGTTTATAGCACAAAAAATGAATCTGATCAGGATGTTTTGGTTACCTACCAATACAGAAGCCTGAAACCTGAGGTTGATCCTGACCAATCTGCCACATTTTACGCTGACCTGGAGAAATTGAATCAATTTGGTTCTTATCAATTCAGTTGGTCGAGTGACACCATTTCCGGTGCCGGGTCAACAGTTGATCCAGAGAAAGACGGCCTGAATACAACTTTTCTTTTGTATGGAAACCTGTTACTTACTGGTTTAGTAATTTTATTCTATTTGCTTTATAAGTGGAACCCTTCGTTTTCATTCGAGGCAATAGAGGACGAGCCAAATTCAATTGGTTCTTGGTTGATTCTTATCGCGTTAGGATTAGGTGTTTCAGTTCCAGTTCACGTGTACCATTTATTTACCTCCGATTTTTTCAATCAAGGACTTTGGAACAATATCAGTAATGAGGGAAGTGCCTTCTACAATCCTGATATAGCCAACTTGTTTTTTGTTGAGTACCTATTTCGTGTTTATGCGCTTACCGCTACTATTTTCTTAAATATCCTTTTTTACACACGCAGGAATTCATTTCCGATTTTTTATTCCGTTTACTTAGCGAGTGTGCTAGTATATGCTATTCTTGAATACTTAGCTTCTACAAGTTTGGCTATGGATGAGGCAACTAAGAGTGATGCCTTAAAAGCTTTGAGCCAGTCAATTGTTAGTTGTGCGGTTTGGATTCCCTATATCTGGATTTCTCATTATTCTCGAAATACCTTTTTGGTGAAGTTTGAATCAAAGCAGGAAAAGCTTGAAAAACGTTTACAAGAACTAGAAAGCTTACAAAATTTTTCTGAGCCTTCAGTTTCAAAAGAAAATGAAAATTTAGGCATCAAGGACGAACAATCGGAATAAAGTTTTATACCAATTTTTCGGTTAGCTTGGCAATTTGTTTAGCTGCAGGTTTCCCTTCGTAAAGTATTGAATACACACAATCTAAAATGGGCATTTTAACCTGAGCTTTTTGATTGAGTTCGTACATGTTTTTGGTTGCATAATAGCCCTCCGCAATCATTTTCATTTCCAGTTGCGCAGACTGTACAGTGTATCCTTTGCCAATCATATTTCCAAAGCTTCGGTTTCGGCTATGGATGGAATATCCGGTTACCAATAAGTCACCTAAATAGGCGCTGTGATTGATTTTGCGGTTAACATCAGTGATGTTTTTTAAAAAGCGTTTCATCTCCCGAATGCTATTACTCATGAGTACAGCTTGAAAATTATCGCCATAGCCAAGTCCATGGCAAATGCCGGCTGTCACTGCGTAAATATTTTTTAATACAGCACCGTATTCAGTTCCACGTACATCACTTGAAACAACAGTACGAATAAATCTGCAGGATAGCAGGGTGGCAAAGGCGCGTGCAGTTTCCTGACTTTCACCTGCAATAGTTAAATACGATAATTTTTCGGAGGCCACTTCCTCTGCATGGCAGGGTCCCGAAATTACCAAAATATGGTTTGAAGGAATCCCATAGTGTTGAATGAAATAGTCGCCAACGATTTGTTTGGTACTTGGAACAAGACCTTTAATGGCGGAAACAATAATTTTACCAGCGAATAATTCAAGCGGTATGCCACTTAAACTAGCCTCCAGAAAGGCCGCCGGAACAGCAATCACTAACAAATCACTTTCAGAAATGACATAGTTCAAATCTGAAGAAACCTCTACCGCATCCGGATGGATTTCAACCGAGCTCAGGTAGTCGGGATTATGCTTGTTTGAACGAATGTAAAAAGCTTTTTCTTCGCTGCGGACCCACCATTTCACACTCTTTAAATTGGTTTCAGGCAAGACCTTATGTTCTGAAAGAATCTTTACCAATGCGGTTGCCCAGCTTCCTCCGCCAATTACTGCTACACGTTCAAGCGTTTTGATCATGCTGCAAAATAAGAAATCCTGATTTGATTCGCTTGGATTAGAAACGAAACAGCCGCAGAATTGCAATTCTGCGGCTGTTTAACCTATTCGGAATTAATCCTGACTTGGTGTTTCCGGATTATGTCCTTGTTCACCGTTGTTTTCTCTGGGTTCGCGACGTTCACGTTGTTCGTGTCTTGGTCTGCGATCTCCTCCACGGTCGTTGCCACGGTTATCACCTTCCCGACGTGGTGGGCGACTTTCACGCGGTGGCTGTTCTACCCAACCTTCAGGTTTTGGTAGAAGTGCTTTGCGAGAAAGTTTAAGTTTACCAGTTTTCTTATCAACCTCAATCAGTTTTACCTGTATTTCTTCACCAACCTGAAGCACTCCTTCCATGCTTGGAAGACGCTTGTAGCTGATTTCCGAAATGTGAAGAAGGCCGTCTTTTCCTGGAAGAATTTCAACAAAAGCTCCAAAGTCAACGATTGATTTTACAACACCATTGTAGGTAGCATTCAATTCAGGAACTGCAACAATTCCTTTGATCATTTTGAGGGCTTTTGCCATCGCTTCGCCATTGTTGGATGCAATTTCAACTATTCCCTTTTCACCTTCTTCTGTAATGCTGATTACAGTTCCGGTTTCCTTCTGAATACCTTGAATAATTTTACCACCTGGGCCAATAACAGCTCCAATGAATTCTTTATCAATATAAATGGTTTCAATGCGTGGAGCATGAGGTTTAAGGTCGGCATTAGGAGCAGAAATGGTTTTATTCATTTCGTTCATAATATGCAAACGTCCGGCTTTGGCTTGATTCAAAGCTTCTTCAACCATTTCCCACTTTAGACCATTGATTTTGATGTCCATCTGGCAGGCCACAATTCCTTTGTTTGAACCAACCACTTTGAAGTCCATATCACCCAAGTGATCTTCATCGCCCAAAATGTCTGAAAGGATAGAATATTTACCGGTGCTTTCGTCACTAATCAAGCCCATTGCAATACCTGAAACGGCACTTTTAATTTTGATACCTGCATCCATCAATGCTAAAGAACCTGCACATACTGTTGCCATTGAGGAAGAGCCATTCGATTCTAGAATATCACTTACAATACGGATGGTATACGGATTTTCTTCGCGAGAAGGCAAAACGCGCTTAATGCCACGAAGTGCAAGGTTTCCGTGTCCAATTTCTCTACGTCCAGGGCCACGATTTGGCTTTACTTCACCTGTAGAGAAGCTAGGGAAATTGTAATGCAGCATGAATTTTGCGTAGCCTTGATTCATTGGAGAATCAAGCAATTGCTCGTCAAGTTTTGAACCCAGGGTTACTGTGGTTAACGACTGAGTCTCGCCACGGGTAAACACTGCTGAACCGTGTGCTGCGGGAAGGTAGCCCACTTCCGACCAAATTGGTCTGATTTCGTCGAGAGCACGACCATCAAGACGTTGCTTTTCATCCAAAATCATTTTGCGAACAGCATTGTACTCTACATCGTGAAAGTATTTATTCATGAGGAAAGAGTCTACCACCGCATCTTCAGGAAGACTGGCTTTGTATTCTTCGCGAACCGCTTTGAAAGCGGCTGAACGCTCAGCTTTGCTCAATTTTGATTTAGCAATGGCGTAAATCTTATCGTAGGCAAAGGCATGAATTGCTTTTTCTAATTCTTCATCAGAACGCTCGTGATTGTATTCGCGAACCGGTTTTTTGCCACCTAGCATTTCACACAGTTCCCACTGAGCTTTGATTTGAAGTTTGATTGCTTCATGGGCAAATTTCAAAGCTTCAAGCATATCTGCTTCGCTCACTTCATCGCATTCACCTTCCACCATGTTCAGGTCGGCAGCAGTACCAGCAACAATCAAATCAATATCGGCGCGTTCAAGTTCATCTTTGTACGGGTTGATAACCAATTTGCCATCAATACGAGCTACGCGTACTTCAGAAATAGGGCCATTAAAAGGAACATCACTAACCATAATTGCAGCTGAAGCTGCGAGTCCAACCAATGCATCCGGAAGAATATTTTGGTCTGAAGAGATAAGCGATAACATTACCTGCGTATCGGCATGGTAATTTTCAGGGAAAAGTGGACGCAAAGCACGGTCAACGATACGGCTTACCAATACTTCGTAATCGCTAAGTTTAGCTTCACGTTTATGGAAACTACCTGGAATTCTACCTACGGAGGCAAATTTTTCCTGATAGTCAACTGTTAGAGGCATAAAATCTACATCTGCTTTTGCATCTTTAGCAGAAACCACGGTAGCCAGAATCATGGTGTCTCCCTGTTTTACGACTACGGCTCCATCTGCTTGGCGTGCCAGACGACCGGTTTCAATGCTGATGGTTTTACCATCAATTTCAAAGGTTTTAATTGTTGCTTGTGACATATTCTTGTCGGCTTCGGTTATAAACATAAAAGGGCAGTACCTGTTGGCCTGCCCCTTTTAAAATAAAAATACGATAATAAGGTTCCGGTTTTGAAGCCAGAACAGAAGAGTTACTTACGAATTTCAAGTTCTTTGATGATCGCCCTGTAGCGGAATACATCTTTGCGCTGCAGGTAATTCAACAGTGAACGTCTTTTACCTACCAATTTCACCAGACTCAACTCTGCAGAAAAATCTTTTTTGTTTTTCTTCAAGTGAGAAGTGATGTGATTAATCCTCTCTGTGAACAGAGCGATCTGACTTTCAGCGGAGCCGGTATCTGTAGTAGATTTGGCTTTACCGAATTTTTCGAAGATTTCTTTCTTCGCTTCAGTGGTCAAATGCATGATTTGTTAGTTTTAGAATAATTAGGTTGCAAATGTAAGTGGCTGAGATAAAATATCAAAGCCATAAAATAAAAAAACCGGATATTATCCGGTTTTGGTAGCCCGTAGGGGAGTCGAACCCCTCTTCCCAGAATGAAAATCTGGTGTCCTAACCGATAGACGAACGGGCCTTGTTTCGTTTTCGGGATTGCAAAGATAGAGCTTCTTTGGATAATGCAAAACTTTTTTTCTAAAATTTTAAAAAGCTACCTTTGCGACGCCAAAATCAACGACTTAAATTCGTTTTGGCGCTGTTCTTTTTAACTCCTGATTTAAGCAGGAATAAATACGCTCCACTTCTTACAACTTATAAAACTCAAAAAAATGAAAGTAGGTATTAATGGTTTCGGCCGTATTGGTCGTTTGGTTTTCAGGGCTGCCATCAACAACCCCAATGTTGAAATCGTAGGTATCAACGACCTGATCGACGTTGATTACATGGCTTACATGTTGAAATACGATTCTACCCATGGTATTTTCAAAGGTGAAATCTCCATTGATGGAGGTCACTTGGTTGTGAACGGTAAGAAAATTCGCGTAACTGCAGAAAAAGATCCTGCCAATTTGAAATGGGATGAGATTGGTGCTGAATATGTAGTTGAATCTACAGGTTTATTCTTAACGCTTGAGTCTGCTGGTAAACATATTGCTGCAGGCGCAAAGCGTGTGGTTATGTCGGCTCCTGCCAAAGACGATACTCCTACATTTGTTATGGGTGTTAACCACAAGAGCTACTCAGCAGACATGACAATCGTTTCTAACGCTTCTTGCACAACCAACTGTTTGGCTCCTGTTGCAAAAGTATTGAATGATAATTTCGGAATTCTTGAAGGTTTAATGACTACAGTTCATGCTGTAACTGCAACTCAGAAAACAGTTGATGGTCCTTCAGCAAAAGACTGGAGAGGTGGCCGTGGTGCATACCAGAACATTATCCCTTCATCTACCGGTGCTGCTAAGGCTGTAGGTTTGGTTATTCCAGAATTGAAAGGAAAACTTACAGGAATGAGCTTCCGTGTTCCAACTCCGGACGTTTCTGTAGTTGACCTAACTTGTCGTTTGGAAAAAGGTGCTTCTTATGACGAAATTAAAGCGGCGATGAAGAAAGCATCTGAAAACGAAATGAAAGGTATTTTGGGTTATACTGAAGATGAAGTTGTTTCAAACGACTTCTTGGGTGATGCACGTACCTCAATTTTTGATGCAAAAGCAGGTATCTCTTTGAACAATAATTTCGTAAAAGTTGTTAGCTGGTACGATAACGAGTGGGGCTATTCAAACAAAGTTGTTGATTTGATTTGCCACATGGATACTGTAAAATAAGCAGTCTTACCTATTTATTAGCAGGCCGGCAAATTGCCGGCCTGTTATGTTTAATACCCAATGCAATCTGTTTTCATGAATTGGAAACGTTATTTTAGACTCCGTCATTTTCTAAAAACCATTCGTTTTTTAGTTGCCGACCAGTTTCTTCCCGAATACAAAAAGCGGGACAAGAGTCTAGTGCTTGTGAAAACCGAAGCCATTGGTGATTACTTGCTCTTTCGGAATTTTTTGGAACAAGTAAAAAAAAGTCAGAAATATCATGATTACCGTATCACGCTGGTTGGCAACGAAGCCTGGAAATCGCTCGCCGAGGCCTGGGATTCGAGTTGGGTTGATGACTTTATTTGGATCAATAGAAAGCGCTTTGTAGATGATTCCGACTACAGGAAGTCAAAATTAGTCGAGGTCCGGCTTCAAGGCGCTGCTGTGGTTGCTCAAGCAAATTACTCCAGAGAGGTAGTATTTGGGGATTCATTGGTTCGAGCCAGCGGCTCAGAGCAAGCTTGGGGCTCGATTGGGGATGCAGCAAATGATTTACCGGTTTTTAAGAACATTGCTGATTCATGGTATTCTCACCTCAGTTCCGAGCCAGGGATTCCACTTTTTGAATTTGGTAAAAACAATGCGTTTTTCAGGCAGTTTTTAGGAGTTGAAACAGATCTTCAGTTTCCACAAACTCCAGATACGTGGCGCAAACCTGGAACTATTCGGATTGGGCTTTTTCCAGGTGCAGGAGAAAAAATCAAGCAATGGCCAATTGCTAAATTCGGAGAATTGGCAAAGAGGCTGGGAGAGGTTTATACAGGTGCTTCTTTTGTTGTTTTGGGCGGTCCCGATGATTTTTCGCTAGGTGAAGAAATCCGGAAAGGGATGCAAAGTGATAGAGTTGAAAACCTCTGCGGAAAAACTAGCCTTCCTGAATTGAGTAAGCTTATTGCAGAGTTAAGCATTTTGATTACCAACGATTCCAGTGCCTACCATTTTGCTGCTGCTTCGGGTACACCGCAGGTTTGCCTGCTAATGGGCAGGCATTTTGGAAGATTTTCTCCCTATCCAATTTCGAGAGGAAAAATAATTGAGATTTATCCGGAACGTTTTCAAGCCTACAAGCAAAATCTGGCAGAATGCGCGCGAATAACCCAATACGGTTCTCCATGCACCATTGAAGAAATTGGACTTGATGCTGTTTTGAACGCCTCCTTAAGTTTATTGAAAGATGAAATTTCTACTGCTCGATAATTACGACTCCTTCACTTACATGCTTCGGGATTACTTGGAGCAATGCGGGGCAGAATGTGTTGTTTTTAGGAACGATGAGGAGTCATTGCTTTTGCAGCAGGCCTGCGATTACGATGCATTGGTAATTTCACCCGGTCCCTCTACTCCAGCAGATGCTGGATTTATGATGCTTATTTTGCAGCGGTTCTCATCTCAGTTACCAATTTTGGGAATTTGTTTGGGACATCAGGCCATTGGCGAATTGTTTGGCGCAAAATTGGTTCACGCCAAATTGCCAAGGCATGGCAAAACAGATACCATGAGCCATAGTGGTGATCGCATGTTTGAAGGAATCCATGATTCTTTTCAGGCCACAAGGTATCATTCGCTTAAACTGATAGATTTGCCTGAAGTTTTGGTTCAAACGGCAAGTTGTGAGGGAGAAGTAATGGCCATCAAGCATAAATACCTTCCCATTTGGGGAGTTCAATTTCATCCTGAAAGCTGTCAAACTCCTGATGGACTGCAAATTTTGAAGAATTTTTCAGACCTCGTTAAAAGCCTTGCCGGAAACAAAAAATAAGTATATTTGGTTAGATTATATTTGAATGAGTTATCAAATTCAGAAAGAGGATAAATTCCAATACATTGACCAGGGTGAAGGAGAAGTGCTTCTTTTACTTCACGGATTATTTGGAGCCCTCAGCAACTGGCAGGATGTGCTAAATCATTTTAGCCAGAGGTACCGGGTGGTAATCCCACTGATGCCCATATTTGAAATGAATATCCTCAAGTTATCTGTTGAGGGTCTGGCGAATTTTATCCATGACTTTGTTGAATTCAAAGGGTTTAAGCGTGTTAATATTTTGGGTAATTCACTGGGCGGTCACGTAGCCTTGGTTTATGTAAAAAAGTATCCTGAAAAAGTTCATTCGCTTTTGCTAACCGGGAGTTCGGGATTGTATGAAAATGCATTCGGAGCTTCTTACCCAAGAAAAGGGGACAAGGAATACCTGAAGCAACGCATCAGTTTAACGTTCTATGATCCGGCTTCTACAACAGATGAATTGGTTGATGAGGTTTTTGAGACGATTCAGGATAAAGGTAAGCTCCTTCGTATTTTAACCATGGCCAAATCAGCCATCCGTCACAATATGCGAAAAGACTTACCCGGATTTAAAATGCCTGTTTGTTTAATTTGGGGAAAGCAGGATACCATTACACCACCCGAGGTTTGTGAAGAATTTCATCAGCTCCTTCCCAATTCAGAAAAGCATTATATCGACCAATGCGGGCATGCTCCCATGATGGAGCGACCTGTAGAATTTAACCATATTGCTTCCTCGTTTTACGCAAAATTGTTTCCAAATTAGTGTTTGCCTATCAACTCATATCGCCTGACCTTTTCCCATTAAAGCGTTCAGATAGGAATGAAACCGCCTCCATGTTTTTTGAGGATTGCGGTTTGAATCTATTGCCGGTTATTGAAAATGGGATTATTGTTGGCTGGATGAATAAGGAGATTGCCGAATCCAGGTACAATGAAACCTGCGGTGATTCCATGTTGCCGGTTAATCCGCTTTGGGAGTTGCCACATTATTCGCATTTGTTTGAGTTGATTTCCCGCTTTTTTGAAACCTCAGTTTCTGTCATCGCAATAACAGATGCAGAAGGACGATTCATGGGCCTGATAAAATCTGCTGATACCGGGATGAATTGGCAAGTCAATACCGCACTCATTCAACCCGGTGCATCTTTGGTTTTGGAAATGGACTTCGTAAATTATTCACCAGCTGAAATAAGCCGTCTAGCCGAAAGCAATAACATTCGCATTTTGCATCTCATGCTTGAACCTGCTCACGATGATTCGGGAAAGGTTTTTGTTTCACTTAAACTTAATAAGGAGGATGTGTCATACCTCATTTCCAGTTATGAGCGGTTTGGTTATCAGCTTGTTTACTCCTCCTCCCTTCAAAATGAAAATCATTCTTTGATTGACCGCTACAATTGGTTAATGAAGTATATTCAGGAATAATATGAAACTGGCCATATACGGGAAATATTTCAAGGATGATAGGTTTCAGGAAATTCAGGCTTTTTTTGATTTTTTAGAGCAGCGAAAAGGAAAGACGTTTTCCATTTACAGAAAGTTTTATGAGGATTGCATTCGGAAAGGCTTGAACTTGAAGAGCAATCAGGTTACTTTTTCAACTCACGAGGATCTCTGTGCATTTGCCCCGGATGTTATTATTAGTATTGGTGGTGATGGGACAATTTTGCACGCACTTGAACTAATTCTTCATAAAGAAATACCTGTTATTGGCATCAATACAGGGAGATTGGGATTTTTGGCCGGGGTTGCAGCTGAAGATGCAATCCAAATGTTACAAGATTTAGAAAAGGGTCATTATTACCTGGATTCGCGAACGGTTTTGCAGTTGGAGAGCGACAGGAATATGTTTGGTGGAGTGAATTATGCCTTAAATGATTTTGTCATTCATAAAAAAGATACCTCCTCCATGATGACCATCCACACTTACATTAATGGGGAGTTTTTAAACTCTTATTGGAGTGATGGCTTGATAATTTCTTCCCCAACAGGTTCAACAGGTTATAATTTAAGTTGTGGAGGTCCTATTCTCTATCCGGCATCCGCAAGTTTTGTTATTACCCCAATTGCCCCGCACAACCTGAATGTTCGGCCAATGATTATTTCGGACCAAAACGTTATCTCATTTGAGATTGAAGGAAGAAGTACTTCATTTCTGGCAACTCTTGATTCACGCTCAGAATCCATTGATACTAAGGTGCAATTGGCAATTCGCAAGGCTGATTTTGCTTTTAAATTGTTGCGGTTAAACGAAGAGAATTACCTATCAACCCTTCGCGAAAAATTGATGTGGGGTTTTGATAACAGGAATTTTAAGCATTAAAGAATACTTAATAAGTTTCCATCTCGTTCAACTGGGTGTAGTTCTGCAATTATCCAATTGATTTGGCGTTTCTTTGCAGTTCCACCTTTTTCTATATTTTTGCCTTTATGCGCATTTCCTTAAAGAAAACAATTGCAATAGCTTTCGCATGTTTTGGGCTAACAGTTCAAGCCCAACAGGTTGAGGTTGGATTGATGCTAGGTGCCTCCAATTATGCCGGCGACCTCTCTAATGAAAAGTTTTTAATGAAAGAAACTCATTTTAGTGGTGCCCTTTTTGGAAGGTATAATATCAATAATCGCTGGGCCATCAAAGGTTTTGTTGGCTACGGAAGGGTTTCAGGCGACGATAAAAATTTCAATGAAGAACGCAATAACAAGCGTAACCTGAATTTCTACAGTGATTTGTATGAGTTTTCGGTTCACGCTGAATACAATATCCTCAGGAATGATTTAATGTCATATAGTGCCAGACCTTTTCTGCCTTACGTGTTTTTGGGTGTTGGCGTATTTAACTTCAATCCAAAAACCGAGTTCCAAGGAAAAACCTACGAACTTCAACCTCTAGGAACAGAGGGCCAGGGCACAACCACATTTAACGATTTGCTGAAGTACGACTTAACCACAGTTTGTTTTCCGGTAGGTATTGGCTTTAGGCAAAAAATTGGAGACGATTTCTTCATAGGAATCGAAGGTGGTTTAAGGTTTACCAGAACCAATTATTTGGACGATGTAGGTGGATTTTACGCAGACCCTCAAATTGTACGAGCTGCTTATGGCGATGTTGCCGGATTACTTTCCGACAGGTCCTGGGAAACTTTTGGGGGCAATCAAAATGTAGAAGGAAATTCAAGAAGCTTCAAAGAGAAGTTTAGAAATGATGTTTACATGATGGCAGGAATAACACTGTCCTACGTGATTCGCACAAAAGGTCAAGGTTGTCCGCAGTTTTAACCAAAACAAAATGAGGCTGCCCAATTCCATAAAAGTATTCGTGATTCTGTTTTTTTGGATTACAATGCATTGCGGGTCAGTCAAGGCTCAATACAGCCGTTATGAGTTTGGTATCCAGGGTGGAGTTTCGAATTATTGGGGTGATTTGTCGCCTTCAGTCGTTCTAAAGGAAACGCATCCAACCGGAGGCATTTTTGCTAGAATAAACTTAAGTCCAAGTTTCGCCTGGAAAACGGAATTGAATGTTTTAAAAGTTTCAGGCTCTGATAAAAATTTTGATTTTAACAGAGGTCGGAACCTGAGTTTTTACTCTCAAATTAATGAAGTTGCATCTGTACTTGAATTTAATTTTTTTAAGTATGGGCCATTTGTTTTGAATAAACCTTATACCGCATATTTCTACAGTGGAATTGCTGCTTTTTCATTCAACCCACAAACCAATTTGAACGGTAAAACCTTTGATTTGATAGATTATCGCACGGAAGATGTAAGCTACAGCCGCATAGGTGTTGCTATTCCATTTGGCATGGGATTAAAATGGATGGTGAATAAAAACCTGGCTCTGGAATGGCAATTGGGTTTTAGAAGAACCTACACGGATTACCTAGATGATGTAAGTGGGGTTTATCCAGATATTGAAAGCAGATTTTCCGATGGAGGACTTATAACCGCAACACTGACAGACAGGTCAATTGAGTGGAACGGGTCGCCCATTAACAAAAAGGGTTACAAAAGGGGAGATTCAAATTACCGCGATTGGTACATGACGAGCACATTCTCTTTAACTTTTCGCCTGAATAGCAAGGTAAAGTGTGCCAGATTTTATTAAATTCGCCCGATTAGCCACTCCTACAGTGATAAACTACAAAGACCAGATAGATTCCAAAAAGCTTCCTAAGCATATTGCCATAATTATGGACGGCAATGGCCGTTGGGCAAAGGGTAAGGGAAAGTTCAGGATATTCGGGCATCAAAATGGGGTAGGAACGGTAAAGCGTATTACCGAAGCTGGAGCTGAATTGGGAATCAAGTATTTTACACTCTATGCTTTTTCAACCGAAAATTGGAGCCGCCCCCAGTTTGAGGTGAAGGCCCTCATGGAATTACTTATTGATACCATTGGCAAGGAAACTCCTACTTTGATGAAAAATAATATCCGGCTTCAAAGCATTGGAAATCAAAATGATTTGCCGGATAGATGCGTTTCTCAATTGAGCAAAACCATTGAAGCCACCAAAAACAATACCGGTTTAACACTCATTCTTGCTTTGAGCTACAGTGCTAAGTGGGATATAACCCAAGCGGTTCAAAAAATTGCTGAAAAAGCAAAAAATGGATTGATTAGCCCCGATTCCATTACGGATAGAACCATCGATGAACATTTGTCTACTGCAGCCTATCCACATCCAGAATTATTAATCAGGACAAGTGGAGAACAGCGAATTAGTAATTTCCTGCTGTGGGAAATTGCATACAGCGAATTGTACTTCAGTCCAAAACTGTGGCCTGACTTCACCCCTGAAGATCTGTACCAGGCAATCTACGAATTCCAGAATCGGGAGCGCCGCTTTGGAAAGATCAGTGAACAAATCGCAGAAAACGCATGACCAAATTGAGAGCCCTGTTTTTTTATTTCGGCCTGATTCTTTGCACGGGCCTTTTCGCTCAGGATTCAACCAGAACCTATTTCGACCTGAACTTCAGTAGTCCCAAAGAGTATATTCTTTCCGGTATTGAAATTACCGGAACCGAATACTACGATAAGCCGGTACTTGCTGTTTTATCGGGTCTTAGCATAAACCAAAAACTGAGAATTCCTTCCGATGATATTGCAAAAGCAATTACCAATCTTTGGAAGCAAAAGCTATTTGAAGATGTGCGAATTGATATCGCCAAAATGGAAGAGGATAAGGTTTGGTTGCGCATTGCGGTGAAAGAAAAGCCAAGATTATCCAATTTCATTATCAAAGGCTTAAAGAAGTCGAAGGCCGAAGATTTGCGTGAGGCCATGACCTTAAGAACCGGTCAGATTATCACCGAAAACATGTTAAATGCTACCCATCGGGAAATTGTAAACTACTTTTCAGAAAAGGGATACGCAGACGTAAAAGTTGAGTTCGAAACCATTCCGGATGAGGTTAAAAAAATCAATTCTAAACTCAGAATTACCATTGATAGAGGCCGGAAAGTGAAAATTGGTTCCATTGCATTTGAAGGAAATCAAGCACTTCCAGATAAAAAGCTTCGTAAACTGATGAAGGATACCAAGGTGAAAAGACTGTTTGTGAAGTCCAAATACCAGGAAGAAACCTTTTCAGACGATAAGCAAAAAATTATTGATAAATACCTTTCACTTGGCTACAGAGACGCACATATTGTAAAAGATTCTGTTTGGAGAAATACCCAGGGGGATTATGCCATCAAGGTGCAAATTTCCGAAGGTGAAAAATACTTTTTTAGAGACATTCGCTTTGTAGGGAATAGCAAATATTCTGCTGAGGAATTGTCTCGTATTTTGCGAATAAAAAGAGGGGATGTGTATGATCAATCTGTTTTGGACCAACGTTTGAATGGTAGCCAGGATGGGAACGATATTTCTACCCTTTACATGGATGATGGCTATCTGTTTTTTCGGGTTGAACCGGTTGAAGTATTGGTTGAAAATGACTCCATTGATATGGAGATACGCATAGCTGAAGGTCAACAGGCACGTATTAATAAGGTTACAGTAAAAGGGAATTCAAAAACCTCAGACCATGTGGTTTTGAGAGAATTACGCACCAAGCCAGGACAGCTTTTTAGCAAGTCGGATATTACCCGTTCATTGAGGGAATTATCTCAAATTGGTTATTTCAATCCTGAAGCCTTGAATGTAAATCCTGTTCCAAATCCTATGAATGGAACTGTTGATATTGAGTTCAAAGTAGAAGAAAGAGCCAATGACCAAATTGAACTTTCAGGCGGATGGGGAGCTGGTTTTGTTGTAGGAACTTTAGGATTATCCTTGAATAATTTTTCAGCTCGAAAAGTTGCTAAAACCAAGTATTGGACACCAATTCCTAGTGGTGATGGACAGCGTTTATCATTAAGGGCACAGACCAACGGAACTTTTTTTCAATCGTATTCAGCATCATTTACCGAGCCTTGGTTGGGCGGAAAGAAACCTAATTCCTTAACAACTTCAATTTTCCATTCCATTCAATCCAATGGAAGAACCGGTGCTTACCGTGCTGGATTGTACACAACTGGTGCAAGTGCAGGTTTAGGAAAGAGGTTGCGTTGGCCGGATGACTTTTTTACCATTCAATACCAGCTTTCGTTTCAGTATTACAATAACGTAACGGATGTTGATGGAAGGGCTTACTTCACCACCATTCCAACAGGCGGTTCAAGAAATTTAAGCTTCAGGGTTATATTGGGAAGAAACTCAACAGACCAGCCAATTTATCCAAGAGGTGGTTCTAATATTTCGCTATCGGTTCAATTTACCCCACCTTATTCACTTTTTGATGGGGTGGATTACACCACAGCTGATCGCCTAACTCGCACAAAATGGTTGGAGTTTTACAAATGGAAGTTTGATGCAACCTGGTTCAACCGAATTGCAGGGAATTTAGTTCTGATGACCCGTGCTAATTTCGGCTTCATAGGTGCGTACAATGTCAATAAAGGTGTAACTCCCTTCGAGCGCTTTTGGCTTGGTGGTTCAGGTTTAACTGGTTTCAATTTGGATGGAAGGGAATTGATTGCACTTCGTGGTTACCAGGATAATTCCTTGACTCCCTATGTGGTTAATCAGGCATCTGGAACCTATACCCAGGCCGGAGCTACCATTTACAACCGATATACCATGGAGTTGAGGTATCCGGTTTCATTGAATCCACAAGCTACTGTATTCCCATTGCTTTTTGTTGAAGCCGGTGGCGCTTGGAACGATGCCAAGCTGTTTAATCCTTTTGAAGTGAACAGGTCCTATGGCGCAGGCGTTCGTATTTTTCTACCCATGTTTGGTTTGATTGGTTTGGATTATGGTTGGGGTATAGACAGAGCTCCATTCCATCCCTTTCCTGATCGAATTAACGGAGGAAATTTTCACTTTCTCTTAGGCCAGCAATTTTAATAGCATGAAAAAAGCAACAACACTATTTTTTTTGATAGCTGCGCTGTTTCTTAGCAATGCGGCAAAGGCACAGAAATTTGCCTATGTTGATACCGAATACATCTTAGACCTCCTGCCTGAGTATAAATCAGCCCAAAAGAAGCTGGATGATATTGCAGAAACCTGGCAAAAGGAAATTGAAACCAAAAAGCAGGAAATTGAAAAGTTGAGGAAGGACTATCAAGCTGAGCAAATTCTTTTGACCGAAGAAATGAAGAAAAAGCGTGAAGCTGAAATTCTTGCTAAGGAGCAGGAGCTTAAAGAGTTTACCAATAAGAAGTTTGGATTTGAGGGTGAGTTGTTCAGGAAACGTCAAGAGTTGATCAAACCAATTCAAGATAAAGTATTTAATGCGTGTCAGAAAATTGCTAAACAAAATGCCCTCGACTTTATATTTGCCAGAAGCGGGGAGTTCATAATGTTGTATAGTAATGCTAGATACGACAAGAGTGACGAGGTTCTTGCCGAATTGGGAGTTACTGTAACAAAAAATAAAAATCCCAAAGGTGGAACTGGTTCAGGTGGAGCCGATCGCTAATTGGCACGATTTTGGAGAAATAAACACACAGAAATAGAATAATGATGAAAAATCTGATCAGATCAATGGTAATCCTGCTGGCCGCGTTGGTGTTGGCAGGAAAAGCGAATGCACAGAAAATCGGTTATGTGGATTTACAGGAGCTTATGCAAGTAATGCCTGAATACAAAAAGGCCAATACCGACATGGAGAATTTTCAAAAATCACTTGAGGATGAATTGAAAAAAATGAGTGAAGAGTTTCAGAAGAAGTATCTGGAATACCAAAAAGCTGAAAAAACGATGCCTGAAGCTATCAAAGAGGTAAAACAAAAAGAACTTCAAGATATGCAAAACAGAATTCAAGAGTTTCAGCAATCAGCTCAGGAAAATATGCGTAAAAAAGAGTCTGAACTTTTGAAGCCAATTATTGAAAAAGCTAAAAATGCAATTAGTCAGGTTGCCAAAGAAGGTGGCTACAGCTATGTATTTGATAGTAGCCTCGCCGGATTCCTTTATAAGCCAGAAGGTGATAACATGATTTCATCTGTTAAGAAGAAGCTTGGAATCGTATCTGCGGCTCCTGCCCCAGGAAACTAAAAACAAAATTTATTGACAAAATAAAAAAGCCCGTATCTGAACGATGCGGGCTTTTTTGTTGGAGCATATATTCTTATTGGCCATTGAAGTTGGCTGGTCTTTTTTCAAGGAATGCTTTTGTGCCTTCAATGAAATCTTGAGAGCCGAAGAAATTGCCGAATTCATTGATTTCTACATCATTGCCGTCAGCACGTTTTTCATAATAGGCGTTAACGCAACGGATAACACTTGAAATGGCTAATGGCGCTTTTGCTTTAATCTTGTTGAGGATTTCCTCGCATTTTGGAATCAATTGGTCTGCAGGAACAACATGGTTTACAAGACCGTAATTCAATGCGGTTTGCGCATCCATCATATCAGCAGTCATCAGGAATTCAAGTGCACGTCCTTTACCGATAAGTTGAGCAAGACGTTGTGTACCTGCATAACCAGGAGTGATTCCTAGGTTAACCTCCGGTTGTCCAAAGCGAGCCTTTTCTACAGCTACACGAATGTGACAAGCCATGGCTAATTCATTTCCACCACCAAGTGCAAATCCATTAACCGCAGCAATTACAGGTTTTGGGCAATTGTCGATTGCGCGAAGAACAGCATGTCCTTCTTCACTCATGCGAGTTCCTTCTTCAATATTGAAGTTAGCAAACTCGGCAATATCTGCACCGGCTGCAAATGCTTTAGTTCCTTTTCCGGTTAGGATTACGCCTCTTACTTCTGCGTTATCGTAAATGCTAAGAACTGCATTTTTAATGTCGGAAAGGGTTTGAATGTTTAGGGCATTCAGTTTGTCTTCCCGGTTGATTGTGATGTAAAAAATCTGATCTTTGATTTCGGTCAGAATATTTTGTGGCATAGCTGCTGTTGTCATTTGTAAAAGTTAAAAATCGGGTGCAACTTTAATTGAAAGTTGGGCAATTCAAAAATGAAATATTCCCCATTTTATTTAAATGGTTAGAGTTTTCGATTTTGGTCAACCCAATTCCGAATGTAATCCGCGATATCATGAGTATTTGAGCCGGGTGTAAATAATTTTCCAATTCCCAGCTCGGCAAGTTTTTCAATGTCTTCTTCCGGAATAATTCCTCCACCAGTAATCAAAACATCGTTCATGCCTTGTTGGTCAAGCAGTTGCTTAAGTTTAGGGAATACGGTTAGGTGGGCTCCCGAAAGAATGCTTACCCCAATTACATCCACATCTTCCTGCAAAGCAGCTTGCACAACCATCTCAGGGGTTTGTCTCAGGCCTGTGTAAATTACTTCCATGCCCGCGTCTCTCAATGCGGTTGCAATTACTTTTGCCCCTCTATCATGGCCATCCAGGCCAATTTTGGCAACCAAAACTCGGATAGGTCTGCTCATTTTCTCTTTGGTTTAATAGGTTTTTTTGCTCTCGGCGAAGCAGCATTGGGTGCAGGCTGGGCAACAACGCTATGCGCGTGGAAAGGATTCAGAAGGAAGAAATTCTTATTCTCAAAATGTTCACGGAACATGCGTTCAAAATTCTCCTGATTCATGGAGTAAAAACCTGTTTGAATACGATTTTCACTGCCAATTACATCCATTTCGAAGGTTTGTCCGCCAGCATTCGGCAATTCAAAAGGCTCGTATGTGGCATCTATAGTACGTTTCGGGAAATAGCTATGATAGCTTCCTTCAATAGGGCCGGTAATGTTTTCTGTGATTGCGTACAAGCGCAACGACTTTCTGTAGTTTTCAACGATAAATAGATTACGCAATTTTTTGATTTGTGGGTCGGGTAGGGCAATTACCAATTTTCCGTTCCACTCATAAAGCATATAATCTCTACCATAGGCCAAATCTTTCATTTCCTGCTTATTAAAGATAAGTATGGAATGGCGATCAAAGCCAATTTTCAAGGTGTCGATTTTGCCATACATGCCATTTGGAAGGCATAGGATCCAGGTGCCAAGGTATTGTTGAGGCATTTCTTCCCTGCGTTCTCCCGGTGCTTGGTCAAAGCGAACCATTTCACAAGAGCCAAGAATGAGCAAGAGAGCCAAAACTCCAAAAAGAGTGCGAACTTTAGTTATCAAGTTTTTCATGGTTTAAGGTAAAATAGTTAGTGCATGGTTTAGGCGTGCTGAACAACTTTCTTTTCCAACCAAGGCAGCCAATTCAAATAATGGTGGTCCTCCTGCTTGTCCGGTAAGGCAAACCCTGAACATTTGCAAAAACTGCTTAGATTGAATTCCATTTTTTTCAAGTACCTCAAGGTAAACACGTTCCGCGTCTTCTGCGGTAAAGTTATTCATTGCATCAAATGCCGATTTTATTTCGGCCAATACAGGCTTTAGTTCTGGTTTCCATTTTTTAGAAACCACTTGTTCATCCAAACTTTCTGGAATTTGAAAGATAAAGAAGGAGTATTCCCAAAGTTCCTTGGTAAAGCTCACTTTTTCTTTCACCAATTGAGCAGCTTTAAAAATGAATTCTTTTGAGAAATCAACGCCTGAGGTTTTTTCCTTTACTTGGTTTTCAAGAATATTCGCCAAGGTTTGATCGTCGAGCATTCTTACATATTGCTGATTAAACCATTTGGCTTTGTTCAAGTCGAATTTTGCTCCACTCTTACTTACACGGTCAAGAGAAAAGGCTTCAGCCAATTCTTCTTTTGTGAAAAGCTCTTGTTGAGTGCCGGGGTTCCATCCTAAGAACGCGAGTAAGTTGATTACGGCCTCCGGCAAGTAGCCGCTTTCGCGGTAGCCACTTGAAATTTCTCCAGAAAATGGGTCTTTCCATTGAAGTGGAAACACCGGAAAACCGAGTCTATCGCCATCCCGTTTGCTTAATTTTCCATTTCCTTCAGGTTTTAATAACAAGGGCAGGTGTGAGAACGATGGCCTATTATCTTCCCATCCCAAATACCTGTACAACAAAACATGCAGAGGCGCTGATGGCAACCATTCTTCACCTCGAATAACATGGGTGATTTCCATCAAATAATCGTCCACAACATTGGCAAGGTGATAGGTTGGCATTCCATCGCTTTTAAACAACACCTTGTCGTCCATTTGCGAGGTATTGAAACTCACCCATCCTCTGATTTCATCAAAAAACTTAACCTCTTCTTTTCTGGGGAGTTTGATTCGGATAACATATTGGTCGCCGTTTTCAAGGCGACGTTTTACTTCATCCTCAGGTAAGGTAAGGCTATTTTTCATGGTGCCACGAGTAATGGCATCGTATTTTGCATCTACATTAGAGGCCTTTAACCTTTCACGCATTCCTTCCAATTCTTCTGCTGTATCAAAGGCATAATAAGCGTGGCCTGCATCAACGAGCTGCATGGCATATTGCTTGTAAATTAATTTACGTTCACTTTGCCGGTACGGTGCATGAGGGCCATCGCCATAGCCAACCCCTTCAACTGGCTCAATTCCCAGCCATTTTAGCGATTCAATGATATACTCTTCGGCTCCGGGCACAAAGCGGGTTTGGTCGGTATCCTCAATCCGAAGCAAGAAATCACCACCGTGTTTCTTGGCGAAAAGGTAATTGTAAAGTGCTGTTCTAACACCACCTATGTGTAAAGGGCCTGTTGGACTAGGCGCAAAACGAACGCGAACTCTTCTATCCATAAAGTGCCGCGAAGATAGGAAAGTTTTGAGGGCTATACTGCTTTGTTCGAGATTTTGAAGCTTGGACAGGTTGTGCTGGTCTTGTTATTGATATACAATTGGTTATCTTTTTGTTTGCTTGGTTTAGGAAGAGTTCAATAAATTATTAATGAGCCAAGGTTGAAAAAGTATTTCCGAAAACTAGGAAGAATCGGCCCACTGTGGTTATTTTGCAAATCAAATTTACACGTATGAGCGATCCCAGATTAAAACCCGTTTTCGACAGTCTGAAAGAACTTATGGACAAAGCCATTGACCATGCAGCAAGTGAATTTACAAAAATTCGTGCAGGTAAAGCTCATCCTTCCATGCTTGATGCTGTAAAGGTTGATTATTACGGCCAATTGGTACCTTTAAACCAGGTAGGAAGTGTTAATACTCCCGATGCTCGAACCATCACAATTACGCCTTGGGAGAAAAATATGCTTCAAGCCATTGAAAAAGGAATCATCATTTCAAATCTTGGTTTTGCGCCAAGCAACGATGGCACAATGATTCGTGTAATCCTGCCACCATTAACAGAGGAACGCAGAAAAGAAATTGTGAAAAAGGTGAAAGCAGAATCTGAGAATGCAAAAGTCGCTGTTCGGAATATCCGAAAAGATATCAATGAAAGTATAAAGAAATTGCAAAAAGAAGGATTGCCTGAAGATGATGCCAAAACTGCGGAACAGCAAGTTCAAAAAACCACAGATGGTTACATTAAACGTATTGATGAACTTACTGCCGCCAAAGAGGCTGAACTCATGCATGTTTAATCTCAATTAAAACATCTTGAAAATCCTTCCTATCAGCCCAAAAGCAAAAAAAAGAATGACACTGGTAATCAAACTTGCCGGTGTCATTTTGTTTATTTTAATAGCGGTTTTTTTCTCTTTTCGGAATTATTTTCTGAATAAAGGAATTGAGAAAATTCAGGCCAAATTTTCTGAGAAATACAATACGCAACTTCATGTTGGCTCAGCCTCCTTTGTGGGAATCAGTGGTCTTCATTTGTCACAGGTTTCATTAAAACCTGTTCAGGCTGATACACTATTTGCTTTGAAGGATTTTTCATTGGAGATAAAATTTTGGTATGCACTTTTAGGCGAAGTTCATGTGAAAAGCGTGCACATGAGTGATGGTTATGCTCAACTTATAAAAAAAGACGGTGTTCGTAATTTTGATGCTTTCCTGGGCAAAGATTCCACCCAAGAGGAAAGCAAAGAGGAAAAGCCTAAAGCGGAGGGAAACTACTCAAAAAAAATCTATAGAATTATTTCTAAGGTTTTAAACCTTGTACCACAGGACTTGAAGTTTGATAATTTTGCTATTCGAGCAAACGATGAAGGTCAAGAATTGAACTTTACCTTGAAAAGTATGACGCTGGTAGATGAAAAACTCCATGCGGCTATGATGGTTGAAACGGCTGTCTCCAAACAAAATTGGGTATTAAACGGAACGGCAAACCCTGCTGAAAAAACCGCGGATATTTTGTTTTCAGGAACAGATACTTCTGGGGTGAAAATTCCCTACCTGGACCAGCGTTTTAATCTTCAAATGGGTTTTGAAAATGTTCATTTGAAATTGAACCAAATTGAATTGGATGGAGATGAATTGACCATCAAAGGGGCTGCATCTGTAAAGGAGTTTAAAATCAATCATTCTAAGATTGCCAGGCAAGATGTAATTGTTAGAAATGCAGAGTTTGATTATTCTTGGTTGATTGGCAGCAATTACTGGTCGTTGGATAGTTCATCGGTAATTAACCTCAATAATTTTGTGGTTCATCCTTTTGTAAAATACGAAGTTACCTCGCCGGATACCGTCTTTTCATTCAGCGTTAGAACAGAGAAAGCCACAGCTAAACAATTTATTGAGGCTTTGCCTGATGGATTGTTTACCCATATCCGTGGTATGGAAGCGGAAGGTTCATTTAGCTATCGGGTTGATTTTGTATATAACAAAACCAAACCTAACGATATGGTTTTTGAAAGTACGCTTGAAAGAGACCAGTTTAGGATTACCCGTTTTGGGGAAGCCAATTTGAATAAATTGAATGAGGAATTTGTTCATTATCCCTATGAAAATGGACGCAAAACCAGACCTATTGTTGTAGGGCCATCAAACCCCAACTTCACGCCTCTTGATCAGATTTCTCCATACTTAAAAAACTGCGTGCTAACCACAGAAGACCCTTCCTTTATGTATCATAGGGGTTTTGTGACAGAAGCATTCAGGCAATCAATTGCCAAGAATCTCCGAACCATGAAATTTAAACGGGGTGCGAGTACCATCAGCATGCAGCTGATTAAGAATGTATTCCTGACGCGTGAAAAAACCATGGCCAGAAAGCTGGAGGAAATTCTATTGGTTTATATTCTCGAAAATAACCACCTCGTTCCTAAAAATAGGATGTTTGAGGTTTATCTGAATATTATTGAATGGGGGCCAAACGTATATGGAATAGGAGAGGCGTCGAAGTATTATTTCAGAAAGAAACCTGCTGATTTAACATTGAGTGAGTGTTTGTATTTAGCTACCATCATTCCAAGACCGAAAGGTTTTATGTGGCGCTTTAATAAGGATGGTTCTCCAAAAGATTATCTGGAGAAAACCTATAGGTATCTGGCTAATAAAATGATCTTTAGGCAGCTTATTACAGAACAGGATACAATAGGTTTAACTCATAGGATTTCGATAACAGGCCCTGCATTAATGCAAATTGTTAAAAACGATTCCCTGAGGAACGATTCATTGATGGAGCTTGAATTGATGCGCATTTCAAATCCGGAAACAAATGATGATCAACCTGCTGATGACGAAGATGAATTAGCGGATTAATAGGTTTCAGAATTATTGAATCCGGTAAATCCGATAATTGGCATTGACATTTTCATTTTTCCAGACCCAATTTTTTTCTTCTTTTAGATGTCCCGTTTTAACCAAAGAATCAATTCGTGAAGGAGCTAAGTCGTCTTCTACCTCGGTAAACCAATTGTCCCAAACGAGTATTCCTTGTTTCTTTTCCTGAATAAATTTCATTAGCAGCTTTGGGCTTGAAAAGCTGCTGCTATCAAATGGGTCCTGATTCAAGAAATAGCAAACTGAAATGTCTGAGGCTAAAAGGTGGGCTTCATTTCGATTTGCTTCCAACCAGGGCGCCAGTTCATCCTTTATTCCCTGTGCAGAATTGCTTAAGAATAAATCGCGTTTCAGTTTAAAAGATGCAGGATTATCAAGGAGAGGGAATACAAGCATTATCCCAAACAAGGTTCCTCCCACCCAGTTTTTCAATGCTGATTTTCTGAATTGAATCCAATCCAGAAGCTCATTCCATCCGTCTAACATCATCAAACTTAACAGGGGTAAAATTCCGAAGAAAACCCGCGTTAATCCCATCGAACCAAAGATACCCAGGGCCCAAAATAGGGTATGGGCAGCAAAAAAGGCGAGGCTGGTTCCATAAACCAAATAGAAGTAAGGATTCATGAACAGTTCCCGAATGACCTTGTTTCTGTAGTACCAAATCAAAAAGAAGATGCTTAGAATAATAAGCGCATAAGGGAAAGGGCCATGCATAAAATGGAACTGGATTAGAAAATGGTCCCATGTTCCTTTCCCATAAATCGGGTTTAGATGAGCATAAGGTATTTTAGTGAAAACCCACAAGAATTCTCCTTGAATTGGCCAACCTAATAAACTCATTATTAGATGTCCGCTTGCAAGCAATACCAAATTCTTCCAGTCTTTGCGAATAAGAAAATATAGCCCAAAGACCACCAAAATAAGTAAGCCTTCCGAACGAACAAAAGGTAAAAAGGATACCAAAATTGCTCCGGCAGAGGCCTTGTTTTTTAATATTAGATAAACTGAAAATGTGAGCACAGAGGCAAAAAGGGGCTCTGTTAAGCCCGAAAAATTAACTTGCCAGGTAATGGGACAGACCAAAATAAAAATGGGCAGCATCCATAGCCGTTTAAGCCGGTACTGTAGCCCAATTTTCCAGATTAACCAAATGGAAAGAAAGGTTTGAAGTGTGTTGAAGACCTTAATCCAAGAGAACCCAAGTGCAGCAAAGGGACTTGCTAGCAGCGTGAAGAATGGTTTGCCCCAGTGGTCGAAGAATAGGTATGGATGTTTTGGAGCATAGTATGAAATGAGAAAATGAGTAATGCTGTCTGCCTCTCGGCCTATGCCATTGGTAAAGAAACTAAGCGAAATGAAAAGGGCAAGTCCTGATGCAAAAATCCACTGAAACGCTTTGTTTTCATTCATGTTAATTCATCTTTAACATGCCATATTTTAAAATACAGAATATGGCTCGAAATCCATCTTTCCAATTGATTTTTTTTCCTTCTGCATAGGTCCTTCCGTAGTACGAAATTCCTACTTCATAAATCCGTATATTTGGAATTCGGCTGATTTTTGCGGTCACCTCCGGCTCAAATCCAAAGCGTTTTTCGCTTAATGTTAAACCTTTCAAGTAAGACGACCTGAATAACTTGTAGCAGGTTTCCATATCGGTAAGGTTGAGGTTGGTGAACATATTCGACAAAAAGGTCAATACCCCATTTCCAATGGAATGCCAGAAGAAAAGAATGCGGTGAGGTTTTCCTCCCATAAACCGCGACCCATAAACAACATCTGCAAATCCATCTAAAATGGGTTTAAGTAGAATATTGTATTCAGTAGGGTCGTATTCCAAGTCGGCATCCTGAATGATAATATAATCACCTTTTGCCTCCTTTATTCCCGTGTGAATTGCCGCACCCTTACCTTGGTTTATTGGATGTTCCAATAAGCGTATTTCGGGGTACGAATTCATAAGCTGACGCACCACCTCTACCGTATTGTCCGATGAGCAATCGTTTACGATGATTATTTCTTTCTCTAGTTGATTGATTAGCTTAACGGCATCTACTTTTTCCAGGATTTTGTGGATGGTTTTGGCTTCGTTGTAGGCCGGAATGATAATAGAAAGTAATGCCATTCAGTAAATTATTGATTGCTATGCAAATCTGCTCAGCTGCAAGTATAGCGAATGACCTTCACTTAAGGAAAATAGGTTTTTATCCATTTCCTATATACAAAAAAGGTTGAACCGAAGTCCAACCTTTTACTTATTCTTTTTTCTCGTAGAGTTCTTCTTTCTTCACCTTGGTCACCTTATCGCCATGCTTCATGGTCTTTGATATCAAACTATAAGGTCCTGAAATTACCTGGTCCCCTTTGGTTAATCCTGCAAGAATTTGAATATGCTTATCGTCTTGAACACCAGTCTTTACTTTCCGAATCGAAGCCTTGTTGTTGTCGATTACAAAAACCACCTCAACATCTTCATTTTTCTTTTCCAATGAAAGGGAAGGTTTTTCTGAGTCTTTGTTTTCTGTTGTGTCAAGAGCTGAGATATCACGTATGCTTACTGCTTCAATTGGAATGCTCAACGCATTGTCAACCCGCTCTGTTTGAACTTCAACGCTTGCACTCATTCCGGGTCTAAATACTGATTTTCTACGCCCGAATTTTTTGCTTAAATCTGCGTATGAGCTTCTCAAGATTCTGATTTTAACCACGAAGTTGGTCACCTGGTCTGAAGTTGTAGCCGCATTGGTGCTTGCACTATTGGCTATTTCAGTTACCACACCTTTGAATTTTCGGTTAGGATAGGCATCTACTTCAATGGAACTGGTATCTCCAAGTCCAACCTTCACAATGTCGTTTTCATTCACATCTACACTAACTTCCATGTCGTTTAGATTGGCAATGCGCATCATTTCTGTACCGGCCATTTGAGAAGTTCCAACCACGCGTTCACCTTGTTCAACACTCAACTTAGAAACAATACCACTTACCGGAGCATAAATATTTGTTCTGCTGAGGTTTTTTCGGGCTTCTTTCACTCCGGCTTCAAAGCTTTTTACACTGAATTCACCGGCAAGGATGCTTTGTTTAGCCGCTTCTACTTCTGCTTTTGCATTCTCATAAGTGCTTTTGGCGGTTTCAATTTCTGCATCTGAAATAAGTTTCTGTTTGTATAAATTTTGATTGCGTTCATAGGCTTTGCTCAATTCATTGAATCGTGCCTGGGCCTGAACCAAACGTGCACGGGTGCTTGCCAGCGATGCGCGTGTATTGTTCAACGAGGCTTCCGAACGGTCAAGTGCAGACTGGTACAATTCAGGGTCAATTCTTGCGAGCAATTTGCCAACAACCACAGAATCCCCTTCTTTAACATACAGTTCCATGATTTCTCCTGAAACGTCGGAACTTATCTTTACTTCTTTCTCAGGTTGAACTCTACCGTTGGCTGATACAGTTTCCATCAGTGTCCGTTCAATGGCTTCCTCTGCGGTTACTTTTGTGCCTTCGTTCTTTCCAATCCATCCGGCTTTCTTTCCAATGATTGCAAACAACAGCAGCACACCAACCGAGCCGCCCAAAATCCAATAAATACGGTTATTTTTCTTTGCCATGGGTGTTTAGTATAGAGGATTTCCAATGTAAAAATCCAGAACCTTTCTTCTGAAAATCAATTCATAACGTGCTTGGGTAAATTCAGCTTCGGCACGAATAAAACTATTTTTTGTGTTTAAATAATCGGCCATGTTTAAGGCGCCAAGTTCAAATTGCTTCTCCGCTAGTTCAAATGCTTCTTTGTTAGCCGCATAATTTGCCTCGTTCGATTCAAAACGTTTCCGCGCTGCAAGCATACTTGTATGCGCCTGACTAATATTCCGAAATACAGTTTGACGGGTTTGTTTGTCGTTCAGTTTCGCATTTTCGTGGTTTATCCTTGCCTTTTGGATATTGGTGTTAACACTCCATCCATTGAAAACAGGTACACTCAAATTCAAGGAGAGGTTTGTACCCAAGTTTCTATCAAACTGTGTTTTAAATGGAGTTGTTTCGTAACCGGAATAGCTTGGAAATGCTGTGAAAACAGGGATTAAGGTTCCATTGTTGTCCCAATAGCCCAAGGTTCTATTGGTTAACACAGGGCTTCCTATGGGTTGTAAACTTTGCGTGGTGTAGAAAGAGTTTAGTCCAGCACTCAATGAAAGACGTGGTGAGCGACCTCCCATTGCAACGAATCGCTGGAGTTCAGAACTACGTATGCGGTAAGAGGCAGCTTTTATTTCAGGACTTTTTTGCGTGAATTCTTCAAAAATCTGCTCCGGTTTTAGGGCTTCGGCTCCCATTTTATCGGTTAATGCCGTCAAGTCTTTCATGGGAGCAATTGCATTTTCAGCGTTAGGTTGAATATTCATCAACAGCCACAATTCCAAATAGGCTTGGGTTACGCTGTTTTGTGCATTGGTTAGATTTAATTCCTCTGCAGCGAGTTGAGCTTTTAGTTGCAGGTAGCGACTTTTATTTACACTTCCCAATTCGTACATTTTTTTCTGCCGTTCCACCTGGGCTTTGCTTGCTTCAACCCTAGCCATTGCTGCATTCTTTAGCTCAATATTCAGCAACACATTCAAATAAGCATTGCTAATATTTAGCATGATATTGTTTTTTGTTGTTTCCAAATCTTGGCCTGTCGCCTTAAGGTTGGATTGTTGAAGACGAATAGTGTTGCTGGTTTGAAACCCATTAAACAATACAATGCTTGAATTTGCTCCAACCGAATTGGTTCGAAATGATTGGTTGTTTTGGGCAGCGTTACTTTCTGGATTAATTGCAAAACCTGTTTGCCAACTGTTGCTAAGGCTCGCATTTAAATTAGGAAGTGCGGCCATTCTACTTTGTAAGTAATCTGCCTGAGTAGATTGCTTCATCAAATTTTGCTGCTGCACTGTAATATTTGTGGCCAAAGCCTGTTCAATGCATTCCTGTAAACTATAGGTTTTGCCTGATTGGGCCATGGTATTAACCAATGCTCCCAGCATCAAAATGTGGAATACACCTGTTTTTTTTGATATTTGACGCAGCATGCTTGTAAAAATTTGGTCAGCTGGCAAAAATAATGTTTAAATACACATTCCCCCTTTTTCTTCAAAGATTAGCTCCTTCATGTACATGGAAGGTTGATACAAAGGATAAAGTTCTGTTTTTAACCTTTGATGATGGTCCGCACCCGGAGATAACGGCTTGGGTTCTTGAGGAGTTAAAACGATTTGATGCCCATGCTACTTTTTTTTGTGTGGGCGAGAATGCCTTCAGGTTTCCCGATATGATACAGCAAATTCTTCAAAACGGGCATGCGCTCGGTAATCACACCTACAACCACTTGAAAGGTTGGAATACCAAAAACGAACAGTATTTTTCAAATATCCAAAAGGCTGCTGAGTTTGTTCCCGGCCGTTTATTCAGGCCTCCCTATGGAAGAATAACTCCTTCTCAAATAAAGGGGCTCAAGAAGGATTATGAAATCATCATGTGGAGCCACCTTTCGCGAGATTACGCCCCTGATTTGAATAGGGAGGAAAGTATAGAGGCTATGAAAAGTGCCGGGCCGGGTTCTATTCTTGTGTTTCATGATAGTGTTAAGGCTTACAGCAATTTGAAAGCAATACTTCCTCCAATTTTAGCGCATTTTGCCTCAAAAGGTTTTCAATTTAAATCCTTATGTCGGCCTTAGTTTTGCTTGATTTAGTTCTTATTTCTCTGCTTGCGCTTTACCTGCTTGTTCAGTTGTTGCTGCTTGCGGGTTTAATGGGATATGTTCCCCTTGAACTCCATGCCAAGCCAGGTCGGGAGTGGCCTGCCGTAAGTGTTTTGGTTCCCGCACGCAATGAAGCTCACCAAATAGCTTCCTGCATTCATAGCCTTAAGCAGCTTGAGTATCCAGATGGAAAGCTTGAAATCTTAATTGGCGATGATCAATCGGAGGATGAAACTGCTTCAATTATTCAAAAAGAAATTGCAGGCGATGGTCGGTTTAAGTATTTGTATATCAACGAGCAACACGGAAATGCCAAGGCTAAAGCTAATGTGTTGGCGCACCTGGTCAAAGCGGCCAAACATTCTTTTTTATTGGTTACTGATGCTGATATTGAGGTTAAACCTACCTGGGTAAAATCCATGTGGCCTTTGTTTGATAAACCAGAGATTGGAATTTTAAGTCAGGCTACCTTGGTTGATGGACATCCTTTTTTTGCGCGTATGCAACACCTGGAATGGCTGTTGGGCTTTGGAAATGTAATCGCATTTGAGCAATTAGGCCTAAAGAGTACTGCGGTTGGAAATAATATGGCATTCACCCGTGAGGCTTACGAAAAATCCGGTGGTTACGCCAATATTCCTTTTTCGGTTACCGAGGATTTTCAATTGTTTCGGTTCATCAATAAAGCAGGATTTGACGGCCAAACCCATGCAGGTTTTCATGGACTTAATCGTTCTTCTGCCCAAAAAACTTTGAAGGGTTTCCTGCATCAACGTAAGCGCTGGTTGATTGGAGCTCAGGAGTTGCCGCTTATTTGGAAGTTCATCTTCGTACTTCAGGGACTATTTTTTCCGGCATTGTTTATTTTACTCTTTGTTCACCTGAAAATAGCATTGTTGGTCTGGCTGATGAAGTTTAGTATTCAATCCTTATTTATGCTGCGCATGAGTAGGATTGTCAAGGTTTCTCCACCTTGGTATTTGTGGCCCATTTTTGAACTGTATCAACAGCTTAGCATATTATTTATGCTTGGATTTTACCTCTGGCCTACAAAAATGAATTGGAAAAACCGGACGTACTCCTAGTCAATTCCTTACTTTTGCAGGATGTTATTTGTAGATACGCATACCCATCTCTATTCAGAGCAATTCAAAAACGACCGCAAAGAGAGTGTTGAGCGTGCCATTAAAAATGGGGTGGAGTATCTTTTTCTTCCCAATGTAGATGTTGAATCAATCCAGCCCATGCTTGATTTGGTTTGGGATTTTCCAAACAATTGCTTTCCCATGATGGGCTTGCATCCCTGTTCGGTGGATGCTCAGGTTGAATCGCATTTGTTCCAAATTCAAAAATGGTTCAAAAAACGCAAGTTCTGGGCAGTAGGGGAGATAGGATTGGACTATTATTGGAGTACTGAGTTCAAAAATGAACAAATAGCAGCGTTTAAGAAGCAGATTCAGTGGGCTATTCAGCTTGATTTACCCATTGTAATCCACTCCAGAAACAGCAATGAGGATGTAATTTCCATCATTCAGGAAATGAAACATCCCAAACTTAGAGGAATTTTTCATTGCTTCAGTGGAGATGCTTTTCAGGCAAAGCAAGTAGTTAATGCCGGATTTCTGCTTGGACTTGGTGGAGTGCTTACCTACAAAAATGGTGGCCTACCGGAAGCGATTGCGGATATTGGCTTAGAACATATAGTTCTCGAAACCGATGCTCCATACCTGGCACCGGTTCCACACAGAGGAAAGCGAAACGAAAGTTATTATTTGTTGGATGTTGCCCGGAAATTGGCAGAGCTTAAATCTGTAGGTTTACATACCGTAGCTGAAATAACAACTGCGAACGCAAAAAAGCTTTTTGGTTTTTGATTTTTCGGCATTTCAATCCGATTCTTTTTTGATGTGTCAACTTGCGTTTGCACATTTTGCAAAATGCTTTGCATTTTGGTGCAAATGGTGTTTATTGGACCAAACTTTCAATTTTGAAACAACTTTACACCTTCCTGTTTTTATTCGCAATGCTTTCTGCCTTAGGTTTAAGGGCTCAAACCTTAACTCTAAAAGGGACAGTTAAAGACCAGAAAACCGGCGAGGCACTAATTGGTGCAACGGTTTCTCAAAAAGGAACTAAATTAGGTGCCAGCACCGATTACGAAGGTTCATTTTTGTTGAAATTGCCAGGTGCTAAGCTTCCAGTTACTATCACCATTTCCTATATTGGTTATTTGCCTCAGGATTTGGTTGTTAATTCTACTGATAAACCCTTACAGATTCGCCTAAAAGAAAATACCAGGGAATTGGGAGAAGTGAAAATTACCGACTCTCGCATCACCGAAAAGCAAAAACAAGCTCCACTTACGGTGGAAACCATGGATGCCATTGCGATTAAAGAAACTCCGGCTGCAAATTTTTACGAAGGCTTGGCTCACTTGAAAGGAGTTGATATGACCAGCGCAAGTATTGGATTTAAGATTATTAATACGCGTGGATTCAATAGCACTTCTCCAGTAAGGTCCCTCCAATTGATTGATGGGGTAGATAACCAAAGCCCTGGTTTGAATTTTTCACTTGGAAATTTTTTGGGTGCTTCGGAATTGGATGTGCAGAAAGTTGACCTCATTGTTGGAGCAAGTGGCGCTTACTACGGTCCCAATGCCTTCAATGGGGTAATTAACATGCAAAGCAAAAGCCCTTTTCAATTTCCCGGATTAAGCGTTCAAATGCGTTTTGGAGAACGAAAACTGGTTGAAACCGCCATTCGCTATGCCGAAGTTTTTAAGAATAAAAATGGCGAAGAAAAGGTTGCTTACAAATTGAATCTCTTCACCATGAGTGCGAGAGATTGGGAAGCTAATAATACGGATGTAACCATTCAATCACCTGTAGATCCGCGTAATCCGGGGGGATATGATGCAGTAAATCGCTATGGTGATGAATATTCGACTTCCCGTTTCCGTCAAACCGGTTTGTCTTACCTCGGATACGGTTATGCCTTGAGAAAAGGATACAATGAAACCGATTTGGTGGATTACAATTCGCGAAATTTGAAGATTAACGCAGCTGTTCATGTGAAAGTGAAAAAGAATAAAGAGCTCATTTTCTCATCTAACCTTGGCAATGGAACAACCGTTTACCAAGGCGATAACCGTTTTAGCTTGAAAGATATTTTCTTTTTCCAGAACAGAATTGAATTCAGACAAGAGAATAAATTCTTTGTTCGGGTATATGCCACCAATGAGGATGCCGGTAAAAGTTATGATGCTTACTCAACTGCACTCCTCCTTCAGAATTATGCCAAAACCGATAACAATTGGGCCATTGATTATGCAGAGAACTGGAACCGATTTATATTCAATAGAATTCAATCGATTCGTCCGGTAATTGGCTCTCAACCTCCCGGAGTTAGGTATGAAGATTATGCGAATACCTATTTGTATGAGAAGTTTTATGATTCGCTTTCCTATTACCATTGGTTAAATGGGATGATTACAGATACTTCCTACAGCGGTCAACGTGGTGGTATTGCACGCTTTATCCCGGGCACAAACCGGTTTGATTCGGCTTTCAATAGCATTATCGGACTTACCAATCGCGAAGGTGGTTCACGCTTTTTTGATCGTTCGGCACTTTACCACGCTATGGGCGAATACCAATTTTTATTGGGAACAGTTCAGGTGCGCACCGGCGCTAGTTTCCGCTTGTATGCCCCAAATTCAAGAGGCACCATTTTCTTAGATACCATCGCAGATCAACGAATCAGCAACAAAGAAGGTGGCGCTTACATGGGACTTGAAAACAAGTTTTTTGATGATCAACTTAAAGTAAGTGTTACGGCCCGTGCCGATAAAAACCAGAACTTTAACCTGCTCTTTTCACCGGCTGCTACAGCTGTCTATACTCATAAGAGTCATGTTATTCGTGTTTCTGCGAGTGCGGCCATTCGTAATCCAACTTTAACAGACCAATACATCAATCTGAATGTAGGTCGTGCTACATTGCTCGGAAACCTGAAAGGATTTGATAGCTTGGTAACTGTTGGCTCCATGATTGATGCCTTCAATTTTGGTAGAGACAAGTTGAAGTACTTCAATGTAGAAGCGATAAAGCCCGAGCGAGTAAGAACACTAGAGTTTGGTTACCGAGGAAATATCTCTGATAAAATTTTTGTTGATTTGAGCTATTACTTCAGCTGGTACTTTGATTTTATTGGCTACAAAATTGGCGCAGATGTAGATTGGCCAGCATCCTCTCCGCTTGTTAATTCAGTTAAAGTGTATCGCGTTTCTGCCAATGCAAAAGACATGGTTACTACGCAAGGCTTCTCCATTGGTCTCAATTATTTTTGGCAAAAGTACCTGGGTTTTGCCGGTAATTTCAGTTGGAATAAGCTCGATAGAAGAGGCTCCACCGATGAATTGATTCCGGCATTCAATACACCTGAATACAAATACAATATTGGCATCAACGGAAGAGATATTGATTTTCGATTAGGAAAATCTGAACTCAATGGACTTGGTTACAGCATCAATTGGAAATGGCAGGAAGGGTTCAATTTTGAAGGCTCTCCGCAATTTACCGGCTTTGTTCCTTCCTACGGAATGCTTGATGCTCAAGTGAACAAGACCTTTATTGAAGATAAGTTAACCGTGAAGCTAGGAGCCAGCAATTTGCTCGACAATCGGGTGATTCAGGTTTATGGCGGACCTCGTGTGGGTAGGCTTGCTTATGTTTCTATTCTCTTTGATTTTGCCAGGTAGTTGATTTTAAGGAATTTAAGTTTTGAATTAAAACCTTTTGACATTTACTTTTTTATTCTTTTCTTGTAAATCTATTTAACCGATTAATTATGAACAAAAAACTACTTTCAACATTTGCGTTGGGAGCAGCTTTGATTACCGCAGGTAATTTGAAAGCTCAGACCCGCTACATGGATGAGGTTTTTAGCGATGTGTCAAAAACAACTAACATCGTTTACGATTCCAACTATGCAATCAATATCCTGTACGGCAACGTTCCAGGCCTTCCTCCAATTTTCAAAGAAGGTTTGAAATGTGACGTTTACACCCCGGTTGGAGACACCGAAACAAAACGTCCTTTGATTATTCTAGCCCATACCGGAAGCTATCTTCCAGCTGTAGTTAACAAACAAACTACTGGAAATAAAAACGACAGTGCTATTGTTGGCTTGGCTAACCGTTTTGCAAAAATGGGTTATGTAGTTGTTGCCATGAACTACCGTTTGGGATGGAATCCACAAACTACTGTTCAGGAACAAGCTACCGAACAATTGATTAAGGCAACTTATCGCGGTCTTCAAGATGCACGCAACTGTATCCGTTTCTTCCGCAGCAATGCTTCAACCTACGGTATCGATACTTCTAAAATCGTTCTTGGTGGCCAAGGAACAGGTGGATACATTTCACTAGCTTTTGGTTCAGTTAGCACACGTGAGGATATTGAAACCAACCTGAAGTTTTTACGTGGCGATGCTTCACCTATGGTGAGCGTTGATACATTGGGTGATTGGACCGGTCTTGGTGGAGCTGCTCCATTCAATGATCCTGCTGATGCCTCAGTAGCTTCAAATGCACACATGACCTTCAACTACGGTGGTGCTATGGGCGATACAGCTTGGATGAAAGCTACCAGCCTTCCAGTAGTGAGTATGCACACAACACGCGATCCATTCGCACCTTACAAAACAGGTAACGTTATTGTTCCTACTACAGGTGTAACTGTTATCCCTAACGCTTCAGGGGCTTACGACGTGGTTCGTAAAGCCAATGCTCTTGGCATCAATAACAAATTGAACAAATACTACTACCTTGATCCAATTTCATCACGTGCTGATGAAGTGAATCCAGATGAGAACAACGTGTTTGGTTTTGAAACTTCATTCCCATTTGAAGGTTCACCTTGGGAATGGTGGAGCCGTCCAATCATGCAAGCTACTCCTGCTGTTCCTTATGCAGGTTCTCCAAACATGGCTCCTCTTTTTGGTATGATTCCTGCCAATGGCCGTGAAGCTGATTCGCTTTCTATGCTTACCAATCCGTTCATGTCTGCTGGTCGCGGTAACACTTACCTCGATACTATTGCAAATTATATCGCTCCACGTATTGCCGTTCAATTTGATCTAACTGGTGATTACACCTTGAATGCGTTCAACTTGCTTTCACCTGCTACTGGTACTTCAGTTGATATTTTCCAAAACTCAACAGATTTCGTGGTTGCTAAATGGGAAAAAGCTAGCACAGCCGAAGGTGTTGAAAATGTTTGGGTACTTGATTTAGCTTCTGGAAACTTTGAAGATCCACTTCTTGAAGTTCCGGTTGGTGACCAGGATTCAGTAGTGTTTACACAAACTCAGGTTTGGGATTTATTAACTCAATTGGGTCTTGGTGTTGACCAAACTGCTAATTTGAAATGGACAGTTGGTGCTATGAACTCTCGTTTTGGTCGTGAGGCCAATAGCGCTTTCAATATCAACCTTACCAAGCGTCAGCCTGTAGGTTTGAAAGATGCTGATTACAGCCGTTTCCTTAATTTGTATCCAAACCCTGCTAGCAGCAATATCCGTGTTAGCCTAGAGGTTTCTAATCCTGCAACCGAAGCAACAATCATTGATTTGCTGGGCCGTCAGGTTCGTCGTGTTGAAAACATGGGCTCTAACCAGTTTGATATCAATTTGAACGGACTTGGTGCTGGTGTTTACTTCCTGAACGTAAAAACTCAAAACGGAAACACAGCTTCCCGTAAATTCAACGTACAGTAATTTATCTGATAAATAGTTTCAAAGGCCGCAGTCGAAAGATTGCGGCCTTTGTTTTTTGTAGGAGTTAGGCAGAGGAAGTTTCATGTGCATTGATTACTGCTGCTCTGCAACAGTCCTATGAACTGCTTACCTTTTCTCTTTTTCCAATTTTCCTTATTTTAGGCTTGATAAAATCCTTTAATCTTGCAGTATGATTAGCTTTCACCTTGAATTACTTGCCCAAACACGTACCAATTTTCTCAACCTGATTGAAGGGCTTTCTCTTGAGCAGATTTGCACTGTTCCTGAGGGAAGAACTAACAATATTCTCTGGAATTTAGGTCATGTGGTGGTAACCCAGCAAATCCTGTGTTATAAATTGTCTGGATTGCCCATGAATTTTCCAGTTGAGCTTATTGAGAAGTACAGAAAAGGCTCAAATGGACAGCTTACAGCAACTGCTGATGAACTTGCCTTGTTGAAACAAGCTGCACTTTCTTTGGTAGAGAAAACTAAAATGGATTATATCGAAGGCATTTTCAAGCATTTTGAAGAATATCCAACCAGTTACGGTATTAAGCTGCATCACATCGAAGAAGCACTTACTTTTAACAATACGCACGAAGGTGTTCATTTTGGCTTGGCAATGGCCATAGCCAAGCAACTAAGCTAAGTTCATGCCAAGACTTGGCTGGGTAGTTGGTCTTTGCATGTGCATCCGCTTATTGCATGAACTTGCCCATGCCCTCGTTGCTCGTGCTGTTTTTGGGTACTGGCTTCCGCAAAATCTAACCCATTGGCAGTCTCCTGAATCAGCAACAGCAACCCAGCAAGCACTGGTTTATGCGGCCGGACCTGCATTCATGTTAGGCGTTCAGCTGGTCTTCTTCTTGCTGTTTCTGAATAAAAAGCGGGAATTAGCCTTGCTCTTCCTGCTTGCAGCAAACCCTCTTCCCGTGGTTGTTGCTACATTCCAAAAGGGCGGTGATGTATGGCATGTCATCCGTTTGCTGGATGGAGGATATGCTTATCTTTTATTAATTTATCCCTTGTTGGCTGCATTAAGCCTCGCCTTTTGCTGCTTATTGCCTGCAAGCAATTGGTACCCTGAGAAGCCCCATGCAAGCTGGTTGATTGCCGCATTAGGTCTGAATTGGTTAATTGAAGCAATTGTTTTCAGTTAGCAACCACCTTCAACCCAACTCAAAGAAAAATGACTATTGCCGCTGGTTAACGAATTCTATCTGCACTACGCACCAATTCTTCATCGCGTTTAATCAACATAATGGAGCGAAGATTCAGGTACAAGGTGAAGAAAAGAATCGATAAGCCGATGATAGACAAAAGACGCATATTCTCGCTTTGAAAATCGCCAATGTAAAGCATAGCTTTTACCAAGAATGCAACTACCAAAGCAACCAAAACGCCCATGTTTATCCAGGCAAATTTTATCTGTTTTTTCCTGTCCTTAAACATGCCAATTACAAAGGAACTCAGACCAATGGCAATGGAAGTAAGAATGATTAGGCCAATTTGCAATTTGCTTTCAACAAGAACGCCTTTTTCAAACTTGTTGAAATAAAATAAGTTGAGTTTGTATTGAAGTCCGGTTCCATCTGTTACTACGGGCATATAATCAATGATTTCCATGGTGCACAGTAGTACCAGAATTACCACAATCATTCCCAAATAAACCGTTTGTAAGCGCTGAATCATAGCTTTATTTTTTGCGCAATATACACCTAGTTTTTATTCTCACCGAATCAGAACAATTTGCTGATTGGTGCCATTGAAGCTAAAGCTGCTTCCCGCCACAAGTCCTTCCAAAGCCCTACCAATGGGCGATTGTCCGGATACGAGGTGGACTTTTCGGCCTCCACTTTCAACAGTTCCTAAGCCCACACTGAGAAAATACACCTGAGCTTCTGTAAATACCAAGGCGCCGGCTCCTGCACTTTCTCTTAAATCGGTTTTTATTTGGCGTAAGCTTTCCAATTCCCGCTTGGCCAAGGCCAATTGGCGGGCATTCATGTCACGCTCCAATTGTCCCATAGCGCGGGCTGTTTCATACTTATCGCCAGCGCTGCTTTTCTCTTCATTGTTTGCAGATTCCTGTGCCGATTTCATGGCCTTTTCTGCAACACGAATCCGCTCTTCCAGTGCCTGTGCTGCCAATTGCAGCAAATCTTCTTTCCAGGCTAATGCATCATTTACTTCCACTTCACAAACATCCGTAATTTTTGGGGATTACAGGTCTTTTTTCAGCAATAAACTGTTTCCAAAAACCTTCTTCAGCTTCTCAACCTTGGGTGCAACAACAAACTTGCAATAGGGTTGATCCGAATTTTGGTTGTAGTAGTTTTGATGGTAGTCTTCTGCAGGATAGTAATTGGTGAATGCAGTGATTTCGGTAACAATCGGATTCGCAAACACATGCTCCGCATCCAGTTTGTTTTTCACTTGTGTGGCGGTGTTTTTTTGCGCCTCATTTAAGTAGAAAATGGCTGAACGATACTGGGTGCCAATATCATTTCCCTGACGGTTGAGTGTAGTTGGGTCGTGGGTTTGAAAAAACACGGAAAGCAAGGTTTCAAAGCTTACTTTATTGGGGTCGAAAATAATGCGGCATACTTCGGCATGACCCGTTGTTCCTTCGCAAACTTCACGGTACGGTGGATTTTTTACATGACCTCCTGCATATCCGCTTTCAACTTTTACTACGCCTTCTATCCGCTGAAATACAGCCTCTACACACCAGAAGCATCCTGCTCCAAAAATGGCTGTGTCGGTTTGTTGTAATGTATCCATAGTTGGTGTTGGTTGTTGCTGATTCACATTTTCGCTGCCTTTGCCAAAGCTACAGGCTAAAAAGACTCCTAGGAAAATAAAAATCAAGTTTCTCATAGCAATTAGACAGCCTAAATTAAAAAATGTTTCCCAGTGATTTTGATTTTCACGAGCTTCTCTAAAAAGTCAGTTGCAAATAAGCCAGTCTTTTGCACCTTTGTTTCTATGAAACAAGTTATCGGTGCGTTGGTACTTATCAGCCTGTCATTCTCGCTTTCTGCTCAGGTTTTTAATTCGGCTAACCTCGATACCAGCGATATTCAGGTGGATGGAAAATTGAGCATACATGGTTTTGTGGATGCCTATTTTACTTACAGTTTTAATGAGCCCGGTGCTGCCAGCATTCCCTATCAGGTGAGTTCAAACCGAAACTATGAAATCAATGTCAACTTGGCTTATGTAGATTTCCGTTTGGATGCCCGTTATTACCGTGCCCGCGAAGCTAGCTTTACCGACTATCAAGGGAATGGTTCTACTTCTTTTTTCTTGCTTGGTGGTAACTTTTCGGTTTGGTTTTAGGGAGTTAAACAATCCCATGAATTGCTTTTAGTCCGATAGTAGATGCATTCAAGTTTGGAATATCCGATGGCTTTGGCAATGGTTCATTAAGGTTTGATTGGATTTAGCTAGTGTTCAATTTCTTATTTTGATTAAATGCTTTCAATTTCACTAGGAGGGCAATTTGGAAAGGAAGCGGAATTTGCGTGAGGGATGGAAGTGGATACCCGCCGTGGCCTAGGCTTTGCTGCATGCAGCGCAGGGCCGGCGACCGAAGGAAGCCCGGACAGGCGCTTGCAGGCAGCTGGCTTAGGACATGGGGAGTAGGAACAAACAGCCCGACCCCCATCAAACGCCTTCGGCGTTTGATGGGGGCACGCCCAAATTTCATGAGGTATTTGCTTTTGTTTGTTTACAGCTTGTCCAAGTTTTGAAGCAAGCCCTCTGCATGGCTCAATATTTTTTGCTTTTCTGTTGCATCCATTTTATTCAACAATTGATACATCATTCCAATACGTGGGTTTTTCTCCAATAAGGCACGATTACGTTCGTAAAAATGCCAATACAAACTATTGAATGGACAAGCTTTTGCTCCTGTTTTTAGTTTTTTATCGTAGTGGCAATGCCCACAATAATCACTCATTTTGTCGATGTAGTTCGCAGTTGAAACATAGGGCTTGGTGCCTAAAAAACCACCATCGGCAAACTGACTCATGCCGCGTGTATTGGGCATTTCTACCCATTCAATTGCATCAATGTAAATCCCGAGGTACCAGGCATCAACAGCAGTTGGATGGATGCCTGCAAGAAGCGCAAAATTTCCTGTCACCATCAGGCGTTGAATATGATGCGCATACGCGTTGTTCAAACTCCCTTTGATGCATTCTTTCAAGCAATGCATCTTGGTTTCACCTGTCCAATACCAGGTGGGCAGCTCGCGAGTTTGTCCAAAGAAATTACTTTCTCCATACTCGGGCATCTTCCACCAATAAATGCCGCGAACAAATTCTCGCCACCCCAAAATTTGTCGAATAAATCCTTCTGTCCCTGCTAATGAATAAACAGCCGGCGAGCGTTGATGTGCTTCCTCTGCGGCCTTAATGACTTCCATAGGATGCAACAGTTTTACATTCAATGCAAACGAGAGGCGCGAATGAAACAGAAAGTCGTTTCCTGTTTTCATGGCATCCTGATAAGTGCCAAAATAGGGGAGTCCATGTTGAATAAAGTCCTGTAAGACTTGTAAAGCTTGCTCCCTGTCGAGGGGCCAAAATACTGTATCCTCGGGCATCTCTCCAAAATAGTTAAGCCCTGCTTTTACCATGTCTTCTTTAACCTGGCTTAGTTTATTCCGTGGATGATTGTGTGCAGGCAATGCTTCCTTGCCCTTGTAAGGCTTACGGTTCTCTGCATCGTAATTCCATTTTCCTCCTTTGGGTTTATCCGGTGCATCCATGAGAATTCCATAGCGCTTTCGCATGCTTCGGTAAAAGCTTTCCATTAGCACCTGTTTTTTGCTTGCGAATTGCTCCTCCAGGTCTTTTCTGCTGCTTAAGAAATGCTCGGTATCAACGGCGTTAACGGGCACATTCAAGCTTTGTTCCAAAGCCTTTAATTCTTCATCCAAACGGTATTCATCCGGAAGCTGGTATTCAAATTTACTTGCTTGGTAGTGGTTGATGAGCCAGGCAATATTGGTACTTAACTTTTGCTGATTCTCTTCGTCATTTATATGCAAGTAATGAACGCGATGCCCTTTACTTTTTATGTGGCTTGCAAAGCGACGCATGGCTTCAAAAAAGCAGGCAATCTTTTGTTGATGGTGCAGCACATAGGCGGTTTCTTGCTTCATTTCCATCAGCACATAAACCACTTCCGGGTTTATTTCGGTAAACCAGCTGTGATGGTGATTTAATTGGTCGCCTAGAACCAATCTTAAGCTTATTCCCATGGCAAACTGCGTGGGGCTTGCTCTGGTTTGGCATAGGCAAAACTGTCTAGTTTTTGCAAGGAGTAATAGGTTTCAAGACCACAAACCCCCGCAGAATTCAACTTGCTTAAATCCGGAAGCAATGCCGAATTGAATGCCATTTCATTTTTTATGCGCACTTCCTGAATAGAGCCAATCAAGAGAATGGTTTGATTGATTTCAAGTACAATTTCCTGTTCAAACTTTAGCCCAATTTGCAGGTCTGATTCTTCCACATAAGGCGCCTTACACTGCTCACTGTATTCAGCATGCAAGCCGCAGGCATCAAACTCAGAATCCGAATAACGGGCACTGGTTTGATGTGCTTGAGCTATCCATGAAGTTTTTACATGGTTGATGGTAAACCATCCTGTTTCCTTCAGGTTTTCGTAGGTGTGCCGTTCAACCGTAGCGGGCCTGAGCAAAAGGCCCATCAAAGCTGGGTTGGCGCCCAAATGCATCACCGAGTTGAAGATGGCCAGATTGGTTTTTCCACTTTCGGATTGGGTTCCAATTACATTGGCAGGTTGAATGCCGGATAGGGCATTGATGAATCCTGCACGCAAGCGCTGTTCCATAGCCTGTATGGCTTCTGCATTCAAGCTTTTCATTAGCGTAAACTACTTATTCCTCCGTCTACTTTTATTACCTGCCCACTTATCCAACTGCTTTCCAAAAGCCATTTGGCTGCCGAGGCTAGTTCGCTTGCCGTTCCCAATTGTTTCAGAGGGTGGCGCTCATTGGCTCCTTGAATTTTTTGTTCGGTGTTCAATAGCTTCTCGGCCAAGGGTGTTTGTGTTAACGATGGGGCAATGGCATTCACCCGAATCTTAGGTGCAAACTCAGCAGCCATACTTCTGCAAAGGCCTTCAACTGCACCTTTTGATGCAGCAATTGAAGCATGAAAGGCCATGCCTGTTTGTACAGCAACGGTACTAAACAAAACAATAGATGCCTGTTGGGCTTGTTGCAACAAGGGCAGGTATTGTTTTATCAAGGCAACTGCTCCCAGAAAATTAATTCGGAAGTCCGACAAATAGTCTTCTTCTTTCAAGCTGCGAAATGGTTTAAGCACAATGCTTCCCGGACAATACACAAGTCCATCCAAAGCGCCATCAAGCGCAGGAAATGTGAGTTCTGTGGTGGTAAAATCTATTGGATAATGGATATAGTTTGATTGACCTTCCAAGGGTCCGGGCTGTCGGTTTAAACCAATCACTTTGTGGCCTTCAGCAAGCAACTTCGATGCCAATTCAAGACCAATTCCCGAGGATGCCCCGGCAATAACATACTGCTTCATGTAGAACTTAACCTCGCCCTATTGGGAAAAGTTTTGCAGAATAATTTTTACACAAGGAAACGCAATGCTGCACAAACAATTTGTTGTTCATGGGGTTCAACAGGGCCTATGTGGGCGTGGCCTTGTTGGGCAAAAAAGGGTGCCGAAAAGTAAAATTCATGCAGCCCAACCAGGCCGGGTCATCCGCAATACTCCCCAGGCGGCGTGTATGCGTGGCTGTAGCAACTCTGGCGGGCTTCTTGGGTCGCCGCCACAGTTGCACATCCAAGCTACACCCCACCTGCGGGGTATTCACTCCTGCCCCTCACGCGGTTCCGTTTCAGATGTTCATGCTGTTAAATGGCGACCTACTGTATTCCGTATTTCGGGTAGTCTTTAGAAAGAAAATGAACTCCAATTTCAAGTCAAAAAAGTGATTTGAAAAGTTAAAGCAATAATTCATCTATCTCACTGCTTTCTTGCATCCTTCCTTCAGAATTCAATAAACGCCCTAATGCAAAGGCCTCTTTTTAATCATTCCACCTCGTGTGTCTTTGATGGGGTATTGAATTACGAAAGCCTGCATGTCGATTTTCTCTACCTCCAGAATCAAATTCGATACTTCCAATCGGGTTACAACACAGAATAAAATCTTACGGTCGGGTAGGGCTTCTCCGCGTGTACCATAACCTCCATCCGAGCGGAAAACGGTAACACCGCGTCCCAATTGGTTGGTGATGGTGCTTTTGATATCAGGTGCCAAATCAGAAATAATCATCACTCCAATGTATTCTTCAATACCATTGATGATAAAATCTACTGTTTTGGAGGCGGATAGATAGGTTAACATGGAATACATCGCTGTTTCAAGACTTACCAATACAGCTGCTACGCCAAATAAAACCACATTGAAAACTGCAATAAAGTCGCCTACTGTCAGGCTTGATTTGCGGCTTACCAAAATGGCCATTACCTCTGTTCCGTCAATCACTGCACCTCCCCGAATGGTTAATCCAATTCCTGCGCCCAAAAAGAATCCTCCAAATACCGCAATCAGCAATTTGTCGTTGGTTACCATAGGAAATTCCAGGTAATGCACCAATACCGCAAGCGATAAAATGGCCAATGCACTTTTAATAGCAAATGCCCAGGAGAACTGTTTTCCTCCCATCAAAATAAAGGGAAGGTTTACGCAGATGATGAGAAGGGATAGGTCGAAGCCGGTCATGATTTCAGTGAGCAGTGAAACTCCCATGGCACCACCATCCAGAAAATTATTGGGTAACAAGAATCCTTTCAAACCAATGGCGGCCATGCTAACCCCAAATCCGATGAAGAAGAAATCCTTTAGTCCTCTTATGAGAATAAGGCGCTTTACTACTTCGTTCCCCTTCTCTCCAAAGAAGTTAAACAAATACGATATAAGTCCTGCCATGTTCACAACTTACAATTTTTTGTCAGACTTGCCAAGGACGACCGGCACTTATTACCTTTTAATTACGCTCCACAGTTGTTAACCAGCATGCTATAGCCGCTTTTACAAGCTCTATTTTTTTCAGCCAATCCTCCCGGTCTTTGATGCTTATCATCCTTCTTCCATCTGCATGCTTGCCTTCCAGTCCTTGAATATGCTGTTCTAATCGTACACCATGAATAAATATCAGGTGCATCTTCTTAGGGTTTGCCAAATGGAAAACAACAATATCCCGTTTGTATTCCTTCGCATCAAAGGGTTGAATAGGGCCGTTATATACCAATGCAGGAGAATTCCACCTTACCTGCAATTCAATTTCATCGGAAAGACTCAGCATGTAGGCAATCATTTCTTGAACCAACATTTCTCTGCCGCTATTTGCTGAATCCGAAATTGTTTCTTTTTGAATTTGTTTACCACGAGTTTCAGGTATGCTCTTGAATTGAAGTCCGGCTTCCAGCATTTGCTGCTGGAGTTGGTTTAAGGCAGTTTTTCCTATTCCATGTAGTTTGGATAAGTCGTGCAAGGACCATTGCGAAAGCGCTTCAAGACTGTTTATTTGTGCGGCAATTAATGCCCGCTGTGCCGGTGCTGCAAGTGCTTCCATAAAGCCTTCTTTGGCTTTGTTTTCGCTCGCGCAAATTGGACAAGTAGGACAATTGGAGCTCTTGCTGTAACGGTGCCCATTTGGACAAACTTGTTCGTGTTTTGGCATGGTCAAACATACGTTATTTGCTTGGGGTTTGGTTCAAGTTTCCTGCGTTCAATATGAGCCGTTGTTGTTTTCAATACGAATGAGTTAGATGTAGCTGGGGTATAAAATTCTTATTCACCCAAATAAGAGATTGGAGAAAGATTAATAATTAAGCTCCTCAGCATTTCTTTGGTTTCATCTTCATTCATCAACGATTCTAAAGTATAAATTAGTTCTTCTTGTCTTGGTTGACCAAATGTTAACCTGTAATTCCCAAGCACTGATTTAATATAGTTTAATTTATCAAAATCTTTGCTATACTCATAAATTGGGATAATGGTTTTAATGTTTTGGTCATTATTTCCCTTCAGATGCCAAAATGGGATTAAATCACATTTATCTTTAGGCTTATGCGCTTCAGCGATACCAAACAATTCTCCCCAAATGTTTGAAGATTTTACAATGCAATTGTCGGCATATTTTTCAGCAATAATTCTTCGGATATTTAAGCCTTTGAATCGTTTTATCCTTCCTTCCCGCTGTTCAAGGTCAATTGGGTTTGATGGCAAATTCCAATGAATCAACTTACTGCAGTAGTAGTGAAAATCTAAACCTTCCTGACCAATAGAGGTAGAAGTTAAAACAAAAGGACGGAAAGGGGAGTTAAAAGCTTCTCTAACCTTAATTTGTCTTGCACCATTTTTTAATTCTGAGGCAGAACCCAAACCAAAAGGTATTGCATAATGTGTTCGAATATTGAAACCCTTATTTGACTTTGCATTTCCGAGGGACTCAATACTTTTTACTTCAACAGTACCTGGGTTGACTGTAAGTACATCTCTGATAAAATCAGCGCATGAACTCGCATTGTCTTTCCCACTTGAATCTTTTAGCTGGTACACAAATTCATCTAGCATCGATTGTATATTACCAGCAACACAATACGCTAACACATTTTGATGATAATTATTACTCGTTTCAAACTCATTAACAACTGCAATGCTTTCAGCTTTATTAAACAGAGTAATAAAAGCCATACCTACAGAGAATGCGGACCTTGCTTTGGGAGTTTTATCTTCATGATATGTTTTAGTGAATGAGCGGTAGATACAATTTGCCGGCGATCCTAAACACTGCTCTGCAAGTCTATCACACAAGTTGTCTAGTTGCTTGGTATTAAGTCTGGAAATGTTAGGAGTGTAATCCTTACTCATTATGCACTTCCTAAGTTCCTCAAAATGGCTTTCTTTTCCTCCATTTCCATTTTCTCGTTTTTCATCATCTGCATCAAATTCGCTGGTTCCTCGATCATAACCTTCGTTAATCCATAGTAACAAATCTGAGTCTGCTTCATGTTTATCAAGAAAAAGAGTCCCATACCATTCCCATTTCTGGTAATCTCCCGTATGAGATCCTACAGACATGATATTCAGTTCCAGCAATCGCTTTTTAATTTTTCCCGCTATTTCAGATTTAATTTCACCCAGGGTTTTCTTTTCTGCCACATTTAATGCAGGATCATAAACTTTAGAAAGGAAAACTGATGGGTAAGCAAGCATCAGGTTATTCATACCCGTCAATTTACCATCCGAGTTTTTAAATGTTAACAGCGGATAAGGGTAACGTTTTTTATCGTTGTACCGATAGTTACTATCCTTATGTTTAGCCAGATATTTTCCCACGCTTAGCCTTTCGGCTTCATATGAAACTAATGCCGAGACCATTCTAGGAACCATTTTCCAGGCAGAAAAAATTAGCGTTTTTGAAAAGCGTTCAGCGTTTACATAAGGCCCCTTAACTACATTGTAATAAGGAATGCTTGGAGGAACCCATAAAAGTTGCCAGCCTTTGTTACGCACTGTTTCGTCATAAAGCATACGAAGTTTTGCATTGGGTTCGTTGCTTTTATTAGCATCCCTTTCGGGCAATAAAGCCTTATACTCTTTAACTCTGTCCAAAGGCACCCATGCTCTTTTGGCTTTTCTTGCAGCAACTTTTACTGCGTTATTGGTGTCGTATTCTTCCTGCAGCACCTTCATGTGCTCATAATCTTGTAAAAATGAAAAAGGAAAAGGTGATGATTTAACATACTCTACGGGAACTGGCAATTTTCTGCCTGTGTTTTTATTTATTGCCTTTACAATTTCATCGGTTGATAAAAAATCAATAATGTCCTCCCGATTAATTTGCATCGCTATCACAGATTTGTCTACCTCACTTGCTGAACTGCTTTCAACCAAGCTACGCTCAGTTCTGGCCATACAATTTCTATATTTTTTTTCTATTCCATTCTTGGCCTTACTAAGTTTATCAACAATCTCAGGCGAATTTTCAAAATGACGAATGAGTTTAAAAAATTCTTTGTTTTCCTGATCTAATTCAGACCAGAAGCTACCATCCTTTTCTTTTTCTTGTAAAAGAAATTCTAAAACCTTTCTAAATTCAATGTAATGGGACTCACCACCCATTTCTTCCTGTTTAGTTGTGTATGCTTTAAATGGAGTTGCAGAAAGCATAATTACCTTAGCATCAGGTTTAGAAAACACCGCCTTGGCTATAAACGTACCAGGGTCATCATCTTCATTGGTAGTTTGAATTAAATTACTATAACGCTGAAACTCATCAAGGACGAATAAATCTGCTTCACTCTCATCCGAACTTTTTCAAAAAACATCTAATTCGTATTAGCAAACCCTCGTCAATGCTGGATTCGTGAATTAATGACCAAGAAATTAAGTAATTAGTAGTCTTAAAAAAGCGATTGTCGGCCCGAAAAATCAAGGGTTTCTTGTTTTATTCTAACGCTTCTGGCTCTTGGTTGTATTCTCAAAATGACATAATCCAGAGTTAGGTAGTAGCATAAACA